>Ga0209958_1000047_pt1 | contig 473522 bp, 425 predicted proteins | sample ThiBio_inoc_plan_FD_183942 | JGI IMG/M metagenome (GOLD analysis project Ga0209958, IMG submission 183942) | Wastewater bioreactor microbial communities from Cape Town, South Africa - Thiocy_inoc_plan (SPAdes) | ecosystem: Engineered > Bioremediation > Thiocyanate > Unclassified | place: South...
TGCCGATGCGCAGGTGCTGGTCCACGCGCTCGCGGTAGAAGTGGTTGGCCATGCCGGGCAGCTTGATCTCGCCGTGCAGCGGCTTGTCGCTCACGCACAGCAGGGTGCCGTAGGGCACGCGGAAGCGGAAGCCGTTGGCGGCTATTGTTGCGCTCTCCATGTCCAGCGCCACGGCACGGCTCTGGCTGAAGCGGCGCTGGGGCAGGTTGTCGGGCAGCAGCTCCCAGTTGCGGTTGTCGGTGCTGGCCACGGTGCCGGTGCGCATGATGCGCTTGAGGTCGGCCTCGGCGACCTGCGACACATCGGCCACGGCCTGCTGCAGCGCCTGCTGAATCTCGGCCAGTGCGGGAATCGGCACCCACAGCGGCAGTTCCTCGTCGAGCACGTGGTCCTCGCGCACGTAGGCGTGGGCCAGCACGTAGTCGCCGAGCTGCTGGCTGTTGCGCAGGCCCGCGCAGTGGCCCAGCATCAGCCAGGCGTGCGGGCGCAGCACGGCGATGTGGTCGGTGATGGTCTTGGCGTTGGCCGGGCCGACGCCGATGTTGACCATGGTGATGCCGCTGCCGTCGGCGCGCACCAGGTGGTAGGCGGGCATTTGCGGCAGGCGCGGCGGCGGCGCGCCCAGCGCGTCGCCCGGCTCCGCGGCCAGGCCGGTACGGCGAGTGACCACGTTGCCGGGCTCGACGAAGGCGACGTATTCGCTGCCGGGCCGCGCCATCTCGGCATGGCCCAGGCGCACGAACTCGTCGATGTAGAACTGGTAGTTGGTGAATAGCACGAAGTTCTGGAACCACTCGGGCAGCGTGCCCGTGTAGTGGCGCAGGCGGTGCAGCGAATAGTCCACGCGCGGCGCGGTGAACAGCGACAGCGGCTGCGCCTGGCCCGGTTGGGCGCACCAGGTGCCGTTGGCGATGCCGTCGTCCATGGCCGAGAGATCCGGCAGGTCGAACAGGTCGCGCATCAGCATGCGGCGCTCCGGCGTGAGCTGGCCCTCGACGTGGTCGTGCTCGGCGAACGAGAAGTGGATGGGAATGGGCTGGTTGCTGGTGCCCACTTCCAGCGTCACGCCATGGTTGGCGCGCAGCAGGCGCAGTTGCTCCAGGTAGTAGGAGGCGAACAGGTCGGGCCGCGTGAGGGTGGTTTCGTAGTGGCCCGGCCCCTCGACGAAGCCGTAGGCCAGCGCGGTGGCGGCGCGCGCCACGGTGCTGGTGTGCACGCGCACGCAGGGGTAGAAGGCGCGCACGGGCTGCGCGGGTGTCTCTCCCTGCACGAAGCGCTGCATGGCGCCGCGCAGGTGCTCGATCTGCTGCTGGTAGATGCGCTGGATCTGCGCCAGCGCCTCGGCCGGGTCGCTGTGCTGGGTGGGCGCGGTGAAGGTGGTGGTGAGGGCCATGGCGCTATTGTCCATGGCCGCCCGCCGGCTCGCCGGCGTGGGGCTTCAGTTTGCGGCCTGCCGCCAGCGCTGCCACCAGCCAGGGATCTGCGCCGCGGCCAGGGGGCGCGACAGGTTCCAGCCCTGGGCCAGGTCGCAGCCCAAGGTGCGCAGCATGTGCTGCTGCTCGGCGGTTTCCACGCCTTCGGCGACCACCTGGAGCTGCAGGCTGTGGCCCATCTGGATGATGGCGGTGACGATGGCCACGTCGTCGCCGTTGCCCGGCGTGTCGGTGACGAAGGAGCGGTCGATCTTCAGCTTGTCGATGGGGTAGCGCTTGAGGTAGGCCAGCGACGAGTAGCCGGTGCCGAAGTCGTCGATGGACACGCGCACGCCGAGCGCGCGCAGGGCCGCGAGCATGCTGGCGGCGGCCGTGCCCTGCTGCATGAGCACGGTTTCGGTGATCTCGATTTCCAGGAACTCGGGCGCCAGGCCCGTGGCGTCGAGCACCTGCTGGATGTCGGCCGCCACGTCGCGCTGGCGCAGCTCCAGAGCCGACAGGTTGACAGCCACCGGCACCTGCGGCAGCCCCGCGTCGTGCCAGGCCTTGAGCTGGCGGCAGGCTTCGTGCAGCACCCAGCGGCCGATGGGGGTGATGAGGCCGCGCGCCTCGGCGAAGGGAATGAACTCATCGGGCGCCACGATGCCGCGCTCGGGGTGCTGCCAGCGTATCAGGGCCTCAAATCCCGCCAGGCGGCCGTCGCCCAGCCACACCTGAGGTTGGTAGTGCAGGGTGAAGGCGTGGCGCTGGATGGCGTCGCGCAGCAGCCGCTCCAGCTGCAGTTCTTCCAGCGGTGCGCGGCCGTCCATGGTGTGCTGGTAGAACTGGCGGTTGGCGCGGCCGCTGTCTTTGGCGTGGTGCATGGCCAGGTCGGCGTGGCGCAGCAGTTCCTCGGCGTCGGCGCTGTCCTCGGGGTAGCGGCTGATGCCGATGGAGGGCGACAGCGTGACCGGCAGGCCGCCCACCAGGCAAGGGGCGCCCATGGCCGCGAGCAGCTTGTCGGCCACGGCTGAGGCGTCCTGGGCTTCCGCCAGGTCGGGCAGAAGCACGACGAATTCGTCGCTCCCCAGGCGCGCGACCAGGTCGCAGGTGCGCACGCTGGCCTTCAGGCGCGCCGCCATCTCGCACAGCAGGGAGTCGCCCGTGTGGTGGCCCAGCGAGTCGTTGACGGTCTTGAAATGGTCCAGGTTGATGAACAGCAGCGCCGCATGCCCGTGCTGGCGCCGCAGGCGCGCCAGGGTTTTCTCCAACTGCTCCATCAGGTAGCGCCGGTTGGGCAACTGGGTCAAGGGGTCGTGCAGCGCGATGAAAGCCATGTGCTCCTGCGCCTGCTTGCGCAGCGTGATGTCGCGCGCGACCACGATGCGGTACTCCTGCCCGTCGATGGGCATGGTCTTGCCCACCACCTCGACGGGGATGGCGTGGCCGTCGCGGTGCAGGATGGTGACTTCGTAGGGGTCTTCGCGTCCGGCGCGGGTGTATGCGATGGCCGCGGCACGGTGCTCCGGGCAGATGTAGTCGAAGACCATGGTGCCCAGCACCTCGGACAAGGGGTAGCCGCACAGCCGTTCCAGCGCCTCGTTGCCGTCGGTGATGTACCCGTCGCGGTGGAAGACGATGGCCTCCTCCGTCGCCGCGCTGAACTTGCGCATGCGCTCCTCGCTGTCGCGCACTGCGCGCTCGGCCTGCCAGTGGTGCGTGATGTCGTGGATCAGCACGAAGGTGCCGAGCTGCTGGCTGCCCTGGATGTGCGGGATCAGATGCACCTCCAGCATGCGCTGCGATCCTTCGGCATCGTGGTGCGGCCGGGTGTAGCGCACCGGCTGGCCGGTGGTGCAGCGCTCCACGTGCGGCTGGATGCTTTGCCACACGTCCTCGCCGATCGTTTCGCGGGCGGTCAGGCCGAGGATGGAGGCCGTGGTGTGGCCGGTGGCGCGGGCGTAGCGCTCATTGGCGAAGCGGCAACGCATGGTCTCTGCCTCGAAGTACGCCATGCTGGCCGGTACCGTGTCGGCCACCACACGCAGCAGTGACCCGCTGGCACGGGCTTCCAGGCCGTCCTGATTCTGTGTGGTGGGGTGGTCCGGCATGTGTTACCCAATCTTTGTAACGGTTATAGCCGAATCGTTGCGGCGTGTGGCTGGGTGAAAGCTCTAGGAACGGGCTGCGCCAGGCGCTGCCACGGTTTGCACGGCAAAGGCATGCCAGCCCGGCGGCGAGCATCCCTGCTGGCAGTCCGGTCATGCTCCAATCCGGCGATGGAAACCTCGGGCGCAATCACGTCGGCCGCCGCCGTGCTGGCGGGGGCGCTGGGCAGCGGCCTGCTGATGGGCATCGAGCGCGAGCGGCGCAAGGGCCGGGGGCCGCAGCGGGCCTTCGCTGGCGTGCGCACCTTCACGCTCGCCGCCCTGGGCGGGGCGGCGGCGGCCCTGTGGGGCGGCATGGCGCTGGTGGCGGTGGGCGCGGCCCTGGTGGCGGCGCTGGCCGTGGCCGCGTATGTGCGCGACCGCTCGGGCGATCCGGGCGTGACCACCGAGGTCGCCCTGTGGCTGGCCTATGTGATCGGGGTGGTGTGCGCCCACAGCCTGCCCATGGGCGCGGCCCTGGCGGTCGTGGCGACGGGGCTGCTGGCCGCGCGCGATGCGCTGCACCGTTTCGCCCGCGACTGGCTGCGCCCCGCCGAGGTGCGCGGCGCGCTGGTGCTGGCCGCGCTGGCGTTGCTGGTGCTGCCGCTGGCGCCGCACCGGCCCCTGTGGGGCGAGGTGCTGGACCCGCAGGTGGTGGTGCGGCTGGTGCTCGTGCTGCTGCTGATCCAGTCCCTGGCGCACCTGGGGCGGCGGCTGCTGGCCGCGCGCCATGCCTTGGTGCTGTCGGCGCTGGCCTCGGGCTTCGTGTCGAGCACGGCCACCATCGCCAGCCTCGGGGTGGCGGTGCGCGAGGGGCGGGAGCCCGCGCGGCGCCAGGGCGGCGCCGCGGTGCTGTCGTGCGTGGCCACCATGGCGCAGATCCTGGCGGTGGCCGCCACGGTGCAGCCGCAGTGGCTGGGGCGCTTGTGGGCGCCCGCGCTGGCGGGCGGGCTGGCGGCGGCGCTGTGGGGCTGGGCGTTGCTGCGCGGCGGCGGCCCGGCGGCGCGGGCCGTGCCGGAGCCGGACGCGCCCATGTTCCGGCTGCGCGATGCCTTGCTGATCGCGGTGCTGCTCACGGGCATCCAGGTGCTGGTGCACGCCTTGAGGCTCTGGTGGGGCGAGGCCGGCCTGCTCGCCGGCACGCTGCTGGCGGCCTTGGCCGACGTGCATGCGGCCGTCGCTGCGGTGCTGGTGCAGGGGCGCCCGCAGGACGCCGCCGGCCCGGGCCTGCAAGCGGCGCTGTCGGCGGCGCTGTCGGTGCATGCGCTGAGCAAGTGCGCCGTGGCCTGGGCCAGCGGCGGCTGGCGTTACGGCCTGGCGGCCGGGGGCGGGGTGCTGCTGCACACGGCGGCGTTCGTCGCCGTGCTGTCACTGGTGTAAAGCCGTTCTGTACGGGGCATCTGGTGTAATCGGGCGCTGTCCTTCCGCCTTCGCTTGCCCAGTGTCTGCATTCATCCCTGCTTCCATGACCGCCTGGATGACGCCGCGCCGCCTGTTGCGCGTGTCCGTCGTGGTGGCGCTGCTCACCATCGTGCTCAAGACGCTGGCCTGGTGGGTCACCGGATCGGTCGGGCTGCTGTCCGATGCCCTGGAATCCTTCGTCAACCTGGCGGGGGCGATGTTCGCGCTGGCCATGGTCACGGTGGCCGAGCGCCCGGCCGACGTGGAGCACCCCTATGGCCACCACAAGGCGGAGTATTTCTCCTCGGGCTTCGAGGGCATCCTCATCGTCGGCGCGAGCGTGGCGATCATCTGGGCCTCGGTGCAGCGCCTGTGGCACCCGCAGCCACTGGAGCAGCTCGGCTGGGGCATGGCGCTGTCCATGCTCAGCACCGGGCTCAACGGGCTGCTGGCCTGGGCCATGTTCCGTACCGCGCGGCGCCACCGTGCGGTGGCCCTGGAAGGGGATGCGCGCCATCTGGTGACCGATGTCTGGACTTCGGTGGGTGTGGTCGTGGGGCTAGTGGCAGCCCAGGCCACGGGCTGGCTGTGGCTCGATCCGCTCGTGGGCATCGGCGTGGCGCTGAACATCCTGCACGAGGGGGGCGCGCTGGTGTGGCGTGCCGCGCAGGGCCTGATGGACGAGGCGGTGGAGCAGGATCTGATCGACCAGATCGAGGCCGTGCTGCTGCGCCACAGCCAGGCCAGCGCCGGCGCGGTGCGCTTCGACAGCCTGGTGTCGCGCCGTGCCGGGGTGCGCAGCTATGTGCAGTTGCACATGCACGTGCCTGCGGGCTGGACGCTGGGCCGCGCGGCGCAGGCGCGCGCGGCGCTTGAGTCTGAACTGATGGACACCGTGCCCGGCCTGCACGCCACCATCGAGCTGCTGCCCGTGGGGGCCGCCACGGTGTTCGAGCAGTCCGAGGCGCAAGGGAAGGCCGCATGATCGCCTTGCTGCAGCGGGTGCGCCAGGCGCGCGTGGAGGTCGCGGGCGCGGTGGTCGGCGAGATCGGCCCGGGCCTGCTGGCGCTGGTGTGCGCGGAGCAGGGCGATGGCGAGGCCGAGGCCGGCAAGCTGCTCGCCAAGGTGCTGAAGCTGCGCATCTTCGGCGACGCGGCCGGCAAGATGAACCGCAGCCTGCAGGACGTGGGCGGTGGCCTGCTGGTCGTGAGCCAGTTCACGCTGGTGGCCGATACTTCGGGTGGCAACCGTCCCAGCTTTACCCAGGCGGTGGCCCCGGCCGAGGGACGCAGGCTGTACGAGCATTTCGTGGCCCAGGCGCGTGCCGCGCACCCGCAGGTGGCCACGGGCGTGTTCGCGGCCGACATGCAGGTGCACCTGGTCAACGATGGGCCGGTGACGATCCCGCTGCGTATCGCGCCGATGCTTCCAAAATAAGAGCTGCTGGCGCTTTCTCCATAAGGGCTGGAGCCGTTTTTTGCTTGAAAAAGAAAAAAGGGGCCGAAGCCCCTTTTTTCGCGTGGCGGATGCTCCGCGCTCAGTGGCCCGAGGCCCCTGCGGCGCCCAGGCCGGTTTCCGAGCGCACTTGCTGCGCTGCGAAGGCCTCGCGCTCCTTGTTGGCGCGGGCGCTGCTGTCCGTGATGGAGAACAGCCACACACCCACGAAGCCCGCGACCATCGAGAACAGGGCCGGCGAGGAGTAGGGGAACAGCGCCGAGCCGGCGGGGTTGCCCAGCGTGGCTTCCCACACCGAGGGCGACACGATGGTCAGGCCCACCGAGGAGATCAGGCCCATGAAGCCGCCGATCACCGCGCCGCGCGTGGTGCAGCCCTTCCACAGGATCGACAGGATCAGCGGCGGGAAGTTGGCCGATGCGGCCACGGCGAACGCCAGGGACACCATGAAGGCGATGTTCTGCTTCTCGAAGGCGATGCCCAGCACCACGGCCACGACGCCCAGCGCCAGCGTGGTGATGCGCGACACCTTCAGTTCGGCGGCGTTGTCGGCCTTGCCCTTCTTGATCACGGTGGCGTACAGGTCGTGCGACACGGCGGAGGCGCCCGACAGCGTCAGGCCGGCCACCACGGCCAGGATGGTGGCGAAGGCCACAGCCGAGATGAAGCCGTAGAAGATGTTGCCGCCCACGCTCTTGGCCACCAGCACCGCGGCCATGTTGGCCGTGCCTGCGCCGCCCTTGATCACGCCCTTGACCGTGTCGGCCATTTCGGGGTTGGTGAGCACCAGGGTGATGGCGCCGAAGCCGATGATGAAGATCAGGATGTAGAAGTAGCCGATCCACACCGTGGCCCAGCCCACGGACTTGCGTGCTTCCTTGGCGTTGGGCACGGTGAAGAAGCGCATCAGGATGTGCGGCAGGCCGGCGGTGCCGAACATCAGCGCCATGCCGAAGGAGATGGCCGAGATCGGGTCCTTGATGAAGCCGCCGGGGCCCATGATGGACAGGCCGGCCTTGGCGGCCTCTTCGGGCGTCTTGCCGGTGTTGGCGGCGATCTGCGTGCGCACTTCGACGCCCTTGGCGAACAGCGCCTCGGGGCTGAAGCCGTACTGCGCCAGCACCATGATGCCCATGAAGGTCACGCCGGCGAGCAGCAGGCAGGCCTTGATGATCTGCACCCAGGTGGTGGCCGTCATGCCGCCGAAGAGCACGTACACCATCATCAGCGCGCCGACGATGACCACGGCCATCCAGTATTCCAGGCCGAACAGCAGCTTGATGAGCTGGCCGGCGCCGACCATCTGGGCGATCAGGTAGAAAGCCACCACGATCAGCGTGCCCGAGGCCGCGAACATGCGGATCGGGGGCTGCTCGAAGCGGTAGCCCACCACGTCGGCGAAGGTGAACTTGCCCAGGTTGCGCAGGCGGTCGGCCATCAGGAAGGTGATGATGGGCCAGCCCACGAGGAAGCCGATGGAGTAGATCAGGCCGTCGTAGCCCGAAGCCATCACGGCCGCGGAAATGCCCAGGAACGAAGCGGCCGACATGTAGTCGCCCGCGATCGCCAGGCCGTTCTGGAAGCCGGTGATGCCGCCGCCGGCGGTGTAGAAGTCGGCGGCCGAGCGCGTCTTGGCGGCGGCCCACTTGGTGATCCACAGCGTGCCGGCCACGAAGACGCCGAACATGATGATGGCCACCCAGTTGGTTTCCTGCTTGGCGGCCTGGCCCACGTCGGCACCGGCTGCCTGCGCGGCAGTCACGGCGCCGAGGGCGGCGAGTGCCAGCGCTGCGCTGGCGAGAGTCTTGGAGCCGCTCATTTCGTGACGTCCTTCATGATTTGTTCGGTCAGGGCGTCGAACTTGCTGTTGGCCACGTGCACGTAGTACACCGTGATGGCGATGGTGAACAGGATCACGCCCATGCCGATGGGCACGCCCAGCGAGGTCACGCCTGCGCCGATGGGCTTGGCCAGGAAGGGCTTGTCGAAGGCGATCAGGCCGATGTAGCCGTAGTACACGACCAGCATCAGGATCGTCAGCACGACCCCCAGGGGGGTGCGCCGGGCGCGCAGCTCCTGGTACTTCGGATGGCGTTGAATCTTTTCAACTACCGGGTCACTCATGGTTGTCTCCTCTCTAGGTGGATGGTGCCGCGCAAGGCATGCGGCCTTGCACAAACGGGCGGATTCTGCGAACCCGTACTGACCGCTCGCTTACGCGCTGCATTGCAGCAATTTCGCGGCATTTGGTGGGCTTCCGGCTGGTTTTTCACATCAGAAAACGCCAAGTCAGGGTTACTGCTGAAGCTGTAAGTCTCGGTTCAGCGGGGCGTCAGCTTGCGTAAGCAATGCGTCAGTGCGGCGTCAGTCGGCCGCCTGATAGTGGCCCGGCAGGCAGCAAAAAAAGCCTGTGGTTTCATAAATACAGGAGACAAAGCAATGGCTATCAACGCGGCTCATGGCGTGGGGAAGGCGGCTGCGCGCCCCATGTCCCCCGAAGAACGCAAGGTGATTCTTGCGTCCTCGCTCGGCACGGTGTTCGAGTGGTACGACTTCTATCTCTACGGTTCGCTGGCGGCCATCATCGCCAAGCAGTTCTTCGCCGGGCTGGACCCGACCTCCGGCTTCATCTTCGCGCTGCTTGCCTTCGCGGCGGGCTTCATCGTGCGGCCCTTCGGCGCGCTGGTGTTCGGCCGCCTGGGCGACATGATCGGGCGCAAGTACACCTTCCTGGTGACCATCCTGATCATGGGCATCTCGACGTTCATCGTCGGCATCCTGCCCAACTACGCCAGCATCGGCGTGGCCGCGCCCATCATCCTCATCGCCCTGCGCATGCTGCAGGGCCTGGCGCTGGGCGGCGAGTACGGCGGTGCCGCCACCTACGTGGCCGAGCATGCCCCGCACGGCAAGCGCGGCGCTTACACCGCCTGGATCCAGACCACGGCGACGCTGGGCCTGTTCCTGTCGCTGCTGGTCATCCTGGGCACGCGCACTGTCATGGGCGAGGCCGTGTTCAACGACTGGGGCTGGCGCATCCCGTTCCTGGTCTCCATCCTGCTGCTGGGCATCTCGGTGTGGATCCGCATGCAGCTGTCCGAGTCGCCCGCCTTCCAGAAGATGAAGGCCGAGGGCAAGACCTCGAAGGCGCCGCTGTCCGAATCCTTCGGCCAGTGGAAGAACCTGAAGATCGTGCTGCTCGCCCTGTTCGGCCTGACCGCCGGCCAGGCCGTGGTCTGGTACACCGGCCAGTTCTATGCGCTGTTCTTCCTGACGCAGCAGCTCAAGGTGGACGCCGTGACGGCCAACCTGATGATCGCCGGCGCGCTGGTGCTGGGCACGCCGTTCTTCCTGGTCTTCGGCTCGCTGTCCGACAAGATCGGCCGCAAGCCCATCATCATGCTGGGCTGCGCGCTGGCCATCGTGACCTACTTCCCCGTGTTCAAGGCGCTGACCGAGGCCGCCAACCCGGACCTGGCTGCCGCGCAGGCCAAGAACAAGGTCGTCGTCGTCGCCGACCCGGCGGAATGCTCGTTCCAGTTCAACCCCACCGGCACCGCCAAGTTCACCAGCTCGTGCGACGTGGCCAAGCAGGTGCTGGCCGCCAGCTCGGTGAGCTATGACAACGAAGTGGCGCCCGCCGGCACGCCGGCCGTGATCAAGATCGGCAGCCACACCATCCCTAGCTATACCTCCAAGGGCATCTCGGCCGACGAAGCCAAGGCCAAGGACGCCGAGTTCAAGAAGGCCGTGGCGGAAACGCTGAAGGCCGACGGCTACCCCGCCAAGGCCGACCCGGCGAAGATGAACAAGGGTTTGATGATCGTCATCCTGACCTACCTCGTCATCCTGGTGACTATGGTCTATGGCCCCATCGCCGCCATGCTGGTGGAAATGTTCCCCACGCGCATCCGCTACACCTCGATGAGCCTGCCGTACCACATCGGCAACGGCTGGTTCGGGGGCCTGCTGCCCACCACCTCGTTCGCCATCGTGGCGCAGACCGGCAACATGTACAACGGCCTGTGGTACCCCATCATCATCGCGGGCATCACCGTGGTGATCGGCACGCTGTTCCTGCGCGAAACCAAGGACGTCGACATCTACGCCAACGATTGAGGCCAGACCCCTGGCGCCCCGGGGAATGCGTCTTCCGCATGACAGCCTTCGCGAATTCACCGATTTTGCGAATGGAATGTTGCAGATAAGCATCACTTTGGGGCCGCTTGGCCCGGATTGCCGGGCCAAGCGCCTAAAATTTCGGCAGTAGTTGCATGTGTGTTGTCCGGAGACCCCCTGCCAGCCCTGCCCCTACACCTTATCGATGAATACAAGCATTCAAGGAAATCACATGCAAAAGAACCATCTGCTGTTGGCCCTGCTCGCCGCCGTCGGCGCCTCTTCCGCCATGGCACAAAGCAGCGTCACGCTGTACGGCCGCGTCAACACCACCATCGAGCGCCAGAAGGACGGCGACGTCACCAAGACCGGCATGTTCAACAACTCCTCGCGCTTTGGCTTCAAGGGCGTGGAAGACCTGGGCGGCGGCCTGAAGGCCGGCTTCGTGCTGGAAAGCGGCTTCGACTCCAGCAACGGCGCTGGCTCTTCCGCGACCGGCGGCCTGAACTTCGGCCGCCAGAGCGAAGTGAACCTGTCGGGCGCTTTCGGTACCGTGCGCCTGGGCACCTTCTTCCCCGAGTCGTACTTCGCCACGGCCGACTACGTGAGCATGCACAACCATGACACGGGTTCCTCGTCCGACGCGCTGTACTTTGATCCCGTGTGGCACCGTAGCGCCCTGGGCTCGGCCAACAAGATCGCCTACCGTACCCCCAGCTTCGGCGGCCTGACCGTGGAAGGCGCGATGAGCTTCCACGAGAACAATGCGCCGAGCAAGTACGGCTACGACCTGGCCGCCAACTACAACCTGGGCGCCCTGGCCCTGGGCGCTGGCTACAGCGGCGTGGACAGCAACTACCAAGTGGGCCTGCGCGCTGCCTACACCTTCGGCGCCTTCACGGTCGGCGGCTACTACCAGCGCAACAAGGATGACAATCAGCTTGGTATTCCGGGCGGCGGGGGCACACGCAACAACTTCCGCCTGTCGGGCATGTACACCATGGGTGCTTCCGAGTTCCACGTGAACCTGGGCCGCGCCGGTAACTGGAGCAACTACTGGGGTGACCTGGGCGCCACTCAGTGGACCCTGGGCTACAACTACAACCTGAGCAAGCGCACCAAGGTGTACGGCTACTACACCCGCGTGAACAACAAGGCGCAGAGTGGCATCATGGTGGCCAAGCCTGGCGACGACTTCAGCTCGTTCGCCGTGGGCGTGCGCCACAACTTCTAAGCATGGCGATGCGCTGGCTGCCGTCAGTGCCGCGTGCTTGAAAGCACGGAGCCCCACACCTCGCGGTGTGGGGCTTTTTTTTCCCCTTTTCAATCACAACAAGGAGACAAGCTATGTGGAAGATCGCGGTCGGTTTCATCCTGTTCGCGGCGTTGTCGCTGTTCGTCATCATGAAGGCTGGCGACAAGGTGGACATGGGCGGCGAGAAGCATGGCGCGGAAGCCATGCATGTGCCGGACCCCGCCCCCGCGGCGGCGCCGGCCTCCGCCGCCAGCGCGCCATGACAGGGGCGGCGCCCGCGTGCGCCGCAGCCGCCAGACCGAGCCCGCTGCGTGCGGGCTTTTTGTTGTCGGGGCGCCATGGGCCGGGGGCAAACCGTGGCGCCCGCCAGGTTGCTGGCGGCGGGCCTAGAATGTTCCGCCCCATGCATCCCCGATACCGTCCATGAACCAGCCACCGCAGGGCCTGATCCGCATCCACGGCGCTCGCCAGCACAACCTCAAGAACCTCGACCTCGACATCCGCACCGGCGAACTCACGGTGGTCACCGGCGTCAGCGGCTCGGGCAAGTCCAGCCTGGTGTTCGACACCCTGTACGCCGAGGGCCAGCGCCGCTACGTCGAGACCTTCAGCGCCTACGCGCGCCAGTTCCTCGACCGCATGGACAAGCCCGCCGTGGACAAGGTCGAAGGCGTGCCCCCGGCCATCGCCATCGACCAGACCAACCCGGTGCGCAGCTCGCGCTCCACCGTGGGCACCATGACCGAGCTGAACGACCACCTCAAGCTCTGGTTTGCCCGTGCCGGCCAGCTGTTTGACCGGCAGACCGCCCAGCCGGTGCGCCACGACTCGCCTGCCAGCATCTACGCTGAACTGGGGGCGCGCTGCGCCGCCCTGGGCGACCCGCGCATTGTGCTCACTTTTCCCGTGGAACTGCCCGCCAACACCACGCCCGAGCAGATGGCGCAGTGGCTCTCGGCCAGCGGCTTCACCAAGGTGCAGGCCGAGCGCGATCACGAAGGGCGCAAGCTGCTCGACGTGGTGGCCGACCGCTTCCGCATGGGCAACGTGGAGCGCGCGCGCGCCGTCGAGGCCATCGAGGTGGCGCTCAAGCGCGGCAGCGGGCGCCTGGCCGTGTACTGCCAGCAGGGCGAGGAGGCCTGGGACCTGTGGCGCTTTTCCACCGGCCTGCATTGCCCCGACAGCGATCTGCGCTACGCCGAGCCGATTCCGTCGATGTTCTCGTTCAACTCGGCCGTGGGCGCGTGCGACACCTGCCGGGGCTTTGGGCGCGTCATCGGCGTGGACTGGGGCCTGGTGATTCCGAACGACCGGCTGACCCTGCGCGCCGGCGCCATCAAGGCCATCCAGACCCCGGCCTGGGCCGAGGTGCAGGACGACCTGATGCGCCACGCCGAGAGCGCCGGCATTCCGCGCGACACGCCCTGGTACAAGCTCACGCTCGCGCAGCAGCGCTGGGTGATCGACGGCACGCCGGACTTCAAGGCCGGCAACTGGAACAAGCAGTGGTACGGCATCAAGCGCTTCTTCGAGTACCTGGAGAGCAAGGCCTACAAGATGCACATCCGCGTGCTGCTGTCCAAGTACCGCAGCTACACGCCGTGCCCGGCCTGCGGCGGCGCGCGCCTGAAGACCGAGAGCCTGCTGTGGCGCATCGGCACCCGGGAGGATGCCGACGCCGTGCTGGCACCGGAAAAGCGCTGCCTGCCCCAGGGCGTGGCCTGGACGCGCGCGCAGCTCGAAGCGCTGCCCGGCCTGTGCCTGCACGACCTGATGCTGCTGCCGCTGGAGCGGCTGCGCCGCTTCTTCGCCCGGCTTGCTCCTGATTCAGGAGCTGCCAGCGCTCACGGGGCGGGTGCTGGAGCCGGAAAGCCCTTGCAAGACGGCACGGCCCAGGCGCTGCAACTGCTGCACACCGAGATCGCCACGCGCCTGCAGTACCTGTGCGACGTGGGCATTGGCTACCTCACGCTGGACCGGCAAAGCCGCACCCTCTCGGGCGGTGAGGTGCAGCGCATCAACCTCACCACGGCGCTTGGCACCTCGCTGGTGAACACGCTGTTCGTGCTCGACGAGCCGAGCATCGGCCTGCACCCGCGCGACATGGACCGCATCAACCAGGCCATGCTGCGCCTGCGCGACGCGGGCAACACCCTGGTGGTGGTGGAGCACGACCCGGCCGTGATGCTGTGCGCCGACCGCGTGATCGACATGGGCCCGCAGCCCGGCGAGCGCGGCGGCCAGATCGTGTTCGACGGCACGGTGGCGCAACTGCGCCATGCCGACACGCTCACCGGCCAGTACCTGGGCGGGCGGCGGCAGATCGGCAGCGGCCTCAAGCGCATGGTCACGGCCGCCACGCCGCGCCTGGTGCTCGAAGGCGCGCGCCAGCACAACCTGCGCGACGTGAGCGTCGAATTTCCGCTGCAGCGCCTGGTCACCGTCACCGGCGTCAGCGGCTCGGGCAAGTCCACGCTGGTGCAGGACGTGCTGGCGCCCGCGCTGCTGCGCCACTTCGGCAAGGCTACCGAGGCGCCGGGCGCGCACGACCGCCTGCTCGGCGCCGACCACCTGAGCGACGCCGTGTTCGTGGACCAGTCGCCCATCGGCAAGACCGCGCGCTCCAACCCCGTGAGCTACGTGGGCGCGTGGGATGCCCTGCGCGAGCTGTTCGCCACCGCGCCGCTGGCGCGCGAGCGCGGCTACACCGGGGCCAAGTTCAGCTTCAACGCGGGCGATGGGCGCTGCCCCACCTGCGGTGGCTCGGGCTTCGAGCACGTGGAGATGCAGTTCCTCTCCGACGTGTACCTGCGCTGCCCGGACTGCGACGGCAAGCGCTACCGCCCCGAGATCCTGGAGGTGCGCATCGAGCGCGGGGGGCGTTCGCTCAACGTGGCCGACGTGCTCGACCTGACGGTGAGCGAGGCCGTGCAGCTCTTTGCCGCCGACCGCGAGGTGGTGCGTGCGCTGCAGCCGATCCAGGACGTGGGGCTGGAGTACGTCAAGCTCGGCCAGCCCGTGCCCACGCTCTCGGGCGGCGAGGCGCAGCGCCTCAAGCTCGCCGGCTTCCTGGCCGAGGCGGCGCGCAGCCAGGCCAAGTCGCGCCAGCCGCTGGCGCGCAAGGGCACGCTGTTCCTGTTCGACGAACCCACCACCGGCCTGCACTTCGACGACATCGCCAAGCTCATGCGCGCGCTGCGCAAGCTGCTGGATGCGGGGCACTCGCTCATCGTCATCGAGCACAACCTCGACGTGATCCGCGCCAGCGACTGGCTCATCGACCTCGGCCCCGAGGGCGGCGACGCCGGCGGCCAGCTCGTCGCCGAGGGCCCGCCCGAGGAGGTGCGCCAGCACCCGCGCTCGCACACCGCGCAGGCGCTGCGCGACTACGAACAGGCCCTGGGCCTGGGCGGCCACGCGGTGCACGAAGCGCCCGCTGCGCTATCGAAAAAGAAGCTGCCAGCGCTTGATGGACAAGGGCTGCAGGCCAAAAATGCCATTGAAATCGTCAACGCCAAGGAGCACAACCTGCAGCACCTGAACGTGGCCATTCCGCGCGGCCAGTTCAACGTCATCACCGGCGTGTCGGGCTCGGGCAAGTCCACGCTGGCGTTCGACATCCTGTTCAACGAAGGCCAGCGCCGCTACCTGGAGTCGCTCAACGCGTACGCGCGCAGCATCGTGCAGCCCGCCGGGCGGCCCGAGGTCGATGCCGTGTACGGCATACCGCCCACGGTGGCCATCGAGCAGCGCCTGTCGCGCGGCGGGCGCAAGAGCACGGTGGGCACCACCACCGAGGTCTGGCACTTCCTGCGCCTGCTCTACGTCAAGCTGGGCGTGCAGCACTGCGTGCACGACGGCGCGGCCGTGCAGCCGCAGACCATGGACAGCATCGCCGCGCAGTTGCTCACCGCCTACCGCGGCCAGCACATCGGGCTGCTGGCGCCGCTGGTCATGCACCGCAAGGGCGTCTACACCGAGCTGGCCGACTGGGCGCGCCCGCGCGGCTACACGCACCTGCGCGTGGACGGCGAATTTTTGCCCACCACCGGCTTTCCGCGCCTCGACCGCTTCAAGGAGCACACCATCGAGCTGCCCGTGTTCAGCCTCGACGTCTCTCCCGCGCAGGAAGACCTGCTGCGCAGCAAGCTGGCCCAGGCGCTGGAGCTGGGCAAGGGCGTGGTGCATGTGCTGAGCGGGCTGGACGGCCTGCAGGACGCCATGGCGCTCGGCCAGTCCACGGCCGGCATCGGGCGGCTGCAGGCGTTTTCCACCCAGCGCGCCTGTCCGGTGTGCGCCACCAGCTACGCCGAACTCGATCCGCGCCTGTTCTCGTACAACAGCAAGCACGGCTGGTGCCCCGACTGCGTGGGCACGGGCGTCAAGCTCACCAAGGAGCAGCGCAAGCTGCTCGACGATTCGGTGCAGGCCGACAAGGACAAGGGCCGCGAGCAAACCTTCGCCGAGCCCGAGGTGGACGACCTGGCCGACACCGCCTGCCCCACCTGCCAGGGCACGCGCCTGAACGCCACGGCGCGCGCCGTGCGCTTCGCCGGGCGCGGCATCACCGAGGTGGCGCAGCTCTCGGTCAGCACGCTGCGCGCCTGGATCGCCAGCCTGCAGCAGCCCGGCACGCTGACGCAGCGCGAGCGCGGCATCGCGCGCGACCTGCTGCCCGAAATCCAGAGCCGGCTGGAGTTTCTGGAAGAGGTGGGCCTGTCCTACCTCACGCTCGACCGGGGCGCGCCCACGCTCAGCGGCGGCGAGGCGCAGCGCATCCGCCTGGCGGCGCAGCTCGGCAGCAACCTGCAGGGCGTGTGCTACGTGCTCGACGAACCCACCATCGGCCTGCACGCGCGCGACAACCAGATCCTGCTGAACGCCCTGCACAAGCTCGGCGGCAAGGGCAACACCCTGGTAGTGGTGGAGCACGACGAAGACACCATCCGCCGCGCCGACCACATCATCGACATCGGCCCCAGCGCGGGCAAGCGCGGCGGGCGCCTCATCGCCCAGGGCAGCGTGGCCGACGTGCAGGCCGCCGCCGAGTCGCAAACCGGCCGCTACCTGCTGCACGCGCTGCGCCACCCGCTGCAGCCGCGCCGGCCGGTCGATGCTCCTGAAAAAGGAGCTGCTGGCGCTTGTCCTGAAAAAGATTCAGATAGAAAAGTATCTGAAATCAAGGTAGAACAAGCGCAAGCAGCTACCAAAACAGAAGCGCCACTGGCCTGGCTCACCGTGCACGGCGCGCGCCTGCACAACCTGCAGGACGTGACGGCGCGCGTGCCGCTGGGGCGCCTGGTGGCCGTCACCGGCGTCAGCGGCTCGGGCAAATCCACGCTGGCGCGCGACGTGATGCTGGCCAACGTGCAGGCCTGGGTGCAGCAGCGCGCCACCAAGGCCGGGCGCGACGCCATGGACGCGGGCAAGGCGCCGCCGCTGGCCGGCTGCACCGGCCTGTCGGGCTTCGAGACCATCGACCGCGTGCTGGAGGTGGACCAGACCCCCATTGGCAAGACCCCGCGCAGCTGCCCGGCCACCTACATCGGCTTCTGGGACACCATCCGCAAGCTCTACGCCGAAACGCTGGAGGCCAAGGCGCGCGGCTACGCGCCGGGTCGCTTCAGCTTCAACACCGGCGAAGGCCGCTGCCCGGCCTGCGAAGGCCAGGGCGTGCGCACCATCGAGATGAGCTTCCTGCCCGACGTGAAGGTGCCCTGCGAGGTCTGCCACGGCGCGCGCTTCAACCCCGAGACGCTGGCCGTCACCTGGCGCGGCAAGAGCATCGGCGACGTGCTGCAGATGGAAGTCGATGAGGCCGTGGCGTTCTTCGCCAGCATGCCCAGCATCGCCCACCCGCTGCAGTTGCTGAAGGACGTGGGCCTGGGCTACCTCACGCTGGGCCAGCCCAGCCCCACGCTCAGCGGCGGCGAGGCGCAGCGCATCAAGCTGGTGACCGAGCTGACCAAGGTGCGCGACGACGTGGGCCGGCGCGGGCAGAAGAGCCCGCACACGCTCTACGTGCTCGACGAGCCCACCGTCGGCCTGCACATGGCCGACGTGCACAAGCTCATCCACGTGCTGCACCGCCTCGTCGATGGCGGCCACAGCGTGGTGGTGATCGAGCACGACCTCGACGTGATCGCCGAGGCCGACTGGATCATCGACCTCGGCCCCGAGGGCGGCGGCGGCGGCGGGCGCATCGTCGCCGCTGCCACGCCCGAGGACGTGGTGCGCCTGGGCACGCACACTGGCGTTGCGCTGGCGCCGGTGCTGGCGCGGGGAAGTGAAATAACACCCCCCTGAGCGGCTGCGCCGCTTCCCCCCGCTCTCGCATGGCTGCGCCATGCGGGCAGGGGGACTCATGCTCAGCGCAGCGGGGCGGCCCTTGCGCGGCGTCCGCTGGCCTGGCCGCGCCGGTTGCATCGGCTGCGGGTGGCGCGCAGCGCCATGGAAAACGGGTCAGAAGCTTTCCCAGTCGTCCTGGCCGCCCGCGGCGGGCGCCGCCGGCTTGGGGCGCGCGGCAATGCGCGCCGCCGCGGGGGCGGGCGCCGCCTTGGCGGCGGGCGGGGGCAGGGGCTTGCTGGCCGGCTTGGCCGCCACCGGGCGCGGCGCGGGCGCCGGCGCCGGGCGCGCGCCGCTGTTGCCGCGGCGGGCGGGCGCGGCCGCGTGGCTGGCGTAGGCCCCCACGTTGAATACCGACACCACCTGCGCCAAGCGCTGGGCCTGCTCGCTCATCGAGGCGGCGGCTGCGCTGGCCTGCTCGACCAGGGCGGCGTTCTGCTGCGTCATCTGGTCGAGGTTGGCCACCGCCTGGTTGACCTGGCCGATGCCGTCGCGCTGCTCGGTGGTGGAGGCGGTGATCTCGCCGATCAGGTCGCTCACGCGGCGCACGCTGTCGACGATCTCGCCCATGCTCTGCCCGGCCTGGCCGACCTGCTGCGAGCCCTGCTCGACGTTCTGCACGCTGGTGGTGATGAGGCCCTTGATCTCCTTCGCCGCCTCGGCGCTGCGCTGCGCCAGGCTGCGCACCTCGCCCGCCACCACGGCGAAGCCCCGGCCCTGCTCGCCGGCGCGCGCGGCCTCGACGGCGGCGTTCAGCGCCAGGATGTTGGTCTGGAAGGCGATGCCGTCGATGACGCCGATGATGTCGCCGATCTTGCGGCTCGATTCGGTGATGTGCTCCATGCTCGCCACCACCTGCCCCACGACCTCGCCGCCGTGCTGCGCCGCCTGGGCTGCCTGGGCCGCGAGCTGGTTGGCCTGGCGCGCGGTGTCGGCCGATTGCGTCACCGTGGCCGTGAGTTCTTCCATGCTGGCGGCGGTTTCCTCCAGGTTGGCGGCGGTCTGCTCGGTGCGCGCCGACAGGTCGTGGTTGCCCGTGGCGATCTGGCCGGCGGCGGCGGAGACCGACTCCACGCCCGCGCGCACCTCGCCGACCACGGCGCGCAGCTTGGCGCCCATGGCCGAGAGCGCGCGCAGCAGGTGGCCGAGCTCGTCGCCGCGCTCGTCGTGCACGTCCTGGGTCAGGTCGCCGCCCTCGATGGCGTCCGCCAGGCCCACGGCGCGCTGCAGCGGCTCGGTGAGGGAGCGCACCAGCCAGGCCGACAGCGCCAGGGCGCCGAGTACCACCACGGCGCATACCGCCAGGCTGACCCAGAGCGCGCGCTGGCGCTGTTCCTGGGTGCGCTGCGCGGCCTCGTCGCGGCGGCGTTCCTGCAGCTGGATGAAGCTGTCCAGTTCGCCGACGTAGGCCGTTACCAGGGGCTGCAGCTTGTCGTTGACCAGGGCCGTGGCGGCGGCGCCATCGCCCTGGCCGCGCAGGGCCGCGGCCTGCCTGATGACCTCCAGTGCCTGGCTGCGCGCGGCACCGATGCGTTCGAGCTGCGCCTTGCCCTCGTCCGAGACCACCAGTTCCTTGACCTTGTTCTGCACCGTGGTGATGGCCTGGGTGCCGGCGCCCGATTCCTTCTCCATGCGCCCGGCCAGGGCCGCGTCGCTGGTGCCCATCTGGATCACGGCGCGGTGCGCATCGAGCGCCACCATACCCCGCCAGCGTACGGCGAGGTTGATGCGCTCTTCGCTGAGCTGCGCCGTGCGTGCGGCCCGGTCGCCAAGATCAAGCAGGTGCGACAGCAACCCGCCCATCAGAACCAGCAGCGCCAGCGTCAGCCCCAGGACCAGGGCCCATAGTTTGCGGCCCACCGATAAATGTTTGAAAAACATGGTTGTGAACTCCGTAGGAAATGGCCGTTCGTGCCGTGGCGCGGCCATGGCACCATGCTCTCACAATTGCCATGGACGCCGTCGGCTATAGTGCCCGCAGGAGATGGCGTTCCTCCCCTAACCACCGCGCTGCGCGCGGTTGATGACGCCTACAGACACCTGACCGCGGTCGGGGGCTGTAGGCGCTCGCGTCCGCTCTCCCGGCATCGGTCAGCCCGCCCACCTTGCGCCCCTGACCCATGCACAAATTCCGCATTTCCCTCGCACCGCTGCCGTACTGCGGCAAGTGGCTCGCCATCGCCTGCGCCGCCGCCGTCCTCGCGGGCAGCGCATCGGCCTTCTTCCTGCTTGCGCTCGACCGCGCCACGGACTGGCGCGTGGCCCATCCCGGCATCCTCTGGCTGCTGCCCCTGGCGGGGCTGGCGGTCGGGCTGGTGTACCACCGCGTCGGCCAGCCGGTGGACGGCGGCAACAACCTCCTCATCGACGAAATCCACGACCCCAGGAAGGTCGTGCCCCTGCGCATGGTGCCGCTGGTGCTGGGGGGCACGGTGGTGTCGCACCTGTTCGGCGCCTCGGTGGGGCGCGAGGGCACGGCCGTACAGATGGGCGGCGCGCTGGCCGACCAGCTCACCCACGTGCTGCGCCTGCCGCGCGAGGACCGCCGCATCCTGCTGATGGCGGGCATGAGCGCGGGATTCGCCGCGGTGTTCGGCACGCCGCTGGCGGGTGCCGTCTTCGGGCTGGAGGTGCTGGCCATCGGCCGCATGCGCTACGACGCGCTGTTCCCCTGCGTGGTGACCGCCATCGTGGCCGACCAGGTGTGCCTGGCCTGGGGCGTGCGGCACGCGCACTACGCCATCGGCGCGCTGCCGCCGTTCACGCCGTGGAACGTGGCGGCCATGGTCATCGCGGGCATCGCCTTCGGCCTCGCGGGCATGCTGTTCGCCGCGCTGGCGCACCGGCTCGGCGCGCTGGCCAAGCGCCGCATCGCCTGGCCGCCGCTGCGCCCGTTCGTCGGCGGCATCGCCATCGCGGCGGCGGTGTGGGCGCTGGACGGGCAGCGCTACATCGGCCTGGGCCTGCCGGACATCGCGCGTGCGTTCCACGAGCCCATGCGGCCGTGGGACTTCCTTGGCAAGCTGGGCTTCACGGTGGTCTCGCTGGGCGCGGGTTTCAAGGGCGGCGAGGTCACGCCGCTGTTCTACATCGGCGCCACGCTGGGCAACGCGCTGGCGCCGCTCCTGCACATGCCGTTCGCGCTGATGGCGGGCATCGGCTTCGTGGCGGTGTTCGCGGGCGCGGCCAACACGCCCATCGCCACCACGCTGATGGCGATGGAGCTGTTCGGCAGCGCCGCCGGCCCCTGGGCCGCCATCGGCTGCGTCACGGCCTACCTGTTCTCGGGGCACGCGGGCATCTACCGCGCCCAGCGCGTGGGCCACGCCAAGCATGGGTGCCGCCCACCCGTGACGCCGCACGCAGGCCAGTCCCAGTACTCCGTTTCACCAAAACATTGACATGAAATCGTGCCTTGGTCCGCCATGCTGCGTTGCAAATCCTCGCGATGGCTATGGCTATCGCTGCGGTTTGCGCCTTGCCTGACGAACCAATGCATCGATTTCATTTCGTCAACATTTTGATGAAACGGAGTACTAGGCGCAGCCCGGCACCGTCCCGGCCATGCCTGGCCTGTGCATGCGCACGCTCCAGGCCGCCAGCGCCAGCCCCACGGCCGTGAGGCCCGCGGCGGCCCAGCCCACCGCCAGCAGGCCCAGGCCCTGCGACAGTACCAGCCCACCCACCCAGGCGCCGAGGGCGTTGCCGAGGTTGAAGGCCGCGATGTTGAGGCTCGACGCGAGGTTGGCGCCCCCGGCGCCGGCCTGCTGCAGCACGCGCATCTGCATCGGCGCCACGGTGGCGAAGGCCGCCGTGCCCAGCGCCACCAGGTAGGCCATGGCCAGCGCCGCGTGGCCGAAGGCCCAGCGCCCGGCGGCGAGCACCACCGTCAGCGTGCCGATGCTGAGGAACAGCGCACGCACCACGCCCCGGTCGGCCAGCCTGCCGCCCAGCAGGTTGCCCGCTGCCAGGCCTGCGCCGAACAGCAGCAGCGTGAAGGCGACGAGGCCGCTGCCCATGTGCGTGACCTGCGTGAGCAGCGGCTCCACGTAGGTGTAGAGCGCGAACACGCCCGCGAAGCCGAATACCGTGATGAACAGGCCCAGCCACACCGGGCCGCGCGCGAGCACGGCCAGTTCCTCGCGCAGCGGCGCGGCGGCGGGTTGTTCCAGCCGCTGCGGCACGAAGGCCGCCAGGATGGCGAAGGCCAGCACCCCCACCACGGCCACCGCCGCGAACGCCATGCGCCAGCCCAGGTGCTGCCCGATCCACGCGCCCGCGGGCACGCCCAGCAGCGTGGCCAGCGTGAGGCCCGAGAACATCAGCGCGATGGCGGATGCCTTTTTCTCGGGCGGCACCAGGCCCGTGGCCACCACCGCGCCCACGCCGAAGAAGGTGCCGTGCGTGAGCGAGGTGAGCACGCGCGCCGCCATCAGCCAGCCGTAGCCGGGCGCGAACACGGCCGCCGCGTTGCCCGCGATGAAGACCAGCATCAGTGCCAGCAGCAGGCGCTTGCGCGGCCAGCCGCGCGTGAGCAGCGTGAGCACGGGCGCGCCCATGGCCACGCCGATGGCGTAGCCCGAGATCAGCGTGCCCGCCGTGGGGATGCCGATGCGCAGGTCCTCGCTCACTTGCGTGAGCAGGCCCATGATGATGAATTCCGTGGTGCCTATGCCAAAGGCGCCGGCCGCGAGGGCCAGGAGGGAGAGGGGCATGCGAAGTCCTTGCGATGGGGAATGCCTGGACTTTGGGGGGGCCTTGTATTTTGTGTAGATGGAATAATGGAAACGTACCTATTCCTCATGGGAACAAATGAACGCGCCGCCCCTAGCCGCCAGCCTCGACGCCAACCGCTCCGGCGAGCTGGAGCTGCTCGTGCTCGTGGCCGAGCGCGGCAGCCTCTCCGCCGCCGCGCGCCACCTGGGCGTATCGCCCTCGGCCATCAGCAAGACCATGTCGCGGCTCGAGGCGCGCCTGGGCGTGCAGCTGCTCCAGCGCAGCACGCGGCGCGTGCAGCTCACGGCCGAGGGCACCCAGCTCTACGAGCGCGGCAAGCGCGTGCTGGCCGACCTGGACGAGATCGAGGCCGCCGTGGCTGCGCGCAGCGCGCCCCGGGGCGTGGTGCGCATCAGCGCCAGCACCTCCACCGGCCAGCGGCTGCTCGTGCCCCTGGTGCCGCGCCTGCTCGAAGCGCACCCGGGGCTGCAGCTGGACCTGCACTTCACCGACCGGGTGGTGGATCTGGCCGAGGCGGGCATCGACATCGCCATCCGCTGGGGCGAGCTGCCGCCGTCCGACATGGTGGCGCGCCTGCTGGGCCGCACGCGGCAGGTGATCGTGGGCGCGCCCGATTATTTGAAACGCCAGGGCCTGCCGCGCCACCCCGACGACCTGCGCCGCCACGTGCGCCTGGGCTGGAACTACCAGCGCGCCATTCCCCACTGGCCGTTCGACGTGGACGGCCGGCGCGTGGCGGTGGACATCGGCGAGGTGGTCCGCGTGAACGACGGCGATGTGATGCGCCAGCTCGCGCTGCAGGGCGTGGGCCTGGCCCGGCTTTCGCTCTACCACGCCTGGGACGACCTCGCGGCCGGACGCCTGGCGGTGGTGCTGGAGGCGTTCAACACCGGCGTGCTCGAACCGATCCACGCCGTGTACCTGGGCCGGCCCGACCGCCTGCCGCCGCGCATGCGCGCGGTGCTCGACTTCCTGCAGGCGAACGTCGACCTGCGCTACGCGGAGCAGTGGCGCGAGAAGCGCGGGAAGCGCCCATGACCCCGCGCATCATCCACATCGAGCCCGCCGCCCCGCCCAAGCCCGCGCGCGGCGCGCCGTGCAACGGCTGCGGCCTGTGCTGCCTGGCCGAACCCTGCCCGCTGGGCATGCTGCTGTCGCGCCGCCGCACGGGGACGTGCGTGGCGCTGCAGTGGAACGCGGCAGCGCAGTGCTACCGCTGCGGCGCGCTGGCCGGTCCGGCTGGCAAGGGTGTGCGAGGCGTGGGGGGCGCCCTGTGGCACGCGCTGGCGCGGCGCTGGATTGGCGCCGGGCTGGGGTGCGACGCCGACCTGGCGGCATTCCCTGCCGAGAATGCTCCTGAATGAGTAGCTGCTTGCGCTTGCCTGGTAAGCGCTACAGCCTTATTTCAGGGTGAGTTTCCGAGGGTGCGCGCGAACAGGTCCTTGGGCGCTCCGGCGCCTGGCACCAGGGCCACATCGCGCCCCAGCCCGCGCTCCTGCGCCAGTTGGTACACGTAGTCCAGTGCGGCGTGGTCTTCCAGCGCGAAGCCGACGGAGTCGAACAGCGTCACTTCCTCGGCGCACGTGCGCCCCGGGGCCTCGCCCGCCAGGATGCGCCACAGCTCGGTGACCGGGTGGTCCGCCGCGAGCTGCTGGATCTCGCCCTCGCGGCGGGTCTGCGGCGCGTACTCGACGACGACGCGCGCCGCGCGCACCACCTCGGGGGCCAGTTCGGTCTTGCCGGGGCTGTCGCCCCCCACGGCGTTGAGGTGCATGCCTGGCTCGACCAGCGCCGGGGTGAGCACCTGGGCGCGGCACAGGGCGGCCGTCGCGGTGGTCACGATGTCCGCGCCCTGCACCGCGTCCGGCACCGAGGCGGCGGCGCGCAGGCGCAGCGCCGGTGCCCAGGGCGCCAGGTTGGCGCGCAGCTTGGCCGTGGCGCCCGGGTCGGTGTCGAACAGGGCGATGTCGTCGATGCCCAGCAGGGCATGGAATGCCAGCGCCTGGAACTCCCCCTGCGCGCCGTTGCCGATCAAGGCCATGCGCCGGCTGCCGGGCCGGGCCAGCAGCCGCGCCGCCAGCGCCGAAGTGGCGGCGGTGCGCAGCGCGGTGAGCAGCGTGGCCTCGGCCAGCATCAGCGGCATGCCCGTGGCCATGTCGGCGAGCACGCCGAATGCCATGACGGTGGGCAGGCCCTGGGCGGGGTTGCCAGGGTGGCCGTTGACGTACTTGAAGCTGTAGCGCGTGCCGTCGCAGACGGGCATCAGCTCGATGACGCCCTGCCCGCCGTGGTGGGCGAGGCGCGCCGACTTGGCGAACGCGGGCCAGCGGCGGAAGGCTTCCTCGATGCGTGCCGAGAGCCCGGCCAGGAAGGGTGCCGGGCCCACCTCGCGCACGAGCCGGGCCAGGCAGGGGAGGTCGATGAGCTGCGTCATGGCGTGCAGGAGGGGCTGAACCTGCCGCCATTGTGCGCCGCCGGCGCGGCGCGTGCCGTCAGGGCATGGAGGACACGAAGGCCACCAGCGCCTCGATGTCGTGGTCGGTGAGCAGCTTGGTGTTGGGCGTCATGATCGAGTTGGCGCGGGTGTTGGGGCCGTCGCGGTAGCGCTTGAGGGTGGAGCGCAGGTACTCGGTCTGCTGGCCGGCAATGCGGGCGATCTGGTCGTTGCCGCGGCCCATGTCGCCGTGGCAGCGGAAGCAGTTCTTGCCGAAGATGTCCTGGCCCTTGGCCGCCAGGGCCTTGTCGGCGGCGGGCTTGTGCACGACTTCCTGGGCCGAGTAGAACAGCACCATGCCGATCTTCTCGTCGCTGTTCATGGCGCGGATCATGCCTTCCATGAATTCGTAGCGGCGCCGTCCGTCGGCGAACTGGCGTACCTGCTCCAGCAGGTAGGCCGGGTTCTGGCCCGCCAGGTTGGGCACCGAGGGCTTGGTGCTGTTGCCCCCGTCGCCATGGCAGTTGGCGCACACGGCGGCCACCTTGCGGCCGACCTTGTACAGGTCGTCGGCCAGTTTCGGGTCGGCCATGGCCTCCTTGAAGCGCGTCTCGATATCCACCTTGTTCCGGCTGGACTGGGCCATTGCGGCAGGCTGCCATGCCAGGCAGGCCGTCAATGCCAGCACAAGAACTGCAGGGATACGCTTTGCCATGGTCAAACCCTTTTTTTGGAAAAGGTCATTCTAGGGGACATGCTGGCGCTCCGACGTAGCGCGCAGGCCACGAAGCCCGCGCGATGCCCCGGCTTGTCAGCCGTGCTTGACGGCGAGCAAGGCGCGCGCCAGTTCGGCAAAGCCCGCGCCGCGCGCGCCCTGCGTGACGTAGCGCGGCAGGTGCGCGAGCTGCGGCACGAAGCGCGCGATGTTGGCCACGCCGACGCTGTGCGGAAAGTGCTCGAACATGCGCTGGTCGTTGGTCGAGTCGCCGATGTAGACCCAGCCGTCCAGCTCCGCGTCGAGGTCGCGCCCCAGCAGTTCGCGCACGATCCAGCGCGCGCCCTCCAGCTTGTCGTGCGTGCCGTACCAGCCGTTGATGTGGATGCTGCTCACGGTGGCGTTCATGCCGGCGGCGCGCAGGAGCGCCACGCACTGGCCGATGCGCTCTTGCGGCAGCTGCGTGAATTCGCTGTGGTCGATGGCGATGTCGCACTCGCGCCCGGCCGAGTCGGCGGCGCGCCGCGCGCCGGGCACGGTGGCCTCGATATGGGCCAGCACCTGCTGCATGCGCGCGAAGTGGGCGGCGCGCGTGGCGGCGTCCTGTTGGTACAGTTTTGATAGCTGCCCGCGCTTGCCTGGCAAGGGCTGGAGGCTGTTTTCGCTTGAATCCTGTGCCGGCGGCAGCAGCGCCACCGCGCCGTTCTCGGCCACGATGGCGTCCACCGGCCAGGCCTGGGCGAAGGGTTCGCTCCAGCCCACGGGGCGGCCGGTGATGGGGATGACGTGCAGGCCCGCCGCCTTCAGCGCGCCCAGCGCCTGCAGCGCGTCGGCGGTGATGGCGCCGCCGGTGGTCAGCGTGTCGTCGATGTCGGTGAACACGCCGCGCAGGCGCGGCGGCTGCCACTGGGCCAGGGGCTGCATGGTCAGCTGCTGCTCAGCGACAGGCCCGCGTGCTCGCGCAGCGGATGGAAGTGGATCTTCGGAAAGCGCTCCTGCGCCAGCCGCACGTCATACGGGCTGGTGCACAGGTAGGCCAGGGTGTTGGCGGCGTCGTGCGCCATGCGCAGCGGGTAGGCATTCTCGAAGTCGCGCAGCTCGGCCGGCGTGTCGGCGGTGATCCAGCGCGCGCCGGTGTACTGGCAGCCTTCGAGGCGGATGTCGCAGTCGTACTCGGTCTTCAGGCGGTGCTGCACCACCTCGAACTGCAACTGGCCCACGGCGCCCAGCAGCATGTTGCCGCCGGCATCGGGCTTGAAGACCTGGATCGCGCCTTCCTCGCCCAGCTCCATCAGGCCCTGCTGCAACTGCTTGGAGCGCAGCGGGTTCTTCAGCACCACGGTCATGAACAGCTCGGGGGCGAAGAAGGGCAGGCCGGTGAACTGCAGCGCAGGCCCGTCGGTGATGGAGTCGCCCAGCTGCACGCCGCCGTGGATGGTGAAACCGATGATGTCGCCGGCATACGCCTCATCCACCGCCTCGCGCCGCTGGCTCATGAAGGTGACGACCGATGTGGGGCGCAGCTCCTTGCCGGTGCGCTGCACCTTCATCTTCATGCCCGGGGTGTATTTGCCGCTGGCCACGCGCACGAAGGCGATGCGGTCGCGGTGGTTGGCGTCCATGTTGGCCTGCACCTTGAACACCACGCCCGAGAAGCCCTTGTCCTCGGGGTGGATGGTTTTCTCCTCGCGCTGGCGGCCCGCCTCGGTGTAGGCGACGCGCGTGCCCGGCGGGGGCGACATGTCGACGACGGCGTTGAGCACTTCCTGCACGCCGAAGTTGTTCACGCCCGAGCCGAAGAACACCGGCGTGAGCCTGGCGGCCAGGAACTGCGCGTGGTTCCATTCGGTGGAGGCGCCCACGGCCAGCTCCATGCTGTCCAGGGCGTCGTCGAACGCCTGGCCGAAGCGCGCGCGCAGCTTGTCTTTTTCCGTCAGCGGGATGGTCTCGAAGTCTTCCGGGCGCTTCTCGCTGCCGGGCTGGAACACCGTCATGCTCTGCGTGCGCAGGTCGATGATGCCGCCGAACGATTTGCCCTGGCCCACGGGCCAGGTGACGGGGCAGCAGGGCATGCCCAGCTCGCGCTCGACTTCGTCGAGGATGTCCAGCGGGTCGCGCACCTCGCGGTCCATCTTGTTGACGAAGGTGATGATGGGCGTGTCGCGCTGGCGGCAAACTTCGATCAGGCGGCGCGTCTGCGCTTCCACGCCGTTGGCGGCGTCGATCACCATCAGCGCCGAGTCCACGGCGGTGAGCACGCGGTAGGTGTCTTCGGAGAAGTCCTTGTGGCCGGGGGTGTCGAGCAGGTTGATGACGTGGCCGCGGTAGCCCATCTGCATCACCGAGCTGGCCACCGAGATACCGCGCTGCTTCTCGATCTCCATCCAGTCGGAGGTGGCGTGGCGCGATGCCTTGCGGCCCTTGACGGCGCCAGCGATCTGGATCGCGCCCGAGAACAGCAGCAGCTTTTCCGTCAGCGTGGTCTTGCCCGCGTCGGGGTGGGAGATGATGGCGAAGGTGCGGCGGCGGCGGGTTTCGTCGAGGAAGGACACGGCAGGGGCTCCGGGGCGCGGCGCGGGCGGCCGCGCGCAGTAGGGCAAAGCCCGCGATTATCCCCGCTGGCCGCGCGCAGCTTGCGCGCCAGGCGCCGCCAGCCGATCACCACGCCCGTCAGGCTCAGCGCTGCGCCGCCCAGGCTCAGGGCGATCAGCAGGGCATCCCACGCCGGGCGGCGCTGCAGCAGCGGCAGCCAGTCCCAGCTGTGCAGCAGGCCGAACAGCCAGCGGCTGGCGCGGCGGTGGCTGTCGAGCCGGCCCAGCACCGCGCCGGTGGCGGGGTCGATGTGCACCCAGGTGCCATGGGCGTCGCCGAACACGGCGCGCAGCACGGGCAGGGGTTTTTCGCCGCCGCCCGTCATGGTGTGTTCGGCGCGGTCGTAGTAGTACAGGTCGTACGCCTGCAGCGTCTCCAGCCGCGCCAGCGGCGCGTCCACCAGGCGGGCGGCCTGGGCGCGCAGGCGGGCGGCGTCCACGGTGGCGGGGCGGGCGGTGGCGGCGTCCAGCAGCCGGGGCGGGCCGCTGGCGCCATGGGCCTGCACCACGGTGTCGCCGAGTGTCGCGTCAACGGTCATATGCCGGTCTGCACTTGCCCTCGCATTGCCTCGCTGCGTTGCATCGCTTGCCCATGCGCTCGGCATGGGCTGCGCGCTGCGCCTTGCGCTGCAATCCGATGGCTGCGCGCAGCCTTCGACATCTGACCGTTGACGCGACACCGGGGTGCGCGTCCAGCGCAGCTCGCGCACGCCGGGGCCCGCGGCCTGCAGGAGCGCCTGCACGCGCGCCGCACCTTCGGCCAGCTGCAGCGGGCCGCCGTGCAGGGCCGTGGTGCGCAGCGCAGGGGCGCCGCTGTCGAAGATCTTCCACGGGTTCATGGACATGAGGCCGCTGAAGATCCAGGTGCCGGTGCTCAGGGCGAACAGCAGCCCGGCCACGTGGTGCCAGCGCATCACCGCGCCGGGGTAGGGCGTGCGCGCGCCGCTCCGGTAGCGCCCGGCGAAGCGCCAGCGCCACACGCCCGCCACGGTGCCGGTGAGCGCCAGGGCGATGCCCAGCAGGGCCAGGCTGTCCACGATGCCGGCCCACCAGGCGTCCAGCACGCCGCCGCGCAGGGGGTAGAGCCAGTGGATCCAGGCACCCAGGTAGTTCCAGGCGCGCTCGCGGCGCGGGGCGTCGCGCACCACCTCGCCGGTCTGGCTGGAGACGTAGAGCACGGTGGCCGCCGCGTCGTGCAGTTGCAGCTTGTGCAGCGGGCGGTGCGCGTCCAGCGCGCGCGAGTGGGTGAAGGCGTCCTCGCCGATCTCGCCCAGGTACTGCGGCGGCTCCAGCATAGCCGCGCCGGGCGGCATCTGCGCCTGGAACGCCAGGGCCGAGGCCAGGGCGCGCGCGGCGCCGGCGCGCGCCAGCCGCTCGCCGGTGGCGGCGTCGATCACCACCGTGCGGGCCGGGCCGTGCGCCGGCGCGGCGAGGTACACCGCCCGCCCGCCGCTGGCCGCCGCCAGGCGCAGTGCCTGCAGCGGGCCGTCCAGCCCGGCGGCGCGCAGGGCCTGCGCGGGCTCCAGCAGGCCGGTGGCGGGCAGCGGCGGCAGGTGGCGCAGGCGCTCGGCGGGCGTGAGCTTGGGGTAGCCCACGTACATCATCACCACGCCCGAGACGAACCACATGGCGAAGAACGCGCACAGCAGCACGCCCAGCCAGCGGTGCGCGAGGAAGAGCCAGCGTTTGGCGTGCGGCATGTCAGTTCTCCGGGGCGCTGCGGGTGGCGCCCAGCGCATGAAACCAGCGCGGCCCATGCGCGGGCAGCCGAGCAAGGGCCGCCCCGCAGCGAGGGCTGCGTCCCTCTCCCATAGCGCGTAGCGCGTAGAGAGAGGGGGAAGGCGCGAAGCGGCTCAGGGGGTGTTCCACGTTCAGAATGCGGTGTGTAGCGTCACGTCCAAGGTGCGCGGCGCGCCCAGGTAGACCTGGCCGGTGCGCGCCTCGGCGCCGTAGATGCGGTCGGTGGCGTTGCGCACGCGGCCGGTGAGCGTGGTGCCGGGCGTGATCTTCCAGGCCAGGCCCAGGTCGAGCAGGGTGTACGCGGGCCAGTACTGGGTGTTGGCCGCGTCGGCGTAGGTCTTGCCCACGTGGCGCACGCCGGCGCTGGCGGTGACGGCGGGGGCGATGGTGTACGAGAGCCACAGGTTGGCCACCGTCTGCGGGGTGAGCGTGGGCACCATGCCGGCCAGCGAAACCCCGCCCTGCATGAAGTCTTCATAGCGCGCGCGGGTGTGCATCAGGTTGCCCTGCACCTGCCAGCGCGCGCTCGGGCGCAGGCCCGCGGCCAGCTCCACGCCGCGCGAGGACTGTTCGCCCACCAGTTGGGTGACGCCGGGGTTGTTCGGGTCTTGCGAGGCGATGTTGCGCCGCCGGATGTCGAACACCGCCACCGTGGCGCTGCCCTTGCCGTCCCAGAAGTCGAGCTTGCTGCCCACCTCCAGCTGGCGGCCGGTGGTCAGTTCGCTGTTGGTGCGCACGTCGCCGAAGGTGGCGGTGGACAGCGAGCCCGACGGCGGGTCGGCCGCCGTGGCAGCCTGGGCGTACAGGTTGGCGCCGGGGGCAAGGTCCCACACCACGCCGATGCGCCCGGTGGTGGGCTGGTAGCTGCGGCTGAAGCTGGCTGGGTTGGCGGCGGTGACCTCGCGGCGGTTGACCAGGTCGAGCGCGATGCGCTCGTGCCGCAGCGCCGTGACCAGGCTCAGCGCGGGGGCGACGCGCGTGCGGTTTTCCAGGTACAGCGCGGTGGTGGTGGTCTTGTTGTCGCGGTCGGGCCGGAAGCCCGGGGCCATGCCCGGGATGTCGAAGAAATTCTCCGTGGTGAAACGGTACGGGTCCACCGTGCTCACCGTCAGGCCCAGGCTGTTGGGAAAGCGCGTTTGCCGGTTCACGCTCACGTCCAGGCCGAAGGCCCAGTCGCTGGCGCGCCCGGCCAGCGTGCCGCGGTACGTGCCTTCGATGCGGTCGCCCACCACGTCCTGGTCGTGCCGCTGCAGGTAGGCGCCGGTGCGCGCCACGGCGGTGTTGGCGGCGTTGAAGCGGTAGGTCTCGACGTTGCGGTAGTCGCGCAGCGCGTCGTACACGTAGAAGGTGTTGCGCAGCTGCAGCGCGCCGGACACGCGCCATTGCGCCACCGAGCGCAGCCACTGCACGCGGTGCGCGTACATGCCGTCGGCGCTGTTGTAGTTCTGGAAGCGCGTGCCTTCGTCGATGCGCTGCGCGCCGCCCCAGGGGTTGAGCACCGGCGTGCCCCAGTAGGGGCGGTCCACGTGGTCGTTCTGGTACTCGTAGGCCAGCAGGTGGGTGAAGCCCCCGCCCAGGTCGGACAGCAGCGAGGCGGCCAGCTGCGTGGACCGGGTGTGCGTGCCCTGCGTCCAGCTGCCGGCGTCGCGGTGGTTCAGGTCCAGGCGCGCGAAATGCGCCGGGCCGCTGCCGTCGGGCGTGCCGGCGATGCGGCGGTTCAGCCCCACCGAGGCCTCCTTGAAGCCGTACGAGCCCAGGCGCAGCTGCGCTTCGGTGAAGTCGCTGCGCTCGGCGGTCTTGGTGATGTAGTTGAGGGCGCCGCCCACGGCGCCGGAGCCGTACAGAAAGCTCGACGCCCCGCCGATGGCCTCCACGCGGTCGTAGATCCAGCTGTCCACGGCGCGGGTGGCGCTGCCGTAGTGCACGGTGATGCCGTTGTAGAGCTGCGTGACCGAGTTGCCGGTAAAGCCCCGGTAGCTGGCCGCCATCGAGCCGGGGGCGTTGTGCGCCGTCACGCCGGGAATGGCGCGCAGGATCTCCTGCGTGTCCTGCGCGCCCCGGGCGTCGATGGTGGCGCGGTCCACCACGGTGACGGAGGCGGGCGTTTCGCGTGCCGTCAGGCCCAGGCGGCTGCCGGTTTCCACCGGGGTGTCGAGCTGGAGCTTGCCGTTCGGCGCGGGGGCCGCGTCCACCACGTTCACGGTCTGCAGGGTGGGGGCGGCGTTGGCGGGGGGCGTCTGGGCCAGGGCGTGGTGGCTGGGCAGCAGCACGCAGGCGAGCGAGAAGAAGGGCAGGGCGCACACGGCGCGGCCCGGGGAAGCAAAGGACATGGCGAATCCACGAAAGCGCATGCTGCGCCAGCAGCCGCCCGTATTGCGCGGGGCGGCGGCTGGCGGCAGGCAAAACAGGGGTGGCCGGGCCCGCCCTGCGGGGGGCGGAAGACCGTCCACGGACAGCCGCGCGCAGGGCACGGCGGGACGGACGGCACGCGCGGGTGCGCGTGCCTGCCGTTGTCAGGCGCGCAGTGGCGGGGGGCCGCGGGCGGGCAGGGGCGCCGCTGTGGCGGCGGCGATGCGGGCCGCTGGGATGGGCTGCAGCGCATGGGCCAGCGGCGCCGGGGCGGACAGGCCCAGCGCCGGGGCGGGCGGGGGCGCGCCCGGGGCGGCGCACAGGGGGCAGTCCATGCCCGTGGGGGCCAGCTCCGGCGTGCCGTCGTCCGTCGAGGCCACGAGCTTCAGGGTGCCCGCGCCGGAGCAGATGGTTTGCAGGCCCTGCGGGTTGACCCATGGCGCGGCAATGGCCACGCCGCACGACGCCATGAACCACGCCAGCACCCAAAGGCGCAAGGCGGTAAAGGTTCGCAGGGCGGACATGGTGGCGGATGATACAGGCGGCTTCCCCCGCCGCGCAGGGCGGCGGAAGAGTGCTATTTTGTTGATAGCTGTTTGCGCTTTCTGGTCAAGGGCTGGAGGCTGATTTTGATGTGAATCCGGCAGGCCCCGGATTCCACCCAATCCCCTTCATGCCTTCGGTGCCTTCGGTGCCTTCGGTGCATGCGGCAGGCTGTCGAACATCTGCTCCAGCCGCTCCACTTCCTGGTGCAGCTTGGCGTCGGCGCCCATGCGGGTTTCGATGGCGCGCACCAGCGGCATGATGAGCTGGCGGTAGGTGACCGAGAGCGAGAGCAGCGCCTCCACCATGCGCTGGTGCTGCGCCGCGTCGCTGTGCGTGTGCAGCGCCTGGGTGCTGGCCTGCAGCGCTTGCATGGCCTGGGCCGAGGCGTGCAGGCCGTCGCGCAGCTGCGCCTGGGCCTGGGTGGTGCCGCTTTGCAGGTGGCGGGCCATTTCGGCCAGGGCGGCGAGCGCGGGCTCCAGCCGCTCCAGCACCGCCGTCTGGGCCTGTTGCGCGGGCGTGGCCGTGCCCAGGCGCTGGGCGATGGCGACCAGCGGGCGTGCCAGCAGCTCGGTGGTCTGGCGTGGCTGCAGCGCGTCCACGCTGCGCGCGATGTCGAGCAGCCCGCGCGTCACGCGCACGCTGGGGTCGTCGTCGGCGCCGCCGAGCTTGCGCTGGCGCTGGAAGCTGTCGCTGATCTCGGCCCAGCGCGCGGCCTCGTCGGGCGTGGGGCGGCCGATCAGGTGGGCGAGTTGCAGCAGGTTCTCTTCCGCGCCGGTGGTCAGCGTCTGCGCCTCGCCCCGGTAGTGGTCGCGCAGCAGGGCGTCGAGTTCGCCGTCCTGCATCAGCGGCGTGACCTGGGGCGCGAGGCGTGCCATGTTGCGGTAGCTGCCTTGCAGGCGGAACGGTGGTGCGGCGCGGTAGCGGTCGTCCTGCGCGGCGGATTCGATGTAGGCGAGGTTGACCTTGAGCAGCACGTCGCGCACCTTGAACAGGCGGCGCAGCAGGTTGGTGAGTTCATCCAGTTCGACCGCGCTGTAGGGGTGGGTGAAGGCGGTTGCGTCGATAGCCTCGCCCTGTGCCATGCGGACGAGCAACTGCACGTCCTTCGGCTCGCGCGAGGCCAGGGGCTGGGTGACGGGGTGGGCCGTCAGGCTGTTCTCGATGTACGAGAGCGCGAACACCGCCTCGCGGCCCGAGAGCACGTCGCCCAGGTTGTAGATGTCGGCCCGGTTGGCCAGCATGTCGGGGATGCGGAACACGTCGCCCGACTCGGTGTACGGGTTGCCCGACATGACGATGGCGAAGCGCTTGCCGCGCATGTCCCAGGTGCGCGGCTGGCCCTGCCACACGCCCTCGATGCGGCGCGTGCCGTCGGCCAGGGCGATGAACTTTTGCAGGAACTCGGGGTGCGTGTGCTGGATGTCGTCCAGGTACAGCATCACGTTGCTGCCCATGGCGAGGCCGAGGTTGAGCTTTTCCAGCTCCTGCCTTGCAGCGCTGTTGGGGGCGGTCGCCGGGTCGATGCTGGTCACGCCGTGGCCGAGCGCGGGGCAGTTGATGCGCACGAACACCAGGCCCAGCCGGTTCGCCACGTATTCCATCAGCGTGGTCTTGCCGTAGCCGGGCGGGGAGATGAGCAGCAGCATGCCCATGCGGTCGGTGCGTGCGGCGTCGCCCGCCGCGCCCAGTTGCTTGGCAAGGTTGTTGCCGACCAGAGGCAAATACACCTCGTCGATGAGCCGGTTGCGCACGAAGGTGGCCAGCGGCTTGGCCTGGAACTGGGCGAGGTGCAGGCGGGCTTTTTCCTGCACCAGCAGTTCATGGCGCAGGGCTTGCAGTTGCGTGAAGCCGCGAACCGCATGGCTGCGGTGGTGGCGCACGCGGCGGCGCAGGTCGTTGAGGTGCAAGGGCAGGGCGCCTTCGTGGATGCGCGGGTGCTCGCCGCGCAGGCCCTGGATGTTTGCGCTGAGCTGCATGTTGACGCGGCGGCGCGTGCCTTGGAAGGTGATGGCGGTGGCGGCGTCGTCGATCCAGTCCGCACCGTCGCCCTGCGATGCGGCGAAGGCGCGCAGCCAGCCGCGTGCGAGTCGCCAGCGCTCCAGCGGCTCGGCCGCTTGCAGGTCGCGCTGCCAGGCGCTGGCAAGGCCGCCGTGGTCCAGCGTGCGTTGCAGGGCGTGCAACAGGTCTTCGCCTGCGCCGCTGATGGCCCAGTGCGGCGCATCTTCGGCCTGCGCGAGTTCGCGCACGAGGTAGGCAGCGGCTTCTTCGGCCAGGGTGTTGATGAGGGAGCCGTCCTGCGCATGGGCACCCAGCGCCTCGGCGAGTTCGGGTAGCCATTCCTCGCCCAGCGCGGGGTGCTGCGCGAGGAACTGGCGCAGGCCCTGCGCGGCCTCGTGCTCCAGCGTTGCGCGCGCGGCGGTTTGCGCGAAGAGCTGGGCGATGTGCTGCGCGCTGCGGGCGCGGCGGGCCAGGGACTGGCGGGTTTCGTCGCGCAGGCCCTGGTGCCAGTAGAGCTGGGCCAGCGCGCGCTCGGCCGGGCCGTAGAGCAGCAAGCCCGCCGCGGCCTGGATAGGGGCGAGCACGCGCACGATGGCGAGCGCGTCGTCGTCGTGGATGCCGCGCTGGTAGCCCTCCTGGTAGCGGCTGGCGGCAAAGCGGCGCAGGCTTTCGAGCGGGGCGGTGGAGGCTTCGTCCTGCAACTGCACCAGCAGTTTGTCCCAGTCGGTGGCCTCCAGCCATTCGGCGGCGAGGTATTCGGCGCGCGCGAGCTGCGGTGTTTCGGACACCAGCGCTTGTTGCCAGAACGGGCGCAGCGCCTCCAGCCGGGCGTCATGCGCGGGCGCGAGGTAGTCGGTGCCGGTGATCTGCCATGCCAGCCCGTCGCCATGCGCAACCAAGGTCAAATCGAGCGGCTGCTTGTTCACCGTGAAGGTGTGCGTGCCCAGCTTGATGCCGCCCTGCGTGCCCGCCGACAGTTCGCGCTGATCGCGCACCGCGCGCACGGCCTGGTCGCGCGCGGTGGCAAGGCGTGTCGCAATGTCATCCGCCGCCACCGCCGCGCCCAGCTTGCGCAGCTCGGCCACCTGCTCGCGCAGCTTGGCGAGCATGGGGTCGGACGCGAAGTAGCTGTGCACCTGCGCGATCTCGGCGAGGCCCGCCACGCGGCGCGGCACGCCGTCGAGGATGCGGCCCGCCGCGTCGGCCAGGGCCTTGGCGCGGCGCTGCTGAGCCTCCACCAGGCTTTGGCGGCGTGCGGACAGGGCTTCATAGACCGTCTCGCGCTGCGTGGCAATGTCGGCCAGGAACTCTTCCTGTTCGGCAAAGCGGCCCTCGATGTCTTCGAGCTGCGCGAGCAATCGCGTCAGCGCCTCGTCGCACTTCTCGGGCGTGTCCGACAGTTCCAGCGCGTTCTCCACCGCCTGCCCGAACAGCTTGAACTGCGCGCCGAACTCGGCCCGCTGCTCCGCCGCGCCCAAACTGCGGCGGCGCGCGCGGGCATCGGCGCGCAGGCGGTTGATATCGGCGTACAGCAGCGCAATGCGGTCGAGGATGGCGGTGCGCTGCACCGCATCGCCGCCGGGCAGGTTGCCCAGTTGCTCGCTCAGCAAATCCAGGCCCGCCGCCTCGGCGTCCAGGCTGCCCAGCTGTTCCGCGATCTGCCCGGCAGTGGCCGCCTGCGGCAGCGCGGCGGCCACGGCGGCCAGCGCTTTCTGCTGGCCGTCGAAGGCTTTTTCTTCGGCCAGGAACTGCATGGCGCGCTCGCCCACGCGGCGCTGCTCGGTGGCAAGCTGTTCTGCCATCGTGTCGACCAGGCCCAGGTCGGCATAGCGCAGCTCGCGCAGCAGTTGCAGTTCGCCCTGGCGCTGGCGCAGCTTGTCCAGCGCCTGCACGAAGTCGCCGGGGCCGCGCCACATCTGGCTGGCGATGGCGGTCATCAGCTCGCGCTGCTGGCCCTCGGCCTTGTGCAGGGCGCGGGCCGTGTCCTGGCGGATGCTCTCGACCTTCTCGAACTCGCCCAGCGTGGCCTGCGCGGCCTGGTCGATGGCGGCGAGGTCGGCAGCGGCGTTCTGCGCTTCGCCAGCGTCGAGCCAGAAGTAGGCGTCGCGCGCGCGCTGGCACTGGCGGATCAGGTCTTCGTATGCGGTGCGCGTGGGCACCTGTTCGCGCACGGCGCGGGCGATGGCCAGCAGGTCGGAGATGCCGCGCACCAGGTCGGCATTGCCCACGCGGGCGAAGAAGCCCGTGCCCGCGGGCTGGCGGCTGGCGTATTCCTCGGTGGCGAAGGGCGTGCGCCAGAGCTGCATGGGGTGCACCCGCGTGGCCTCGCCGCGCGCGGCCTGGAAGACCAGCATGCGCCCGTCCGGGAAGGCGCTGTAGCCGTCGGCCAGGATCGGCGGCGACAGCGCCTTGTCGATCAGGTTGTAGGTGAAGATGGCGTAGCAGCCCGCATCCAGCGTGGCCGGGCTGCCCTGCGGCGGCGGCTGCGTGCCGTAGAAGATGTAGGCCACGTCCTCGCCGTTGGGCGAGCGCTTCATGCGCGTGAAGCGCAGTTGGCCCGTCAGCTCGGGCGGCAAATCGAACCGCTTGTGCTCGCCCGATTGCAGGTAGTAGCCGCCGGGGAAGATGATGCCGTGGTCCTCGGGCAGTTGCATGCACGATGCGCCGATGGCGTCGATGCGCGTGACCTGCTGCGTGCGCTGGTTGAAGACGAGGTAGCGCGTGGTGTTCTCGCGGTACGGGCGCACCTGCAGCAGGATGAGCAGGCCCAGCTTGGCGTAGGCGATCTCGGCATCGCCCAGGGCCTGGTTGGCGTCCTCCACCGGCTCTTCGTAGATGCCCAGGCCCGTCTCGGTGTTGTTCTCGACCTTGATGGTCAGCGTGCCGCCGATGGTCTCGACGAACAGCGTGTCCAGCACGTTGATGTGCGGGTGCGCGCCGCCCACGTGGTGCTCGCGCGTGAGCGGCGTCCATGCGAAGTCGTGGCTGGGCGGCGGCATGAGGTCGCGCTCGCCCCGGTTGTCCACGTATTTCAACGAGCCATCGCCTTCGCGCTTCCAGCGGAACACGCGGATGTCTTGCGCCTGCTGGCCGATCTGGAAGGACGCCAGCAAAAACTCCGGCGTGGGCCGCAGCAGTTGCAGCGTGGCCTGCTTGTAGTAGGTGTACAGCTCGTTGAAGTCGGCAGCGAAGCGCGGGTCGTCGAGAAAGCTGCCCGCCAGCGGCACCTGCACCAGTTCGTCGCTTTCGGGCGCTCCGTTGCCCTCGTGGTGCGCGAGTTCGTAGATGGCGAACACGTCCTCCACCCGCGTCTCGCGCCGCAGGCCCATGAACACGTTGTAGCCGAACAGCAGCCGGTTGCCGCCGATGTAGGCCAGGTCGCGCGCCACGCAGTTGTGTTCGGTGCGCGCGCGCAGGCGCATCAGCAACTGCTGGTCGCGCTGGCCGAACTGCCCGATGCGCGCGGCGTTGAGCGCCTGGGCCTTGGCGAGCAGTGCGTCGCCCTGGGTTTCGAGGCGCTTTTTCAGCAGCTCGTAGCTGCTGCTTTCGGCCACGCTGGCGTCGATGGCGGGGTCGGGCGTGGTGGTCATGGCGGTTAGTGGTTAAAAGTGCCTCCAGCGCTTGTGTAGAAAGCGCTGATAGCTATCAAATTTGATGTGCTGAATCCGGCGTGGGTTGAAGGCCGTAATAGAAGACCCATGCCGCAAGGAAATAAACCACCGGGTAGGCGGCCACATAGCCCAGCAATGCCAGGTACGCCGACAAACGGTCTTGCGCGGCCAGCAGTGCGTGCACCAGCGCTGCACCCAGCGCGATGGTGTAGCCAAGCAGCACCCCATACGCGGCTATCGTGGCCGCGTGCAGAAGGATGCGCTGCCTGCCCGGCAGCCGCAGCTTGCCCCGCCAGAGCTTGCGGGGGATGTCCACCAGCCGGTGGATGGCAAGGCCGAAGACCAGGGGCAGGAAGAGGGCGGGGAGTAGGAACATGGGAGGCGCTGGGGCGTTCTTCAGCCATCCGATGGGGCCTGGGGCAGTGCTGCGGGGGCCGCACGCTCGCGTGCCAATTGCACGGCGCGGTGCAGTTGCGCCTGCAACAGCGCCGTATCGGGGATGTGCGCGAGGTATTCCGCCACGCGGATGTTGGAAGCGCCCAGGTCCATCAGTTCGACCTGCTCCGTGTCCTTGCCCGCGCACAGGATCAGGCCGATGGGCGGCTCCTCGCCCGCCGCGCGGTCGTGCTGGTCGAGCCAGCGCAGGTACAGCTCCATCTGGCCCTTGTGCGCGGGCTGGAACTTCTCCAGCTTCAACTCCACCGCCACCAGCCGCCGCAGATGGCGGTGGTAGAAAAGCAGGTCGAGGTAGAAGTCGTCCGCCCCCACGCTGATGCGCTTTTGCCGCGCCACGAAGGTGAAGCCCACGCCCAGCTCCAGCAGGAAGCGCTCCATCTCGCGCAGGATGGCGCCCTCCAGGTCGCGCTCGCTGTAGCCGTGCGGCAGGCCCAGGAAGTCGAGCATGTACGGGTCGCGGAACACGAGGTCGGGCGTCATCTGGCCGCCTTCGCGCAGGTGGCTGATTTCGGCCTGCACGACCGCTTCGGGCTTTTTGGCGAGGGCCGTGCGCAGATACAACTGGCTGGCGATGCGCTCGCGCAGGGTGCGGACGCTCCAGCGTTCGACGCGGCACAGCTCGGCGTAGTACGCGCGCTCCAGGGGCTGCTTGAGGGGCAGGATTTCGATGAAGTGGCTCCAGCTCAATTGTCGCGACAGGGTCGCGACAATGGGCTCGTCGGGGAACACTTCGGCGAACTTGACCATCCGGGCCAAGTTGCGCGCGCTGAACCCCTGCCCGTAGCTCGGCTGCAATTTTGCCGACAGTGTCGGCAAAATCTCCTCGCCGTAGCTGGCCCGCCCTTCCCGCAGCACTTCCTTGTGGATGCGCTGGCCCACGTACCAATACAGCATGGTTTGCGCGGCATTGGCCGTCTGCGCAACGTGCGTGCGCGCCTGCTCGATCAGGCCGCGCAGTTCGGTCAGCAGGCGGCCCGCGTCGGCGGGTGAATGAAGTGTGGGCTTCATGGCAGCGACCCCTCGGGCGACCGAAGCAGCGCCAACAGCTCATCGGCCAGCGGCTGCCCCGCCAGCCAGCGGCGAAAGCGCAGCACTTCGTCGATGCGCTCGTCGCCATGGCGCTGCCGCAGGGTCTGCATGCGCGCGGCCAGCAGGCGTTCGCTTTGCAGGCGGCGCTGGCCCGCGTCGGACAGCAGCGTGTCCAGTTGCAGGGCCGCGCCCAGTTGCACCAGAGCGGCCCATTCGCCAGGGTCGAGCCACAGGTACTGGCAAGGGATGCAGCGGTCCACGCGGAAGTCCTGCGCGTTGTGCACGGGCAGGCGCTGCATCAGCCGCGTGCAGGCGGGGCAGGCGCGGGCGCGGCCCGTGTCGGCGAGCGGCTCTGCTGCGGGGGCGGCCGCCGTGGGCGTCTGCGGCGCGCGGCTGCGCCAGCGGCGCCAGTCGTCCATTTGCAACAGCACGGCACCGCAATCGGGGCAGACGGCGGCGGGCAGCCCCGGTTCCAGCGCCACGGTCTTGAGCGTGGTGCGGCTGGCGCAACTGCAATGCAGCGATGGAGGCATGGTCGTGTATCTGGGAGGGTGCTATTGAATCAGGAGCTTCTGGCGCTTGATTCCATTGGGTTTCAAATAGAAAACCACATGAAACCCTTGTATATCAAGCGCTGCCAGCTATCGTTTTATTTGCGAAAGCTCTGCGCCAGCTGCTGCAAGGCCTGCTTCTGGCCGTCCGTCCCGCTCTGCATCACCCGCGCAATCAGGGCCGAAACACTCAGGTTCTGCAACTCCCCCGCCGACTGCCCGGCGGCGCCCAGTACGCCCTTGAGGTCTTCCACCACGTCCCGCTCGCCCGCCAGTTGCTCCTTGAACGCCACCTGCAAGGTGTCGCTCTTGTTCACCGCCGCGTCGATGCCCTTGCCCACCGACAGCGCACGCACAAAGCTGTCGAAGTAGTCCCCCTGGCCGCCCACGATGTCGATGCGCGCGTTCTTCAGCGCCACGCCCAGCACCTCGGCCTGCTCCTTGGCAATGTGCTGCTGCGCCTCGATCTGCTTCAGCGTTTCGAGGTGCGCGCGCTCCAGGCGCATGCGGTATTCCTCGTGCTCGCGGGTCTCTTGGCTCATGGCCTTCATGGCCTCGAACTTTTCCTTCAAACCACGCGCCTCGGCGTTGAACTTCACGTCGATGTTGTGCGCCTCGGCGTCGCCCTGCTTGGCGAGGGCCTCGGCGTCCACGGTGCGCACCAGCGCCTCGGCCTGGCCGACCTTTTCCTTGCCGGCGGCCTCGGCTTCCATGCGGGCGCGCAGGCCTACGGCCTCGGCCTGCGCCTGGGCTTCGATGACCTGCGCCTCGGCGCGGCCGACCTTTTCCTTGCCCGTGGCCTCGGCTTCCATGGTGGCGAGCTTGGCGCTGGCCGTGGCGACCTGCACTTTCGCATCGGCCAGGCCGGGCGCGGCGCTCAGGGCCTCGATGCCCTCGGCCTCGCGCTTCTTGGCCTCGGCTTCGCGCTCGGCCACCTTCAGGCGGGCGTCGGCCAGCACCAGGTCTTCGGCGGCCTTGTGGCGCGCCTTGCGTTCCTGGGCCTCGGCGGCCTTCACTTCCAGGATGACCTTTTCCTCGGCGGACGCTTCCGCGCCAATCACCACGGCCTTGCGCGTGCGGTCGGCCTCGGCCACTTCGCGCACTTCCTTGATGGCTTCTTCCTGCTCGGCCACGGTGCGCTCGACCACGATGCGCTCGCGCACCACGTCGGCGATGGCCTTCTTCTGCACTTCGACGGCCTTGTCCTTCTCGATGCGCTGCAGCGTCACTTCCTTCTCGCGCGCCACCACTTCGAGTTCTTGCGCGCGGGTCACGCGCTCCTGTTCGATGACGACGGCGCGCTTGCGGTTGTTCTCGGCCACTTCCTTCTCGCGCAGCACGTTTTCGTTCTGCACGGCGAGCTGCTGGTCGGATTGCAGGCGGGCCAGCTCGGCGCGGGTGTGCTCCTCGGCGCGCACCTTGGCGGTTTCAGCCTCCTCGCGCGCCTTCACGCTGGCGACTTCACGCGCTTGCCGGGCGGTGGCGTCGGCCTGCTGGCGCTCCAGCTCCAGCAGGGCTTCCTGCGTTTCCACGTTCTTTTTCTTGATCTGCATTTCCTCGTTGCGGCGCAGCTCGTTGGTGACGACGTGCTCCACGGCGGTCAGCTCGGTGATCTTCTTGATGCCTTGTGCGTCGAGGATGTTGTTGGTATCGAGCTTGGCCAGCGGCGTCTGCTCCAGGTAGTCGATGGCGGCGTCTTCCAGCACGTAGCCCGAGAGGTCGTCGCCGATCTGCTCGATGATCTTGTCGCGGAAGCGGTCGCGCGCCTGGTACAGGTCCACGAAGTCCAGCGCCTTGCCGGCAGTCTTGAGCGCCTCGGAGAACTTGGCGGAGAACAGGTCTTCGAGGATCTCGTGGTTCGACGCGCGCGCGCAGCCGATGCCCTGGGCCACGCGCAGCACGTCGTCGGACGTCTGGTTCACGCGCACGAAGAACTTCACCTTGATGTCGGCGCGGATGTTGTCCGCGCAGATCAGGCCCTGGTCGCCCGAGCGGTCGATCTCGATGGTCTTGATCGAGATGTCCATCAGCTCGGCCTTGTTGATGATGGGCAGCACCAGCCCGCCGGTGAAGGTGACCTTGGACTCGCCCCGGAAGGGGTTGATGATGAGCGCGTGCCCCTGCTCCACCTTGTGGTAGAAGCGCGCGAACATCGCGAACAGGCCGAAGATGAACACGACGGCGATGCCGGCGAGGACCAGGAAGGTGATGACCGAAGGCGAAAGTTGCATGGCAGACGGCTCGCTAAAAAAAGGGGGAAAGGCAGAAAAAGAAGTGGTGGGCGCGGCGCTCACGGGTCGAGGGGCTGCACCAGGTAGCGGTGCGTTGTGGCGTCGTATTCGAGGACCAGCGCCTGGCTGCCGCGGCGCAATGTGTTGGGGCTGGGCGCCCAGACGCGGATGTTGATGCCCGCGCCGCGCTGGGCCACCTCGGCGCGGCCCTGCTTCTCGTCCACGATGCCGGTGAGGATGCGGCAGGGCTGGCCCACCAGGTCGGCGCTGTGCAGCCCGTAGCGCGTGGTGAACGCGCCGCGCAGCGGGCGCACCAGGCGTGCCGTGATGACCAGGGACAGCGCCGCGCTGGCCAGCAGCACCGCCAGGCCCGCCGCGACCTGCAGTGGCAGCGTGGGCACCCAGGCCAGCAGCCAGATGCTGGCGAAGGTGGACAGCGTCCAGCCGACCACCACCAGCAGCGAGACGACGATGGAGAACGGCACGCCCGACAGGCCGAACGCCACCACGTAGCTGGCGATGGCGCCGAGGTGGTCGCCCGGCGTGTCGGCGTGCTGGCCGATGTCCAGGTCGATGTCGCTCTCGCCGAAGTCCACCAGGCCGGCGATGGCCAGCAGCCAGTACACCAGCACCACCACCAGCAGCAGGCTGAACACGAAGGTGGGAAAACCCAGGATGACGGAGAGGAATTCGCGCATGTGTGTTTCGTTTTTTGTGTGGCGAACGGGGGGGGGAAGGGGCCGGCGGTCAGGCCTTTTTCTTGCGCCGCGCGGGCGGGCCGAGGGATGGCGGCGGTGGCGCGGTGAACGCCATCAGCTCGCGCGTGGCCGCTTCCTTGATGCCCAGGCGGTCGTCGGGCGCCAGGCCGTAGCGCGCAGCGAGCTGCGTGTAGTCCGATTCGTCGAGCGTGACCGTGAGGCGCGGGCGCAGCGGGCGCGCGGCCACGGGCAGGCCCAGCACCTTGCGGATCTGCGTGGAGGTGGAGACGTTCTCGTGGAAGGCGGCGATGCGGATGGCCTCCATCACCGCCTGCTCCACGTCGAATGCCACCTGCACGGCGCGCAGGGCGCTTTCGGTGCCCTGCCAGCGGGCGGGCTTCTCTCCGGGGGCGGTCTTGCGCGGCGGCGGGGCCATGGTGCGGTTCCGGAAGGTCAGCCGTTGTTGGCCGGGCCGCCGCTGGTGCGGCGCGCGCGCAGCCGGGCCATCACGGCGGCGGCGCGGCTCTTGTCGCTGTCGCCAATGCCGGCGGCGGCCAGCTCGTGCTCCAGCGCCTGGTGGCCGAACTCCTTGTCCAGGGTTTCGGCGGCGGCCATGCGGTCGGCCAGGTCCTCGTGGCGCTTCTTGATGCGCTCCAGCGACTCGCGGGCGCTGGTCAGGCGCGAACCCGTGGCGCCCATGCTGTCGGAGATGCTCTGCGTGGCGCGGTACACGCTCTCGGTGGTCTTGGCGATGCCGATCTCGCGCTCGTGCTCGCGCACGCGCGCCTCGGCCGCGCGGATCAGGTCCTTGAGCTTGCCCACCTGCACGGCGAAGCCGGCGTGCGCGGCGGTCTGCGCCTGCAGCTCGCCCTCCAGCGCGGCCACCTTCTCGGCCACCTTCTCGGCCAGGCCCTCCTCGGCCTTGTCCAGCGCCTGCATCGCCATGTCCTCGTGGCGGCGGATCTCGCCCTGGATGCGCTCGATGTCGCGCGCCGTCTGCATCTCCTTGGCCATCACGGCGGTGAGTTCGGTCTTGGCCTCGGCGATGCTTTGGCGGGCATCGACGATCTCCTGCTCGTAGATGCGCGTGGCGTTGTTGTCCACCACGCTCTGGCCCAGTTCGCGCGCGCTGCCGCGCAGCAGGGTGACGAGTTTCTTGATGACGGTCATGTTCGGCTCCTGGTGGGGTTAGTGCAGGTAATCGGCCAGCGCGTCGAGCGCATCGAGCGCGTTGTCGCTCAGGACGGCGACTTCATGGGCCACGTCCTCGGCGCGGGCGCCGCGCGCCAGCGCGCCGGTGAGCATGTAGCGGCCATCGACGCGGCCGAAGGACGACAGCGGCACGGAAGGGTTCAGGTCCAGCAGCGCCTCGTGCAGCGCGGCGCGGCGCGCGGGCTGCACGTCGGCCTCGGTCCAGAGGTAGCACAGGCAGATGACCTGGTTGTCGGAGCAGGTCACGAAGATGGGCAGCTCCTCGCGCCCCTCGATGCTGACCTGGATCACGGGCACCTCGCCCGTGATGGGTTGCAATTGCACGGCCGCGCCGCCCATCAGGGCCGACAGCAGCGTGTCCAGGTGACTGAGCTGGCGAAGCAACGCGGTCATGTGAACCCCTCCGTTTGTGCTGGTGAGTGATGGCCCCCAGTGTCGAAGGCTTGACATTTCATGTCAAGCGCTTTTCGACATGAAATGTCACGAAATGCATGCCGGACGGGCCGGTATAATTTGCCGCTTTCCGAGGAGCGTTGCAGCGCCCCCAGCACGGCGGGGCGCGAGGCTCGGAATCCCACTTCTGCAACGACGCTCGCCCACGCTGGTCTTGTGCGGTGAGTTCCTTTTTCCCCCTGCCAAGGCGCGTGGTTTTTCCTACTTTCTTGAAGGACGACACCATGAGTGCTGCAACCCCCGCCGATACCGCCATCGCCGACATTTCCCTGGCCGCCTGGGGCCGCAAGGAAATCGCCATCGCCGAGACCGAGATGCCCGGCCTGATGGCCATCCGCGAGGAGTTCGCCGCCAGCCAGCCCCTGAAGGGCGCGCGCATCACCGGCTCGCTGCACATGACCATCCAGACGGCGGTGCTGATCGAGACGCTGAAAGCCCTGGGCGCCGACGTGCGCTGGGCCTCGTGCAACATCTTCTCCACGCAGGACCATGCCGCCGCCGCCATCGCCGCGGGCGGCACGCCGGTGTTCGCCATCAAGGGCGAGTCGCTGCAGGACTACTGGGACTACACGCACCGCATCTTCGAGTTCGGAAACAAGGGCCCGAACATGATCCTGGACGACGGCGGCGATGCCACGCTGCTGATGCACCTGGGCCAGCGCGCCGAGAAGGACGCCTCGGTGCTCGCCAACCCTGGCAGCGAGGAAGAGCGCATCCTGTTCGCCGCCATCAAGGCCAAGCTCGCGCAGGACGCCACCTGGTACACGCGCATGAGCGCCGAGATCATCGGCGTGACCGAGGAGACCACCACCGGCGTGCACCGCCTGAACGAGATGAGCGCCAAGGGCACGCTGCTGTTCCGCGCGATCAACGTCAACGACTCCGTCACCAAGAGCAAGTTCGACAACCTCTACGGCTGCCGCGAGTCGCTGGTGGACGGCATCAAGCGCGCCACCGACGTGATGATCGCGGGCAAGGTGGCCCTGGTGGCCGGCTACGGCGACGTGGGCAAGGGCTGCGCCCAGGCGCTGGCCGCCCTGCGCGCCCAGGTGTGGGTGACCGAGATCGACCCCATCAACGCACTGCAGGCCGCGATGGAAGGCTTCAAGGTCGTGACCATGGAATACGCCGCCGACAAGGCCGACATCTTCGTCACCACCACCGGCAACAAGGACGTGATCCGCCACGAGCACATGGTGGCGATGAAGAACGAGGCCATCGTCTGCAACATCGGCCACTTCGACAACGAGATCGACGTGGCGTCGATCGAAAAGTACCAGTGGGAAGAGGTCAAGCCCCAGGTGGACCACGTGATCTTCCCGGATGGCAAGCGCATCACCCTGCTGGCCAAGGGCCGCCTCGTCAACCTCGGCTGCGCCACCGGCCACCCGAGCTTCGTGATGAGCAGCAGCTTCGCCAACCAGACCATCGCGCAGATCGAGCTGTTCACCAAGCCCGATGCCTACCAGGCCGGCAAGGTCTACGTGCTGCCCAAGGTGCTCGACGAAAAGGTCGCGCGCCTGCACCTGAAGAAGGTCGGCGCGCAGCTCACCGAGCTGACCGACGCGCAGGCCGCCTACATCGGCGTGAAGAAGGAAGGCCCGTACAAGGCCGACACCTACCGCTACTGAGCTTCAAAAACCATAGCTGCCAACGCTTGCCTGCAGCCACTTTCATTATGAAAAGTGCCTGAATATGGCTGTGGGCAAGCGCAACCAGCTATCAAAACGAGAGAGGACCGCGCCATGCGCGCCGATGTTTTTCTGGTGGAAGGCGGCCATGCCGCGACCCGCTCCCAGGCCCAGCGCCTGATCGCCGCCGGCGTGCAGTGGCGCCTGGCGCCCACGCTGCCGTGGAACGCCGTGGCCAAGAACGGCGATGAGATTCCCGCTGGCGCCGAGGTGCAATTGCTCGACGCCGCCGAGGCCAAGTACCTCTCGCGCGGCGGCCTCAAGCTCGAAGGCGCGCTGGCCGCGGCCGGCCTGCGCGTGGACGGCCTGTGCTGCCTCGACGTGGGCCAGAGCACGGGCGGCTTCACCGACTGCCTGCTCGCGCACGGCGCGGCCCAGGTGGTGGGTGTGGACGTGGGCCAGGGCCAACTGCACGAGCGCCTGCGCGGCGACGCGCGCGTGATCGGCGTGGAAGGGCTGAACGCCCGCCACATGACGCCCGAGGCCCTGCGCGAAGCCTGTGAGGAAGCGCTGTGCGAGCGCATCGAGGCCGAGCCCGAGGACAACGACACCCAGCCCGTAGCGCCCTACGCCTGGATGCGCAATGGCGGCGTCGTCGATGAAGCCTACGACGACAGCGACGACGCCAAGGAGCACGACGTCGAAGCCTTCAAGGCCGAGCGCGCCGCCAAGGCCCAGGCGCGCGCCGCCGGCCACGTGGCCACCGTGCGCCAGCGCCGCGCCGGGCGCGAGGACGTGGCCATTCCCGCCGCGTTCGACCTGGTCACGGGCGACCTGTCCTTCATCTCGCTCACGCTGGTGCTGCCCGCGCTGGTGCCGCTGCTGGCGCCGCAGGGCCAACTGCTGCTGCTGGCCAAGCCGCAGTTCGAGCTGCAGCCGGGCCAGGTGGGCAAGGGCGGCATCGTGCGCGACGCCGCGCTGTTCCCCGTGGTCGAGCAGCGCCTGCGCGACTGCTGCGCGCAGCTGGGCCTGCAGGTGCTGGGCTGGCACGGCAGCGCCATCGAAGGCGGCGACGGCAACCGCGAGTTCTTCATTCACGCCAGGAGGTCGGCATGAGCCTGCCCATCAGTTTCGAATTCTTCCCGCCCAAGACGCCCGAGGGCGCCGAGAAGCTGCGCGCCGTGCGCCAGCAGCTGTACGCGCTGCGCCCGCAGTTCTGCTCCGTCACCTATGGCGCGGGCGGCTCCACGCAGGAGGGCACGTTTGCCACCGTGCGCGCCATCCTGGCCGAAGGCGCGGACGCCGCGTCGCATTTCTCGTGCATCGGCGCCACGCGCGCCAGCGTGCGCGCGCAGCTCGCCGAGCTCAAGGCCATGGGCGTCAAGCGCCTGGTGGCGCTGCGCGGCGACCTGCCCAGCGGCTACGGCATGGGCGGCGAGTTCCAGTACGCCAGCGACCTGGTGGCCTTCATCCGCGCCGAGACCGGGCGCGACTTCCATATCGAAGTGGCGGCCTACCCCGAAGTGCACCCGCAGGCGCGCTCGCCCGAGGCCGACCTGCAGGCCTTCGCCGCCAAGGTGCGCGCGGGGGCCGATTCGGCCATCACCCAGTACTTCTTCAACGCCGACGCCTACAGCCGCTTCGTCGAGGACGCGCGCCGCCTGGGGCTCGACGTGCCCGTGGTGCCGGGCATCATGCCCATCATGGGTTCGACCCAGCTGATGCGCTTTTCCGACGCCTGCGGCGCCGAGATCCCGCGCTGGATCCGCCTGCGCCTGCAGGGCTTTGGCGATGACACGGCCAGCATCCGCGCCTTCGGCATGGACGTGGTGGCGCAGCTGTGCGAGCAACTGCGCCGCGCCGGCGCGCCGGGCCTGCACTTCTACACCATGAACCAGAGCGCGGCCACCCAGGCGCTGTGCCAGCGCCTCGGGCTGATTGGGTAATATCGCGCGTCTTTTTTTCCGCATTGCCGTGTTGCCGCCATGAAAGCCGTACGGATCGTCGCCTTGCTTGCCTTGTCCCTGTCGGGCGCATTTGCCGCCGCGCCCGCATCGGCCCAGTACTACGGGCGCGGCTACACCCCGCCGCCCGAGGAGCCGCCGCACGTGCAGTTCATGGGCGGGCGCTGCCGCGACCTGTACAACGCCCTGCGCGCCCGCACCCTGCCGTCGTCGCACGAGGTCGTGGAAGGCATGCGGCGCGAGTACCGCCGCGATTGCGAGGAAGAAGAGCAGGATGCCCGCCAGCGCTACTACGACCAGCGCAACGATGCGCGCCGCGCCAGGTACGACGACCGGCGCGACGCGCGCCGGCAGGCCGATGCGCAGTACAAGGAGCAGCGCGCCGGTGTGCTGGCCAGCCGCCAGGAGACGGAAGTCGGGCGCCAGCAGAATGCCGAGCAATCGGCCCAGTGCGCGGAGTCCTACCGCATCCTGGCGGCCAAGAAGGCGCGCACGGACCTGTCGGCGGGTGAAATGAATGATCTGCGGCGTTTTGAAGACAACGTGGCTGCGCGCTGCCGCCGCTGATGCGCGGGGCGCGCGCCGGCGCTGGGGCGTGCGCGCCGCCGTCCTGGCATGGCTGGCCTGCGGCACCATCGCCACCGGCGGCGCCTGGGCCAGCGAGGGGCTCAACCCCAAGAGCGAGGATTTCGCGCCCTTCGTCCTGACGGTGCCGGGCGAAGCCATGCTGCTCGATCCCCCCGGCGCCGTGGCGCCCGAGGACGAGGAGGCGCCGGAACTGCCCGCGGGCAACCCCTACGAGCTGCGCGAAACCGAGCGCGGCGGGGCCTCCTGGTACGGCGCGCGCTTTCACCGCCGCCGCACGGCCAGCGGCGAGCGCTTCGACATGCGCGCCTTGACGGCGGCGCACCGCACCTTGCCCTTTGGCACCCGCGTGTGCGTGCGCAGCCTGCTCACGGGGCGCGCCGTGGAGGTGCGTATCAACGACCGCGGCCCTTTCCATCCCGGGCGCGTGATCGACCTGAGCATGGCCGCCGCCGAGAAGCTGGGCAGCAAGGGCCTGGGCATCAAGCAGGTCTCGCTCGCCACCATGGACGATGCCGCCGACCTGTGCCAGGACGGCCCTCCGCCGGAGCCGGAGGAGGACGCCGAGGCGGACGGGGATTAGCCCGCGGCTTCGAGGCTGTGGGCGGCGTGGCGGTCCTGCGCCAGCAACTGCTGCAGCTGCGGCAGGGCCTCCTTCAGCGCGCCGTGCAGAGTGTAGGGCGGGTTGATGAGGAACATGCCGCTGGCGGGCAGGCCCGGGCGCTTCTCCGCCAGCGGTGCCGTCTTGCCGGACTTGACCGTCAGCGTGGCGTGCAGCCAGCCCTTGCCGGCCTTGGTGGCTAGCTGCTTGAGGCGGCGCGGCAGGTCGTGGGCTTCCTGGCGCGCGATGATCGGGTACCAGACGGCGTAGGTGCCGGTGGCGAAGCGCCGCAGCGCGTCGTCCACCATGTCCACCACGCGGCCGTAGTCGCTCTTGATTTCATAGCTGGGATCGCACAGCACCAAAGCCCTGCGGGCCGGTGGCGGCAGGAATTTCTTCAGGCCCTCGAAGCCGTCCTCGAGCAGGATGGCCACCTGGCGCCCGGCCTCGAGCTGCGCCACGTTGCCCGCGAGCAGGCGGTGGTCCGTGGGGTGCAGCTCGAACAGCTTGAGCCGGTCGTGGCCGCGCAGCAGGCGCTGGGCGATGAAGGGCGAGCCGGGGTAGATCTTCGTGCTGGCGGGCGAGGCATTGAACGAGCGCACCAGATCGACATAGTCCTGCAGCGCGGGTGCCAGGCCGGGCGCCTGCGCCAGGCGCAGGAAGCCGTCCGCCGCCTCGCCGCTGGCGTGCGCGTAGTCGCCGTCGAGCCGGTACAGCCCCGCGCCCGCGTGGGTGTCCAGCACGGTGAGCGCCGCGTCTTTTTGTGTCAAATGTTGCAAAACTGCAACCAGAACCGTGTGTTTGAGCACGTCGGCATGGTTGCCTGCATGGAAGGCGTGGCGATAACTGAACATGGGCCTATGGTAGCGGCGCCGGGTAGGCCACAATCTATGCCGCGCCGCAGCATCCTGCGCCTTTGCCTCTGCCGTATCGATGACAGCTTCCCTTGCCGCCGCCCCTGCCGTCAGCGTTGACCATGTCGACGCCTTGCCCGTGGGTGCGCGCCTGGGGGAGTTCGAGATCCTGGCTCTGCTGGGCGTGGGCGGGTTCGGCATGGTCTACAAGGCGTTCGACCACTCGCTGCACCGCCATGTCGCCATCAAGGAGTACATGCCCGCGGCGCTGGCCGCGCGCGCGCAGGGGCAGCAGCTGTCGGTGCGCACCTCCACCGATCTGCAGACGTTCCAGGCCGGGCTCGCCTCGTTCGTCGAGGAGGCGCGGCTGCTGGCGCAGTTCGACCATCCGTCGCTGGTCAAGGTGTTCCGTTTCTGGGAGGCCAACAACACCGCCTACATGGTGATGCCGCTGTACCAGGGCATGACCCTGAAGCAGGCGCGCGCCTTCATGCGCAAGCCGCCGCCCGAGGCCTGGCTGCGCAAGCTGCTCTGGGCCGTGCTGGATGCGCTGCGGGTGCTGCACGAGAACGACACGCTGCACCGCGACATCTCGCCCGACAACATCTTCCTGCAGGATGCCGGGCCCCCGGTGCTGCTCGATCTGGGCGCTGCGCGCCACGCGATCTCGGCGCCCGAGGCACAGCTCACGGCGATCCTCAAGGTCAATTACGCGCCCATCGAGCAATACACCCAGGAAAGCGGCGAGGCGCCGCTGCCCCAGGGGCCGTGGAGCGACCTGTACGCCCTGGCGGCCGTGGTGCATGGCTGCATCTGCAACGACACGCCGCTGCCCGCCACGCTGCGCGCCATCCGCGACCGGATGGTGCGTTTCGCGCGCGTTGCCAGGACCGTGAAGCGCCAGTTCGGCGTGGAATATTCCGACGCCTTCGTGGCTGCCATCTCCCAGGCGCTCGAAGTGCAGCCCGAGAAGCGCCCGCAGAGCATCGACGCCTTCCTGGCGCGCATGGAAATGCCGGGGCCGCCCGAGGGGCAGGCGCATTTCGACTGGAAGGCCGAGCTGGGCTCCGCCTGGGAGCCCTCGCCGGAGTCGGCGCAGGAGGCCGCGGCCGATGCCGACCTGCCCACCCGGCTCATGGAGCCCCGCGCGGGCGAGGCTGCGGTCGATCTGGATTTTGGCGCCATGGACCGGGCCGTGGCGTCACCCGTGGAGTCCGGCGGCCATGGCGATACGGTCTTCGTGGCGGAAACCGTGCCCGCGCCGCGTCCGCGCATCGCGGCGCAGCGCTCGCGTGCCCGGCGTCAGGTCTGGGGCGCGGTGGCCGTGGCCGGCCTGGCCCTGGCCGGGTGGTGGGGTTTGCGGCCCATGGCCGCCGTGTCGCCGGATGGGCTCGTCGCGGAGGCGGCCAAACCGGCCGAACTGCCCGGCCGGGCGGCCGAGATGCCGATTCCTGCGGCGTCTGATCCCGTCGAGGAGATCATCGAGGAGTACGAGCCGGCCCCCGCCCCCGTGGCCATTCCCGCGCCGGCTGCACGCCAGGCGCCGCACCGCAGCGCTGCGCGGCCTGTGGCCGCTGCGCCGGTGCCGGTGCCTCAGCCGGCGCCGGCACCCGAGACGCCAGCGCCGGTGCCCGCTCCGGCGCCGAAGCCGGCTGCGCCGCCGCGCGGCCCCGAGGAGGCCTGCGCCGACGCCAACTTCCTGACCCGGCCCATGTGCATCCACAACGAATGCCAGAAACCGGCGCTGGCCAGCCACCCCGTGTGCGTCGAGGCGCGGCGCCGCTACGAGGCCGATGCCCGCCGCCAAAGCATGAGCCCTTGAGGGTCTGCCTGGCTTTTCGTATAATGGCGGGCTTCGCAGCGTTTTCATAGGGTCCCGCGGCGAAGCTTCGAACCCACCTAAGAGGCTCCCGCAAGAGGAGCACCGACCGTGGAAAAGGGCCTTCCCTCCCTCTCAACCAAGAGAAAACCATGACTACTTTCAGCGCAAAGCCCGCTGAGGTCGTGCATGAGTGGTTTGTGATTGACGCCACCGACAAGGTGCTCGGCCGGGTCGCCAGCGAAGTGGCCCTGCGTCTGCGCGGAAAACACAAAGCCATCTACACGCCTCACGTCGACACCGGTGACTTCATCGTCGTCGTCAACGCCTCCAAGCTCAAGGTGACCGGCACCAAGTCCCTGGACAAGGTGTACTACCGTCACTCCGGCTATCCCGGCGGCATCACGGCCACGAACTTCCGCGACCTGCAAGCCAAGCATCCCGGCCGTGCCCTGGAGAAGGCCGTCAAGGGCATGCTGCCCAAGGGCCCCCTCGGCTACGCCATGATCAAGAAACTCAAGGTGTACGGCGGTGCAGAGCATCCCCACACCGCACAGCAGCCCAAGGCGCTGGAAATCTAAGGAGTCTTGAGATGATTGGTGAATGGAACAATGGCACCGGCCGTCGCAAGTCCAGCGTCGCCCGCGTGTTTCTGAAGAAAGGCTCCGGCAAGATCACTGTGAATGGCAAGGACATTCAGCAGTATTTCGGCCGCGAGACCTCCATCATGATCGCCAAGCAGCCGCTCGTGCTGACCAACCATGTCGAGACCTTCGACATCCAGGTCAACGTGCACGGCGGCGGTGAATCCGGCCAGGCCGGTGCCACCCGCCACGGCATCACCCGCGCCCTGATCGACTACGACGCGACCCTCAAGCCCACGCTGAGCGCCGCCGGCTTCGTGACCCGCGATGCCCGTGAAGTCGAGCGTAAGAAGGTCGGCCTGCACTCCGCCCGCCGCGCCAAGCAGTTCTCCAAGCGCTGATCCGCGCGAGTTGTCTGCGACAAAGCCACCTTCGGGTGGCTTTGTCTTTTATTGGGGCATGGAAAGCCCCCATCGGCATGACCGGCAAGGCTGGCCCTGCCTGAATTCCCGAGCGGATTGCAGTAGCATTTCCGCAATCTAGAAAACCGGAGAGATCCATGAGCGCCGTCGCCGAAAACGTCACCACCGATATGCCCGCCCCCATCCATTTCACCGACAGCGCTGCGGCCAAGGTGGCGGACCTGATCGCCGAGGAGGGCAACCCCGACCTGAAGCTGCGCGTGTTCGTGCAGGGCGGCGGCTGCTCGGGCTTCCAGTACGGCTTCACGTTCGACGAAATCACCAACGACGACGACACGACCATGACCAAGAACGGCGTGTCGCTGCTCATCGACGCCATGAGCTACCAGTACCTCGTGGGCGCCGAGATCGACTACAAGGAAGATCTGCAGGGCGCGCAGTTCGTCATCAAGAACCCCAATGCCGAGACCACCTGCGGCTGCGGTTCGAGCTTCTCGGTCTGACCACGGCCCCTGGCATTCCAGGCCGCAGCGTGCCGCCCCGCCAGGGCGGCTTTTTTTTGAGGTCACGCCCACCCATGCCCACCGGAATCGAGCGTTCCCGCATGCCCCTGCTGTGGCTCGTGGCCGTGGGCTTCTTCATGCAGACGCTGGACGCCACCATCGTCAACACGGCGCTGCCCGCCATGGCGCAGAGCCTGGGCGAGAGTCCGCTGCGCATGCAGTCGGTGGTGGTGGCGTATTCGCTGGCCATGGCCATGCTGATCCCCGCATCGGGGTGGATGGCCGACCGCTTCGGGCCGCGCCGCGTCTACCTGGGGGCCATCAGCGCCTTCGTGCTCGGCTCGGTCCTGTGCGCCCTGTCGCCGCGCCTGGACCTGCTGGTGGCCGCCCGGGTGCTGCAGGGCTGGGGCGGGGCCCTGCTGCTGCCGGTCGGTCGCCTGGTGGTGCTGCGCACTTTCCCGCGCGACCAGTTCCTGCACGCCATGGGCTTCGTGACCATTCCCGGCCTGGTCGGGCCGCTCATCGGCCCGACGCTGGGCGGCTGGCTGGTCGAGACGGCGTCCTGGCACTGGATCTTTCTCATCAACGTCCCCGTCGGGCTGGCCGGCTGCATGGCCACGCTGCGCTTCATGCCGAAAGTGCAGGGCGCCGCCGCGGGCCGCTTCGATGCCGCGGGCTACGGCCTGCTGGCCTTTGGCATGGTCGCGCTGTCCCTGGGGCTCGACGGCCTGTCCAGCCTGGGCATGGGGCAGGCGGCGGTGCTGCTGCTCATGGTGTTCGGCCTGGCCAGCCTAGCCGCCTACTGGCTGCACGCGGCGCGCGTGCCGCAGCCGCTGTTTTCACCCCGGCTGTTCGCGCAGCCGTCGCTGCGCATCGGGCTGCTGGGCAACCTGTTCGCGCGGCTGGGCAGCGGCAGCATGCCGTTCCTGATTCCCTTGCTGCTGCAGGTGAGCATGGGCTACTCGCCGCTGCAGGCCGGCCTGATGATGCTGCCCGTGGCCGTGGCCGGCATGGGGGCCAAGCCGCTGGCCACGTGGCTCATCACCCGCCTGGGCTACCGCCGCGTGCTGGTGGGCAACACCCTGGCGGTGGGGGTTGTGATGGCCAGCTTCGCGCTCACGTCGCCAGCGCATCCGCTGGCGTTGCGCGTGGCCCAGCTGGCGTTGTTCGGCGCGGTGAATTCGCTGCAATTCACGGCCATGAACACGGTCACCCTGAAGGACCTGGCCCCCGGCATGGCCAGCAGCGGCAACAGCCTGCTTTCGATGGTGCAGATGCTGGCCATGGGCATGGGCGTGGCGGCGGCCGGGGCGGTGCTGGGGGCCTTCACGGCGCTGTGGGGCGGTGCGCCGGGGCAGACGCTGCCGGCCTTCCATGCCACCTTCGCCTGCATGGGGCTGATGACCATGGCGGCGGCGGGCATCTTCGCCCAGCTCTCGCCCGACCTGCCTGCCGATGAAGGGGCTCAGGCGGGGTAGACGGCGCCCAGGATGCGCGGGCCGGCGGCGCCCGTGACGCGCGGCAGGTTGCCGGGCAGGCCGTCCATGCAGCGCTGCGCCAGCCAGGCGAACGCCGCCGCTTCCACCTGCAGGGGCGGCAGGCCATGCTGGGCCGACGACTCCACGGCCCAGCCGGGCAGCAGCGCCGCCAGGCGCCGCATCAGGTGGCCGTTGTGCGCGCCGCCGCCGCAGACGATCAGTAGTTTGCTCTCGTTTCCGTAGCTGGTGGCGCTTGCTGCACAAGCGCTGGCGGTCAATTCGGCCAATGTCGCCTGCACGTCCGCAGGGTCCGCCGCGGGCGCGGCGTGGAGCCGTTGCTGCAGCCATTCGGGGTGGAACAGGTCGCGCCCGGTGCTCTTGGGCGGCGGCAGCGCCAGGAACGGCTCCGCCTGGAGCGCCTGCAGCAGCGCGGGCAGCACCTGCCCGCTGGCGGCCCAGGCGCCGTCGTCGTCGTAGGGGCGGCCCAGGTGCTGCTGGCACCAGTGGTCCATCAGGGCATTGCCGGGGCCGCAGTCGAAGCCCAGCACCGAGCCGTCCGCGCCCAGTACGCTCAGGTTGGCGATGCCGCCCACGTTGAGCACGCAGACCGTGCGGCCCGGCTGGCCGAACAGGCCCCAGTGAAACGCCGGCACCAGTGGTGCGCCTTGGCCACCCGCTGCCACGTCGCGGCTGCGGAAGTCGGCCACGGTGGTGATGCCGGTGCGTTCCGCCAGCAGGGCGGGGTTGTTGAGCTGCAGCGTGTAGCCCGTGCCGTCGAACGCCTGTGGACGGTGGCGCACCGTTTGCCCGTGGGCGCCGATGGCACGCACGGCCTGGGCCGGGACGCCGGTTTGCTGCAGCAGGGCTTGCACGGCCTGGGCGTAGCACCCGGCCAGCGCGTTGGCTGCCAGGGCGGCGCGGTGCAGTTCGTCGGCTCCCGTGCTGTTGAGGGCCAGCAGTTCGGCGCGCAGCGGCGCCGCGAAAGGCAGCGCCACGTGGCCGAGCACGCGCCCGGGGGGCGTGGCGAAGTCGGCCAGCACCGCGTCCACGCCATCGAGCGAAGTGCCCGACATCAGGCCGATGTAGAGCGCGCTCACGGCGGCAGGGTCAGTTCGCGCTGGCTTGCTGCAGGGTGTCGGCGGCGGCAAGCTGGCTGCGCATCATGGCGGCCAGGCGCTCAAACGCGGGGCGCGCCGCGGCGGAGACCGGCGCCGCGGCCTCGCTCTGGCGGGCGATGGTCATCGGGTCCTGCTGCTGGCCGTTCACGCGGAACTCGAAGTGCAGGTGCGGCCCAGTGGCCCAGCCCGTGGCGCCGACGGCGCCCAAGGTGTCGCCCTGCGTGACCGGCTGGCCCTTGTGCACGTCCATGCGGCTGAGGTGGGCGTACACCGTTTCGTGGCCGTTGCCGTGCTTCACGAACACCACGTTGCCGTAGCCGTTTTGCACGCCCGCGAATTCGACCACGCCGTCGCCCACCGTGCGCACCGGCGTGCCCGTGGGCGCGGCGAAGTCCGTGCCCAGGTGGGCGCGCCAGGATTTCTGGATCGGGTGGAAGCGCATGGCGAAGCCGCTGGAGATGCGCGTGAACGCCACGGGCGAGCTGAGGTAGGCGCGCGCCATGCTCTGGCCATCGGGCAGGTAGTAGGCGCCCCGGGCCTTGGGCGACTCCTGGAACCAGACGGCCTGGTGTGTCTTGCCGTTGTTGCGGAACTCGGCGCTGAGCACGCGGCCGCTGCGCAGCGGCTCGCCGTCGGCCTCCAGCGTTTCGTAGACGACCGAGAAGCGGTCGTCCTTGCGCAGCGCGCGGCGGAAGTCGATGTTGCCCGAGAAGATGTCGGCGAGCTGTGTGGCCACGCCGTCGGGGATGTTGGCCTCGTCGGTGGCGGCGAACAGCGAGCTGCGGATCACGCCGCCCGCCAGGCGGCTGCCCAGCTGCAGCGGGGCGGTGTCGATGCGTGAGCCCCAGGCGCCGTCCGCGCCGCGCTCGATCACCAGGCGCTTGAAGTTGCCGCTGTCGTCGTGGGCCCAGCGCGCGGTCAGGCGGATCAGGCGGTGGTCGTCGGTGGCCTCGGCCTTGACCTGGCGGTTGGTGCGGCCCAGCAGCTGCTGGCGCGCCAGGCCGTCGGTGCGCAGGAACGCCGCCGCGCTGGGGTCGGCCACGCCCATGCGCTGCAGCAGGGATTCGGCGGTGTCGCTGGCGCGCACCAGGTCCGAGCGGTACAGCGCGTAGCTGGGCATGCCGTCGGACAGCGCGGCCAGGGTCTGGCCCTCGGCCAGCGAGGCGACGGGGTACTGCACGGTGCTGACCGGCAGGTCGGCCGGATCGGGGCCGAGCGAGGCCACGGCGAAGGCGCCGCCGCCCCCGGTGAGGAGCACGGTGGCGATGGCGGCGGTGATGCGGCGGGGGTGCTGCTGGGCGGCGCGGGCGATCCGTTCGAGCAAAGCCTTACTGGCGGTGGTCAAGCCGTTGGTCAAAGTCGTTCCCCAGGGCGTGAATGCACGTTCAGGCAAAGCCGGCGCCCGGCTGTGGGGCGCGGTGCCTGAGTGTGCGGAACAATCCGGAAATGCAAGCCTTCGACGGAGCCGAAGTGGCGGGCCTACTAGAATCCGCCTTTTGCAAAATGTGGCCCGGAGTATAGCGGCGCTCGCTTGCCGGACATCCCCAGAAACCCTTATGAATCAATCTGCTGCCTCCACGAATCCGCCCAGCAATGAGGTACGTCAAGCGCTGGAAATTTCCCTGCGCGGGGTGGACGAGCTGCTGCCCCAGGACGAATGGCTGAAGAAGCTCGTGCGCGCCGAGGCCACGGGCCAGCCGCTGCGCATCAAGCTGGGGCTGGATCCGACGGCACCGGACATCCACCTGGGCCACACCGTGGTGCTGAACAAGATGCGCCAGCTGCAGGATCTGGGTCACCAGGTGATCTTCCTGATCGGCGACTTCACCAGCCTGATCGGCGACCCGTCCGGGCGCAACAGCACGCGCCCGCCGCTCACCGCCGCGCAGATCAAGGCCAATGCCGAGACCTACTACACCCAGGCCGCCAAGGTGCTGGACCCGGCGCGCACCGAGATCCGCTACAACAGCGAATGGTGCGACCAGCTGGGCGCGCGCGGCATGATCGAGCTGTCGGCCAGGTACACGGTGGCGCGCATGATGGAGCGCAACGATTTCCACCAGCGCTTCTCCGAAGGCAACTCCATCAGCCTGCATGAATTCCTCTACCCGCTGCTGCAGGGCTACGATTCGGTCGTGCTGAAAAGCGACCTGGAGCTGGGCGGCACCGACCAGAAGTTCAACCTGCTCATGGGCCGCCACCTGCAGCAGGAGTATGGACAGGAGCCGCAGTGCGTGCTCACCATGCCGCTGCTCGTGGGGCTGGACGGCGAGCACAAGATGTCCAAGTCGAAGAACAACTACATCGGCATCACCGAGGACGCGAACACCATGTTCGCCAAGGTGCTGAGCATCTCGGACACGCTGATGTGGAATTGGTACACCCTGCTGTCCTTCAGGAGCCTGGCCGAAATCGCCGCGCTGAAGGCCGAGGTGGCGGGCGGGCGCAACCCCAAGGACGCCAAGGTGATGCTGGCCAAGGAGATCACCACGCGCTTCCACAGCGCGCAGGCGGCCGACGCGGCGGAGCAGGATTTCCAGAACCGCAGCAAGGGCGGCATTCCCGAGGACATCCCCGAGGTGGCGCTCTCTGGCGCCCCCCTGGGCATCGGTGCGCTGCTCAAGCAGGCCAACCTGGCGCCCTCGACCAGCGAGGCCAACCGCCTGATCGACGGCGGCGGCGTGCGCGTGGACGGCGCGGTGGTCAGCGACAAGGGCCTGAAGCTCGCCGCCGGCAGCTACGTGGTGCAGGTGGGCAAGCGCAAGTTCGCCCGCGTCACGCTGGGCTGATTGGGTATCAAAATGGCCGCTAGCCCTTGCTGGGAGAGGGCTGGCAGCTATTGAAAGAGAAGCGCCCAAGCGCCCTCTGGGGCTCCTCAGGCCACGCTTTCCTGGGCGAGGGCGGCGCGGAAGAACGGCAGGTAGGCGCGATCGACCTTGCAGATGTGGTGGATCAGCCAGTCCTTGAGAAACTCCAGCGCTTCGAGCGAAACCTCCTCGCCGTCCTCGAAGCGCATCAGCAGATCCATCGCCTTGGCCGTGAAGCGGTTGTGCTGCGCCTGGTGCGCCGGGGTTTCCGGGTAGTCGTGCTGCTGGAACAGCACCTCCTCGACGATGAAGTGGTTGTGCGTGTAGTCCACCAGGCCTTCCAGCACGGCGCCAATGGCCGCGTGCTGCGGCGCGGGGCTGGAGATTTCGGCATGCAGGGCGTTGGCCAGCCGCACCAGCTCCTTGTGCTGGTTGTCGATCTCCTCGATTCCCAGCTCCAGTTCGCTGGTCCATGGCATGAATGTCATTGCTTCCCTCCTTCCGCGGCCGGCCACATTGCCCGGGGCGGCGAAAGTGTGACAGGAGGTTATTACCAAGGGATGGCTGTTGCCAGGCATTTTGCTGACCTGCATCAATCTCATGCATTGATGTTCATCAGGTCTGGGCCGGTGCGGGCCGGGGGCGGCGCGGCGGGATAATGGCGGCCATCCGGCGCCGGCCGCCCGGCCCGCGCCTTTCTTTCCCCGGATTGCTTTCCAATGACCACAGCAGCACTGGACCTCATCATCATGGCCGCGGGCAAGGGCACGCGCATGAAAAGCCGCATCCCCAAAGTCTTGCAGCACCTGGCGGGCCGTCCGCTGCTGGCGCACGTGCTGGCCGCGGCGGCGCCGCTGCAGCCGCGCCGGGTGGTCGTGGTGACCGGCCACGGTGCTATGGAAGTGGAAGCTGCCAGCGCTGGCTGGGCAAGCCCTGGGGCCGGTTTTGACCTGCAATTCGTGCGCCAGGAGCCGCAGCTCGGCACCGGCCACGCCGTGCAGCAGGCCATGCCCCGGCTGGCCGATGACGGCACCGTGGTGGTGCTCTCGGGCGACGTGCCGCTGACGCGCCCCGAAACCCTGCAGGCGCTGGTGCAGGCCAGCGCGGGCGAGCGCCTGGCGCTGCTCACCGTGCGCCTGCCCGACCCCACGGGCTACGGCCGCATCGTGCGCGGCGCGGATGGCATGGTGCAGCGCATCGTCGAGCACAAGGACGCCAGCGAGGCCGAGCGCGCCATCGGCGAGATCTACAGCGGCATCATGGCCGTGCCCGCACGGCGGCTCGCGCCCTGGCTGGCGCGGCTGACCAACGACAACGCCCAGGGCGAGTACTACCTGACCGACATCGTTGCCATGGCCGTGCAGGACGGCGTGCCGGTGGCCGCGCATTGCATCGCCGACGCGCTGCAGGTGGAAGGCGTGAACAGCCCTGCGCAGCTCGCCGCGCTGGAGCGCGCCCACCAGCGGCGCCAGGCCGATGCGCTGATGGAGCAGGGCGTGCGCCTGGCCGACCCGGCGCGCTTCGACCTGCGCGACGACGCGCGCAGCGGCGCGCGCGGCGAACTGGCCTGCGGGCAGGACGTGGAGATCGACGTGGGCTGCATCTTCACCGGCCGCGTGGAGATCGGCGCGGGCGCGCGCATCGGCGCCTACTGCTGCATCGGCAACGCCACCATCGCCGCGGGCGCGGTGATCCACCCGTTCACGCACATCGACGGCGAGCAGGCCGGCGCCCGCGTGGGCGAGGGCGCGCTGGTCGGCCCGTTCGCGCGCCTGCGCCCCGGCGCGCAACTGGGGCGCGAGGTGCACATCGGCAACTTCGTCGAAGTGAAGAACTCCACCCTGGCCGACGGCGCCAAGGCCAACCACCTGGCCTACCTGGGCGACGCCAGCGTGGGCGAGCGCGTCAACTACGGCGCCGGCAGCATCACCGCCAACTACGACGGCGCCAACAAGCACCGCACCGTGATCGAGGCCGACGCGCACATCGGCAGCAACTGCGTGCTGGTGGCGCCCGTCACCATCGGCGCAGGCGGCACCGTGGGCGGCGGCTCCACCATCACCAAGAACACGCCGCCCGGCGCCCTGAGCGTGGCGCGCGGCAAGCAGGTCAGCCTGGACGCAAGCAAATGGCAACGCCCGGTGAAGCAGCCCAAGAAGGCTTGAGCGACAGCCTGGCCGCGCAACTGGCCGCGCTGCGCCAGGCGCACGACGGGCTGCTGCACGCCGTCTCGCACGACCTGCGCGCGCCGCTGCGCCACATCACCTCGTTCGCGCCGCTGCTGCGCGAATCGGTGCAGGCGCTGCGCGCGGGCGCGCCGGGGGCGGACGCCGAGGCCGAGCAGTTCCTCGCCACCATGGAGCAGGCCGCGCGCCGCATGGCCGGCATGATCGACGCGCTGCTGCTGCTGTCGCGCGCGCAGCGCGCGCCGCTGCACCCCGGGCCGCTCGACCTTGCTGCGCTGGCGCGCGAAGCCAGCGCGAGCCTGCACGCCGCCGCCCCGCAGCGCGCCGTGGAATGGCAACTGCCCGCCGCGCCCGTGCCGCTGCACGCCGACGCGGCGCTGCTGCGCCAGTTGCTGGACGCGCTGCTGGGCAACGCCTTCAAGTTCACCCAGGGCTGTGCGCGTGCGCGCATCGCCCTCACGGTGGAGCCGCAGCCCGGCGGCCTGTGCTGGCGCGTGCAGGACGATGGCGCCGGGTTCGACCCGGCGCGCGCGCAGGGGCTTTTCGGCCTGTTCCAGCGCCTGCACCGCGAGGGCGAGTTCGACGGCGTGGGCGGCGGGCTGGCGCTGGCCCAGGCCATCGTGCAGCGCCATGGCGGGCGGATCGGCGCCACGGCCCAGCCCGGGGCTGGTTGCGTGGTCACCGTCCACTGGCCGGTGGCGCCTGCGCAGCCGTTTCCAGGGTCAGTGGCCGCGTAGCGCCTCCAGCTGCCGCAGGCGCTGGCGCAGCGCCGCCACTTCCTCGATCAGGTCGGCGGTGAGCCCGGCGAGCTGCGGGTCGGCGTCGAAAGTGGCTTCCAGGTGGGCCAGGCGCCGCGCGCGCACCACGGTGGTGGCGCTGAAATGCCAGCCGCCCCCGGCGCGCTCGCCGTGCAGCAGGCCGGCCGCGAGCCGTTCGGTGATCCAGCCGGGCTGCATGCAGCAGGCGCGGGCCAGTTCGTCGAGGGTGAGGCGGGCCTGTTCGTCCAGCAGTTCGGCCAGGGCGCTGCTGCCGCCGTTGTCGTGCGTTGCCATGCTCATGCTCCTTGCGTGCGGGGCTGGTAGTGCGGGAAAGCCTGCGCCAGCGCGCGGTAGGCCGCGCGCTGCGCGTCGGTGGCGGCGGGCGGCAGGGCCACGTGCAGCTCCAGGTACAGGTCGCCGGGCGTGGCGGCGGGAATGCCGCGCTCCTTCAGGCGCAGCTTGCGCCCGGGCTTCCAGCCGGCGGGCACCGTCACTTCCACCGTGGCGCCGCCGGGCGTTTGCACCTCCACGGGGCCGCCGAGCGCTGCCTCCCAGGGGGCGAGGGCGAGCGGCTGGTACACGTCGCGGTCCTCGGCGCGCCAGCGCGCGTCGGGCTTGAACTGCACTTCCAGGAACAGGTCGCCCGCCGGCGCGCCGCCCTGGCCGGGGCCGCCCTGGCCGGCCAGGCGGATGAGCTGGCCCTCGCGCACGCCCTTGGGAATGCTGACCTGCAGTTGGCGCTCCTCGTTGACGAGGTGGCCGCCCGCGTCCAGCCGCGCGCCGCGCAGCGTCAGCGTGCGTTCGGCGCCCTGGTAGGCGTCGAGCAGGTCGAGCTCGATGCGGGCATGGCTGTCGCGCCCGCGCTGCGCAGAGGCGGCCCCGGCGCTTTGTGCGCCCGTGCGCCGTGCGCGCGCGGCCTGGCCGAAGAGCTGCTCGAAGAAGTCGCTGAACTGGGCCTCGTCCATGCCGTGGCCGCCGCCGGGCGCAGCGCCGGTGAACTCGAAGCCCGCGTCCCAGTGCGGTGGCGGGCGGAAGTCGGCGCCCGCGCCGTGCTGCTGTTGCTGCGCCGCCTGGCGGCCCAGCGCGTCGTAGGCGGCGCGCTTTTCCGGGTCCGACAGCACGGTGTTGGCCTCGTTCACCTCGGCCATGCGCGCGGCGGCGTCGGGCTCCTTGCTCACGTCGGGGTGGTAGCGGCGCGCGAGCTTGCGGTAGGCCGCCTTGACGTCGGCGGCCGTGGCGTCGCGCGGCACGCCCAGGATCTGGTAGTAGTCCTTGAACTCCATGCGTGTTCTCCATGCAAAGGCGCCGGGCTTGGCGCCCCGCGCCCACTATAAGAGCAGGCAGGACGGCGCTACACCGGCACCGCCGTCGAGAACTTGGCCCGCTTGACGCCGAAGAACGCCTTGACGTTGCGCACGTTCGCATCCTGCGTGAACAGGCGCTGCGCCAGCGCCAGGTAGCCGGGCATGTCGCGCGTGTGGGTGACCAGCACGAAATCCGGCCCCGGCGATACGCGCCAGCACTGCTGCACGGCCGCGTCGGCCACGGCGCGGGCCTCGAAGGCGTCGAGCTGCTCGGCGCCCTGGCGGTCCAGCGTCACCTCGACGATGGCCGACAGGCCGTGCCCCACCAGCGCCGCCAGCCGCTCCGGCGGCACGATGGCCACCTGGCGCTCGATCAGCCCCAGCGCGTGCAGCCGCCGCACGCGCCGCAGGCAGGTGGGGGGCGACACGTGCACGCGCGCGGCCAGGTCCTGGTTGCTCTGGCTGGCGTCGTGCTGCAGGGCGTTCAGCAGCTGCAGGTCGATGGCGTCGAGTTCATTGGATTCCATTTTTTATTCATCAATGAAATTGAATTTTGCGCATCACAATGGTTGAAATTTAATTCCAAAAATAACCGAAAAACAAGCGGTAATTTTTTCGCGCCACCCCTAGCATGGCGGCTTCTTCAAGGAGCTTTCCATGTGCGGCATCGTCGGCGCGGTCTCTGCGCGCAACATCGTTCCCATCCTCGTGCAGGGCCTGCAGCGCCTGGAATACCGCGGCTACGACTCCTGCGGCGTGGCCGTGCACGGCGCAAGCCTGGGCGGCGCGCCGGGCCTGCAGCGCGCGCGCAGCACGGCGCGCGTGGCCGAGCTGCTGGCCCAGGTGCAGGCCGAGCACCTGCAGGGCGCCACCGGCATTGCCCATACGCGCTGGGCCACGCACGGCGCGCCGGCGGTGCACAACGCGCACCCGCATTTCAGCCACGGCCCTGGCAGCGAGGGGCCGGGCCGCGTGGCGCTGGTGCACAACGGCATCATCGAGAACCACGAGGAACTGCGCGCCGAACTGCAGGCGCGTGGCTATGCCTTCGCCAGCCAGACCGACACCGAAGTCATCGCCCACCTGGTGGACAGCCTCTATGGCGGCGACCTGTTCGAGGCCGTGCAGGCTGCCACGGCGCGGCTGCGCGGTGCCTACGCCATCGCCGTCATGCACCGCGACGAGCCGCACCGCGTCGTCGGTGCGCGTGCCGGCTCGCCCCTGGTGCTGGGCGTGGGCGAGGGCGAGAATTTCCTCGCCAGCGACGCCATGGCCCTGGCCGGGGTGACGGACCAGATCGTCTACCTGGAAGAAGGCGACCTGGTGGACCTGCAGCCCGGCCGCTACTGGGTGGCTGGGCGCGACGGCCGCCCGCTGGACGCTGCGCAGCGCCCCGTGCGCACCGTGCACGCGCACAGCGGCGCGGCCGAGCTGGGGCCGTACCGGCACTACATGCAAAAGGAAATCTTCGAGCAGCCGCGCGCCATCGCCGACACGCTCGAAGGCGTGCACGGCATCGTGCCCGAGCTGTTCGGCGATGGCGCGTACCGCGTGTTCAAGGACATCGACGCCGTGCTCATCCTGGCCTGCGGCACCAGCTACTACAGCGGCTGCGTGGCCAAGTACTGGCTGGAGAGCATCGCGCGCATTCCCACGCAGGTGGAAATCGCCAGCGAATACCGCTACCGCGACACCGTGCCCAACCCGCGTCAGCTGGTGGTCACCATCAGCCAGTCGGGCGAAACGGCCGACACCCTGGCGGCGCTGCGCCATGCGCAGAGCCTGGGCCACCGCCACACGCTGACGGTGTGCAACGTGGCCACCAGCGCCATGGTGCGCGAATGCCAACTGGCCTACGTGACGCGCGCCGGGGTGGAGATCGGCGTGGCCTCCACCAAGGCCTTCACCACGCAGCTCGCCGGGCTGTTCCTGCTCACGCTGGCGCTGGCGCAGGTGCATGGCCGCCTGACCGAAGAACAGGAGGCCGCGCACCTCAAGGCCATGCGCCACCTGCCGGTGGCGCTGCAGGCCGTGCTGGCGCTGGAGCCGCAGGTGATCCGCTGGGCCGAGGACTTCGCGCGCATGGAGAACGCGCTGTTCCTGGGCCGGGGCGTGCACTACCCGGTGGCGCTGGAGGGCGCGCTCAAGCTCAAGGAGATCAGCTACATCCACGCCGAGGCCTACCCGGCGGGCGAGCTCAAGCACGGCCCGCTGGCGCTGGTGACCAGCAGCATGCCCGTGGTGACGGTGGCGCCCAACGACGCGCTGCTGGAAAAGCTCAAGAGCAACATGCAGGAAGTGCGCGCGCGCGGCGGCGTGCTCTACGTGCTGGCCGACGCCGACACGCGCATCGAGAGCGGCGAGGGGCTGCACGTGATCCGCATGCCCGAGCACTATGGATCCTTGAGCCCGCTGCTGCACGTGGTGCCGCTGCAACTGCTGGCCTACCACACGGCCTGCGCGCGCGGGACGGATGTGGACAAACCACGCAACCTCGCCAAGAGCGTGACGGTCGAATGACCGGCGTGCTCTTTGGGGTAGCTATTTTTGCCATATAAAAAAGAGCGCTCACTTTGAGCGCTCTTTTCTTTGGTTCTTGCGAGAGGTTCTTGTGGCTCGAGCAGCAGCTAGATGTTGCGATGACTGCAAGAGGTTGTGAGCGGTCTATCGCCGGACGGCAGACTTGATGGGGCAGCGCGACAAACCTGAGGTACCCATCAGCGGTCGTTCGTGTCGGCCAGCAATCGACCCAAAACAGTCTTCCAATACAACGACTAAAAGCAGCCATTCGGATTTTTGTTACACTTCTTGAAGAATTGCATTTGGTTATGAGTAAGTAGTCGTCATGCCTGCAATCTAATCAAGCGTCATGCTGCTCACCGCCTCCACTAAAGATTTCCATGAATATCGCCTTCCTATTTAACTCAGACCACTCGGAACTTGGCGGGTACTACGGACCTCCGGTGATGGATTTCATATTGGGATCTAATGTGTTACAGAAGGAAAAACGCTCTATGCGAGTGTCAGTCGGCGACATTCTCACGTATTCACAATGCGAATCGCGCACTTACGATGCGCTCGAAAATTTATGTCGCGAAGTTTATACACCGATCTCTTTTGATCGGTTAATTATGCATAAATTGGAGGAAACGTTTACCACAGCGACGGTCTGCTGTTGGCTGTTTCAGAATATGACGCAACTTACAGGTGAGCAGCTTCATCGCAGCCTAGATCGCAATGACTGCTATTTAGGTTGCATGGATGTTGATTTTTCACGATCCAGGCATTTGCAGTTCTTTAGGAACAGCTTAATTGAAAATTATCGTCTAAATGGAAAAATTTGTTCTATTTTCTATGATATGGGCCTTAACGAAGACCCAGATATAAGCATAAAAGATAGATTTGAACAGTACGGTTTTTCCGTAGAATTTGAGGACCAAGGCATTCGCCGGACGATCTTCGACAACTATGACTCGCTCCCCCACTTTAAAAGGGTTGAGTCCTTCAAGTCGCTCTGCTCAAGACTACCAAGTTTGAACGAAGACGACGCATCTGCACTGGCACATAGCTTGGAGGAGCTTCATCCCAAACTATTCGATGCATTTGCGGCTGCAGCCAGAACATTGGATCGATCCGAAACGGAAGAAGACTATGCCCAAGCCGCACTTTCTGGCCGAAGGTTGCTAGAGAAGGTCGCTGATGCGTTATTTCCCCCAAGTGTCAGTGACTGGAATGGACGCAAGGTTGGTGCTTCTCAATACAAAAATCGCCTCTGGGCATACGTAGAGAAAGCGCTAGTCGGCAGTAGCGAACCTACCGAACGTCTGAAATATTTTGGCAAAGAGGTTGATCGACTCATCGAACTCTTCAATGCTGGCCTTCACGCTGCCCCCACACGCGATAAGGTGGAATTAGCGTTTCGTGACCTTATTTTGTGGCTTTCTAATGTGATTGATTTAAACCCAGCCATGGCGCGAGACCCGTACGCTCCGTACAGCGACGAGGTTGATGCTTTCTGGATCTCTGAAGTTTCTAGAATCAAAGGTGAAACCTAAAAACTCATGCGGCTTCATTACATGTTCGTAGTTCAGGCGTTGAGTGACTGCTTCCTCCTGCCCGCATAGACTCCTTTTGGCCGAAGCCGGGCCTAGCTACTTGTGAGCGCAGCACCGCAAAGCTGACCTTCGGGGCTGCGCCCTGAGCGTCCGGTTTATGACGGGCCGTCAACGGGTGCGGGCCGTCGTCAGTCGGCCATGAGCCGTCGCTGATGGAATCAAGAAGCAGACATTCAACGCCCAAGGTAAGCGGCGCCGGAAGGAGCGCAGCGAGTGGAGGGTACCAACAAGGCCCATGAAAATGGCGAAGCCATGGGCCTTGTTGGCGTCCGCTTGACCGATCAGTTAGGCGCTCCCGCTAATTCTTCAATATCAAAGACAGATAGCTGCGTTTTCTCTTGGCCTGTGCCGATATTCAGATCGATCCTCTCGATACAGTGGAATTTGTAGCGCTTCTTTTGGATAACTATGCCGCCCATGGAGATGTTCGAGCCCTCTTGAACATCGCCGCTGTATTGAACGCCATCTTCCTCGTTGAGAAGCTTCCACGTGTTGCCGTTTATGCTGGCGGTCGATACGACGCCAACAAGTACAACAGTTACTTCTGTGAGGTCTTTGCGTTGCTTGCAAATTTCGATGAGGTTTCTGACACCGTTGACGGTTGTTTTGCTTGTGCGCGACTCACCAATTCTCGGTGTTGCCCATTGTTGTTTAAGTGGGCACTTGTTCTCGTCCAGGAATTCGAGAAGTCTAATAAGTGAGGATGCTGCGTGGCCTTTAATTGAGTGCAGATATTCAATTGCGGCATCTGGGTTTTCAGTGTTTTCTAGAAATTCACCCAGACTATACAGTGTGGTTGTTAGAACGTGGTTGTCGGCAAATAGATCTCCATCATTCGAGCTTCTAAGCTGTACGGTAAAGGACCCGCGAGAGAAGCCGAAAACATCCAGACTATGTGTGTTGCTATCCTTGCCAATCTGACGCCTCAGCTCCTTCGCCGTTCTCTTTGCTATGAGTTTTACCGCGTTTTGGTAATGAGTTAAGAACTGAGCAAGCGTGGTGCTGCGAATTCTTGTTTGTTTCTCCGACTCAGGCACAGAAAGTGAGGCATAAGAAACGGTGGCATTTAATTCTAATGCCTTGCTGGCAACCTCATCATATTCTTCAAAGATAAGGCCTGCTTTAGGCAGTAGCGCCTCTGGGCAGATCACCATATCTTGCAGATGAAGGTTTATTGCGTCCTCGCACGATGGTTCGCAGTATGCGTGGAAGAACTTCGCTGATTCCGGCACTTCAAAGACTTGACGAAGATCGATGCGGCCTGTTGACAACTCGATGGATCTATGGTTTGAGATCGGTGTGCATATGTATTTCGGACCGCTCTCCTCTTCCGAAATAATCATGCAACAATAATTCTGGTCGACCGCACTCCTCCCAATAAAAACTTGAGGAAAGTCGTAGTACATGAGTACCGTGGTGGGAGTTATTTTATCCATGCTCTGCGCCATTCTGGACTAGCTTTGCGTTCGCAACTGGATCAAACGTTTCACTTCGCCACCATGAATTATGCCCAGCCTTCCCGGTTCGTTTTAGAAGTCCCGCGTCTGGAGTGAGCTTTACTTCTGCAATGCGCTTTTTCTCATGCAGCGGAAGCAAAAGAAGCTTGGCGCATTGGGAAAATTCTTCAAAAATTGATAATGAGCGTGCCCTGCATTCAGTAGTGTTGAATGCTTTGTGTGGCCATATTTTCCTGTGCGACCAGAAGTCATTGCAGCAAATATCATCGCGCTCAATTAGTCTGTAATAGATTTCCCCATTTGGAGGTTTTGCATCAGCCTCTGGGCACTGCTCTGGTAACTCTTCAAACCAGCTTGTCATGACTCATCCTGTTTGCTTGAATTCATTGATGCTGTACGTCGGCGACTTTACGCCGGAGAGCCTAACGTGATGTAGACCGCACCAAGCCGCAGGCCATATCTGGCGCTTGCGGTCTAAATTGGCACGAAAAAAACGCGGAAAGGGGCTTATAGCCTAGCTCGACGGCACGCATACTGTATAAAAATATAGTGATAAATTCAGCCATGAAACCCGCCTCCCCTCCTGTGTTGCGCGCCACACAGTTGCTGGACCAGATCCGTGAGCGAATTCGTTACAAACACTATAGCCTGCGCACCGAGCAGGCCTACGTGCAGTGGGTGCGCATGTTCGTGAAATGGCACGGCTTGCGGCATCCACGAGACATGGGGCAGCTGGAAATCGAAGGTTTCCTGGCCATGTTGGCACTTTGCGAGTCTTAGCTGAAGGGCTGCTCAGGGTCGATTGCTGGCCGACGCGAACGACCGCTGACGGGGCTCTCAGATTTGTCGCGCTGATGCATTGAATCAGCCGTCAGGCGACAGACCGTTCACGCTGCATTGCCGCCACCGGCGCAAATCGATCGACCAGGCGCGGCGCCAAGGCCGGGCGGCCACGGCCCGAGGTGACGTGGCTGGCGAAGTGCCGCTCAATCTGCTCCCAGTCTATCAAGCCCGCCAAGCGGGCCAGCGGGGGCGCATGTTGATCTGCTCGTCTTGCAAATCCTGCGCCCTTCAAGCGGCAGAACTACGGGTCAGATCAACGGTTTGCAGGTTTTTCGGGTCGGACTGAAGAATTTTTTGAGTAGTTTCAGGCGCTGTACCGTCAAGTACAGGTGAACACATTTGCATCTCTTGACTGGAACCCGCCATGCCTTCCTCACGCTTCATCTCTCCTATCCGCCCCATTGCGGCGGCCATGCTTTCGCTGGTGGCCGCATGGGCCCAGGCAGCGCCCCTGGCCATCGATCTGCCAGCCCAGCCGCTGAGCACCTCGATCCAGCAGCTTTCGCGCCAATCGGGGCTGTCCATCGGCGGCGACGCCGCGCTGCTCGAAGGCAAGAACGCGCCCGCCGTCCACGGCACGCTGGAGCCCGCCGATGCCTTGCGCAAGCTGCTGCAGGGCAGCGGCCTGAGCGCGGATTTCGGTGGCAACAAGGCCGTCATCCGGAAGGCCGCATCCGTGCTGAAGGAGGTGGTGGTCTCCAGCGACGCCGTGGCGATACCGCAGGAAGGGAGCGCGGAGGCCGGGTACAAGCCGCAAACGGCGAAGGCGGTCGGCCCGCTGGGCGACAAACCGATTCTGGACACGCCCTATTCGATGACTGTGATGTCGGCCGATCTGATCCAGAACAGCGTAACGGCGACGCCTGACCAGCTCTACAAGATGAATCCCCAGACCCAGTTGGTCAGACCGTCAGCGTCTTACACGTTCGGTGCTGTCGTAATGCGCGGCACGTTTTCCCGCTTCGCGCTCGATGACGGCATGCTTGGCGATGGCACCGATGTCCTCGACATCGAGGCGCTCGACCGCATGCAGGTGCTCACGGGGCCAACGAACTTCCTCTATGGTGCGACGCAGCCCGGCGGCCGCGTCAATTACGTCTACAAGAACCCGACGCACGAGCGAATCAACGACATCACGGCCGGCAGCTACGGCGGCTCCAGCCGTTTCGTCCATGCCGATCTGGGCGGGAACATCGACAGCGACGGGGTGCTGTCCTACCGCGTCAACGCCCTGACTCAGGATGGCGACCTCTCCAAGGATGGCGGGCAAAAGCGCTCCTTCATTCGCGCCGCCGTCAATTGGAAGCCGGTCAATGGCATGACATGGCAGGGCTATTACTCGTATGGCGATTTGGAGAATACGGGCAATGTGATGACGTGGAGCAAGGCTGCGGGCGCGGTTCGCCCCTCGGCTCCGGACGTCAACAGGAACTGGGCCCAGCCGTGGACCTGGACTGGCACCCGCGTCGAAAAATTGGGTGGCAAGCTCGACTGGAGCCTCAACGAGAACCTTGGCATTCGGGCGGCGTACCAGCGCAAAAACCGCATTTTCAAGGGATATCTGGCAACGGATAACGAGATCAATGGCGATGGAACCTACACAACGACATATTGGGCAGGTGGGCGACAAACCTATGACGTCGATACCGGATACCTGTACTTGGACTACAGCGCGAACATCCTGGGTGCCCGGAACAAGCTCACGGTAGGTTATGCCGGTTACGACTACGATCAGACAGTCGAAGCCGCTACGCGAATCACACCGCTCACGCTCGGCACAACGGCGATGGGCAACCACGACACTTACCCCAAACCGGAGTTCACCACGTCGATGGCTGAGGGATGGAGTTATCTCAATCGCTATAAAACCTATACGGTCGGCAATGAGCTCAGTATGGGCAATTGGTCGGTATTGGCAAGCCTCAGCTACACAAAGATCAAAGCAGGCTATCCCGATGGCAGCGATACGTACGACAAGGGAAAGATTTCCCCGACGGGCGCGCTGATCTACAAACTCAACGACAGGCTGTCCACTTATGTGAGCTACGCCGAAGCGCTCGACAGGGGCAACATTGCCGGCACAACCTACAACGGTTTGCCCGTTACCAACGCAAACACCGTGCAGGAACCGACGGTCAGCAAACAGGTCGAGATCGGCGCCAAGGCGGATGTCGGCGGCCTGTTGCTCGGTGGGGCACTGTTTCGCCTAGACCAGGCATCGACGCGCTATCTCGACAACGGCAACGGCACCTATACCTTTGCGACCGACGGGAAGCAGCGCTTCACCGGCGTCGAACTGACGGCCGTTGGGCGCCCGATGCCACGGCTGACCGTGTTCGGGGGACTCACCCTGATGAAGGCGGAAGTGGTATCGGCCAATGCAGCGACGGCCGCCAGCCCCAGCACCAAGGGCTATGTGCCCTGGGGCATCGCGCAGCAGATGGCCAAACTCACCGTTGAATACGACGTGGCCTCCGTCCCCGGCCTGACGCTAACAGGCGGCGCGTACTACACAGGCAAGTCGTATGCCGACAACTATGAGATGGACAAGCTGGCAGGCTACACCCTGTTCGACGCGGGTCTACGCTATGGGACGAAGTTCGCCGCAACCCCGATAACGCTGCGGCTCAGCGCCACCAACCTCACCAACAAGAGCTACTGGATGTGGGCGGGCCAGAACGCAGCGACCGCCCCACGTTCGCTGGCTTTAAGCGTCACCGCACGATTCTGATGCTGCGGCGGTCATTTGGCGGTGCCGCTGCAGTGGCCGGCATTGCGGCCATCGCCTGCCTGATGGCGCTGCGGCCGCCGCAACCGCCGACGCCCGAATTGCCCCAGCCTGTGCGGCAAGTCACCGACATGCAGGGACAGCCGGTGCTGCTCAGCGGCCTGCCTCGTTCGGTGATGGTCTTTCCACCTGTGCTGTGGGATTACCTCACGGCCGATGGCGAAGAGGGGCATGTCACGGCCATTGCCGGCTACCTGCAAAAAGAGGCGCAGGCAACGCTGCTGGGCAGCGTGTTTCCTGGCTTGCGCACCACCAACATGGCACAGGCGCGCATCGGCGCGGTGCCGCTTGGCGCGGAGCAGACCTTGCTGGAGCAGCCCGATCTCGTGCTGACCTGGTCATGGTTTGCCGACGCCCTGGCGCAAATCCGCTACCCGGGGCTGGTTCGGATCGAGGGCGATGAAACGGCAGGCATGCGGACGATATACCAGTTGTTCGGCGCGCTCAGTGGCAAGTCAAGGGCTGTCGATACCTTGCTGGCCCAGCATGCACGGGCAATGGACGAGCTCGGCCGTTCCATGCCGCCCGCGCCGCGGCCGGTGAAGGTGGCCCTGATGGCAACGCCGGAGTTCGTCCTGCCGGTCAAAAGTGCGGACATTCTCCAAACCCTGGACTGGCTCGGCGCGCGCGATGCGGGCGCTGGCCTGCCGCAGCGCAACGGCCCGGTCAATGTCGAAACGCTGTTCGTGCTCGACCCCGATTTCATTTTTCTCCCCAGTTACAAGAGCGGCGCGCAGCTTGCCCCCGCCGACCTGTATGCCGACCCTCGGCTCAAGCCGCTCTCGGCGATCAGGCAGCGCCAGGTCTACCGGATGCCTGGCGGCGTGGCCCGCATGAGCGGGCCGGTAGAAGCGCCGCTGCTGGCGCAATGGATGGCCGAGCTGATTAATCCGGCCGCGCAACTGCGGCAGCCTTTGCGCGCGGCCATGCGCGATGCCTACCGCACGGCCTTCAGCTATGACGCCTGCGAAGACGACATCGACGAGGTGCTGCGCATCGGCGAGAACCGTGCGTCGTCCGGTTATCGGCGCTTTGCGCGGGACGCGGTTTGGCCAAAGAGCCCGCAGCCACGGCCGGAATAAACGCCACCGCCATCGGCCGCATCGCCGCCCAAACCCGCCAAGCGGATTGAACGGGCGTGGCATCCGAAGGGGGCTTTACCAGCGTTGCGTCGTTCATGCGGCCTCGCTTGCCCGCCAGGGCTTTCTGGCCAGTACGGTGGCCAGCGCCAACGCCGCAAACAGCCAGCCGCTCCAGACCGTTCCCCGCATTCCTGCCGCGTCGATGAAACCGCCGCCGGCCGACGCCCCCAGCACCACGCCGAGGTTGGCCGCCGAGACATAGAGGCTGGTGGCAAACTCGGGCGCCTCGGGCGCCGCCGAGCTCATCCACATCTGGCTGACGATCAAACCGCTGGTGTGCGCTGCGCCCCACAGCAGGCAGATCGGCAGCATGGCCGCGAAAGACGGCGAAGCGAACACCAGCAGCACGCCATAGGCGGCCGCCAGCGTCACGGGATAGCCCAGCACAGTCCAGGCGAGCCGGCGTCCCAGCGCACGCCCGGCCAGCAGGTTGCCAAGCACGCCGCCCACGCCGAAGACCGCCAGCAGCAGGCTGATCGCCTCGCTGCCCAGGTGCGCCTGCCGCGCCAGGTATTCGGCGGCGTAGCTGTAGACGGAGAACATCGCGGCGAACACGAACACCGCCGTCGCGATCGAGAGCCACACCGCGGGTCTGCGCAGGACGGCCAGCGGTCGTACCGGCATGGCCGCCTGCGCCTCGGGCCTGGATGGCAGCATGATCCAGAGTCCGGCGGCGGCGGTCAGGTTGACTGCCGCGCAGAAGTAGAACGCCGCCTCGTAGGACACCCTGGCCTCAATCCAGGTCGCCAGGGGCACGCCCAGCACCAGCCCCAGCGTGGTGCCGAGGAACGCCATCGAGGTGGCGTGCGCGGCACGTTCCGGCGGGTACAGCGACACGGCCGCAGCGAAGGCCACCGAGAAGAACACCGGGTGCAGCAGCGCCGGCGGCACGCGCAGCGCCATCAGCCCCCCGAAGCTGGGCGCCCAGGCCGATAGCAGGCTGCACAGGCTGAAGACCAGCAGCGAACCGGCCAGCACCTTGCGCCGGTCGAAGCGCGACAGCCACAGCACCATGGCCGGCCCGCACACCGCGACCACGCCCGCGAACAGCGCGACCAGCCCGCCCGCTTGCGCCACGCTGACGCCATGGCGCTGGACGATGGCCGGCAGGATGCCGACCACGCCGAACTCGACGGCATACAGGCCGAATAGGCCCAGTGCGATGAAGAACAATGGCCGGGTGCCGTTCATGGCCGCGCCTGTGCCTGTCGATCGGCTATCGCCGGGCATGCGCTGGCCGCCAGCGCCGGAGCGGGAAAGCCATGCCGCCTGGCCGCCCACACCACCACCAGCGTTGCCGCCAGCAACACCAGCAAGGCCGGTGCGAACGCGCCGACGCCCAGCCGTTCGAGCAGCACGCCGCCGGCCATGCCGCCACCGGCAATCGCTGTGTTCCAGGCGGTGACCAGCATGGATTGGGCGACATCCGCCGCTTCGCCTGCCGTTTTGGCCAGTGCCGTCTGGAACAGCGTCGCCGCACCACTGAAGGCCAGGCCCCAGGCGGCCACCGCCGCATAGACCACGACCGGCGCATCGCCCGCCACGCCCAGCGCCAGTGCGGACAGGCCGAACAGGGCCGTGCTGGCAAGTGTCAGCGCACGCAGGTGGCGGTCGATCAGCACGCCGATGATCCAGATGCCCAACAGCGAGGTCACGCCGAACACCAGCAGCACCACGTCCGTCCGGTCGGCCATGCCCGCCGCCGCAAGGAACGGCGCGATGTAGGTATAGAGGACGTTGTGCGCCAGCACGAAGGCCAGCACCACGAACAGCACTGGGCGGACACCAGCCACGGTGAATACATGGCCCAGCGGCAGCCGCCTGCCCGCCGCCTGCCCGGCGAAGTCCGGCAACTTGATGTGCACCCACACCATGAGCAGCAGCGCCAGCGCGCTCATGATGCCGAAGCACATCCGCCAGCCGACCAAGTTGCCGAGGAAGGTGCCGGCCGGCACGCCCAGCGACAGCGCCAATGGCGTTCCGGCCATCGCAATGGCGATGGCCCGGCCCTTCTGATGCTCGGGCACCATGCGCGCGGCATAGCCCGCCAGCAGCGCCCACAGCAGTCCGGCCGACACACCCGCCAGGAAGCGTGCAACCATCGTCAGGACATAGCTGCCGGAGAACGTCGTGACGGTATTGGCGGCGACGAAGCCCGCGATGGCCGCCAGCAGCAGCGGGCGCCGCCGCACGCCCTGCGTGGCAGCGGTCAGCGGAATTGCCGCCACCAGCGAACCGATGGCGTAGACCGTCACTGTCTGGCCAGCCCAGGCCTCGGACACCGCCAGGCCCTGCGCCATCTGCGGCAGCAGTCCGGCGGGTAGTGCTTCGGTCAGGATGGTGATGAAAGCCGCCATCGCCAGTGCCAGCAACGACGCCAGCGGCAGGCGGTCATCGGCAACGGCGCTCATCGTCCGGCCTCCCGCGCGGGTTGCGCCATGTCGCCCACGGAACGGGCCACGACTATCGTTCTCATCACCGCACCTCCAGCGCGCCATAGACGGCATCGCGCAGGTCGGTGACGAAGCGGCCGGACATGCCTTCGTACAGCGTGTTGGTGAAGGCCACGACGCTCAGGCCCTGCGCCCGATCCACGAACCAGGAATGGCCGTAGGCGCCGCCCCAGCGCCAGGTGCCTGCCGATTCGGGGGAAGCGGCCAATGCCGGGTCGCGCAAGACCGAGAACCCCAGTCCGAAGCCGAAGCCAGGCGCATCGGGCAGTTCCCGGCCCTCCGTTTGATCCCGCGCCATCTCCGCGACCCATTCGCTGGGCAGCAGCACACCGCTGCCCTGGCGCAGGGCTTCCAGCAGGCGCAGCAGGTCTTGCGCCGTCCCCGCCATGCCTGCGCCGCCCGAAGGAAATGCCTGCGGATCGAAGATGCGGGAGGGGCTGTAGGCGATGCCCACGGTGCCCTCGAAGGCCGAGACCGTCTCGCCCTCGCCCAGCCGATGCGGCTGCGGTGTGCCGTTCACGTAGACGGTCGCCACGCGCTGGGGATCGCGTGCGGCAAAGCCGGTATCGGCCATGCCCAGCGGGCCGGTCACGAGTTGGCGCACCGCCTCGTCCAGCGGCGTGCCGTGGACGCGCGCGATCAGCGCGCCCAGCACATCCGTCGCCAACGAATAGCCCCAGGCCGTGCCCGGTTCGTACAGCAGCGGCACGGTGGCGAGGCGGCGCAGGTTCTCCTCCAGGCTGATACCGGACGCATCCATGCCGTCCGACACGCCGGCCCGTGCGTAGGGGCCGGCTGCGTCGGCCTCGAAGAAGCGGTAGCCGAGACCGGCCGTATGGCTGAGCAGTTGCCGCACTGTGATGCGTGCCGAGCGGCCGTCGGCCAGCCGGGGTTGGAATTCGGGCAGCCAGCGCCCGATGCCCGCGTCGAGGTCGAGGCGGCCTTGCGCCACCAGCGCCAGGGCCGCAGTGGAGACGATGGGCTTGCTCACCGAGGCCAGCCGGAACACCGTTTCCGCGGTCATCGGCCGCGCGCTTTCGCGGTCGGCGAAGCCGGCGGCCTGCTGGTGGATCAGTTCGCCGTCACGCGCCACGAGGATCACGGCACCGACCAGCCGCTGGTCGTTAAGCGCCTGCTGAATGGCGCTGTGAATGCGCGTACCGAGGTGCGCCGGCGGAGCGCTTTGGCGCAGGAAAACTGGAGGATTCGTCATGGCAAGTCGTTCGATTCAATTGGCGAAGCCTTGACGATAGAAATCCTTCGATTAAAGAAAAAGTAGGCTACAGTTCCTCGATGTGCGGAGCAAAGTGTCCGTAGTTGTGAGGAGCGCGGATCATGGGCAGCCTGAACGGCTTGGTGGTGTTTGTGCAGGTTGCCGAGGCGCGCAGCTTCGTCGCGGCGGGCCGGCTGCTGGGCGTGTCGGCCTCGGCCGTCGGCAAGAGCGTGGCGCGGCTGGAAGAGAAGCTGGGGGTGCGCCTGTTCCACCGCAGCACGCGCAGCGTCACGTTGACCGCCGAGGGCACGCTGTTCCTGGAGCGCAGCCGCCGCATCCTGGCCGAGAGCGAAGCGGCGGAACTGGAGCTGTCGCAAGCCAGCACAGCGCCCCGTGGCCGCTTGCGCGTGAGTCTTCCGCTGGTCAGCTCGCTGGTACTGCCGGTACTTGGCGAGTTCATGCACGAGTACCCCGAGATTGAGTTGGACCTGGACTTCACCGACCGGATGGTCGATGTGATCAAGGAAGGTTTCGACGCGGTGGTACGCACGGGCGAGCCGGCCGACTCTCGCCTCACTGCGCGCAGGTTGGGCTCCTTCCGCTCGGTGCTGGTCGCGTCGCCTGGCTACCTGGAGCTGCGGGGGACACCCCAAGCACCTGTCGATCTGCTGCTGCACACCTGCCTGCATTACCGCTTCCCCAATAGCGGCAAGCTGGAGACGTGGGCGTTGCGACAGGAACCCGGCGCACCGGAGCTGCAATTGCCCACCTCGATGATCTGCAACAACATCGAGACGCGCGTGTGCTTTGCGCTGCAAGGGCTGGGGATCGCCTACCTGCCGGACTTCGCTATCCGCGAGCCATTGGCCGATGGCCGGCTTCAGCCCATCCTCGCTGGCCATGTGGAGCGCGCCGGCGTCTTCCACGTGCTCTGGCCTGCGAGCAGGCACCCCTCGCCGAAGGTGCGGGCGCTGGTCGACTTCCTGTGCGCACGGGTGTTTCCAGCTTCTGTGGACAAGCCCGGAGCGAAACCTCGGCGCCTGGTCAACCGATAGAGGAACCGCGAGCCCGCCCAATCCCACACGCCGCGCCCGCGCCCGCGCCCGCGCCCGCGCCGCGCACCGTCGCGGCGATCTGCTGCCCCAGCAGCCACTGTTCGATCACCTGCTGCCAAGGTACAAGGCTGAATCCCGCACCCTCCTGCTGGATCCGCGCCAGCCCTTCGCGGTACGTGGTCACCGCGAACGCCGGGAAGCGCCGCTTGAACTTGCTGGAGTCGAACAGGTTGTCCTGCCCATACCGGGGCAGCAGCTCGCGGATCTCGCGCACCGGGCGGGAGAACAGGCCCGCGGCGGCCAAGGCCCATCGGGGCAGGACCGTGTAGCCGGCATCCCGCCCGAAAACCCCGGCGGCCATGGCGACGAATTGCTGGTACCGCGGCTGGCGTCGGGCGTCCAGATGAGCGTGCGGCGCGTGTCGTCGCGCACCGGCACGCGGGGCTTCTGGCTGCGCCGCAGTTCGCGCGCCAGCTCCACGGCAATCTGCCCGTTCGCGCCCAAGGCCGTCTGTATGGGGCAGTCCTTTGAAACGTTGCTGGCGCAAGGTTAACCTTGAAGCAAGGTTCAATGTCAAACTCCGGGCCATGAAAATCGGAGAACTCGCCGGGCGCACCGGCCTGGCCGCTTCGCGCATCCGCTTCTACGAACGCATCGGCCTGCTCAAGGCCGTGGAGCGCCAGGCCAACGGCTACCGCAGCTACCCCGCCGATGCGGTGCTGACGCTGCAACTGATCACCGCCGGGCAGCGCGCGGGCTTCAGCCTGGACGAGCTGCGCACGCTGCTGCCCAATGGCCTGGCGCAGTGGGAGCACGGCACCCTGATCGACACGCTGCGCCGCAAGGTGCAGGACATCGAGGCGCTGCAGGCGCAGTTGGCGCAAAGCAAGGCGCATTTGCTGGAGCTGGTGGCGCAGATCGAGGCCAAGCCCCAGGACATGGACTGCGCCGCCAACGCCCGGCGCGTGCTGGCGGAGATGCGGCTGGATGCTGCGCCCGCCAAGGGCTGACCCATTCACTCCTTATTTGATAGCTTGTAGCGCTTGACTGGCGGGCGCTGGAGGCTATTTTTCTTCCTGAAACCTGTTGGGCAGGCCAACGCGAAGGCGGCTTTCACGCAAGGGCAAAAAAGCGCTTGACCTTGCAGTCAGGTTGAATCCTATGCCTTTCCAAGGTCGGGGGAGCCGGTGCGCAAAGGCGGCTCCTTCCCGCTTCGCCGAGGACGCACGCCGCCGTGGTGCCCACGCTGGCCGTCAACCCAGGCGACGAGGCGCCGCTGATGCAGGGGGAAATCTTCGGCCCCATCCTGCCGGTGCGCACTTACCGCAGCATCGACGAAGCCATCGCCTACGTGAATGCGCGGCCCCGCCCGCTCGCGCTCTACTACTTCGGCGCCGAGGAGGGCGACTGCGCCCGGCTGCTCGCGCACACCACCTCCGGCAACGTGGGCATGAACAACACCTTGATGCACGTGGCGCAGGACGACCTGCCCTTCGGCGGCGTCGGGCCCAGCGGCATGAGGGCCTGCCATGGCGTGGAGGGCTTTCGCGCGATGAGCCATGCCAAGGGCGTTTTCGTGCAGGGCCGCTGGAACTTTCCCGGCCTGCTGCATGCGCCGTTTGGCAGGTTCGCCGACATCGTGGCCGCGCTCACGCTGGGCAAAACCAAGGCATCGCCCCCATGGCTGCTGTGCCATCGGGGCCGGTGCGGATGGTTTGGAGTAATGGCCAAATCGGCACGAAACGCACGCCAGTCAAGCGCGGGCAGCTACTTATTCGATAGCTGCTGCCAATCCCTTTGCCATCCGCTCACCCGCCGGCCACGGGCAGGGCCTTGGCGACGTCGCCTACGTCACCGCCCCGCGCGCATCGACGCGGATGATGCGCTCCACCACGCCGTGCGCCAGCCCGCCGCGCACGCCGATCAGGTGGTCGTGCAGGTTCACCGTCGGGTCGCAGTGGCCGGGCACCAGCCACAGCATGCGCCCGAGCGCGGGCAGGCGGGCCTTGGGGCCCTCGGGGTAGAGGATGCCGTGCTCGTCCCCGCCGTTGGCGAAGCGCAGCGCGCGCTCCGGCGCCAGGCCGTGCACCAGCGGCAGGCCGGAGTCGATGGCGTGGCTCTTGTGCCCGGCGTCGCACACGGCGTGCGTGGCGCGGGCCGAGATCACCTGCGTCTTGACGAACAGCGCGTGCTCGAACGCGGGCTGGGCGCTCTCGCGTTCGTTGCGCGCGTAGTCGGCGTCCATGAACAGGAACGAGCCGGCCTGCAGCTCGCCGTACACGCCGCTGGCGGCCTCGTGCACCAGGGTGCCGGTGCCCGCGCCGGTGACCAGGCCCACGGGCAGCCCGGCGGCCTCGATGAGCGTGCGCGTGCGCGCGGCGGCGGCCACGGCGGCCGCGATGGCGGCGCGCCGTGCGTCGGTGCCGCGCAGGTGCTGGGCGCCGCCGTGGTACGCATGCAGGCCGGCGAAGCGCAGGCGGTGGTGGCGTGCGATGGACTGCGCCAGCGCCACGGCCTCGGGGCCGGGCGGCACGCCGCAGCGGCCCTGGCCCACATCGATCTCGACGAATACGTCGATGCCGGCGTCGCTGCCCGCCTTGTCCATGGCCTCGGCCAGGCGCGCGATGCCTTCCTCGCTGTCCACCGCCAGCGCCAGGCGTCCGCCGCGCGCGGCGAGCTGCGCGGCCAGGCGCGCGGTGCGCAGCAGCTTGTTGGCGGCGAGGATTTCGTTGCTGATGAACAGGTCGCTCACGCCCCCGGCGGCCAGTGCTTCGGCCTCGGAGAGCTTTTGCACGCAGGCGCCGCAGGCCCCGGCCTTTTGCAGCAGCAGGGCGATCTCGGCGCTCTTGTGCAGCTTGGCATGCGGGCGCCAGCGCACGCCGTGCTTGCGCGCGAAGTCGGCCATGCGCTGGATGTTGCGCTCCATGGCGTCCAGATCGATGACCAGGGCGGGGGTGTCGATCAGGTCCACGCGCAGCCCGGCGGCGGCGGCCCAGGCGTCAGGCCGTGGTTTCATCGCGTGCGGCGTGTTCGAGGTGCTGCGTATCGGCCCAGCCGACCAGGGACAGGCCGTGCCCGTGCGTCCACAGCAGGCGGTTGATGGCGGCGTTGCCGAGCTGCCAGGTGCGCGGCGCCTGGATGTCCTGGCGCGTGGCGGCGCGGTACAGCACGTCGAGCACGCCGCCGTGCGCCACCAGCAGCACCAGGCCGCCGGGGTGCCGGGCGGCCACGCGGTGCGTGGTGCCGATCACGCGCTCGCGCAGCGCGCGCAGGGACTCGCCGCCTTCCGGCGCGTAGTCGGGGTCGCGCTGGCGCCAGCGGCGCGCCTGCTCGGGCTGCTCGGCCTCGACCTCGGCGAAGGTGCGGCCCTGGAACAGGCCAAAGGCGCGCTCGCGCAGGCCCGGCTCATCGGCCAGGCGGGCGCCGGTGGCGTCGGCCACGGCCTGGGCGGTGGTGCGGGCGCGCAGCAGATCGCTGGTGTAGATGGCGCTGATGGCCTCGCCCGCCAGCGCGCCGGCGAGCTGGCGCGCCTGCCACAGGCCGGTGGCGTTGAGCGGAATGTCCAGGTGGCCCTGGATGCGTGTGTCCACGTTCCAGGCGGTTTCGCCGTGGCGCACGGCGATCAGGCGGGTGGCATCCATCGGCAGGTTCTTCAGCGTGCGGGGATTTCGGTGCGGATCTGGCGCCCGCCCGCGGGCGGCTGCGGGAAGCCGGTGAGCGCGGCGTCGAACAGCACGCCGAAGATCAGCGCGTCGTTGCTCCACACTTCCTCGTAGGAGGCGGAGGTTTCGTAGACGATCTTCTGCGTCTGCGCGTCGCGCATCACGATGCTCACGGCGCGGTACTGCAGCGTGGGCGGGCGGTCCATCATCCAGGTGCCGCCCATGGCCCAGCCGCGGTGGCCCCCGCCCCACCCCCAGGCCCAGGGGCGGCCGTAGGGGCCGTAGGGCCAGTACTCGGGGCTGGTGTAGCGCGCCTGGGCACCGATCTGCACGATCAGGCTGCCGTTCTGGTCGTCGCGCTGCAGGCCCACTTTCTGCAGCGACTGCTGGGCCTGCGCCTCGATGGCCGAGAAGCTGGCGGCTTCGGCCTTCTGCGAGGGCAGCAGCTCCAGCCGGTACGTGGGCGGCGCGGGCAGGGCCGTGAGCGTGGAGTAGCTCTGCACGGCGCTGTCCACCGCGCGGGTGGAGGCGCAGCCGGCCAGCAGCGCGGCGGCCAGGGCAAGAAAGAGGGTGTGGAACCAGCGCGAAATCATGGTGGACTCTCCTGGGAGGATGGAACGAAATGGCTGGCGGGCGCTGGCTGTGTGGCAGGCTGCGGTGGGTGCGTCAGGTCAGCTGTACCACCTGCACGCCCGGCAGTGCGGGCGCGGCGGGAAACTCCTCGTGGTCGAACGCCGTGTCGCCGTCTTCGCTGGCGATGCCCGTAGCCTTGAGATGGCGGAAATCGTGCAGGGTTCCGTCGAGCAGGTGGGTGCGCACCACGTTCTGCATCGAACGGAACATGTTGTCGATGCGGCCGGGGTACTTCTTGTCCCACTCGCGCAGCATGTCGCCCACCACCTGGCGCTGCAGGTTCTCCTGGCTGCCGCACAGGTTGCAGGGGATGATGGGGAAGTCCTGGTACTGCGCCCAGCGCGCCGTGTCCTTCTCGGGCACGTAGGCTAGCGGGCGGATCACCACGTGCTTGCCGTTGTCGCTGGCGAGCTTGGGCGGCATGGCCTTCATGCGCCCGCCGAAGAACATGTTGAGCATCAGCGTCTGCACGATGTCGTCGCGGTGGTGGCCCAGGGCGATCTTGGTGGCGCCCAGTTCCTCGGCCACGCGGTACAGGATGCCGCGGCGCAGGCGCGAGCACAGGCCGCAGGTGGTCTTGCCCTCGGGCACCACGCGCTTGACGATGCTGTAGGTGTCCTGGTTTTCGATGTGGAAGGGCACGCCCGTGGCCTTCAGGTACCCGGGCAGGATGTGCTCGGGAAAGCCCGGCTGCTTCTGGTCGAGGTTCACGGCCACCAGCTCGAAGCGCACGGGGGCGCGCTTTTGCAGGCGGATCAGGATGTCCAGCAGGGTGTAGCTGTCCTTGCCGCCGGACATGCAGACCATGACCTTGTCGCCGTCCTCGATCATGTTGTAGTCCACGATGGCGCGGCCGACCTCGCGGCACAGGCGCTTTTCCAGCTTGTGCGCCTCGCGTTCGATCTTGGGCTTGCCGGGCTGCTTGGCCTCGGTCTCGGCGGGGGCGCCTTCTTCGGCGGTCCAGGGGGATTCTGTTACAGCATTCATAGGTGCGAAGTTCGTCGCCAGGGCAGGGGCGGCCGGCAAGGCGCGGGGCCGCCAAGGGGTGGGATTTTCCCTGCAAACCCGCGGCTTGGGAAATTCCAGGCTTTTTGCCCTGGGGCCGCGCGCGCCAGGGCGTGGTAACGTGCAGCAAGCCTGCCCACCGCCTGCCAAGGAGTCCCATGCTCTCGCGCAACCGATCGCCGTATTTCCTGAAAACGCGCATCGCACTCCTGGCACTGGCTTTCCTGCTGGCGGGCATGTGGGCCCTGGCGCTGTATGCCGGCTACCGCCTGTACCAGGACATGCGCGGGCAACTCGAGGCGCAGCAGTCGTCGGAGGCCGCCTTGCTGTCCAGGGAGCTGGAGCGCTCGCTGCGCGAGCGTGGCAACGCCCTGCAACTGGTGGCGCGCGGCCTGGCCGACGACATGGCGCGCGGCGCGGCGGTGCTGCAGGGGCGCCTGGCCGAGCGGTCGGTGCTGCAGCAGATGTTCCGCGGCGGCTACTACGTGACCGACGGCGCGGGCGCGGCCATCGCCGCCTACCCGCCGCACCTGGGGGTGCAGCGCCGGGGGGGCGAGGCCAGCCGTTTCATGCAGCAGGCGCTGGCGGGCCAGACCGTCATCAGCGACCCCATGCCGGGCCTGGTGGCGGATGCACCCATCGTCATCGTGGCCACGCCGGTGCCGGGCGCCAGCGGCCACCCCGTGGGCGTGCTTGCCGGGGTGGTGCGGCTGCGCGACATCGGCGTGTGGGACGTGGCGCCCTCCGCCCAGGGCAGTCCGCACAACGACTACTGGGTGGTGGACCGCGCCACGCGCACCATCGTCGCGGGCAGCGACCCGCGGCGCCTCATGCAGGCGCTGCCCGCGCCGGGGCAGGACCCGGTGCTCGACCGCTTCGTCGCCGGTGCCGAGGGCAGCATCGTGCACACGTTCGACGGCGTGCGGGTGCTTGCCTCGGTGCGCCAGATGGCGGAGCCCGGCTGGATCGTGGCCGTCTCGCAGCCCACGGCGCAGGCGTTCGCGCCCCTCGAGGCGATGCGCCAGCGCATCGTCGTGGCCACGCTGGTGCTCACGGTGCTTGCGGCCTGGGGCATCTGGTGGATGCTGCGCCGCGCGCTGCGGCCGCTGGAGCACATGGCCCGGCGCATGGGCGCCATGGCGCGGCAGGAGGCGCCCCTGCAGCCGCTGCCGCCCCGGCGCGCGCGCGAGCTGGACCAGCTGGTGCAGGGCTTCAACCACCTGCTGGCCGAGCTGGAGCAGCGCCAGCGCGCCGTGCGCGAGAGCCAGGAGCGCTACCGCGCGGCCTTCATGACCAGCCCTGATGCGCTCGACATCACGCGGGTGTCCGACGGTGCCCACCTGGACGTGAACGAGGGCTTCGAGCGCCTGTTCGGCTGGCCGCGCGCGGAGGTGCTGGGCCGCTCGGGCCTGGGGCTGGGCATCTGGCGCGAAAGCGATGCCGGCGTGCGCGCGCGGCTGGTGCAGCAGGTGCTGGCGCAGGGCCGCATCGCGCAGCACGAGCAGGTGCTGCGCCGGCGCGACGGCAGCATGGTCACGGTGCGCATGGCCGCCAGCCTGCTGGACGTGGAAGGCGAACCCTGCCTGCTCTGGGTCACCCAGGACGTGACGGCCTACCTCCAGGCCCATGCGCAGATCCAGCGCCTGACCTCGACCGACGCGCTCACCGGCCTGCCCAACCTGCAGCAGTTCATGCTGCATCTGGCGCAGGCGCAGGCGCGCTGCCTTGAGGCGCAGCACCTGGGGGCGCTGCTGTGCATCGACCTGGACGACTTCAAGACCGTCAACGACAGCATGGGCCACGACCACGGCGACCAGTTGCTGCGCATGGTGGCCGGGCGCCTGCAGGAGGCGCTGGGCCCCGAAGGCGTGGTGGCGCGCCTCGGCGGGGATGAGTTCATCGTGCTGCTCGACGGCCTGCCCGCGCAGTTCGGGGAGGCGGCCCACGCCGCCCAGGCCATGGCCTACCGGCTGTCGGAGCGGCTGGGCGAGGCCTTGCCGCTCGACGGCACGGTGCACAACCCGGGCGTGGGCGTGGGCATCCTGGTCTTCGGCCAGGCGCACCAGGCGCCCAAGGAGCTGCTGCGCCAGGCCGTGCTGGCGCTGAACCAGGCCAAGCACACGGGGCCGGGCGCCATCCTGTTCTTCGAGCCGCAGATGCAGGACCAGGTGAGCAGCCGCGCGCGCCTGCAGCGCAGCCTGCGCGAGGCGCTGCAGAAGCAGACCTTCGCGCTGCACTACCAGCCGCAGCTGGCCGACAGCGGCGCCGTGGTCGGCGTCGAGGCGCTGGTGCGCTGGCATCTGCAGGGGCACGGCATGGTGCCGCCGGCCGAGTTCATCCCGCTGGCGGAAAAGACCGGGCTGATCCTGCCGCTGGGCCGCTGGATCCTGCACACCGCCTGCGCGCAGCTCGCGGCCTGGGCGCGGGCGCCGGGGCGCATGCACCTGAGCATGGCGGTGAACGTGAGTGCCGGCCAGTTCCAGCAGGACGACTTCGTGCAGCAGGTGCAGGAGGTGCTGGCCGAGACCGGCGCCCCCGCGCACCGGCTGAAAATCGAGCTGACCGAGAGCCTGATGATGTGCCAGATCGAGGACGTCATCGCCCGCATGAAGGCGCTGCGCGACCTGGGCGTGCGCTTTTCGCTCGACGACTTCGGCACGGGCTTTTCGTCGCTGTCCTACCTCAAGCGCCTGCCGCTGGACCAGCTCAAGATCGACCAGGGTTTCGTGCGCGACATCCTGGAGGACCACAACGACGCGGCCATCGCCCGCACCGTGATCGCCCTGGGCGAGAGCCTGGGCCTGGAGGTGATCGCCGAGGGCGTGGAGACGCCCGCGCACCGCGAAGCCCTGGCGCGCTGGGGCTGCCGCTACTACCAGGGCTACCTGTTCAGCAAGCCGCTGCCGCTGGCGCAGCTCGAAGACTACCTGGACCAGCAGCCGGCACCGGCGCTGGCGCTGTAGCCGGGGGCTGCCATGCAGGCTGCCGTGGCGGGCATCACGGAATCCACTGGTGAAAGCGCAGGAGCTCGTGGGCGAAGTTCGCCTCCAGGTCGGGCAGCAGCGCGCGTTGGCGGTTGATTTCCTGCAGCGCGGCCCGGGCGTCCTGGGCATCGGCGGGCGCGTTGATCCAGGCGGTGTCGTCCCCCGCCAGGCGCACGAGGAACGGCGTTTCCTGGTCCTTGATCTTCACCAGCACCTGGCCACGCTGTGCGCCCAGCGGGTGGAAGATGAACCGCGCCTGCACGGGCTGCTCCAGGAAGCGGCCCTGGAAATCGGAGGTGCACGAGGGCAGCCCCATGGTGGCGAGAAAAGAGGGAATGGCGTCGGCCTGCTGCCACTGCCCCGCCACGGGCGGCTGGCCCCGGTGCTCGGCGCTCACCACGACGGCGGGCACGCGCGCCGGTGCCGCGGGGCCCAGGCGGGCCTTTTCCTGGGCGTCCAGCAGGGTCATGCTGCGGTGGTCGCCGGTGATGAACAGCAGCCCGTCGTCGAAGAAATGGCGCGCCTGCAGTTGCGCCACGAGTTCGCCCAGGGCCGCGTCGGCGTAGCGCAGGGCGGCTTCCTCGCCGTGCTGCGCGCTGCCTGGAATGGTGAAGGGCGGGTGGGTGGTGATGGTCTGCACCACGGCGAAGAACGGCCCTGCCGGACGCTCCTGGTCGAGCCATTGCAGCAGGCGCCGGTACAGCGCGGCATCGCCCGGGTCGTCGAAGGAGCCCCGGGGCAGGCCCGCGTAGGCCGGGTGCTCGGGGCCTTCGATGGAGGTGAAACCCAGGTTCTTCAGCCAGCCCCGGGTGCCGAGGAAATTCAGGTCCGCCGAGGTGAAGTAAAGCGCCGGAACATGGTGCCGGGCCAGTGCGGCGAAGAAATCCTGCTGCGGCTTGTCGTAGCCCGCGAAGGTGTTGGTGGACTGGTAGCGGTTGACTTGCGGAAATGGCACATGGCCGGTCAGCAAGGCGATCAGGCCGCCATCGGTGGTGAATCCATTGGCGTAAAAGGATTCGAGGTAGCTGTATTGCGAGGCGATCCGGTCCAGCGCCGGGGTGTAGTTCTTCAGGCCGGCGAATTTCTGGCTGTGGTGCAGCGACAGGGACTCGACCACCAGCAGGATGACCGGGCGGGCCTTTTTCGCGCTGGGGGTGCAGGTCTGCGCGGGCGCGGGTGCGTTTTGCAGGCGCGCCCGCAGCGCGGCGGAAAAGGGGGCGTCGGTTCCGCTCTGGAGGTTGCTGCTCAAATAGTCCTGGTAGCCATTCTGGTGAATGTATTCCGCACCCTGCGGCAGGTAGCGGCATGCCCACAGGATGGGCAAGGCGCACAGGTAAACGAGTGCGCGGGTTTTCTGCCGCGGGGTGGTCCATGCGCGTCTGGACGCCAGCACCAGGAATACGCTGGTCAACAGCGTGAGCGCCGCCAGGAGCAGCCCCCGGCCGCTTGCCAGGTACGGCAGGGCCACGGTAGTGTTCGATGAAAAATCGCCCGCGTATTTGACCAGGTCGGCCATGCGCAGGCGAAAGCTGAACAGGTCGTACACCGCCATGTCGATGGCGTACAGCCACAGCACCGCCAGCGCGCACAGGGTCAGCGGCCAGCGCAGCCAGGCCGGGCTGGCCTTGGCCAGCCCCACCAGGGCGAGCAGGACACCCAGAACGCCGGCGTCGTAGGCGGGGGCGCTCCACACCAGGCAATCGCGGGTGCAGGCGGTGGCCTGCGCGAGCTGGGCCACCGTGAGCTGCCAGCGCAGCCCCATGCAGGCGGCAAAGCAGACCACCAGCAGCACCGTCGGCCCCAGGCGGGGCCGCGCCGCATGCGCTACCACAGCCCCGTCTCGACGCGGATCGCCACTTCGCAGTCGTCGAAGATTTCCAGCTTGGCGATCTTCACGCGCACGCCCAGCACGCCGGGCAGCTGCATGAGGCGGCTGGCCAGCTTGCCGATCAGGCTCTCCAGCAGGTTCACGTGCTCGGCGCGGCATTCGTCGATGATGATCTGGCGCACCTTGCGGTAGTCCAGCACGTGCAGGATGTCGTCGTCGCGCGGCGCCAGGGGCTGGGGGCCCAGGTTCAGCTCGGCATCGACCTGGATGGGCTGGGGCGCGGTTTTCTCGTGCGCCAGGATGCCCAGGTTGGCATCGAAGCGCAGTCCCGTCAGCGTGAGGATTTGCGTGCCTGCGGCGTGGGTCATGGTGGGGTTACATCATCGAAAAATCGCGCGCGAAGCGCTGCAGGTGCTGGCCGCCATCGACCAGCAGCGTCGTGCCGGTCAGCGAGCGGTTTTCCAGCGCGAAGCGCACCGCGCCGGCCACGTCCTCGGGCGAGGACGAGCGCCCCAGCGGGCTCAGGGTGTGCAGTTGGGCAAAGCGCTCGGGCGTGAGCAGGTGGCTGGTCAGCGTCAGGCCCGGCGCCACGCCCACCACGCGCACGCGCGGCGCCAGGGCCAGCGCCAGCATGGTGCCGGCGGCTTCCAGCGCGGCCTTGGAGAGGGTGTAGCTCAGGAAGTCGGGGTTCTGGTTCCACAGCTTCTGGTCCAGCAGGTTCACCACCGCGCCGTGGGCATCGGCCTCGCCCGCCTGCGCGCGCTCGGCCAGGTGCTGGTGCAGCGCCTGGGCCAGCAGCACCGGGGCGCCGGCGTTGCTGCGCAGGTGGCGCTCCAGCAGGCCGTAGCTGAAGCTGGCGGCGTCGTCGTGCTCGAACAGCGCGGCGCTGTTGACCACGGCGTCCACGGCGCCGAAATGCGCCACCACGCGCGGCAGCAGGGCGCGCACCGCGGCCTCGTCGGCGAAATCCGCGTCGAAATGGCCGCTAACGCCCGACAGGCTTGCACAAGCAGCTACGGTTTCAAGAGCGTCATGGCTGGAGCCCCGGTAGTGCACGGCCACCTGCCAGCCCGCCGTGGCGAGCGCCAGCGCGATGGTGCGGCCCAGGCGCCTGGCGGCGCCGGTGACCAGGACGGTGCGGGGAGGGGAAGCGGCAGAGGGCATGGGGGCAAGGGTTCAGGGACAATCGCAGCCCTGATGACCAGCGAACCCGAAATTCTACCGAGCGCCCTGCAAACCCTGATCGCCAAGGCCATCGCCGAGGCCGGCGGCTGGATCGGTTTCGACCGCTTCATGCAACTGGCCCTGTACCAGCCCGGCCTGGGCTACTACAGCGGCGGCCTGCCCAAGATCGGCGCCATGCCCGAGGGCGGCAGCGACTTCGTCACCGCGCCCGAGATGTCGCCGCTGTTCGGCGAGGTGCTGGCCGTGCAGGTGGCCGAGGCGCTGGCGCGCACCGGCACGCGCGAGGTGTGGGAGTTTGGTGCCGGCACCGGCGCGCTGGCGGCGCAATTGCTGGGCGCGCTGCCCGATGCCGTGGAGCGCTACACCATCATCGACCTCTCGGGCGACCTGCGCGCGCGCCAGCAGGCACGCCTGGCGCCGTGGGGCGGCAAGGTGCGCTGGCTCGACCGCCTGCCCGATGCCTTCGAGGGCGTGGCCGTGGGCAACGAACTGCTCGACGCCATGCCCGTGCAGCTGCTGGCGCGCAAGGGCGGCGTGTGGCACGAGCGCGGCGTGGCCTGGGCCGGCGGCGCCTTCGCCTGGGAAGACCGCCCGACCGCGCTGCGCCCGCCCGTGGAGGTGGAGGGCGCGCACGACTACCTGACCGAGCTGCACGCGCAGGGCGAGGCCTTCATCCACACCCTGGGCGAGCGCCTGGCGCGCGGCGCGGCGCTGCTGATCGACTACGGCTTTGGCGAGCGCGAGTACTACCACCCGCAGCGCGCCATGGGCACGGTGATGTGCCACCGCGCGCACCGCGCCGACGCCGACCCGCTGGCCGACGTGGGCGAGAAGGACATCACCGCCCACGTCAACTTCACCGCCATGGCCGTGGCCGGGCAGGACGCGGGCTTCGAGGTGCTGGGCTATACCTCGCAGGCGCACTTCCTGGTGAACTGCGGCTTGCTACAAAAAATGGAGCTTCTGGCGCTTGCCCCACGGGCGATGGCGGCCAAATTGATGATGGAACACGAAATGGGCGAGCTGTTCAAGGTGCTGCTGCTGGCCAAGGGCGCGCCGTGGCAGCCCGCCGGCTTCACCCACGGCGACCGGCTCCACGGGCTTTGACCATGCACACCACCGCCCTGGTTCTTTTCTCCGGCGGGCAGGACTCGACCACCTGCCTGGCCCATGCGCTGGCGCGCTACGCGCGCGTCGAGACCCTGGGCTTCGACTACGGCCAGCGCCACCGCGTGGAACTGCAGGCGCGCACCACGGTGCTGGCGCGCCTGCGCGAACGCTTTCCGGCCTGGGCGCCGCGCCTGGGCGAAGACCACGTGCTCACGCTCGACGTGCTGCGCCAGATCGGCGGCTCCTCGCTCACCGAGGAGCGCGCCTTCGCCATGCAGGCCGACGGGCTGCCCAACACCTTTGTGCCCGGGCGCAACCTGGTGTTCCTCACGCTGGCCGGGGCGCTGGCCTACCGGCGCGGGCTGCAGGTCATCGTGGCCGGGGTGTGCGAGACCGATTTCTCCGGCTACCCCGACTGCCGCGACGACACCATGAAGGCCATGCAGCTCGCGCTCAACCTGGGCCTGGCGCAGCGCCTGCGCATCGAAACGCCGCTGATGTGGATCGACAAGGCTGCCACCTGGCGCCTGGCCGCGCAGCTCGGCGGCCCGGCGCTGGTCGATCTGATCGTCGAGGAAACGCACACCTGCTACCAGGGCGAGCGCGGCGCGCGCCATGCCTGGGGCTACGGCTGCGGCGCGTGCCCGGCCTGCGCGCTGCGCGCGCGCGGCTGGGAAGGCTACCGCGCCGCGCCGGACGGGCCGGCGTTTGTATAGTGGCTCCTTCCGTCCCGTAGCCCGCCCCATGTCCATTGCCTCCTCGCTCACCATCGCCCAGTTGAACCCCGACGGCAGCGTGCCCGTGCCCGTGGCGCCCGATGCGCAGGCCAACGCGGCGGCGGACGCCTTGCAGCGCGCGGCGCAACTGGAGGCCCTGCAGGCCCAGGTGGCGGATCTGGAGGAAGTCCTGGCCAAGCCGCTGAGCGAAATTTTGGCCGACCGCGACCGCTTCAAGCAGGCCGCTGCCGCGTGGGATGCCTTCGGCGCGCTGTGGGTGCTGTCGCAGCGCGCCATGCGCCGCGTGGCGCTCGACCTGGCCGAGGCGCAGGGGCTGAGCGAAGCCGAGGTGGTGGCGCGCGCCATGGCCTACGCCAACGACGTGCTCAACGGCGACGGGGAGGACCTGGGCGGCTCGATCGCCGCCGCCCAGATGGCGCACATCGCGCGGCACAAGCCGTTCCTGCGCAAGCAGTTCAGGCCGAGCGCTTGAACCCGGCTTCGCGCTGGCTGCGCACGGCCAGCACGAACACGGTGTCGAGGGCCGTCACGTAGTGGTACAGCGCCACGTAGCCGCGCGCTGCGCGGCCGATTACCAGTTCGCGCAGGCCGCCTTGCACGGGCCGGCCGATCAACGGGCTGTGGGTGAGGATCTGCAGGGCGTCCAGGATGCCGCCGATGCGCTCGGGAGCCGCGCCGGGATCGTATTGGGCGATGTGATCGAAGAAACGGTCGAAGTCGTCCAGGACTTCCGGCGCCAGTTCGATGCGCGCCATGCTCACGCGGCGGGCGTGCGGGCGGTGGGCTTGCGCGGGCGCTTGCCGTCGGCGCGGGCCGCCAGGTAGGCCCGGGCGTCGTCCCAGGCCACGGTCTGGCCGGTGGCGCGGATGCGCGCCCAGCGCTCTTCCGCCAGGGCATGGAAGGCGTTGTCCTGCTCCACCTGGTCCACCGTCCTCTCCAGCGCCTCCAGGATGAAGGCGTGGGCCGACTTGCCCGCCTGCGCGGCGGCGGCGTTGATGCGCGTTTTCAGCGCGTCTTCCAGGCGGATGGTGGTGGTGGGCATGGGGGCTCCGGTAGCCGGCTCAATGTAGCACCTTTGTGCTGCATCTGTGCATCTGGCGCCGCCGCTCAGCGCCGCAGCCGGTACGGCTCCTCGAATTCGCGGAAGTCTTGCTCCGCCAGCGCGCCGTCGATCCAGTCCTTCACGCCCGGCAGCGCCTGCACGCGCCGCACGTAGTCGGCGATGGGCTGCGGCACTGGCAGCGCGAAGGTGGCCAGGCGCATGCACACCGGGGCGTAGAAGGCGTCGGCGATGCTGAAGGCGCCGAACAGCATCGGGCCGCCGTGTTCCTGCAGCAGCACGCTCCACATCGCTACCAGACGCTGCACGTCGGCGCGCACGCCGGCGTTGTCGCGCCAGACCAGCGCGCCGGCCTCGGGCAGGCGCGCCTCGATGTTCATGCCGCAGGCGCTGCGCAGCGCGGTGAAACCGCTGTGCATCTCGGCCGCCACGCTGCGCGCCGTCGCGCGGGCAGCGCGGTCCGCGGGCCAGAGCTGCTTGCCGGGGTATTGCTCGGCCAGGTATTCGGCGATGGCCAGGCTGTCCCAGAGGACCAGTCCGTCATCGACCAGCACCGGCACCTTGCCCGTGGGCGACAGGCCCGCGAGCTGCGCCTTGAACTGCGAGCCGGGCGCGAAGCTGTCGAAGCGCACGGGCCTTTCCTCGAAGGCGATGCCCGCCTGGCGCAGCAGCACCCAGGGGCGCATGGACCAGGAGGAGTAGTTCTTGTTGCCGATGTAGAGCTGGAGCATGGCGTTTCCTTCGTCAAAAACAGGGCGCAGCGCTACCCGTCAAATGGCCGTGGAACAGGCCATGCCAGCGGACGCCGTGGAGCGGGCTTGGCCCGGCCGCCGGCGGCGTCCCCCTGCCCGCGGCGCGCAGCGCTGTGAGAGCGGGGGGAAGCCGCGCAGCGGCTCAGGGGGGTGTTCCTCATACAGGCCAGACCACGCCGTTGTCGTTCAGGATGGCGTCCAGCGGCTGGTCGTGCGCCTCGGGCTCGAAGTCGTCCAGGTAGCCCACGGTGTAGCCCAGGCCCACGGTCACGGGGCGCGGCTGCAGGCTGGCCAGGGTGCGGTCGTAGAAGCCGCCACCATACCCCAGCCGGTAGCCGCCCGGGCCGTAGCCCACGCAAGGCACGAACAGCAGTGTGGGCACGATCAGCTCGGTGTCCTTGGGCTTGGGGATGCCGTAGGCGTCCTCCTCCATCTCGCAGCCCGGGTACCAGGCGTGGAAGGTGAGCGTCTTGTGCTGCTTGTTGATCACCGGCAGGCCGATGCGGCGGCGCTGGGGTTCGTCCAGCAGCTCGCCGTCCTCCTTCCAGCGGTGCAGCGCGGGCAGCGGGTCGAACTCGCCCTTGATCGGCCAGTAGGCGCCGATCACCGTGTCGGCCTGGTTCAGCAGCCACAGGCGCATCACGCGCTGCAGCGCGTCGGCGCGTTCCAGGCGGTCGGGCAGATTCAGGCGTTGCTCTATCAATTGGCGGCGCAGGGCGGCTTTGTCCATCACATAATTCCCTCATGCAATGGACGAAGATTCTGACACCGCTGGCGGCCTCAGCCCTGCTTGCCATGGCGGCGCTGCCTGCACAGGCGCAAAACCCGGGCGACGACACCCTGCTGGAGATGCAGCAGGCGTACCGCAAGGGCGACCGCAAGAAGCTCGCGCAGCTGCTGCCGGCCGCGCGCGGCCACGCGCTGGAGCCCTGGGCCGCCTACTGGGAGCTGCGCGCGCGCCTGGACGAAGCGCAGCCGCAGGAGCTGCAGGACTTCTTCACGCGCTACGCCGGCACCTACCAGGAAGACCGCCTGCGCAACGACTGGCTGCTGCTGCTGGGCCAGCGCCGCGACTGGGCGCGCTTTGCCGGGCTGCACCCGCAGTACCGCATGGGCGACGACCGCGAGGTGCGCTGCTACGCGCTGTACGTCGACCTGCTGCAGGGCAGCGCGCCGCCGCAGATGGCCGATGAGGTGCGCCGCCTGTGGTACGCGCAGCGCGACGCCGACGACGGCTGCACCCATGCCGCCGACCAGCTCTACGGCGAGAAGAAGCTCAGCGCGCAGGACGTGTGGCGCAAGGCGCGCCTGGCCATCGAGGCCAACCGCGGCCGCGCCGCGCGCAACGCCGTAGCCATCGTCTCCAGCGACGCGCTGCCCGGCCTGGCGCAACTGCAGGCCTCGCCCACGCGCTTCCTGCTGGGGCGCGACGCCAAGGGCCGTGCCATGCCCGCGGGCAAGGCGCGCCAGGAATTGGCCACGCTCGCGCTCACCAAGCTCGCCACCAGCGACCACGAGGCCGCGGCCCGCCTGCTGGAGGGCACGTGGAGCACGCAGCTCGCGCCCGAGGAGCGCCACTGGGTCTGGGGCGTGATCGGCAAGCAGGCCGCGCAGCGCCTGTCGGAAGACGCGCTGGTCTACTTCGGCAAGGTGGCCCGGGACACCGACCTGTCCGACGAGCACCTGGCCTGGAAGGCCCGCGCCGCCCTGCGCGCCGGGCAGTGGCAGACGGTGCGCAAGGCCATCGACGCGATGACCCCCGAGGCGCGCCAGGACAGCACCTGGGTGTACTGGAAGGCGCGCGCCCTGCTCGCCGGGCGCCCCGGCGAGGCCGAGCGCGAGCAGGCGCGGCAGCTGCTCGAAGGCATCGCCAGCCCGCGCGGCTTCTACGAGCAGCTCGCGCTGGAGGAACTGGGCCAGTCCATCACCGTGCCGCCCGCGCCCGCGCCGCTCACCGCCGAGGAAAAGGCCGCCGCGCGCGCCAACCCGGGGCTGAACCGGGGGCTGTACGCCATCCTGCTCGGCCTGCGCAGCGAAGGTGTGCGCGAGTGGAACTACACCACCAACCTGCACCAGAGCGGCGGCATGACCGACCGCGAGCTGCTCGCCGCCGCCGACTTCGCCTGCACGCAGCAGGTGTGGGACCGCTGCATCAACACCAGCGAGCGCACGCGCGCCGTGGTGGACATGGCGCAGCGCTTTCCCACGCCGTACCGCAGCGCGGTGGTGGCGCGCGCCCAGGGCATCGGGCTCGACCCGGCCTACGTGTATGGCCTGATCCGCCAGGAAAGCCGCTTCATCATGGACGCGCGCTCGGGCGTCGGCGCCTCGGGCCTGATGCAGGTGATGCCCGCCACCGCGCGCTGGACGGCGCGCAAGATCGGACTGGCCGGCTTCACGCCCGACCAGATCAACGACCGCGACACCAACATCACCATCGGCACCGCCTACCTCAAGCTGGCGCTGGACGACTTCGCCGGCTCCATGCCGCTGGCCGCCGCCGCCTACAACGCCGGGCCGGGCCGCCCGCGCAACTGGCGCAACGGCCCGGTGCTGGATGCCGCCATCTGGGCCGAGAACGTGCCCTTCAGCGAAACGCGCGACTACGTGAAGAAGGTGCTGGCCAACACCACCACCTACGCCGCGCTGCTCACGGGCCAGCCGCAGTCGCTCAAGAGCCGCCTGGGCACGGTGGGGCCGCGCGATGCGTCCACGCCCGACCCGAGCCGGGACCTGCCTTGATGCTATTTTATTGAGAGCTGCTGGTGCTTGCCTGGCAAGCGCTGGAGGCCTATTTTCTACTGATTCCCTGGAGGCGCGATGCACCTGCGCGATTGGAAAACCGTGGCTGCCGCCGCGCTGCTGGCGTGGGCCGGCGCGCAGGCGCAGCCGGTGTACAAGTGGGTCGATGCCGAGGGCCGGACCCACTACGGCGGCCAGCCCCCGGCCAGCCTGCAGGACGCCGAGCCGATGAAGCTGCACGGCGGCGGCGGCGCGCCCGGCCGCGCAGCGGGCCCGCGCTACAACGCCGACGGCACCAAGCAGATCCCGAAGGAAGTGCAGGAGTTCGGCGAAGGCCTGCAGAAGTCGCTGGGCACGGTGGACTCCCAGACCGTGCCGCTGAACTGCGCGGGTGCCGTCGCCAACATCCACGGCCAAGCCGACACGATGCTGGAGGTGGGCCAGAAGAACGTGCGCGACGGCTACATGGCGCAGGCCGACTTCGACAAGGCGGCGCCCAGGATCCGCGAGGCCAAGGGCCGCTACAGCGTGGCCGACTGCCAGTCGGCATCGGGCAACAAGCGCGCGTTCTACCAGTGCATGTCCAGCAGCCGCAACCATGTGACGGGCTGCGACAAGCAGTTCAAGCACTGAATCTTCAGGCCACGTCGTGCGGGCCGGGCGGCGCCTTGCCGCCCGTGACCATGGCGCGCGCCAGGTTCTCGCGGTGCGCCCGGCTGGTCCACAGCATGCCGCCCACGTGCAGCGCGATCAGCGCCAGCAGCGCCCAGCCCAGGCACTGGTGCAGGCGGGCGAGCCAGCCGTAGCCCCAGAACATGTCGGTGGTGTAGAGCCAGCCGGTGAAGCCCAGCAGCCCCAGGTTGGCCAGCAGCGCCAGCACCATCCAGCCGCCCAGCGGGTTGTGGCCGATGTAGCGCGGCGCACGGCCCGCCAGCGCCGCGCGCGCGTAGGCCAGCGTGGCGCGCGGCGCGCGCACGAATTGCGCGAAGCGCGCATAGCGGCTGCCGCAAAAGCCCCAGGCCAGCCGCGCCGCGAGCAGCGCGATGACCCCGTAGCCCACGCGCTCGTGCAGCGGGCCGGTGTCGCTGCTGCTCCACCAGGCCACGGCCACGGCCGTGGCCATGCCCCAGTGCAGCAGACGCACGGGAACGTCCCAGACAGGCACGGAACGCATCAGCCCACCACCGCCCGCAGCGCATGAAACCGGCGCGGCCTGATGCCAGCGGACGCCGTGGAGCTGGCTTTGCCAGGCCACTGGCGTCGTCCCCCTGCCCGCCACGCGCAGCGTGGCGAGAGCGGGGGGAAGCCGCGCAGCGGCTCAGGGGGGTGTCTCATTCCTCCACGCGCTCGAAGGTCTTGGGATCGAAGAAGGCCTCGACGCGCTTGCCGTCCGGGGTCTTGGCGTAGACCTCGTAGCAGGTGTCGGTGCGCTCCATGCGGCGCACCTTCCAGCCTTCCTCGGTGAGCTTCTTCTCCAGCTCGGTGTGCGGGCGCCATTCGGACTTGGGGTACGCCTTGCACTCCACCTTGCTGTGGGCGAAGGCGGTGCCCGCGCTGGCGGCAAGGGCGAGGGCGGCGATGCGGGTGATCCAGGGTGTCATGGGGTTGTTTTCTTTCAGTGGTTCATGGGGCCGCGCACTGCGCGCAGTGCATGAAACTGGCGCGCCCCAGGCACGGGTAGCCGCGCAGCCGCTCAAGTGGGGTCATGGCCTTGCCCAGCGGCGCAGGAGGTTGTGGTACACGCCGGTGAGCTGCAGCAGCCGCATGTCGTCGGGCGCGACCAGCGGCGTCATCTGCTGGATGGACTGGTCCAGGTCGAACAGCAGGGTGCGCTCGCCTTCGTCCTGCACCAGGCTCTCGATCCAGAAGAACGAGGCCACGCGCGCGCCGCGCGCCACCGGCGTGACGCGGTGCAGGCTGGTCGAGGGGTACAGCACCATGTCGCCCGCGCCGAGCTTGACGGCCTGCACGCCGAACGGGCCTTCCACCTCCAGCTCGCCGCCGTCGTACTCCTCGGGCTCGGCCAGGAACAGCGTGGCCGAGAGGTCGGTGCGCATCTGCTGGCTGCTGCCGGGCAGGAACATGAGCGCGCTGTCCACGTGCGCGCCGTAGGTGCCGCCGTCGGCGTAGCGGTTGAACTTCGGCGGGTAGATGGTGCGCGGCAGCGCGGCCGAGATGAACAGCGGCGTGGCCGCCAGGCGGCGCAGGATGTGCTGGCCCAGGCGCACGGCGAGTTCGCTGCCGTCGGCCACCTGCTGGTTGCGCTTGACGCTCTTGGCCAGCGTGCCGGCGGTGGCGGCGCCGTCGTTCCAGTCGCTGGCGTCCAGCTCCTGGCGGAATTGGCGGACTTCGTCCTTGGTCAGAACCTGGTCGATGGAGATCAGCATGGCGGTTTCTCGCAAGTCATGGAAAGGGGCAGCAGCGCCTCGGGCGTGATGTCGGCCAGCCGGGCGCAGCCGGCCTGGGCCATGCAGGCGTGCAGTTCCTCGGCCAGCAGGGTCAGCATGTGGGCCACGCCGAGCGCGCCGGCCACGGCCAGCGCGTACACCTGCAGGCGGCCGATGAGCACGGCGTCGGCGCCCAGTGCCAGCGCCTTGAAGGCGTCCTGGCCGCTGCGCACGCCGCCGTCGAGCAGCACGGGGTAGCCGGGGCCGACGGCGGCGCGCACGGCGGGCAGCCGCGCCAGGCTGGCGGGCGCGCCGTCCAGGCTGCGCCCGCCGTGGTTGGAGACGATGACGCCCGCCACGCCCGCGGCGTGCAGCGCGGTGGCGTCGTCGGGGTGCAGCACGCCCTTGACCCAGACGGGCAGGCGGCTTTCCTGCAGCAGCCAGTGCAGGTCGTCCCAGGTGGGGGCGTGGCGCATGGCGCCCTGGAAGATGCGGCTCGCCCCGTCTTCGCGCGGCGGCGCGGGCGGCGGCGGGTAGCCGGCGAGGTTCGCGGCCACGCAGTCGGCGGGCATGGCGAACCCGGCTTGCAGCGCGCTGCGGCTGGCCAGCTGGATGCTGGCGTCCAGCGTCAGCACGATGGCGCGGTAGCCCGCCTGTTCGGCACGGCGCAGCAGGTCGAGCGAATGGGCGCGCTCGGGCTGCAGGTAGAGCTGGAACCAGCGTGCCGGACCGGCGGCGGAGGCGATGGCTTCGAGCGTGCACGACGACAGCGTGCTCGCCACCATGCAGGTGCCGGTGGCCTGGGCCGCGCGCGCGGTGGCGGCTTCGGCCCCGGCGTGGGCCAGGCGCTGGTAGGCCACGGGGGCCAGCAGAAAGGGGTGGGGCAGCGCGAGGCCGCCCAGCGTGAGTTGCGTGTGGCCCTGGCGCACGTCGCGCAGCAGGCGCGGCAGCGGTGCCCAGTGGCCGAAGGCGGCGCGGTTGGCCGCCACGGTGGCATCCCAGCCGCAGCCGCCCGCCACGTAGGCGTGGTGGCCGGCGTCCATGGACTGGGGCGCCAGCAACTCGTAGTCGATGGCGTTGTGGACGCCGGGGGGGATGCGGTCGGCTGGGTTCATCAAAAACAATAGCTGCCAGCGCTTACCAGGTAAGCGCTGGAGGCCATTTTCTTACAAATCAAGGTTCAGCGTCAGGCGCACGGCGCGGGCGTCACCCTTGTACAGGAAGGCGCCCGAGCGGTACACGGCGGTGTAGTAGTCCTTGTTGGTCACGTTCAGCACGTTCAGGCGCAGGTCGGCCGTCTTGTTGATGCGGTAGGTGGCGAACAGGTCGTACACGCTGAAGCCGGGCACGGGCTGCGAGCACAGGCCCTGGGCGTTGTAGCCCGCGCCGGTGTCGGGCTGGCCGCCGCACTTGCCGCTTTCGTAGCGTGCCACGGCGCCCAGGCCGAAGTCGCGCGTGAATTGGTACTTGCCCTGGATGGTGACGGCGCGGTCGGCGAAGTTGGACAGCGGGTTGCCGACGTTGGCGGCATTCACCGAGTCCAGCACCTTGGACTTCATGAAGGCCACGCCCGCCTGCATCTGCAGCTCGCGCGTCACGTTGCCCGCCAGGCCGAATTCGATGCCCTGCACGCGGTTCTTGCCGGTGTTGAACATGCCGGCGGAGTCATAGCCGGTGCCGCTGGGCGCGGCTTCCATCACGTCCTTCTTGGTCGTGCGGAAGGCGGCGGCGGTGAACAGCAGCTTGTCGTCCAGCAGGTTCCACTTGGTGCCGATCTCGAAGTTCTGCGACAGCTCGGGCTTGGCGTTGGCGTTGCCCTTGGTGTCCACCACCAGGCCGCCGTAGCCAGCGCTGGTGCCCACGTCGGACTCGCCGCCGTTGATGTCCTGCGCGCTGCTGTAGCTGGCGTAGACCATGCCCATGGGGTTGATCTTGTAGCTCACGCCCAGGTGGCCGTTGAGCAGCGTGTCCTTGTAGCCGTAGTCGGCGGTCTGCGCGCCGGTGGCGGCGTTGTAGGTGGACAGGCTCAGGTCGGTGCGGTCGGCGCGCAGGCCGCCGAACACGGTCCACTTGTCGGTCAGGTCCACGGTGTCCATGATGGACAGCGCCAGTGCCTTCACGTGCCAGTCGCGGCCCATGGCGTTGCGGTCGTAGGTGCGGCCCGACAGGCCACCCAGGTTGGGCAGCGGCACGCCGTTGGCGTCGGTGATGCAGAAGCCGTTGTTGGCGGTGGCCGTGGCGTTGGTGATGCAGTTCGGCTTGCCGTTGGTGGTGATCTTGTAGTTGCCCGACTTGACGCGGTGGTCGGTGTACTCGAAGCCGAAGATGAACTCATGCTTGAGGCCGCCGAGCTGCGCGTCCCAGCGCAGGTTGTCCTGGTGGGCGAAGTACTTCACGTCCTGCCAGCCGGTGTGGCCGCCGTCGATGGCGCCGCGCTGCGCCGTGGCGTTGAACGAGGCGCCGGTGGTGGCGTAGCCGTTGTCGGAGGTGCCGTAGCGCGTCAGGCTGGTGAGCTTCAGGTTGGGTGCCAGGCGGTAGGCGATGCGCGCCGAGATCGTGTCCACGTCCGACTGCACGAAGTCGTTGTCCTGCGCATACACGGGCACGCCCTTGGCGGGGGTGCGGTACGGCGGCGTGCCGACGAGGTAGGCGCCCAGGTCGGGGCGCTTGTCCTTGGCGCGCAGGCCGTAGTAGTCGAGCGTGACGGACAGGTCCTTGTTCACTTCCCACAGGCCCGACAGCGCCAGGCCCTTGCGGCTGCGCTCGGAGGGGCTGCGGTCGGGCACGTCCTCGCCCGCATGCAGCACGTTGGCGCGCAGCGCGAAGCTCTCGCCGAAGCCCTTGTTCGCGTCCATGGTCACGCGGTGGTGGCCGTCGGTGCCGATGCCGGCGGAGACGCGCGTGAAGTCATAGTCCAGCGTGGCCTGCTTGGTCACGGCGTTGATCGCGCCGCCCGCCGAGCCGCGGCCCGCGAAGCTGGAGCTGGGGCCCTTGGTGATTTCGATCTGCTCGATGGCGAAGCTCTCGCGCGTGGTCATGCCGGTGTCGCGCAGGCCGTCCACGAACACGTCGGAGCGCGCTTCCTGGCCGCGGATGATGTAGCGGTCGCCGAAGGCGTTGCCGTTCTCGCCCGTGCCCAGGGTGATGCCGGGCTGCGCCGCCAGGATCTGCTTCAGGTCGGTCAGGCCCGAATCATCGATGGCCGCCTTGGTCACCACCGAGATGGTTTGCGGCGTTTCCGCCAGCGGGCGGGTGTGGCGCGCGTCGGCCGAGGTCTTGGCCTTGTAGGGCGCGCCGACTTCGGCGTTCGGGTTCGGGTCGATGGCCTGCTCCTGCACCGTCACGGTGGGCAGGGCGGTGGTGGCAGGCGCGGCGCTCTGGGCCATGGCGCCCAGGGGCAGCAGGACGGCGGAGGACAGCCCGGCGGCGGCCATGCCATTGACCAGGCGCAGGCTCTTGGGCTTCTTCGTGCGAGAAGGATTCATGGTGTGAAAGGTGCTGAAGGTTGGAGGTGCGATGAAAAACCCTGGAACGCGGAGGCATGCGCGGTAATGCAAAGCGCTCTCGTTCCCATTCTTGATACCGGTTAAACCGGCGTGGAATGTAATGGGTTGAAAGTAGTAGCGTCAAGTGCTACTTGCCGGCCGCGCAGCGGCGGTGGCCTTTGCGCAACAGCGCGCCGCGCCTGCGCTGGCGGGTAGTGCCTGGGCTACTACTGCTGCCGTTGCCCGTCGCCCGGGGGCGTGCCCGCGGGGCCGTCCACCCGGGCGCTGCGCACGTTGGCAACCTGGCCGCGCACCACGCGCCAGAAGTTGGAGGTGCCTTGCACCAGGCGCCACGCGCGCGAGCGGCCCGCCAGCACGCCGACCTCGGGCAGAACGTCGCGCAGGTTCTGGATGCCCAGGATCTTGAGGTATTTGCGGATGGTCGCCTGGCTGTGCATGAGCATGAGCACGCGCCAGCCATAGTGCCGGCCGAGCATGAGCATGCCGATCGCGCTTTCCAGCTCACTGAGGTCGCCATGGAATGCATCGGTGGCGCGGTCGATGATCTCGATGAGTTCTTTGTTCGTCATGGGGCGTGCGGGGGGCGCGATGGCCGCCAAGTTTATGTGAAGGCTGACCCGGTAAAATCGAATCATCAAATAGGAATCAATTTCAAATTCGATATGGCGGGGTACGCATGTTCGGAACTTTTCTCATCACGCTGCGGGAACTGGCTGAACTGGCACTGATCGCGGGCACCCTCGCCGTGGGGCTGGGGCAGGCCCGGCAGTGGGGGCTGGTGCGGCTGGTGCTGCTCAGCGTGCTGCTGGGCGCCGCCGTTGGCGGGGCGCTGGGGGCCAGCCTGCTGGACTGGGCCGAGCTCGACCTGCGCAGCACGGCGCTGCTGCACATCGGCATGGCCATCGGCATCCTGGTGCTGGTCAGCACCTCGCTGCTGGCCGAGTCGCGCATCACCCTGGGCACGGGCGCGTGGCTCAAGGGTGTGCTGGAGCGGCCCTGGGCGCCCTGGGCGGTGGCCTGCTTCGCCTGCTTCATCGCGGGCCGGGAGGTGCTGGAGATCGTGGTGCTGCTGAACTCCGTCTGGAAGCCCGAGAAGGCCGCCGCGCAGCTGTCCGGCGTGGCCGCCGCGGCTGCGGCCGTGGTGCTGCTCGGGCTGGCCTGGAAGACGGTGGGCGCGCGTGTGCAGAGCCTGGCGCTGTTCCGCCTCTCGGCGCTGGTGACGGGCGTGGTGGCCGTGGAGCTTTTCCTCGACGGGATGGCCAGCTTCCTCTACGCGCAAGGCATGCTGTACGCGCCGGACCACTGGATGGTCGGCGTCTCGCGCGCCCTCGAGGCGGGGTCGTGGGTAGGCTGGGCGTGCCTTGCCATCATGGCGTTTCCCTCCGTGCTGGTGTTTCGCAGCCTGTGGCGCGAAGCGAGCCCGGCTTGAAATGGAACAACGACACCCCCCTGAGCGGCTGCGCCGCTTCCCCCCGCTCTCGCCACGCTGCGCGTGGCGGGCAGGGGGACGCCGCCAGCGCGGCGGGGCGGCCCTTGCGCGGCGTCCGCTGGCCTGGGCCGCGCCGGTTTCATGGGCTGCGGGTGGCGCGTAGCGCCATGAAAAATCAAGCGTTGTGCAGCACGTCGCCTTCGCGGGTGGCGGCGCCTGAGCGCACCAGATCCTGCGCCAGCGCGTCAAGCCAGCCGGTAAGCGCCTGTTCGCTGAAATAGCGCGCATGCAGCATGCCGAAATAGGGCGTGGCCGTGGCCCAGGCGAGCAGGTCGGCGCGTGCGATCTGCTGCCATTCGAGCAGCTTGTACTTGAGCAGCACCTTGGCCGCGTACAGCGCATGCTTGGCCGGGCTGCGCACGAAGCCCTCCAGCCGCTGGCGCGCGCTGGCGAGCGCGCGCGGCGCGTCGTGGAACACCGGGCCGTGGCCGGGGACCACGGTGCGCGGCGCGAGCCGCTCGATCAGGTCGAACGTGGCGGCCACGTCGGCGAAGGCCTGCGCGCCTTCCAGCTCGGGGAAGACCACGCCGAAGCCGTTTTCCCACAGCGCGTCGGCCGACAGCAGGATGCGCGCCTGCGGCTCGAACAGCACCACCGAGTGCGGGTCGTGCCCCGGCGCGGCGTGCACCTGCCAGGGCTTGTCGCCCAGCAGCACGCAGGAGCCCGGCTCCAGCAGCATGTCGGCGCGGAACGGCGGGCAGTGCTGGCCGGTGGGGGTGTAGCTCAGCGCGTAGGCATCCCATGCGCGCACGTGGCGCGCCTGGCCCGGCGGGATGGCCGTGCGCACGCTGGGCCACGCCGCCTGCAGCGCGGCGTTGCCGCCGCAGTGGTCGCTGTGCAGGTGGGTGTTGAGCACGCGATCCAGCGGCCGCCCGTCCAGGCAGGCGGCCACCAGCGCCACGGTCTGCTCGGCATGGCTGTGGTAGCCGGTGTCCACCAGGGCGGTGTCGTGCCGGCCGATGAAGAGGATGTTGTTGGCGGACAGCCAGCCGCGCTCCAATACGGTGATTTCAGGCGGCAACCCAGGTGGGGAAAGCGTCATCAGCTATCAAGAAAAGAGTAATCGCAGTGGTCCATGGCGCGTCACCCGCGGCCCATGAACCCGGCGCGGAGGCCCGCGGACGCCGCGCTGGGGTTCAACTGCGCAGCTCGCGCCGGAGGATTTTGCCGACGTTGGTCTTGGGCAGCTCCTCGCGGAATTCTATGTACTTGGGCCGCTTGTAGCCGGTCAGGTTGTCGTGGCAGTAGCGCACCAGCGTGTCCTCGGTCAGCGAGGCGTCGCTCTTGATGACGAAGATCTTGATGGCCTCGCCCGACTTTTCGTCCGCCACGCCCACCGCCGCGCATTCCAGCACCCCGGGGCACAGCGAGATGACCTGCTCCAGCTCGTTCGGGAAGACGTTGAAGCCCGAGACGATGATCATGTCCTTCTTGCGGTCGATGATGCGCGTGTAGCCCGCCTCGTCCATGATGCCGATGTCCCCGGTGCGCATGAAGCCGTCGGCCGTGAACGCCTTGGCCGTCTCTTCGGGCTGGTTGTAGTAGCCGCGCATGACGTTGGGGCCCTTGATGCAGATCTCGCCGCTCTGGCCCGTGGGCAGGCTGGCGCCCGCGTCGTCCTTGATGGCGATCTCGATGCCCGGCAGCGGCAGGCCGATGGTGCCGGTGAAGCTGGTGTTGCCCACCGGGTTGTTGGTGCCGATGGCGCAGGTCTCGCTCATGCCCCAGCCCTCGATCATGGTGCTGCCCGTGGCCTGCTGCCACTGGCGCGCCGTGCCTTCGGCGGCGGCCATGCCGCCGGCCTGGGAAACGCACAGTTGCGAGAAATCGAGCTTGCGGAACTGCGGGTTCTGCAGCAGCGCGTTGAACAGCGTGTTCACCGCGGGCAGCATGTGGAAGGGGCGCTTCTTCAGCACGTCGACGAACTTCGGGATGTCGCGCGGGTTGGGAATCAGCGTCAGGCTCGACCCCTGGCGGATGGCCAGCAGGCACAGCGTGAGCGCGAAGATGTGGTAGAGCGGCAGCGCCGCGATGCTGTTGGCCTTGCTCAGGTCGCCGATCTTGGCCAGCGCGGGGGTGAACCAGGCCTCGGCCTGCAGCGTGGCGGCAATGATGTTGCGGTGCGTCAGCACGGCGCCCTTGGACAGGCCGGTGGTGCCGCCGGTGTACTGCAGGAAGGCGATGGAGTCGTGGGTAGCCTGGCTCGGCTGGAGCCTGCGTGCACGGCCCAGTGCCAGGGCCTTCTTGAAGGGCGTGACCTGGCGGCCGCCGGTCAGCGGCAGGGCGTACGGCGGCACCATCTTCGCCAGGTGGCGCACGGCGAAGGTGATCCAGCGGCCGTACCAGGCACCCAGCATGTCGCCCATGGAGGCGATGCAGACATGCTGGATGTGCGTGTGCTCGATGACCTCGGCCAGGGTGTGGGCGAAGTTCTCCAGGATCACGATGGCCGTGGCGCCCGAGTCCTTGAGTTGGTGCTCCAGCTCGCGCGCGGTGTACAGCGGGTTCACGTTCACGCAGGTGAAGCCCGCGCGCAGCACGCCGGCCATGGTCACGCCGAACTGCGGCACGTTGGGCAGCATGATGGCCACGCGCGCGTCCGGCGCCAGCCCCAGGCCCTGCAGCCACGCGCCCAGGGCGGCGCTGTGGCGGTCCAGCTCCCCGTAGGTCATCCAGCGGTCCATGCAGACCGAGAAGGGGCTTGCGGCGTGCTGGCGGAACGATTCCTCCAGCAGGTGCGGCACCGAGCGGTACTGGTCGGGGTCGATATCGTGCGGTACGCCGGGAGGGTAGCTTTTGAGCCAGGTTTTTTCCATGCAAGAACCTTGAATGCGCCAGGGAAGTTGGCAGGCATTGTGGGTGCGCCCCCCGGCCAGGGCTATCGGGCTTGTCCCAGGGTCTGGCGCAATGCTGTCTCGCATGTGACAGGCGGCGCGCCGAACAGCTGCTCCAGCAGGGCGCCCTCGCGCTGCGCGATGGTGCCGAGGAAGTGGGCCACTGCGCCGCGCGTGCGCGCCAGGGTGCCGAAGGTGTCGAAGCCGGCTTCCAGAAAGCGCTGCAGCTCGCTCAGCCCGGCGGCCTGGGCCGGGCCGCGCATCATGCGCAGCATGGTGCGCAGGCCGGGCTTGGCGGTCAGCCGCGCCAGGTCCTGCCCCATGGCCAGCACGCTGGCGAGCTGCGCCTGGCGCGCCTGCGGCTGGCCCACCTGGCGCCAGGCGGCCACGTAGCGCGCGGCCGGGTCGCCGGGCAGGCCGTCCCAGGTGGCGCCCATGGCATGGTCGAGCTGCTCGGTCTGCGCATGCAATTGCGCCAGCGCCACGGCCATGTCCACCACCGGGCGGGGGAACAGCGTCTGCAGCGTGCCGGCGATGCGCCCGAACTGCGCGTCGCGCGCCTGGTAGTCGGCGCTGCCGTACAGCTCGGCCAGGAAGAAGCGCGCCGCCGGCGCGTACAGCACGGAGGCCAGCAAGTCGGCATAGGTGCCGCGAAAGCGCGCCGATTGCAGCGCCTTGACGGCGTGCACCGCCGCGCCCCAGGCGGGCGTATCGGTGCGCTGCTGGCGCAGGGCCGTTACTTCGGCGATGCAGTGGCGGATGGTCTGGGCGGCGTCCATGGTATTTTCGGGCGGGTTGGCGCTGTGCAGAGAAATATAAGCCAAATCACCCTCCAAGGCCCATGCAGCAAGCGCGGGCAGCTATCAAAAAGAGAGTTCTCCCTACCATGAACGCCCGCTGGCAGCAAGCCCTCTCGCTCACGCTCCTGTTCGCCGCAGCCGCCTGGCTGGCCTGGCAGTGGCCCCGTTCGCCCGCCGTGGCGCTGGCGGGCCTGGCCGTGCTGGCGCTGTGGAGCCTAGCGTGGCTGGGGCTGCAGTTCGCGCTGATGCGGTACGTCAACCGCGGCGATCCCGCGCCCCGCGCGGGCCGCTGGCAGTGCCTGCGCGCCTGGTGGGCCGAGGCCGGCGTGGCGACGCTGCTGTTCGGCTGGCGCCAGCCGTTCCGCCACGCCGCCTGCCCGGACTGGCTGCCGGCTCGGGACGCCGCCGAGGGCGCGCCAGGCCGGGGCGTGGTGCTGGTGCACGGCTTCATGTGCAACCGCGGGATCTGGAACCGCTGGATGCGCCGGCTGCGCGCACGCGGCCATGCCCATGTGGCGGTGACGCTGGAGCCGGTGCTGGGCTCGATCGACGGGTATGCGGCGCAGATCGACGATGCCGTGCGCCGCGTCACGGCCGCCACGGGGTGCCCCCCGGTGCTGCTGTGCCACAGCATGGGGGGGCTGGCCGCGCGCGCCTGGCTGCGCGCCGTGCCGGGCGCCGACGCGCGCGTGCACCGCGTCATCACCCTGGGAACGCCCCACGGGGGCACCTGGGCGGCGCGCTGGAGCCGCGCCGGCAACGGCCGCCAGATGCGCCTGGACGGCGACTGGCTGCGCCAGCTCGCGCAGGCCGAGCCGGCCCAGCGGCGCGCGCTGTTCACCTGCTGGTATTCCAACTGCGACAACATCGTCTTTCCCGCCAGCACGGCGGCGCTGGCGGGGGCCGACAACCGCTTCATCGCCGGCGTGGCCCATTTGCAGATGGTGGACGCACCCGCGGTGGTGCGGGCCTGCCTGGCGGACATCGCGCGCGACTGAGGCCCCGATGGCGGGTCAGTGCGCGCTGGCGGCGAATTCCGGCAGCTTGCGCAGGCAGGCGTAGAGCGGCGTGAAGTCGGGCTCGGTGAGCGCGAACAACTGCTCGAAGCTCTCGGCCACGAAGTAGGTCTGCTGGTAGCTGTCGATCTTGTAGCGCGTGCGCATGGTGCGCTCGATCTGCAGCGGCAGGCGCTGCGGTTCGGCGCTGCGCACGGCGTAGGCCAGCTCGCCGGCGGAGCTCAGGATGCCGGCGCCGTAGGCGCGCAGCGCGCCGCGCTCGCGGATCAGCCCGAACTCGATGGTGTACCAGTACAGGCGCGCGAGCATCTCGCAGGCGCCGAGCCGCTGGGCCTTGAGCCCGCCCTGGCCATAGCGCTGCACGTAGTCGGCGAACACGGGGTTGAACAGCAGCGGCACGTGGCCGAACAGGTCGTGGAAGATGTCCGGCTCGACGATGTAGTCGAATTCCGCGGGCGTGCGGATCCAGTCCGTCACCGGGAACTTGCGGTGCGCCAGCAGCGTGAAGAACGGCACTTCCGGGATCAGGCCGGGCACGGCCACGAGCTGCCAGCGCGTGGCGCGGTACAGGCGCTCGCTGACTTCCTCCAGGCGCGGGATGCGCTCCTTGGCGCCGAGCAGCGGCAGCGCGTCGATGAAGTGCTGGCTGGCCAGGCCGGGCAGCTGGGCCGACTGGCGCTCGTACAGGCGGTGGTAGAGGTCGTGGTCCTGCGCGGTGTAGGCGGCGTAGTCCTGCGCGCAGGTGTAGTCGTCGGCGGCGCGGCCATAGTCGCCGCGCGGCGGCCGCGCGCTGGCGCCATAGACGGCGGGGTTGACTGCCATGGCCGGGGTTCCCCTGAACTCAGAGTACGCCGCGGCGCATCTGGTCGAGCTCGATGCTCTCGAACAGGGCCTTGAAGTTGCCGTTGCCGAAGCCGTCGTCGCCCTTGCGCTGGATGAACTCGAAGAAGATCGGCCCGAGCTGGTTCTCGCTGAAGATCTGCAGCAGGATGGCGCCCTGCTTGCCGTCGATGAGGATCTTGCGCCGGTGCAACTCCTGCACGTCCTCGCCGTGGCCGGGGATGCGCTTGTCGATCAGCTCGTAGTAGGTGTCAATGGTGTCGAGCAGGCGCACGCCGCTGGCCTGCAGGCCGTCCACCGTGGCGTAGAGGTCGTCCGAGCCCATGGCGATGTGCTGGATGCCCTCGCCCTTGTACATGTCCAGGTACTCCTGGATCTGGCCGGGCTTGTCCTTGCCTTCCTCGTTGATGGGAATGCGGATCTTGCCGCAGGGGCTGGTCATGGCCTTGCTCTTCACGCCCGTGACCTGGCCCTCAATGTCGAAGTAGCGGATCTCGCGGAAATTGAACAGGCGCTCGTAGAAGCCGGCCCATTCCACCATGCGGCCGCGGTGCACGTTGTGCGTCAGGTGGTCGATGTAGGTCAGCCCGTGGCCCCGGGGCGCGAGCATTTCCTCGGTGCCGATGCCCGGCAGCGGCACGAAGTCCACGTCGAAGAAGCCGATGTTGCCGATGTCCCCGGGCTGTGCGCCGTTCTTGCCGCGCCAGCGGTCCACCAGGTAGATCAGGCTGTCGCCGATGCCCTTGATGGCGGGAATGTTCAGCTCGCCCGGGCCGGCCTGGCCCGCATAGCCCCAGGCGCCGAGGTTCAGCGCGCGCTCGTAGGCGGCCTTGGCGTCGTGCACGCGGAAGGCGATGGCGCACACGCTCGGCCCGTGCAGGCGCGCGAAGCGCTGGGCGAATGAGTCGGGCTCGGCATTGATGATGAAGTTGATCTCGCCCTGGCGGTACAGCAGCACGTTCTTGTGGCGGTGCCGCGCCACGGCCTTGAAGCCCATGCGCTCGAACGCCTGGCCCATGGCCTGCGGATCGGGGGCCGCGTACTCGATGAACTCGAACCCGTCGGTGCCCATGGGGTTGTCCCAGGCGGCGGTGGCGTTCGTGGCGGTGGCGGGCAGGGCGGCGTTCATGGTGTCTCCGTGTGGTGGGGGTTCTGCTGCCCACTGTAAGGATGACGGAGATCAGCATTTGCGCGAAATATGCCGCTGGCGCGCGATGTTTTGCAGGAATTTTGCGCAATGTCAGTGCATTACGCTTTTCGCTGCGTGCGTTCTATGGCGCCGCCTGGCCCTGCTGCGCCCGCAGGGCCAGCGCCGCGTCGATGCGCAGCTGCTCCTGCGGGGTGAACAGCCTGCCGCGCAGCTGCTGCAGGCCGCCGTCGTCCAGGCCCTGGCCCAGGGCCTGCCGGTACTGGTCCAGCCGCGTGTTCCAGTCGCGCTCCTCGTGGTCGAGCCGTGCCATGCGTTCGGCGGCCTCGGTGCCGTACAGGGCGCTGCGCTGCGCCAGGCGCGTGGCGTCGTCGGCGCCCTGCGCGTCGAAGGCGGCGGTTTGCTGCGCCGCATCCACGTGGGCGACGGAGGCCGCGCGGTCCGCGCGCGCCGCGGGCGCGAGCAGGGCCTCGGCCTCGGCCAGGGCTTGCTGCCGCTGCGCCGCGGAGAGGTGGGGCTGGCGTTCGATGTCCAGGCGGGCCAGCGTGTACTGGTCCAGTTGCAGTTGCGCGCCGAACAGGGCGTCGTACTCCTCGGCGCTGAAGTGCTGCAGCTGCAGTGTGCGCAACTGCGCCATGGCGCCGCGCAGGGCGTCGGGGTCCAGCGGGTCGGCCGGGGGCTTGAGCTGGCCCAGCGCCACGCGGTAGTCCACGTAGCGGCGGGCCAGCGCCAGCGCGCTTTGCGCCAGCGCGGGCGGAAAGTGCTGGGCCACCAGCGCGCCCAGCTTTGCCTTGAGGGCTTGCGGGTCGCTGGCGGGGCCTGCGGCGTGCAGCAGCGCCTCCAGCGCATCGCGCAGGCCGGGGGTGAGCAGGGCCTGCGGGCTGGCCGGGCCCGGGCCGGCCGGGGTGGCGCCGGCCATGGGCGCTGACCCTGCGGCCCCGGCCACGGCGGGCGCGGGTCCTGCAGGGGCCGGGGCCGGGCTGCTGCCCGGCAGCCACCACCACAGCACCCCTGTGCCGGCCAGCATGCCGGCGCCGGTCCACGCCCACGCCCGGCGCGTCACAGTCCCAGGCCCTTGAGGCGTGTGGCGTGCTCGCGGTACAGCGTCACCGGGTCGGTGGCGAACCAGTCGCGCAGGCCCAGGAGCTGGTTGACTTCGTCCAGGTGGTTCTGCGCGTAGTCGCCCAGGCTCTTGCCCAGGCGCGAGGAGCAGGCCGAGACCAGCCCGTCGTTGGCCTCCCCGAACACCAGCCCCAGCAGGGCCAGCGGCGCATCGCTCAGGTCGAGCAGGTTGGTGGCGGTGCGCGTGCCGGTCCACGAGTAGTAGCGCACGCCGTTCACCTGTTCCGCGCCGCTGCCGCAGCCGCTGCTGGGCACGCCGGCGCCGAAGCGCTGGTTGAAGCGCGCCGAGCCTGCGGTGCTCAGGGAGTCGAGCGCGGCCGTGGGCATCTGCGGCAGGCCGGTGCCGCCCGAGGCGACGTTGATGAGGCTGACCAGCGCCTTGGCGGCGGTGTTGGCCACGGCCTCGCTCACGCTGCCGGCGGGGGCCACGCCGCGCACGATGTCGGCCACGCGCGAGCCCCGGTTGACGCCGCCCACGGAGGTGACCGAGGCCACGAGCTGGGGCGCCACGCCCGCGACGTAGCGGGCCGTGGGGCCGCCGTGCGAATGGCCGATCAGGTTGACCTTGGCCGCCCCGGACAGCGCCAGGATGTTCTTCACCTGCGCCAGCAGCTGTTCGCCGCGCACCTCGGTGCTGTTGGCGGCGGACACCTGGGCCACGTAGACCTTGGCGCCGTCGCGGCGCAGCGCGTCGGGAATGCCGTAAAAGTAGTCGATGCCCAGCGCCGAATCGAAGCCGAACAGGCCGTGCACCAGCACGATGGGGTAGCGCGTCTGCGTGGCGGTGCCCGCGTGCGCGGCCTGCCAAAGGGCCAGCGCGGCGCAGGCAACGACGAAGCCGCGCAGCGCGCGGCGCAATAAATCGGTCATGAATGTCTCCTAATGGTTGTTTTTGTGAAAAACGAACGACCGTGCGTTTTTCGGAGGACTATTTTTGGGGCAACGGCTTCGGCCAAGTCCTGGGATTTACCCGGTGCGCGGCGCCGCCGCCCCGATGCGCTAGAGTCGCCCGATGACCGCACTGGACAAACTGGACCGCGCCATCCTGCGCTGCCTGCAGGACAACGGGCGTGAAACCTACGACGTCATCGGGGCGCAGGTGGGCCTCTCGCCCAGCGCCGTGCTGCGGCGGGTGCGGCGGCTGGAGGAGGGCGGCGTCATCGCCCGCTATGTGGCCCTGGTGCCGCCCGAGGCAGTGGGGCTGGGGCTGACGGCCTACCTCAACGTGCGGCTGGAAAAGCACACCGAGAGCCACAAGCGCAACCCCATGGACCTGTTCCGCGCCAGCGTGCAGACCTGGCCCGAGGTGGTGGAGTGCGCCGCCCTCACCGGCGAGATGGACTACCTGCTGCGCGTGGTGGTGGCCGACATGGCGCACTACAGCCGCTTCATCATGGACACGCTGCTCAAGCACCCCAGCGTGCAGGACTGCAAGACCAGCTTCGTGCTCGACCGGGTCAAGGCGACCACGGCCATCCCCGTATAAACCCTCTGGTGGCGGACTCCGGGCTGGGCAACGCTGCGGCTTCGCTCCACCACGGCGGCGCCGCTCCGTGAATGGCCTTACGTTTTTTGTTGCATTGCAGCAAATAGTTGGATGACTCTAGGTGAAAACCCTATAGTCACGTCCATGATGATCGCTACCAAAGACTGGATCAAAGCCTCTTACGACGCCGGACGCCACTGGATGCAGCCGCTGACCGAAGGCGGCCGCGCGCACCAGGAGCATGCCTCGCTCGTGCCCCTGATGGTGCCTATCCGTTCGCTGGGCGCGCAGCATCGCCAGCGCATCGAGGACCACCTGCTGGCGCTCGAGCCGTCCGACCGCTACCTGCGTTTCGGCTACGCGGCCAACGACGACCAGGTGCGCCGCTATGCGCAGCAGCTCGACTTCGAGCGCGACGAAATCTTCGGCATCTTCAACCGCCGCCTGGAACTGGTGGCCATGGCCCATGTCGCGTACGCCGACCAGCCGGGCCACCAGCAGTGCGCGGAGTTCGGCGTCTCGGTGCTGAGCCGGGCGCGCGGGCGCGGCTACGGCGCGCGCCTGTTCGACCGCGCCGTCATGCATGCGCGCAACCATGGGGTGAACATGCTGTTCATCCACGCGCTGTCGGAAAACACCGCCATGCTGAAGATTGCGCGCAACGCGGGCGCCACGGTGGAGCGCGACGGCAGCGAGTCCGAGGCCTACCTGCAGCTGCCGCCCGCCAACCTGGATTCGCGCATGGCGCAGATCGTCGAGCAGCAGTTCGCCGAGATGGACTACTCGCTCAAGAAGCAGGCCAAGCAGTTCTGGGACTTCCTGGCGCACCTGCAGGAAATCCGCCAGGGCGTGCGCGAAGGCCGCCACAAGGCCGCCGAGTAGCCCGCGGCGGCGGGCTGCCGCCGCGCTGTCATGGCAATCCGCTATCCTTGGCGGCTTGTTCCACCACCGCATGTCCTGCACGCCAAGACTGTGCCTGAGCCCTCTCCTGCGCGAGCGCCTGAAAAGGAAGACAAACGCTCGTTTTTCCAGAAGGTCGCCGAGTTCATCCACCCCGGCCCCGATTCCCGCGCCGAACTGATCGAAACCCTGGCCGAGGCCGAGGACAACGAGATCATCGGCGCCGACTCGCGCGTCATGCTGGAGCGCGTGATCCGCATGGCCGACATGACCGCCGGCGACGTGATGGTGGCGGCCCCGCGCATGGACATCGTCAACATCGACGCGCCGCTGGAGGAAATCCTGCACCTGGCGATCGGCACCGCGCATTCGCGCTTTCCGGTGTACCAGGGCGAGCGCGAGAACATCATCGGCACGCTGATGGCCAAGGACCTGCTCAAGCTGCAGCGTTCGCCGGACCTCAGCATCCGCACCCTGCTGCGCCCCGCCGTGTTCGTGCCCGAGAGCAAGGGCCTGAACGACCTGCTGCGCGAGTTCCGCGGCACGCGCAACCACCAGGCCATCGTCATCGACGAGTTCGGCCGTGTCGCCGGGCTCATCACCATCGAGGACGTGATCGAGCAGATCGTCGGCGAGATCGAGGACGAATTCGACATCGCCGAGGACGAGGGCGACATCTTCGGCCTGGCCGACCACACCTACCGCGTGTCGGGCGACACGCCGGTGGAGCGCGTGGCCGAGGCTTTCAACGTCACCATCCGCAGCAGCGACCCCGAAGAGGATTTCGACACCATCGGCGGCCTGATCGCGCACGAGATCGGCCATGTGCCCAAGCGCGGCGAGCAGACCGACCTGGCCGGGCTGCGCTTCGTCGTGCTGCACACCAAGGGCGGCGCGGTGCGCTGGTTCAAGGTGGCGCCTGTGCCCGCCGGCGAAGCCGCGGACCGCGCGCGCTGATGCGGCGCGGCGCGGCCGGTGCCGCGGCCCCCGCTGTGGCCCTTGCCGCGGCCCTTCTTGCGGCGGGCGGCGCGCAGGCCCTGGCGCTGGCCTGGCCGGGCTCGGGCCAGCCGCTGTGGTGGCTGCAGATCGTGTCCCTGGCGGGCTTCGCTTGGCTGCTGCGCCGCGCGCCGGGTGCGTTGGGCGCGGCGCTGCGCGGCTGGCTCTTCGCCACGGCCTGGCTGGCGGGCACGTTCTGGTGGCTGTTCATCTCCATGCACACCTACGGCGGGCTGGCGGCGCCGCTGGCGGCGCTGGCGGTGCTGGGGCTGGCGGCGTTTCTCGGTTCGTACTATGCCGTCGCTTCATGGTGTTTTTGGGCTCTAAGGCCTAAGGGGCGAGCGCTGGCAGCTATTGTTTTCGCAGCGCTCTGGCTGCTCGCCGAATTGGCGCGCGGCGTGCTGTGGACCGGCTTCCCCTGGGGCGCGGGCGGCTACGCGCACGCCGACGGCCCGCTGGCCGCGCTGGCGCGCTGGGGCGGGGTGTACGGCGTGGGCGCCCTGGCCGCCGCGCTGGCCATGGCGCTGGCCCAGGCGCGGCCCGCGGATCTGCTGCGGCTGCGTGCCTGGCTCGGGGCCGGTGCGCTGGCGCTGGTGCTCTGGGGCGCGGCGGACGGGCGGGAGCGCGCCCTGGCGCCGGAGCCCGAGGCAGCGCCGCCCCTGGGCGTGGCGCTGCTGCAGGGCAATATTCCGCAGGATGAGAAGTTCCAGCCCGGCTCGGGCGTGCCCCTGGCGCTGCGCTGGTACGGGCAGGAGCTGCGCACTGCGCGGGCGCGGCTCGTGGTGGCGCCCGAGACCGCCATTCCGCTGCTGCCCCAGCAGCTGGAGCCGGGCTACCTGGAGCAACTGCGTTCGCGCTACAGCGCGCTGGACGGGACGCAGGCGGCGCTGGTGGGCATTCCGCTGGGCAGCTTCACGCAGGGCTACACCAATTCGGCGCTGGGCTGGGTGCCCGGGGCCATCGAGCCCTACCGCTACGACAAGCACCATCTCGTGCCTTTCGGCGAGTTCATCCCGCCGCTGTTCAAGTGGTTCACCGAGATGATGGACATCCCGCTGGGCGACTTCAACCGGGGCGGGCTGGGGCAGCCGTCCATGGCCTGGGCGGGCGAGCGCATCGCGCCCAACATCTGCTACGAGGATCTGTTCGGCGAGGAACTGGGCGCGCGCTTCGCCGACCCGCAGCAGGCCCCGACGATCTTCGTCAACCTGAGCAACATCGGCTGGTTCGGCGACAGCATCGCCATCGACCAGCACCTTGCCATCAGCCGCATGCGCGCGCTGGAGTTCGAGCGCCCCATGGTGCGCGCCACCAACACCGGGGCCACGGCCCTCATCGACCACCGGGGCCAGGTCACGCAGCGGCTGCCTGCGCACACCCGGGGCGTGCTGCTGGGCGAGGTGCAGGGGCGCTCGGGCCTGACGCCCTTCGCCCGCTGGGTGGCGCGCGCGGGCCTGGCGCCGCTGTGGGGGCTGGGGCTGGCCGTGGTGGCGCTGGCCTGGTGGCGCCGCCGCCGTTGATCCATCGCAGCGCCGAGCGCATTCGGGGGATTTTGTGGCGCGTGCGCCACGTCTTGCTTCGATAATAGGGGCCTGCGTCCTGGCGCCGCGCCGCGGTTCCTGCGGCACACTATCCGGTTCTTGGTATTGGTATCGTGGCGGCGCAGCCGCCCCTTCGGAGCACAACTGACAATGGCTGAATCCTTTTCCTACGAACAACTGATCGCCTCGGGCGAGGGCCGGTTGTTCACCCCGGACAGCGGGCGCCTGCCGCTGCCCCCCATGCTGATGTTCGACCGCATCACGCACATCGACAGCGATGGCGGTGCGCATGGGCTCGGAAGGATCGTGGCCGAACTCGACGTCAAACCCGACCTGTGGTTCTTCGACTGCCATTTCCAGGGCGACCCGGTCATGCCCGGCTGCCTGGGGCTGGACGCCATGTGGCAGCTCATCGGCTTCTACCTCACCTGGCTGCGCCTGCCGGGCCGCGGCCGCGCACTGGGCGCGGGCGAGGTCAAGTTCACCGGCGAGGTGGGCCCCGACGTGAAACTCGTCACCTACGAGATCGACATCAAGCGCGTCATCAAGCGCAAGCTCAACATGGCCATCGGCGACGCGCGCCTGCTGGCCGACGGCAAGGAAATCTACGTCGCCAACGACTTGCGCGTGGGCCTGTTCCTGCGCGAGGGCGACCCGGCTAAGGAAGCGGCATGACCAAGAAGCGCGTAGTCATCACGGGCGCAGGCATCGTGTCCTGCATTGGCAACGATCTGGCGACCGTCGAGGCGGCGCTGCGCGCGAGCCGCAGCGGCATCAAGGCGGTGGAAAAGTTCACCGAGCTGGGCCTGCGCAGCCAGGTCGGTGGCGTGCCCGAGATCGACATCGAAGCGCGCATCGACCGCAAGCAGCTGCGCTTCATGGGCGACGCGGCGGCCTACGCGCAGATCGCGCTGGAAGACGCCATTGCCCAGGCCGGCCTGCCCCCTGAACAGGTCAGCCACCCGCGCACCGGCCTCATCATGGGCTCGGGCGGCGGCTCGCCGGCCAACCAGATCGAGGCCGCCGACACGCTGCGCGAGAAGGGCATCCGCCGCGTCGGGCCGTACCAGGTCACGCGCTGCATGAGTTCCACCGTGTCGGCCTGCCTGGCGACGAACTTCAAGGTCAAGGGCATCAACTACTCCATCACCTCGGCCTGCTCCACCTCGGCGCACTGCATCGGCGCGGCCGCGCAGCAGATTGCCTGGGGCCTGCAGGACGTGATGTTCGCCGGCGGCGGCGAGGAGCTGTCCTGGGGCATGTCGCTGCTGTTCGACGGCATGGGCGCCATGTCGAGCAAGTACAACGCCACGCCCGAGAAAGCCTCGCGCGCCTATGACGCGAACCGCGACGGCTTCGTCATCGCCGGCGGCGGCGGCGCCGTGGTGCTGGAAAGCCTGGAGCACGCCCAGGCGCGCGGCGCCACCATCCTGGCCGAGGTCGTGGGCTTCGGCGCCACGAGCGACGGCGAGGACATGGTCGCGCCCTCGGGCGACGGCGCCATCGCCTGCATGAAGCAGGCCATGGAGGGGCTGGGCGCGCCCATCGACTACATCAACACCCACGGCACCTCCACGCCCGTGGGCGACATGCAGGAAGTGCGTGCCATGCAGGCGGTGTTCGGCGACGCCGTGCCGCCGTTCTCCAGCACCAAGTCGCTCACCGGCCACTCGCTGGGCGCCACGGGCGTGCAGGAGGCGATCTACTGCCTGATCATGCTGAACAAGGGCTTCATTGCCGGCTCGGCCAACGTGGAGACGCCCGACCCGCTGCTCGGCGGCATGCCGCTGGTGACGCAGACGCGCGATGCGCAGCTCACCCACGTGCTGTCCAACAGCTTCGGCTTCGGCGGCACCAACGCCAGCCTGGTGCTGCGGCGCTGGGCGGCTTGATGCGCTCCTGAAAGAAGAGCTGTCAGCGCTTGCTGCATAAGCGCTGGCGGCCTTTTTTATTCATAAATCACGGGGCGGGGCGCGGCCCGTAAAATGGCGGGTTCGCGCGCTTTTGCGCCCTTCCATCCAACGAATCTCCGGGCCATGCTGACCTTCCAACAAATCATCCTCAAGCTGCAGTCGTACTGGGCTGAGCAGGGCTGCGCCCTCTTGCAGCCCTACGACATGGAGGTGGGCGCTGGCACCTCGCACACCGCCACCTTCCTGCGCGCCCTGGGCCCCGAGCCCTGGAAGGCCGCCTACGTGCAGCCCAGCCGCCGCCCCAAGGACGGGCGCTACGGCGAGAACCCCAACCGCCTGCAGCACTACTACCAGTACCAGGTGGTGCTCAAGCCCGCGCCGGCCAACATCCTGGAGCTGTACCTGGGCTCGCTCGAAGCGCTGGGGTTCGACCTGAAGAAGAACGACATTCGCTTCGTCGAGGACGACTGGGAGAACCCCACGCTCGGCGCCTGGGGCCTGGGCTGGGAGGTCTGGCTCAACGGCATGGAGGTGACGCAGTTCACCTACTTCCAGCAGGTCGGCGGCATCGACTGCAAGCCCGCCACGGGCGAGATCACCTACGGCCTGGAGCGCCTGGCCATGTACCTGCAGGGCGTGGACAACGTCTACAACCTGACCTGGACCGACGGCCTGACCTACGGCGACGTGTACCACCAGAACGAGGTCGAGCAGTCCACCTACAACTTCGAGCATTCCGACGCCGAGTTTCTTTTCACCGCCTTCGGCGCGCACGAGAAGCAGGCCCAGCACCTGATGGCCGAGCGGCTCGCGCTGCCCGCCTACGAGCAGGTGCTCAAGGCCGCGCACACCTTCAACCTGCTGGACGCGCGCGGCGCCATCTCGGTGACCGAGCGCGCCGCCTACATCGGCCGCATCCGCAACCTGGCGCGCGCCGTGGCCAAGGCCTATCTGGACAGCCGCGCGCGCCTGGGCTTCCCCATGGCGCCGAAGGCGCACGCCGACGAAGTGCTGGCCGAACTGGCCAAGGCGGCGGAACAACAGAACAAGAAGGCTGCCTGAGCAGGAGAGAGAACACCATGACCGCACCATCCAACCTGCTCGTCGAACTGTTCGTCGAGGAACTGCCCCCGAAGGCCCTGCAGAAGCTGGGCGATGCCTTCGCCCAGGTGCTGCTGGAGCAGCTCGCCGCCCAGGGGCTGGCCACCGGCGCCTCGCAGTGCACCGCCTACGCCTCGCCGCGCCGCCTGGCGGCGCACATCACCGCCGTGCTGCCCCAGGCGGCCGACAAGGCCGTGTCGCAAAAGCTCATGCCCGTGTCCGTGGGCCTCGCGGCCGACGGCCAGCCCACGCCCGCGCTGCTGAAAAAGCTCGCCGCCCTGGGGGCCGATGCCAGCGCTGTGCCCGCCCTCCAGCGCGTGCACGACGGCAAGGCCGAGGTGCTGTACTTCGAGAGCACGGCCAAGGGCGCGCTGCTGGCCGAGGGCCTGCAGAAGGCGCTGGACGAAGCGGTGGCCAAGCTGCCCATCCCGAAGGTGATGCGCTACCAGCTGCAGGACGGCTGGAGCAGCGTGAACTTCGTGCGCCCGGCCCATGGCCTGGTGGCGCTGCATGGCGCCAGCGTGGTGCCGGTGGCGGTGCTGGGCCTGCAGGCGGGCGGTGCGACGCAGGGCCACCGCTTCGAGGCCGCCGTGTGCCCCGTGGCGCTGCGCGATGCCGACAGCTACGCCGCGCAACTGCGCGAGGAGGGCGCGGTGATCGCCAGCTTCGCCGAGCGCCGCGCCGAGATCGCGCGCCAGCTCCAGGCCGCCGCGGAAAAAGTGGGTGGCGGCGTGCGCCCGATCGAGGACGCCGCGCTGCTCGATGAGGTCACGGCCTTGGTCGAGCGCCCCAACGTGCTGGTGTGCCAGTTCGAGCAGGAATTCCTCGCCGTGCCGCAGGAATGCCTGATCCTGACCATGAAGGCCAACCAGAAGTACTTCCCGCTGCTCGATGCCGAGGGCAAGCTCACGCACCAGTTCCTGGTGGTGAGCAACATCAGCCCGCAGGACGCGAGCGCCGTCATCCAGGGCAACGAACGCGTGGTGCGCCCGCGCCTGGCCGACGCCAAGTTCTTCTTCGACCAGGACCGCAAGAAGACCCTGGTCAGCCGCGTGGAGCAGCTCGCCAAGGTCGTGTACCACAACCAGCTCGGCACCCAGGGCGAGCGCGTGGAGCGCGTGCGCGCCATCGCCAAGGCCATCGGCGCGCAGCTGTTTGAGGCGCTGGCGGCGCAGCACCGCATTGACGGCACGCAGGATGCCGAGGTCGTGCAGGACTACCTGATGACCTGCGTGGACAACGCCGCGCTGCTCGCCAAGACCGACCTGGTCACCGACATGGTGGGCGAGTTCCCCGAGCTGCAGGGCGTCATGGGCGGCTACTACGCCGTCAACGACGGCCTGCCCGACGACGTGGCCCATGCCATCGAGGACCACTACAAGCCGCGCTTCGCGGGCGACGCCCTGCCGCGCAACAACGTCGGCCTGGCCGTGGCGCTGGCCGACAAGCTGGAGACGCTGGTGGGCATGTTCGGCATCGGCAACCTGCCCACGGGCGACCGCGACCCGTTCGCGCTGCGCCGCCATGCGCTGGGCGTGATCCGCATGCTGGCCGAGCGGGACCTGCCGCTGGACCTCTCGGCCCTGCTGGCCGCCGCCACGCCGGCCTTCGGCGGCAAGATCGAGGACGCATCGGCGCAGCTCGCCGACTTCATCTACGACCGCCTGGCCGGTAGCCTGCGCGAGCAGGGCTACAGCGCCCAGGAGGTCGATGCCGTGCTGGCCCTGCGCCCGCAGCGCTTGGCGCTGGTGCCCAAGCAACTGGCCGCGGTGCGCGCCTTCGCCGCGCTGCCCGAGGCACCGGCCCTGGCCGCCGCCAACAAGCGCGTGACCAACATCCTCAAGAAGGCCGGCGAGGTCGATGCCCACGTGAACCCGGAACTGCTGCAGGAGCAGGCCGAGAAGGACCTCTACGCCGCGCTGCAGCGCTTCGTGCCCGAGGCCAACGCGCAGTTCCTCTCGGGCGATTACACCGGCAGCCTGCAGACCCTGGCCGTGCTGCGCGCGCCGGTGGACGCCTTCTTCGACGACGTGATGGTCAACGCCGAGCAGCTCGACCTGCGCTTGAACCGCCAGGGCCTGCTCAAGACGCTGCACGACGCCATGAACCGCGTGGCCGACCTGTCCCGCCTCGCCTGACACCCGCAGGGGCCGGCCATGAAAATCATCATCCTGGACCGCGACGGCACCCTCAACCAGCTGGGCGAGGAGTACATCACCACCCCCGCCGAGTGGCAGGCCGAGCACGGCGCGCTGGAGGCCGTGGCGCGGCTCAACCGCGCCGGCTGGCACGTCGTGGTGGCCACCAACCAGCCCGGCCTGGGGCGCGGCCTGCTCGACGTGCTGGCGCTCAACGCCATCCACGCCAAGATGCTGCGCCAGCTCGCCGCCCAGGGCGGGCGCATCGACGCCGTGTTTTACTGCCCCCACGTGCCCGACGACGGCTGCCACTGCCGCAAGCCCGCGCCGGGCCTGCTCACGCAGATCGCCGAGCGCTACGGCGTCGAGCCGCGCGACCTGCGCGTGGCCGGCAGCACCGCCGAGCACCTGCAGGCGGGCGCGGCCATCGGGGCGCAGCTGCACCTGGTGTGCACCGGCCAGTCGGCCAGCCACGTGCCCGGCCAGCCGCTGCCGCCCGGCGTGCCCGAGGGCGCCCTGGCGCACGCCGACCTGCAGGCCTTCGCCGACCACCTGCTGGCGCCCGCGCCGCCCGCCCCGGGGGCTTGATTGCTATTGAAATAAGAGCTTCTGGCGCTTGCTGGACAAGCGCTGGAGGCACAAAACGCTTCAAACCATGTCCTTGATCCGCTCCCTCATCCACCTGCTCTGGATGGCCATCACCGTCGTGCCCTACACGCTGGCCATCCTGCTGGCCTCGCTGCTGGGCTGGCGCGGCCCGAAGCTGTACCGCATCGCCCGCGCCTGGCTGGCGCTGAGCGTGGACAGCGCGCGCGTCATCATGGGCATCCGCACGCGCGTCACCGGCATGGAGCACCTGCCCCGCGGCGAGCGCGACGGCGTGGTGCTGCTGGTCAAGCACCAGTCCACCTTCGAGACCTTCCTGATGCCGGCGATCATGCCGCACCCGCTGGCCTACGTGTTCAAGAAGGAACTGCTCTACATCCCGTTCTTCGGCTGGTCCATCGGCCGGCTGGACATGATCCACATCGACCGCGCGCAGCGCGCGCGCGCCTTCGTGCGCGTGATCCAGCAGGGCAAGAAGCTGCTCTCCGAGGGCGTGTGGGTCATCATGTTCCCCGAGGGCACGCGCATGCCGCGCGGCGAAAAGGGCACCTACCAGAGCAGCGGCGCGCGCCTGGCCATCGAGGCGGGCGTGCCCGTGGTGCCGGTGGCCGTCACCTCGGGCAAGTGCTGGCCGCGCAAGGCCCTGGTCAAGATGCCCGGCGTGGTCGATGTGTCGATCGGCCGCCCCATCGACTGCGCCGGGCGCAAGTCCGACGACGTGATGCGCGAGGTGGAGGCGTGGATCGAGGCGGAAATGCGCCGCCTCGACCCTGAAGCCTACGCCTGACGCCGGTGCGCTGACATGCCCGCCTGGCTGCAGCAGGTGTTCGACTGGCTGGACGCGCCCCAGCCCGCCGCGTCCGCCCCTGCTCCCACGCCTGTGCCCGCGCCGCGCAGCCGTCGCATCGCGCCCGCGGCCACCCCTGGCGCGGGCGTTTTCAGCCACCCCGAGGCCAGCCGCGAGGTGCTGCTGGACGGCGTGCGCGTGGCCTACCGGCTGCAGCGTGCGCGGCGGCGCACCATCGGCTTCACCGTGGGGCCGGACGGCCTGGCGGTGCGCGCGCCCGGCTGGGTCACGCTCGCGGCGGTGGATGCCGCGCTGCAGGAGAAGGCCGCGTGGATCCTGCGCAAGCTCGGCGAGGCCAGCGCGCGCCAGCGCCGCCAGGCCGATGCGCGCATCGCCTGGGCCGACGGCGCCACGCTGCCGTACCTGGGCGAGGCCCTGACCCTGCGCCTCGACCCGTCGCAGCAGCGCCGCGGCATGCTGGCGGGGCCGGACGGCGGCGGCCCCGTCCTGTACCTGGGGCTGGCGCATGCGGCCCAGGACGCGCAGATCCGCGACGCCGCGCAGGCCTGGTTCAAGCACCAGGCGCGCGCGCACTTCACGGCGCGGCTGGAGCATTTCGCGCCGCTGCTGGGCGTGCGCTGGCGCAGCCTGCGCCTGTCGAGCGCGCAAACGCGCTGGGGCAGCGCGCGCGCCGACGGCTCCATCGCGCTGAACTGGCGCCTGCTGCACTACCGCCCGGCCATCATCGACTACGTGGTGGCGCACGAGCTCTCGCACCTGCGTGTGATGGACCACAGCCCGCGCTTCTGGGACACCGTGGCCGAGGTCGTGCCCGACTACGACCGCCTGCGCCAGCAGCTGCGCGAGCAGCCCGCGCCGCCGTGGGAGTAGCGCGGGCGCGGCGCCGGATTCGGTCAGAATCCGGCGTTGGCCGCCTCCACCTCTACCTTCACGACGCTCCGCCATGATCACCGATTCCGCCTCCTCCTCCGCCGCCACGCCGCGCCCCGCCGAGGGCTATGCGGGCGACGTTTCGCCGCAGTTGGCCTGGCAGTGGGTGCAGGCCGGCGAGGCCGTGCTGATCGACGTGCGCAGCGACGCCGAGCGCGCCTGGGTGGGCTACGTGCCGGGCGCCGCCGCCGTGGCCTGGAAGCAGTGGCCCGGCATGGCGCAGAACCCGGATTTCGACGCGCAGCTGCGCGCCGCCGTGCCCGCCGGCATGAAGGCCGTGCTGCTGTGCCGCAGCGGCGTGCGCTCGGTTGCCGCCGCGCGGCGCGCCACGGAGCTGGGCATCGCTGCCTACAACATCCTCGAAGGCTTCGAGGGCGACGCCGACGCCCGGTCGCAGCGCGGCAGGCTCGGCGGCTGGCGTTTCCACGGCCTGCCGTGGCGGCAGTGATGCTCCTTGAAAGATAGCTGCTGGCGCGGTCTGCGTGGTGGTTTCGGTATAAAAACCATCTGAAACGCCCAGCGGACAAGCGCAAGGCGCTATTGTTTTTTTTCAGACTCGCAGGGAGGCGCAGGCGAGCGCTGCTCTAGAAGCGCGACGGAATGCCGATATACACGCGCATGACGACGCTCTCCGCCGCCGGCCTTGGCACGGCATCCGCCGCCAGCCTGGCCGTTGCCCGGGCGGCCGCGCAGGCCGGGGCGCTGCCGTTGCCCATGCCGGCCTCCGTGCCGCAACCCTCCACGCAGTTCACTGCCTCGGCCCCGACGCCGGACGTGGTGTACGCCCGGCCCGCCACCACGCCCTGGACCCCGTCCGCCGCAGTCTGGGCTGGGCCTGCCGGGGACGCCCTGAGCGCCTTGATGGAGCGCAACAGCCGCAGTTCCGGCGGCGGCCTGGCGGCCCAGTGGCGTGGCGTGGGCGGCGCGCTGCTGGCGCACCTGGCCGCCACCGGCACGGACTACCAGCAGACCCGGCTGGGCCGGCCCGACCCCGCGCAGCCGCTGGACGCGCAGTTCCGCTGCGTGGCCGATGGCGCGGCCACGGTCAGCCTGCAGGTTCAGACCCGCGCGGGGCAGACGGTGGACTTGCGCATCGCCCTCAACCCCGGCACGGCACAAGGTGCGGTGGCCGGCATGCGGGTGGAAATTTCCAGCTCCGGCGCGCTGGACGACGCCGGGCGCGCGGCGCTGGCGGCGCTGTCCGGCGGGCTGGAGAAGGTGCTGCAAGGGCTGGGCGCGGCCCGGGGCCCGGCGCTCGACATGGCGGACCTGCTCGCCTTCGACCGCAGCGTGCTCGCCAGCGTGGAGCTGCGCGTGGTCAACCCGGAGGCGCGTGCCGCGCTGTCCTCCTTCTCCCTGCGCCTGGGCGACGGCGGCAGCGCGCTCGCCCTGCAGGGCGCCGAGGGCCGCATGGACATGCGCCTGGACGCCGCCACGCCCCTGACCGGCAACGCGCAGCAGCGCCAGGCGGCCATTGCCGAGCACCTGCGGCGCATCGACGCCGCCGCCGCACGCGGCCGCGCGGGCGAGAACCTGGTGGCCCTGTTCAAGAGCGCCTTCGCGCAGATGCATGGCGCCCCTGCGGTAGCCCCGGCGGCTGCGGCGGCCCTGCCCGACCCCGTGCTGGCGCGGGCCCAGGCCCTGGTGAGCGGGCTGGTGGATTTCGAGGCGCACTTCGATGGCGATGCCGAGCGCACCAACCAGTGGGGCTTCGTCAACGAGCGGAGCCACGCCGCCTACAGCGTGGAGCAGAAGACCGAGGCGGGGCGCGCCGACGCGGAGGGCCGGCGCAGCATCGTCCAGACGCAATCCGAACGCCTGCAGGCGCGCTACCTGCGCGGGCGCAACGGCAGCGCACTCGATACCGAGGGCGGCAACTACGACCTGTACCAGGTTGACGACCGCCACAGCGCCACCACCACCATCGAGGCCGTGAAGAACGAACTGCGCAGCGCCCGGCGCCACACCGATACGCGCCAGCACCTGACGTTCCAGAAGCTGGTGAACCACCGCGTCGAGGAGCGGCGCGAAACGCCCGGGGGGCAACGCAGCGTGGTCGATCTGCTCTCGGAAAGATAGCTCCCAGCGCTTGACTGGCAATGGCTGGAGGCGTTTTTTTCCTGAAATGCACCATGTGCCTGGCGTGCCCAAGGAAAAGGGTGCTGGGCGCGCATGCCAGGAGCCCTCGCCATCACCGCCGATCTCCCAGTGGCATTTGCTGTGACTTGCATGCAGTTGCCAACTGTTGGGTGTGTGATGGCGGCGAATCAATGTGGGGTGTTTGGGCGTGCTGCTACTTCGGGTAAGACGCGGCCAACTTCGGTCTTCTCCATTCAAAGTTGCGCTCTTTTGCCGCCATTGTTTTGCAACCCGCTTTTTTGCGGTGGGCACGGCACAAAAACGGCGCGGCTTTCTAGAATCCGGCCCCAATGAAGCAAGACACCCGCGCCGCCGCCACACCGTCCCAGCCCGCCCAGGGCTGGCGGCTGGCGCAGGTTTGCCTGCGCCGTGGCGCCACCCAGGTGTTCGACCGGCTGGAGCTGGCGCTGGACGAGCCGCGCATCGGCCTGATCGGGCGCAACGGCGCGGGCAAGACCAGCCTGCTGCGCATGCTCGCGGGGCTGGAGCCGCCGCAGCACGGGCAGGTTTCCTGGCAGGGGCAGGCGGTGCACGCGCCCAGCCGCCAGGTGGGGCTGATGTTCCAGAACCCCGACGACCAGATCATCTTCCCCACCGTGGAGGAAGAGCTGGCCCTGTCCTGGCAGAGCGCGCACGGCGCCGACCGCCGCGCCGCCAAGGCCGGCGTGCGGCAGTTCCTGCAGGCCCGCGGCCTGGCCGACTGGGGGCCGCGCGCCGTGGGCGCGTTGAGCCAGGGCCAGCGCCAGTGGGTGTGCTGGCTGGCCATGCTGCTGGCCGGGCCGCGCGTGCTGCTGCTGGACGAGCCCTACGCCAGCCTCGATCTGCCCGGCCAGATGCGCCTGGCGGCGGAAATGGCCGCCAGCCCGCAGCAGATCATCGTCTCCACCCATGTGCTGGAGCATGTACGCGCCTACCCGCGCGTGCTGTGGCTGGAGCAGGGGCAGGTGCGCGCCGACGGCCCCGGCGCCGTGGTCTGCGCGGCCTACGAAGCCTGGGCGCGCGCCTTGGAGTTTTGACCCATGGGCAGCCTGTACAGCGAATACACCACCTGGCTGCACAGCTGGCGCGCGGGCGCCAAGCTGCTGGCGCTGGCGCTGCTGGGCACGCTGCTGTTCGCGCTGCGCCAGCCCTGGATGCTGGCGGCGGCCGCCGTGCTGTGCGCCGCCCTGTACGCCAGCCTGGGCGCGGCCACGCGGGCGGCGCGGCGGCTGATGGTGTCGGTGCTGGTCGGCGCCGCGCTCGTGGCGGCCTTCCACGCCGCCATGGGCCACTGGGCGCTGGCCGCCACCAGCGCGCTGCGGCTGGCCTGCGCCGCCAGCCTGGGCGTGGCGCTGACGGTGACCACGCGCAGCGGCGACCTGGTGGACGTGCTGGAGTGGCTGCTGGCGCCGCTGCGCCCGCTCGGCGTGCAGCCCGCGCGCCTGTCGCTGCAACTGGCGCTGATGCTGCGCTTCACCGAACATTTCTTCGTGCAGTGGCAGAAGCTGGACGAAGCCCACCGCCTGCGCACCGGGCGCGCCGGAGGGCTGCGCCTGATCGCGCCGCTCACGGTGCAGATGCTGCAAACCGCGCGCCGCGTGGGCGATGCGCTGTTCGTGCGCCTGGGATGAAACGGCAACCCCCTGAGCGGCTGCGCCGCTTCCCCCTTCTCTCACGCTGCGCGTGGGAAGGGGGACGACGCCCGCGCGGCGGGGCGGCCCTTGCGCGGCGTCTGCTGGCCTGGGGCGCTGCGCCAACCCCCTGCTGCGGGCCATGCATGCGCATGCCTTCCCAAACACCATCGACCCGTATCACCAGGAGATTTTCCACATGACCCCCAGCCTGAACCGCCACGGCGCCCAATCCCTGTCCATGGTGGCCCTGTTTGCCGCGCTGATGGCGGTCATGGGCCTGATTCCGAAGATCGACCTGCCGTTCGGCGTGCCCATCACGCTGCAGTCGCTGGGCGTGATGCTCGCGGGCTGCCTGCTGGGCGCGCGGCGCGGCTTCCAGGCCATGGCGCTGTTCCTGCTGGCGGTGGCCGCCGGGCTGCCGTTGCTGTCGGGCGGCCGGGGCGGCCTGGGCGTGTTCATGGCGCCGTCGGCCGGCTACCTGGTGGGCTACGCATTCGCCGCCGGCGTGACCGGCGCGCTGATGGCCCGCCTGCCCGCCGGCACGCCCCTGCGCGCCGCCGCCAGCGCCTGCGCTGCCTCGGTGCTGGGCGGGCTGGTGTTCCTGCACGCGCTGGGCATTGCCGGCCTGGTGGCGCTGGCCCGGATGCCGCTGCGCCAGGCGTTCATGGTGGACCTGGCCTTCGTGCCCGGCGACCTGGTCAAGTGCGTGCTGTGCGCGCTGGTGGTGCACACAGTCGCCAAGGCCCTGCCCGACTGGCGCATGGGCGGCCGCGCATGAGCGCACCGCCGCCGTTTCAGCAGGTGCACGCGCCGCTGGCCCACTGGGCCGGGCAGCGGCCCGGGGCCGTCGCCCTGGCCCATGAAACGGGCCACCTGACCTTTGCCGAACTGCATGCCCGCGTGCAGCAGCGCGCCCAGGCCCTGCAGGCCGCGCAGGCCCCCGCTACGGTGCTGCTGCCGCGCACGCTGGGCGTGGTGGAGACGCTGGTGGAATTCCTGGGCGTGCTGGCGTCCGGGCGCTGCGGCGCCATCGGCGACCCGGCCTGGCCCGCGCCCATTGCCGCGTCGGTGCAGGTGGCCATCGGCGCCCTGCCGCCGCCGGCGCCCACGCCGCCCGGGCGGGCGCCGTTCTACATCGGCTTCACCTCCGGCAGCACCGGCATGCCCAAAGGGTTCCGGCGCCACCACCAGTCGTGGGTGGAGAGCTTTCGCGTCAGCCTGCGCGACTTCGGCCCCGCCATGGCGGGCCGCATCGTGGCGCCGGGCAGCATGACGCACTCGCTGTTCCTGTTCGGCGCCATGCTGGGGCTGTGGACCGGCGCGGGCGCCGTGGTGCAGGCGCATTTTTCCGCCGAGCGCACGCTGCACGACCTGGCCAGCGCGCCCGCCACCGCGCTGGTGGCCGTGCCCAGCCAGTTGCTGCTGATGCTGCAGTTGGCGCAGCGCCGCCACTGCGCCCCCGTGCCCCAGGTGCGGCTGGTGCTCATCAGCGGCGCGCGCTGGATGCGCGAGCACACGCCCGCGCTGCACCGGCTGTTCCCCGCTGCGCGCATCGTGGAGTTCTACGGCGCCTCCGAAGCCAGCTACGTGGCCTGGATGGACGCCTGCGAAGACGCGCCGCCCCAGGCCGTGGGCCGCCCGTTCAGCAACGTCGCCCTGCGCATCGGCGACCATCCCCACACTCCGGTGGCCACGGGCGAGCCCGGGCGCATCTGGATGCGCAGCCCCATGCTGTTCATGGACTACGTGCACGCCATCGACGGCTCGGCCGCCGTGCAGGAAGACGGCTGGCTGAGCGTGCGCGACATGGGCTGGCTCGACGCCCAGGGCCTGCTGCACCTGTGCGGCCGCGAAAGCCGCATGCTCGTCACCCAGGGCAAGAACCTGTTCCCCGAGGAAGTGGAGGCGCGCCTGCAGGCCCACCCGGCCATTGCCCAGGCCAGCGTGCTGGGCCAGCCCGACCCGCTGCGCGGCCTGCGCGTGCATGCCGTGCTGGCCGTGGCCCCGGGCCAGGCGCTGCCCGACGGGCTGGCCCTGGCCCACTGGTGCCGCGCCACGCTGGAGGCCTACAAGGCCCCGCGCCAGTGGTGGCGCTGGCAAGGCCCCTGGCCACAAACGCGCAGCGGCAAGACCGACCACGCCGCCCTGGCCCAGGCGCTGCAGGCCGCCGACGAAAGGCTACGGCCATGGCGCTGAACGCCGGCTGGCCCATCATCGGCTGGGCCCGCACCCCGGTGGCCCCCGTCGGCGGCGCGCTGCGCCACTGCGAGCCGCATGACCTGGGCGCGCCGCTGGTGCGGCACCTGCTGGCGCAGGCCGGCCTGCCCGCCGATGCGGTGGACGCCGTGGTGCTGGGCAACGCCCTGGGCGCGGGCGGCAACCCGGCGCGCTTGCTGGCGCTGGCCGCCGGCCTGCCCGAACGCACCCAGGCGCTGACCGTGGACACGCAATGCTGCGCCGGCATGGACGCCGTCACCCAGGCCTGCGGCCTGCTGGCCCTGGGCCAGGCCCAGGTGGTGCTGGCCGGCGGCGCCGAAGCCTGGAGCCGCGCCCCCATCCGCATGCACCGCCCGCGCGGCGCCGAGGCACCCCAGCCCTACGAACAGCCCGCCTTCACCCCCTGGCCCGCGCGCGACCCCGACATGCTCGACGCCGCGGCCGACAGCGCCGCGCTGCAGGCCCTGGGCCGCAGCGCGCAGGACGCCTACGCCCTGCACAGCCATGCCCAGGCCTGCCGCCACCGCAGCGCCCAGCAGGCCGAAACCGTGCCCGTGGCCGGGCTGGCGCAGGACGCCTATCCGCGCGCGTTAACGCCCGCCCGCGCCGCGCGCATGCCCGCCGTGCGCCAGCGCGCCAGCGCCCAAGGGCTGGACTGCAGCCTCTCGCCCCTGGCCATCGCCCCCCGGGCCGACGGCGCCGCCCTGCTGCTGCTGGCCCACCCGGCCGCCTGCCGCCGCTGGGGCCTGCGCCCACGCGCCGCCTGGCGCGACGCCTGCACCCTGGGCGGCGCGCCCGAGGCGCCCATGCTCTGCGCCCAGCAGGCCGCGCTGGCGCTGCTGCGGCGCCACGCCATCGCCCCGGCCGCGCTGGGCGCCGTGGAGCTGCACGATGCCTTTGCCGCGCAGGGCCTGGCCTTCGCCGCCGCCCTGGGCCTGCCCTGGCAGGCCCTGAACGCCGAAGGCGGCGGGCTGGCGCGCGGGCACCCCATTGGCGCCTCGGGCGCCATCGCCCTGGTGCGCGCGCTGGCCCGCCGCGCCGCGGCGGCGGCCACGCAGCCCCAGGCCCTGGCGCTGGCCTGCGTGGCCGGTGCCGGGGGGCTGGGCAGCGCCACCTTGCTGGGCGCCTGGAATGGCTCCGAATGACTGACACCTACCAACCGCTGGCGCGCACGCGCCACTCCGTGCGCGCCTTTCTGCCCACGCCGGTACCCCGGCCCCTGCTGGAAGAGTTGCTGCAAACCGCCCGGCTGGCGCCCAGCGGCGCCAACCTGCAGCCCGGGCATTTCTGGCTGGTGCAGGGCAGCGTGCGCCAGGCCCTGACCGACGCCCTGTGCCACGCCTACGCCAGCGGCCAGCCCGAGGAGGAGGACTACGCCTACTTCCCGCGCCCCATGCCGATGCAGCTGCGCAAGCGCCAGGCGGCGGCGGCCCAGGCGCTGTACGGCTGCCTGGGCGTGGAGCGCGGCGACGCCGCCGCGCGCGCCCGGCACTTCGCGCACAACTACCGCTTCTTCGATGCGCCGGCGGCGCTGGTGGTCACGCTGCAGCAGGACTTCGGCAGCGGCGGCTTCATGGACCTGGGCATGGCGCTGCACGGCCTGATGCTGGCCGCCCATGCGCGCGGCCTGGGCGCCTGCGCCATCGGCGCGCTGGCCTCGTACCCCGGCGTGGTGCGCCAGGCCCTGGGCCTGCCTGCCGACCATCTGGTGGTCTGCGGCATGGCCCTGGGCTACGAGGACACGGCCGCACCGGTCAATGCCACGCGCACGCAGCGCGCGGCGTTGAAGGAGTATTTTTCGGTCTTGGGCTAAAAAAGCCCGCCCCCCTGCGGCGGCGCCACGCCTAGGTGGCGGTAGGCGGCCAGGGTGGCGATGCGCCCGCGCGGGGTGCGCTGCAGGAAGCCTTGCTGGATCAGGTAGGGCTCGATCACGTCTTCGATGGTGCCCGGCTCCTCGCCGATGCTCGCGGCGATGTTGTCCAGCCCCACGGGGCCGCCGTCGAAGCGGTGGATCACGGCCTCCAGCAGCTTGCGGTCCATCACGTCGAAGCCTTGCGGGTCCACGTCGAGCAGGGCCAGCGCGCGCTGGGCGATGTCCAGGGTGATGCGGCCGTCGCCCTTCACGTCGGCGTAGTCGCGCACGCGGCGCAGCAGGCGGTTGGCGATGCGCGGCGTGCCGCGCGAGCGGCGCGCGATCTCGGCGCTGCCCTCGGGGTCGATGGGGGCCTGCATCAGCGCGCTGCTGCGCGTGACGATGCGCGACAGCTCCTCGGGCGTGTAGAACTCCAGCCGCGCGACGATGCCGAAGCGGTCGCGCAGCGGGTTGGTGAGCATGCCGGCGCGCGTGGTGGCGCCCACCAGGGTGAAGGGCTGCAGGTCGAGCTTGATGCTGCGCGCCGCGGGGCCTTCGCCGATCATGATGTCGATCTGGTAGTCCTCCAGCGCGGGGTAGAGGATTTCCTCCACCACGGGCGAGAGGCGGTGGATCTCGTCGATGAAGAGCACATCGTTGCGCTCCAGGTTGGTGAGCAGCGCGGCCAGGTCCTTGGGCTTTTCCAGCACCGGGCCGCTGGTCTGGCGCAGTTGCACGCCGAGTTCGGCGGCAATGATGTGGCTGAGCGTGGTCTTGCCCAGGCCGGGCGGGCCGAAGAGCAGCACGTGGTCCAGCGCCTCGCCGCGCTTCTTGGCCGCGCCAATGAAGATTTCAAGCTGCTCGCGTGCCTTGGCCTGGCCCACGTAGTCGTCGAGCAGCTTGGGGCGCAGCGCGCGCTCCAGCGCTTCCTCCTGCGGCGAGGCAGGGGCGGCGGAGACCACGCGCTTCGGTGGCGCGGGGGCGAAGTCGTCGGTGTGGATGGTCATCGCGGGGCGCTGCGGTTACTTGGCCAGCGCCTTCAGCGCCAGCTTGATGCCTTCGCTCACGCCCACGTCGGCCGGCAGGGCCTTGAGGGCGGCGGCGGCCTCCTTGTCGCTGTAGCCCAGGGCCAGCAGCGCCTGCAGGATGTCGGCCTGGCTGTCGTCGACTGCGTGGGCGCGCGCGCCCATGTCGGCGCCGAGCTTGCCCTTGAGCTCCAGCAGCAGGCGCTCGGCGGTTTTCTTGCCGATGCCGGGCACCTTCACCAGGCGGCCGCTTTCCTGCAGCGAAATGGCCTGCGCCAGGTCCTGCACGCCCAGGCCCGAGAGGATGGACAGCGCCGTGCGCGGCCCCACGCCGCTGATCTTGATGAGTTCGCGGAACGCCTGGCGCTCGGGCGCCGTGCCAAAGCCGTAGAGCAGCTGCGCGTCCTCGCGCACGATGAACTGGGTGAGCAGGCCCACGCGCTCGCCCACGGCGGGCAGGTTGTAGAAGGTGCTCATGGGCACCAGCACCTCGTAGCCCACGCCGTTGCAGTCCACCAAGACCTCGGGGGGGTTCTTTTCCAGCAGCGTGCCGGTCAATTTGCCTATCATGCGAATCCTTTGCCGCACCTTCGGGCGGCGACCCACGGAATTATCAAGCGTGATCCTGCGCCACACCTTCACCCCGCACAACAACCTGCGCCTGTCCCACCTGTGCGGCCCGGCCGATGCGCACCTGCGCACCATCGAGCTGGCGCTGCAGGTCAAGATCGCCCACCGGCACGAACAGTTCAAGGTGGACGGCCCCAAGGCCGCCGCCCAGCAGGCCATGGAGCTGCTGCAGGCGCTGTATGAAATGGCCGACCGCCCGATCCAGGACGACATGCTGCAGCTCATGCTGGCGGGCGACAGCGCCATGGTGGAGGCCGGGGACGGCGCCCAGGTGCTGCACACGCGCCGCGCCGACCTGCGCGCGCGCACGCCGCGCCAGAGCGTGTACCTGGACAACATCGCCACGCACGACATCACCTTCGGCATCGGCCCGGCGGGCACGGGCAAGACCTACCTCGCCGTGGCCTGCGCCGTCGATGCGCTGGAGCGCAGCCAGGTGCAGCGCATCGTGCTCACGCGCCCGGCCGTGGAGGCCGGCGAGCGCCTGGGCTTCCTGCCCGGCGACCTGACGCAGAAGGTGGACCCGTACCTGCGTCCGCTGTACGACGCGCTGTACGAGCTGATGGGCTTCGACAAGGTGCAGAAGGCCTTCGAGCGCAACGCGCTGGAGATCGCGCCGCTGGCCTTCATGCGCGGGCGCACGCTGAACAACGCCTTCGTCATCCTCGACGAGGCGCAGAACACCACGCCCGAGCAGATGAAGATGTTCCTCACGCGCATCGGCTTCGGCGCCAAGGCCGTGGTCACGGGCGACGTGAGCCAGGTCGATCTGCCTAAGGGCGCCATGAGCGGCCTGGTGGACGCGGAGCGCGTGCTCCAGCGCGTGCAGGGCATCGCCATCTCGCGCTTCACCAGCGCCGACGTGGTGCGCCACCCGCTGGTGGCGCGCATCGTCGATGCCTACGACGCGCAACGCAGCCGGCGCAGCCCAGCCGCCTGATTCTTCTCCCGATTTGATAGCTGCCAGCGCTTGTCTGGCGGGCGCTGGAGGCCAAAATGGCTTTGAACCAACTCACCCTGTCCCTGCAATTCGCGCGCGATGCCGCCGAACACCGCGCCACCCTGCCGCGCCATAAGGTGGCGCGCTGGATACGCCACGCGCTGGCCGTGGACGCGGAGATCACCGTGCGCATCGTCGGCACCGGGGAAGGCCAGCGGCTCAACCGTGAATACCGTCAGAAGGACTACGCCACCAACGTGCTCACCTTCGACTACCAGCAGGCCCCCCTGGCCGTGGCCGACCTGGTGCTGTGCGCCCCCGTGGTCGAGCGCGAGGCGCGCGAGCAGAACAAGACGCTGGAAGAACACTACGCCCACCTGCTGGTGCACGGCGCGCTGCACGCCCAGGGCTGGGACCACGAAACCAGCGCCGAAGATGCCGACGAGATGGAGGCCTACGAGACCGCCATCATGGAAGAACTGGGCTTTGCCGACCCGTATGCCAAAGAGGCCAAAGAGGACAAGTAAAACACCGTAACCCGGCAGGCAACCAATACGGCGGCGCGGCGCGCCTAAGATCGGCTCCGATGTTCGATACCGCCTTGCTCCTCGCCGCCGCCTTCGTCGCTGGCGCGCTCAATGCCGTCGCCGGGGGCGGCAGCTTCCTCACGCTGCCCGCGCTGGTCTTCACCGGCGTGCCGCCCGTGGCCGCCAATGCCACCGGCACCGTGGCGCTGCTGCCCGGCTACATGGCGGGTGCCTGGGGCTTTCGCGAGGACATGGTGCCGCCGCCCGGCCTCTCGATGCGCACCGTGGTGGCGCTCTCGCTCATCGGCGGCTCGGCGGGCGCGGCGCTGCTGCTGTTCACGCCCGATGCCACCTTCAAGAAAGTCGTGCCCTGGCTGCTGCTCGCGGCCACGGCCCTGTTCGCCTTCGGGCCGCAGCTGCGCCAATGGGCCGGGGCCAGCCGCCATGGCGCGCCGTCGCCGCTGCGGGCCGCGCTGGGCATGCTGGCCGTGGCGGCCTACGGCGGCTACTTCAACGGCGGCCTGGGCATCCTGCTGCTGGCGCTGTTCGGCCTGCTCGGGCAGACCCAGCTCCATGCCATGAACGGCATGAAGAACCTCGTCTCAGCCTTGCTCACGGCGATTGCCGTGGCCATCTATGCCGCGGGCGGCATCGTGCAGTGGCCGCAGGCGCTGGTGATGATGGTGGCCGCCACGGCGGGCGGCTACGGCGGGGCGCGCGTGGCGCGCCGGCTGCCCGCGCCGGTGCTGCGCTGGGGCATCGTGGCCACGGGGCTGGTGATGGCGGCGGTGTTCTTCTGGCGGCAGTAGCCTGCACGGGCGCGGCCATGCGCCAAACGGCGTATTCACCGTGCGCGCCTGGCGTGAAGAATGCAGGCGTGTTCATACCCAGGCCACGCCATGCGCTCTTTTGCCCTGTACGCCCCCTGCCTGTGGATGGCGGCCCTGCTTGCCAGCACTGCCGTCCGTGCGCAGGAAAGCCACCTTCCCGGGGTCTTCGTCCATGGCCCGCGCGATGCGGCCATCGGCACGGCCGACAGCGCCACCGAGGGGGCGGCGGAAAAAGCCGCGTTCCAGGCCCGCCCCAAGCTGCGCCCCGGGGACATTGTCGAAGCCGTGCCGGGCGTGGTGGCCACGCAGCACTCGGGTGACGGCAAGGCGAACCAGTACTTCCTGCGCGGGTTCAACCTCGACCACGGTACCGATTTCGCCATCACGGTGGATGGCATGCCCGTGAACATGCCCACGCACGGGCATGGACAGGGGTTTGCCGACTTGAACTTCCTGATTCCGGAGCTGGTGTCCGGCGTGCACTACCGCAAGGGGCCTTACTTTGCCGACGGCGGAGACTTCTCGCTCGCCGGCAGCGCCGCGCTCGGCCATGTCAGCGCGCTCGATGCGCCCTTCGCCGAGGCCACGCTCGGCGCCCACGGTTTCCGGCGCCTGCTCGCGGCGGGCTCCCGCACCCGGGAAGACCAGACCTGGCTCGGCGCCATCGCGCTGGAGGGGAACGACGGCCCCTGGGACGCACCCGAGCGCCTGCGCAAGGTCAACGCCGTGCTGCGCTATTCCCACGGCACGCCGGCGCGCGGCTTCAGCCTGACGGGCATGGCCTACCAGGGCCGCTGGAATGCCACCGACCAGATTCCCGAGCGTCTGGTGGCCAGCGGCGGGCTCTCGCGCTTCGGATCGCTCAACCCCACCGACGGCGGGCGAAGCCGGCGCGCCAGCCTGTCGGGCCAGTGGTTCGCCCACACCCCCGAGGGCCAGACGCAGTTCGGCGCCTACGCCATCGACTACCGTTTCGCGCTGTTCTCGGACTTCACGTACTTCCTGAACGACCCCGTCCACGGCGACCAGTTCGAGCAGACCGACCGCCGCCGCATCTTCGGCGCGCACGCCCTGCACAGCCGGCCCAACCGCATCGCGGGCCTCGACGGGATCCTGCGCCTTGGCGCCCAGTGGCGTGGCGACCGCATCGGCGAGGTGGGGCTCTACCGCACGGTGGCACGCGAGCGCATCGCCACCCTGCGCGACGACCGGGTGGCGCAGGACCTGTTCTCGGCCCACGTTCAGCAACTGCTGCACTTCAGCGCGCGCTGGCGTGGCTACCTGGGGCTGCGCGGCGACATGCTGCGCTACCGGGTGGAGGGGCGCGAGCCCGTGTACGGCAGGGCCAACAGCGGCCACGGCCATGATGCGCTGGCCAGTCCCAAGGCGGGGCTGGCCTTCACCGCCACGCCGGCGCATGAGCTGTACCTGAACGCCGGCGCGGGGCTGCACAGCAACGATGTGCGCGGCGCCACGATCCGCACCGACCCGCAAAGCGGCCTGCCCGCCGACCCGGTGCCGGCGCTCGTGAAGGGGCGGGGCGCCGAGATCGGCTGGCGCTTCCAGCCGCACGACGGCCTGGCCCTCACAGCCGCACTGTGGCAGCTCCAGCTCGATTCGGAGCTGGTCTATGTGGGCGACGCCGGCACCACCGAGCCCGGCCGCGCCAGCACGCGGCGCGGGCTGGAGGCCACCGTGCGCTGGCAGGCCCACCCGCGCTAGCGCCTGGAGGGCGACGTGGCGCTGTCGCGCGCCCGCTTCCGGGGCCAGGCGCCCGCAGGCGAGGGCAACCACATCGACAACGCCGTGGAGCGGGTCCTCGCCGCCGGGGTGGTCTATGCCAGCGGGCCACTGACGGCGGCCCTGCGCCTGCGCTACCTGGGGCCGCGCGCGCTGGATACGCGCGGCACCGTGCGCTCGCGCGCCGCCACGCTGCTGAACCTTGGCGTCCGCCATGCCGTGGACCGGCACCTGACGCTCGGGCTCGATCTTTTCAACCTGGCCGGAAGGCAGGACAACGACATCGAGTACCTCTATGCCTCATGCACCGCCGGGGAGGTGGCGCGCGGCACCTGCGACGGCAGCATCGAGGGGCGCCACATCCACCCCGTGGAGCCGCGCAGCGCGCGCGTCAGCGCACGCTGGACGTTCTGAGGGGCCACCGCGCTGGGGTACGGCGCGTGGCCGATTTGCTCTCAAAAAAATAGCTGCCAGCGCTTGATGGACAAGCGCTGGCAGCCGTTTTGGCTTGAAAGCCGGTTACTTGGCGAGCGGCGGGATGCGCAGCTTCTGGCCGGGGTAGATCTTGTCCGGGTGCGTCAGCATGGGCTTGTTGGCCTCGAAGATCACCGGGTACTTGTTGGCGTCGCCGTAGAACTTCTTGGCGATGGCCGAGAGCGTGTCGCCGCGCACCACGTCGTGGTACTGCGCCTCGGGCTCGGGGTTGGTCACGGCCATCTGGTTGTCCACGCTCTGCACGCTGGCCACGTTGCCGCAGCACAGGGTCACCTTTTCCTTGACGGCCTGCGTGGGCGCCTGGCCTTGCACGGTGACCTTGCCCTGGCTGCCGTCGAAGGCCACCTTCACGTCGCTCACGCCCAGGTTCTGCGCGCCGATGTAGGTGGCGATGGCCTGCGCGGCCTTGGCATTGAGTTCATCCGCGGAGGGTGCTGCGGGCGTGGCCGCCTGTGCTTCCTTGCCGCCGAACAGCTTTTCACCGGCTTCCTTGATGAAACTGAAAAGACCCATGGTCCAACTCCTGTAGGTGGTGGTTGAGTGAGATCGAAGCGCCCACTGTAACGCCGCCGTGCGGCGTGTGGCCGTGGCGCGAGACGATTGTTCACTATCGCCTAGGAGGCAGGCGCCAGCGCAAAACTCGTGATAATCGCGCCCTATGACTTTTCTGGCCATAGACGTTGGCAACACCCGCCTCAAATGGGCGCTGTACGACGCGCCCCGCCCGGGCGCGGCATTGCTCGCGCATGGGGCCGAGTTCCTGGAGCACATCGAGCGTCTGGCCGAGCATGCCTGGGGGGCCTTGCCAGCGCCTTCGCGCATCCTGGGCTGCGTGGTGGCGGGCGATGCCGTGAAGCGCCGCGTGCGCGAGCAGGTGGAGCAGATGCCGCAGTGGGACGTGACGCCGCAGTGGGTGGTGTCCTCGGTGCAGGAGGCCGGGCTGGTGAATGGCTACGACCATCCGCTGCGCCTGGGGGCCGACCGCTGGGTGGCCATGATCGGCGCGCGCCACCGCCTGCTGGCGCGCGGCGAGCGGCGGCCGCTGATCGTGGTCATGGTGGGCACGGCGGTGACCGTGGAGGCCATCGACGCCGAAGGGCGCTTCCTGGGCGGCCTGATCCTGCCGGGCCACGGCATCATGCTGCGCGCGCTTGAATCGGGCACGGCTGGCCTGCACGTGCCCACGGGCGAGGTGCGGCTTTTTCCCACCAACACCAGCGATGCGCTGACCAGCGGCGGCACCTACGCCATCGCCGGGGCCGTGGAGCGCATGTTCCAGCACCTGGCGCAGCACTGCGGCCAGGAGCCGGCGTGCCTGATGACCGGCGGCGCCGGCTGGAAGATGGCGCCGAGCATGACGCGACCCTTCGAGCTGGTGGACCACCTGATTTTCGACGGCCTGCTCGAAATCGCCGCCCACCGCGTGGCGGCGGCGGCGCGCCAGGCGGCGGCCTGATCCGGCACGCGTCCGCGGGGGTCAGTCGTCGGCCAGTTCGGCGCGCGCCAGTTCCACGTCCAGGTGCTCCATGGCGTCCGCCGGCTCGCAGGCGGCCGCTTGTTCGTAGAGCTTGGTGGCTTCTTTCATTTTCTTGTCGCCTTCGAGCATGACCAGCGCGTTGGCGTATTCGATCATGGCGATGGCCGAGCCCGGGTTGAGCTTGAGCGCCTGCTGGAACAGCTTCAGCCCCGTGTCCTTCTTCGCTCCGTAGGTCATGCCGCCGATGAGCGCGCCCACCTTGTCGATCACTTCGGCGTGGAAGGCGCCCAGGGCGATATGGGCGTCGGCATGCGCGGGGGCCAGAGCGATGGCTTTTTCCAGCGCGGTCTTGATCTTGCCGCCCAGGCCCTGGGCCAGCGCCTTGGCCACACTGATGCCCTGGCTGTAGCGTCCCAGGGCGTAGGCGTGCCAGTACCAGGCGTTGGCGTTGCCGGGCTCGGCCTGGGCTTGCGCTTCGGCGCGTTCGGCCACCTGGAGGAACAGGTCGAGCCGGTTCTTCTCCTTCGGCTCCAGGTAGGTGGCGTAGATGGCCTGGGCCTTGTTGGCTGCCGTGATGCCGGCGCCGCCCGCGGCCAGGCCGGCTTCGGTGGCGCGCTGGAATTCGCCGGCATGGAACAGGGCCCAGGCGTCGAGCACTTTCTTGTCGCTGGGGCAGGGTTCGGCGTCGCCCGCATGCAGGCGCGCCCATTGCTTCTTGGCGCTGGCGGCGGTGAAGGGGTAGTCGCTGGCATGGGGGAAAGCGGTCCAGGCGGCCATGGTGGTTGTCTCCTTATGGTTTTGTCGTTGAGGGTGTCAGGGTGTCGCGGTCGGTGCCTGGTAGGCGCTGGCGAGGGTGAGCAGGTGGGCGCGCTGGCTGGCCTCGAGGTAGGGCATCAGCAGGTTCAGCACGTGGTGCGCGCCGCGCAGCAGCGCGGCCTGGGCGCTCTCAGGCTCGAGTGCGCGGCGCGGGTCGCGCACGTACTCGAAGCTCAGCCAGTAGGTCAGCACCACGACCATGCTGGTGGCCGTGGGCTCCAGTTCGCGCGAGTCGATCTGCAGGGCCCCGGCGCGCTGCATGCCGTCGAGCAGCGTGCGCATGGCGCGGGTCTTGTGCTTGAGCACGGCCTGGAAATGTGTTTCCAGGCGCCGGTTCTTGGACAGCAGGTCGTTGAGGTCGCGGTACAGGAAGCGGTATTGCCAGATCAGCTCGAACAGGGTGTGCATGAAGAACCAGGCGTCTTCCACGTTGCGCACGCCGGTACTGGCGCCCAGGAGCTCGTCCAGGCTGCCGTCGTAGCGGTCGAACAGCGCGTTGATCAGCTCATCCTTGGCAGGGTAGTGGTAGTACAGGTTGCCAGGGCTGATGCGCAATTCGGCCGATATCAGCGTGGTCGAGACGTTGGGTTCGCCAAACCGGTTGAACAGGTCCAGCGTGGTTTCCAGAATGCGTTCGGCGGTGCGGCGCGGCGCTTTTTTCACCATGGATGCGGATCCTCATGCTCGTTCTTGCGGGCTACTCTAACCGACGATGCCGCGCGCTGGCATGGGGGTTGCGCAGGGTCGATGCAAAGAAAACGGCTGCCGCACCCAAGGCGCGACAGCCGCATGGGCAGGGCGTTGCCTGCCGGGGAAATGCGCAGCGCGATCAGGCGCTGGCAGGGGTGTCCGCAGGTGCCGCGGCGGCGGGTTCTGCACCGGCGTTGCGCGGCGCTACCTGGGGAAAGGGCGGGCGCTTGGCGGCCGGCTTCTTGGCTGCGGGCTTGCTCGCTGCCTTCTCGGCTGCGGGCTTGGGTGCGGCCTTTTTCGGCGCGGGCTTGGCGGCCGGCTTGGCTGCGGCTTGCTTCGGTGCCGGGGCGGCCTTGGCGGTGGCGGCCTTCTTGGCGGCGGGCTTGGCTTCGGCCTTGGCGGCAGGCGGTGCCTTGCCCACGCTCTTGGCCAGGGCGTCAATGCGGGCGTTCAGCGCGTCCAGGTCGCGCGAGGTGGGCACGCCCAGGCGGGACAGGGCCTTGGCCACGCGATCCTCGAAGATGGATTCGAGCTTGTCCCACTGGCCGGCGGCGCGCGAGCCGATGTCGTTGGCCATGTGGGTCACGCGGCTGGTGGCCTCGGTGATCTTTTCCTCGGCCACGGCCTGGGTCTTGCGCTGCATCGACAGGCCTTCCTTCACCAGGGACTCGAACACCTTGGAGCCTTCTTCCTGGGCCTTGGCGAAGGCACCCAGGCCGGCAAGCCAGATCTGCTGGGCCGAGTCCTTGATGGCGCGCGGCAATTCGGCGCTGTTCTTTTTCTTTTCGTTGCTGAGTTTCTGCAGTTTCTTGACCATGGAAAACCTCCGGGGCAATAGGGATTGCGGTTGCCAGCATTTTGTGTTCTGGCGCGTGAGGGCAACTTTACGCCTGCAAGGCGCATGCGTGTAGGTGCCTGTTCCTAAAAACATAGAGCTCTGCGCCTACTCGCCGTGCCGCCGCACCCGCTAGCATCGCCCCGGGTTTGTGCTGAATCGGGCGCCATGGGCGCCGGGCAAGAATCGCCGAGTCTAAAGGAGCTATTTTCTATGCGGTATTTCGTCACGGGGGCAACGGGTTTCATCGGCAAGCGGCTGGTCAAGAAGCTGCTGGAGCGCAAGGGCACGGTGGTTCATTTCCTGATCCGGCCCGAGAGTGCCGACAAGGTGGCGGCGCTGCGCAGCTACTGGGGCGTGGGCGCGGCCCGTGCCATTCCCGTGCATGGCGACCTGACGGCGAAGAAGCTCGGCGTGAGCGCGGCCGACGTCAAGGCGCTCAAGGGGCAGATCGACCATTTCTTCCACCTGGCCGCCGTGTACGACCTCGCGGCCGACGTCGAGACCCAGGTGGCCGTCAACATCGACGGCACGCGCAATACCGTCGACCTGGCGCGCGCCATCGACGCCGGGCACTTCCACCATGTGTCCTCCATCGCGGCGGCGGGACTGTACGAAGGCGTGTTCCGCGAGGACATGTTCGATGAGGCCGAAGGGCTGGACCACCCGTATTTCCAGACCAAGCACGAGAGCGAGAAGATCGTGCGCCAGGAGGGCAAGCTGGCCTGGACCGTGTACCGCCCCGCCATGGTGGTGGGCGACAGCCAGACGGGCGAGATGGACAAGATCGACGGCCCGTACTACTTCTTCAAGGTGATCCAGCGCCTGCGCCAGATCCTGCCGCCGTGGATGCCGTCGGTCGGCCTGGAGGGCGGGCGCGTGAACATCGTGCCGGTCGATTTCGTGGTCGATGCGCTGGCCGCCATCAGCCACCAGGAAGGCATTGCCAAGCGCTGCTTCCACCTCGTCGATCCGGTGGGCTACCGCGTGGGCGACGTGCTCGACATCTTCTCGCGCGCCGCGCACGCGCCGCGCATGAACCTGTTCATCAACGCCGCGCTGCTGGGCTTCATTCCCCGGGGCGTGCGCAAGGGGCTGATGGCGCTGTCGCCCATGCGCCGCGTGCGCAATGCCGTCATGAAGGACCTGGGCCTGCCCGAGGACATCCTCACCTTCATCAACTACCCCACGCGTTTCGATTGCCGCGAGGCCCAGGCCGCGCTCAAGGGCACGGGCGTGCAGTGCCCCAACCTGCGCGACTACGCCTGGCGCCTGTGGGACTACTGGGAGCGCCACCTCGACCCCGAGCTGCACATCGACCGCTCGCTCAAAGGCACGGTGGCGGGCAAGGTGGTGCTGATCACCGGCGGCTCGTCCGGCATCGGCCTGGCGGCGGCGCACAAGTTTGCCGAGGCGGGCGCCACCACCATCATCTGCGGGCGCGACCAGGACAAGCTCGACGCTGCCTGCCAGGAGGCCAAGGACAAGGGCCACGCCTTCGTCACCTACGCGGTGGACATCGCCGACATGCAGGACTGCGACCGCTTCGTGCAGCAGCTCATCGCCGACCATGGCGGCGTGGACTTTCTCGTCAACAACGCGGGCCGCTCCATCCGCCGCGCCATCGAAAGCAGCTACGACCGCTTCCACGACTACGAGCGCACCATGCAGCTCAACTACTTCGGCAGCCTGCGCGTGACCATGGGCCTGATGCCCAAGATGGTGGAAAAGCGCAAGGGCCATGTGGTCAACATCAGCTCCATCGGCGTGCTGACGAACGCTCCGCGCTTCTCCGCCTACGTGGCGAGCAAGGCGGCGCTGGATTCGTGGACGCGCTGCGCCGCCAGCGAGTTCGCGGACCAGGGCGTCACCTTCACCACCATCAACATGCCGCTGGTGCGCACGCCCATGATCGCGCCGACCAAGATCTACGACAACGTGCCCACGCTCAGCCCCGACGAGGCGGCCGACCTGATCGCCCAGGCCTGCATCTTCAAGCCCGTGCGCATCGCCACCAAGCTGGGCATCACCGGCCAGGTGCTGCATGCGCTGCTGCCGCGCGTGGCGCAGATCACGATGAACACGAGCTTCCGCATGTTCCCCGACTCCGAGGCCGCGCAGGGCGACAAGAAGGGCGGCAAGCCCCAGCTTGCCGCCGAGGCCGAGGCGCTCAAGCAGATGATGCGGGGCATCCACTTCTGAGCCGGGCATGTGCGCGGGGGAGGGTGGGATAATCGCCCGTTTCCTTTCCAGCCCCCGCATTCCATGATTCTTGTGACTGGCGGCGCCGGTTTCATTGGCGCCAACTTCGTGCTCGACTGGCTCGCCTGCCAGGGCGAAGCGGTCGTGAACCTCGACAAGCTGACCTACGCGGGCAACCTGCACAACCTCGACAGCCTGCGCGGCGATGCGCGCCACGTCTTCGTGCAGGGCGACATCGGCGACCGCGCGCTGCTCGACCGCCTGCTGGCCGAGCACCGCCCGCGCGCTATCGTCAACTTCGCGGCCGAGTCGCACGTGGATCGCTCCATCCACGGCCCCGAGGACTTCATCCAGACCAACGTGGTCGGCACTTTCAGGCTTCTGGAGGCTGCAAGGCACTACTGGCAAGCGCTGGCAGCTACGGAAAAAGGAGCGTTCCGCTTCCTGCACGTCAGCACCGATGAGGTCTACGGCACGCTTGCGCCCGCCGATCCGGCCTTCACCGAAGAGCACCGGGTCGAGCCGAACAGCCCCTATTCGGCCAGCAAGGCCGCCAGCGACCACCTCGTGCGCGCCTGGCACCACACCTATGGCCTGCCGGTGCTCACCACCAATTGCAGCAACAACTACGGCCCGCTGCACTTTCCCGAGAAACTCATCCCGCTGATGATCGTCAACGCGCTGGCGGGCAAGAGCCTGCCCGTCTATGGCGACGGCATGCAGATCCGCGACTGGCTGTATGTGAGTGACCACTGCAGTGCCATCCGCCGCGTGCTGGAGGCGGGGCGGCTGGGCGAGACCTACAACGTCGGCGGCTGGAACGAAAAGCCCAACATCGAGATCGTCCACACCGTCTGCGCGCTGCTCGACGAACTGCGCCCGCGTGCCGACGGCCAGCGCTACGCCACGCAGATCACCTACGTGACCGACCGTCCCGGCCATGACCGGCGCTATGCCATCGATGCGCGCAAGATCGAGCGCGAGCTGGCTTGGCGCCCCGCCGAAACCTTCGACAGCGGCATCCGCAAGACCGTGCAGTGGTACCTGGAGCATCCCGAATGGGTGCAGCAAGTGCAGACCGGCGCCTACCGCGACTGGCTCGCCAAGCAATACGCAACGGCATGAACATCCTGCTTCTCGGCAAGAACGGCCAGGTCGGTTGGGAGCTGCAGCGCAGCCTGGCGGTGTTGGGCCAGGTCACGGCGCTGGATTTCGACAGCACGGCGCACTGCGGCGACTTTGCCAACCCCGATGGCGTGGCCGACACCGTGCGCGCGCTGCGCCCCGACGTGATCGTCAACGCCGCCGCGCACACCGCCGTGGACAAGGCCGAGGGCGAGCCGGAGCGGGCCCGCCTGCTCAACGCCACCACCCCCGGCAGGCTCGCCGAAGAGGCCGCGCGCCTGGGCGCCTGGCTGGTTCACTACAGCACCGATTACGTGTTCGACGGCAGCGGCGAGCGCCCCTGGGTGGAGGCCGACGCGCCCGCGCCGCTGTCGGTCTATGGCGCCACCAAGCTGGAGGGGGAGCAGCGTATCCAGCAATCCGGCTGCAAGCACCTCATCCTGCGCACGAGCTGGGTCTATGCCGCGCGCGGCGGCAACTTCGCCAAGACCATGCTGTGCTTAGGCAGCGAGCGCGAGCGCCTCACCGTGATCGACGACCAGTGGGGTGCGCCCACCGGGGCCGACCTGCTGGCCGACGTCACCGCGCACGCCATCCGCCACCTTGCCCGGCACCCGGAAGACGGCGGCCTGTACCACTGCGCGGCGGGTGGCGAGACGAATTGGCATTCGTATGCAAAATACGTTCTAGACCAAGCCAGTCAAGCGCAAGCAGCTATCAAAATGAAAGCGACTGAAATCGCTCCCGTACCCACCAGCGCCTTCCCCACGCCAGCGCAGCGTCCGCACAACTCGCGCCTGGATACCCGCAAGCTGCAGGCCACCTTCGGTCTCGCGCTGCCGCACTGGCAGCAGGGCGTGGCGCGCATGCTCACTGAAATCCTCTGACCCGTCCGCCCCATGACACAGCAACGCAAAGGCATCATCCTCGCCGGCGGCTCCGGCACCCGCTTGCACCCGGCCACGCTGGCCATCAGCAAGCAACTGCTGCCGGTGTACGACAAGCCCATGATCTACTACCCCCTCAGCACTTTGATGCTGGCGGGTATCCGCGACATCCTCGTCATCAGCACGCCGCAGGACACGCCGCGCTTCGCGCAGTTGCTGGGTGACGGCAGCCAATGGGGTGTCCGCCTGCAATACGCCGTGCAGCCCAGTCCCGACGGACTGGCGCAGGCCTTCCTGATCGGCGAGGAATTCCTCGGCGGCGCTCCCAGCGCGCTGGTGCTGGGCGACAACATCTTCTACGGCCACGACTTCCACCACCTGCTGGCCAACGCCATGGCCCGGCCCGAAGGCGCCAGCGTCTTCGCCTACCATGTGCACGACCCCGAGCGCTATGGCGTGGCTGAGTTCGATGCCCAGGGCAAAGTGCTGAGCCTCGAAGAAAAACCCAAGGCGCCCAAGTCCAGCTACGCCGTCACCGGCCTGTATTTCTACGACGCCCAGGTGGTCGAACTCGCCAAGCGCCTGCGGCCCTCGCAGCGCGGCGAGCTGGAAATCACCGACCTGAACCGCCTGTACCTGGAGCAGGGGCAGCTCAGCGTCGAGATCATGGGCCGGGGCTACGCCTGGCTCGACACCGGCACGCACGAAAGCCTGCTCGACGCGGGGCAGTTCATTGCCACGCTGGAGCAGCGCCAGGGCCTGAAGATCGCCTGCCCCGAGGAACTCGCCTGGCGCCACGGCTGGATCGACGCGGCCCAGCTGGAGAAGCTTGCGCAGCCGCTGTCGAAGAATGGCTACGGCCAGTACCTGCTGCGCCTGCTGAAAGAGAAGGTGTACTGATGCGCGTGACCCGCCTGGCGATCCCCGACGTGGTGCTGATCGAGCCCAAGGTGTTTGGCGATGCGCGCGGCTTCTTCTTCGAGAGCTTCAACCAGAAAGCCTTCAACGAAGCCACGGCGACCTGCCACCAGTTCGTGCAGGACAACCACAGCCGCAGCGGCCGTGGCGTATTGCGGGGGCTGCATTATCAGATCGAACAACCCCAGGGCAAGCTGGTGCGCGTGGCGCGCGGCACGGTGTGGGACGTGGCGGTGGACATCCGCAAAAGCGCGCCTACCTTTGGGCAATGGGTGGGTGCGGAACTGAGCGAGGACAACCAGCGGCAGTTGTGGGTGCCGCCCGGCTTCGCGCACGGGTTCGTTGTCTTGAGCGAGAGCGCGGACTTCCTCTACAAGACGACGGACTACTATGCGCCGCAGCATGAGCGGTGCATTGCGTGGAACGATGCGCAACTGGCGATTGCGTGGCCCTATGCGGGCGCGCCCAGCCTGTCCGCCAAGGATGCACAGGGTGTTTCGTTCGCGCAGGCGCCGGTGTATCCATGAACATCCAAGGCATGATCCCGATGCAGCGGGAACGTACACTTTGCCCCGTAGTGAGGTTTCTCAGCACATGGTGACAAATACATTGGCCGCTCCAGCGGCATCGCAGGAGCCGGTGGCCGCGCCGCGCCCCTTCTTGGGGGAGCTGCTGGTGCAGGCCGGCAAGCTCACGGCCCGCGACCTGGAACGTGCGCTTTCCGCGCAGCAGGAAATGGGCGGCATGCTCGGGCGTGTGCTGGTCCGGCTCGGGCTGGTGTCCGAAATCGACGTGGCGCGCACCTTGTCTGAGCAGTTGGGCCTGCCCTTTGTCGCTGCCGATGCCTTCCCCGACCTGATGCCCGAGGTGCCGGGACTGCTGCCGGAGTTTCTGCAGGCCAATACGATCTACCCCTTGCGCCAGGAGGGGCAGGAGCTCCATGTGGCCATGGCCGTGCCGCAAGACGCCTTCCTGCTCAAAGCGCTGCACCTGGTCACCGGCTGCACGGTGAAGTCGCACCTGGCCCTGGAAAGCGACATCGAGAAAGCGCTGGCAGAGCCCGCCGAGGAGGCCTCTACGGATGACGATGACGGCTTTGCCGATGGCCTTGACGGCGGCGACTTCGTCGAGCACCTGAAAGACCTGGCGAGTGAAGCGCCGGTGATCCGCCTGGTCAACACCATCATTGGCCGTGTGACCGACCTGCGCGCATCCGACATTCACCTGGAGCCTTTCGACGATGGCCTGCATGTGCGCTACCGTGTCGATGGCGTGATCCATCTGGGCGAGTTGGTGCCGCCGAGGCTTTCGGCCGCGGTCAGCTCGCGTGTCAAGCTGCTGGCGCATCTCGACATCGCGGAGCGGCGCTTGCCGCAGGACGGGCGCATCAAGACCCGCGTGAAGGGGCGCGAGCTGGATTTGCGCGTTTCCACCGTGCCCACGGTGCATGGCGAAAGCGTGGTGATGCGCGTGCTCGACCGCGCCAGCGTGCGTCTGAACCTCGACACCATGGGGTTCGAGCAGGATACGCTGGCGCGCTTCAACGAACTGCTGTCGCGGCCCCATGGCATCTTGCTGGTCACGGGGCCCACGGGTTCGGGCAAGACCACCACGCTGTACGCGGCCCTGTCCAAGATCGACGCGCAGGCGAACAAGATCATCACGGTCGAGGACCCGGTCGAGTACCAGCTGGAGGGCATCAACCAGATCCAGGTGCACCCGCAAATCAACCTGACCTTTGCCAACGCCCTGCGTTCCATCCTGCGGCAGGATCCTGACATCATCATGATCGGTGAAATGCGCGATGGGGAAACCGCGCAAATCGCGGTGCAATCCGCACTGACCGGCCACTTGGTGCTCTCCACCTTGCACACCAACACGGCGGCTGGCGCGGTCATCCGCATGCAGGACATGGGGGTGGAAAGCTACCTCATCACCTCTTCGGTGAATGGCGTGCTCGCGCAGCGCCTTGTGCGCACCTTGTGCGGCCACTGCAAGGAAGCGTACGAACCTGGGCCGGAGCTGCGCGTCAGCACGGGCCTGGCAAGGTTTTGTCCGCCAGGCCAGCGCATCTACCGCGCCGTGGGCTGCGAGCATTGCCGCCAGTCAGGCTACCGGGGGCGCACGGGGATCCATGAGCTTTTCGTGCTGGACGAGCCCATGCGCCGCGCCATCATCGACGGGCGCGATGCCAACGCGCTCAACACCCTGGCGGCCCAGGGCGGCATGCTGAGCCTGTTCGAGGATGGTTTGCGCAAGGTGGCCGCGGGCGTGACCACGCTCGACGAATTGGCGCGTGTGACGCAGGACCAGTCCGATGCCTGAGTTTGTCTGGAGGGCCGCCACGGCGGCAGGCAAAGTCGAGGAAGGGCGGCTGTCCGCGGTCAGCAGCGCTGCCGTGCAGCGGCAACTGCGTGAGCAGGGTTTGACGCCACTGCGCATCGACGATGCCGCCAGTGCCAATGTGCAGAGTGCCAAGGTGAAAGGGGGCGCCGGACTCCCGGCCCCATCCAGGGGGCGTCAGGCCAAAGGGCCGGTCAATGCCGCCGATGTGCATGCGCTGACGTCCGAACTGGCCATCATGCTGCGCGCTGGCTTGGCGCTCGACAATGCCTTGCGCGTGCTGATCGACATGAGCCATAAACCCAGCGTGGCTGCCTTGGTGCAAGGCATCCTGGACGCCGTCAAGGGCGGTGTGCCCCTGAGCCGGGCGCTGACTGCGCACCGGGCGCTTTTTGGCGATTTCTACATCAACATGGTGCGCTCGGGCGAGGTCAGCGGCCAGATGTCGGCCGTGCTGGACCGCCTGGTCGAGCACATGGAGCGCCAGCGCGCACTGCGCGACAGCGTCATCTCCGCCACCATCTACCCGGCCATCCTGCTGGGTGTGGCAGTGCTTTCTCTGGTGGCCATGCTGGGCTTTGTCGTGCCGCAGTTCGAAAAACTGTTTACCGACATGGGCGACGCCCTGCCTTTGCCCACGCGCATCGTCATGGAGCTGGGGCACGGTTTCCGGCATTACGGCCTGTTCATCGGGATCGCGGTCGTGGCGGGTGCGTCTTTGCTGTTGCGCTGGCTGCGGTCGCCTGCGGGGCGGCAATGGTGGCAGGCGCGCCTGCTGCGCTTGCCGCTCATGGGGCCGTTGGCCCTGAAGTACCAGCTCACACTGTTTTCGCGTTCGCTGGGCACCTTGCTGGGCAATGGCGTTCCCATGCTCACGGCGCTGCACATTGCCACGGAAACCGTGGGCAACATGGTGCTGCAGCAGGCGCTTGCCAAAGTTGCGCCCATCGTGAAGGAGGGTGGCAAGATGGTGCAGGCGATTTCTGTTACAGGCATCTTTGAACCTTTGGCAGTCAACCTGATCCGAGTGGGTGAGGAGACGGGACGGGTGGGCCCCATGATGCTGGAGCTTTCCAATATCCTGAATCGCGAGGTGGAAACCGGAATCAAGCGGCTTCTGACCCTGGTCGAGCCCGTGCTGATTCTTGTGCTGGGCGTGCTCATCGCAACCATCATCGTTTCCATCCTGCTTGGTATCCTGTCCATCAATGACCTCGCCGTATAATTTTCGTTTGCCTAAGAAAGCGCTTCTCATGGCTGCTCGCTCCCTTTTTGCTTCGCGTGCTCGTCGGCACACGGCACGCGGCTTCACGCTGATCGAACTGCTCGTGGTCTTGGCCATTCTCACGATGCTGGCGGGCTTGGTAGGCCCGAAGGTTCTGGGGCAGCTGGGTGGCGCCAAGGCTAAAACAGCGGCTGTGCAAATCGCCGATATCGACAAATCCCTGGAGCTTTTCAAGCTCGACGTTGGCCGTTTCCCGACCACCGAAGAGGGGCTGGATGCGCTGGTGAGAAAGCCTGGCTCCGCCAATGCGTGGAATGGCCCTTACCTCAAGGGCGGCGTGCCCACGGATCCCTGGGGCAACCCTTATCGCTATGCCAACAATGGCGGAGCCATCGAGATTCTCTCTCTGGGGGCTGACGGTGCAGCCGGCGGCGAGGGGGAGAACGCCGACATCCGCAACCGTTGACCGCTCACAGGCGCTGGGGCGGCTTGCCATGAGGCGCGAGAGCGGCTTCACGCTGGTTGAGTTGCTGGTGGTGTTTGCCATCATGGCGCTTGTGGTTGGCCTGGTGCCCATGGCGTTTGAGCGCATGCGCGACACGGCACAATACCGCGATACCTTGCGCAGCATGATGTCGGAAATGCGTGTGGCGCGCAGCCGGGCATTGGCTACCCGCAGTGAAACCCGTTTTGTTGTCGATTTGTCCCGGCGCAGCTACGGAATTGCCGGTGACCCAGAGCACGCCTTGCCTGATTCTTTGGCGATGCGCGCCACCGTGGCGGGCATTGAAGCGCAAGGCCAGGAGGCAGCCATCCGCTTCTTCCCGGATGGCGGTGCAACCGGGGGAAGCATCGAGATCGTACGGCCCTCCGGCACTGGCGCACGCCTGCAGGTGGACTGGCTGTCCGGGCGCATTACCCAAGAGGCACTCTTGCCGTGACGGCCTGCACCCAGGTTCGCCGGTGGCAGCGCGGACTTTCGCTTCTGGAGCTGCTTGTCGCGCTGGCCATCATGGCCATGGCATTGGGCATGCTCTACCGTGCCAGCGGCAGCAGCGCACGCAGCGCGGGCGATTTGCAAAGCTACCAGCGGGCGGCAATGCTGGCGCAGTCCTTGCTGGCTGCGCGTGATGCCATACCTGAAACAGGCTGGAACGAGGCAGGGGACTCTGCAGGGTTTGCCTGGGCGGTACAAAGCAGCCCCTATGGGGCCGCCGACCCGAATCCGAACGTGCCCCGTCTGCACGAAATCGTGATCGAGGTTGCCTGGCAGGAAAGAGGCAGCAGCAAGCATATCGTGCTCCAGACACTGCGTCCGCAAAGGCTGCCCATGGCCGGCGGAGGGTTGCGGTGATGCGAGGGCGCTCCTGGGAATGGCGTGGCGCCATGTTTGGCTCGGCAGGCTTCACGCTGGTGGAGCTTCTGGTCGCCATGGCCTTGCTCTCCTTGCTGATGCTGGGCATGGCCTCGGCGCTGCGCTCCATGGCGCAGACGGAAGAGCGTGTGGATAGCCGCCTTGAACAGGCGGATGAATTCCGTGTGGCGACGGGGTTTCTCGATACGGTTCTGGGGCGGGTCTCGGTACGTAAAACCACTGCCCTGCTCAAGGAGGGGGAATCCCCTTATCTGTTTTCCGGCAGGCAGGACGAGATGGCGTGGCTCGGTATCATGCCGGCCCGGCATGGGGCTGGCGGGCGCACGTTCTTCCGGCTGAGGCTGGAGCCGGTGGAGGGTGGGGGGGCACTTGTCATCTCTTTCCTGCCCTGGGATGGCTCCTCGGCGTTTCCCGACTGGTCGAAAGCGCAATCGCGTGTATTGGTGCACGGTGCCACATCGCTGGCCTTGGCGTATGAAGATGCCCGCCGGCCTGTGCCTGAATGGGTCCCTCTGTGGACCAGCCCCGATGGCTTGCCCGAGCGCGTACGCATCGATCTGGGGACCCAGTCCGGGGCCTGGCCCATGTGGATCGTACCCATGCGCTTTCTTCCTGCCAGCCAGGGCAGTCGCAGCCGTTTTTCCTCGGGGCCTGACGACTGATGGAGCGGGGCAATGAAATGACGCATCGCGTCCGGGGGATTGCACTGATCGCCGTGTTGTGGATTGTTGCGGCCATGGCCATTGCAGTCACTGGCATGACGCATGCCGTGCGCAACGAGATCCGTACGGCTGCGGCTGCACGCAGCAGCATCGAGTCGCAGGCTTTGGGCGAAGCCGCTATCGCCCTGGCCGTGCAAAAAATGCTGGCCCAGCGGCCCTTCAAGCCATGGGCAAGGGTGGATGTCGAGTACCGAGGGCAGACCATGGCCGTGGAAGCGGCGTCATTGAATGGCTGGATCGACATCAATACGGCGCCGGATGCCTTGCTGGCGAGCCTGTACGCCGTCGCAGGCGGTCTGCCAGCCCAGGCTGCAAGTGCGCTGGCTGCGGCAACGGCGGAAGCCCGCCGGCAGAAAGACGCAACGGGGCGAGAGCAGCGTTTCGAGGCGCCGCAGGATTTGATGCGTGTGCCGGGGGTCGATTACGACCTCTATGCTAGACTTTCGCCGCTTTTGACCGCAGGAGCGGGGGGGAGTGCTGGACGGGTGAACGCCCTCGCTGCGCCGTTGCCGGTGCTCGCTGTACTGGCGGAGGGCAACATTGCACAGGCGCAAGCCGTGAGCCAGCGCCGCAGCCAGGGTGAGCAGACGCTGGATACCAGCTCGCTGCGGGGCGAATGGTTGGATAACAACCTGGGCACACGTTATCGGCTTCAGGTCGAGATTCCCCTGGGTGATGGCACGCAGGCCATTGTTTCGCGTGATATTGACGTGCGCCCTGATCCCCGTGCGGGGCTGCCGTGGCGTTTTTTCGGGTCTGATTATTCGATCCGGGCCAAGCCCGCCCAGGGGGCCTGAATTTCCATGCCGATAACGACAAATTCTCTACAGCTTTTTGGCCTCGATCTGGGGCAGGTCTGGCAGGAGCTTCGGCAAGCCTGGCGTGGCATGCAGAAATCACCACCCCTGGCGTGGCTGACGCCCGATTTCCCGGTACGTGTGCTGCGAGCCGATGGTACGCAGGCATTCTGGTGCGGCGATGAGCGGGTTGCCAGCGTGTCGAAGCAGCCACGTTTCGAAGCCATCGAGGTGCCCGACAGTCTGCTGCTGCGCAAAACCATGCTTCTGCCGGCCATGCCTGAAGCAGAAGCGGCGCATGCGGTGGAACTGGAAGCGCGCAGTGGCAGCCCTTTTGCCGCCATGGATCTGGTGTGGGGATACAAGGCAGCTGCCTCTGCGAAAGTGGGGCAGGGCGTGCTGTGCAAGGTAGAGGTTCTGCTGGCATCGCGCAGCCAGGTGGCGGAATACGCCGAAACGCAACGGCAGCGCCTGGCACACGCGGCACAGCCTTGTGAAGTCTGGGCCTTTACCGCACAGGATGAGCGGCCTGTCGTACTCCAAGGTTGGGGAGAGGACCAGCGCGTGCGTGCCGGGCAGCGGCGGCGGCACATGGCCTACGGCCTGCTGGCAGTCATGCTAGCGATGCTGGCGGCCATGGCCATCACACCCACAGCGCAACTGAGGCTGCGTGCCATCGAGGCAACCCATGCCCATGAAGCCATGCAGCGCAAAACCGCAGACATCGTCGGGAAGCGCGAGGCATACCTGCATGCGGTGGAGCGGATCGATGCCGTGCGCGGTTTGCTGGCTGAACGCACCGAGCCCATGCGGTTGCTTGAGGTCTTGACGGAAGCCTTGCCCGATGGCACCTATCTCCAAAGCCTGCGTGTGCAAGGGCTGAAGGCCACTGTCCAGGGGCTGACGCCTGACGCTGCTGCACTCATGCAGTCGCTGGGAAAAGTGCGGGGATTCAAAGAAGTCAAAGCGCCTTCGGCGGCGGTACGGAACCCTGGCGCCACCGCGGACAGTTTCATCATTGAGCTGCAACTCGATCCTGCGCTGCTGTCGCAGTTCCCCGCTCCGCCAGCGGTAGCGCCAGCACCGCAGGTGCAGCCTGAAGCTGCTCCCCCAGCGCAGCAACCTGCCCCCCCGGCGAGTGCCGCTGCTGCCGCGCAGCCGCAAACACCAGCCAGTGCGCCGCGCAAAAGCCGGTTCACATCGGGCGAATGAGGCACACCATGAAGCGATATGTCCCTATTGAAGTCGTGGTGCTGCTCCTTGTCGCCATCGTTGTTTTGTTCCCCTTGGGGGGGCTTGGCATCTACGTGTACCAAAAGCACCAATGGGCGCAAAACCGTCTGACCGATTTCGAGCCGCGGTATGCCCGGCTTGCCGGTCTCGATACCAACCGCGAAGCCCTGGAGCAAGCCCTGGGCAAAGTGCATGCCATCGAAGGCTGGTATCTGTATCCCGCCGAGCAGGATGGCACCCAGACCGGCAACGATGCGCAGCAGCGCATCCGCAGCATCCTGAGCAGTGCCGGCATGACGGTCGTCAGCAGCCAGGTCTTGCCCGCCAAGGATGAAAAAGGCATAGAGCGCATACCCTTGGCGGTACGCGCGGAGGGCGACATCGTCTCCTTGCAAGGCGCATTGGCCGGGCTGGCCGAGCAGAAGCCTGCCTTGCTTGTCGATGACATGCTTGTCCATGCCCAGGGCCCAGGAAACAAAGGCCCACAGCGCTTGGCCGCGCAGTTCAGCCTCTCGGTGTTGCGGAGGGTGCAGCCATGAAGCGCCATCTGCTGTCCATTCTTGCATTCGCCTGTCTGGGCTTGGCCGTGTTGCTGGCTGGGCTATGGATCAATCGCCAGGGCGAATTGCGCAACACGCACTGGCAGGCGCCTGCTCCGCTGGCTACCAATTACCTGGAAATGCTGCCCCTGCTGCCCGAGCCTGCCAGAGTGCCAACCAGCCGTTTCATGGCGCTGTTGGAGCGCCCGCTATTCTCGGAAACCCGCCGTCCGCCGCCGCCGCCGCCGCCGCCCGCGCCACCGGTGCCCGTTGATGTGTTGAGCAATGCCCAGCTTTCCGCCATTTATGCGGGGGAACAACTGACAGGGGTCATCATCAATGTGAACGGCAAGAATCGCCGTGTCCGGCTGAACGAGTCGATCGATGGATGGGTACTGCGTTCGGTGCAAGGGCGGGTCGCCACGTTTGATTACGGTGGTCAGCAACGCCAATTGCAGCTGATGCGCGCCAAGGTGGGTACGAGTGCGGGGGGGAAACCATTGAATGCCGCACCCGCCCCAGCCGAAGCCATGGCTCCTGCGGCTGTTCCATTGGTGCCGGAAGCAGCTGCGTCGCCACCACCCGTGGCACCACAAGAGGCCGCATCTTCCACGCCCGCTCGCCGTCCCCGTTTCGGTCCTTGATCCGAGTGGTTCGCCTGGTAATTTCTTTTGGTTTTTTTATGACATCCAGCAAGCACGTTTTTTCTCTGGCCGTATTCGCAGCCTGCCAGCTTGCCGTGGCACAGACACCCGCACCTGTACCTGCGCCCGCGAAAGCTCCGGCATCGCAGAGCCAAGGGGCCGAGGATGCAGGCAAATCGGTGGACTCCGCAGGTTTCGAGCCGCGTTATATCCGTGGCGATGACCGCGTCATCGCGCCTTCCAAGGCGGTCAGCGCTCTGTCTGGCCCCCCTATCAGTCTGAACTTCGAGGAGGCGCCGGTCGCCGAAGTGGTGCGAACCATCCTGGGTGACCTGCTGCGTGTGGACTACGTGCTTTACCAGCCCATCAATGGCACGGTGACATTGTCCACGCGCGCACCAGTGAGTCCGGACCAGGCGGTTTACCTGCTGGAGGGGGCGTTGTTTGCCAATGGGCTGGCACTCACCCGTGACGCGCGCGGAAGCTACCACGTGGGCCGCCCCGAGGCATTGAAGGGCGTCACCGGCGGGGTGCGCCAGGCGAGCGGGACTTCGCTGCCCCCAGGCTCTGGCGCCATCGTGGTGCCGCTCCAATACATCGGGGCTGCCGAAATGGCCGCCATACTGCGCCCCATGCTGCCTGCGGACAGCCTTGTGCGCGTGGACAACGTGCGCAATCTGCTGATCCTTGCCGGATCGCGCGCGCAAGCCGAGGGCTGGCTTGATCTTGTCAATACGTTCGACGTCAATTTGCTCAAAGGCATGTCGGTGGGGGTGTTCCCCCTGAAGCATGTCTCTGTGCAGGAAGTCGAAGCGGCACTGCAATTGATGGCCGGAGGCGCTGTTTCTCCAGCAGGAGGAAGCACGGCGGCCAGGGCATCCGCTGCGCCTGGCACAACTGCAGTGGGATCCGCGAGTGGCAGTGCGGCCGCAGCAGCGCGAACGACAGCAGCCATGGGCGAGGGCAATCCTTTGTTTGGCGCATTGCGTGTCATGCCTATTGAACGCCTCAACAGCATTCTGGTGGTAACGCCAAGGGCTGCATATCTTGACGAGGTACGGCGCTGGATCGAGCGCTTTGACCGTCCCAGCGACAACAGCGGCGAGCCGCAGTTGAATATCTACCGTGTCCAGAACGGCAATGCCAGACACCTGGCCAGCGTGCTGCAGGGGATTTTCGGCGGCGCATCTTCCGGGGCGGTTTCGGGAACCACCGGTGTTGCGCCCGGCTTGGCAACGGCCAGTGGGACAACGGGCGGGTTTGGCACAGGGGGGCTGGGCAGCCAGACTAATAACCGTCTCGGGGGTCTCCAATCTGGTGGCCAAGGCGGACTGGGCGGGGGCGGACTCATGGGAGGGCTCAATCGCAACGTGCAGAACCCGACAGCGCAACAGCCTGTTAGTGCCACGATCGGCAATATCCGGGTCATGTCGGATGACCTGAACAATACGGTGCTGGTCTGGGGCACTCGCTCTGAATTCGCCAAGATCGAGGCTACCTTGAAGCGCCTTGATTTGCCGCCCACGCAGGTTCTCATTGAGGCCAGCATCATCGAAGTAACGCTGACAGACGATTTGCGGTATGGCCTGCAATGGGCTTTCAATGACAGCCGTACCACGACTGGATATACAGGGGCTGGTCAGTTGAGTAGCTCTACGGATTCGAAAAGCCAGTTCGCCATCCCCACGAGTGGTTTCTCCTACACATTGCGCAACGGCGCAGGTGCCGTGCGTGCTGTCTTGAGCGCCTTGTCTTCCAAGACGAATGTCAAGGTGGTTGCCAGCCCTTCGTTGATGGTGCTGGACAACCATCAGGCGGCCATTGCGGTCGGTAGCCAGGTTCCGGTGCAGACGGCAACGATCACGTCCCTCAATCAAGAGAATCCCTACAACAACTCCACCTCCACCTACCAGTGGAAGGACACGGGGGTCAATCTGGTCGTTACACCCTCTGTGAACTCGGGCAATCTCGTCAGCATGCAGATTGACCAGTCCGTGACGGATGTCGGCGCTGCCGATGACGTGACGAAACAGCGCGCGTTCCTGCAACGCCAGCTCTCCAGCAAAGTGGCAGTCCGCTCGGGTGAATCCATCGTCATGGGCGGGTTGATACAGGAACGCAGCAGTACTGGAAAATCGGGAATTCCCATTCTGCATACCCTGCCGGTGGTGGGCGCGCTGTTTGGCAGTACGACCAACGATGGAGGGCGGACGGAATTGCTGGTCGTCATCACTCCCCGAGTGGTTCGTTCCGATATCGATGTGCGCGAAGTCAGCGAGGATCTGCGCGAACGGATGAAAGGGCTAGTCCCCGCCATGACCAATATGGATACCCTGAAAACGGCGCCAGCCCCTGCTCCCGCTCTGGCGCCCACAATTCCTTCTTCTCCTTGATACCTTAGTGAGATTGCTATGAAAAAAGCCTTTACTCGATCCCTCGCTTCTACCGCACTCCTGGGCATGGTGGCTGCATTGACGGGTTGCGCAAGTGGCGTTGGTTCCGTGGCCGCCCACAAAGAGCAGATAGTGGAGCAGCGTGCCCAGGAACGCTTGAACCATCTGAAGGGCAAAAACTATGCCCAAGCCTATGCATACCTGACGCCGTCATACCGCTCGGTAGTCTCTGCTGAGAGCTACGGTAACCAGTTCGGCAATGGGGCTACCTGGACGGATGCAACGGTCAAAAGCGTCCAGTGCGAAACCGACGAGCGCTGCACGGTAAACGTGGATCTCAAGGTCTTGGTGGTCGCCCGTGGGTTCGGCAGCAAACCCCTCCCCGCCAATCTCGTTGAAACCTGGCTGAAGGAAGACGGCCAGTGGTGGTTCTATCAGAAGGATTAGAGCGTGTGGAGCACTAAGGTTTGAAAAACCGGTGTGCTTCGCTCCAGAAGTGCCAGAGCGCCTTGCTCTCGTCCATGCATCCATTCAGCCGTTGAAACACCACATCGGCCAGCGTTTGCAAATCAGGCTGTGAGGGGATCTGCTCCATACGCAAGAAACGCTGGCCAGTCTGCACATCAAAGCCATTGATGTACACCGTCACGGGCACCTGCATGTCGAAGGCCAGGCGCAGCAGGCCCTTGGGCACGCGCGCGGCCATGCCGCAGACCGTGATGGGCAGGCTGCTTCCCTCGGCTTGGTCGGCGGGCACATCCACAAGGCCCAGCACCTGCTCACCGCTGCGCAGCGCCTGAACTACCGGGCGCAAACTGCCTGAAATCACCAGGGGCGAATGGCGCAGGGCCACGCCCACCTGGGCCGTGCGGGCAATGGCATAGCGATGCAGCACGTTCCGGCCCACAAAAGGCGCACCTTCCACTGCGGCAACCAACGCGTGGACCTTCATCCCTTGTGCGCCCGCATGCCGTAGCGCCCACATGCCCGCGCCCCAATGAAAGCTCAAGAGCACCCCGGCTTGCTCGGGTGAAGGCCATTGGCCCAGCACGCGCATGTGGCGGCGCATGTAGGCATCGGAGCGGGTAATGGCCAGGTAATAGTCGGCATGATCGACCAGCGTGACCAGTCGGCGGGTGGCCAGCCACTCGGCTTCGGTCCCTGGAGGTACTTGGCCCAGCGCCTGCGCCTGGCGCAAAGCCTCGTGGCTGGCGCGGCGATAGAACCAGTCGATGCGTGCCAGGCGCTTGAACAGTGCGAAGCACCAGCGCCATGGCAATACCGCAGCCAGGCCCGGCACCAGCACCAGTTCAATCAAATCGCGCAACTCAACGCGCAGGCGGTGGCGGGTAATGCGGGGCATGAAGAACTCTCTTTTTGCTCTCTTTTCAAGAGCTGCTGGCGCGCTCTGGTAAAAGGCTAACAGCCAATTTGGCTATGATTTTGATTCAGCTCCACTGGTGCGCCAGGCGCACGATACCCGGGGTGCTCTGGGCGAAGACCTGGGAGAACCGCTGGCAGTCCTTCCATTCGTCATAGACCACCAGCCCTTTGTTGTCGAACAAGTAGGCGCTGATCTTGTACTGCCCTGTGTGGAGGGGAATGTCGGGGAAAGTCACCGTGGCGACCCAGGCGCCTGTGCTGTCCTGGTGGGGCTGCGTGCCGTCGAAGTGGGTAGCAACCGAGGTGACACCCACGCCATCGACCTGCTCGATCAGCAAGCCGATGTGGGGCTGCACTCCCTCGGGCGTGCGTGCGCGCACCGTCATGCGCAGGTGCGGCGAATCCAAGCGTCCGCAACTGCCAGTAGTGCTGGCGCTGGGTTCCTGCACGTCGGCCAGCAGGACTGCCTCGATATGGGCGGCATCCGGTGCCGGGCGAAGAGCAGGGGCCGCGGCCTCCTCGGCAGGAGAGGCTTCTGCCTGCTGCTGAAGGCGCACATGGGCCTCGTAGGCAGCTACCACTTCAGGCGTTGGCCCCAGGGCGCGCATATGTCCCTGGTGCAGCCACAGGGCCTGGTCGCACAGGCGCTGAACGTGGTAGAGGCTGTGCGAGCAAAACAAAATGGTGCAGCCGTTGTTGCGGAAGGCCTCGATGCGCTCGACGCACTTCTTCTGGAAATGCTGGTCCCCCACGGCCAGCGCTTCGTCAATGATGAGCACCTGCGGCTCCAGCGCCGTCACCAGCGCAAAGGCCAGGCGCACCACCATGCCGGAGGAGTAGGTCTTGATGGGGCGGTCCATGGCCTCGCCCAACTCGCTGAAAGCAATGATCGACGCCTCCAGCGCGCGCATTTGCGTGGCATCGATGCCAATCAGGCTGCCGCCAAAGTACAGGTTCTGCCGGCCGGTGAAGTCGGGGTGGAAACCAGCCCCTAGTTCCAGGATGGCCGTCACGCGGCCATGCCGTGCCAAGGTGCCGCAGGACGGCTGCAGCGTGCCCGCCAGGAGCTTGAGCAGCGTGCTCTTGCCCGCGCCATTGTCGCCAATCAGCCCCAGGCACTGGCCGCGCCGCAACTGGAACGACACCCCCTGCAGCGCCCAATGGCTGCGGTAGTTGCGCCGGTTCGCCAGCAGCGACAGCAGGCGCTGTGCAGGCGAATCGTAGAGGCGGTACTCCTTGCCCAATTGCTGGGCGTCGAGTGTGGGTAGTGCGCCATCCGGGAGCGCGGCATGGGAGGGCAGGAGCATTTCGGGTCAGAGCCAATCCGTCAACTGGTCGCGGCTGCGCACCAGCAGCACTTGCAGCAGTAACGCCCCGCCCATGAGCCAGGCCGCCATGCCGATCCAGTGTGACAGCGGCGGCCAAGCGCCTTGCAGCAGCAGCGCCTGGTAGCTGCTGACCCACGCCGTCATGGGATTGAGCCACAGCGCCCAGCGCCAGGCCTCGGGGAACAGGTGGGCAGGAAACAGCACGGGCGACAGGAAAATACCCAGCGACAGCGCAAAGGTCACGAGCTGCATCACATCGCGCAGTGCGGCTGTCAGAATTGCCAGCACTGCACCCCAGAGCATGCACAGCACCACTTGCAGCACCACCAGGGCCGGCAGCGCCACCAATGCGGGAGCGAAGTGGTGCAAGGGCGCATAGGCAAACACCAGCAGCACCAGCAGCGGCGCATAGACCAGGGCGCTGGCCAGCACCGCGCGCACCGGGAACAGCATGGGGGGCAGCGCGTTTTTCTGCAAGACGCTGGCGGACTCCAGCAGGCTCGTCATGCCTCGCGTCAGCGCGTCGCTGAAAGCCATCCAGGGCAGCATGCCGGCGATCAGGTAAGTGCCTACGGCATGGGTCGGTGCGCCTGCACCCAGGCGCATGGCAAACACCACGTCAAAAACCAGGTAATAGGCCGCCATGGTCAGCAGCGGCTGGGCATAGGCCCACAGCACACCCAGTGCCGTACCGGCATAGCGGCTGCTGATTTCCCTTCGCGTCAACGTCCAGCACAGGCTGCGCGCATGCCAAAGGGCTGCGGCCTGTGCCGCGAGCGTTTTCATGGTTCGTGGGGGAGAGCGGGCAGGCCGTGCGCTGGCGCAGCCTGCGCCGGTGGATTATTTCGCTTGCGCTGCGGGCGCGGGGGCCAGGCGTTTCTGCTCGGCAATGAATGCATCCATGGCGCCGGCGTCACCCTTGGCCTCGTTGCGGACGCGCTCGACTTCCTTCTTGCGTGCATCCTGCTGCAGCTTGGCCACCGTCTCGGCACGCAATTGCTCCTTCACTTCGTCGAAGGAGCGCAAGGTGCCGGGCTTGCGCGCTTCCAGGCGGATGATGTGCAGGCCGAACTCGCTTTCCACCACAGGGCTCAGGCTGCCAGGCTTGTCCAGCGCATCGAGTGCGGCGTCGAAGGCGGGAACCATCTTCCCCTTGGGGAAAAAGCCCAGGTCGCCCCCCTTGGCGGCACTGCCAGGGTCGGCCGAATGCTCGCGGGCCAGCGCTTCAAAGTCCGCGCCGTTGCGCAGTTCCTGCAGCAGCTTCTCTGCCTGCGCGCGCGCGTCGGCATCTTTGCCTTTGATAAGGATGTGGCGTGCATGGGTTTCCGCAGGGGTGCGGAAGCGCTCCGGTTCGGCCTTGTAAATGCTTTGAATCCGCTTGTCGATGGCGGCGGGGGCGGGGGTTGCCGACTCGGCGATGCGGTCCACATAGGCTTCGGCCAGGATGCTCTCACGGGCGGTGGCCAGCTTGTATGCAGTTTCGGGAGATTGAGCCAAGCCGCTGGCTTGTGCCTGTGTGGCAAGGACTTTGCGCAGGTGCAGGGTTTGCACGAGTTCGCGGAGTTGGTCGGGCTCACTCAGAAAACGCTCGCGCACTGCCGCTGGCATGCGCTGCATCTCCACCTGCACGTCTTGTGCGTTGATCGAGACACCGCCGCCTTCGATCAACACCGTACCGCTCGCGTGGCTGCCCATGGCGCTGAATGCAACCATCGCTGCCATGGTGAAGCGCAGCAAGGGTAGATGGCGGGGATGCTGGGAAGGGTTGTTGCGGCGGTTGGGAAGAAACATTGCGCAGTCTCAATCAAAAAAGCAGGTCAGATATTTAGAAGGGCTCCTGCTGTTGGGGGCAGAAGCGTGCGAAAAGTACGCCGTATGGACGTAAAAAAGGCGGGGAAGGTTCCCCGCCTTTTGCAAGCCTACAAGAAGCAGGCTAAGTAAGCCGATTAGTTAGCGTTCGGCTTGGTGCGGTGCACCCAGGTACCGCCCAGGTTGCCCGAGTTGGCCTTGGCAGCGGCGTAGCCGATGACAGGCAGACCAACACCGGTTTGGCCGGGGGTGTTGAGGGTGAACCAGCCTTCGGCATAGCCGGTCTGGATCTGTTGCGTGGCGAGCTGGGCACCCAGAGCGGCGGAAGTAGCGCTGTTGAAGCTCAGCACGCTGGTTTCACCGCAGAAGCGCAGGCCCAGATCGGGCGAGATCACGAAGGTGGTCTTGCTACGCTCTTCACGATCAAAGCCACGTGCGTTGCCTGCGTCCACGCAGATCTGGGCGTTGGCGTTCAGCGTCACGTTGCCAGTGGTGCCGGCGGCGAAGTGTGCGTTCACCAGGCCGTTAGCAACGATAGCGTTGTTAGCTGCGTAGTTCACAGCCACGGCGTAACGACGGGTGGGCATAGAGAACACCCAGTCGGTGGCGAAACCGCCGCTGGAAGCAGCCGTCAGGTACTCGTTGGTAACAGAACGTGTCTGCAGACGAGTTGCCAGATCGATTGCTTGTGCGGACGGAGTAGCTGCACCAGACGTGTAGGGCGTCGACAGATCCGGGAAGTCGTACATTGCAGCACGCACAGCACCGGTTGCCAGCAGCGGGTCGGCGGTCAGCAGGGCTGCCGTTGGTTGTGCCACGTTGTCGGTGGTTTGCGGGAACCAGACCACGTTGCCGGAGCCTTCCACGTCGATCAGGTTGGTCGGTGTTGCGCGCAGCGCCACGGCCTCGCCAGAGAACGAAGTGGACTTAACCACGTCCACGATCAGCCAGTTGGCAAACAGACCGCCGGTGGGCCAGGAGTAGCCACGGTTGCGGGGCGTGTTGCTCGAGCTCGCGTCGGTGAAGTTCAGGGGGGTGGCTTGCAGATCCATCACGGCGGCCGTGCAAGGTGCAACACCGTTCACGTGCTTGATAGCCGTGAACAGGGGGTTGGCCGTGGTGGAGCCGGACAGCGTGGGAGGAATGTCTGCCGTGTTCAGGATCTCAACGTAGCCTTCGCGGGTCTGGGCGGCGTCAGAGTTACGCACGCGGTTGACCTTGAAGCGGCCGTTGTTCGTGTCCTTGATGTCTTGCTTGCTGGGCAGCGTGCAGCTGTTATCGTCGGTGACCAGGCGCGAGAAGCCTGCGTCATCCTTGGCCACGTCAGCAGCCCACACGTCACCAGGCGACAGGTACACGGTGATATCGAACACGTCATCAGAGTTCGAAGCGCCGCGGTAGCGCAGTTTCACTGCTTTGCCGTTCACCAGATCGGTGTTGACGATGTTCAGCAGCGAATGGTTGTCACCTTGCGTGCTGAAGTAGGGCACAACCAGAACGTGGCCGACACCGGTAGTCGTGGGCGTCAGCTGGGCTGCGGCAGGAGCGGTGGCAGGAATGGCACCCACGAAGCTGGGAGCGGTAGTGGTCCAAGCGTCGCTGTTCGTGGTGGCGCTGTTGTTAAACAGTGCCACTTGTGCGTTGGCCGCGCCGGACAGGCCACCAACCATGGCAGCAATGCTCAGGGCGAGAAGATTTTTTCTCATGTATGAACTCCAGTTAAAAGTTGAAAGCGCAACTACCAAGATTGTTTACGCTAGGGAATGGTAGCACAGCCTTTTTGGGGGGAGAGCCCGCTTTCCGTTAGGTGTTGCCTGGTGTTTATAAAAAACAACATTTGCCACACGGTGGGGCCGCACAGAGGGAATGACTCACTGCTCAGGCCCCACCAGAGGCGGGTCGGGGCGGAGTATAGGGACGGAAACATGACGCAGCAACCGCTTTGGATTGATTCAGCGCATTTTTGGAAGAATTTTCGTTTCTGGACGCTGAACTGCGGCTTCCAGTTCACAGTGGCCGGCTTGTAGTCCTGCGCTGCTTTGGCTTGGGATCGGGCCGGTTAAGCTCGCTTCCTTGTCGGGTCTGCTGCTTCCTTTCTATGTTCACTGGCCATCGCGTCCCTCTCTTTTCTGCTTTCCTGAGTGCTGTTGCCGTATTGGCTGCCGGCGGCGGGGGCGTGCATTTGCTGCACCGCGTCGAGGCGGTGCAGAGCCAGCCTGCGCGCCCGCTGCTGCTGGCCCCCATGCTGGGGGTGCTCGATACCTGCGTGCTGCTGCCTGCCGGCGGCGCCTCGGACCTCGCTCAGCGTTGTACGCGGCCGGGGGGCTCTGCGGCCGCGCTGGTGGAGGCGACTGTGGCGCCGCTGGAGCCGCCCAAGTCCCAGGAGGGTGGCGCCCCGGCGCCTTACCGTCTGGGCTACACGCTGCAGGCGCCGCTGCTGCAGTTGTTCCGGGCGCAGGGCAATGCCTGGGAGATTGACCCCGAGCGCGTCGATCGCCTGGTGCGAACGGTTCAGGACAATGCCCGCCCGGTGGTGCTGTATCTGTTTTCCACGCACTTTCCGGTGGATGCGCCACTGGAGCAGATTTTGGCGCGCGATGCAAACAATCTGTTGCAAACCCAGGAGGGCCCGCTGCCGGTGGATGCCTACTTTGGCATTCCCACCTACCCGTGGACTTTCGCGCGCACCGATACCGACATCACCGCCCGGCGCGTGCAGGCCACGCAGGCGCTGCTGGACGGGTTGTGCAAGCTGCCCGATGCCGACCGGGCCAAGATCGAGGGCATCACCCTGCTGGGCGAGGTGCACCATTTGTTTCCCGACTTCCAGGGCGGCATGGGCTGGCGGCCGCCCTACCGGGTGACGGACTACAGCGCGGCTTCTGTCGAAGGGTTTCAGAAATACCTGGCGCAGCAGTTCGGCCGCATTGGGCAGCTCAACCAGTTGCTCGGCAGCCGCTATGCGCGCTTCGAGGATGTGCGGCCGCCGGGGCGCGACCTGCGCGCCGGGCCGCAGGGACAGGCACCGGCGCCGGCATGGGCGCAGTGGGCCGAGCACATCGACAGTTTCGCGCACGGGCGCTTGCCGGTTTCGGGCTGGGCTTTCGCGCCGGGGGTGTCGCAGCCCTGGGTGCATGTGTACCGCAATGGCCGTTGGGTGGGCAAGACCGGGGTGAACATGCGCCGCGAGGACGTGCAGAAGGTGCACCCCGAAGTGGGGCTGGCGGACACGGGCTGGCGCATGGACCTGGATTTCCGTTACTGGGCCGAAGGGGTTCACCGCCTGGATGTGTTCCTGGAAACCGCCCCGGGGCGGCTGGTTCTCATGGCCACGCGCCATGTCGCCGTCATGGGGCGGGCGGGGGGCGGGGCGCTGCCCGCGCCCCGGCAGCAGCAGCCGTTGCCGGCGAGCGTGGCGCCGGTGCCCGGGGTCATGATCGACGTGGACATGCCGGGCGAGATGCAGACGCTGTACTACAACCCGCTGGCTGCGCTATGGCACGCCTTCCGGGGGCAGCAGGTGGCGCGCTATCTGCAATTCTTCGACAAGGTGGTGGCGCAGTCGTGCCTTGCGGGCACGCCGCGCTATATCCATCAGTTGCTTGCGTTCCCCAACCCAGGCTGGGATGAGAGCAAGTATGCCGTCGAGGCCTCGCTGCAGGCGGGCCGAAGCCCCGCCATGGGCGACCTCCGCCTGGGGGTGAGCCTGTACGGCGATGCCACCTATGGGCCGCGCTTCACGCAGTGGCTGGCCGAGAGCGGGCCGCGTCCGTATGGCATTACCGAGTTCCACCCGCTGCGGCCGCTGGACGGGCCGGCCCTGCAAGAGGTGTTGGCGCGGCATGCGGCACAGGGGGCGCAGTTCCTGTCGTTCTTCATGGAGCCGCGCTGGCAGGGGGCGCTGGTGGAGCGGCCGCACAACCCGTTCTCCTTCGACCCGGAAAATGCGCATTACCACTCTGCGGCGCTGTACCAGGCGGTGGACTGGATACGCCAGCATGGCGCGGCGCCTTGATGGGCTCCATGGATACTTCTTTTTATATAGCTGCTTGCGCTTTCCCTGTAAGGGTTTGATGGTGAAAATATTCACAAACCCTTGTCAACCAAGCGCTGGCAGCTATCAAATCTGAATGGACTATTCCCAGGTATCGCGGCGCCCCTGGCGCTGCTGGCGGGCGTCGGCCAGGCCCAGGGCGATCATGCGCAGGCGCTCGCGCCAGGGGCCCGTGGGCAGGCAGCAAAACAGCGCCAGGTAAAGGTGGCGCAGCCGGCTGATGCGCTTCCAGCGCGGCGAGAGTTCCGGGCGGCGCAGCAGCAGGGCGTTGTTGCGAAAGATGTAGTAGTAGCGGAACGGCGCGTGCAGCGGCAGGTTGCGCCAGCGCCCCAGCCACACGCGCCAGCGCTGCTCGCCCAGCGCGTGGATCATGCGCGCGCCGTGCACGCCAAACAGCCGGTAGCCCCGGCTGCGCGCGCGCAGGCACCATTCGGTGTCCACGTGGTCGATGAACAGCCCTTCGTCCATGGGGCCGATGGCGTCCAGCGCCGCCATGGGAATGAGCGAGCCCGAGGAGATCAGGAAATCCGCTTCCACCACGGGCCGCGCGGCGCTGGCGCGCCGGTGCACCAGGCGCAGCCAGCCAAAGCGCACGAAGCCCGACCAGTCCTTGCCGTCCTCGGCGCGGTATTCGGGGCCTACGGCGGCCAGGCGCTGGCCCTGGCGCTGCAGCGCCAGGGCGGCGTTGCGCAGGCGGGCCACGGCGCCTGGCTCCGGGCGGCTGTCCTGGTCGAGCAGCAGCACCCAGCGTGCGCCCTGGGAGCGCGCGGCCTGGATGCCGATGTTGTGCGCGGCGCCCAGGCCCAGGTTCTGGGGCTGGGCCAGCAGTTGCGCGGGCACGGGAGCCTGTGCCACCAGGGCAGCCAGCCAGGGGCAGGCACCAGGGGTGCCGGTGTTGTCCACCACGTAGACCTGGCCGACCTGCTGGTGCAGCGCCTGGAGCGCGCCCTGGAGGGCGGCTGGCTGCGGGTGGTAGGTCACCAGCACGGCAGCGACATCGGGGCAATGGGTGGAGGGCATGGGAGCGGGGCATGTGCCCCGAAAGCCGTGTGGTGCAGCGGGCCGGGGGCAAAACGAAGCGTGAGAGAATCGAAAATTTTAAGCGCCCGCCCCACGGGCCGTGGCCGTAGCCGCAGCGTACCGCTGACTTGGCCCTCCCTCTGCCCGCCATGCCCGATACCACCGACGCAGCCCTCGCGCCCGATGCGCAGCCCCTGATCAGCGTCTTGATCCCTGCCTACAACCATGCCCGGTTCGTGCGTGCGGCCCTGGACAGCGTGTTGCAGCAAAGCTGGCGCAACCTGGAGTTGATCGTCATTGACGATGCCTCGCCCGACGCCACCTGGCAGGTGCTGCAGGAATGCACCGACCCGCGCGTGCGCCTGTTGCGCAACGAAAGCAACCTGGGCTCGCATGGCACGCTGAACGCGGCGCTGCAGCAGGCGCGCGGCGCGTTCATCGCCATCCTCAATTCCGACGACCTGTTCCTTCCCACCCGCCTGGCGGCCTGCCATGCCGCGCTGCAGGCCAGCGGCGCCGACCTCGTGGGCACCGACATGCGCCTGATGGACGACGACGGCGCCTTGGTGCAGGCGCATTGGTGGATCGACGCCTTCGACGCGCTCAAGCGCGTGTGGGCCGACACGCAGGATTGGCCCGCCACGCTGCTGGCGGGCAATGTGTTCATGACCACCTCGAACTTCTTCTTCCGCCGCCGCTGGCTGGAGCGGGTGGGGGGCTTTCAGGACCTGCGCTACGTGCTCGACTACGACTGGCTGCTGCGCGGCTTGGGCCAGGGGCTGCGCCTGGCATGGATCGATGCGCCGCTGCTGCAATACCGGCTGCATGCGGCCAACACCATCAGCGAGCGCCCGCTGCGCGCCAACCTGGAATGCGCGGCCATGCTGCGCCAGCATCTGCCGCAGGTACTGGGAGATACGCCGGTGCTGCGCACGCAGCTGGCGCAGCTCGCCGGGCAGTGGGCGCGCATCGAGAAATACCTGGGCGAGATCGCCGCCACCCAGCGCCACGAGGCACTGGTGGCGAAAGAGGCCGAGCTGTTCCCGCTGATCGCGGACCGCGACCGCTGGATTGCTGAGCGCGATGGCTGGATTGCCGAACGGGACGGGCAGATCGCCGAACGGGACGGGCAGATTGCCGAAAGAGACCAGCAGATCGCGGAGCGAGACGGGCAGATCGCCGGCAAGGACCAGCAGATCGCCCTGCTCACCCAGGCCCTGACGGAGCGCTGGCAGCGCCCGCAGCCCGTGGCCCCGGCGCTGAGCGGCACGGACGTGGCCGCCAGCCCTGGCTTTGCCATGCCCGCGCCCGCCGTGCGGCCCGGGCAGGCCGCGCGCGCTCCCGCGGGGCGGCCGCAGCGCCTGGGGGATCTGGCGCACTTGCAGGATTGGCTGGAGCCCCGCCTGGGCCGCGTGCGCTGCGTGTCGTTCGACGTGTTCGACACCCTGCTGGCGCGCTGCATCGAGCCGCCCGACGCGGTGCTGGAACGCCTGGCGCAGTTGGTGGCGGAACGGGTGGCGGACAAGCTGCCGGCGTATTCCCCCGCGCAGGTGCTGGCGGCGCGGCGCGAGGCCGAGCACGCGCTGCGCCAGGAGATGCTGGCCCAGGGGCTGGACCACGAGTGCCACCACGACACGCTGGTGCAGGCCTGGGTGACGCGGCTGGCGGGCCAGCGCGACGTGCTGCTGGAGGCCTTCGTCCACACCCAGGAGCGGCGCCTCGAAACCCTGGCTCTGGCGGCCAAGCCCGGGGCCGCGGCCCTGCTGGGCTGGCTGCGCCAGCAGCAGGTGCGGGTGATCGCGGTGTCGGACATGTACCTCGGCCACGACCATGTGTACGCCCTGCTCGATGCCTGCGGCCTGGGCGCCTTCATCGACCAGGTGTATGTGTCTTCCGAGTTCGGCCTGGGCAAGTACTCCGGGCGCCTGCACAGCCAGGTGCTGGCGCTGGAGGGCTTGCAGCCCGCGCAGGTGGTGCACGTGGGGGACAACCTGGTGTCCGACATGCGCGCGCCGCTGCGCCTGGGGATCGAGGCCGTCTTCCTCGATGAGAAGGCCCAGCGCCTGCGCCGGCGCCACCAGGCGCTGTCGGCGCGCATGGCGCGCCTGGGCGGCGTGTGGAGCGGGCGCCACTTTTTCGAGGCCGTGGCGGTGCGCCAGCGCATGCTCCAGCGCGCGGGCCAGGCGGGCGAGGCGTTCTTCCACCACTATGGGCGCGATGTGCTGGGGCCGGCCTTCGCCACCTTCACGCTGGCATTGGCGGAAAAAATCGCCCAGCAGCGGCCGGACAAGATCTTCTTCCTGGCGCGCGATGGCTACCTGTTCATGCGCCTGTACGAGCGCTGGTGCGCCCTGCAGCCCCAGCCGCAGCAGCCCTGGCCGCAGCCGGTGTACGTGTACGCCTCGCGCCGCGTGGTGGCCATGGCCTCGATGGCCGATGGCCTGCGCCACGAGCAGGCCATCGTCGCCCTCTACAACCCGAAGCAGCAGGGGCTGCTGTCGGTGCTGAAGACGTTCGGCCTGGCGGCGGCGGATTTCGAGGCGCTGGCGCGGGCGCATGGCTTTGCCGACATGGCGGCGCCCCTGGCCGACTGGAACGACGCGCGCCTCAAGGCCTTCCTGGCCGACGAGCAGGTGCAGGCGCGCATACGCCCCGTGGGCCAGGCGGCGCGCGCGAACTTGCAGGCCTATTTCGAGCAGCAGGGCTTCTTCGCCTGCGAGCGCGCGGCGCTGGTGGACATCGGCTGGAACGGCACCATCCAGAAATTCCTGCACGACAGCTTTGGCCAGCGGCCCGACTACCCCGAGGTGCACGGCTGGTACCTGGCCTTCGTGGCCGCCATGCATGGCGACTTCGGCATGGGCGAGCGCATCGAGGGCCTGCTGCTGGATGCGCGCCGGGGCGATGCCTACGAGCGCGCGCCGATGGATTTCGAGGAAATTTTCGAGCAGGCCGCGCGCGCGGGCGAGGGCACCACGCTGGGCTACCAGGCGGTGGACGGGCGCATCGTCCCCGTGCTGAAAAGCGACGGCAGCCCGGACCGGCAGGGCGAGCTGGCCTGCAACCCCCTGATCGCGCAATTGCAGGCCGGGGTGCTGGAGCACCTGGAGGATTTCCATGCCGTGTGGAGCCTGACCGGCTACCCGGCGCAGCAGCTCAAGCCCTATGTGCAGGCGCTGCTGGAGCGTGCCGTGGTCTACCCCACGCCGGAGGAGGTGGAGTACATCGGCCAGCTCGTGCACACCGAGGATTTCGGCCACGACCACACGCTGGACATCGCCCCGCCGCGCGTCGGCTGGCTGGACCTGCTGCGCCCGCGACGGCTCTACCACCGGCTGCGCCCGCTGGCATGGAAGTTCGCCGCCTTCGCGGATTTCCCCAGCGACCTGCCGGCCTGGCTGTTCCGCCTGGCGCATTTGAAGAAACGCCAATGAAAAAGACCCCCTCTCGCCGCAGCGGCCTGGTGCTGCCGCTGCACCGCATCTGGCTGCTGAGCCTGCCGCTGCGCTGGGCTGCCCGTGCGCCGGGGCCGGGCTTCGCGCCCGGGCTGCGCAACCTGCTGGCCTACGAAAAAGGCCGCCTGTGGCATCTGCTGCACGAGCGCGAGCGCCTGGTGTACCGCTGGCTCCGGCTGCGGGCAGGCTGGGGGCCGCGCGACTGAGGCTCGCGCAATGTGAGCCAAAATGGCTTCCAGCGCTTGCCAGTCAAGCGCTGGAAGCTATCAAATAAGGAGCTTTTCAGGCCGTTCTCACGAACGGGGCGCCAGCCCCTGCAAATAGTCGCGCGCATAGTCCCATGGGCTTTCCTGCGGCGTGGCTTGCGGCGCCACGGCGGGCGCGCCTTCGGGTGCCGTGCCTTCGATGAAATGCTGCTGGCGCAGGCGCAGGAAGAACGCCAGCCAGTCTTGCGCCGAGGTGTCCCAGGGGCGCACCCACGTCCAGGGGCGCTGCGCCAGGCGCTCGGCGAAGGCGCCCAGGTCGGTCGTGGCCACGGGCAGGCCCGCCTGCAGGCAGGTGCTCAGGGTGTAGCTGTAGGTTTCGGGCCAGACGGCGGGGAACCACACAAGATGCGGCTGCAGGCGCTCCAGCAGGCGCGGCAGGTCGTTGTCCTGGTAGGTGCCGTGGATGGTCAGGCTGGCCTCGGGCTGGGCCTTGAAGGTGCGGAACACATAGCCCAGCAGGTGCAGCTCCAGCGGCGCGTTCTGGCGTGCGGCCTCCAGCGCCACGGCCTCGGCCACGTCGCCGCCCTTGATGGCGCTCAGGCCGCCGACGAGGAAGATGCGCAAATGGCCCTGCGCGGGCAGCGGCAGCGGCGCGCGCACCGGCACGGCGGGGTGGTGCAGCATGTCGGTGTGCGGGGCGTAGCGGATGCGCGCCTGCGGAAAGTAGCGCTGCATGCGCCGCGCGCAGTCGTGGCTCGGGGCCAGCACCCAGCGCGCCTGGCGCAGGAACAGGCGGTAGCGCAGGCGCCAGTCGTCGATGCTTTCCTGCGTTGCCGTGGGCCGCTCCTGCACGCAGGCGCGGCACTGGTCCAGGCCGTGTTCGCCGCAGTAGGTTTCGCGCGCGGTGGTCAGCGAGATTTGCGGGCAGGCGCTGTAGTAGTCGTGCGCGGTGAAGTCGTAGCCCACGCCCAGCGGCTCGTGCAGGTGCATGACATCGGCGGCATGGCCGACCAGGTGGTGGTAGTGGACGTGGCACACCCCGATGTCGCGCAGCAGCGCCGTGAGCTGTGCCTGCTCGGTGGGCCAGTGGAAGTCCTGCGCGAAGCCCTCGCGCGCATCGAGCCAGCGCAGGCGCACGGCGCCTTCGGGCAGGGGCGAGAGCAGCAGGAAAACCGCCTGCCCGTGCAGGTGGCGCGCCAGTTCTTCCACATGCCGCTGCGTGCCGCCGCCCCAGCCGTGCGACACGGCCAGGATGCGCGGCAGCGCGCTGGCGCGCAGCCGCGCCACGTCCAGGCGCTGGCGGTAGGGGCGTGCGGGGTCGCGCTGCACATGTTCCTGCACGGCGCTGGCGTAGCCGGGGTGCAGGCGCTGCAGGGTGGCGAAGGCGGCCTGCTCGCGCGGGCTCTTGTGCGCGCCGAAGCTCACGCCGCCGGTGTGCAGCACGAAGGTGTCGAGTGCCTGCACGCTGCGCCAGCCCAGGTCGGCGGCGCGCTGGCAGAAGTCGTTTTCCTCGCCGTAGCCGATGCCGAAGTTTTCCACGTCGAACACGCCCACCTGGCGCAGGCAGTCGCGCCGGATGTACATGCAAAAGCCCACCGCCGTGGGGATGTCGACCACGGCGCCAGGCTGGCTCCGGGCGCACAGCGCGTCCAGCGCGGCGGTGCTCCAGCCCTCGGGCAGGGCGTTGGCCTCGCAAAAGCGCGGGTAGCTGCAAATGGTGGCGTTGCTGGAAAAGGGGGTGACGGTGCCGATGCGCGCCTGGCCATAGGCCGCGGCGCGCAGGCGGTCGAGCCAGTCGTGGGCGACTTCGGTGTCGCTGTTGAGCAGCAGCACGTCCTGCGTGCCGCTCAGCGCCATGCCCCGGTTGACGGTGGCGACGAAGCCGAGGTTCCCGGCGTTCTCCAGCAGGGTGACGCGCGGCTCGCGCGCCGCGAGCGCGCGCAGCCAGCCGGTGAGCGCAGGCTCGGGGCTGGCGTCGTTGATGACGATCAGGCGGGCCGGGGTCTGGCTGCTGCTGGCGAGTACCGATTGCAGGCAGCGCTGGGTGTCTTCCAGCCCCTTGAAGACCGGCACGATGATGTCCACGCCCGGCGCCGGCTCCACCGGGCCGGTATCGGGGGGCGCCAGGGCGGGCGCGGTGGTGGGCTCCGGCTCCGGGACGGTGGCGGGGCGGCGCCCCAGCGCCTGGTCGAGGCGGATTTTGGCGTTCACCAGCGGGCGGGTGGCGCGGATGACGGTGGAGTGCCGTATCTCGTGCAGGTGCGCGGCCAGGGCCTGGTGCTGCTGGCGCAGCTGTTCCAGCGCCTCGGCCGCCGTCTGGTGTTCCGTCAGCTGCGCCTGTGCCGCCTGCAGCGCGGACAGCGCCTGGCGGTGCGCGTACTGCAGCTCGCTGAGTTTTTGCTCGGCGTGTGCCAGCTGCGCGCTTTGCGTCTGCACGAGCGACAGAAGATCGGCGGCATTCAGCGGCTCGGAGGGAGGCCTATCGCGGGGGGGAGTCATGGTGGAATTATCCTGGATCGGTGGCTGCCAAGGCTTGAGCCACTCTTTTTTTGATAGCTGCTTGCGCTTGCTACATAAGGAAAAACGTGATTCTGATCGTTTTCCAGGAGGGGCCGAGCGGGCGTGCGCGGGCTACCGTCCGTGAGTTGCCAGGATTTTTCGTATTTTTGGCCTCCAGGGCATATCCAGCCAGCGCTGGCAGCTATCAAAGGGGGAGCGTATGGGGTGGCCTGGCGTTCCTTCTGTAACCAGGCGGGCCTGGCGCTTGCCGGACAATCGCACACCCATGCCCCCACTGTCTGCCTCCCCCGCTCCTGCGCCCGCATCCGCCGCGAACCTGGTGGTCTCCATCGTCAGCCATGGCCATGGCGCGCTGGTGCAGGCGCTGCTGCAGGCGCTGGCCCAGCGCTGCGCGGCGTCGGTGGCGCGGGTGGTGCTCACGCTGAACCTGCCCGAGGCGCCTCCGTGCGCGCCCGCTGCGGGCTGGCCGTTTGCCCTGGAGCTGCGCCGCAATGCCCACCCGGCGGGCTTTGGCACCAACCACAACCGGGCCCTGGCGGGGGCGCAGGAGGCCTTCGTGTGCGTGCTCAACCCCGACGTGGCCCTGCACCCCGATGGCGCGGACCCCTTCGCCGCCCTGGTCCAGGCCGCCGGCACGCGCGGTGCGGGCTGCGCCTACCCGCTGCAGGTCGATGCCCAGGGGCGCGTGCAGGACAGCGAGCGCGCCCTGCCCACGCTGGTGGCGCTGTGGCAGCGGCGCGTGCGCGGGCGCGGCGAGCAGCGGCTCGACTGGGTCAACGGCGCCTGCCTGGTGCTGCCGCGCCCGGTCTGGGGGACGCTGGGGGGCTTCGACGAGGGCTACCACATGTACTGCGAGGACGTGGACCTGTGCCTGCGCCTGCGTTTGGCCGGCTGGACCCTGGTGGGCGCCGCCGCCGTGGTGGTGCATGCGGGCGACCGCGCCAGCCGCCGTGCCTGGCGGCCCCTGTGGTGGCATGTGTGCAGTCTGCTGCGGCTGTGGGCGTCCCCGGTTTTCTGGCGTGCCCGGGGGCTGCCTTCGCTGCAGGCCGCGGCGCGGCCAGAGTAGGATCACGCCCCCATGATTTGGCTTTCCGTCATTGCGTTTCTCACGTCTGCCTTTGCCGCGGGGGGCGTGGTGCGCTGGGCGCACGGCCATGCGGCCGCCTATGGGCACGAAATGCCCCAGCGCTTTCACCTCGGCAACGTGCCGCGCCTGGGGGGGCTGGCCATGCTGGCGGGCATCGTCGCCAGCTGGGGGCTCGGGGGGCTTCTGTCGGCGTTCTGGGGTGACCCGGCCTCGCTGCGCATCGGCGCATGGGCGGGCTGGTGGCTGGTGGCGCTGCTGCCCGCCGCGTTCGGCGGCATGGCCGAGGACGCGACCCAGCGCCTGACCGTGCGCTACCGCCTGCTGCTGACCGGCCTGAGCGGCGCGCTGGCCGTGGTGGTGCTCGACCTGCACGTGCCGCGCCTGGGCGTGCCGTGGCTGGATGCCCTGCTGGTGCTGGCGCCGTGGCTGGGCTGGGCCCTCGCGTTGCTGGCCGTCACGGGCCTGCCCCATGCGTTCAACATCATCGACGGCTACAACGGCCTGGCGGGCATGGTGGCGATCATCGTGTGCCTGGCGCTGGCGCACGTGGCGCTGCAGGTGGGCGACCGCGGCCTGGCGGCGCTGCTGGTGGCCACGGCGGCGGCCACGGGCGGCTTCCTGGTGTGGAACTACCCGCGCGGCCTGCTGTTCGCGGGCGATGGCGGCGCCTACATCTGGGGCGTGGTGATCGCGCTGGCGAGCCTGACCCTGGTGCAGCGCAATCCCGATGTGTCGCCCTGGTTCCCGGTGCTGCTGCTGATCTATCCGCTGTGGGAGACGGCGTTCTCCATCTACCGCAAGCTGGCCCGCGGCGTGTCGCCCGGGGTGGCCGACGCGCTGCATTTCCACCAGCTGATCTACCGCCGCATCGTGCGCAGCGTGTTCCACGAGGACATGTCGCGCCGCATGCTCAAGCGCAACAACCGTACTTCGCCCTACCTGTGGGCGTTCACCATGCTCACGGTGGTGCCCGCGCTGCTGTTCTGGAGCAACACGCCGGTCTTGATGGTGCTGTGCGTGCTGTTCTGCGTGTGCTACGTCTCGGCGTACCTGGCGATCGTGCGCTTCAAGGTGCCCGACTGGGTGCGGCGCTGACTGCTGCACAATCCGGGGGTTCCTGAACCTTTCCGACCGCACTGCACATGACCGACCCGCTCTCCATCGCACCGCGCGACAAGGCCGAGATCCTCGCCCAGGCGCTGCCCTACATCCGCAAGTTCCACGGCAAGACCATGGTCATCAAGTACGGCGGTAACGCCATGACCGACCCGGAACTGCAGCAGGACTTCGCCGAGGACGTGGTCCTGCTCAAGCTGGTGGGCATCAACCCGGTGGTGGTGCACGGCGGCGGGCCGCAGATCGAGACCGCGCTCAAGCGCCTGGGCAAACAGGGGCACTTCATCCAGGGCATGCGCGTGACCGACGCCGAGACCATGGAGGTGGTCGAGTGGGTGCTGGCCGGCGAGGTGCAGCAGGACATCGTGGGTCTCATCAACCAGGCGGGCGGCAAGGCCGTGGGCCTGACGGGGCGCGACGGCGGGCTGATCCGCGCGCAGAAGCTCAAGCTGCTCGACCACAAGGACCCGAGCATCGCGCACGACGTGGGCCAGGTCGGCGACATCGTGGCGATCGACCCCAGCGTCGTGAAGGCGCTGCAGGACGATGCCTTCATCCCGGTCGTCAGCCCGATCGGCTTCGGCGACGCCAACGAGAGCTACAACATCAACGCCGACGTGGTCGCCAGCAAGCTGGCTACCGTGCTGCAGGCGGAAAAGCTGCTGCTGCTGACCAACATTCCCGGCGTGCTGGACAAGCAGGGGCAGCTGCTGCCCGAGCTGACCTCGGCGCAGATCGACGCGCTGATCGCCGACGGCACGATCTCCGGCGGCATGCTGCCCAAGCTGGCGGGCGCCATCGACGCGGCCAAGGCCGGCGTGAAGGCCGTGCACATCGTCGATGGCCGCGTGCCGCATGCGATGCTGCTGGAAATCCTGACCGACCAGGCCTACGGCACGATGATCCACAGCGAATAAGCAGACCCCTGCCGCTGGCACAGCCAAAGCCCCGTGGCCGTGGCCAGGGGGCTTTTCTTTTGCCTACACGCCGCGCGCCCGCTCGGCCTTGAAGCGCGCGCGGAACGGCGCGAAGGCGCCCGCATCCAGCGCCGCGCGGATTTCGCGCATCAGGTTCAGGTAATAGTGCAGGTTGTGGATGGTGGTGAGCATGGGGCCCAGCATTTCGCCGCAGCGGTCCAGGTGGTGCAGGTAGGCGCGCGAGAAGCCGCCGCGCCCGCCGTCGGCCCAGGCCACGCCCCCCTTGCCGGCGCAGGCGTGGCAGGTGCAGGTGGGGTCGAGCGGCTGGTGGTCCTCGCGGTGGCGCGCGTTGCGGATCTTCAGGTCGCCATGGCGCGTGAAGATGGTGCCGTTGCGTGCGTTGCGCGTGGGCATCACGCAGTCGAACATGTCCACCCCCTGGGCCACGCCTTCCACCAGGTCTTCCGGCGTGCCCACGCCCATCAGGTAGCGCGGCTTGTGGCTGGGCAGGCGGTGCGGCGTGTGCGCCATGATGCGCAGCATCTCGTCCTTGGGCTCGCCCACGCTCACGCCGCCCACGGCGTAGCCGGGGAAGTCCATCTCCACCAGCGCTTCGAGCGACTCCTGGCGCAGGTTCTCGTACATGCCGCCCTGCACGATGCCGAAGAGCGCGTTGGGGTTCTCCAGCCGCTCGAACTCGGCCTTGGAGCGCAGCGCCCAGCGGCGGCTCATTTCCATGGACTGGCGCGCTTCGCGCTCGGTGGTGAGGTGGCCCTTGGTTTCGTAGGGCGTGCATTCGTCGAGCTGCATCACGATGTCGGAGTTCAGCACGGTCTGGATCTGCATGCTCACCTCGGGCGACATGAACAGCTTGTCGCCGTTCACGGGCGAGGCGAAGTGCACGCCTTCCTCGGTGATCTTGCGCATCGGCCCCAGGCTCCACACCTGGAAGCCGCCCGAGTCGGTCAGGATGGGCTTGTGCCACTGCTCGAAGCCGTGCAGCCCGCCGAAGCCGCGCATCACGTCCAGGCCCGGGCGCATCCACAGGTGGAAGGTGTTGCCCAGGATGATCTGCGCGCCCATGTCGTGCAGGCTTTGCGGCATCACGCCCTTGACGGTGCCGTAGGTGCCCACGGGCATGAAGATGGGGGTCTCTACCGGGCCGTGGTTGAGCGTGAGGCGGCCCCGGCGCGCGTGGCTGCCGGGGTCGGTCTTGAGCAGGTCGAATTGCAGCATAGGGGGGCGATTTTCCCAGACTGCGTTGGCCTACACTGGTTCCATCTAACCAAGGAGAGAAAACGATGCTCAGAATTCTGGTCGCTGCCGACGGTTCCGAACTGGCGCTGGATGCCGTGCGCCACGCGCTGATGCTGGTGCGCCGCGGCGGCCTGCAGGCCACGTTGGTGCTGGGCCATGTGCAGGAAGAGGCTTCGCTGATCGAGCTGGCCACGCAGGGCGCCGATGCCGTGGCGGCAGCCAGCGTCGAGGCGGGCCAGCACCTGTTGGCCTCGGCGGTGGCACTGGTGGAGGCCGCGGGCGTGCCCTACGAGACGGAAATTGCCCTCGGCCCGGTGGCGGCCACGCTGGCGGACATGGCGGAGCGGTGCGGCTGCGATGCGCTCATCATCGGCGCGCGCGGGCTGGGCGGGCTGCGCGGCGCCTGGCTGGGGTCGGTGTCGCAGGCACTGGTGCACCAGTGCACGGTGCCCGTGACGGTGGTCAAGCACCCCGAGCCGCAGGAGGTGATTGACGCCGACGCTTGATTTGCTACTGAAAGAAGAGCTGCCAGCGCTTGCTAGATAAGCGCTAGGCGGCTTTTTTATAGGAAGATTCGTGGCGTTGCAGCTTGCCGTGCGGCAGGCTGGCCAGGCGCTTGAACATGCGGCGGCAGTAGCCCGCGATCCACAGGCATTTGTTCAGCTCGTCCACCGGCAGCGGGCCGGAGACGACCACCAGATCATTGGCCTCGGCCAGGGCGCCTGCGGCACGCAGGCGGCGGCGGTGGTGGGCGGCCCAGGACTGGATGCGCGTCGGGTTGCCGTGCTGGTGCACCTGGCCGGTGAACAGGTCGAAGGCGATGGCCACGGTATCCGTTTTGAGCTTGAAGCGGCGCTCACCCGTGACGGCACTGGGCGCATCGCGCATGTCGTACAGGTAGTAGTTGCCGGCCTTGAGCTGGTATTGCAAATCCATGGATCTTCCTTCGGGCGCTGTGGTCTGGGGACGGGACGCCGCGGGGCTTTCATCTGAAACGGCGGCAAGTGGCTGCAAATCGCCGCTTGTCGTCGTATCTCCTCCCTTCGTATATCCCCGCTTGCAGGAGTGCGTGCATTGTGGCCGCAGCCCCGGGGGGATTCAAGCGCGGAGGGCGGCGCAACCGTAACGGGTTGTGACCTGGCTCAAGGCATTGTCAGCCGCATCACCAGCCGCTTTGCTTGCGCAGCACGAACGGCACGGGCGCGGGCGCCGGCCCGCTGGCGCCCGGGGCGGCCTCGGGGCTCCAGGTGCCACGGATTTCCTTGCCGCAGCGGCCCTCGGCGACCTCGCCCAGCCAGGTGGCGCTGATGCGCTTGCCGTCCTCCGACTCCTCCAGCGTGAGCTGGCCGTCGTCCACGTCGCCCACGACCTGCACCGTCTGGCCGCCGCGCTGCAGGGTGCCGCGCACGCTCTCGCGCAGCTCCGGGTGCGGCCCCAGGCGCAGCGCCACGGCCTGGCCGCCGAGCTCGGCCTGCCAGTGGCCCAGCAGATGGCGCTGCTGCATGTCCGTGGGGGCGGGGCAGGGGGCTTGCTCTGGTTGTGAAGGTTTTTGCGCCCAAACGCCGGTGGAGAAAGCGCTGGCAGCTATTAAAAGAAGAGTGGCAATGCGGGTCATGGCGTGCGGTTGTCGGCCTGGGCCTTGCGCGCGGCGAATTCGGCGCGCAGGGCCTTGAGTTTCTCGCGCGGGTCTTCGCGCGCGGTGCGGGCGTCGAGCTTCATTTCGGCGATGAAGCGGCTGGGCTGGCAGGCCACCATCTCGCGGCCCTTCTTGCGCTTCTTCGTCCAGCTCACCACCAGGGTGCGCTGGGCGCGGGTGATGCCCACGTACATCAGGCGGCGCTCTTCCTGCAGGCGCGCCGCCGTGTCGCTGCTGACCTTTTCCTGGCGGCCCTCGTCGTCGTCGAGCTTGAAGGGCAGCATGCCCTCGGTCACGCCCACCAGGACGACGTGCGGCCACTCCAGCCCCTTGCTGGCGTGCAGGGTGGAGAGCACCACCATGTCCTGCTCCTGCTCGCGTTCCGAGATGGTGGAGAGCAGCGCGATGGTCTGCGCGACTTCGAGCAGGCTCTTGGTTTCGCTTTGCACGCCGCTGCCTTCCTCGGCCTGGCCGCCCGCGCGCTGGGCCATCCAGTCGCAGAATTCGAGCACGTTGCTCCAGCGCGCGGCGGCCACTTTCTCGCTGTCCTCGCTGTCGTACAGGTGCTGCTCGTAGCCCAGCTCCTTGAGCCAGTCGGCCAGGAAGGCGCGCGCCGCCTCGGCGCCGTGGGTGTGGCGCGCGCGGTACTCCAGCTCGTTGACGGTGCGGCCGAACTCCATCAGCCCCTCCAGTCCGCGCCGGGGGATGACGGCCGGCAGCATGGCGTTGAACAGCGCGCCGAACATGCTCTGCTTGTGCTGCGTGGCGAACTCGCCCAAAGCGCCGAGCGTGGTGTGGCCGACGCCGCGACGCGGGCTGGTGATGGCGCGCAGGAAGGCCGGGTCGTCGTCGCTGTTGATCCACAGGCGGAACCAGGCGCACAGGTCCTTGATCTCGGCGCGGTCGAAAAAGCTGGTGCCGCCCGACACCTTGTAGGGGATGTTGGCCTTCCGCAAGGCCTTCTCGAACGGCTTGGCCTGGTGGTTGGCGCGGTAGAGCACGGCGAAGTCCTTCCACCCCGGCGGCGGGTTGGCGGCGGCGCGCAGGCTCTGGATGCGCGCCACGGCGCGCTCGGCCTCGTGCTCCTCGTTGTCGCAGTCCTGCACGCGCACCGGCTCGCCCTCGCCCAGTTCGCTGAACAAGGTCTTGGGATACAGCTTGGGGTTGGGCTGGATGACGTTGTTGGCCGCGCGCAGGATGGCGCTGGTGGAGCGGTAGTTCTGCTCCAGCTTGATCACCTTGAGCTGCGGGAAGTCCTGCGGCAGCTTCTTCAGGTTGTCCAGCGTGGCGCCGCGCCAGCCGTAGATGCTCTGGTCGTCGTCGCCCACGGCGGTGAAGCGCGCGCGCTCGCCCACGAGGAACTTCAGCAGCTCGTACTGCGTGGCGTTGGTGTCCTGGTACTCATCGACCAGCACGTGGCCCAGGATGCGCTGCCACTTCTCGCGCACCTCGGGGTGGTGGCGCAGCAGGCGCATGGGCATGCCGATCAGGTCGTCGAAGTCCACGCTCTGGTAGGCGGCAAGGCGCTCCTCGTAGCGCTGCATGATGAGGGCGATGCTGCGCTCGTGGTCGTCCTGCGCCATGGCCAGCGCCTTGCGCGCGTCCCAGCCCTGGTTCTTCCAGGCGCTGATGGTCCATTGCCACTGGCGCGCGGTGGCCAGGTCGGTGGTGCCGCCCGCGCAGTCCTTGAGGATGCCGCCCACGTCGTCGGCGTCGAGGATGCTGAACGAGGGCTTGAGGCCGAGCACGTGCCCGTCCTCGCGCACCATGCGCACGCCCAGGGCGTGGAAGGTGCACACCAGCACGTCCTTGGCCTGGCGGCCGATGAGGCCGCTGGCGCGCTCGCGCATCTCGGCCGCGGCCTTGTTGGTGAAGGTGATGGCGGCGATGCGCCGGGGCTGCAGCCCGGTCTCGATGAGCCGCGCGATCTTGTGCGTGATGACGCGCGTCTTGCCCGAGCCCGCGCCCGCGAGCACCAGGCACGGGCCTTCGGTGTAGTGCACTGCCTGGAGCTGGGCGAGGTTGAGACCGGCGGACATGAAGGGAAAGGGGACGGAGCGGGGGGCGCAAAAGCGGAGCGCGCATGATAGCGGCGGAAAAAATTTCACGGGCCCGGGCCCCCGGCCGCCCTGCGCGCAGGGCGAGAATGCGCCGGTGCTGTCCGTCCTGCAAATCACCTTTCCGTTCTTCGCCCTGGTGCTGTGCGGCTACCTGGCCACGCGTACCGGCGTGCTGCCGGTGCCGGCCATCGGCGGGCTGAACACCTTCGTGCTGTACTTCGCGCTGCCGTGCATGCTGTACCGCTTCGGCGCGGGCACGCCGATCGCGCAGCTGCTCGACCCGGTGGTCGGCGGCGTCTACCTGCTGTGCGCGCTGCTGGTGGTGGGCACGACCATCGCCGCCACGCGGCGCGGGCGCATTGGCTGGAATGACGCGGCCTTCGGCGCGCTGGTCACGGCGTTTCCCAACTCGGGCTTCATGGGCGTGCCGCTGCTGGTGGCGCTGCTGGGCCAGGCTAGCGCGGGGCCGGTCATTGTCACCATGGCGCTGGACATGTGCGTCACCACCTCGCTGTGCATCGCGCTGTCGCGGCTCGATGGCGCGGGTGCGCACGGCGCGGCGGTGGCGCTGCGCAACGCCCTGCGCGGCATGGCCGTGAACCCCATGCCCTGGGCCATCTTCCTGGGCGCGCTGGCCTCGGCGCTGCAGTGGCGCCTGCCCGCGCCGGTGGACCAGACCCTGGCCATGCTGGCCGGCGCGGCCTCGCCGGTGGCCCTGTTCACGCTCGGCGCGGTGCTGGCGCGCTCGCAGACGAACCTGCACGAGCAGGTGCCCTGGCGCCAGTACGTGCCGCTGGCGCTGGCCAAGCTGGTGGCGCACCCGCTGCTGGTGTGGGGCGTGGGCCGGGCCGCCATCGCCCTGGGGGCGCCGCTGTCGGATTTCACCCTGACTGCGCTGGTGCTGGTGGCGGCGCTGCCCAGCGCCAGCAACGTGGTGCTGCTGGTCGAGCGCTTCGGCGCCCACGGCGGGCGCGTGGCGCGCATCATCCTGGTGTCTACCGCGCTGGCGTTCGGCAGCTTCTCCGCCGCCGTGGCGCTATTGGTTCAAAAATGAGAGCGCCCAGCGCAGGCGGGTCTTGCGCTGGGCGTCTATTCGATCAAAATCTCAGGGCGCAGCCCATGAATCTGGCGCAGCCCAACCCAGCAGACACCGCGCAAGGGCCGCCCCGCCGCGCCGGTGTCGTCCCCCTGCCCGCAGTGCGCAGCACTGCGAGAGCGGGGGGAAGGCGCGCAGCGCCTCAGGGGGGTGCCCTCAATACTCCCAGAACATGCGCTGCAGTTCCTGCGTGCTGGCGCCCTTGGTCAGGGCCAGCATGGTCAGGATGCGGGCCTTTTCCGGGCGCATGTCGTGGGCCACGACCCAGTCGTACTTGTCGTCGGGCTGCTCGGCGTTGCGCAGCACGAAGCCGTAGGGCACGCGGGCCGAGCGCACCACCACCACGCCCTTGGCGCGCGCGTCCTGCAGCGGCTTGACCATGCGGTCGGCCACCGAGCCGTTGCCCGTGCCGGCGTGGATGATGGCCTTGGCGCCGCTGGCCACCAGGGCGTTCACGGCCGTGGGCTGCACGTTGCCGTAGGCGTAGACGATGTCCACCTGGGGCAGCGCGGTGATGTTGTCGATGTTGAATTCCGACTGCAGCGTGTGGCGCTTCACCGGGGCGCGGAACCAGTAGTTCCGGCCTTCCACCACCATGCCCAGCGGGCCCCACTGGCTCTTGAAGGCGCTGGTCTGGATGTTGATGTCCTTGTTCACGTCGCGCGCGGTGTTGATCTCGTCGTTCATGGTGACGAACACGCCCTTGCCCTTGGCGTCCTTCGAGGCCGCCACGCTCACGGCGTTGACCAGGTTCAGCGCGCCGTCGGCCGACAGGGCGGTGCCCGGGCGCATGGAGCCGACCACGGCGATGGGCTTGTCGGTGTGCACCGTCAGGCTCAGGAAGTAGGCGGTCTCGGCCAGCGTGTCGGTGCCGTGGGTGATGACGATGCCGTCCACGTCGCTCTGCTTGGCCAACTGCGAGACGCGCTGGGCCAGCTTCAGCAGGTGCTCGTTGGTGAAGCTCTCGGAGGCGATCTGGAACACCTGCTCGCCCGACACCTTGGCGATGTTGCCCAGCTCGGGCAGGCCGGCCAGCAGCTTGTCCACCGGCACCTTGGCGGCCGAGTAGGTGGCGCTGTTCATGGCCGAGGCGCCGGCGCCGGCGATGGTGCCGCCGGTGGCCAGCACCACGACGTGGGGCTTGGCGGCGGCCTGGGCGGCGGCGCTGGCGGCTGCCGGGCTGGCATCTTGCGCCAGGCTCAGTGCGGGGGCGCCGGCGATACCGGCGAGGACGATGGCGGCTGCCACCAGGGATTTGCGCAAGGGCTGGAAGGTCATGTGTGGATTCCCATCAAAAAAACGGCCTTGTGGACCGTGGGCAGGCACGATGCCCGAAAAGAAACCGCTTGGCATTGGTGAAAACACCGGCGGGTCATGCATTTCATGCATCACGGGTGACGCAAGGAGCATGCCCGCGGCGCGGCGCCCGGGCTGGCGCCTCGCGGCCGGTCAGATCGCCTGGGGATCGACGTCCACCAGCCAGCGCACCAGGCCCTTGTGCTGTGCACGCCCGGCGTGCAGCAGCGGCTGCCAGGCGGCCAGGAAGCGCTGCAGCGCGGTGCGGCTGGTGCTCTCCAGCAGCATCTGCGCGCGCTCCACGTTGGCCACGCGCTGCACCGCCAGCGGCACGGGCGGGAAGATGAACACCTGTTCCAGCCCCGGCAACTGCGCAGCGCGGGCGGCATCGCCGGCGGCCTGCAGGAAGGCCTGGGCCGTCTCCTGCGTGCGCGCGTCGGCGCGCACCAGGGCCTGGAAGGCGAAGGGCGGCATGCCGGCCTGCGCGCGTTCGCCGAGCTGCTGCGCCGCGAAGGCCGGGTAGTCGTGGCGGCGCAGCGCAGCGAACAGCGCGTGCTCGGGGTGCCAGGTCTGCACCCACATCTCGGGCGCATGGCCCTGCGCGGCCATGTAGCGCGCGTCGCGCCCGGCGCGGCCGGCCGCCTGCATGAGCAGCGCGAACAGGCGCTCGGGCGCGCGGAAGTCGCTGCTGAACAGCGCGCCGTCGGGCTGCACCGCCGCCACCAGCGTGATGCGGCGGAAGTCGTGCCCCTTGGCCACCATCTGCGTGCCCACCAGCACGTCCACCTCGCCCGCGTGCACCTGGGCCAGCTGCTCCTCCAGCGCGCCCTTGGCGCGCGTGGTGTCGGCGTCGATGCGCGCCACGCGCGCGGCGCGCCGGGCGGGGGTGATGACGTTGCGCAGCAGCGCGGCCAGTTGCTCCTCCAGTTGCTCGGTGCCGCGCCCCACGGGGGCGATGTCGAGGTTGCCGCAGCCCGGGCAGGCGCGCGGCACGCGCTGCGCGAAGCCGCAGTGGTGGCAGCGCAGGCTGCGGTCGGCCTTGTGGAACACCTGGTGCGCGCTGCAGTGCGGGCAGTCGCTCTTCCAGCCGCAGGCGTGGCAGTGCAGCACCGGGGCGAAGCCGCGCCGGTTCAGCAGCACCAGGCACTGCTCGCCGCGCTCCACGCGCTCGGTCATGGCGGCCAGCAGCGGCGGCGAAAACACGGCGCCGCGTGGCTGCTGCGCCATGTCCACCAGGCGCAGGCGCGGCAGCGCGCCCGCGCCGATGCGGCTGGGCATATGCAGGCGCAGGTAGCGCCCGCCCTGCGGGTCCTCGGGCGTGGGCGGGCGGCTGGCGTGCCAGCTCTCCAGCGAGGGCGTGGCGCTGCCCAGGATGACCTTGGCGCCCTGCTCGCGCCCGCGCCACAGCGCCAGGTCGCGCGCCGAGTAGCGCGCGCCCTCCTGCTGCTTGTAGCTGGCGTCGTGCTCCTCATCGACCACGACCAGCGCCAGCCCCGGCAGGCTGGCGAACACGGCCATGCGCGTGCCCAGCACGATGCGCGCGCGCCCGGCGTGCGCGGCCAGCCAGCTCGCCAGGCGCTGCGGATTCGTCATGCCGCTGTGCAGGCTGACCACGCTGCCCGCGCCGTACAGCGGCGCGAAGCGGGCGCGAAAGCGCGCTTCGAGCTGCGGGGTGAGGTTGATCTCGGGCACCATCACCAGCGCCTGGGCCGCCGGGGCGCGCGCCAGCGCGGCCTGCACGCTGTGCAGGTACACCTCGGTCTTGCCGCTGCCGGTGCTGCCGTACAGCAGGAAGGGCCCGGGTTGCGACTCGATCTGGGCGCAAACGCTTTGCTGTTCAGCGCTGAGTGCTATGGTTTCGGTAGCTCCCAGGGCGTCCGGCGCGTCTTGCGCGGGCGCGGCCGGGCGGCGCAGGCGGCGCGCGAGCTGCTCGGGGCCGAGTTCGCGCAATTGCGGCGGCAGCGCGGCCAGCGCCACCTCGCCCAGGCCGCGCTGGTAGTAGCGCGCGGCGAAGGCCACCAGGCGGCGCCAGGCGGCATCCAGCGGCGCCAGCCCGGCGAGCACGCCGGCCACGGGGCGCAGCTGCGCCGTGGGCGGGGGGGCCTCGCCGGCGGAGGCATCCCACACCACGCCCAGCACCTCGCGCTGGCCCAGGGGCACGCGCACCAGCGTGCCGGGCGCCAGCGCCTCGGTGTGCCGGTAGCTCAGCAGGTCGCCCACGCCGCTGTGCGCGGGGGTCTGGACGGCCACTTGCAGGATGCAGGTCATTTAGCGGAACTTGTTCACACGGTTTGGCGGATGCGGGGCTAAGTGCTTGATGTGCCAGGGTTTGCGCGATCATCCACGGTTTCTGTGGATAACTTTGTGGGCATCCTGTAGCCACCCCGGCCCAGGCCGCATGGAGACTGGGCCCGCACGGATTGCCCGCAAATTGGGCAAAACGAAAAATCCTTATGAATCAACGCTCTTTGCCTTCGCGGGCGAGGGCGCCGGGGCGGATGCCATGGGCCGGAAGGCGGTGTCTCTTGCTATGGTTTTTGTGCATAAGTACGTCCTCGCGGCGCCGGATAAGCAAAGACGGGGCGGTTTTGTGCTAGGGTTTTTACCTAGAAAGTCCCCCGCGTCCTTCAATTCCAAGCGCAAGTGCTTGATTTTTCGGGGGTTTCCCGAGGTATCCCGAGAAACTGTGGATAACTTTGTTGACATCCCCGGGGAACCGCCCCCAAAGCCTTGAAAAATGGGGCTTTCGCTGGATTGCCCGGAAAATGGGCAAAACCGGCAATCCATTGAAAATCAAGCACTTACGCGAACCGTGCAACGGCTGGCCGGTACGTTGCCGGGGCGGGCCCTGGCTTGTAACGCCGGGGCTGCGCGGTGCATAAGTGCCCGCTCACCTCGCTAGTGCGGTGCTCGACGCTTGATGGAACAAATAAAACCGATGGATTCGTCGTCTTGGCTAGGCGCAAACCGCAGCGATAGCCGTAGCTATCGCGAGGATTTGCAACGACGCCAGGGCGGCGAAGACGCGGTTTTATGTGCCAGATAGCGTCGAACACCACACTCGGCGCGTCAACCCTGGCGCAGCGCGCGCGAGTGGCTGTGCACTGCCTCCACCAGCGCCGCCACGTGCTCGGGCGGGGTGTACTGGCTGATGCCGTGGCCCAGGTTGAAGATGTGCGTCGGGCCGGTGGTGGCCGTGTCGGTGTGGGGCTTGCCGAAGCTGTCGAGCACGGCGCGCGCCTGCGCCGCCACGGCCTCGGGCGGGGCGAACAGCACGTTCGGGTCGATGTTGCCCTGCAGCGCCTTGCCCGGGCCGCCGGCCTGGCCGCCGACGATGGCGCGCGCCTTGGCCAGGTTGGCCGTCCAGTCCAGGCCCAGCACCTCGCAGTCGATGTCCTTCATGTCGTCGAGCCAGATGCCGCCGCCCTTGGTGAAGACGATGCGCGGCACGTCCTCACCATCCGCGCCCGTGCGCTTGAGCCGCGCCAGCACGCGGCGGGTGTATTCGAGGCTGAACGCCTGGAAGCACCCGTCGGCCAGCACGCCGCCCCAGCTGTCGAACACCATCACGGCCTGGGCGCCCGCGTCGATCTGCGCATTCAGGTAGGCGGCCACGGCGTCGGCGTTCACGGCCAGGATGCGGTGCATCAGGTCCGGGCGGCTGTACATCAGGCTCTTGACCAGGCGGTAGTCGTCGCTGCCCTTGCCCTCGACCATGTAGCAGGCCAGCGTCCAGGGGCTGCCCGAGAAGCCGATCAGCGGCACGCGCCCGTTCAGCGCGCGGCGGATGCTGGTGACGGCATCGAACACGTAGCGCAGCTTGTCCAGGTCGGGCGCGGCAAGCCGGGCCACGTCGGCCTCGGTGCGCACCGACTGGGCGAAGCGCGGGCCCTCGCCCTCGGCGAAGCTCAGCCCCAGGCCCATCGCGTCGGGCACGGTGAGGATGTCGCTGAACAGGATGGCCGCGTCGAGCGGGAAGCGGGCCAAAGGCTGCAGCGTGACCTCGGTGGCGTAGTCCACGTTCGTCGCCAGGCCCATGAAGCTGCCGGCCTTGGCGCGCGTGGCCTTGTACTCGGGCAGGTAGCGCCCCGCCTGGCGCATGAGCCACAAGGGGGTGTAGTCGGTGGCCTGGCGGCGGCAGGCGCGCAGGAAGGTGTCGTTGAGAAGTGGGGGGAATTGCATGGCCCCGATTGTCTCGCACCAGAAAGAAGGCCCTGGCGGAAGGCCCCGGCGCGGCATGGTAGCTTCGCGGGGCATCTGAGCTTCTGACCGGAGAACCGCCATGCCACCCACCTCCCTCCAGCGCACCGAGAACGCCCTGGCCGCCATCGCGGCGGCGGGCGACGAAGGCCGGCGCATCTTCACCCGCGTGTACACCCAGGCCGCGCTGGCCGCCGCGCGCGCGGCCGATGCGCGCGCCGCCAGCGGCACCCCGCTCGGCCCGCTCGACGGCCGCGTGGTGTCGGTGAAAGACCTGTTCGACGTGGCGGGCGAGCCGACCACGGCTGGCTCCGCCGTGCTGCGCGGCGCGCCACCGGCCGCGTGCGACGCCGTGGCCGTGCAGCGCCTGCGCGCCGCCGGGGCGGTGGTTGTGGGCAAGACCAACATGACCGAGTTCGCCTTTTCGGGCATCGGCCTCAATCCGCACTACGGCACGCCGGGCAACGCGGCGGACGCGGCGCGCATTCCCGGCGGCTCCTCCTCGGGCGCGGGCGTGGCGGTGGCGCGCGGGCTGTGCGAGATCGCCATCGGCTCCGACACCGGCGGCTCGGTGCGCATTCCCGCCGCGTTCAACGGCGTGACCGGCTTCAAGCCCACGCAGCAGCGCGTGCCGCGCGACGGCGCCTACCCCCTGTCCTTCACGCTCGACACCGTGGGGCCGCTGGCGCGCAGCGTGCTGGACTGCGCCCAGGCCGACGCCGTGCTCAGCGGTCAGCCCTGGCAGGCATTGCCCGCGCGCCAGTTGCGCGGCCTGCGCGTGGGCGTGCCGCGCGGCCTGCTGCTGACGCACACCGAGCCCGCCGTGCAGACGGCCTTCGAGCAGGTGCTGCAGGCCCTGTCGCGCGCCGACGCCCGCGTGGACGACCTGGCGCTGGACGAATGGCTTGGCGCGCCCTTCGCGCTGCAGGAAAACGGCACGCTGACCGCCGCCGAGGCCGCGTACATCCACGCGCGCACGCTGGCCACGCAGCCCGGCGCGCTCGATCCGCTGGTGCTGGCGCGCATCCGCCGGGGCGAGACCATCACCGCCGCGCACTACGTGGGCGTGCAGCAGGCGCGCCAGCGCCTGCAGGCCGCGCTGGACGCGCAGCTGGCCGGCCTCGACGTGCTGGTGCTGCCCACCGTGGCCTTCATGGCGCCGCGCATCGACACCCTGGCGGGCGACGCCGAGGCCTTCAACCGGGCCAACCTGCTGGCGCTGCGCAATACCTCGGTGTTCAACTTCTACGACCTGCCCGCGCTGTCGCTGCCCATCACGCAGTCCGCTGCGCCGCTGCCCGTGGGCCTGATGGTGGCCGGCCAGCGCGGCGGCGACCGCGCCCTGCTGGGCGTGGGCCAGTGCCTGCAGACCCAGCTGGAGCTGCTGCGCGAGCGCCGCACCTGACGCAGGAATTTCAACGGTTTTTGGCCTCCAGCCCTTGGTGGACAAGGGCTGGAAGCTATGGAAGAAGGAGCAAAATCACAGGCCGACTCTTGACCCATGTCAGCTTGTGCCTACATGCAGCGGCGACCTGTGCCGACTGCGCGGCGCTGCGCGGCCCGGGATACTGGGGCTTCCTCGTAACCATTCAAGCGCAAGGAGCTACCGTATGAACAAGCATCAAGTGACCGGCCGCGTCGAAGAAGCCAAGGGCGCCGTCAAGGAAGTGGTGGGCAAGGTGGTTGGCAACCCGAAGCTGGAGGCCGAAGGCATCGTCCAGAAGAACGCCGGCAAGGTCGAGGCCAAGGCCGGCGACCTGGCCGCCAAGGTCGAGGACGCGGTCAAGCGCTCCAAGTAATTCCAGTTCCAGATCAATCGATTACTTTGTCGGCTTCGCTTGCCGTGCGTCAGCACTGTCTGCGCTTCGCCTTCGCGTACTCGGTCGATCTGGAAATGGAATAAGCGGGCCTGCCCCGCGCCCCGGCAACGCCACCTGCGGGTGGCGTTGCCGCTTTCAGCACTGGGAACGCGCCAGCGCCTGGTCGATGTCCCAGAGGATGTCGGCCACGTCCTCGATGCCCACGCTCAGGCGCACCATGTCGGCGCGCACGCCGGCGCGCTCCAGTTCTTCTTCGCTCAGCTGGCGGTGCGTGGTCGAGGCAGGGTGGATCACCAGCGTCTTGGCGTCGCCGATGTTGGCCAGGTGGCTGGCGAACTCGCAGGCGTCGATGAACTTCTCGCCCGCTGCGGCCCCGCCCTTGACGCCAAACGTCAGGATGCCCGACGCGCCCGGCTGCCCGTCCACCGCGCGGAACTGCTTCTGCGCCAGCGCGTGGTACGGCGAATCCGGCAGGCCGGGGTAGTTGACCCACGCCACCAGCGGGTGCTGCTGCAGGAAGCGGGCCACCGCCAGCGCGTTGCGGCAGTGCTCGCGCATGCGCAGGTGCAGCGTCTCGGCGCCCTGCAGCAGCTGCCACGCGTTCAGGGGCGAGAGCACGCCGCCGAAGGTGCGGTTGACCTCCATGCGCGCCTTCATGGTGTAGCCGAAGTCGCCGAAGGTCTCGTAGAACTTCACGCCGTGGTAGGCGCGGCTGGGCTCCACCATCTCGGGGAATTTGCCGTTGTCCCACGGGAACCTGCCGCCTTCCACCACCACGCCGCCCATGGTGGTGCCGTGGCCGCCGATGTACTTGGTGGCGCTGTGCACCACGATGTCGGCGCCCAGATCCAGCGGGTTGCACAGGTAGGGGCTGGCCACGGTGTTGTCGATCACCAGCGGCACGCCGTGGGCGTGGGCCACATCGGCTATTGAACCGATGTCGAGCACGTTGACCAGCGGGTTGCCAATGGTCTCGCCATACACGGCGCGCGTGTTCGGGCGCATGGCGCGCGCGAAGTTCTCGGGGTCGGCGGGGTCCACGAAGGTGGTCTCGATCCCCAGGCGCGCAAAGCCCACGCCCAGCTGCCCCACCGTGCCGCCGTACAGCGTGCTGGCCGCCACGATGTGGTCGCCAGTTTTCAAAATGGCCAGCAGCGCCGCCATTTGCGCCGCCATGCCGCTGGCGCAGGCCAGCGCGGCGCGGCCGTTTTCCAGGCTGGCGATGCGCTCCTCCAGCACCGCCACCGTGGGGTTGCTGATGCGGCTGTACACGTTGCCGAAGGTCTGCAGGTTGAACAGGCTGCTGGCGTGCTCGGCGTCGTCGAAGACGAAGCTCGTCGTCTGGTGGATGGGCGTGGCGCGCGCGCCGGTCACGGGGTCGGGGCGGGCACCGGCGTGGATGGCGCGGGTGCCGAAGCCGAAGGCGCGCTCGGCGCCGGAAGATGCGTTGTCTGCCATGGTGTTATGCAAGAAAAAGGCCTCCAGCGCTTATGGGGAAAGCGCTGGCAGCTATTGATTCAGGAGTGATGGGGTGCCCGTGCAGGGTCAGTACGGCAGTTGTTGCAGCCGCTTCGATGAGATCACCTTGGTGTTCACGCCCATCCAGCCCAGGCCGCCGAAGAGGCGTGCGTGCTCGATCTTCACGCAGCGGTTCTGCACCGTGAGAAGCCCGGCGCTCTCGGCGCGCGCCACGGCGGCCTCGTTGAACACGCCCAGCTGCAGCCACAGGCACCGGGCGCCCACGGCCACGGCCTCCTCGGCCAGCGGCGGAATGTCTTCGCTCTTGCGGAAGCAGTCCACCATGTCGATTTTCGCGCCCTGCGCGGCCAGCGCGGCGGCGGCCTCGGTCACGCTGGCGTAGGCGGTCTCGCCCAGGATCTGCCCGCCCTCGCGTGCCACGGCCGGGTTCACCGGCACGACGCGGTAGCCATGCGCCTGCATGTACTTGGCGGCGAAGTAGCTCGGGCGGTGCCACTGGGGCGACAGGCCGACCACGGCCAGGGTGCGGCAGCGCGTGAGGATGCCTTGCAGGGTGCTGATGGTGTCGGGGGTACGGCGCATGCCGTGGAGTGTAGGTGCGCTTTGCCGTGGCGGCGCGGGCGTTGTTCCATAATGGGAATCATTCTTGATTCATGCGTGCCGCCGCCCCATGCCTGCCGCCCAGAGCGTTCACGACCGCGCGATTGCCGCTCTCTACTCCGACCACCACGGCTGGCTGCTGGGCTGGCTGCGCCGCCGCCTGGGCAACGGCTGGGACGCGGCCGACCTGGCGCAGGACACCTTCGTGCGCCTGCTCGTGGCGCCCGAGGGCACGCCCGAGAAACAGCGCGCCTGGCAGCTCGACGAACCCCGGGCCTACCTCACCCTCATCGCCAAGCGCCTGCTGGCCAACCTGCACCGCCGCCGCGCGCTGGAGCAGGCCTACCTGGAGACGCTGGCCCAGTTGCCCGCGCCGCTGGCCCCCGCGCCCGAGCAGCGCGCCCTGCTGCTGGAGGCGCTGCAGCAGATCGACGCCGCGCTCGACGGCCTGCCCGCGCCCGTGCGCACGGCCTTCCTGCTGGCGCAGCTCGAAGGCCTGGGCCAGGCCGCCATCGCCGCGCGCCTGTCTGTCAGCGAGCGCACCGTCAAGCGCTACATGGTCCAGGCCATGGCCCGCTGCATCGTCCACCTGCCATGAACGCGGAGCAGGCCCCTCCCGGCGCGCTGGCCGAGGTCGTGGCACTGCAGGCGGCCGAGTGGTTTTTCCTGCTGCAGACCGGCGAGGCCACCGAGGCCGACCGCCGGCGCTGGATCCGCTGGCACGGGGCCCACCCCAGCCACGCGCTGGCCTGGGAGCGTGCCCAGCGCGTGGGCCAGGCCTTCGCGCAACTGCCGCCCGCCGTCGCCCTGCCCGTGCTGGGGCGCGCGCGCCGCCGCACCGCCGTGCGGGCGCTGGCGCTGCTGCTCGTGGCGGCGCCGTCCGGCTGGCTGGCCTGGCGCCACACGCCCGCGCGCGACTGGCTGGCCGGCCACCGCACCGCCACCGGCGCGGGCCAGGCGCTGGCGCTGGCCGACGGCACGCGGCTGCAACTGGACACGGCCAGCGCCGTGGACATCGAATTCGATAGCGCCCAGCGCTTGATCCGCCTGCGCTCCGGGGCGATTCATATCCAGACCGCGCCCGACCCGCAGGCGCCGCCGCGGCCCCTGCGCGTGGCCACCGCCCAGGGCATGCTGCAGGCCCTGGGCACGCGCTTCACCGTGCGCCAGGAGGCGGGCCACACGCGCGTGGCCGTGTTCGAGGGCGCGGTGCAGGCGCGCCCCGCCGCCGCCGGCGCGCATGCCCTGGTGCTGCACGCGGGCCAGCAGGCGCGCATGACACGGGCGCAGGCCGGGCCGCCCCAGCCCGTGCAGCCGCAGATGGAGAGCTGGACGCGCGGCGTGCTCCACGTGCGCGACATGCCGCTGCAGGAATTCGTCGCCGAGCTGGACCGCTACCGCCCCGGCGTGCTGCGCTGCGCCCCGGCCGTGGCCGGCCTGCGCGTCTCGGGCGTGTTCCAGTTGCGCGACACCACCGCCGTGATCGACAGCCTGCCGCAGTTCCTGCCGGTGGCGGTGGCCTACCGCACGCGCTACTGGGTGGTGGTGACGGTGCCTTGAGCCCTTCAGGGCATGGCGGAAAAGGGCGGAAGGCGAGGGCGCGGAAAGCGGCCATGCGCTTGGCTGCCTCTCACTGTGTATGACGAATGAGCGGGGCCAAAACACCCAAGGGTTTGCCCTGGGTTTGCCCGGCTTTACATGATCTTTACATTCAGCCCGGCCCTTTTTTTCGCGTCCGCCTGTCCCTTTCACGCGCCCCGCGTGTGAAGCCTGAGGAACCCCTTTTTTCAACCATCCTCAGGAGAACCCCCTCATGGCCCGTCGCCATACCCCCGCCCTCATCGCCCGCGCGGCCCTGCTCACCCTGGCCTGCGCCGCTGGCGGCGCGCTGGCCCAGCCCGCACCCGCCGCGCCGGCGCCGGGCGCGCAGGAATACCGCATCGCCCCCGGCCCGCTGCAGGATGCGCTGGCGCGCTTCGCCACCGAGGCCGGCATCAGCCTGACCATGCCCCAGCCCCTGATGCAGGGCCGTAGCAGCCCCGGCCTGCAGGGGCGCTTCGGCGTGCCGGAGGGGCTGGCGCGGCTGCTGGCCGGCACCGGGCTGGAAGTGGATGCACGCACCCCCGGCGTGTACGTGCTGCGCGCCGTGCCCGAGGTGCGCTCCGCCGCGCCTGCCACGCTGGGCGAGGTGCGCGTGACGGCCGAGGCCGAGCGCGGCGGCGCGACCGAGGGCTCGGGCAGCTACACCGCCCGCGCCAGCAGCGCCGCCACCAAGCTGGAGCTGACGCAGCGCGAAACGCCGCAGTCCGTCACTGTCATCACGCGCCAGCAGATGGACGACCAGGGGGTGGTCGAGATCGCCGATGCGCTGCGGCAGGCTCCCGGCATTACGGTCAGCCGCGCCAACACCGAGGGCTACAACTTCTATGCGCGCGGCTTCCAGGTGGAGAACTTCCAGCTCGACGGCGTGCCCAGCCTGTCCACCAATGGCAACAATGTGCGCGACAACTACAGCATCACCGATGCCGCCATCTACGACCGCGTGGAAATCCTCAAGGGAGCGACGGGCCTCGTGAACGGCACGGGCTATCCGGCAGGCGTCGTCAACCTGGTGCGCAAGCGCCCCACGGCCCAGTTCCAGGGCCGCGCATCCGTTGCGGCGGCCTCGTGGGACGACTATCGCGCGGATGTCGATCTCTCCAGCCCCTTGACCGAGGATGGCCGCATCCGTGCGCGCCTTGTCGCCGCGGCGCAGAACAGCGGCAGCTTCATCGACCACCTGACAACCCGTCAGCAACTCCTGTACAGCATCGCCGAAGCCGACGTCGCCCCATCGACGACGCTGGCCGTGGGCTTCAACGTGCAGCAGAACAAGCACAAGGGCACGACGAATGCCCATTTGCCGGCCTTCTTCTCCGATGGCACGGCCGCGCGGTTTCCCCGCTCCGCCAATGCAGCCGATGCCTGGGCTTACCGCAACCAGGACACGCGCTACCTGTTTGCCACGCTGGCGCACGACTTTGGTGGCGGCTGGAACCTCAAGGCCCACCTGGGCCAGCGCGGCTACCAGTCGCGCGAGGTCATCGCGGGCATGATTTCCTGGAACCCCATCGACCGGGCGACGAATAGCATTGGGCATGGGTTCGGCGCCGGCAGCGCGAGCCAGTTCAATACGGATACGGTCGAGAACAACCTGGACGTGCAGGTGTCGGGACAGTACACGCTGGGGGGGCGGGCGCACAGGCTCGTGCTGGGCTATGGCGCCGCGCGCACCAAGGCGACGTCGATCGGCGCCAATGGCAGCACCGATGTGCGGATTCCCGACGTCTTCCAATGGGGCAACAACGCTGCGCGGCCCGCTTTCTACGAGTGGGGTTCGACGTTCGACATCGCTGTGCGCCACAAGATCGGCTACGCCGCCACGGTGCTGCAGCCCACGGACAGGCTGTCGCTGATTTTGGGCGCGCGCGTCACGGACTACGACTGGAGCCAGTACAACGTCTTCGCCAGCGGAGCGCCCACCCTCACGGCCACGCGGGTCCGTGGCAAGGTCATCCCGTATGCCGGGGTGACTTTCGATGTGGATGGCCAGCACACCGTCTATACCTCGTACACCGACGTGTTCAAGCCCCAGGCCTACAACTTCGACGCCAACGACCGTCAGCTCGATCCGCTGACGGGCGAAAGCTACGAAGTCGGCGTGAAAGGCAGCTACCTGGGCGGCAAGCTCAACGCCAGCGCGGCGCTGTTCCAGCTCCAGCAGGACAACTACGCCGTGGCTGACCCCAGCGGCGCGCGCCGCCCGAGCAACGGCGCCGCCGCCTACGTGCCGATGCGCGGCGTGACCACCCGGGGCCTGGAGCTGGAACTGTTCGGTGAAGTGCTCCCAGGCTGGCAGCTGGGCTCCGGCGTGACCTACATCCGGCCGCGCGACATGAACGGCCAGCGCGTCAGCCCCACGCAGCCTGAAAAGTCCTTCAAGCTCGCCACCATGGTGCGGTTGTCCGGGGACTGGCGCCACGTGCGCCTGGGCGGCAGCGTGCAGTGGCAAAGCGGCACGTACTTCACGCAGACCATCGCCGGTGCGCTCCGGCGCTTCGCGCAGCCCGCCTACGCGGTGGCGGGCCTGAGCGCCAGTGTGGCGCTGAGCCAGCAGCTCAAGGCCGCGTTCCACATCGACAACCTGTTCGACAAGCACTACTACGCGGGCATCGGCCAGTACAACGCCGCGTACTGGGGCGCACCGCGCAGCTACAAGCTGAACCTGCACTACGACTTCTGATGTGCTGTATGTGGAGTGCTCTTGAAAACAGAGCTTCTGGCGCTTGACTGGCGCGGGCTGGAGGACGATTAGGCCACTAGCGCTTGCCCGTCAAGCGTTGGTGGGGGCATGGGGCGGGCGCTCAGTCCTGTGCCCCTGGATCTGGAAAAGCCTGCAACGCCTCACGGACGGCGTGCAGGAGTTCAGGGGCATCCCTGGTCACGACGCCAAAGACCTTGGCGTGATCCAGCCCGGCGTAGCCATGCGCCAGGATGTTGCGAAAACCGATGATCTCGCGCGCGTGCGGAATGCTCCGTGCCACGTCGGGGGCGATGCGGTCGAGCTGGCGCATTGCTTCGCCGCAAATTTCCAGGGCGCGTTCGACGGCTGCGCGCGTCTTGTCGTCGGCGAGGTAGGCAGCAAGGTCGCAACCGGCGGCAAAGCGCATGGCCGCTTCGGCGTAGTGCTCGATGTCCTCAAGATGAACGCCAGGGTCGCGCAGCGTCATAGACGGGGGTCTTGCCGTGGTTGATGTGATGGCGCAGCCGGCGGTTGCGGATGGTGTGCGGCTCCAGCAGGTCCACTGGCCGCTGGAGCAGGCCCTCCAGCGCCAGCTTCAGATCCAGGAAGTTGCCGAAGTCCGCAGCGGCCTCGGGCTTGAATTCGACCAGCAGGTCGATGTCGCTGCGCTCGGCATCGAAATCCTCGCGCAGCACGGAGCCGAACGCTTCCAGCCTGTCCACGCCGTATTGGCGGCACAGGCGGGCGATGCCTTCGCGCTGGATTTCGATCAAGGGATGCATGCGATCCAGTATAGCCATGGGGTGCGACGGGCCGCCCTACGGCTTGTACTTCACGCTGCACCCATACGCCTGCGTCACCGCCTGGGCCACGGGCCGGCCGGCCGCCAGGTCGGCCAGCGCGGCCTTGACGTAGTTGGTGGCCTTGGGAATGTCGGCCGGGCGGGCCGAGGGAATGCTGTCGATGGCGCCCGCGTACACCAGCGTGCCCTCGGGGTTGACGATGACCATGTGCGGCGTGGTGCGGGCGCCATAGGCATGGCCCACGGTGCCTTCCTCGTCCATGAGCACGGCCGTGGCCACGCCCTTGCGTTCGTGCAGCCAGTGGGCCAGCGCGGCGGGCTGCAGGTAGTCGCCGCTGCCCTTCTCGGTGGAGTTGATGGACAGCCACACCACGGCATGGTCGATGACGCCCTTCTGCGTGGCGGGCATGTTGCCGCTGTCGTAGTGCTTGCGCACGAAGGGGCAGCCGGGGTTGGTCCACTCCAGCACCACGGTCTTGCCCTTGTAGTCGGACAGGCGCACGGGCTGGCCGGCGGTGTCCTGCAGCGTGAAGTCGGGCGCGCGCTGGCCGACGGTGGCGCTGGCCTGGGCCAGCGAGGGCAGGGCGCTGAACGCCATCAGGGCGGCGCTGGCGATCAGCGAGCGGCGGCAAAGCGTGGGCATGGCGGGTTCTCCTTCTTGGGGGGTGAAAGTCAAAAAAGATAGCTGCTTGCGCAGGTCTTGCTTCGTTTTTTCGCGCAAAGAACGGTAAAGACTTGCAAGCAAACCATGGCCCTGCAAGCGCTTTCTTACAGCGCCGCCAGTGCCGCGCGCAGGTCGCTGGCGCTGAGGATTTCGCTGAACACCACGGGCGCCTTGCCCGGCGCGTGCAGCACGTACACCGGCACGCCGCTGCGCCCGAGCTGCGCCAGCGCGGCGGTGATGGCGGGGTCGCGCCGTGTCCAGTCGGCGCGCAGCAGGGCCACGTTCCGGGCGGCCAGGTCCGCCAGCACCTCGGCATCGGCCAGCGTGGTTTTCTTGTTGTACTGGCAGGTCACGCACCAGGCGGCGGTGTAGTCGACGAACACGGGGCGGCCCGCGGCCACGATCTCGTCGGGCAGGCCGGGACGCCAGGGTTGCCATGCTCCTGAACCAATAGCTGGTTGCGCTTGATGTTCCTTGATTTCAACGATATTCGGCATCCAATTCCAGGCCAGCCAAGCGCAAGCAGCTATGGAAAGTGGAGCAATCAGCCAGCGCGCGGTGCCGCGCAGCGTCAGCGCCCACACGGCCATGGACAGCGCCACCAGCAGCGCCAGCAGCGCGGCTGCCCCGTCGATGCCGGTCTGCTGGCCCAGCACCCACACCAGCCACACCACCGTGGCCAGCATGGGGAAGGCCAGGAAGCGGCGCAGCGTCTGCATCCATGCGCCGGGGCGCGGCAGCGCGCGCGCGAAGGCGGGCAGCCAGCTCGCCAGCAGGTAGGGCAGCGCCAGGCCCAGGCCCAGCGCGGCGAAGATGCCCAGCGCCTGCGCGGCCGGCAGCGTGGCCGTGAGGCCGAGCGACGCGCCCATGAACGGCGCCGTGCACGGCGAGGCCACGGCCACGGCCAGCACGCCGGTGAGGAATGCGTCCGCCACCGGGTGGCGCGCCTGCAGGCCGGCCAGCGACGACGGCAGCATGCGCCCGAATTCGTACACCCCGGCCAGGTTCAGCGCGATCAGCGTGAACAGCGCCGCCAGCGTGGCCACCACGGCCGGCGACTGCAGCTGAAAGCCCCAGCCCACGGCCTCGCCCGCGGCGCGCAGCCCGAGCATGAGCGCGCCCAGCCCGAGGAAGGACAGCAGCACGCCCGCGGTGTAGGCCAGCCCGCTGATGCGGTGGGCGCGCGTGTCCTGCGCGTGGCGCGCGAAGCCCACCACCTTGATGGCCAGCACTGGGAACACGCAGGGCATCAGGTTCAGCACCAGCCCGCCCAGCAGCGCGCCGAGCAGGGCCACCAGCCAGGTGCCAAGGGGCGCGGCGGCGGGGGCGGCCGCCGGGCCAGGTGCCGGGGGGTTGCCCAGCTGCGCATTGGCGCGCAGCGCCGCCTCCAGCGCGGGCGAGACGGTGGCGGCGGCGGCCAGCGCGGGCCAGCCGCCCTCCACCGGCAGCTCGGCGCGCCAGCCCTGGCCGCCGTGCGCCAGCACCACGGGCAGCGGCTCGGGGCTGGCGCTGCGCTGGGACGACAGAGGGATGCGCGCCGTCCACACTGCGCCTTCCCACGCCTGCGTGTACGGCGCGGCGGTTTCGATCACGCTGCCAGTCTCGGCAAAGAACTCCAGCGCCTGCCCCCGCAGCGCAGCGGGCAGCTGGGCCACGCGCAGCACCAGCGCGCCGTCCTGCACGCGGGCGCTGCTGCTGCCGTCGTTGCTTGCGGGCAGCGCCTGCGGCGCAGCCTGGCGTGCGGCGGCGAAGGCGGCGGCGTCCAGCGCCGTGGTGCTGCGCAGCGGCAGCTGCAGCGTGAAGTGGCCTTCTTCCGGAATGCACTCCTTGCGGCACACCAGCCACGAGGCCTGCAGCTGCACCGTCACCTCCTTGGCCAGCGGCCCGGGCGCGAAAGCGCCCGACACCGTGACCGGCACGGGCAGCAGCACCTGCCCTTCGTAGCCATAGTTGGCCAGGCTGCCGATGCGGATCTTGTGCGGCACGGGCCAGGCGATCTCGCCCGCGTCCATGCCCTCGGGCAGTTGCCATTCCAGCTGCGTGGGCAGGCCCGAGTCGCCGGGGTTCTTCCAGTAGGTGTGCCACTCGGGCTGGTGCGTGATGGAGAGGCCCAGCCACAGCGGCTGGCCCGGCCCCACGCCCTCGGGCGCATGGGCCACCAGCTCGGCCTGCACGTACGGCGTGGTCACCACGCTGCTGCCGGCGGTGGCCGATGTCTTGAGGGAGATTTGCGCGCCAGCGCCTGTGGATAAAGCGCTGGCAGCTATCAGAAGAAGAGCATGCAGCAGGCGCTGCAAAGAATGGAGGAGCATGGCGCAGGGTGGGAGCGGCAGGGCCGGGCATTGGTTCCCCGGGCGCGCTGGCGGGCAGGCCGGCGCAAAGAGGCCACGGGGCGTGGGGCCAATGGTAGCGGGCGCTATGATCGGCGCCCCCTCTTCCCCGCGCTTCCCGCTCCGCCCGGCATGCCGCTGTTCCACCACCTCCGCACTCTGGCGCTCGCTTTCCTGGGCCGCGCGGTGCTGGCGTGGTTCGCGCTGTCGCTGGGCGTGGCGGTGGCCTCGCCCCTGGTGGACCCGCAGGGGCTGGAGCTGGTGTGCTCCAGCACGGGGGTGATGAAGGTGGTCGCCCGGCAGGACGGTGGCGCGCCGGCCGCCAGCGCGGCCCACCTCGACTGTCCCATGTGCATGCCGCTGGCGGCGCCCCCGCCGCCCGCGCCGGCCGGCGCGCTGCCTCCGCCGTCCGCGCTGTCGCATGTGCTGCGGCCCATCGCCGCCGCGCGCCTGGCCGCCGCCACGGCCGCGCCGCCACCCGCGCGCGGGCCGCCCCGCCTCTGAGCTTGCCTTTCCGATGCTTCGCTGCATGCCTGCCCCCGGGGGCGGCGTGCCGCATCGTCCCATGCAAGTGATGGCGCCTGGCTGGTGCCGCAGAGGTTATCCATGAACAAGATTTTCGTGCCGCTCGTGCTGGGCGGAGCCCTGGCCTGCGCGCAGGCCAGGGCCGGTGAATCCGGTGAATCCGGTGAATCCGGTGAGTCCGGCGAGGCGCCGGAGCGCGCCAGGTCGCTCGGCGTCGTCACCGTGAGCGGCGGGCAGCCGAGCTCGCTGCCCACGCAGATTCCCACCACCATCGAGGGCGTGACGCGCGAGGAGATCGACGCGCGCATCAACGCCACCGACAGCGAGGACGCGCTCAAATACCTGCCCAGCCTGCTGGTGCGCAAGCGCTACATCGGCGACTACAACCACGCCATCCTGTCCACGCGCGCCTCGGGCACGGGCAACAGCGCGCGCTCGGCCGTCTATGCCGACGGCATCCTGCTGTCGAATTACCTGGGCAACGGCATCGCCAACGGCACCAACTACGCGCCGCGCTGGGGCCTGGTGACGCCCGAGGAGATCGAGCGCGTGGACGTGATGTACGGCCCGTTCTCCGCCGCCTACCCGGGCAACTCGGCCGGCGCGGTGGTGGACTACGTGACGCGCATGCCCACCAGGCTGGAGGCGCACGCCAGCGCGGGCTATGCGTCGCAGCCCAACAGCTTGTACGGCACCCACCGCACGTTCAACAGCTGGCAGAGCAGCGCCTCGCTCGGCAGCAGGAGCGGCGACTGGGCGTTCTGGATCAACGTGCACCGCACCGACAGCCAGGGCCAGCCGCAGACCTTCACCACGGTGCCCGTGGCCTCGGGCACGCCGGGCGCGGCGGGCACGCCCGTGTCCGGCGCCGTGCCGGGGCTGAACACCACGAACACGCCGTGGTACATCCTCGGCACCGGCACGCAGTACCACACGGTGCAGGACCACGCCAAGCTCAAGCTGGCCTACGACCTCACGCCCACGCTGCGCGCGAGCTACACCCTGGGCTGGTGGGACAACCGCTCCGAGGGGCGCCCCGCGAGCTTTCTGACGGGGCCGGACGGCCAGCCGGTCTACAGCGGCGTGGTGAACATCGGCGGGCGCAGCTACACCCTCGCGCCCACGGCGTTCCCGCTCACCAACGACGCGCAGACGCACACCATGCACGGCGTATCGCTCAAGCGCCATACGCAGGACGTGTTCGACTGGGAGCTGGCCGCCAGCCTCTACGACTACGGCAAGGATCGCCAGCGGGCCCCCGCCGTGGCCCTGCCGCAGGCCGCCGCGGGCGGGCCCGGCACGCTGCAGCGCCAGGACGGCACGGGCTGGAACACCCTGGCCGCCAAGGGCACGTGGCGCCCGCAGGGCGCGCGCGGGGAGCACATCGTGGACTTTGGCGCGGGGCGTGATGCGTACAAGCTCGGCATCGACAAGCTGAACGTGGCGGGCAACTGGATCGACGGCGCCGCCGACCCCGCGTCGCCCGTGAGCAGCGTGGGCGGCCGCGCCGAGACGGTTTACCTGTGGGCGCAGGATGCCTGGCGCTTCGCGCCGCGCTGGACGGCCGTGCTGGGCCTGCGCTGGGAGGACTGGACGGCGCACGACGGCTTCACGGCCACGGCGGGCAGCCAGCAGGCCTACGGCCGGCGCAGCGCGTCGCACTTCTCGCCCAAGGCGGCGCTGGCCTACCAGTGGCGCAGCGACACCGTGCTCAAGGCCTCGGTGGGGCGCGCGGTGCGCTTTCCCACGGTGGGCGAGCTGTATGGCGCCACCTCGGGCGGGGCGCTGTCGTTCATCAACGACCCCGACCTGCAGCCCGAGACGTCGTGGACCGGCGAGCTCTCGGCCGAGAAGGACCTGGGCAACGGCCTGGCGCGCGCCACGCTGTTCCACGAGACCACGCGCGACGCGCTCTACAGCCAGCCGATACCGGGCACCACCGTCTCGCGCGTGCAGAACGTGGACAGGATCCGCACGCTGGGCCTGGAGCTGGCCTACAGCGGCCAGCCGGCATGGATGCGCGGGCTGGACCTGGGCGCGAGCCTCACCTACGCCGACTCCCGGATCGTGGCCAACGCCGCCAACCCCGCGAGCGTGGACAAGTGGCAGCCGCGCGTGCCGCGCTGGCGCGCCACCGCCTACGCCACCTGGCAGCCCGACGACCACTGGGCCCTCACCGTGGCCGCGCGCTACAGCGGGCGCCAGTACTCCAGCCTGGACAACAGCGACGTGAACGCCTTCGCCTACTTCGGCGCGAGCAAGTACTTCACCGTGGACCTGCGCGCGCGCTACAGGCTCACGCGGCAGCTCTCGGCGGCGCTGGGCATCGACAACGCCAACAACTACCAGTACTGGAACTTCCACCCCTATCCGCAGCGCACCTACACGGCCTCGCTGCGCTGGGATCTGTGATGTGATCAGCGCTTGCGTGCCGCCGCCGCTCCTGCCTTCTTGCGGATGCAGTAGTAGTAGGCGTTGCTGCCCCTGGGGTTGCGGTTGGGCACCACGCGCTCGTCGGCCGACTGCTGGGCCACGTAGAGCTGGCCGGTGCGCATGTGGTACAGCCGGTCGCTCTTGGCCTCGATGCCGCCGTGGTAGACGCCGGACGACTCGCCCACCTCCATCTCGTTCTCGGTGGGCAGCTCGGCGCCCTGGGTCTGGCAGTAGCGGCTGGCCGCTTCGAGCGACACCATCTGGTCGCGGTGGCCGGGCGCGGGCTGCAGCCATTCGCGGTCGGCCAGCGGGTTGCGGTACGGCGCGAAGCGCGTGCTGTAGAAGTAGTGGAACACGTCCTGCGCCAGCGCCGCGGCGGCCTGCGAGGCCAGCGCCGTCGCGGTGAAGCTCTGCGAGCTGCCGTCGGCCGGCTTGAGCAGCGTGGCCGTGACCTGGATTGAGCTGCCCTCGGTGCGCGCGTAGGTCATGTACACCAGCAGCGTCACCTGCCCGGCCTTGGCCTTGAGCGCGGCCAGCGCAGTGGCGTCGAGCAGCGCCGGGCGCTGCAGCTCGGCCGGGGTGATGCCGGCGAAGTCGAAGCGCAGCTTGGGCGTGCGGATGGAGGTGGCGCGCGTGAGCCGGTCCAGCTCGCTGATGAACAGCACGTTCAGGCTGCGCCCCAGCTCGGCCAGCGCGGCGCGCTCGTGGTGGGCCTGCAGCTGATCCACCGCCTGCAGCGCGGCGATGGTGGTGGCCGGGTCGCCCTTGGCGGCGTGCAGTTCGTCGAAGATCTTGCGGTCGGCGGCGTATTCGGCGAAGTCGGTGGCGCGCACCACCGGAATGTTGGGCCAGACGACGAACTGCTGCCCCTCGGGGTCGCGGAAGTCCGCCGCCGCGAGGCCAGGCAGCGCCAGCAGCACGGCGGCCAGGCAGCAGCGTTGCAGGTGGCGCAGGAGCAGGAGCAGAACCGGGGAAAAGGGCGTGGGCATGGGCGGATCAAGGCGCAGTGTGCGCCTGGATTGTGCCGCCGCCCCCGGCCCGCCCAAGGGCCGAGAAAGCGGCGCAAGCGGGCGCAATTCAGCCGCTACCATGCCGCCATGCCTGCACCTTCGCTGAATTCCTGGCCCGCGCGCCACTGGGCCGACGTTTCCACCCGCGATTTCGCCGCCGCGCAGGCCTCGGGCCTGGCGGCGCGCACCGTGGCCGTGCTGCCCGTGGCGGCCGTCGAGCAGCACGGGCCGCACCTGCCGCTGTCGGTCGATGCCACGCTGCTGCAGGGCGTGATCGACGCGGCCCTGGCGCTGCTGCCCGCCGGCGTGCCCGCGCTCTTTCTGCCGCCGCAAAACGCCGGCCTGAGCACCGAACACCTGTCCTACCCCGGCACGCTCACGCTCTCGCCGGCGACGCTGATCGCGCTGTGGAGCGAGCTGGGGGCGTGCGTGGCGCGCGCCGGGGTGAAGAAGCTGCTGCTGTTCAACGGCCACGGCGGCAACGTGGCGGCCATGGACATCGTGGCGCGCGAGCTGCGCCAGCGCCACGGGCTGCTCACCTACAGTGCAAGCTGGTTCAGCCTGCCGCTGCCCGACGCCGTGCAGGGCCTGTTCAGCGCGCAGGAGCACCGCTTCGGCATCCACGGCGGCGAGATCGAGACGTCGATGATGCTGCACCTCGCGCCCGCCACGGTGCGCATGGAGGAGGCGCGCGACTGGCGCTCCTCCTCGCAGGACCGCGCCGAAGCGCATGCCATCCTGGGCAACGGCCGCAGCGCCAAGATGGGCTGGGCCATCGAGGACTACCACCCGGCAGGCGCCGTGGGCAACGCCGCCGCCGCCACGGCCGGCAAGGGCCGCGCCGTGGTGCAGGCGGCGGGGGAGGCGCTGGCGCAGCTGCTGTCGGAGCTGCATGCGCTGCCCTCCTCCACGGCCGGCGCGCCTGCGCAGCCGCTGTGATTCAGCCGCCGATGTCGATCCATTCGCTTTCCCAGTGGTGCAGCGCCTCGCGCAGGATCAGCAGTGCCGCAGCGAAGTCCGGGCGCTGGGGCAGGGCCGGGTCGGCATGGCCAGGGCGGTGCGCCTGGCTGGCCAGGCGGCTGAACAGGTGTTCCACCGCCGCGCGTGACAGGCGTGCGGGGCGGGCGGCCAGATCGGCCCCTGCGGCCTGGGCCACCTCGCGCAGCAGCGGGCTGGCCGTGCGCAGCACGTAGGGCGTACCTGGCAGCACGCGCGCGGCGGGCATCACCGCATCCTCCACGGTGGCGATGGCGTGCTCCAGCGCCAGCGCCGCGGGCATGCGCTGGCCAAAGGCCTGCGCCACCGTGCGCCAGCCCAGGGGCGCGGCGTAGGGCGCCGCCGGGAGCGGCGGCACGAGCCGCAGTTGGTCGGGCTCCAGATGCAGGTCGAAGGCGGCGGGGTGTGCGGGTGTGTGCGGCATGCCCCGGTTGTACTCCGGTGCGGGCTGGCGCGCCATGCCGTGCCGGGCGTCAGGCGTGGGTGACCAGCGCGGCGTGTTCCGGCGCGTCCAGGTGCGGCAGGGTGTTGAAGGTCTGCAGCATCAGCCGCTTGGGCGAGAGGGAGAACTCCGTCACCGCGCTGTTGCGGATGCGCATGTTCAGCGCGATGGTCACTTCCGGCGCCGTGCCCAGCACCTGGCCGACGGCGGTGGAGATGGGGCCGCCGCTGCTCACCAGCAGCACGTTCTGCCCGGCGTGCGCGCGGCGCACGAGCTCCAGCGCGGCGTGCACGCCGCCCGAGAAATCATCCCAGCTCGGCATGCCCTGGGGGCTGATGGTGCCGCCCATCCACTGCGCCAGCGCGTCGCACAGGATGCGGAAGTGCTGGCGGAACAGCTCGGGCGTGTCCGGCTTGGCCAGGGGGGCGGGGTGGATGGCGCGGATCAGCGCCAGGCTGTCGTACTCGTCCAGCCCGGGCAAGGCCTGGGCCGGGGGCAGCGGGCCCAGTTCATCGCCGATGCCGGCCAGGGTTTGCGCGTGGCGCTGCAGCGTGCCGGTGAGCACGGCGTCGAAGCGCAGGCCGCGCGCGCGCCAGTACGCGCCCAGGCGCTGCGCCTGCTGCAGGCCGCGCGGGCTGAGTTGGTCGTAGTTGGCGGCGCCAAACGAGGCCTGGCCGTGGCGCACGAGGTAGAGGGTTCCCATGGCGGCGATTGTCCGGAGGCGCCGCGCCGCGGCCTGTCTCCGCAGCGACGGCGGCGGGCGCGCTGTTGCATCGGGTGACAAGCTTCACCGGCCGTGCATGTTTGCGACATGTGCGGGCGCGCGGGCGCGCCGCAGAATGGGCGCATCGCTTCACCCCACCGCGAAAGGACGACACCATGCACAACGCATACCGCCGCGCCAGCGCCGCCTTTGTGGCGGCGGCGCTGCTGGCGACTTCATCGCTGGCCATGGCGCAGCCCCATCGTCCGCCGCCCGGCCACGACGGGCGCCCGCCGCCGCACGCCGCGCCGCCCGGTCATGAGAGGCGCCCGCCGCACGCTGTACCACCGCGCCCCATGCCGCCGCACGCCCGGCCGGGCCACCGGCCGCACATGCCGCCGCCGCATGCGCAGGGGCCGCATTTCCACGGCCAGCGCGGCGCCGGGCCGCAGCACGACTGGTACCGCGGCGCGCGCATTCCGCCACCGTACCGTGGGGGCCATTACGTCGTGAACGACTGGCGCGTGCACCGGCTCGCGCCGCCGCCCCGGGGCTACCACTGGGTGCAGTACGGGCCGGACTACCTGCTCGTGGCCATCGCCACCGGCGTGATCGCGCAAATTATTTTTAGCAACTGACTTCAGCAGGCCGCGCCGCCGAGAATGCGCGCGAAGACCGCCGCGTCCACGTTGCCGCCAGTGAGGGCCACGCCCACGGCCTGGCCGGCAATGTGCTCTTTCTCCTGCAGCGCGGCGGCCAGCGCGGCGGCGCCCGCGCCCTCGGCCGCGTTGTGCGTGTCGGTGTAGAGGGCGCGCATGGCGGCGGCCACCTCGGCGTCGCTCACCTGCACCACGTGGTCGAGGTGCGGCGCCAGGATGTCGAGCGCGGCCTGGTCGGCCACGCGGCAGGCCATGCCGTCGGCCAGTTCCGTGGTCACGGCGCTTTCCACCACGCGGCCGGCGGCGATCGAGTCGGCGTAGGTGGTCGCGTGGCTGCTGACCACGCCGACGATGCGCACGCCGTGCCCCAGCGCCTGCTTGGCGGCGATGGCCGCGCATGCGCCCGAGCCCTGGCCGATGGGCACGTAGGCCACGGCCATGTGCGGCACGGCGCGCAGGAATTCCCACCAGTACGTGGCCACGCCGCGCAGCAGGTCGGCGTGGAAGCTCGGCACCATGTGCGCGCCGCGCTCGGCGGCCAGGCGCATGGCGTGCTCGCGCGCCTCCTGGAAGTCGCTGCCGTGCTCGACCAGCGTGACGCCCAGCGCGCGCATGGCGGCGTTCTTCTCCTGCGAGTTGCCGCGCGGCACGACGATGGTGCAGGCCACGCCGTGGCGGCGCGCGGCCCAGCCCATGCTCTGGCCGTGGTTGCCGCGCGTGGCGCTGATGACCTCGCGGGGCAGCGCGCCGCGCCGCGCGAGCTGGTCGAAGTAGGTCAGGCCGCCCCGGATCTTGAACGCGCCCACGGGCGTGTGGTTCTCGTGCTTGAGCCAGCACTCGGCGCCCAGGCGCTGGCCCAGCAGCGCCCAGCAGTACTGCGGCGTGGCGGGAAAGTCCTGGTAGATGAGCTGGGCGGCGGTCTCGATGTCGGCCAGGGTGGGCAGGGAGGATGCGGGGTTTTTCATGGTCGAAATGGCCTCTGGGCCTTGCTGGTAAAGCGCGGGAAGCTATTGAGTTGATAGTACGGTCAGAGCAGTACCGTGCCGTCGATGCACGTCACGCTGCTGCCGCCGACCCAGATGTGGCCGTCTTCCTGCGCAACATGGACGAGTCCGGCGCGCTGCAGCGCCGTGCCCTGGCGTGCCACATAGCGCGCCGGGGCCAGCCCGGCGCCGATGAGCCATTGCGCCAGTGCGGCGTTCAGGCTGCCGGTCACGGGGTCTTCGGTCAGGCCGTTGTTGCCGGGGAAGAAGGCGCGTACCTCGAAGGCGATGCCCTCGGTGCCGCTGGGCGCCACCACGCCCACGTCCAGGCCGGCGAGCAGGGCGGTGTCGGGGCGCAGCGCCAGCACCTGCCGGGCGTCGCGCAGCATCACGCCGCGCCACTGCGGGCCGTTGTCGCACCAGGCGTGCGCGGCGATGTCGCCGCGCGCCACGCTCAGGCCCTGGGCGATGCGCTGCACGTCGGCTTCGTCCAGCGGGCCGCTGCGGCGCAGCGGCGGCGCGGCAAAGGCCAGCCGGCCGCCGTCGCGGCGCAGCGTGACCAGGCCCACGCCACATTCCTGCACCACCACGCCGTCCTGGCGCGGCTGGCCGCCGGCTTCGAGCCAGGCATGGCAGGTGCCCAGCGTGGGGTGGCCGGCAAAGGGCAGCTCGCGCCCTGGGCAGAAGATGCGCACGCGGTAGTCGGCCCCGGCCGCGCGGCCTTCGGCCGTGGGCGGCAGCACGAAGGTGGCTTCGGACAAGTTGGTCCAGTGCGTGAAGTGCTGCATGGCCTCGGTGGCCAGGCCCGTGCCGTCCAGCACCACGGCCAGCGGGTTGCCGCGGTAGGCCTCGGCGGTGAAGACATCGACTTGCTTGAAAGGGCGTTGGCGCAGGGGCATGGCGTTTTTCCAGGGTGTGGCAGGCCACGCCCCTGGCGCGGGCCAGGGGCGGGTTGCTGCGGGAGCAGGAGGGGTTTAGGAGCGCGCCAGGCGCGCGCGCACGGCGTCGGCCAGGGCCTTGACGCCGGCGTCGATCTGCGCCGGGCTGGCCGTCACGAACGACAGGCGCAGCGTGCGCGTGTCGGGCGCCTCGGCGTAGAAGGCCGCGCCGGGCACGAAGGCCACGTTGCGCTCCACGGCCTCGGGCAGCAGGTCGATGGCGCTCATGCCTTCGGGCAGGCGTGCCCACAGGAACATGCCGCCGTCGGGGCGGCTCCAGGTCACGCCCAGGCTGGCCAGCTCGCGCTCCAGCGCGGCGTGCATGGCATCGCGCTGGCGCTTGTACAGGGCGCGGATGGTGGGCACGTGGCGGTCCAGGAAGCCGTCCTTCAGCACCTCGGCCACCATGCGCTGGTTGAAGCTGGGGCTGTGCAGGTCGGCCGCCTGCTTGGCCTGCAGCAGCTTGGGGTAAATGGCCTGGGGCGCCACCACGTAGCCCAGGCGCAGGCCGGGGGCCAGCACCTTGGAGAAGCTGCCCAGGTAGATGCAGCCCTCGGGGTTGCGCGCCGTCAGCGGCGCGGGCGGAGGCTGGTCGAACCACAGGTCGCCGTAGGGGTTGTCCTCGACCAGGGGCACGCCCAGTTCGGCCGCCTTGGCCACCAGCGCGGCGCGGCGCGCCTCGCTCATGGTGCGGCCCGTGGGGTTCTGGAAGTTGGGCAGCAGGTACATGAAGCGCGCGCGCCCGCTGCCGTGCCCGGCCGCCAAGGCGAAGTCGTCCACCAGCGGGCCTTCATCGTCGCTGGCCACGCTGACGATGGTCGGCTCCATGGGCGTGAAGGCCTGCAGCGCGCCCAGGTAGGTGGGCGTTTCGACCAGCACGCGGCTGCCCTCATCGACCAGCACCTTGGCCACCAGGTCCAGGCCCTGCTGCGAGCCGGTGGTGATCAGCACCTGGGCAGGGTCCACGTCCCACGGCAGCCACTGGGCCACGGCCTCGCGCAGCGCGGGAAAGCCCTCGCTCGCGGCGTACTGCAGGGCGGCGGGGCCGTCCTGGGCCAGCACGGTGGCGGCAGCGCGCGCGAAGTCGTCGACTGGGAAGGTCTTGGGCGAGGGCAGGCCGCCCGCCAGGCTGATGATGCCGGGCTTTTCGGTGACCTTGAGGATCTCGCGGATCACCGAGGGGTTCATCTTGGCGGCGCGTGCGGCCAGGGTCCAATTCGTCATTCAGTATCTCCAGGGGCGCACGCCAGGTGCGCCGGATCGTTCAGAAAATGCCGTTGTGCGGCGGGCTGCCGCCCTGCGGGTGGGGCGGCGGGTGCAATGGTATCTGGCAAGCACGGGGGTCATGACAGCCGCTTGCCCGCCACCACGGTGGCCACCACCGCCAGGGCGAAGCCGAGCGTCACCATGTCCAGCGGCTCGCCCAGCAGCGGGATGGCGGCCAGGATGGAAAAGAACGGCTGCAGCAACTGCGTCTGGCTCACGCGCAGCGCGCCGCCCAGGGCCAGCCCGCGGTACCAGGCGAAGAAGCCGGCCCACATCGAGAACACGCCCACGTACAGGAAGCCGCCCCAGGCCGACGGCGCGATGGGCTGCGCGGGCCACAGCCACAGCGTGGCCGGCAGGGTGGCGGGCAGCGCCAGCAGGCACACCCAGCAGATCACGCGCTCGGCCCCCAGCGCGGGTGTGATGCGCGCGCCGTGGATGTAGCCCACCGAGGCCGCCACCACCGCGCCCACCAGCAGCGCGTCGGCCGCCTCCAGGCCGAAGCCGTGGCCCTGCTGCCCGCCGCGCAGCAGCGAGAACGCCACCACCAGCACGCTGCCCAGCACCGCGCACACCCAGAAGCCCAGGCGCGCGCGCTGGTGCAGCACCAGCGCCGCCACGCCCGCGGTCACCAGCGGCAGCAGCGCCGTGACCACGGCCGCGTGGCTGGCCGTGACGCTGCGCAGCGCGTACGCCAGCAGCAGCGGGTAGCCCAGGGCGTTGCCCAGCACGGCCCAGCCCAGGTGCTTGAACTGGTGCGGCTGCGGGCGTGGCGAGCGCGTGGCCAGCAAAAAGACGGCCGACAGCAGCCCCGCCAGCGCCGCGCGGCCCAGCGTGACGAACCAGGGCGAGAGCTGGGGCTGGTCGTGCGTGCCCGTGGCCAGCCGCGTGGCAGGCAGGGTGACGGCGAAGATCGCCACGCCCAGCACGCCGAGCCACAGGCCCAGGGTCTGGTCCCGGCGCGAGGGGTGATGGGATGGATGTGCGCTCATGCCGTCACCATCCAGGCCGCCGTGAGCACCAGCACCAGCGCCATGGCGCGGTTGAACCACAGCAGGCGCTGCCCGCGCGCCAGCCAGTGGCGCAGCAGCGCCCCCGTGGCGGCGTACAGCAGGTTGCTGGCGAGGGCGAAGAACGCCATCACCGGCAGCACCACGGCCAGGCGCTCCAGGCTGTCGGCGCGGCCGATGACCCAGCCGGCCACGATGGTCAGCGCCAGCAGCCAGGCCTTGATGTTGACGAACTGCAGCGCCGCGCCCTGCCAGAAGCCCACGTGCATGCGGCGCGCGTCGGCCTCGGCCAGGCGGTGGCTGCCGCTGAGCTTCACGGCCAGCCACAGCAGGTAGGCGATGCCCGCGCCCTTGATGGCCCAGCGCAGCGCGGGCGCGGCCACCACCAGCGCGCCCACGCCGCCCGCGCACAGCAGCAGCAAGGCGCTCCAGCCCACCGGCACCGAGAGCACGAAGCGCAGCGCATGGCGCAGCCCGTGGTTGGCCGCCAGGGCCGTGGACAGCGTGGTGTTCGGCCCGGGGCTGAAGCTCATGGCGGTGGCCAGGAGCAGCAGGGCGGTGAATTCGGCAGCGGGCATGTTGATTTTTGGGGTGCGTGGGCGTTCAATGTAGGGCTTTCACCATTACAGTACCAATACAGTTTGACTGACAAAAACACCCGCTGTATTGGCCGTTGCATCACTACAGGCCCCGGAGCCTTGCCGCCATGCTGAAACGATCCGCCCAGTCGTCCCTGACCGAACAGCTCGCCGAGCGCTTTGCCGAGCGCATCCGCAACCGGCTGCTGCCCGCGGGCGCGCGCCTGCCCTCGGTGCGCGAGTGCGCGCGTCAGCAGGGCGTGAGCCCGTACACCGTGGTGGCGGCCTACGACCAGCTGCTGGCCCAGGGGCTGGTGGAGGCGCGGCCGCAGCGCGGCTTCTTCGTGCGCGATGCGGCGCAAAAAATGCCCGCAGCGCCCGTCGATCAAGCGCCAACAGCTCTCAAAAGCATAGTGCGCGAGGCGCCGGGGGCGCAGCCGCAGGCGCCGTCGGGCGCGCGCTTCAACGCCACGATGCTGATCCGGGGCATGTTCCACCAGGGCTCGAACGCGCCGCAGCCGGGCTCGGGCGTGCTGCCCATGGACTGGCTGCAAACCAGCTTTTTGCCCGCCGCCGTGCGCAAGGTCATGGCCGAAGGGGCGCTGCAGGACAGCCTGCTGGGCTACGGCGACCCGCTGGGCACACCCGCGCTGCGCGCTGCGCTGTCGCACCGCCTGCAGGACCTGGGCGTGCCCGCATCGCCCGCGCAGGTGATGACCACGGTGGGCGCCACGCAGGCGCTGGACATCGTCAGCCGCACCCTGCTCAAGGCGGGCGACCCGGTCATGGTCGAGGAGCCGGGCTGGTCGGTCGAGTTCGCCCGGCTCGACGCGCTGGGCATGCGCGTGCTGCCCGTGCCGCGCCGCGCCGAAGGCCCCGACCTGGAGGTGATGGCGCGCTACTGCGAGCTGCACGCGCCCAAGCTGTTCGTCAGCGTGAGCGTGCTGCACAACCCCACGGGCTACAGCCTCGCGCCCGGGCGCGCGCACCAGGTGCTGCAACTGGCGCAGCGCCACGGCTTTTATGTGGTGGAAGACGACACCTACAGCCACATCGCCCCCGGGCACGCCACGCGCCTGACGGTGCTCGACGGCCTGTCGCGCAGCATCTACGTGGGCGGCTTCGCCAAGATTCTGGCGCCCGCCTGGCGCATCGGCTACCTGGCCGCGCCCGTGGCGCTGATGGAGCGCCTGCTCGACACCAAGCTGCTCTCCACGCTCACCACGCCGTCGCTGCTCGAAAAGGCGCTGGCCCTGTGCATCGAGCAGGGCCAGCTGCGCCGCCATGGCGAGCGCATGCGCCAGCGCCTGGCCCAGGCGCGCGCGCGCAGCGTGCAACTGGCGCTGGAGGCAGGCTGCACCTTCGCCGCCGAGCCGGGCGGCATGTTCGGCTGGGTCGAAACCGGGGTGGATACCGACGTGCTGGCCCAGCGCATGCTGGACGAGGGCTACCTGCTCGCGCCCGGCGCGCTGTTCCACGCCAGCCGCCAGCCCAGCACGCTGATGCGCATCAACTTCTCCACCACGCAGGACGCGCAGTTCTGGCGCGTATTCCAGCGCGTGCGCGCGCAAACGCTGGAGAAGGTACAAAAAAGATAGCTGCCAGCGCTTTCCTGGCAAGGGTTGGAGCCTTGTTTGGCTTCAATCCCTGTGCGCGCCGGGCCGTTCCACTTGCAGGTCGCTCAGCACGCGCAGCAGCGCGCGGTTCACGCTCTCCGGGTCCATCTCGTGCGTTTCGCACAGGGTGCGCACGACCTTGGCGTCGTCGTGTTCGAGGGCGCAGGCCATCTGCAGCGCGGGCGCGTAGGGGCCGGTCTGCAGCACGATGGCGTCGGCAATGCGGTCCGACAGCGGCAGGCGCCGCAGGATGGTGCCCATGGGCTCGTTCAGCAGTTCGTCGAGCTGCGAGAACAGGCCGGTGAGGTAGACCTCGCGGCGCAGGTTGTGCTCGATGCCGGCTTCCACCAGGCGCTCGGTGAGCCGGGCGCGCAGCACCATGGCTTCGCGGATGGGCTGCAGGTTCGGGTCCTGGCTGGCGTGGGGCAACTGGTTCGCCAGCCAGCGCTGCAGCGTGCCGTAGCCCATCATGACCAGGCCGCGGCGCAGCGAATCGACGCCGGTGCGCAGGCCCAGCGCGGCCGAGTTGGTGTAGACCATGAAGCGGTAGGCCAGCAGCGGCTCCTCGCCCAGGATGTGCTCGAAGGCTTCGAGCGACTGCTCGGCGTCGATGGCCTTCATCAGGCGCAGCACGCTCTCGCGCGCGGGCTGCAGGGGCTGGTGGCGCAGGCCGTAGAGCACGTCTTCGACGGGCCAGCCGGCCACGGCCACGGCGCGGTGCCGGTCCAGGCACAGCGAGGCCAGGGCGAGGTTGGGCAGGTTCTCGTACATCTGCCCGTCGATCAGCGGGCTGGGGCGTGGCGGGGTGGCCGGGCGCTGCACGCCGGTGCCCGGGGTGCGCGGGGCCACCGACTGCAGCGCGGTCACCACGTCCTGCGGCGACAGGTTCAGCAGGCTGTTGTCGAAGCAGGTGGCGATGTCGGCGGGCGGCAGCTGCGCCAGCTCGCCGCGCCACACCAGCTTGAGGCCGCGCTGGTGGCCGGCCTGCACGGCGGCGAACAGCGTGGAGTCGGCGAGCCAGTCGCCGCGCACCTCGATCCACGGGCTGCCGCGCGGCGCCTGCTGCAGCAGTTGCAGCAGCAGCTGGCGCGACTGCGGCGAGAGCAGCAGCGGGGGGGAGCTGGCCGACCACAGCTCCTGCAGCGTGCGCAGCAGGTGCGGGGCATCCACGGTGATGGCAGGATCGTCCTGGACATAAAGCTGGACGCCGGCCAGGTGGCGGCTGGCGTTCCACAACGGGCGGTAGCCTAGCGTGAGGCTGCCGAGGACGGATTGCACCATGGAGGGATTGCGCTGGGCGTTTTAGCTGATGTAGTTGAACAGGCTCAGCTTCTGTACCTGGGCGTAGGACTGGAGGGCGGCCTGGTATCCGACCTGGGCGTTCTGGAAGTCGGAAATGCCTTTGATCATATCCAGATCCTCGGCGCGCGAACGGTCGGCTTCGAGCTGGAGCGAGCGGTTTTCCTGGTCGCCGGTGATGCGGTCGGCGCGGTTGAGCAACTCGCCTGCGTAGCCGCGTATGTTGTGCAGGCGCTCCAGGCCCTTGTCGATGTTGGCCAGCGCCTGGCCCACGGCCTGGCTGGCGGCGTTGTTGTTGGCGGCGCCGCCGATGTCGCGGATGGCCGTGTCGATGACGCTGGCGATGCTGGGGCTGGTGGTGAGCGTCACGGTGTCGCCCGGGGCGGGCGAGAGCACCAGGTTGCCGTCCTTGTCCTTGGCGGGCGTGGCGCTGATGTTGAACTTGAGCGTGGCGCCGCCGGGGTCGTCGATGCTGACGGGGATGGCGGTCAGCTGGTCGGCCTTCAGCCCGGCCACGGTCTGCGGGCCGGGCGAGGTGTAGTTGGGGTTGTCGCTGCTGATGTCGTAGGTGGCGTCGTAGGTGCCGTCGGGGTTCATCGTCACGCCGGTGAATGTGACGGAGTAGGTGTACGGGTTGGTCGGCGGCGCGGGCTGCTGCAGCAGGTGCGCGTTGGTGACCTGCACGGCGTCGGTGCCGAAGCGGCGCCCGTCCTGCGGGTAGGCCGGGTTGGCGTTGGAGAGGCTGGCGTTGTATACGCCGTCGCGCTGCGGGTCGAACATGAAGGCCGAGTGGCCGTCGAGCGTGAGCGGCACGGTCACGCCGGTGCTGGCGTTCTGGCCGGGCAGGCCGTCGAACTGGTAGTCGGGGTTGCCCGTGAGCGGCCCGAGGAAGGGCGTGAGCGCGCTGCCGAGCGCGCCCAGCAGCGGAATGCCGTTGGTGTCCTTGCGGTTGACCACATCGGTGAGTTGCTCGCGCAGGCTCTGCAGCTGGTTGGCGTAGGTCTTGCGGTCCTCGGGCTTGAGCGTGCCGCCGCCCGCGGCCACCATGATCTCGCGCATGTTCTGCACCAGCTTCACGGCGTCGCCCAGCGTCGATTCGGCCTGGGCCACGGCGTTGCGCTGCACTTCAAGCGCGCGCTGCTCGGTCTGGATGCGGTTGATGCGCGTGAGCGCGCGCTCGGCCTGCGCGGCGGCCACGGGGTCGTCGCTGGGGCGCACCACGCGCTTGCCGGCCGTGAGGTTCTCCTGCAGGCCCGACAGGATGTTCTGGCGCACGTTCAGGTTCTGGCGCGCGTTGTCGTACGTGTTGGCCGTGCCCATGCGGTAGATGGTGAGGCTGTTGCTCATGGTGGTCTCCTGGGGGCGGATCAGCGGCTGACGGTCTGCAGCAGGCTGTCGAAGATGCTCTGGGCAATTTGCAGCATTTTGGCCGATGCCTGGTACGCCTGCTGGTACTGGATCAGCTTGGCCGCTTCCTCGTCGAGGTTGACGCCGGACACCGCCACGCGCTGGCTTTCCAGGCTGTCGGCGATGCTGGTGGACATGTTGGCGGCGTACTGCGCGCTCTGCGTGCGCGTGCCGACCTGCGACATGGCGCTGGCCCAGCCATCCTGCAGCGTGGCGTTGTCGAACATCTGCGCATCGCGCAGGTTCATCAGCGCGCCGGCGTTGCCGGCATTGCGCTTGTAGGCGTCGCCGTACTGAGGGTCCAGCGCGTTGCCGACGTTCACCGTGTCGCCGGTCTTCGGCGTGCCCTGCAGCGTGATCTGCCAGCCGTTGAAGTTGATGGCCTGGCCCGAGACGTAGGGCTGGGCCGTGGCCAGCGTGGTCGGCGGGTTGCTGCCGCGGTCGAGCACGTCGTAGGTGGCCGGCGGCCCGGCATTGAACTGCAGCTGGATGCCGCCGGGGAAGGCGGGGGGCGTGGCCGTGTCGCCATTGGGCGGCAGCACCAGGCCGGGCGGGTTGGGCTGGCCCGTGGCCTTGAGTCCGGCCAATTGCAGCGAGCCCGCGTTGGCCGTGCCCATGGCGGCGTTGATGGGGTTGGCGGCGGCCAGTTCGCTGGGGGCGTTGACCAGCGCCTGGACGTTGGCTGCGGTGTTGGCGAACGGCTTGAACAGGATGCGTTCGCCCGCGTTGCCGGCGGTGGTGACGTTGAAGGTCAGGCCGTCGATCTGCTGGCTGGCCAGGTCGGTCAGGTCGGTGAAGGCGGTGGCCTTGCCGTCCGACAGGCGCACCACCTGGCCTGCGGGCGGGGTGGTGAAGCGCACTTCGTAGTCCGAGGCGGCGAACTGGGTCGGGCTGCTGAAGGCGACGCTGCCCACGCCCGCGCCGCTGCTGTAGCCGGGTGCGCTGGTGGGTACGGCGAACAGGTCCTTGCCGAACTGGCCGTCGAGCGTGAGGCCGAGCTTGTTCTGCTCGTTCATGCTCATGCCGATGGCCTGCGCCATGCGCCCGAGCAGGTTGCGGCCCTCGGCCAGGTCGTTGTTGGCGAAGCGCAGCAGGCCGGTCACTTCGCCGCCGCCGAGCATGCTCTCGTTCAGCTCCAGCGGCGAGGCGCCGGGGCGGTTGAAGTACAAGGCCATCTTGCCGCTGCCGGGGAATTCGCTGGCCTCGCTCACCGACATCGGCGTGGCCGTGGTGCCCAGCACCAGCGGCTGGCTGCCGGCGATGAACAGGCCCACGGTGCCGTCGTCGGCGGGAATCTGCGTGGTCTGGATGTACTGGTTGAGCTCGCGGATGAGCTGGTCGCGCTTGTCCAGCAGGTCGTTGGGCACCTGGCCGTTGCCGGTGGCCGAGGCGATCTGCTCGTTCACGTCGGCGATGTTCTTGGCCAGGCTGTTGATCTTGGTGACGTTGTTCTTGAGCTGCTCGTTGACCGTGTTCTCGATGTCGTAGAGGCGGTCCGCGGCGGAGCGGAAGCGCGCAGCCGTCTCGCCCATGCGCGTCAGCGTCACGGTGCGCGCGGTCATGTCGGTGGGCGAGTTCAGGATGTCCGACAGCGAGCCCAGCATGTCGGAAAGGGCCGTGCCCAGGCCGTCCTTGCCGCCCGAGAACACGTCCTGCATCTGCTCCAGGCGCTGCGCGCGCACCACGTCGGACGACTGCGCCGAGCCCGCCATGGCGGCCTGGCGCGTCAGCAGCTCGTTGTGGTTGCGCAGGATGGTCTGCACGTCCACGCCCTGGCCCACGTAGCCGTTGCCGGTGAACTGGCCCTGCACGGTGACCATCTGCGCCGACTGGCGCGAATAGCCGGGGGTGCTGACGTTGGCGATGTTGTGGCCGGTGGTCTGCAGGGCCACCTGGTTGGCCATCAGGGCGCGGGCGCCGACGTTCAAGAGGCTCATGGTTCAGGTCCTTGGCGTTTCAGGCTTGCGCGCGGCCCACCCGCAGGGTGCTCTGGATGGCGCGGCTCAGCTTGCTGGCGTATTCGGGGTCGGTGGCGTAGCCGGCCTTCTGCAGCTCGGTGGCGTAGGCCACGGCGGAGCCGACCTTGCCGCGCGCCTTCTCGTAGCGCGGGTTGTCGTTGATGAGGCGGGCGTAGTCGCGGAACGAGTCCTCGTAGGAGTCGTAGGCGCGGAACTTGGCAGTGACCTTGCGCGCCACGCCGTTGATGTATTCGGTGGTGGTGACCTCGGCCACCTTGCCGGTCCAGCTTTTGCCGGCCTTGATGCCGAACAGGTTGTAGGCGGCGCTGCCGTCCTTGTGGCGGATCTCGCCCCTGCCCCAGCCGGTCTCGTGGCCGGCCTGGCCGAGCATGAAGCTGGCGGGAATGCCGCTGTCCTGCGCCACGCGCTCGGCCGTGGCGCGGTGGTGCTGCACGAAGGCGTCCAGCCCCTTGGGCGAGGGCGTGGTGCTGTTCTTCGTGCTGGCCGTGCGGCGCAGCGCGCTCGTGTCCAGGCTCAGCGTGGAGGGCACCGACAGCTCGGCCTCGGCGCCGCCCATCTGGCGCGTGAGCTGGCGCTGGATGGCTTCGGTCAGGCCGCCGGGCAGGCCCGACATCTGCACCGACAGTTGCTGGTCGTACAGGTCGTTGGCCAGGTTGCCCTCGGCGCCGTCGAGCAGGCCGGACTTCATCGTCGCCTCGCGCATGCTCTTGATCATTTCGCGCATGAACAGCGACTCGAACTGCTTCGCGGCTTCGCGCGCGGCCTCGGGGCTGTTCTGGCCGGCCTGCACCTTGAGCGCGTTGAGCGCGCGTCCGTCGGCCGCCAGGGCCTGGCTGGCCATGGTGTTGCCGGCAGGCAGGGTGCTGGTGTAGGCCATGGCTAGATCACCTCCAGCTCGGCGTTGAGCGCGCCGGCGGCCTTGATGGCCTGCAGGATGGCCAGCAGGTCCTGCGGCGTGGCGCCCAGGGTGTTGATGGCGCGCACCACGTCGGCCAGTTGCGGCGAGGGCGGCAGCGTCATCATGATGCCGGGCTCCTGCTTGATCTGGATGTCGCTCTTCTGCGCCACCACGGTCTGGCCTTGCGACAGCGGGTTGGGCTGGCTGATGACCGGCGTGCTGCTGATGGTGATGGCCAGGTTGCCGTGCGCGATGGCGCAGGGGCCCAGCGTCACGGCCTGGTTGAGCACGATGGAGCCGGTGCGCGCGTTGATGACCACCTTGGCGGCGGGCGTGGCGTCGGCCACCTGCAGCTCCTCCAGCTCGGCGATGAAGTTGACGCGCGCGCCCGGCTCCAGCGGGGCGTTGACCTGCACGGTGCGCCCGTCCAGCGCCGTGGCCGTGCCCGCGCCCGCGCGGTTGTTGATGGCCTGGGCCACCTTGCGCGCGGTCTGGAAGTCCGAGGCGTTCAGCCCCAGCGTGATGGTGCTGCCCTCGTGCAGCGGCGTGGGCACGGCGCGCTCCACCTGCGCGCCCTCGGGCACGCGGCCCGCGCTCAGGTGATTGATCTGCACCTTGCTGCCGCCGGCCGACGCGCCCGCGCCGCCCACCACCACATTGCCCTGGGCCAGGGCGTAGATCTCGCCGTCGGCGCCGCGCAGCGGCGTGGCGATCAGCGTGCCGCCGCGCAGCGACTTGGCGTTGCCGATGGAGGAGACGTTGATGTCGATGAACTGCCCCGGCTGCGCGAACGCCGGCAGCTGCGCCGTGACGATCACCGTGGCCACGTTCTTGAGCTGCGGCGCCGTGGTGCCCGGCGGCAGCGTGATGCCCATCTGCTGCAGGTAGTTCTGCACCGCCTGGGTGGTGATGGGCATCTGCGTGGTCTGGTCGCCCGTGCCGTCCAGGCCCACCACCAGGCCATAGCCCGTGAGCTGGTTGCTGCGCACGCCTTGCACGGCGGCCACTTCCTTGATGCGCAGGGCGTGCGCGGGCAGGCTCCAGGCACTAGCCAGCAGTGCCAGCAGCAGCCAGGGGGCGAGACGTGGGAAGGGCAAGGCTCTCATGGCGTTTGATTGTGGTCAGGCAGCGCTTTGGCAAAGCGGCGAAAAGAGGGGGCGAGGGGGCGCTTATCGGCGGGATCGGGCGCGCGGCGGGCTTCACGCCGGGCCCCAGGCATGCCGGCGTGGCTTTCAAGCCTTTTTGGCCTCCGGCGCGCACCAGGCAAGCGCTATCAGCTATCATTTTTTCAACCATGCCGCCGCCAACCCCCCCCCCGGAATTGCCCGACGAAGCCCTGCGCTACCTGGCGCACGTGCGCGTGGAAAAGCGCCTGGCCGCGCGCACGCTGGCGCTGTACACGCAGGACCTGCTGCGCCTGCAGCAGTACGCGCAGGCGGCGGGCCTGCCGCTGCTGCAGCTCACCAGCGGGCACCTGCGCCGCTTCATCGCGCAGATGCACGGCGGCGGGCGCAGCGCGCGCGGCATCGCGCTCATCCTCTCGGGCTGGCGCGGCTTCTACCGCTGGGCGGCGCGCCAGGGGCTGGCCGAGCACAACCCCGCGCAGGGCCTGCGCGCGCCCAAGGCACCCAAGCCCTTGCCCAAGGCCCTGGCGGTGGACGACGCCGTGCGCCTGGCGGATTTCGCGCAGCCCGGCGAAGACCCGTGGGCCGAGGCGCGCGACGCCGCCATGGTGGAGCTGCTGTACGGCTGCGGCCTGCGCGTGGGCGAGCTGGTGGGCCTGGACGTGGCCGCCAGCCCCGCCGCGCACCAGCAGGGGCGCGGCTGGATCGACCTCGACGCGGCCGAGGCCCACGTCTTCGGCAAGGGCAGCAAGCGCCGCAGCCTGCCCGTGGGCCGCGCCGCGCTGGCGGCGCTGCGCGCCTGGCTGGCGCTGCGCGAACAGCCCTTCGGCGCGCGGCTGGCGGACGGCGCGCTGTTCGTGGGCCGGCGCGGCGCGCGCCTGTCAGCCGCGTCAGTGTGGGCGCGCCTGCGCCAGCGTGGCCAGCAGGCCGGGCTGAGCACGCCCGTGCATCCGCACATGCTGCGCCACTCGTTCGCCAGCCACCTGCTGCAGTCCAGCGGCGACCTGCGCGCGGTGCAGGAGCTGCTGGGCCACGCCAGCATCACCACCACGCAGGCCTATACCCGGCTCGACTTTCAGCACCTGGCCCGGGTGTACGACCAGGCGCATCCCCGCGCAAAAAAGAAGCCCTCACCCCCCTGAGCGGCTGCGCCGCTTCCCCCCGCTCTCGCGCTTCGCGCGGGCAGGGGGACGATGCCCGCGTGGCGGGGTGGCCCTTGCGCGGCGTCCGCTGGCTTGGGCCGCGTCAGTTTCAGGTGTCGTGCGTTTTGCTCCTGTTTCAGGAGCTGCTTGCGCTTTCCTGGCGGGCGTTAGGGCCCGATTTGGTCTTTAATCCGCGGCGGCGGGCAGGCGCACGTGGAATACCGTGCCGCCCTCGGCGTCCACTGCGGCGTCGATGCTGCCGCCCTGGGCCTGCAGCGCCTGGTCGGCCTCGCGCAGGGCCTGGGCGTGCGCCGTGGGCCCGGTGGCCGGGCCGTGGGTGTGGATGGCGATGTGCAGGGCCTGGGGCGCATCGGCGTCGGCGGCGATGCGCAGGGTCTGCCCTTCGGGCGCGCTGGCGATGGCATGGGCCAGCACCTGGCGCAGCGCCTGGGCCAGCGGTTCGGCGGGTGCGGCCAGGGGCAGCGGGGCGGCGCCCAGTTGCAGCTTGAGCGGCAGGCGCTTGCGTTCGAGCTGGGGGCTGAGTTCGGCCGCCAGGTCTTCCAGCAGGTCGCGTACGTCCACGGTGGCGGGTGGCGCGGGGGCGGCGGGCGCGGGCAGGGCCGGGGCGGCGGCCGGTGGTGGCGCGGGTGGCGGTTCCTGCCGCGCACCGGGGGCGGGCTGCGCCATGGGGCGCCGCCGCGCACTGCGCCAGGCGATGGCAATCGCCAGGGCCAGCAGTGCCAGCCCCGCGCCGAGGCCGGCCAGCGGCTGGCGCTGGGCGGCGAGCCAGCGCTGCAGGCGCGGCGCGCCGGGCTGCGCCGCCAGGGCCACCACGGGGTGGGCGGGCGCGCTCTGCCAGGCCACCCATTGGACGGCGGTGGGGCTGGGGATCTCCGCCACGCCCTGCGCGGCCGCGGGCTGCGCGGCCAGGTAGGGGGCGAACAGCGCGTGGCCGTGCAGGCTGCCGCCGGGGGGCAGCGCGGCGGCGCCCGCCTGCGCCAGCAGGCTGCCGTCCGGGCGCGCCAGCAGCACCTGGGTGCCCGGGGCGCTGGCCTCCAGCAGCGCGGGCGGCGGGGCGAGCGCGCCGGGGTCGAGCTGGGCGATGAGCAGGGCGTAGGCCTGCGGCGCCAGCCGCACGCGCCGCACCAGGGTCAGATGGTCCGCGCTGCTGGCCGTCAGGGTCGTGCGCCCGTCCTGCAGGGGCTGCGCCAGCAGCGGGCGCAGATCAATGCGGCGGCCCAGGTCGGCCGGGGCGGTCGTGGCCAGCACCAGGCCCTGCATGTCCACCAGGGCCAGGCCGCGCAGCGCGGGCTGGCCGCGCAGCGCCTGGTACTGCACGGCCTGGAGGCTGCTCCAGGCGTCGGGGGCTTGCACCAGGTCGGTGGCCAGCTGGTCCAGCGTGCGTTCGCTGGCTTCGAGCACGGCCGAGGCATGGGCCTGGGCCAGGCGCGCCAGCAGGGCCAGTTGCTGGTGCTCGCGCAGCTCCAACTGGGCCTGGGCATGCCACAGCAGCGCCAGGCCGCCCGCGCCCACGGCCAGGAGCAGCGCCAGGCCGCAGGCCAGGATGCGGGCGCTGGCGGTGTGGATGGCATGGGGGCGGGCGGGGGCGTGCGAGGGGGCGTTCACGTCGGCGGGCCGTCGAAGAGGGAAGGCGCAGTGTAGGGCTTGACAGCTCCGCTACAGTTATTCCATTCCCTGATCCATTGACTGACAAGGCTTTCCATGTCCCTGATTCCTACCACCATCCTGACCGGCTTCCTGGGCGCGGGCAAGACGACGCTGCTCAAGCGCGTGCTCTCCGAGGCCCATGGCCAGAAGATCGCCGTGATTGAGAACGAGTTTGGCGAGGAGAACATCGACAACGACATCCTCGTGACCGAGTCGAAGGAGCAGATCGTGCAGATGAGCAACGGCTGCATCTGCTGCACCATCCGCGAAGACCTGCGCGAGACGCTGCAGCTGCTGGCGGCCAAGCGGCGCAAGGGCCTGCTGGATTTCGAGCGCGTGGTGATCGAGACCACCGGCCTGGCCGACCCGGGGCCGGTGGTGCAGACCTTCTTCATGGACGACGAGATCGCCGAGTGCTACCTCGTGGACTCCATCATCACGCTGGTGGACGCCAAGCACGCCAGCCAGCAGCTCGACGACCGCCAGGAGGCGCGCCGCCAGGTGGGCTTCGCCGACCAGATCTTCCTCTCCAAGACCGACCTGGTGAGCGCGGCCGAGCAGGAGGCGCTGGTGCACCGCCTCAGGCACATGAACCCGCGCGCGCCCATCGAGGCCGTGCATTTCGGCGAGGTGCCGCTGGCCAAGGTGCTCGACCTGCGCGGCTTCAACCTCAATGCCAAGCTCGACATCGACCCTGGCTTCCTCCAGGAAAGCGACCACGATCACGATCACTGCGGCCACGACCACGGGCATTGCACCCACGAACACCACGGCCATGCGCACGGCGCGCATTGCGACCACCCCGCGCACCAGCATGGCCATCACCACCACCATGACGACGACGTGAAGAGCTTCGTCTACCGCGCCGAGCGGCCGTTCGACCCCGCCAAGCTGGAGGACTTTCTCGGCGCAATTGTCAACATTTATGGCCCGCGCATGCTGCGCTACAAGGGCGTGCTGCACATGCAGGGCACCGAGCGCAAGGTGATTTTCCAGGGCGTGCACCAGCTCATGGGCAGCGACCTGGGCCCGCAGTGGGCCGAGGGCGAGGCGCGGCAGAGCCGCATGGTGTTCATCGGCATCGACCTGCCGCAGGACATTCTGCGCCAGGGCCTGGAGCAATGCCTGGTGTGATGACACGGCGCGTGTGTCGCATATCCGACAGCCGGGCCGGGGCCGCGCGGCGGGGTGGCTACAATCGCGCCGCCGCGCACTTACCCGGCGCCCCAGACAGGCTGGGCCGGGTACTTGTGCGCAACGCCCGGGCTTCTTCACGTTTGGCCCGATTGAACGTACCATGCTTGGCCCAGGGGGCGCCCCACGCCTTCCGCCAACGTCAGTGATCCCGAAGACCATGCCTACGACCCTGCAAGCGAAGCCCTCCCCCGCCAAGCGCGACCCCAAGCTGGCGAACAACTGGAAGACCAAGCCCGCCGAGGAGCTGACGGACGAAGAAGTGCTCGCCATGCCCGACAGCGAGTACATGAACGACAAGCAAATGGCGTTCTTCCGCCACAAGCTGGCGCTGCTCAAGCAGGACATGCACCACAACGCCGGCGAGACCACCGAGCACCTTCGCGAGGACACCGTGGTCGTGCCCGACCCGGCCGACCGCGCCACCATCGAGGAAGAGCACGCGCTGGAGCTGCGCACGCGCGACCGCGAGCGCAAGCTGCTCAAGAAGATCGAGCAGTCGATCGCGCGCATCGACGCGGGCGACTACGGCTACTGCGACGAGACCGGCGAGCCCATCGGCGTGGGCCGCCTGCTGGCGCGCCCCACGGCCACGCTGTCGCTGGAGGCGCAGCAGCGCCGCGAGCTCAAGCAGAAGATGTTCGGGGATTGAGCCCGCTGCCGGACCACACAAGGGCCGCAGCACGGAGCGCCACCGCGTCATGAGCAAGGAAGAAACCTCCCCCGGTTTGCTGTCGAAGATGGTGCGCTTCGTGCGCAACCCCACCGTCAACTGGACCGACCTCGACAACCTCGAGGCCGAGCGCGAGAGCCAGTACAGCAAGCAGATGCTCAAGGAGATGATCGAGCGCAAGCGGCGCAACGACTTCGTGCGCCGCCGCGAGTTCGACCAGCTGCGCAAGCTGCGCCAGCGCGACGCCCTCACCGGCCAGCGCACCGAGGACCCCACGGCGCGCCCCTCGTTCTTCCACAGCAGCATGACCTCGCCCGATGACCGGGCCGTGACGCTGAAGAAGATCGACGAGATCGAGGCGCAGATGTCCCAGCAATGGTGGAAGAACAAGCCCGCCCATGGCGCGGCCGCTGCTTCCGCCGCGGGCGATAGGGAGGCGGCCGCGTTCGCGCCCACGGCGCCGCTGACCCTGCCCGGCGCGCTGCCCACCGTGGCGCCGGCTTCGGTCGAGCCGCTGTTCGCCGAGGACGGCGCGCTGTCGGGCGGGCTGTCCGACAGCCTGCCGGCCGCACCGCCGCCGGTGGAAGACATGCTGGCCGATCCGGCGCCAGCGCCCCAGGCACACCAAGAACCGGAGGTATTCGTGCACGAACCCGATCTGGAAGAGGCCGCCATCCGCTTCGCCAGCGGCGACAGCGCCGGAGCCGAGGCCGGGCTGCGCGACGTGCTGGCCCAGCATGCGCAGGACGACCCGCAGCAGCAGTTCGAGATCTGGATGACCCTGTTCGACCTGTACCGGGCGACGGGCCAGCGCGAGAGCTTCGATGCCCTGTCGCTCGACTTCGCCGCGCGCTTCAGCCGCTCGGCGCCGCTGTGGTTCGCCATCTGCGAGCAGCCGGACGCGGCCGAGAGCGCCGATGCGGGCGCTGCCGCGCCGCGCGGCTTCGCCTGGACCGCGCCGGGCACGCTCTCGGCGCAGTCCGTGGCCGCGCTGCAGGCGGCGCTCGGCCGTGCCGTGGCGCCGTGGAACTTTGCCTGGGCGCGGCTCATGACCATCGAGGAAGCGGCGCTGCCCGCCCTCGCCAAGCTGTTCGACCAGTGGGCCGACCAGAACGTGCAGATCCATTTCGCCGGCGTGGAGGCGCTGCACAGCCTGCTGCAGGCCAAGACGCCGTCGGGCGACCGCGCCATCAGCCCGGAATGGTGGCGCCTGCGCATGGCGGCGCTGCGGCTCATGGGGCGCCTGGACGAATTCGAGCTGGTGGCGCTGGACTACTGCGTGACCTACGAGGTCTCCCCTCCGTCATGGGTCGTGCCGCGCTGCAGCTACACGGCGGACGATGGCTCGGTGTCGGGTGCGGCCGCGAAGGCGGCGCCCGAGAGCGACTTCATGGCATCCAACTTCGGCCTGCCGTCGCAGATCATGGAGGCCGAGGCGCCGCGCCCGCGCCTGTCGGGCACCATCGACGGCGACGCCGGGCCGCTGCTGGCGCCGCTGGCCGAGATGGCGCGCCCCGGCCAGCCCCTGGTCATCGGCTGCGAACACCTGGTGCGCGTGGACTTTCCCGCCGCCGGCTCGGTGCTCAACTGGGCCGCCGCACAGCAGGCCCAGGGGCAGGCGGTGCAGTTCGTGAACCTGCACCGCCTGGTGGCGGTGCTGTTCAACGTGATCGGCATCAACGAGCACGCCTGGGTTGTCCCCAGAAAAAATTAGGGCATCCCCCTGAGCGGCTTACGCCGCTTCCCCCTTCTCTCTACGCGCTGCGCGCTCCGGGCAGGGGGACGACGCCAGCGCGGCGGGGCGGCGCGGCCGGATGAGGCCCTTGCGCGGCGTCCGCTGGGTTGGGGCGCGCCAGTTCATGTGCCGTGCCCTGTCTTGCAATGGGGCGCGGCGCCCCTATCTGGATCGGTTATGGAACAGTTTCACGGCACCACCATCCTCAGCGTGCGCCGCCAGCGGGCGGACGGCAGCATCGACGTCGCCATCGGTGGCGACGGCCAGGTCACCCTGGGCAACATCGTCGTCAAGGGCACGGCGCGCAAGGTGCGCAAGCTCTACCACGGCAAGGTGCTCGCGGGCTTCGCGGGGGCCACGGCCGATGCGTTCACGCTGTTCGAGCGCTTCGAGGCCAAGCTGGAAAAGCACCAGGGCCACCTGACGCGCGCCGCCATCGAGCTCACCAAGGACTGGCGCACCGACCGCGTGCTGCGCCGCCTCGAAGCCATGCTGGCCGTGGCCGACCACAGCGCCTCGCTCATCATCACCGGCAACGGCGACGTGCTGGAGCCCGAGCAGGGCATCGTCGCCATCGGCTCGGGCGGCGCCTACGCGCACTCGGCCGCCAAGGCGCTGCTGGCCAACACCGAACTCGGCGCCGAGGACATCGTGCGCAAGTCGCTGGCCATCGCGGGCGAGCTGTGCATCTACACCAACATGCACCACACCGTCGAAACACTTTGAATTTGATAGCTGCTGGCGCTTTCTGCATAAGCGCTGGAGCCTGATTTGGCTTGAATATGTCCTCCATGACCCCCCAGGAAATCGTTTCGGAACTCGACCGCCACATCGTCGGCCAGGCCGGCGCCAAGCGTGCCGTGGCGATTGCGCTGCGCAACCGCTGGCGCCGCCAGCAGGTCGATGCCGGCCTGCGCGCCGAGATCACGCCGAAGAACATCCTGATGATCGGCCCCACCGGCGTGGGCAAGACCGAGATCGCGCGCCGTCTGGCGCGCCTGGCCGATGCGCCGTTCATCAAGGTCGAGGCGACCAAGTTCACCGAGGTGGGCTACGTCGGCAAGGACGTGGACGCGATCATCCGCGACCTGATCGAGGTGGCCGTGAAGCAGACGCGCGAGGCCGACATGAAGAAGGTGCGCGCGCGCGCCGAGGACGCGGCCGAGGAGCGCATCCTCGACGTGCTGATCCCCCCGGCGCGCAGCGCCGGCTTCGATGCTGCGCGCACCAGCGAGCCCGCGGCCGACAGCACCGCGCGCCAGGTGTTCCGCAAGAAGCTGCGCGAGGGCCAGCTTGGCGACAAGGAGATCGAGATCGACCTCGCCGAGGCGCGCCCGCAGCTCGAAATCATGGGCCCGGCGGGCATGGAGGACATGGCCGAGCAGCTGCGCGGCATGTTCAGCCAGATGGGCCAGGAGCGGCGCAAGACGCGCAAGCTGAAGATCGCCGAGGCGCTCAAGCTGCTGGCCGAGGAAGAGGCCGCCAAGCTGGTCAACGAGGACGAAATCAAGACGCGCGCGCTGCAAAACGCAGAGCAGAACGGCATCGTCTTCATCGACGAGATCGACAAGGTGGCCGCGCGCCAGGAGGCCAGCGGTGCTGACGTCTCGCGCCAGGGCGTGCAGCGCGATTTGCTGCCGCTGGTCGAGGGCACCACGGTGTCCACCAAGTACGGCATGGTCAAGACCGACCACATCCTGTTCATCGCCTCGGGCGCGTTCCACCTGGCCAAGCCCAGCGACCTGATCCCCGAGCTGCAGGGGCGCTTTCCGATCCGCGTCGAGCTGGGCTCGCTCTCGGTGCAGGACTTCGAGGCCATCCTCACGCAGACGCACGCCTCGCTGGTCAAGCAGTACCAGGCGCTGCTGGCGACCGAGGGCGTGGCGCTGGAGTTCACGCCCGAGGGCATCACGCGGCTGGCGCACATCGCCTTCGACGTGAACGAGCGCACCGAGAACATCGGCGCGCGCCGCCTCTCCACGGTCATGGAGCGCCTGCTCGACGAAGTCAGCTTCGACGCCGCCAACCGCGCCGGGCAGACGGTGGCCATCGACGCCGCCTACGTCAACGAACGCCTGCAGTCGCTGAGCCAGGACGAGGACCTTTCGCGCTTCATCCTGTAGGCGCATCCAATTCGATAGCTGCCAGCGCTTGCCAGTAAACGGTTTGGCACTGAAAAGTGCCGCAAACCCTTTGCAGGCAAGCGCGAGAAGCTATGCTTTTTGAGATTGGCGCGGCGGCCCGATCTCGCCCAGGCGGATCAGGCGCGCGCGCACGATGTTGCGGCTCACGCCCAGCAGGCGCGCCACCTCGCTCTGGCTGTAGTGGGCGTAGCGGAAGACCTCGCGGTACAGCGCGTCCTCCACCGCCTGGTGCAGCCCGGGCACGCCCGCCTCGCACAGCCGCCGTATGGCCTGGCGCAGCATCTGCTCGTCGTGCCCGTCCAGGGCGGCGGGCGTGCTGGCCGGCAGCGCCACCGGGGCGCGCGTGCCCGCGGCCGGCAGGCGCAGGCTGGCGGCGTCGATGTGCGGGCCGTCGCACAGCAGCAGCGTGCGGTGGATGGCGTTCTCCAGCTCGCGCACGTTGCCCTCCCAGGGCGCGGCCATCAGCAGTTGCTGCGCCTGCGGCGTGAGTTCGGGGCGCGGGTGGCCCAGGCGGCGGCAGTAGGCGTCGATGAAGTAGCGCGCCAGCGGCACGATGTCGCCGGGGCGCTCGCGCAGCGTCAGCACGTTCAGGTGCACCACGTTGAGGCGGTAGTACAGGTCCTTGCGAAAGCGCTTCTCGCGCACCAGCGCCGCCAGGTCCACCGTGGTGGCGGCGACGATGCGCAGGTCCACCGCGATCGCCTGGCTGCCGCCCAGGCGCACCACGGTGCGCTCCTGCAGCACGCGCAGCAGCTTGTTCTGCACCGGCAGCGGCAGGTCATTCACCTCGTCGAGGAAGATGGTGCCGCCGTGCGCCTTCTCGAACCAGCCGGCCTGCGCGCCGAACGCGCCCGCGAAGGCGCCGCTCTCGTGGCCGAACAGCTCGGCATCGACCAGCGCCTCGGAGAACGCGCCGCAGCTCACGATGACGAACGGCCCGCCGCTGCGCGCGCTGCGCTGGTGCAGGTGGCGCGCGATCAGCTCCTTGCCGGTGCCCGTCTCGCCGCTGATGAGCACGCTAGCGTCGCTGGGCGCCACCTGCGCCACCTCGGCCAGCAGCGCGCGCGAGCGCGGGTCCTCGAAGATCCAGTCCAGCGCCGGCCGCTCGGCGGCCGAGGCGGAGGGGGATGGGGGCCAGTGGGGCAGCGTGGCCATGCGTGCGCCTTTCCCGGCCCGCTCAGGAATAGAACGACGGCGCCGGCGCCTCGCCGTTCAGCGCCCAGTCGCCCAGCTCCTGCAGCTTGTAGTCCACCGGGTCGTGCAGCGTCTGCACGCGCAGGTTGCGCCAGAAGCGGTCCAGGCGCAGCGCGCCGTGCGTGGCGCGCGCGCCGGTGGTCTCGAACAGGCGCGCGGCCACGTCCAGCCCGGCGCGCGTGGAGGCGACCTTGGCCGTGGCCACGGCCACCGCCACCTGGCCGCGCTCGGCGGCGGTGAGTGTGGCGCCGCGCTGCCAGGCCAGGTCGAATTGCTGCGCCGCGTGGCGCGCCAGCAGGCGCACGCCCTCCAGTGCCACGTGGAATTCGCCGTAGTGGCGCAGCGTGTACGGGTCCTTGCTGGCCTGCGCGGCGCTGGAGCGGTGCCAGACGCGCGCCTCGTGCAGCGTGTAGTGGCGCGCCTGCGCCAGCGCGCCTTCGGCCAGGCCGAGGAACAGGTGCACGAACACCAGCTGCGCCAGCAGCGGGCGCAGCGCCGAGAACGGCGTGGACAGCGGGCCGGGGTCGAGCAGCAGCTCGCCCTCTTCCACGCGCACCTTCTCGAACAGGGCGCTGCCGCTGTCGGTCTGGCGCTGGCCGAAGCAGTTCCAGTCGCCGTTGAGCGTGATGCCCGCGCGCGCCGTGGGAATGGCGGCGATCAGCAGCTTGCGGCTGGTTTCGTCCAGGCCCGAGGCGACGAGCATCTCCGAGTCCAGCGCGCCGGAGCAGAAGCTCTTCTTGCCCGAGAACTCGACCCAGCCGTCGAAGCGGCGCACGGTGGTGCGGTCGTCCAGCGGGTTCAGCGCGTTGCCCCAGAACCAGTGCTTGCGCGCCGTCTGCTCCAGCCACGGCTGCCACTGCGCGGGCCGCGCGAACAGCTGCACCGTGGCCAGCAGCAGGTGGTGGAAGCCGTAGACGTGGGCGATGGAGCTGTCGGCCTGCGCGAAGGTGCGCACGGTGTCCAGCACCGTGGCCCAGTCGGCGCCCTGGCCGCCCAGCGCGCGCGGTATGGACAGGGTCAGCAGGCCGCTGGCGCGCAGCGCGTCGCGCTCGGCCTTGGGCGTGCCGCCCAGCGCGTCGCGCGCGATGGCGGTCTCGGCGAACTGGCGCGCCAGGGCTTGCACGGTGTCGTGGGTGGTCGGGGGAAGGGGGGATGTCACGGTGTCTCCGTCAGTGGGAAGGGGGTTCAGTCGTCCTTGCCGGGCGCGCGCGGCGTGATGCCGTGCTCCTTGGCGTAGGCGGCGGACTTTTCCAGGATCAGCGGGCGCAGCAGCGCGTGGTCGGCCTTGATCCAGCCGGTGCGCAGCACCCATTGGCTGCCATCCCACTGCTGGATGCGCGCGGCGCCGCCGCCCTCGTGGTCCTGCGGCGTGATGTTCAGCGGCTGCAGCAGGCCGTGGAAGCCGATCTCCTTCAGGCGCGCATCGTTCACCACGAGATGCTCCCAGGCCCAGCGGCCCTCCTCGCCGTTGAGCGGGCGCTTGCCGAACTTGCGGTAGCCGGTGCGCAGGGCCTCCACCGCCAGCGCGGCGTTGACCAGGCCGATGTTGTAGTTGACCGCGCCGAAGTACCGGGTGTCGCGCAGGTCGCTCTTGCCCTTGTCGAGGATGTGCGTCTTCAGCCGCTGGTGGATATCGAAGCCGGTGCCGCCGGGGTAGGGCGCCAGCGCCTGGTAGCCCTTGGCGGCCTCGCCCGCCGGGATCACGTCGGACTCCGATCCGGCCCAGACGTCGCCGATGATGCGGTGGGCCGGGAAGCCGAAGCGCTGCGCGGTCTTGATCGCCACCACGGTGGAGACGCCCCAGGTGCGCAGGAAGATCCAGTCCGGCTTGATCTCGCGCACGCGGCGCCACTGCGGCGACTGCTCGTTGCCCGGGTCGGCCACCGGAATCTGGATGTTCTCGAAGCCGTACTTCTTCGCCAGCAGCTCCACGGCGGGCTGGGTGGCGCGGCCATAGGCCGAGTCGTGGTACACGGTGACGATCTTCTTGCCCTTGAGCTTGTCGAGCCCGCCCTCCTTCTGCGCGATGAAGTTGATGCCGGTCGAGGCCTGGCTGTAGTAGCTGAACAGCAGCGGGAAGGCGTAGGGGAACACCGTGCCGTCGATGGATTCGGTGCGCCCGCCCGCCGGGTCGATGAGCGGAATTTTGTCGGCCGCGGCCTTCTCGATCAGTGCGTAGGTGGCGGGCGTGCCGTGGGTGAAGAAGAAGGCCAGCGGCGAGCCGTCCTTGCCCTTCTTCACGCGCTCGTAGACCTCCACCGTGCGGTCGGGGCTCCACTCGGTCTCGAACTCCTCGTACTTGATCTTCACGCCGTCGATGCCTCCTTCCACCTCGTTGATGTAGCGGAAGTAGTCGATGGTGCCGGCCCACCAGAGCGCGCCGCTGGAGGCGTACGGCCCGACGCGGTAGGTGGGCAGCGGCACGTACTGCTCGGCGGCGTGCAGCGGCGTGGACGCGAGGCCCAGGCCCAGCGTGGCGGCGAGCGCCAGGGCCAGTGTCTTGCGTGGCAGGAAGAGGTGTTTCATGGCAGGGATTCCTTGGGTTGAAAGGGGAAACGGTTCAATGGGGCGGGGTGGACAGCCGCGGCGCGCGGGCGCGCCAGGCCGACAGGCGCGCGCGCCAGGGGACGATGCGGTGGCGGTGGAAGTCGGCGGCGAGGCGCGCCATGCCTTCCGGCTCCTTGATGAGAAAGCCGATGATCAGCACGCCGAAGACCACCTTCTGCACGTTCTGCAGCAGCCCGGCGTCGAGCCGCCCGGCGAACAGGCTCTGCGAGACGAAGTCCAGCGCCAGCGGCAGCAGGCAGATGAAGGCGGCGCCGATGAAGTTGCCGCCGATGCTGCCGAGCCCGCCGATGATGGCAATGAACAGGATCTGGAACGAGCGCGTCAGCCCGAAGCTCTGCACGCCCGCCGAGCCCAGGTAGGCGAAGGCCCACAGCGCCCCGGCCACGCCCAGGAAGAACGCGCTCACGGCGAAGGCCAGCACCTTGCCGCGGTGCACGCGGATGCCCGCCACGGCGGCGGCCGTGTCCATGTCGCGGATCGCCATCCAGTCGCGGCCCGTCTGGCTGCGCACCAGGTTCAGCGCCACCCAGGTCAGCAGCGCCACGGTGGCCAGCACCAGGTAGTACCGGCCCAGCGGGTGGTTCAGCTCGAAGCCGAGGAAGCCCAGCCGCGGCGCCGAGACGGTGGCCGAGGAGCTGTGGTTGTAGAACCACGGGAACTTGAGGAACAGCCACTCCAGGAAGAACTGCGCGGCCAGGCTGGTGACCATGAGGTAGAAGCCCTTGATGCGTGCGCTGGGCAGGCCGAACAGCAGCCCGGCCAGCGCCGCCACGAGGCCGCCGCACAGCATCGCCGGCACGAAGTCCAGCCCGGCGCGCAGCACGAAGGCATAGGTGGCGAAGGCGCCCACCGCCATGAAGCCGCCCGAGCCGAGCGAGACCTGGCCCGCGTAGCCGGTCAGCAGGTTCAGGCCGATGCCTGCCAGCGCCAGCACCAGGAACGGCACGAGGATGGCGTTGAGCCAGTATTCGCCGCCCAGCCAGGGCGCGGCGATGAGGGCCGCGGCCAGCCACAGCGGCGCGGGCATGCGGGAGGGTTGTCGTTGTCGCTGCATGGGTCAGACCCTCTCGATGGCGCGCTGGCCGAAGATCCCGGCCGGGCGCACGTAGACGAACGCCAGGGCCAGCGCGTAGGCGAACCAGGCGGAGATGCCGCCGCCGATGTGCGGGCCGATGTAGGCCTCGGCCAGGCTCTCGGCCGCGCCCACGATCAGCCCGCCGGCGATGGCGCCGCCGATCGAGGTGAAGCCGCCGATGATGAGCACCGGCAGCGCCTTGAGCACCACCAGCGAGAGCGAGAACTGCACGCCCTGGCGCGCGCCCCACAGCAGCCCGGCCACCAGGCCGGTAACGCCGGCGACGGCCCAGACGATCTGCCAGATGCGGCGCAGGTCGATGCCGATGGACAGCGCCGCGCGCGTGTCGTCGGCCACGGCGCGCAGCGCGATGCCGGTGCGCGTGCCGTTGAACAGCAGCGCCAGCACGCCCACCAGCGCCACGGCGGCGAGGGCGGCGGCCAGGTCGAACTGGCTGATGAGCAGGCCGCCGATGAACAGGGGTACGTCGTCGATGCCCAGGTCCAGCGCGTGCACGTCGGCGCCCATGGCGCCCTGGGCCACGCCCTCGATCACGTAGGACAGGCCCAGCGTCGCCATGAACAGCGTCATCGGGCTGCGGTGCGTCAGCGGCCGCAGCACCAGCCGCTCGATCAGCACCGCCAGCGCCACCAGCGCGGCCACGGTCAGCACCAGCGCCAGCACGAAGGGCAGGCCCGCCTCCAGCAGCGTGACGAACAGCAGCGCCGCGAACAGCAGGATGGCCCCCTGCGCGAAGTTGAACACGCCGCTGGCCTTGTAGATCAGCACGAAGCCGATGGCCACCAGCGAATACATGGTGCCCGCGAGCAGGCCGCCGATCAGGGTTTCGAGGAACAGGGTCATGGCAATGCTTGCGCGTGCGCCAGGCCCAGGTAGGCGGCGATCACGTCCGGGTTGGCCTGCACCTGGGTCGGCGTGCCGTCGCCCACCTTGCGGCCGTAGTCCAGCACCACGACGTGGTGCGACAGGTTCATGACGATGCCGATGTCGTGCTCGATCAGCACCACGGTGGCGCCCAGGTCGCGGTGCAGGCGCGCGATGCAGCGGCCCATCTCCTGCTTCTCGGCCGCGTTCATGCCGGCCATCGGCTCGTCGAGCAGCAGCAGGCGCGGCCCCGACACCAGCGCGCGCGCCAGCTCCACGCGCTTTTGCAGGCCGTAGGGCAACTGGCCCACGGGCGTGTGGCGGTGCGCCAGCAGATCCAGGAAGGCCAGCGTGGCCTCGGCGCGCTCCACGAACCGGGCGGCCTCGCGCCGCGCGCGCGGCAGGCGCAGCGCGTGCTCGATGAACGTGCTGCGGCCATGGCGCGACAGGCCGGCGAGCACGTTGTCCTGCACGCTCAGCCGGTGGAACAGCGCGTTGTTCTGGAAGGTGCGGCCGATGCCGCGCCGCGCGGCGTCGAACGGCTCCATGCGCGCGAACGCCTGGCCGTCGTAGTGGATGCTGCCCGCGTCGGGGGCGTAGACCCCGTTGAGCAGGTTCAGCAGCGAGCTCTTGCCGGCGCCGTTCGGGCCGATCAGCGCACAGATCTCGCCGCGCCGCACGGCGAACGACAGCCGGTGCAGGGCCTGCACGCCGTCGAAGGACAGCGAGATGCCGCGCACCTCCAGAAGAGGCGCGCCGCCGTCGCTGGCCGGGGCTGCCGTGGGCGCGTGCATGTCAGGCCGCCTTGACCGCCAGGGCTGTCTGTTCGCGCTTGACCCGCTCGATGTCGCGGTAGCGCGCCGCCGGGTGGTTGTCCGGCAGGTAGGGACCGGCGCCGAAGAGCTTCTCGCGCAGCGTGCCCTCGCGGTAGGCCGTGGGGTAGACGCCGCGGCGCTGCAGCTCGGGCACCAGGTGCGTGACCACGTCCTCGAAGGTTTCGTGCGCCACGGCGTAGGCGAGGTTGAAGCCGTCCAGGTCGGTGGCTTCCACCCACTGCTGCAACTGGTCGGCCACGGTGGCGGCCGAGCCCACGAACAGCGGCCCGAGCCCGCCGATGCTGGCCCACTTCGCCAGTTCCTCGATGCTCCAGGTCTTGCCGCCCTCGGCCAGTTCCTCCACGGCGGAAACGATGGCGTTGGTCTCCACCTTGCGCACGCTGTCGCCCGGCGCGTAGCGGCCGAAGTCGATGCCGGTCCAGCCCGAGGTCAGCACCAGCCCGCCGTCGTACGAGGCGTACTGCTGGTACTCCTTGAGCTTGGCGTGCGCCTTGGCGTCGGTCTCGTCGACCACCAGCGTCACCAGCGCGTAGATCAGCAGCTTGCGCGGGTCGCGCCCGGCCAGGGCGGCGCGGCGGCGGATGTCGCCCACGTAGGCGCGCGTGGTCTCCTGCGTGGGCGTGGAGATGAACACCAGCTCGGCATGCTCGGCCGCGAAGTCCTTGCCCGCGTTCGACGCGCCGGCCTGGAACAGCACCGGCGTGCGCTGCGGCGAGGGCTCGCACAGGTGGTAGCCCGGCACCTCGAAGTACTTGCCCTTGTGGCCGATCTCGTGGATCTTCTCCGGCAGGGCGAACACGCCGCGCGCGCGGTCGCGCACCACGGCGCCTTCTTCCCAGCTGCCCTCGAACAGCTTGTACAGCACCTCGACGTACTCGGCCGCCACCTCGTAGCGGTTGTCGTGGCGCTGCAGGCCGCCCTGGCCGATGTTCTTGGCGCCGCTCTCCAGGTACGAGGTGACGATGTTCCAGCCCACCCGGCCCTGGGTGTGGTGGTCGGCCGTGGCCAGGCGGCGCGCGAAGGTGTAGGGGTGCTCGAACGAGGTCGAGGCCGTGATGCCGATGCCCAGGTGCTGCGTGGCCGCGGCGATGGGGTTGGCCAGCTGCAGCGGGTCGTTGACCGGAATCTGCACGCCGCCCTGGAAGGCGTGGGCGTTGCTGCCCTTGTACACGTCGTAGTAGCCGATCACGTCGGCGATGAACACGGCATCGAAGATGCCGCGCTCCAGGATGCGCGCCAGGTCGGTCCAGTAGGCGACGTCCTTGTACTGCCACGAGCGGTCGCGCGGGTGGCGCCACAGGCCGGGCGACTGGTGGGCCACGCAGTTCATCTCGAACGCGTTGAAGCGGATGGGCTTGCTCATGAGGGGGCTCCCGGTGGGGGTGTCAGTTCCAGGCGTTGCGCGGCGGGTTCACGCCGTTGAGGTAGAAGTTGCCGACGTGGAAGTACTTCCAGCGCACCGGGTCGTGCAGCGTGTGCACGCGGGCGTTGCGCCAGTAGCGGTCGAGGTTGTGGTGCACCAGCGTGGCGCGCGTGCCGGCCAGCTCGAACAGGCGGTTGGTGGCCTCGATGGCGATGTGGGTCGTCAGCACCTTGGCCTCGGACGTGGCGGTGGTCGCCTCGGCCACGCTCTGCGCGCCGGGCGCGGCGGCGGCGCGGTCGATGGCGTGGCCCGCGCGCTCCAGCAGCGCCTCGGCGGCGTGCAGCTTGATCTTCAGGTCGCCGATGGCCTGGATGGTGAACACGTCCTCGGCGGCGCTGTCCTTGCCGCTGTCGATCCACGGGCGGCTCTGGGTGCGCACGAAGCGGATGGTCTCCTCGATGGCCTGGCGCGCGATGCCCACGTCGATGGCCGCCTGGATGATCTGCGACACGGCGCCGGCCACGGTCTGGTTCTCGAACGCCTTGATGGCGATGGCGCGGCTGCGCGGCACGCGCACCTGCTCGATCTTCACGCCGCCCGAGGCCGTGGTGCGCTGGCCGAAGCTCGACCAGTTGTTGCTCACCGTCAGGCCCGGCGCGTCGCGGTCGGCGAACACCAGCGCGCCTTCGCCCTCCTCGGTCACGGCGACGATGGGCACGATGTGCGCCAGCAGCGCGCCGGTGGTGTAGAACTTCTCGCCGTCCACCACCACGTCGTCGCCGTCCACGTGGGCGCGGGTCTCGAAGGCGGTGACGGTCTTGCTGTGCAGCTCCGAGAAGGCGTTGCCCAGGCGGTGGCCGCGCAGCACCAGGCCGAACAGCTCCTGCTTCTGCGCCTCGGTGCCGTCGGCGTCGATGTGGCCGACCAGCGCCAGGTGGTTGTGCGCGATCTGGGCGATGCTGGAGTCGCCCGCCGCGATCAGCGCGCTGACCTTGGCAATGGTGGCGTACGAGGCGCCCAGCCCGCCGTAGGCCTTGGGCACGTTCAGCGCCCACAGGCCGCTTTGCGAATAGGCGTCCAGCTCGTCGAGCGGCAGGTAGCCCTCGCGGTCGCGCAGCCCGGCTTCCTGGGCGAACTGGTCGCGCAGGCGCTCGGCGATGGCGATGGCCTCGGCCTCGCTGCGGATGACGTGCGCGGGTGCCGTGGGGCGCGGGCGCGGCGCGAAGGGCGCGGGGGAGTTGACGCGGGGGCGTTCGAGGGTGGCGGCGGTCATGGCAGGTCCTTTCGAGGGGGAGTGAACGGGTTTTTGGAGTCAAATCAGCCTCCAGCGCTTGCCCATCAAGCGCTGGCAGCTATGAAAAAAGGAGTGGTTGTGTGTGCGGGCGGCTATGCGGCGGCCAGTTCGGGCGCTTCTTCCGCCACGCCCTGGCCGAAATAGAAGTGCTGGATGTCCTCGCGTTGGCGCAGCGCCTGCGCCGTGCCGTGCAGCACCGAGCGCCCGGCGTCCAGCACGGTGGCGCGGTCGGCGTACTGCAGCGCCACGGTGGAGTTCTGCTCGGCCACGAGGATGGACAGGCCCTGCTCCTGGTTCAGCCTGCGCAACTGCCGGAAGATGTCCTGCACCACCAGCGGCGCCAGGCCCATCGACGGCTCGTCGAGCACCAGCAGGCGCGGCGCGGCCATGAGCGCGCGGCCAATCGCCGTCATCTGCTGCTCGCCGCCCGAGGTCAGGCCCGCCGGGCTGCGGCGGCGCTCGGCCAGGCGCGGGAAGGCGGCGTACACGCGCTCCAGCCCGGCGGCGATCTCGCGGCGCCGCGCGCCGCGCCCGATGCCGCCGGTGACCAGGTTCTCCTCCACCGTCAGGTGCGCAAAGCAGCGCCGCCCCTCCAGCACCGGCACCAGCCCGCGCCGCACCAGCGCGGCGGGGCCGAGGGCGGCCACGTCCTGGCCGTCGAAGTGGATGGCGCCGCGGCGCACCTGGCCGCGCTCGGCCGGCAGCAGGTGGGACACGGCCTTGAGCGTGGTCGATTTGCCCGCGCCGTTGGCGCCCAGCAGGGCGTGGATCTCGCCCGGGCGCACCTCCAGGCTCACGCCGTGCAGCGCGACGATGGCGCTCTGGTAGACCGCCTCGATGGCGGCGATGCGCAGCAGCGGCGCGGGGGCCGCGGCTGGCACGGGGGGAAACGTAGACACGCCCATGGTTCGCATCCCTTTGCGCGTCAGGCCGCGGCCTTGGCGCCGGTGCGCTGGCCGGCGCCGATCTGCCACACGTAGGGCGGCTCGGTGCCGTTGACGTGCCAGTCGCCGACGATGCGCGCCTTGTAGATCACCGGGTTGTGCGAGGCGATGGTGCGCGCGTTGCGCCAGTGCCGGTCGAGCGACTTGCTGGCGCTGGCCGCCGAGGCGCCCAGCGCGTTGAAGAACTGCGTGGTGGCGCGCAGCACCAGCTCGGAGATGGCGATCTGGCCCTGGGCCGACTCCAGCTCGGCGTCGATGTTGGCCTGCTTCTCCTGCTCGGGCGTGCCCTGCCAGTGCGCGTCGTAGGCGCGCTGCGCGGCGAAGGCGGCGCGGATGGCCGTGGCCTCGGCCGCGTAGGCGGCGGCCGCGACTTCGCCCACCACCTGCTGCACCTGCACGTCCTGCGCCACGGCGCTGGCGTTGCCGGTGCTGAAGACGCGCCGGCGCTCGCGCACTTCGCTGCCCGCGTCGCGCGTGGCGGCGCGTGCGATGCCGGCCAGCGTAGCCAGGTGGAACAGCTGGTAGAAGGCGGTCTGGTACTTGAAGCGGCTGGCGAAGGGGAAGATGTGGGCCTCGTCCACCTCGGCGTTGTCGTAGACCGAGGTGCCGCTGCCCGTGGTGCGCTGGCCGAAGCCGTCCCAGTCGTCGTGGTGCGTCACGCCGTCTTGCCGGGCGCGCACGGCGGCGATCACGTCCAGGCCGTTGCCGTCCCCCGGGCCGTCGCGCCGCGCGAACAGGTCAATCCAGTCGGCGAAGATGCTGCCGGTGCTGTAGAACTTGCGCCCGTTCACCACCCAGCGGCCGTCGGGCTTTTGCGACACGCGCGTGATGACCTCGCCGATGGCCACGTTGCCGACTTCGGTCCAGGCGTTGCCCACCAGGTCGCCGTCGGCGAAGCGGCGCAGCCAGACGGCATTGGCCGCGTCGCGCGGGGCGTTGAGCCGGTCCTCGACGAAGGCGAAGTGGCCGCGCAGCGCCTGCACGATGTTCGAGTCGGCCTCGCCCAGCTCGATCAGCAACTGGAACAGCTGCGGCAGCGTGGCGCCGTCGCCGCCGTATTCCACCGGCACGCGCAGCGCGCCGAAGCGTGCCGCCTTCAGCCAGCCGATGGCCTCGTGCCCGAGTTCGCGCTGCTGCTCGCGCTGCAGCGCCGTGGCGCGGATGCGCTCGATCACCGGGCGGTACCTGGCGGCGATGCGTTCATAGTCCGCGCCAAGCAGGGAAGGGGAGTGTGTGGTGGTGCTCATGGGGTCGCTCCTTCAGTCGTCGATGCTCTTGCGCACCTTGACGTTCTTTTCCTTGGCGTAGGCCAGCGAAGACTTTTCGATGACGGGGCGCAGCAGCTTCCAGTCCGGCGCGATCCAGTCCGAGACCACGTTCCACTTGCCGCCGTCCCACTGCTGGAAGGCCACGCGGCCGTCGCCCTCGTGGTTGTCCCAGGTCACGTTGATGGAATGGAACAGGCCCTTGGCGCCCAGCGCGGCGGCGCGCGCCTCGTCGATCTTCAGGTTCTCCAGGCCCCAGCGCACCTCGTCGCCGGTGAGCGTGCGCTTGCCGAACTTCGCCTGCGCGATGCGGATGGCCTCGACGTTCAGGATGCCGTTGAGCACGCCCAGGTTGTGGTACACGCTGCCGATGCGCTTCTTGTCCTGCAGGTTGCCCTTGCCCGCGTCGTACACGGTTTTCTGGATGTCCTGCAGCACCGGGTACTGCGTGCCCGGCGCCACCGAGGTGATGGCGACGTAGCCCTTGGCGGCGTCGCCCGCGGGGATCACGTCCTCCTCGGAGTTGGACCAGATGTTGCCCACGATGCGGTCGGCCGGAAAGCCCGTCTTCTGCGCCGTCTTGAGCGCCACCGGGTTCATCACGCCCCAGCCGCGCAGCACCACGTAGTCGGGCTTGGCGCGGCGGATGGTCAGCCACTGCGACTGCTGCTCGTTGCCGGGGTGCGGCACCTCGATCTGCTGCACGGTGAAGCCGTACTGCTTGGCCAGCAGCTCGTAGATCGGGATGGTTTCCTTGCCGTAGGGCGAGCCGTGGTACAGCACCACGATCTTCTTGCCCTTGAGCTTGTCGGCACCGCCAACCTTGGTGGCGATGTAGTTGACGATGCCCGAGGTCTCGCTGTACGGGTTCACCAACAGCGGGAAGATGTACTTGAACACGCGCCCGTCGGTGGTGTCGGTGCGGCCGTGGTTGATGGTGAGCAGCGGCACCTTGTCGGCCGTCACGCGGTCGATCAGCGCGTAGGCGATGCCCACCGACAGCGGGTTCCAGGTGGCGATGCCGGGCTTGGTCTTGAGGCGCTCGTACACCTCCACGCCGCGTTCGACCTCGTACTGCGTCTCGCCTTCCTCCCAGGTCAGCTTGACGCCGCCCACGCCGCCGTCGCGGGTGTTGACGAGGTTCAGGTAGTCGATGAAGCCGCCGAAGAAGCCGGTGCCGCCAGCGGCGTAGGGGCCGACGCGGTAGCTCTGCAGCGGGAAGAATTGTTCGTCGGCCTGCGCGGCCTGCGCGGCCTGCGTGCCGGCCAGGGCCAGCGCGCCGGCCAGCAGCGCGGTCTTGAGTTTGCGGGTGAGGGTCATGGTGTGGAATCTCCTGAACGGGAAAGGGAGTGAAACGCGCGGCGCCACAGGGCGGCCAGCCCCTGCGGTTCCGCGATGAGGAAGGCGACGATGAGGACGCCGAGGACGATGCGCTGGCTCAGGTCGAGCACGCCCGAATCGAACCAGCCGCCGAAAAGGAAGCTGCCCGCGCGCGACAGCAGCAGCGGGAACACCACGATCAGCGCCGCGCCGAGGAAGGCGCCGCGGATGGTGGCCAGGCCGCCGATGATCACGATGAACAAAATCTGGAACGAGCGGTCCAGGTTGAAGCCCGCGGGTTCCACCGTGCGCAGGTAGACGAAGCCCCACAGCACGCCCGCCACGCCGATCACGAAGGACGACACGGCGAAGGCCAGCAGCTTGGTGCGCAGCACCGGCACGCCGGTGACGCGCGCGGCCAGCTCGTGGTCGCGGATGGCGACGAAGTGGTGGCCCGTGGGCGTGTTCACCAGCCGCCAGACCAGCGCCGTGAGGAGGCTCACGATGGTCAGCGCGAACAGGTAGCGCAGCGCCGGCGTGTCGAACACGAAGCCGGCCACGGCCAGCGGCGGCGCGTCGATCACGCCCGAGGCGTTGTGGTTGCTGAACCAGCCGAACTTGGTCAGCGCCCACTGCACGAAGAACTGCGCTGCCAGCGTGGACACGGCCAGGTAGAAGCCGCGCAGCCGCAGGCTGGGCAGGCCGAACACCACGCCCACCGCCGTGGCCGCCAGCCCCGCCAGCACGATGCTGACGGGCAGCGGCAGCCCCGGCACGCGCAGGTTGAAGTTGTAGGCCGCGAACGCGCCCACGGCCATGAAGGCGGCCGAGCCGAGCGAGAGCTGCCCGGCGTAGCCCGTGAGCAGGTTCAGCCCCACGGCGGCCAGCGACAGCGCCAGGAACGGAATCAGGATGGCATCGAACCAGTAATCGGTGGCCACCAGCGGCACCGCGATGTAGGCGATGGCCAGCCAGGCCAGCGGCGTGGCCCAGGCGGGCCAGCGCCATGCGGCGGTGGCCGGGCGGGCCGGGAGGGATGTGACGGCGGTGTTCATGGGGTTTAGGCTCTCTCTACCAGGCGCTGGCCGAACAGGCCGCCCGGCTTGACCAACAGGAATGCCAGTGCCGCCACGTAGGCGAACCAGCCCTCGATGCCGCCGCCGACGAAGGGGCCGAGGTAGACCTCGGCCAGCTTCTCCAGCGCGCCCACGATCAGGCCGCCGACGATGGCGCCCAGGATCGAATCGAAGCCGCCCAGCACCAGCACCGGCAGCGCCTTGAGCACCACCAGCGAGAGCGAGAACTGCACGCCCAGGCGCGCGCCCCACAGCAGCCCGGCCACCAGCGCGATGACGCCCGCCGCCGCCCACACCGTGGCCCAGATGCGCGGCAGGCGCAGGCCCACGGCCAGCGCGGCGAAGGTGTCGTCGGCCACGGCGCGGAAGGCCAGGCCGGTGCGCGTGAAGCGGAAGAAGGCCGACAGCAGCGCCACCATCAGCGCCGCGATGCCCGCTGCCGCCAGGTCGAAGCTGGAGACCAGCACGCCCGCGAACTCCAGCGGCGTGTCGGCAAGCCCCAAGTCCAGCTCGTGCACCTGCGTGCCCCAGAGCAGCTGGGCCACGCCCTCGATCACGTAGGACAGGCCCAGCGTGGCCATGAACAGCGTGATGGGCGGCTGGTTCACCAGCGGGCGCAGCACGGCGCGCTCGATCACCAGGCCCAGCAGCAGCATGAGCGCGAAGGTCAGGCCCAGCGCCAGCGCGAAGGGCACGCCGCGCTCGACCAGGCTCACGAAGGTGAGCGCCGCGAACAGCAGCTGCGCGCCCTGCGCGAAGTTGAGCACGCCCGAGGTCTTGTAGATCAGCACGAAGCCGATGGCCACCAGCGCATACATGACGCCCGAGAGCAGCCCGCCGATCAGCACCTCGGCGAAGAAGGCGAAGTCGAAGGCTTCCATCACGCGGCCTCCTGCGTGCTGGCGCCGTCTTCGTGGGCCACGCCCAGGTAGGCGTCGATCACGGCCGGGTCGCCCTGCACCTCGGCGGGCGTGCCGTCGGCGATCTTGCGGCCGTAGTCGAGCACCGCCACGCGGTCGGACAGGCCGAGCACCAGGCCGATGTCGTGCTCGATCAGCACGATGGCCGTGCCCCACTGGTCGCGCGCGGCGCGCACCAGCCGGGCCATCTGCGCCTTCTCGGTCACGGTCATGCCGGCCAGGGGTTCGTCCAGCAGCAGCAGGCGCGGCCGTGCCACCAGCGCGCGCGCCAGCTCCACGCGCTTTTGCAGGCCGTAGGGCAGGGTGCCGGCGGGGCGGTCCTGCACGTCGGCCAGGCCCAGGAAGCGGATCACCTCGCCGGCCCGGCCGCGCGCATCGTCGCGCTCGCGCCGGGCGCGGCCCAGGCCGATCACCTGCTCCGCGAAGCTGGCGCGCGTGTGTGCCACGCGGCCCAGCGCGATGTTGTCGCGCACGCTCAGGCCGCGGAACAGCGCCAGGTTCTGGAAGGTGCGCGCCACGCCCAGGTGGGCCAGCCGCGCCGTGGGCATCTTGGCGAAGGCGCGGCCCTGCAGCACGACCCGGCCCCGGTCCGGCCGGTACAGGCCGCTGATGACGTTGACCAGCGAACTCTTGCCGGCGCCGTTGGGGCCGATGATGGCGCGGATCTCACCCGGTGCCACGCGCAGGTCGATGCCGTGCAGCGCGTGGATGCCGCCGAAGGACAGGTCGATGCCTTGCAGTTCGAGCACCGGCGGCGGAGAAAGGCTGGAAGGGCTGGTCATGGCACTCACGGCCTCATGCCCAAGATGCCGCCGGGCCGCTGGCGTCGGCCACGCTTTCCTTGCCCACGTAGTGGCGGCGCCAGTGGGTGGCGGGGTGCGAGTCGCGCGTTTTGCCGTCCTTGTCGCCCAGCAGCTTTTCGCGCAGCGTGCCCTGCGTGTAGCTGGTCTGCACGCGCCCGCGCTTGCGCAGCTCGGGCACCACGAAGTCGATGAAGTCGGTGGTCGATGCGGGCGTCACGGCGTAGGCCAGGTTGAAGCCGTCCACGCCGCCTTCGTCCACCCAGCGTTCCAGCTCGTCGGCCACCTTCTGCGGCCCGCCGACCACGACCGGCCCCAGGCCGCCGATGGAGCGCTGGCGGATCACCTCGCGCACGGTCCATTCCTTGCCGTCGGCGGCGAGCGACTCCAGCGTGGTGCGCAGGCTGTCGTTCTCCACCGCCTGCAGGGGCGTGTCGGGGTCGAGCGAGGCGAAGTCCAGCCCGGTCCAGCCGCCGTAGAGCGCCAGCATGCCCGTGGGGCTGGCGTAGGACAGGTATTCCTCGTGCTTGCGCTGCGCTGCTTCGTCGGTGGGGCCGGTGATGACGGTGAGCAGCGTGAAGATCTTGAGCGCGTCCGGCTCGCGCCCGGCGGCCGCCACCTCGGCGCGGATCTTGTCGGTGAGCACGCGCGCCGATTCCGGGCTGGTGGCCAGGATGAACATGGCCTCGGCATGGCGCGCGGCGAAGGCACGGCCGGCCGTGGAGGCGCCGGCCTGGAAGATCACCGGCGTGCGCTGCGGCGAGGGCTCGGTCAGGTGGAAGCCCGGCACCTTGAAGTACTTGCCCTCGTGCCGGATCGGGTGCACCTTGGTGGGGTCGGTGAAGATGCCGCGCGCCTTGTCGCGCAGCACGGCGCCTTCCTCCCAGCTGCCCTCCCAGAGCTTGTAGATCACCTCCATGTATTCCTCGGCGAGGTCGTAGCGCTCGTCGTGGGGGATCTGCTTGTCCAGCCCGATGTTGCGCGCCGCCGAGTCGAGGTAGGACGACACCACGTTCCACGCCACCCGGCCCTTGGTCAGGTGGTCGAGCGTGGACAGGCGCCGCGCCAGCAGGTAGGGGTGCTCGAACGTCACCGCCGCCGTGACGCCGAAGCCGACGTGCTGGGTGACCGCCGCCATGGCCGAGATCGCGCCGAAGGGGTCGTTCACCGGTACCTGCGCCGCGTCCTGCAGCGCGCCTTCGGCGGACCCACGGTACACGTCGTAGACGCCCACCACGTCGGCGATGAACAGCGCGTCGAACACGCCGCGCTCCAGCTCGGTGGCCAGGTGGGTCCAGTACTCCAGGTCGTTGTAGCGCGAGGCCTGGCTGGCGGGGTGCCGCCACGTGCCGGCGGCCTGGTGGCCGACGCAGGTCATGTCGAAGGCGTTGAGGATGATGCGTTTCTTGGTCATGGGAGCCTCTGCGGGAAGGGGGGATGCGTCAGGCGGCCAGGCGGGCGGCTTCGGCCACGGGCCGGGTCGGGCCCGCCGTCACCACGGGCACGGCGCGCGCCACGGACAGCGCGATGCGCTCGTACAGCGCCGCGCTGCCGATGGCGTAGCCCTTGAAGTCCTGCTCCGAGGCGTACACGCCCAGCGGCAGGGTGCGCGCCTGGAAGAAGCTGAACAGCGGGCGCAGCTGGTGGTCGATGACCAGTGCGTGCCGGTCGCTGCCGCCGGTGGCGGCCAGCAGCACGGGCGTGTCGATCAGCGCGTCCTGGCCGACGAAGTCGAACAGGTGCTTGAACAGCCCGCTGTACGACGCGCGGTACACCGGGCTGGCGACCACCAGCACGTCCGCCGACTCGATGGCCGCGATGCGCCGCTCCGCCGCCGCGGGCAACTGGCTGCGGTACAGCGCGCCCGCCAGGTGCGGGGCCAGTTCGTCGAGCGTGATGACCTCGGCCTCGATGGGCAGCGTCTCGCCCAGCGCGGCCACGATGTGCTCGGCCAGCACCAGCGTGCGCGAGGGTTTCTGCAGGCTGCCCGAGACGGCGACGACTTTGTACGTTTTGCTCATATCCATCATCCTTTTCTTTCCTGTGGGACCGGGTGTTCTGGAAATCACCAGTTGCCGGGTTGGGGAAAGTCTGGGGCTTTTGGCGGGGTGCCCGTTCGTATAAATACGATGATGGATATGCGGATTTTTATTGTTCTTAACTTGTTGAAATAAAAGGGATTTTTCTGTTTTTGAAAATCGCTTTCACATGCCTCACGGGAGCGCCTGCTGGTTTGAAAGCAATTTGCTGAAAAGCTGCGCAATATCCAGCGTGCGTGCCGTGGGTGCGCTTTGGCGGTAATTCCTGAAATTCGCGCGCGCGTAGGAGGGGGGCGGAAATTCAAGATTGATAGCTGCAAGCGCTTGTCCAGCAAGCGTTTGACCATGAAATGTGCATGAAACGCTTTGCTGTCGAGCGCTAGCAGCTATGTTTTTTGATGGTCCATGCCGGTCCCTCAAGGGTGGTTGCGTATGGCGGTTTTTGTATATGAATAGCCGTTTTGATTTCTTGTCGTTGTATGCGGCCGCTCCTACAGTGCGCTGCATACACCACAGCCCGAACGAAAGGACGACCATGACCGCCACTTCCGCAACCTTCCGGGCGCTGCGCCGCCGCTGGCTCGGCGCCCCGCTGCTGGCCCTGGCCGCACTGGGCAGCGCCTGGGCCGCCACGCCCATTCCCGCCGGGCCGCTGGTCTCGACCGAATGGCTGGCGCAGAACCTGGACAACGCCAGGCTGCGGCTGATCGAGGTCAGCGTGAACCCCGGCGTCTACGAGCGCGCCCACATTCCCGGCGCCGTCAATTTCTCGTGGCACAACGACCTCAACGACAAGGTGCGCCGCGACATCGTCGGCAAGGAGGCGTTCGAGGCGCTGCTGTCCAGGGCCGGCGTCGGCCCCGACACCACCGTGGTGCTGTACGGCGACACCAACAACTGGTTCGCCGCCTGGGGCGCCTGGGTGTTCGACATCTACGGCGTCAAGGACGTGAAGCTGCTCGACGGCGGGCGCAAGAAGTGGGAGGCGGAAAACCGCGCCCAGGACAACCGCGCGCCCAGCTTCGCGCCCACGGCCTACAAGGTGGCCCGGACCAGCCCGGAACTGCGTGCGCGCCTGGCCGATGCGCTGGCCGCCGCCGAGGGCCGCAACGGCGCGCGGCTGGTGGACATCCGCTCGGCGGACGAATACTCGGGCAAGGTGTTCGCGCCGCCCGGCGTGCCCGAGCTGGCCATCCGCGCCGGCCACATTCCCAGCGCCGTGAACGTGCCCTGGGGCCAGGCGGTGCAGGCCGACGGCACCTTCAAGACGCCCGAGGAGCTGAAGAAGGTCTACGGCGCCGTGGGCATCGACGGCAGCAAGCCCATCATCACCTACTGCCGCATCGGCGAGCGCTCCAGCCACACCTGGTTCGCTCTGAAGAAGCTGCTGGGCTACGACGTGCGCAACTACGACGGCTCGTGGACCGAGTACGGCAACGCCGTCGGCGTGCCCATCGACAACCCCAGCGGCACCGTGTGGGCGGCCAAATGAAATAAACAAGGCGATGGCGACATGGCCATCGCCGCGAACCCGTTGTCTCCTCAGCTCTTTGCCCGCCTCCGCGCGGGCTTTTTTTCATGACGCTCCAACAACCCCATTTCGTGCTCCTGCCGGCTGCCGTGCTGGCCGTGGCCGCCACCCTCGCGCAGCGCCAGGATGGCGCGCCCACCCTTCTGTTTGCGCTGGCGGCGGGCACCGCCCTCGGCCTGGCGCTGCAGCGCGCGCGCTTTTGCTTCTACTGCCATGCGCGCGACTGGTTCGGGCAGCGCGACCCGCGCGGCCTGCTGGCCATCGTGCTGGCGCTGGCCGTGGGCCTGCTGGGCTACACCGTGGTGCTGGGCGGCTGGATGCCCGTGGCCACCGGCGGCGGCCTGCCGCCGGACATGCACATCGGCCCCGTGAGCTGGGTGCTGGCGCTGGCCGGGCTGGTCTTCGGCGCGGGCATGGTGGTCTCGGGCTCGTGCATCAGCGCGCACTGGTACCGGCTGGCCGAGGGCTCGCCCGTCGCGCCCTTCGCGCTCGCCGGCACGGCGCTGGGCTTCGTCGCCGGCTTTCTCACCTGGAACCCGCTGTACAGCCTGGCCGTGGCCGATGCGCCCGTGGTCTGGCTGCCGCACTACCTGGGCCATGGCGGCGCGCTGCTGCTGCAGCTGGGCGTCCTGGCCGCGCTGGCGGCCTGGCTGTGGCGCGGCTTCGCTGCCCAGGCGCCGGCCCCGGCCGCGCCCGCCGGCGTGCCGCCCCTGGGCGCGGCGTGGCGGCGCCTGTGGCGCGGGCGCTGGAGCTACTGGACGGGTGGCCTGGCCGTGGGTCTGATCGGCGCGTTCGCCATCGTGCGCATGAAGCCCCTGGGCGTAACGGCCACGCTGGGCAGCGCCGCGCGCGCCCAGGCGCAGGCGTGGGACTGGATTCCGCTGCGGCTGGACGGCCTCGACGGCTTCGCCGGCTGCGCCACCGCGCCCGCGCAGGGCGCGTGGGCGCCCCACGCCCTGCTGCTGCTGGGCCTGGTGGCGGGCGCCTTCATCGGCGCGCTGGCCAGCCGCCAGTTCGCGCCGCGCTGGCCGCGCCCCGGCGACGCCGCGCGCGGCCTGGCCGGCGGCGTGCTGCTGGGCTGGGGCGCCATGACGGGCCTGGGCTGTACCATCGGCACCCTGCTGTCGGGCATCATGGCGGGGGCGCTGTCGGGCTGGGTGTTCGGCGCGTCGATGTTCTTTGCCCTCTGGGCCGGCCTGCGCCTGCAGGCCCGCACGCGGCGGGCCGCCGCCAGCGCCTGACCCGCTCCCCGCAGGGCCGCACCCGGATCGCGCGGCCCGGTTTCCCGGGGAAAAGTGAAAAACCTTGAGGAATCACTTGCATTGCTTTTCCTAAGTCCCTATTGGGTAAGGATTTTTGCTGCCTCCGTGCGTTCACTTTCAAGGCTAAGTCCTTGATTTCATTGCAAAACTTTGTAGCGCCGCCCCACGCTGGGGAGGCTTTTCCTGCTACAGTGCAAAAAAGTGCAATGAAGTGGTGAAAAGTGCCATTGCCGCCCAAAAACGCGGCGCGCAAGGCATCCAGTGGCGGGGTTCAAATCAGTGTTTCAAGGGGCGTCATCGCTAAGTCTCGATGCGAAGGGTAGGCTATCCGTGCCGACCCGGCACCGCGACGCCCTCACGCAGCAGGCGGGCGGCCAGCTCACCATCACCAAGCACCCCGACGGCTGCCTCATGGTGTTCCCGCGTCCTGCGTGGGAGGAATTCCGCGAGCGCATCGCCAAGCTGCCCATGTCGGCCCAGTGGTGGAAACGCATCTTCCTGGGCAACGCCATGGACGTGGAGATGGACGGCACCGGCCGCGTCCTGGTGTCGCCCGAGCTGCGCGAGGCCGCCGGCCTGGCCAAGGACGCCGTGCTGCTCGGCATGGGCAACCACTTCGAGCTGTGGGACAAGGCCACCTACGACGCCAAGGAGGCTGCGGCCATGCAGGCCGAGATGCCCGACGTCTTCAAGGACTTCTCTTTCTGAGGGCTGCGCATGAACCAGCCCTTGCTGCACACCACGGTCTTGCTCGATGAGGCGGTCGACGCCTTGCTCGGGCGCGACCCCGCGCGCGCCGATGGCGCCTGGATCGACGCCACCTTCGGCCGCGGCGGGCATTCGCGCCTGATCCTGCGGCGCATGGGCGCGCAGGCGCGCCTGCTGGCCTTCGACAAGGACCCCGAGGCCATCGCCGAGGCGGCACGCATCGCGGACGCGCGCTTCGCCATCCGCCACGAAGGCTTTCGCCACCTGGCGGACCTGCCCGCGGGCAGCGCCGACGGCATCCTGATGGACCTGGGCGTGAGCTCGCCCCAGATCGACGCGCCGGAGCGCGGTTTCAGCTTCCGGTTCGATGGCCCGCTGGACATGCGCATGGACACCACGCGCGGAGAAAGTGTGGCCGAGTGGCTGGCCACGGCCGAGCTTGGGCAGATTGCGGAGGTGATACGTGACTACGGCGAAGAACGGTTTGCTGGCCCCATTGCAAAGGCGATTGTTGCGCGGCGCCAGGAGCGCGGACCTCTCACAGGCACTGCCGAGCTGGCCGGCCTCGTGGCTGGCGCGGTCAAGACCCGCGAGGCCGGCCAGAACCCTGCCACGCGCACGTTCCAGGCTTTTCGGATTTTCATCAATGCCGAGCTGGAGGAACTGCGGCAGGCGCTAGAGGCCAGCCTGCCGGTGCTGCGTCCGGGCGGGCGCCTGGTGGTCATCAGCTTCCACTCGCTGGAGGACCGCATCGTCAAGCAGTTCATCGCGCAGCATGCCAAGGAGGTCTATGACCGCCGCGCGCCCTTTGCGCCGCCGCAGCCCATGCGGCTGAAGGCGCTGGAGCGCGTCAAGCCGGGCGATGCGGAAGTGGCGGCGAACCCGCGCGCGCGCAGCGCCGTGATGCGCGTGGCCGAGCGCACGGAGGTGCCGGCGTGATCAGGCTCAACCTGGTGTTGCTGCTGGCGGTGGTATTGAGCGCGCTGTATCTGGTGCGCATGCAGTACGACTCGCGCCTGCTCTACACCCAGCTCGACCGTGCCAAGGCCGAGGCGCGCCAGCTCGAAACCGAACACCAGCGCCTGCAGGTGGAAAAGCGCGCCCAGGCCACGCCGCTGCGCGTGGAGCGCATTGCGCGCGACAACCTGCACATGCGCACGGCCACGCCGGCCATCACGCTGTACGTGAACGACAGCGCCCCGGCCGCCAGCGCGGGAGGCACGCCGTGAGCCGCAGCGTGCGCTACACCTCCAGCCCCCTGCTGGCGAGCAAGACGCCCGTGGGGCGCAGCCGCTTCATCGTCGCGGCGATCGCGCTGGGCTTCATCGGCCTGGGCGTGCGCGCGGCCTACGTGCAGGTGTACGCCAACGACTTCTTCCAGCGCCAGGGCACGGTGCGCTTTACGCGCACGCTGGAGCTGCCGGCGAACCGCGGGCGCATCCTCGACCGCAATGGGCTGATCCTGGCTTCCAGCGTGCCGGCGGCGAGCATCTGGGCCATTCCCGAGGACGTGGACGAGGGCGACCCGGCCGTGCGCGCCCAGCTCAAGGAACTGGCGCGCCTGCTCGACATGCCGCTGTCCACCCTGGTCACGAAGATGGCCGAGGACGACAAGACCTTCATGTGGCTCAAGCGCCAGCTCGACTGGGACCTGGGCCAGCGCATCGTGGGCCTGGGCATCAAGGGCATCTACCTGCGCAAGGAATACAAGCGCCAGTACCCCGAGGGCGAGTCGGCGGCCCACGTGGTCGGCTTCACCAACGTCGAGGACCATGGCCAGGAGGGCATGGAGCTGGCGTTCGACAAGCAGCTCGCCGGCAAGCCGGGCTCGCGCCGCGTCATCAAGGACCGCATGGGCCGCGTGGTCGAGGGCGTGGGCGACGACGTGCCACCCGTCGATGGCCAGGACCTGCAGCTCTCCATCGACTCCAAGGTGCAGTTCTTCGCCTACCAGAAGCTGCGCGACACCGTGGCCGCGCACAAGGCCAAGGCCGGCAGCGTGGTGGTGCTCGACGCGCACACGGGCGAGCTGCTGGCGCTGGCCAACTACCCGAGCTACGACCCCGGCAAGCGCCAGCACCTCACGGGCGAGCAACTGCGCAACCGCGCCATCACCGACACCTTCGAGCCTGGCTCGACCATGAAGCCCATCACCATCGGCCTGGCGCTGGAGAGCGGCCGCGTGCGCCCCGGGACCATCGTGGACACCACGCCGGGGCGCGTCACCATCACCGGCTCGACCATCTCCGACACGCACAACTACGGCGTGCTCACGGTGGAGGGCGTGATCCAGAAGTCGAGCAACGTCGGCACCACCAAGATCGCCATGCAGATGCCCGCGCGCGAGATGTGGGAGACCTTCTCGGCCGTGGGTTTCGGCCAGAAGCCGCAGATCGGCTTTCCCGGCGCCGTGGGCGGGCGCCTGCGCCCGTACAAGGGCTGGCGCCCGATCGAGCAGGCCACCATGTCGTACGGCTACGGCCTGTCGGCCAGCCTGTTCCAGATGGCGCGCTCGTACACCGTGTTCGCCAACGGCGGGCGCGTCATTCCCGCCACCATGCTCAAGACCGGGCAGGAAGCGGTGGGCGTGCCGGTGTTCTCCGAGCGCACGGCCGACCAGGTGCGCAAGATGCTGCAGATGGCCGCAGGCCCTGGCGGCACCGGCCAGAAGGCGCAGACCGTGGGCTACTCGGTCGGCGGCAAGTCGGGCACGGCGCGCAAGCAGCAGGGCAAGGGCTACGCGGCGGGCAAGTACCGCGCCTGGTTCACCGGCATGGCGCCCATCGACAACCCGCGCATCATCGTCGCCGTGATGATCGACGAGCCGAGCAACGGCGTGTTCTACGGCGGCGCCGTGGCCGCGCCGGTGTTCAGCGAGGTGGTGCAGCAGACGCTGCGCATGATGGGCGTGGCGCCCGACATGGCCGTCAAGCCGCAGATCGTGGCCAACGCTGCCGAGGAGCCGTTGTGAGCATGCAGACCCTTGCCACCCCGCAGCAGGCCGTGGCCTTCCTGCGCGCGCGCGTCACCGGCACGCTGCAGACCGACAGCCGCCAGGTACGGCCCGGCGACGGCTTCATCGCCTGGCCCGGCGCCGCCACCGACGGCCGCGCCCACGTGGCCGGTGCGCTGGCGCGCGGCGCGGCCGCCTGCCTGGTGGAGCAGGACGGCGTGGCGCCCTTCGCCTTCGCGGGTGCACACATCGCCGCGCTGCGCGGCCTGAAGGCCGCCACCGGGCCGATCGCCGCCGAATGGTTCGGCCACCCCACGCAGTCGCTCCAGGTGCTGGCCGTGACCGGCACCAACGGCAAGACCAGCAGCGCCTGCTGGCTCGCCGACGCCATCCAATCGCTATCTAAACAGGAGCTGCCAGCGCTTGCTGGGTGCGCCCTGGTGGGCACTTTGGGCATTGGCGTGCCGCCGCGCCTGGAGTCCACCGGCATGACCACGCCCGACCCGGTGCGCCTGCAGCGCGCGTTCCGCGCGTTCGTTGACCAGGGGCTGGGCCACTGCGCCATCGAAGCCTCGTCCATCGGCGTGGCCGAGCAGCGCCTGGCGGGCACGCGCATCGGCGTGGCGCTGTTCACCAACTTCACGCAGGACCACCTCGACTACCACGGCAGCATGGACGCCTACTGGCAGGCCAAGGCCGCGCTGTTCGACACGCCGGGCCTGCAGGCCGCCGTGGTCAACACCGACGACGCGCAGGGCGCGCACCTGCACACGCAGCTTGCCGCGCGCCCGCTCGACCTGTGGAGCTATGCCCTGCACCGCCCCGCGCGGCTGCAGGCGCAGGACATCGGCTTCGCCGAGGGTGGCCTGCGCTTCGCCGTGGCCGAGGGCACGCAGCGCGAATGGCTGCAGACGCGGCTCATCGGCCAGTACAACGTGTCCAACCTGCTGGGCGTGATCGCCGCGCTGCGCGCGCTGGGCGTGCCGCTGGCGCAGGCCGTGCGGGCCTGCGCCGCGCTGTCCCCGGTGCCCGGCCGCATGGAGCAGATCGCTTTGCCCGGCCAGCCCCTGGTGGCCGTGGACTACGCGCACACGCCCGATGCGCTGGCCCAGGCCCTGGCCGCGCTGCGCCCCGTGGCGCAGGCGCGCGGTGGCCGCCTGTGGTGCGTGTTCGGCTGCGGCGGCAACCGCGACGCCAGCAAGCGCCCGCTGATGGGCGCGGCCGCGCAGCAGGGCGCCGACGCCGTGCTGGTGACCAGCGACAACCCGCGCGGCGAGGCGCCGCAGGCCATCATCGGCCAGATCCTGCAGGGCATGGCGCCCGGCGCCCGGGCCGAACCGGACCGCGCCGCCGCCATCGCCCAGGCCGTGGCGGGGGCGGACGCCGCCGACGTGGTGCTGATCGCCGGCAAGGGCCACGAGGACTACCAGGAGGTGCAGGGCGTGCGCCACCCGTTCTCCGACATGGCGCAGGCGCGCCAGGCGCTGGCCGCGCGCCAGGGAGGTGCCGCGTGACGATGACGCTGCAACAAGCATGGGCCTGGATCGCCGCGCGTGTGCCGCAGGCGCGCCTGGCGGGCGATGGCGCGTTGCCCATCGTGCGCGTGCACACCGACACGCGCACGCTGCAGCCGGGCGACCTGTTCGTCGCCCTGAAGGGCGAGCGCTTCGACGCCCATGACTTTCTGCCCCAGGCGCGCGCCGCCGGGGCTGTGGCCGCCGTGGCGCATGGCGGCCTGGCGGCCGCGGGCCTGCCCGGCATCGAGGTGCCCGACACGCTGGCCGCCCTGGGCGCGCTGGCCGCGGGCTGGCGCGGCCAGTTCAGCCTGCCGCTGATCGCCGTGACCGGCAGCAACGGCAAGACCACCGTGACGCAGATGATCGCCAGCATCCTCGCCGCGCACGCGGGCGAGGCCGCCTTCGCCACGCGCGGCAACCTGAACAACGCCATCGGCGTGCCGCAGACGCTGCTGCGCCTGCAGGCCGCGCACCGCATCGGCGTGGTGGAGCTGGGCATGAACCACCCGGGCGAGATCGCCTACCTGGCCGGCCTGGTGCGCCCCACCGTGGCACTGGTGAACAACGCGCAGCGCGAGCACCTGGAATTCATGCACACCGTGCAGGCGGTGGCCGAGGAAAACGGCGCCGTGCTGCCGGCGCTGCCGCCCGATGGCGTGGCCGTGTTCCCGCACGATGACGCCTACACCGCGCTGTGGCGTGGCCTGGCGGCGGGCCGCCGCTGCATCACCTTCGGTGGCGATGGTGCCGACGTGCGCTGCCTGGATGCGCAGTGGCAGGGCGATGCCTGGCAGGCCACGCTGCACACGCCCCAGGGCACCATCCGCACGGCGCTGCACATCGCGGGCCGCCACAACGTCGCCAATGCCCTGGCCGCCACGGCCTGCGCGCTGGCGGCGGGCGTGGCGCCCGACGCCGTGGCCCAGGGCCTGGCGGCGTTCGCGCCCGTGGCCGGGCGCTCGCGCGCGCTCGGGCTGTATTGCCAGGGGCGCCGCGTCACTGTGGTGGACGACTGCTACAACGCCAACCCCGACTCCATGCATGCCGCCATCGAGGTGCTGGCCGAGCTGCCCGCTCCGCGCTGGCTGGTGCTGGGCGACATGGGCGAGGTCGGCAGCCAGGGCCCGCAGTTCCATGCCGAGGCGGGCGCGCATGCGCGTGCGCGCGGCATCGAGCGGCTGCTGGCGCTGGGCGAACTGAGCGCGCACGCGGCGCGGGCCTTCGGCCCCGGCGCGCGGCATTTCGACGACAAGGACGCACTGCTGGCCGCGCTGCGCGCGGCCCTGCCCGAAGCGGGCAGCGTGCTGGTGAAGGGATCGCGATTCATGAAGATGGAACAGGCCGTGCAGGCCTTGCAGGAGGCCGCATGCTCTTGATGCTGGCGCAATGGCTGCAGGGCCTGTCGCCCGAATTCGGATTCCTGCGGGTGTTCCAGTACATCACCTTCCGCGCGGTGATGGCGGCGCTCACGGCGCTGCTGATCGGCCTGCTCGCGGGGCCGAAGGTCATCCGCATGCTGCGCGCGCTGAAGATCGGCCAGCCGATCCGCGGCTACGCCATGCAGACGCACCTGAGCAAGAGCGGCACGCCGACCATGGGCGGGGTGCTGATCCTGGCCTCGCTGGCCATCTCCACGCTGCTGTGGTTCGACCTGTCGAACCGCTTCGTCTGGATCGTGCTCACCGTCACGCTGGGCTTTGGCGCCATCGGCTGGGTGGACGACTGGCGCAAGGTGGTCAACAAGGACCCCGAGGGCATGCGCTCGCGCGAGAAGTATTTCTGGCAGTCGGTGATCGGCCTGGTGGCCGCGCTGTACCTGGTGTTCAGCATCTCGGAAAGCTCGAACGCGCGCGTGTTCGAGCTGTTCCTGGCCTGGGTGCAGTCGGGCTTCTCGCTCGACCTGCCGCCCAAGGCCGGGCTGCTGCTGCCGTTCTTCAAGGAAGTCAGCTACCCGCTGGGCGTGCTCGGCTTCGTCATCCTGACCTACCTGGTCATCGTCGGCGCGAGCAACGCCGTCAACCTGACCGATGGGCTGGACGGCCTGGCGATCATGCCGGTGATCCTGGTCGGCGCCGCGCTGGGCGTGTTCGCCTACGTCACGGGCAACGCCGTGCACGCCAAGTACCTGCTGTTCCCGCACATCCCGGGGTCGGGCGAGCTGATGATCTTCTGCGCCGCCATGGCCGGCGCGGGCCTGGCCTTCCTGTGGTTCAACGCGCACCCGGCGCAGGTCTTCATGGGCGACGTGGGCGCGCTGGCGCTCGGCGGCGCCCTGGGCACCATCGCCGTGATCGTGCGCCAGGAGATCGTGCTGGCCATCATGGGTGGCATCTTCGTCGTCGAGGCGCTGTCGGTGATGCTGCAGGTCGGCTGGTTCAAGTACACCAAGCGCAAGTACGGCGAAGGCCGGCGCCTGCTGAAGATGGCGCCGCTGCACCACCATTTCGAGAAAAGCGGCTGGAAGGAGACCCAGGTGGTCGTGCGCTTCTGGATCATCACCATGCTGCTGTGCCTCATCGGCCTGACAACCTTGAAGCTGCGATGACGAACCCCGACGACGCACTTCACCCCCTCCCGCCCGCCGCAGACCCTGCGGCGTCGGCATGTCTTGCAGACCCTGCGGCGCCGCCGCTTTCGGCTGCGCAGGAAGCCGCCGCGTTCGTGGCGAAGATCTTCGCCGAGCCGGTGGCCGAGGCGCCCGTGCAGGAAGCGCAGCCGCAAGCAGAGGCGCAGGAGCAGGCGCCCGCCTTTGCCCCCGTGCCGCAGGACTGGCCCGCGCAGGCCGAGCCGCCGCTGCGCGGCCAGCGCGTGCTGGTGCTGGGCCTGGGCGCCTCGGGCCTGGCAATGGCGCGCTGGTGCGCGCGCTGCGGCGCGCAGGTCACGGTGGCCGACACGCGCGCCGCGCCGCCGCAGCTCGCCACGCTGCGCGCCGAGCTGCCGCAGGCGCGCTTCGTCGGCGGCGTGTTCGACGCCGCGCTGGTGCACGACCAGGCGCTCGACGCCATCTACCGCTCGCCCGGCCTGGCACCGGCCGCGCTTGATCCTGTTTTGGAAGCTGCTAGCGCTTGCCAGGTAAGCGTTTGTGGTGAATTGGACCTGTATTCGCAAGCGCTGCACGCCTTGCGCGCGCAGCACGGCTACGCGCCCGCCGTGCTGGCCGTGACCGGCACCAACGGCAAGACCACCGTCACCTCGCTCACCGGCCAGCTGGTGCAGCACGCGGGCCGCAGCGTGGCCGTGGCCGGCAACATCGGCCCCACGCTGCTCGACACGCTGGCCGCGCGCATCGCCGCGCAAGACCTGCCCGACGTCTGGGTGCTGGAGCTGTCGAGCTTCCAGCTCGACGGCGTGCAGGGCTTCGAGCCCACGGCGGCCGTGGTGCTCAACCTCACGCAGGACCACCTCGACTGGCACGGCGGCATGGCCGCCTACGGCGCGGCCAAGGCGCGCATCTTCGGCCAGACCGGGCTGATGGTGCTGAACCGGGAGGACCCGGCGGTGATGCAGATGCTGCCCGAGCCGGTGCGGGTGAAGCTGCAGAAACCGCAGTTGCGCGCCCATGTCACGTTCGGCGCCGACCTGCCGCAGCGCCCGGGCGACTTCGGCATCGAAACCGTCAACGGCATGGCCTGGCTGGTGCGCGCGCACCAGGCCGACGAAACGGCCAAGCGCGCCAGGCTGCACGAGGAGCCGCTGCACCTGCAGCGCCTGATGCCGGCCGACGCGCTGCGCATCCGCGGCCGCCACAACGCCTGCAACGCACTGGCCGCGCTGGCCCTGGCGCAGGCGGCGGGCTGCGCGCTCGGCACCATGCTCTACGGCCTGCGCGCGTACCGGGGCGAGCCGCACCGCGTCGAGTCCGTCGGCGTGGTCGGCGGCGTGGAGTATTTCGACGACAGCAAGGGCACCAACGTCGGCGCCACCGTGGCCGCGCTCGCGGGCCTGGGGCCCGAGCGGCGCCTGGTGGTCATCCTCGGCGGTGACGGCAAGGGCCAGGACTTCGCGCCGCTGGCCGCGCCCATGGCGCGCCACGCGCGCGCGGCCGTGCTGATCGGGCGCGACGCGCCGCACATCGCCGCCGCGCTGCAGGACACCGGCGTGCCGCTGCTGCACGCCGCCCGCATGGAAGACGCCGTGCAGCAGGCCGCCGCGCAGGCCCAGCCGGGCGACGCGGTGCTGATGTCGCCGGCCTGCGCCAGCCTCGACATGTTCAGGGACTACGCGCACCGCGCCCAGGTGTTCGTCGATGCCGTACGCGCGCTCGCGCAGGCGCAGGGGCAGGAACTGGAGGGCGGCCTGTGACCACCACCGCCACCCCCGGCCTGCTGCAGCGCATCGGCGCCTGGTTCGGCGCGCTGCCCGCCAAGGCCGCCGACCGCCTGCCGGTGCGCGTGGGCGGCATGGAATACCGCCAGACCACGGCCACGCCCGCGCACGTGCTGGGCTTCGACCAGGCGCTGGTCTGGGTGGTGGTGGCGCTGCTGGCCTGGGGGCTGGTGATGGTGTACTCGGCCTCCATCGCCATGCCGGACAACCCGCGCTTCGGCAAGATCGCGCCGCTGCACTTCCTGGTGCGCCACGTGCTGGCGCTGGCCATGGGCTTCGTCGCAGCGCTGCTGGCGTTCCAGGTGTCGATGAAGACCTGGGAGCGCGTTGCGCCCTGGCTGTTCGTCGCCTCCATCCTGCTGCTCATCCTGGTGCTGATCCCGCACGTCGGCACGGCGGTGAATGGCGCGCGGCGCTGGCTGTCGCTCGGGGTGATGAACTTCCAGCCCTCGGAGCTGGCCAAGTTCGCCGTGCTCGTCTACGCCGCCGACTACATGGTGCGCAAGATGGACGTGAAGGAAAACTTCTTCCGCGCCGTGCTGCCCATGGGCGCGGCGGTGGCCATCGTCGGCGCGCTGCTGCTGGCCGAGCCGGACATGGGCGCGTTCATGGTGATCGCTGTCATCGCCATGGGCATCCTGTTCCTCGGCGGGGTGAACATGCGCATGTTCGTCCTCATCGGCACGGTGCTGGTGAGCGCCTTTGCGCTCATCGTCATGACCAGCCCGTGGCGGCGCGAGCGCATCTTCGCCTACCTCGACCCGTTCAGCGAGGCGCACGCGCTGGGCAAGGGCTACCAGCTCTCGCACTCGCTCATCGCCATCGGGCGCGGCGAGGTTTTCGGCGTCGGCCTGGGCGGCAGCGTGGAAAAGCTGCACTGGCTGCCCGAGGCGCATACCGACTTCCTGCTCGCCGTCATCGGCGAGGAGTTCGGCCTGGTGGGCGTGCTCGCGCTCATCGTGCTGTTCCTGTGGCTCACGCGGCGCATCATGCAGATCGGCCGCCAGGCCATCGCGCTGGACCGCGTGTTCTCCGGCCTCGTGGCGCAGGGCGTGGCGGTGTGGCTGGGCTTCCAGGCCTTCATCAACATGGGCGTGAACCTTGGGGCGCTGCCCACCAAGGGGCTGACGCTGCCGCTCATGAGCTTCGGTGGCTCGGCCATCCTGATGAACCTGATCGCGCTGGCGGTGGTGCTGCGCGTGGATTACGAGAACAAATTGCTCATGCGCGGGGGGCACGTATGACCGCCAAGACGGCGCTCATCATGGCCGGTGGCACCGGCGGCCATATCTTCCCCGGCCTGGCCGTGGCGCAGGCGCTGCGCGCGCGCGGCTGGCGCGTGCACTGGCTGGGCACGCCCGGCAGCATGGAGTCGCGCATCGTGCCGCCGCAGGGCTTCGCGTTCGAGGCCATCGACTTCTCCGGCGTGCGCGGCAAGGGGCTGGCCACGCTGGCGCTGCTGCCGCTGCGGCTGCTGCGCGCCTTCTGGCAGGCGCTGGCCGTGGTGCGCCGCGTGCGCCCCGACGTGGTGCTGGGCATGGGCGGCTACGTCACCTTCCCCGGCGGCATGATGGCCGTGCTGGCGGGCAAGCCGCTGGTGCTGCATGAGCAGAACTCCGTCGCTGGCATGGCGAACAAGGTGCTGGCGGGCGTGGCCGACCGCATCTTCACCGCCTTCCCCGGCGTGCTGAAAAAAGGCCAGTGGGTCGGCAACCCGCTGCGCGAGGCCTTCCTGGCGCAGCCCGCGCCGGCCGCGCGCTTCGCCGGGCGCAGCGGGCCGCTGCGCCTGCTGGTGGTGGGCGGCAGCCTGGGCGCCAAGGCGCTGAACGAGATCGTGCCGCAGGCGCTGGCGCTGATGCCCGAGGCCGCGCGCCCGCAGGTCACGCACCAGAGCGGCGCCGCGCAGATCGACGCGTTGCGCGCCCATTACGCCGCCGCCGGCGTGCAGGCCGACCTGACGCCGTTCATCGACGACACCGCCAGCGCCTTCGCGCAGGCCGACGTGGTGGTCTGCCGCGCGGGCGCCAGCACCGTGACCGAGCTGGCCGCCGTGGGCGCGGCGGCGGTGTTCGTGCCCTTCCCGGCGGCGGTGGACGACCACCAGACCACCAATGCCCAGTTCCTGGTGCAGGCAGGCGGCGGCTGGCTTGTGCAGCAGCGCGACCTGACGCCTGGCGGACTGGCCCAGATGCTACAAAACATGGAGCGCCCCGCGCTTGTCCAGCGGGCGCAAAACGCCAAAAACATGCAAAAAACCGAAGCCACCGCCGCGGTGGTCGCGGCCTGCGAGGAGCTGGCCACATGAAACACGCCATCCGCCACATCCACTTCGTCGGCCTGGGCGGCGCCGGCATGAGCGGCATCGCCGAGGTGCTGCACAACCTGGGCTACCAGGTGTCGGGCTCCGACCTGTCGGACAGCGCCACGCTGCGCCGCCTGCAGGGCCTGGGCATCGCCACCCACGTGGGCCACGACGCCGCCCACGTGCAGGGGGCCGATGCCGTGGTCACCTCCACGGCGGTGCAGGGCGACAACCCCGAGGTGCTGGCCGCGCGCGCGCGCAAGATTCCCGTGGTGCCGCGCGCGCTCATGCTGGCCGAGCTGATGCGCCTGCGCCAGGGCGTGGCCATCGCCGGCACGCACGGCAAGACGACGACCACCAGCCTGGTCACCAGCGTGCTGGCCGAGGCCGGGCTGGACCCCACTTTCGTCATCGGCGGGCGCCTGAACAGCGCCGGCGCCAACGCGCGGCTGGGGCAGGGCGAGTACATCGTGGTCGAGGCCGACGAGTCCGACGCCTCGTTCCTCAACCTGCTGCCGGTGATGGCCGTGGTCACCAACATCGACGCCGACCACATGGAGACCTACGGCCACGACTTCGGCCGGCTCAAGCAGGCGTTCGTGGACTTCCTGCACCGCATGCCGTTCTACGGCGCGGCCATCCTGTGCGTGGACAACCCGGGCGTGCGCGAGATCCTGGCCGACGTGGCGCGCCCCGTCACCAGCTACGGCTTCGGCGAGGACGCGCAGGTGCGCGCCGTCAACGTGCGCGCCGACGCCGGGCGCATGCGCTTCACCGTGCAGCGGCGCAACGGCGTGACCCTGCCCGACCTGGAGGTGGTGCTGAACCTGGCGGGCGAGCACAACGTGCTCAACGCGCTCGCGGCCATCGCCGTGGCGGTGGAGCTGGGCATTTCCGACGATGCGGTGCTGCGCGCGCTGGCCGGCTTCACCGGCGTGGGGCGGCGCTTTCAGCGCTACGGCGACCAGCCGGCGCGGGCGGAAAACGGCGGCGGCCACTACCAGCTCATCGAGGACTACGGCCACCACCCGGTGGAGATGGCCGCCACGCTGGCGGCGGCGCGCGGCGCTTTCCCCGGGCGGCGCCTGGTGCTGGCGTTCCAGCCGCACCGCTACAGCCGCACGCGCGACTGCTTCGAGGATTTCGTCAAGGTGCTGGGCCAGGCCGACGTGGTGCTGCTGACCGAGGTCTACGCGGCGGGCGAGGCGCCCATCGTCGCCGCCGACGGGCGCTCGCTGGCGCGCGCGCTGCGCGTGGCGGGCCGCGTCGAGCCCGTGTTCATCGACGACGTGGCCGAGCTGCCGCGCGCCATCGTGCAAAGCGCGCGCGCGGGCGACGTGGTGCTGTGCATGGGCGCGGGCTCGATCGGCGCGGTGCCTGGGAAGGTGGCCGAACTGCTACAGAATAGTGAGCTGCTGGCGCAGGATGGGAAAGCGTTATGAGCCAATTTGATCCTCAATCCGACACCGGATTCAACGCCGCGGCCCTGGGCAAGGTGGCCGTGCTCATGGGCGGCGATTCGTCCGAGCGCGAGGTGTCGCTGATGTCCGGCGGCGGCGTGCTGCAGGCGCTGCGCGCGCGCGGCGTGGATGCGCACGCCTTCGACCCGGCGCACGCCAGCCTGGCCGACCTCAAGACCCATGGCTACACGCGCTGCTTCATCGCGCTGCACGGCCGCCATGGCGAGGACGGGACGGTGCAGGGCGCGCTGGAGCTGCTCGGCATTCCCTACACCGGCTCGGGTGTGATGGCGTCGAGCATCGCCATGGACAAGATCATGACCAAGCGCATCTGGCGCTTCGAGGGCCTGCCGACGCCGGACTGGCGCCTCGTCGCCAGCGCCGCCGAAACCGCGCAGGCCCTGGCCGCGCTGGGTGCGCCGATGATCGTCAAGCCTTCGCGCGAAGGCTCCACCATCGGGCTGACCAAGGTCACCTCGCCCGGCCAGTGCGAGCAGGCCTACCGCCTGGCCGCGCAGCACGACCCCGAGGTGCTGTGCGAGCAGTTCATCGACGGCGACGAGACCACCTGCCCGGTGCTCGGCCAGGGCGCCGGCGCTGCGGCGCTGCCGGTGATCCGCATCGTCGCGCCCGAGGGCAACTACGACTACCAGAACAAGTACTTCACCGACGTGACGCAGTACCACTGCCCGAGCGGCCTGCCCGAGGCCGAGGAGCGCGCCATCCAGCGCCTGGTCGAGCGCGCCTACCGCACGCTGGGCTGCCGCGGCTGGGCGCGCGCCGACATCATGGTGCGCGCCAGCGACCGCCAGCCCTTCCTGCTGGAGATCAACACCTCGCCCGGCATGACCGGGCATTCGCTCGTGCCCATGTCGGCGCGCGCGGCGGGCACCAGCTACGAAGAGCTGTGCCTGCGCATCCTCGCCAGCGCCTCGCTCGACGCGCTGCAGAACACCGCCGACACGGCCCTGGGAGGCGCATGAACGCTCCGCTGCCCGCACCGCTGGACGTCAGGCTCATGAACTGGACCGCCTCGGCCCTGTTCGTGTGCTGCGCCGCGCTCGTGCTGGCAGCGGGCGCGCGCTGGCTGCTGGGGCGCCCGGCATTCGCCATCCACCGCATCGTGGTGCAGGGCGACCTGGTGCACAACAACGCGGTCGGCCTGCGCCCCATGGTCATGCCCAGCCTGGCGGGCAACTTCTTCACGGTGGATCTGGAGGCCGTGCGCGCGGCCTTCGAGCAGGCTCCCTGGGTGCGCAGCGCCCAGGTGCGGCGCGAATTCCCCAGCGGCCTGCGCGTGGTGCTGCGCGAGCACGACGCCGTGGCCCTGTGGGGCGCCGAGTCGGAATCCAAGCTGCTCAACGGCGATGGCGAGGTCTTCGAGGCCGAGGCCGACGACGAAGAGCAGGACAGCCTGCCGCGCCTGCAGGGGCCGCAGGGCCAGGCGGGCGAGGTGCTGGCCATGTACCGCCGGCTGGCGCCGGTGTTCGAGCCGCTGGGGCTGGAGCTGGACGAGTTGCAGCTTTCCGGGCGCGGCGGCTGGCGCGCGCTGCTCGACAGCGGCGCGGCGGTGGAGCTGGGCGGCGGCACGCCCGAGGCCGTGGTGGCGCGCACGCAGCGCTTCGCGCGCACGCTGGCGCAGGTGGCGCAGCAGTACCGGCGCAGGCCGGAGGCGCTGGAGTCGGCCGACCTGCGCCACGAGGGCGGCTACGCCGTGCGTCTGCGCGGCGTGACCACGGTGAGCGACGAACAGGCAGCGAAAAAGGTGCGCTGAGGCGCCACGGGACAACGAAACAGAGGGCACACAGGCATATGGCAAGAGAATACAAAGACGTGGTCGTAGGGCTGGACATCGGCACCGCCAAGGTCATGGCCGTGGTCGCCGAGGTGCTGCCCGGCGGCGAGCTGAAGCTCGCGGGCCTGGGCGTGGCGCCGAGCAACGGCCTCAAGCGCGGCGTGGTCGTGAACATCGACGCCACGGTGCAGAGCATCCAGCAGGCGCTGAAAGAGGCCGAGCTGATGGCTGACTGCAAGATCCAGCGCGTCTACACCGGCATCACCGGCAGCCACATCCGCGGCCAGAACTCGCGCGGCATGGTGGCCATCAAGGACAAGGAAGTCACCGCCACCGACGTGGCGCGCGTGGTGGAGACGGCCAAGGCCATCAACATCTCCAGCGACCAGCGCCTGCTGCTGGTGGAGCCGCAGGAGTTCGTGATCGACGGGCAGGACGTGAAGGAGCCCATCGGCATGAGCGGCATCCGCCTGGAGGCCAACATCCACATCGTCACCGGCGCGCAGAGCGCGGCCGAGAACATCATCAAGTGCGTGCGCCGCTGCGGCCTGGAGGTGGAGCAGTTGATGCTCAACCCGCTGGCCAGCAGCCAGGCCGTGCTCACCGACGACGAGCGCGAGCTCGGCGTGGCCGTGGTGGACATCGGCGCGGGCACGACCGATGTGGCCATCTTCACCGGCGGCGCGATCCGCCACACGGCGGTGATCCCGGCGGCGGGCGACCTGATCACCAGCGACATCGCCATGGCGCTGCGCACCCCGACCAAGGATGCCGAGGACATCAAGGTGGAGAGCGGCTACGCCAAGCAGCTGCTGGCCGACCCCGAGGCGCAGGTGGAGGTGCCCGGCCTGGGCGACCGCGGCCCGCGCCTGCTCAGCCGCCAGGTGCTGGCGGGCGTGATCGAGCCGCGCGTGGAGGAGATCTTCTCGCTCGTGCACCAGGCCATCCGCGACTCGGGCTACGAGGAAGTGCTGTCCTCGGGCATCGTGCTCACGGGCGGCAGCTCGGTCATGCCGGGCATGGTGGAGCTGGGCGAGGACATCTTCCTCAAGCCCGTGCGCCGCGGCATCCCGAAGTATTCGAGCGCGCTGGCCGACATGGTGGCGCAGCCACGCGCGGCCACCGTCATGGGCCAGCTCGAGGAGGCGCGCCAGGCGCGCCTGCGCGGCTTCAAGGTGGCGGCCAAGAGCGGGTCGATGAAGACCGCGTTCGGCCGCTTCAAGGACTTCATCGTGGGGAACTTCTGACCATGCCCCTCGACTGGAACTGGTTCGTGCGCGCGGGGCCCGCGCGCCGCTCGCGGCGGTGCGGCACCGGGCCACCGCCCATGGGGCGCTCGCCGCCCCCCACCTCTTTCACCCCAGGCACATTGTTTTTCAGAGTAGTTTCAGGAGCACCCACATGACCATCGAAATGATCGAGTCCGAAGAGTTCAACCAGGGCACGCAGATCAAGGTGATCGGTGTCGGCGGCGGCGGCGGCAACGCCGTCGAGCACATGATCGCGCGCGCCGTGCAGGGCGTGGAATTCGTCTGCGCCAACACCGACGCGCAGGCCCTCACGCGCAGCACGGCGCACCGCCACATCCAGCTCGGCGGCAGCGGCCTGGGCGCGGGCAGCAAGCCCGAGAAAGCGCGCGAGGCCGCCGAGAGCGCCGAGGCCGAGATCCGCCAGGCCATCCAGGGCGCGCACATGCTGTTCATCACCGCCGGCATGGGCGGCGGCACGGGCACGGGCGCCGCGCCGGTGATCGCGCGCATCGCCAAGGACATGGGCATCCTCACCGTGGGCGTGGTCACCAAGCCCTTCGAGTGGGAAGGCAGCCGCCGCATGAAGAATGCCGACGACGGCCTGTCCGAGCTGGAGAGCAACGTCGATTCGCTGATCGTCGTGCTCAACGAGAAGCTCATCGAGGTGCTCGGCAACGACATCACGCAGGAGGAAGCCTTCGCCCATGCCAACGACGTGCTGAAGAACGCCGTGGGCGGGATCGCCGAGATCATCAACGACTACGGCCTGGTGAACGTCGACTTCGAGGACGTGCGCACCGTGATGGGCGAGCCCGGCCGCGCCATGATGGGCACGGCCACGGCCAGCGGCCCGGACCGCGCGCGCATCGCCGCCGAGCAGGCCATCGCCTGCCCGCTGCTCGAAGGCATCGACCTCTCGGGCGCCAAGGGTGTGCTGGTGCTGGTTACGGCCGCCAAGGGCAGCCTGAAGATGGCCGAGTCGGGCCAGGCCATGAGCACCATCAACGCCTATGCCGCGCCCGATGCGCACGTCATCTACGGCGCGGCCTACGACGACACCCTGGGCGACGAGATCCGCGTCACGGTGGTGGCCACCGGCCTGTCGCGCCCCAACGTGCGCCGCCAGCCCATGCAGGTGGTGCAGGGCGCGCTGCGCACCGGCACCGACAACATCCCGTACCCGATGCCCATGGCCGGTGGCGCGGGCCCGGCGCTGGGCGGCGCGGGCGGCGTGGCGGGCGCCGATTACGGCAGCATGGCCGTGCCCAGCGTGTGGCGCAACAACCGCACGCAGGCGGCGGCGCGCGTGGACGCGCTGTCCTCGGGCGGCATGGACGACCTGGAAATCCCGGCGTTCCTGCGCAAGCAGGCCGATTAGGCCGGCTGAGTGCACGGCGTGCCCGCATGCGCGGGCTGCCGTGGCGCCTTCCAACCCGCTGGCGTGCCAGCGGGTTTTGTTTTTTTGTGCGGTGCTGGCGCGGCCCGGGGCCATGACCGGCATAGCCGGCGTCAATCGGCCTGCAGGCACCCCGGCTACTAAAATCATCGGCCTATGCTCCAGCAACGCACCATCAAGACCCTGACCCGCGCCGTGGGCGTGGGCCTGCACAGCGGCCAGCGGGTCGAGCTGACCCTGCGGCCGGCCCAGCCCGATACGGGCATCGTCTTTCGCCGCGTGGACTTGCCGGAGCCGGTGGACATCCCCATCAGCGCCACGGCGGTGGTCGATACGCGCATGGCCTCGACCATCGGCGCGGGCGGCGCCAAGGTGCACACGGTGGAGCACATCATGTCGGCCTGCGCGGGCCTGGGGCTGGACAACCTCTACATCGACATCACCGCCGAGGAGGTGCCGATCCTCGACGGCTCGTCGGCTTCGTTCGTGTTCCTGCTGCAAAGCGCGGGCGTGGAATTGCAGAAGGCGCCCAAGCGCTTCATCCGCGTGACCCGGCCCGTCGAGGTGCGCGAGGGCGAGGGTGCGCAGCTGAAGTGGGCGCGGCTGGAGCCATACCTCGGCTACAAGCTGCGCTTCGAGATCGACTTCGCCCATCCGGCGGTGGACTCCACCGGCCAGTGCGTGGAGTTCGACCTGGGCCATGGCAACTACGCGCGCGACATCGCGCGCGCGCGCACCTTCGGCTTCACGCGCGACGTGGAGATGCTGCGCGCCAACGGCCTGGCGCTGGGCGGCGGGCTGGACAATGCCATCGTCATGGACGACTACAAGGTGCTCAACAGCGATGGCCTGCGCTACGACGCCGAGTTCGCGCGCCACAAGATCCTCGACGCCATGGGGGATCTGTACCTGGTAGGCAAGCCGCTGCTGGCGGCCTACAGCGCCTTCCGCTCGGGCCACGCCATGAACAACCAGCTGCTGCGCGCGCTGCTGGCGCAGCCCGATGCGTGGGAGATCACCAGCTTCGACAACGAGCGCCAGGCCCCCGCGGGGTTTGCCCAGCCCGTGGGCGCCTGGTAGCCGGGCATGCTGCTTTTCCGCTGGATCGTCACCCTGCTGCTGCTCATGGCGGGGGTGTCTTTCGTGTTCTACGTCGGCACGGGCCAGGTGCGCTACCGGCGCTTCGGCCTCATGGTGCTGAAGTGGACGGTGATCGCCGCCTGTGCCTTCTTTGCCGTGCTGCTGGTCGGGCGCATCGCCTGAATTTTCCCTATACTCGCGCCTGCTCCGGGGTGCACGTAGGATTAATTTCCTGGGCGTGCTGAGATGGCGGACCTGACCGCCGGAACCGCGAACTTGATCTGGTTAGTACCAGCGTAAGAAGAGCTGCAATGGAAGAGGTGCGTGCGCGTGTGTATCCGCGCGCGCCTTCCATCGATTGCGGAGCATTCCATCCACCCGCCCAAGGAATGCCCGCGATGAACGCTCCCGACTCGTTTTCCCACCTCCTGGCCCGCACGCGCGAGCCTTTCCCGGCCTCGGCCAAAAGCTACCTGACAGGCTCGCGCGGCGACCTGCGCGTGCCGGTGCGCGACATCCGCCTGACCAATGGCGAGGTGGTCAGCGTCTATGACACCTCGGGCCCCTACACCGATCCGGTCGCCGCCATCGACGTGCGCCAGGGGCTGGCCAGCGTGCGCGGCGCGTGGATCGCCGAGCGCGCCGACACCGAAAGCTACGAGGGCCGGGTGCGCAGGGCGCTCGACGACGGCCAGAAGGCCGAGGACGGCGACCGTCTGGCCCAGTTGCGCGCCGAGGCCGCCGCGCTGCAGCGCCAGCCGCTGCGCGCCAAGGCGGGCACGAACGTGACGCAGATGCACTACGCGAAGAAGGGCATCGTCACCCCCGAGATGGAGTACGTGGCGCTGCGCGAGAACGGCCGGCGCGAATGGATGCAGCAGTACCTGCAGGACGCGGCGCGCGAGCAGCGCCTGGCCGGCAACCCGCTGGGCGCGAGCATTCCCAAGATCATCACGCCCGAGTTCGTGCGCGACGAAGTGGCGCGCGGCCGCGCCATCATCCCGGCCAACATCAATCACCCCGAAGTCGAGCCCATGGCCATCGGGCGCAACTTCAAGGTAAAGATCAACGCCAACATCGGCAACTCGGCCGTCACCTCGAGCATCGAGGAAGAGGTGGAAAAGCTGGTCTGGGCCATCCGCTGGGGCGCGGACAACGTGATGGACCTTTCGACCGGCAAGGCCATCCACACCACGCGCGACTGGATCGTGCGCAACTCGCCCGTGCCCATCGGTACCGTGCCCATCTACCAGGCGCTGGAGAAGGTGGGCGGCATCGCCGAGGACCTGACCTGGGCCATCTTCCGCGACACGCTCATCGAGCAGGCCGAGCAGGGCGTGGACTACTTCACCATCCACGCGGGCGTGCGCCTGGCCTACATCCAGCTCACGGCGCAGCGGCGCACCGGCATCGTCTCGCGCGGTGGCTCCATCATGGCCAAGTGGTGCATGGCGCACCACCGCGAGAGCTTTTTGTACGAGCACTTCGAGGACATCTGCGACATCATGAAGGCGTACGACGTGAGCTTCAGCCTGGGCGACGGCCTGCGCCCCGGCTGCGCGAGCGACGCCAACGACGAGGCCCAGTTCGCCGAGCTGCGCACCCTGGGCGAACTCACGCAGACCGCCTGGAAGCACGACGTGCAGACCATGATCGAAGGCCCCGGCCACGTGCCCCTGCACATGATCCAGGCCAACATGACGGAGCAGCTCAAGCACTGCCACGAGGCGCCGTTCTACACCCTCGGGCCGCTGACCATCGACATCGCGCCGGGCTACGACCATATCGCCAGCGCCATCGGCGCCGCCATGATCGGCTGGATGGGCACGGCCATGCTGTGCTACGTGACGCCCAAGGAACACCTGGGCTTGCCCGACCGCGACGACGTCAAGCAGGGCATCATCGCCTACAAGATCGCCGCGCATGCCGCCGACGTGGCCAAGGGCCACCCGGGCGCCCGCGCGCGCGACGACGCGCTGAGCCAGGCGCGCTTCGACTTCCGCTGGCAGGACCAGTTCAACCTGGGCCTCGACCCCGACACCGCCAAGGAATACCACGACGAAACCCTGCCCAAGGACAGCGCCAAGGTGGCGCATTTCTGCTCCATGTGCGGCCCCAAGTTCTGCTCGATGAAGATCACGCAGGAGGTGCGTGAATTCGCCCAGCAGGGCCTGCAGCACAAGGCCGAGGAGTTTCGCGGCGCGGGCGGCGAGTTGTACGTGCCCATCCAGCCGGTGGCCTGACGGCGGCCGCATTGGTGGATTCCCTCTGGGCGCCCCGGCGGTTCGTAGCATAAAGTTACGCCCTCGCCAGGGTTCACAAGGCCCTGGCTGCCCTGGCATGCGCATTGCATGAGACAGGGCTCTTCAGTCAAGGGGAATTCATGAGAGTCCTGGGCCGCCTGTCCATCCGCGCGCGTCTGTATTTCGGCACGGTGTTTTCATTGGCCTTGCTGGTGCTGCTGGGAAGCATGGGCTATGTGGCCCTGGACCGCACGCGCACCACGCTGCAGGTGCTGTTCGCCGAGCGCGTGCAGACGCTGACCGACATGTCCGACCTGCGCACCACGCTGGGCGATCTGCGCCGTGCCGAGAAGGACATCATCATCAACTACAACAACGCCGTCGAGGTGGGCCAGTTGCGCGAGCGCTGGAACAAGTCCCTCGCGTCGCTGCGCAAGAGCCTGGGCGAGGCGCGCGGGGCGCAGGCGGCGGACGCCGCGTTCGCCAAGGCCGTGGACCAGGCGCTGGCCGAGATCCAGCAGTACGCCGAAGGCATTGGCCCCATTTTCGACCGGCTGGAAAACGCCCAGCTCGACGGCGCGGGCGCCGGGGCCTACGCGGACCAGCTCAAGCAGCACATGGAGGCCACCGACCAGTTGCTCTCCACCCTGGCCCAGAGCGCGCGCCAGCAGATGGACGAGGCGCGCCAGGCCGTGGATGCGCGCACGTCGGCCATGGCTGGGCTCATCGGCGTGACCCTGCTGGTGGCGCTGGCCGTGCTGGTGCCCCTGACGCTGGCCAGCGTGCGTTCGATCACGCGTTCGCTGGCGCAGGCGCGGGACCTGGCCGAGCACATCGCGGCGGGCGACCTCACGCACGAAATCCGTGCACAGCAGCAGGATGAAGTGGGCCAGCTGGTGCAGGCCATGGGGCGCATGCAGGAGGCGCTGCGCGCCCTGGTGCGCCAGGTACAGGACGCGGCCGGCAACATCGCCACGGCCAGCGGCGAAATCGCCACGGGCAACCAGGACCTGAGCCTGCGCACGGAGCAGACGGCGGCCAGCCTGCAGGAAACGGCTTCTTCGATGGAACTGCTGGCCGGCACCGTGCAAAGCGGCGCCGAGTCCTCGCGCCATGCCAGCGACTATGCCGTGTCGGCCGCGCAGGTGGCGCAGCGCGGCGGCAGCATGGTGGAGCAGGTGGTGCAGACCATGGACCAGATCACGGCCAGTTCGCGCAAGATCGCCGACATCACCGGGGTGATCGACTCCATTGCCTTCCAGACCAATATCCTGGCGCTCAACGCCGCCGTGGAGGCCGCCCGCGCGGGCGAGCAGGGGCGCGGCTTTGCCGTGGTGGCCGGCGAGGTGCGCATCCTGGCGCAGCGCAGCGCCGCGGCGGCCAGGGAGATCAAGGACCTCATCGGCAACTCCAGCCAGCGTGTCGAGGAGGGGTCGCGCCAGGTGGCGCAGGCGGGCCAGACCATGACCGAGATCGTCGGCAGCGTGCGCCGGGTCTCGGACATCATCGGCGAAGTCACGGCGGCGGCTGCCGACCAGCGCGACAACCTCGGCCAGATCCACCAGTCGGTGCGCCAGCTCGACCAGATGACGCAGCAGAACGCGGCCCTGGTGGAGCAGTCGGCGGCGGCTTCCGAGTCGTTGCGCGAGCAGGCGCGCCTGCTCGCGCAGGCCGTGCGCCAGTTCAAGGTGCGCGAGGGCGAGGGCGCCGCGGGCCAGGCCGTGGCGCGCGTGGAAGCGCCGGCGGCATCGCCCATGCTGGCGCGGGCCCTGCCTGCCGCCAGCGCGTGAGGCCGGGGGTACGTGCGGAATATGAGCCAAAATAGCCTCCAGCCCTTTCCTGGAAAGCGCTGGCAGCTATCGAACTCGTAGCGGAGATCCTGGCTCAGTGCGCCGCAAGGCGCAGGGCGGGCGGCACCACCGCCTGGGGCGGCTGCCCCGGCAGCAGGAACTGGCTGACCAGCCCTGTGAGGTCGTTGGCCTGCACCCGCAGGCTTTCGGTGGCGGCAGAGGACTCTTCCACCAGGGCCGCGTTCTGCTGGGTCATCAGGTCCAGGCGCGAAAGCGCGGAGTGGATCGACGTGATGTCGTCGTTCTGCGCCTGGCTGCCGGTCTTGATGTCGGCCATCGTGCGCGCGGCGTCCTGGATCGCCGTGACCACCTGCTGCATCGCCCGGCCGGCGTCGCCTGCCAGGCGCGAGCCGGCCTCGACCTGCTCGACCGAGGTGGCGATCAGCGCCTTGATCTCGCGCGCGGCCTGTGCCGAGCGGTTGGCCAGGCTGCGCACCTCGCTGGCCACCACGGCAAAGCCGCGCCCCTGCTCGCCCGCGCGGGCGGCCTCCACGGCGGCGTTGAGCGCCAGGATATTGGTCTGGAAGGCAATGGAGTCGATCATTCCCGTGATGTCGGCGATCTTGTGCGCGCTGGCGGAGATGTCCTGCATGGTCTGCACCACGTGCGCCACCACGTCCTGGCCTTGGCGGGCCTGGGCCGCGGCCTGGGCGGCACGCGCCTCGGTGTGGTGCGCGGTCTCCGCCGAGGCCTGCAGGGCCCGCTTGACGTGCTCCAGCGCCGCGGCCGTTTCCTGCAGGCTGGCCGCGGCTTCCTCGGTGCGGTCGGACAGGTTGGCGTTGCCGCTGGCGATGTCGGTGGACGCCGCGTGCAGGCTGTATACCGAGGCGCGCACCTGCTGCGCCAGGTGCCGCAGCGCCGTCTGCATGACTGCGAGCGACGACAGCATGTGGCCGGTTTCGTCGCGGTCGTGCCCGGCGATGTCGTGGCGCAGGTCGAGCCCGGCCACGCGGTTGGCTGTGTCGCTGGCCAGCGCGATGGGCCGCGTGATGCTGCGCACCAGCCATAGCGCCAGCAGCGTGCCCAGCACCAGCGAGAGCGCGCCGAACGCCACCAGTGCCAGTTGCGCCCTCCAGCTCCAGCTCGCCACCCGCAGGGCCCCGGCGTCGATGGACTGGCGCTGGGACTGCGTGAGCGCGTCCAGCGCCGCCAGCAGGGCCTGCGACGCGGGCAGGAATTGCGTTGCATAGACCTCGCGGATGCGCTGCGTGAGCCCGAAATCGCGCGCCTGCACCAGGGCCGCGCGGGCCTGGTGGAACGACTGCGCCTGCGTGTTCACATGCGCCAGGTGTTCCTCGTCCGCAGTGCGGGCGAGGCGTTGGGCCAGGGTGTCGATCAGGGCATCGTATTGCCGCTGGGTCTCGGCAATGTCCGCTCCCAGGGTCTCTCCCACTTCGGGCTCGGAACTCAGCGCCACCGCCTTGTAGCGCTCGGCGTTGATGGCCTGCAGGCGGTAGGCATCGGCCACCAGCCGTTCATTCGACACGCTGCGCTGGACGATGTCGTCGGTCGATTGCCCGATGCGGAGCAAGGACCACAGCCCGATCGCGGAGCCCACCAGGCTCAGCGCCAGCACGGCGACGAACAGGCCCAGCAGGCGCCGGCCCAGGGGGCCGACGGTGGCGCGGGCAGGGAGGGGGAGTGTGTGTGGCATGTGCATACGTCGAACGCCGGTGAGGCCGAGTGAACCCGATGCACACTGTGCTGCCAAATTGTGACAATATGTTTTCGCCGCATCCGGTGCGGCGGAGGGCTCCTAGGGAACTTCTGCACGAATCGAGCGGCAAGCGGGCGCTGCAGACCGCCCGGGGCCGCAGATGCACGCGGCGCGGCGATTCGTGCAGAGGCTCCCTAGATGGTCGAAGGGCTGCCGCTGCGGGCCGTGGGCACGGCTTGCGCCAGCCGCCAGCCCTGGGCGTGGATGGCGTCGCACAGGTGGCGCCCATCGGCGTGGTAATGGATCTCGGTGCCTTGCGGCGCTTCCAGCGCCGGCAGCAGCGTGTGCAGCAGCGCCAGCGCGCGCGGCAGATCGGTCACCGAGATGTCCACCCGCATGAAGGTGGCCGCCCGCTTGCCGTCGGCATGCCGCTCGCCCAGGGATTCGCCCCAGCCCACGACCGTGCCCAGCCCCTGCGCCTGCAGCGCCTGGTCGATGCGCTCTTCGCGCAGGTGCAGCGGGTCCACGGCATGGCGCGCCACGGGGATGCGTACGTAGACGAAGAACTGCGGCATTTCGTGGTGGGCGTAGCGGTCATCGGGTGGGAGTTGCATGCGGTTCTTTCTACACCAAGCGCCGCATCTGCGCTGGCAACGGCCTTTGCGGCCATCCGGCCTGCGCCACGGGGCCCGCGACCGGGCGAGCATGATCGCGTTGCTCAGGAGGCTGGCTGAAGCGCTTGGCGCAGGCAGGCCGTCACGTGGTCGGCAAAGCCGCGCACGCGCGCCAGTTTGGCGGAGCGCTGGCTCATGACCAGCCAGAGCGTCTTGCGCGGCACGGCCTCGCAGGTGCCAATCCGGGCGAGAGAGGGGTCGTCCCTGGCCAGTTCGTCGGGAATCACGCCAGCGCCCAGGCCCTGCCGCACGGCATTGACCAGGGCCGCCAGCGTCTGCGTGCGCAGCGACACCGCGCGGACCTGGGACTGGAGCCAGCGGCTCTCCTTCAGGCCTTGCTGCTCCCCGCCCAGCACCACGCCCGTGCCGCGCGCCAGAAGCATCCGCGCCTGTCCGGGCGAAGGCATGGCCACGGCCATGCCCTGGCGGGCCGTGTAGACGCCGAAGTGCAAGTACCCCACGCGGCGCACCACCAATCCCTCGGAGCGCGGCTGGAGCGTGCGCAGCGCGATGTCGGCTTCGTCCTTGCCGATGTCCAGGGCGCGGAACGAGGTGTCGAGCGCGAAGTCCACGCCGGGGTTCTGCGCCCGGAAGGACGCGATGGCCTGCACGGCCAAAGGCTCCAGCCCCTCTGCCAGCGTGAGCCGGATCGATCCGGACGCGCGGCTGTCGGCGCCGGCGGCATCGCGCAGGGTGGCTTCGAGCGCCAGGCCCAGGGGCTCCAGGGCCTGAACCAGGCGCGCGCCGTTGCCCGTCAGCGTGGTGCCGGCGTGGTTGCGGTGCACCAGCTGGACGCCCAGGCCCGCTTCCAGGGCCGCCAGGCGGCGCGACAGCGTGGTGGTCGCGATGCCCAGGGCCCGGCCCGCATCCAGGAGCGAGGCATGGTGGGCGACGGCAAGCAGCAGCCGGAGGTCGTCCCAGTTCAGGTTTTGCATTCGTGCAGATCCGTTTCGCAGGCGTTGGCACGGGGGCCGGTGGTTTGCAGACTGGCGGGCATCAACCCAGGAGTATTGCTTGAACCAGAAGACTGCATTCGTAACCGGCGCGGCGGGGTTTTTGGGCCGCCATCTCGTATCCACCCTGGCGCAGGCCGGCTGGCGCATCCATGCGCTGGTGCGTGGCGCCGCCCCTGGCTGGCTGGCGGCGCAGGCCGGCGTGACCGTGCACCGCGGCGCGGCCGAGGACCGGGCCGCGCTGCGTGCGGCGATGCCGCAGGGGGTGGACGCGGTGTTCCACCTCGCGGGCAACACGTCGTCGTGGCGCGGGGACGCGGTAGCGATCCAGCGCGACAACGTGCTCGCCACCCAGGCGCTGCTGGACGTTGCGCGCGAGCGCGGCGCGGCGCGCGTGGTCATGACATCCACGCTGGGGGTGTTCCGCCTCGGGGGGCGCATCGAGGAGCGCAGCGCGATGCTCGCCCCGGGGGAGCGCAATCCCTACCTGCGCAGCAAGCTTCTGGCGGACGCGATGCTGTCGGACGCCGGGCAGCGCGGGCTGCCGGTCGTCAGCCTCCACCCGGCGCACATGCTGGGGGCCCATGATGTGTCCGGCTGGGTCCGCCTCTTCGACGATGCCGCCGCCGGGCGGATGGCGGCCGCGCCAGGCGGGCGGGCCAGCTTCTGTGCGGCGCGCGAGGTGGCCCGTGCGCACCTGGGCGCCGCGCTGCTGGCAGCGCCCGCAAGGCGCTATGTGCTTGGCGGGGCCGATGCGAGCTACCTGGAGCTGTTCCGCCGGATCGCGCACCTGACGGGCGCGAAGCCGGTGACGCGCACCGTGCCGAAGGCGCTTCTGTACACGGTGGCCTGCGCGGCCCAGGGGGCGTCCTGGCTGCGCGGGCGGCGCCCTGCGGTCACGCCAGGCCTGGCGCGGATCCTGGCGGGTGAGCTGGTGTGCGATTCGGCGCTGGCCGAGGCCGATCTCGGCTACCGCGCCGTGCCTTTGCCGGACATGCTGCAGGAGAGCTTCGCGGACTGGTCGGCGCGCCGGTCGCCTGGCGCCATCCAGGGGCTTTGAACCGGCGGCTCAGTAGCTGCGTCCGCCCTTGTACATGGCGTGCTGGCGGCGTTGCAGCGGCGCCACCGCAGCAATGCGCCCCATCGCGGCGCCAGCATGGGCGTGGGTGATGGCCAGCCCCAGCGCGTCGGCCGCGTCGGTGCCCGGCAGGCCGGGCAGCTCCAGCAGGCGGCGCACCATCTCCTGCACCTGCGCCTTGGCGGCGCGGCCGTGGCCGACCACCGCCTTCTTCATCTGCAGCGCCGTGTACTCGGCCACGGGCAGGTTGGCGTTGACCAGCGCGGTCAGCGCCGCGCCGCGCGCCTGGCCCAGCAGCAGGGTGGATTGCGGGTTGACGTTGACGAACACGATCTCCACGGCCGCCGTATCGGGCTGGTAGCGCGCCGCCACCTCGGTGATGCCGTCGAACAGCAGCTTGAGCCGCCCGGGCAGGTCGCCCAGCGCGGGCGCGGCGCGGGCGCCCGTGGTGCGGATGGTGCCGCTGGCCACGTAGCGCAGGTGGTGGCCCTCCACGTCCACCACGCCGAAGCCAGTGGTCTGCAAGCCGGGGTCGATGCCGAGGATGCGCATGGGGCTGGGTTGTCAGGGCAGCTGCGCCGAGGGCATGCGCGCCAGGATGGTGCGGGCGCGCTGCGCCAGGTAGGGCGAGCCGGGCTGCTTCTCGTAGTGCTTGGGCGCGGGCAGCATCACCGCCAGGCGGGCGGCCTCGGCCGGTGCCAGGTGCGCGGCGCTCTTGCGGTAGTAGTGCTGCGCGGCGGCCTCGGCGCCGAACACGCCCGCGCCCCATTCCACGCTGTTGAGGTAGATCTCCAGGATGCGCTGCTTGGACAGCAGGTGCTCCAGCGTGAAGGCCAGCACCAGCTCCTGCCCCTTGCGCAGCAGGGTGCGTTCGCCCGACAGCAGCAGGTTCTTGGCCAACTGCTGGGTGATGGTGGAGCCGCCGCGAATCCTGGGCGGGCGCTGGGCCGTGGCGCGTGCCTCGGCCTTGGCGTTGCGCTCGCGCGCCTTCTCGATCGCGCTCCACTCCACGCCGTCGTGGTGGACGAATCCGTCGTCTTCGGCGGCCAGCACGGCGCGCTTGAGGTGGTCGGAAATCTGCGCGTAGGGCACCCACTGCTGGCGCCAGCGCAGGCCGCCCGGGCCGTGCCACAGCGCCCAGGCCTCGGAGCGCTGGAAGGTGGTGGACTGCGGGGCGGCCCACGCCATGGCGGCGATGCGCGCAACGAAGAACAGCTGCAGGCCCAGGGCCGCCAGCAGCAGCAGCGCCACCCAGCGTGCCAGCGCCTTCATGCCATGGCGCTGCGCAGTTCGGCCAGCACCTGGGCCGAGGGCGGGCGCACGCCGCGCCAGAGGGCAAAGGCCTCGGCAGCCTGCTCCACCAGCATGCCCAGGCCGTCGCGCGGGCAGGCGCCGTGGCGCGCGGCCCAGTCGAGGAAGGGCTGCGCGGCGCTGCCGTACATCATGTCGTAGGCCAGGCTGCCGGGGCGCAGCACGTGGGCGGGCACCGGCACCCCGGCGCCGGCCAGGCTGCTCGCGGTGGCGTTGATGATGATGTCGAAATCGCGCTCCAGCCCTTGCATATCAAGCGCAAGCAGCTCTGTTTTCTGTAGCGCCGCGAGGGGCGCGTGGGCCTGCACCAGCGCCTGGGCGCGGGCCGCGGTGCGGTTCACCACCGCCACGCGGCGCGGGCCCTCGTGCAGCAGCGGGCCCAGCACCCCGGCGGCGGCGCCGCCCGCGCCCACGAGCAGCACGTCGCGCCCGGCCAGCGGCACGCCCGCGTTGCGCTGGATGTCGGCCACCAGGCCCAGGCCGTCGGTGTTGTCGGCGTGGATGGCGCCGTCCTGGAAGACCAGCGTGTTGGCCGCCGCGGCGAGCTGCACGCGCGCGCTGCGCGTGGTGGCGCACTGCGCGGCTTCGAGCTTGAACGGCACGGTGACGTTGCAGCCGCGCCCGCCTGCCTGGGCGAAGGCGCGCACGGCCTGCGCGAAGCCGTCCAGCGGCACGAGCTGGCGCGTGTACTGCAGGCCGTGCCCGGTCAGGGCGGCGAAGCGGCCGTGAATCCAGGGGGAGCGGCTGTGCTCCACCGGGTTGCCCATCACGCAGTAGGTATCGAGGCTCATGGCTTGGCGGTGGCGGTGCCCGCGCTGGCTTCCAGCGTCTGCTCGCGCGTGAACTTGAAGCGCGAGACCACGGCGATCTGGTCGGCCTTGCGGCGCATGTCGGGGTTGAAGGTGCCGAACGGGCCGGCCGCGCGGGCGATGGCTTCGGCGCGGCGGTCCAGCAGGGCGCTGCCCGAGCCCTGCACGATCTCGGTGGCGAGCACGCGGCCGTCGTGGTTGACGGTGATGATCATCACCAGCTCGCCATAGAGCTTCCTGCCGGCCTGCTCGGGGAAGTTGGCCGTGCCCTTGTCCTCGACCTTGCGGCGCAGCGCGTCGTAGTAGATGGCGTAGGCCTCTTCGCGCACGGCGGGGCTGATGTAGCGCTTCTTCGGGCGGGCGTTTTCCTCGTTGATGCGCTTCTCGATCTCGGCCAGCAGCTTCACGAGCTGGCGGCGCTTGAGCTCCTGCGCCGCCTGCTCGCTGCTGCGGCTGGGAGTTTGCGCCTCGGTTTTGGGCATCTGCGCCACCTGCTGGCGCAACTGGGCCAGCAGCAGGGTCTGCTGCTCGTGCATGGCGTCGAGCTGGCGCTGCGCTTCCTCGAAGTCGTCGCCCACGGTGGTCAGCGCGGCGTAGGGCAGGGGGCTGGTGGCGCGGCCCTGGGCGGCGTCGCCGCCGCCCGCCAGCGCGGCTTGCGCGATGGCCTGGGCCTTGTCCGGCGCTTCGGTGGACTTGGCGTTCACCAGGATGACTTCCAGCGGCGTGTCCTGGAACACGCGGTTGAAGCCTTCCGGGTCGACGAAGCGCACCGTCAGCAGCGCCGCGTGCACGGCCACGGACACGCCCAGCGCCAGCTGCAGCGTGCTCAGGCGAAGGAGGAAGGAGGGGGCTTTCATCTCACGGGGCGGGGCTGGCGTTGTCGGCGGCCTCGTTCACGTCCACGGCGATGGCGATGGGGCCGGCCACGGCGCTGTCGTCGTCATCCTCTTCCACGGGGCCGTCGTCGCTCGGGTCGGCGGGGTCGTCCAGGCGCTCGGTCACCGTGCCGCTCACGTCGAGCGTGATCTCGTCGATCTCGCCGAGCTGCACGCGCACGCGCGCGCCGCGCTCCAGGTTCTGCGCGCCCAGCACGGGCAGCACCAGCGGCAGGCTGTCGGCGCGCACCAGGAAGTCGCCGCCACCGCGCCCGTCCTTGATGACGGTGGCGTCCAGCGTGGCGATCTGGTTCTGCTGCAGGTACTTCAGCGTCCAGAAGCGCTCCATGCCGGCCTGGTAGCCGTTGTAGGCGCCGTAGGCGGTGTCGAAGCTGCTGATGATGCCGAACAGCTCGGCGTCCTTGGGCTTGAACGGCGCGGCCAGCGCGGCGGTCTTGCCGTGGCGCGCGCAGGCGATGATCTGCCACTGGTTCACCAGATCGACATAGCGGCGCAGCGGCGAGGTGGCCCAGGCGTAGCTCTTCACGCCAATGCCGGCGTGCGGCAGCGCCTTGGTGGACATGCGCACCTTCACCCCCGGCGCCAGGCTGGCCTGGCTGCGGTAGATGCCGGGCACGCCGTGCTCGGCCAGCATCTGGCCCCAGGTGCTGTTGGCGACGATGGCGGCCTCGGCCACGATCAGGTCCAGCGGCGCGCCGCGCTTGCGCGTGCCGATGCGCACCGTCTCGCTGCCGTCGGGCTCGGCGTCGCCGTTGCCTTGCAGGCGGAAGGTGTAGTCGGGCCGGTTGAAGGCCTCTGGCTTGCCGCGCACCACCTCGCGGCCCGCCTTCAGGTGCTTTGCCAAGCGGTATAGAAATGAGAGCTGCTCGCGCAGGCCCAGCAAGGCTTCAGGGGTGTTTTTGCTCTGAATCGACGGGTCTTGCAGCCAGGCCTCGGTGACGATGTGGTCGAGCTGGTCGTGGCGCAGGTTCACGGCCACGGGCACGCGCTCCAGGCGGGTTTCGGTGGCGGTGATCTCCAGCGTGGCTTCGTCGATGGTGGCGTACAGCGACACGGCCGGGTTGGCGCGGCCTTCGTCCAGGGTGTAGATCTGCACCACCGCGTCGGGCAGCATGGTGATCTTGTAGCCCGGCATGTAGACGGTGGACAGGCGTGTGCGGCCCAGCTTGTCCAGGTCGCTGCCCGGCACGATGGCCAGGCCCGGCGCGGCGATGTGGATGCCCAGCGTGACGGTGCCCGTGCCCAGGCCCTGCAGCGACAGCGCGTCGTCGATCTCGGTGGTGGCCGAGTCGTCGATCGAGTACGCCTGCACCGGCGCCAGCGGCAGGTCGGCCGGGGGCTGCGGCGCGCTCAGCGGCGGGAAGCCCGTGCCCTTGGGGAAGTTCTCGAACAGGAAGCGCTTCCAGTGGAACTGGTAGCTCGAATCGATGGCGCCCGCGGCCTGCAGCAGGTCCAGCGGTGCCTTGTGCGCGCTGCGGCTGGCCTCGACCACGGCCTTGTACTCGGGCGCGTTCTTGTCCGGGCGGAACAGGATCTTGTAGAGCTGCTCGCGGATCGGCTGCGGGCAGGCGCCGGCGGCCAGTTCGGCGGCCCAGGTGTCGATCTGCGCCTGGACCTGCTTTTTCTTCTCGATGGCGGCCAGCGCCTGCTGCACGATCTCGGCCGGCGCCTTCTTGAAGCGGCCCTTGCCCGCGCGGCGGAAGTAGTGCGGCGCCTCGAACAAGGCCAGCAGCATGCCGGCCTGTTCCGTCACCGGGGCGCTGGCAGAGAAATAGTCGCGCGCCAGGTCGGCGAAGCCGAATTCTTCGTCGGGCGCGAATTCCCAGGCCAGTTGCAGCTCCACGCTGGCGGCGATGGCACGCGCCTGGTCCAGCAGTTCCGCGGGGGCGGGCTTGTCGAATTTCAGCAGGATATTGGCGGCCTTGGCCTTGACCCGCTTGCCCGAGTCGAGCTCGATCTGGGCCGAGTTCTCGGCTTCGGAGAGGATGCGGCCGGCGAGGAATTTGCCGGCTTCGTCGAACAGTGCATGCATGGGCGCCGATTCTCCCATGTTGTTCCGTGGCGCCGGGCGCGCTCTATATGATCCGCTGCTTTCCTTTCCTCCCCCCGCCCCATGCAGCCACGCGCGGCGGCGGCGCCGCTGGCCGTGCTGGCCCTGGCGCTGCCCTTTCTTTTCGCCTACACCCGCCCGCCCAGCGCCAACTTCTGGCCCTGGCTGGCCTCGTGGGCCTGCGCGGGCGTGCTGGCGGCGCTGCTGCTGGCCGGGCTGGACTGGCCGCGGCGCGGCTGGGCGCGCTGCTGGAGCGCGGCGCTGGTGCTGGCGGCGCTGGTGGCGGCGGGCATCGGGCTGGCGCAGTATTTCCTGGGCGACCCGGGCGGGGCGCCGTGGGTGCAGCCTTCGACGCCGGGCCAGGCCATCGGCAACCTGCGCCAGCGCAACCAGCAGGCCACGCTGCTGAGCCTGGGCCTGTGGGCCTTGCTGTGGGCGGTGGCGCAATGGCAGGCACGCTGGGGCACGGCGCAGGCGCTGCGCGGGGCGGGCGTGGCGGCGGGGCTGCTGCTGTCCTGGGGGCTGGTGCTGCTGGCCGCGGCCAGCGCCGCCACGGCCTCGCGCACCGGCGCGCTGCAGTGGCTGCTGGTGCTCGGGCTGGCGCTGCTGTGGCGCCGTGCGCTGGGGCCTTTGCCGCTGGCGCTGGCCGCCGTCGGCCTGCTGGCCTATGGCGCTGCGTCATGGGCGCTGCCGCACCTGCTGGAGCAGTGGACGGGGATTCCGGCCGACCGGCTGTTTGCGCGCTTTGCCGATGACGGGCAGGGTTGCGGCGGGCGCAAGGTGCTGTGGACGAACGTGCTCCACCTGATCGCCCAGCGGCCCTGGACGGGCTGGGGCTGGGGGGAGCTGGACTACGCGCACTACGTTACCCAGTTTCCCGGCACGCGCTTTTGCGTGCTGCTGGACAACGCACACAACCTGCCGCTGCACCTGGCCGTGGAGCTGGGCTTGCCCGTGGCGGTGCTGGCGGTGCTGGCCCTGCTGGCGTGGGTGCTGCGCGCGCGGCCGTGGCGCGAGACGGACCCGGCGCGCCAGCTGGCCTGGGGCGTGCTGGCACTGATCGGCCTGCACAGCCTGCTGGAGTATCCGTTGTGGTACGGGCCGTTCCAGGTGTCCGCGCTGGTGGCGGTGCTGCTGCTGTGGCGGCGGGGGCTGCGCCTGGCGCCGGTGGCGCGTGGCGCGGGGGCGCTGGCGCTGTGCGCCCTGCTGGCCGCCGGTGCGTATGCGGGGTGGGACTACTGGCGCGTTGGCCAGGTCTACCGGCCCGCCGCCCAGCGCGCCCTGGCCTACCGCGACGCCACGCTGGACAAGGTGGCCGATACGCGGCTGTTCGCGCGCCAGGTGGAGTTCGCCCGCCTGACCACCACGCCGGTGACGCGGGACAACGCCCAGGCGCAGTACGCCATGGCGCTGCGCCTGCTGCACTTCTCGCCCGAGCCGCGCGTGATCGAGCCGCTGATCGACAGCGCCCGGCTGCTGGGGCTGGACGCGCAGGCGGCGTTCCATGAAGAGCGCTTTCGCCAGGCCTACCCGGACGACTACGCGCGCTGGGCGCGCCGCCGCGGTATCAAGCCAGATTGAGGAAATCCACCACCTGCGGCAGCAGCGCGGGGAACTCGCTCAGCGCGTGGTCGCCGCCTGCGCGCACGATCTGGCGCGCTTGCGCATAGCGCGCGGCCATCTCGCGCCAGTCCAGCAGTTCGTCGCCCTGGGCGATCAGCGCCAGTTCAGGGCCGGCGGGCGGGCGGCCGCGCATGTCCAGCGCGCGCAGTTCGTCGATGTACTCCGCGTGGAAGAACAGGCGCTGCGCCGGGTCGTGCCAGGCCGTCTGCTCGCCGATGTAGCGCGCCAGGTCGCGCGCCGGATCGACGGCCGGGTTCAGCACCACGCTGGGGCAGCCGGCCTGCTGGGCCACCCAGCTGGCGTAGTAGCCGCCCAGCGACGACCCGACGACGGCCATGCGCGCATGCGGCCAGCCGGCAATGCCCTGCATCACCAGCGCCATGGCCGCGCGCGGCGATGGCGGCAATTGCGGGCACCAGAAATGCACCCGGGGATGGTGCTGCGCCACATGCCGGGCCATGTGCTGCGCCTTGGCGGACTGGGGGGAGGAGCGGAAGCCGTGCAGGTAGAGCAGGTGGGTGGTGGTGACCATGGGGCGGGTTCTACCATGGCGCGCCGCCGATAATGCAAGGTTATGTCCGCCGTTTTCGACAAACCCTCGCTCGCGCAACGCATCCTGCCGCTGTTTCGCGGGTTCGACGGGATTCTGGTGCTGCTGTGCCTGCTGCTGGCGGGCGCGGGACTGCTGGCCATGTATTCCTCGGGCTACGACCACGGCACGCGCTTCGTGGACCATGGCCGCAACATGCTCATCGCCCTGGCGATCCTGTTCGTCGTGGCCCAGGTGCCGCCGCAGAGGATCATGGCCTTCGCCATGCCCTTGTACACGCTGGGCGTGGCGCTGCTGGTGGCGGTGGCGCTGTTCGGCATCACCAAGAAGGGTGCGCAGCGCTGGATCAACCTGGGCGTGGTGATCCAGCCGAGCGAGATCCTCAAGATCGCCATGCCGCTGATGCTGGCCTGGTGGTTCCAGAAGCGCGAGGGCCAGTTGCGCCCGCTCGATTTCGTGGTGGCCGGGGCGCTGCTGGCGGTGCCGGTGGGGCTCATCATGAAGCAGCCGGACCTGGGCACCTCGCTGCTGGTGATGGCGGCCGGGTTGTCGGTGATCTTCTTCGCGGGCCTGTCGTGGCGCCTGGTGCTGCCGCCGGTGATCCTGGGCGCCATCGGCATTGCGCTCATCGTGGCCTATGAGCCGCAGCTGTGCGCGGAGGGCGTGCGCTGGCCGGTGCTGCACGACTACCAGCAGCAGCGCATCTGCACCCTGCTGGACCCGACGCGCGACCCGCTGGGCAAGGGCTTCCACATCATCCAGGGCATGATTGCCATCGGCTCGGGCGGGGTGTGGGGCAAGGGCTTCATGGCCGGCACGCAAACGCACCTGGAGTTCATTCCCGAGCGCACCACCGACTTCATCTTCGCCGCCTACTCGGAGGAGTTCGGGCTGGCGGGCAACCTGTTCATCATCATCTGCTTCCTGCTGCTGGTATGGCGCGGCCTGGCCATTGCCATGGGCGCGGGCACGCTGTTCGGCCGCCTCATGGCCGGGGCGGTCTCCACCATCTTCTTCACCTATGCCTTTGTCAACATGGGCATGGTCAGCGGCATCCTGCCCGTGGTGGGCGTGCCGCTGCCGTTCATCAGCTATGGCGGCACGGCCATGGTCACGCTCGGGCTGGCGCTGGGGGTGCTGATGTCGGTGGCGCGGGCGCAGCGCCTGCCGGCGGTGCAGCCGCGGCCCTTCTGATCCCCCTGCATGGGCATGGCGGCGTGCCTACAATTCCGCCATGATTTCCCGCGAACCCACCATCGAACGCCTGGCCACGGCGCGGCAGTTGCTGCTGCAGCCTTTCGGCCTGGACGAATCCCACCTGGCGCAGGCCCTGGCCGAGATCCGCGCGCACCGCGTCGATGACGCCGACCTGTACTTCCAGTACACGCGCAGCGAGGGCTGGAGCCTGGAGGAGGGCATCGTCAAGACGGGCTCGTTCTCCATCGACCAGGGCGTGGGCGTGCGTGCCGTCAGCGGCGAGAAGACGGCGTTCGCCTACTCCGACGACATCTCCGTGGCCTCGCTCCTCGACGCGGCCCGCACGGTACGGGCCATTTCGGCCGCAGGCAAGGTTGGGCGTGCGCGAGCAGCTACGCAAAAGATAGCGAAGAGCCGCTCCCTCTACCCGGAGATCGACCCTATCGCCACGCTGGACAGCACGGCCAAGGTGCAGTTGCTGGAGAAGGTGGAGCAGCGCGCCCGCGCCCAGGATCCGCGCGTCGTCCAGGTCATGGCGGGCCTGGCCAGCGAGTACGACGTGGTGCTGGTGGCCCGCGCCGACGGCACCCTGGCGGCGGACGTGCGCCCGCTGGTGCGCCTGTCGGTCACGGTGATCGCGCAGCAGGGCCAGCGGCGCGAGATGGGATCGGCGGGCGGCGGCGGGCGCTTCGGCCTGGCCTATTTCGACGATGCGCAGATCGCCCAGTACGTGCGCGAGGCGGTGAACGCGGCGCTGGTCAACCTGGAAGCGCGCCCCGCGCCCGCGGGCGAGATGACGGTGGTGCTCGGCCCCGGCTGGCCCGGCGTGCTGCTGCACGAGGCCGTGGGCCACGGGCTGGAGGGCGACTTCAACCGCAAGGGCTCCAGCGCGTTCAGCGGCCGCATCGGCCAGCGCGTGGCGGCCAAGGGCGTGACGGTGCTGGACGACGGCACCATTGCCGACCGGCGCGGCTCGCTCAACGTCGATGACGAAGGCCACGCCAGCCAGCGCAACGTGCTGATCGAGGACGGCATCCTCAAGGGCTACATCCAGGATGCGCTGAACGCGCGGCTCATGGGCGTGGCGCCGACCGGCAACGGCCGGCGCGAAAGCTATGCCCACATCCCCATGCCGCGCATGACCAACACCTACATGCTGGGCGGCGACAAGGACCCGCAGGAAATCGTCGCCAGCATCAAGAAGGGCCTGTACGCCACCAACTTCGGCGGCGGGCAGGTGGACATCACCAGCGGCAAGTTCGTGTTCTCGGCCAGCGAGGCCTACTGGGTGGAAAACGGCAAGATCCTGTACCCGGTCAAGGGCGCGACCATCGTCGGCAGCGGCCCGGAGTCGCTGAAGAAGGTCAGCATGATCGGCAACGACATGCGCCTGGACAGCGGCGTGGGCACCTGCGGCAAGGAGGGCCAGAGCGTGCCCGTGGGCGTGGGCCAGCCGACGCTGCGCATCGACGGCCTCACGGTGGGCGGCACCGCCTGAGAACGCGCAAAAGAACCCGCCATGCCCGCTCATTCCGCCAAAACACACCCGCCCGTCGTTGCAAATGCTCGCCATGGCACGCGCCATGGCTGCGCTTTGCGCCTAGGGCGGGCGCGTTTTTGCGGCCTGCTCGGGCACGCCGGGTCCTTTCACGCGTTCTGAGCTGCCGGCAGCGCAGGCGTTTCCCCATGCCTTCGCTGCGTACATCCCGGCTGCTGCAGGCGCAGTCCTTCGACGCCATCAGCCAGCTCCTGCGCGAAGGGCTGGCCGATGAGGCCACGCGTGAAATGCGCGACGGCCTGAGCGCCCTGTCGCAGCAGATCGAGGCACTGGTCCAGGCCCGGCGCAAGCGCGTCGATGTTTCCACGCTCATTCCCCTGGGCCGGGCGCTGGCCGACAGCGCCAGTGCGCACCAGCGGCTCATGCATGGGCTGGGCGCGCCGTGGCAGTCGCTGTACGAATTCGCCGCCTACCAGCGCGACCTGCGCCGGTTGCGCGATGCGCTCGACGCCTGGCTGCTCGTGCTGGAACAGCACAGCCGGCGCGAGCGGCGCGTGTTCCAGCAGTTCGAGCAGCGCGCATGGCGCACCCTGGGCGGTGCCCTGCTGCTCATCGACATGTACGAGCAGAGCAGCGCCTGGCCCGCCGAGGCGCAGCCCGTGCGGGCGTATTCCTGGTGGCAGCGGGTGCGTGCATGGCTGGGTTGAGCGCGTTGCCGCCAAGCAACGCCAGTTTGTTGCACTGCCGCAAGACGTGCTACATTGAAACGATGCAGATGCGCAGCGCTTTCTACTTTTACTTTTGGTTCTCTGTCCTAGGCGGATGAGAGGAACGCGCGCAAGCACCCAAGACACCTCACACGACAACCGCCGCAGCTGAAAAGCCCGGCGGTTTTTTGTTTTTCGCTCCCTTGTTTTCACCCTTCGAGAGAAACCCCATGACCGTGCAAGCCTCCCCCGCCAGCGATCCCTGGTACCGCAGCGTCGAGAAAACCAGCCAGACCGACGACGAACGCATCCAGGACATCACCGTGCTCCCCCCTCCCGAACATCTGATCCGCTTCTTCCCCATCCGGGGCACCCAGGTGGAGTCGCTGATCACGCAGACCCGCCGCAGCATCCACGACATCATGGCTGGCCAGGACGACCGGCTGCTGGTCATCATCGGCCCCTGCTCGATCCACAGCCCCGAGGCGGCGCTGGACTATGCCCGCCGCCTGCAGCCGCTGCGCGAGCAGTACAAGGACAGCCTGGAAGTCGTGATGCGCGTGTACTTCGAGAAGCCGCGCACCACCGTCGGCTGGAAGGGGCTGATCAACGACCCCTACCTCGACGAGAGCTACCGCATCGACGAGGGCCTGCGCATTGCGCGCCAGTTGCTCATCGAGATCAACCGCCTGGGCATGCCCGCCGCGAGCGAGTTCCTCGACGTGATCTCGCCGCAGTACATCGGCGACCTGATCAGCTGGGGCGCCATCGGCGCGCGCACCACCGAGAGCCAGGTGCACCGCGAGCTGGCCTCCGGCCTGTCGGCGCCGATCGGCTTCAAGAACGGCACGGACGGCAACATCCGCATTGCCACCGACGCGATCCAGTCGGCCGGCCGCGGCCACCATTTCCTCTCGGTGCACAAGAACGGCCAAGTGGCCATCGTGCGCACCAACGGCAACCAGGACTGCCACGTCATCCTGCGCGGCGGCAAGGCGCCCAACTACGACGCCGCCAGCGTAGCCGCCGCTTGCAAGGACCTGGAGGCCGCCGGCCTGCCGTCCACCCTCATGGTCGATTGCAGCCACGCCAACAGCTCCAAGAAGCATGAAAAGCAACTGGACGTGGCCCGCGACATCGGCGCGCAGATCGCCGCGGGTTCGCGCAGCGTCTTCGGTGTGATGGTGGAGAGCCACATCCACGCGGGGGCGCAGAAGTTCTCGCCGGGCAAGGACGATCCGCGTGCGCTGGAATATGGCAAGAGCATCACCGATGCCTGCCTGGGGTGGGACGACTCGGTCGCCTTGCTGCAGGCGCTTTCCACGGCCGTGCTGGCGCGGCGCAAGCTGCAAAGCGTGTAAGCTTGTTGTCCCTATCATCCATTCTTCAAAGAGGGTTACCGCATGCACAGCGAAGTCTCGGTGGCTTTGTCGCCCCAGCAGGAGTTCCGTTTCGACCTGGAGGGGCAAGAGCCTTTGTCCAACGAGGCCGCGCGCCGTTGGCTGGACGAACAGTTCACGCAACTGGAGTGCGAGCCGCTGCGCGCCAGCGGCAAGGTGCTGCTGGCCGACAAGGTGCTGGTGGTGGCACAGGCGGCCGGGCTGGCCCGGCTGTCCGACCCGCAGTGGGGCCAGACCTTCGCCAAGGCCGCAAGCGCCGCGCTGTCCAAGTCCGTGGTGCGGGTGGACGTTCAGGCCATGGCGGTGACGTTCTGAAATCAAGCACCCCCTGAGTCGCCTTCGGCGCCTTCCCCCTCTCTCACGCTGCGCGTGGGAGGGGGACGCAGCCAGTGCGGCGGGGCGACCCTTGCACGGTTGCCGCGCATGGGCCGCGCCGGTTTCATGCGATGCGCGCTATGGATAACTGAGTCCGGCGCCTGGGCCGGTACCGGCTCCCGCGCCTGCGGCGAGCGCGGCCAGCAGCAGGCCGTGCACGCCGCCGAAACCGCCGTTGCTCATGCACACGATGTGGTCGCCCGGCCGTGCGGCGGCGGCCAGTTGCGCCACCAGGCTGTGAATGTCCGCCGCCGTGTGGGCGCGCTCCCCCAGCGGGGCGAGCGCTGCCGCAGCATCCCAGTCCAGCCCGGCGGTGTGGCAGTACGACTGGTCGGCGCTCTCCAGTGCCCAGGGCAACTGGGCCTTCATGGCGCCGAGTTTCATGGTGTTGCTGCGCGGCTCGAAGGCCGCCAGGATGCGCTGGCCCGGCGGCAGGCGGCGGCGCAGCCCTTCGAGCGTCGTGCGTATCGCCGTGGGGTGGTGCGCGAAGTCGTCATATACCGCCACGCCGCCCACGGTGCCGCGCAGCTCCATGCGGCGCTTGACGTTCTGAAAGCGCGCCAAGGCCTCGGCTGCCACGCCGGGGGGCACGTCGGCATGCTCGGCGGCGGCGATGGCTGCGAGTGCATTGAGCTGGTTGTGCGTGCCCGAGAGCTGCCATTCCACGCGCGCCACGCTGACGCCACCGCGCAGCACGTTGAACGCCTCGGGCGGGCCTTCGGCGCGGTAGTCGCTGCTGGCGGCGCCGAACGTGCGCTGCTCGCTCCAGCAGCCCTGGTGCAGCACGCGCGCCAGGCTCTCTTCCAGCCCATTGGCGATGATGCGGCCCGAGGCCGGCACGGTGCGCACGAGATGGTGGAATTGGCGTTCGATGGCGGCCAGATCGTCGAAGATGTCGGCGTGGTCGAACTCCAGGTTGTTGAGGATGGCGGTGCGCGGCCGGTAGTGCACGAACTTGCTGCGCTTGTCGAAGAAGGCGGTGTCGTATTCATCGGCCTCGATCACGAACCAGGGGCGCTCGCCGCTGTCGGTGACGGCAGGGCCCAGGCGGGCCGAAACGCCGAAGTCCAGCGGCACCCCGCCCACGAGAAAGCCCGGTGCCTTGCCTGCGCATTCAAGAATCCAGGCCAGCATCGAGGTGGTGGTGGTCTTGCCGTGGGTGCCCGCCACCGCCAGCACATGGCGGCCCTGCAATACATGCGCGGCCAGCCACTGCGGGCCGCTGGTGTAGGGCGCGCCAGCATCGAGGATGGCTTCCATCAGCGGAAACTTCGGGCTGCCGTCAGCCAGCCGTGCGCGGCTGACCACGTTGCCGACCACGAAGACGTCGGGGCGCAGTGCCATCTGCCCGGCGTCGTAGCCTTCGACCAGCGCGATGCCCAGGGCGCGCAACTGGTCGCTCATCGGAGGGTAGACGCCGGCGTCGCAGCCCGTGACCTTGTGGCCCGCCTCGCGCGCCAGCGCGGCCAGGCCGCCCATGAAGGTGCCGCAGATGCCCAGGATATGTATATGCATGGGGGCGATTCTACGTTTGCAATGAAAAAGTCTCGCAGCGCAGGCTGGTATTGCGCTGGTAGCTATCAATTTCAGAGTTTGAGGGTATTCGCGTGCCATGGTGGCGGCTTGGCGCGACAATCTTCGCGGTTGCTGCCGAACAGGGGGGCTCATGCACAACACCACCACTGCCGAGATTGCCAACGCCGCTGCCCGCCTGGTGGTGGAGGAGGGGCTTGACTGGGGCTCGGCCAAGCGCCGCGCCGTGCGCGACCTGGGGCTGCCCGCCCGCACGGCGCTACCGGACAACGACCAGGTGGAAGACGCGGTGCGCGAGTACATCGCGCTGTTCTGCGCCGACACCCAGCCGGGCGAGCTGCTGGCGCTGCGGCGCCTGGCGCTGGTGTGGATGGAACGGCTGGCGGCCTTCCGCCCGCATCTCACGGGTGCCGTCTGGCATGGCACGGCCACGCGGCTCTCGGATATCTACCTGCAGTTGTTCTGCGATGACTGCAAGTCTGCCGAAATTGCCTTGATCGACCACCATGTGGACTATGAGCCGCGCACGGTCACGGGCTTTCATGGCGAGAGCGTCGAGGCGCTGACGCTGGGCGCCATGTGCCCCGAGCTGCAGACCATGGTGGGCGTGCATCTGCTGGTCTACGACCTGGATGACCTGCGTGGCGCATTGCGTCCCGATTCCCGCGGGCGGCTGCCGCGCGGCGACATCGCAGCCGTGCGCCGGCTGGTGCAGGAGATGGCGGCATGAAGGACGCAATGGATACCACCGCCGCCGTCAGCGCTACGCGCAGGCGCTGGCTGTATGCCGGGGTTGCCGTGGCCGCCGCTGGTGGCGGTGCCACGCTGGCGTGGCGGCACCTGCAGCCAGAGGCGCTGGCGGCGGGGCCGGGGCCGGAGGCGAACCTGTGGAGCCAGTCCTTCGTCACCCCGGAGGGCGCACCCTTGGCGATGGCGGCTTTCAGGGGGCGTCCGCTGGTACTCAACTTCTGGGCGACATGGTGCCCGCCCTGCATCGAGGAACTGCCTTTGCTCAATCGCTTCTACGGCGAACGCAAGGCCCAGGGCTGGCAGGTGCTGGGGGTGGCGGTGGACCAGACGCCCGCTGTGCGTAAATTCCTGGAGAAACTGCCCCTGGAGTATCCCGTCGCCATTGCCACTTCGGGAGGGATGCAACTGGGCCGCGCGCTCGGGAACCTGCAGGGCGGGCTGCCCTTCACCGTCGTGCTGGGCGCGGATGGGCGCATCCGGCACCGTAAAATCGGTCAGGTCCGGGCGCAGGATCTGGCCCGCTGGGCCGATCCGGTTTGATCCAGATGCCTTGGCGGTGCAGATTTCCATTCCGACGTTGATGAAAAATGGGGTCCGATGGCAGAAATAGGGTGAAATTGGAGTACATTCGCGCCCTATTCCGTTTTTAGCCGTTGGAGACCCCATGGATTTGCGAAAACTCAAGACCCTGATTGACCTGGTTTCCGAGTCGAATGTGTCGGAGCTGGAAATCACCGAGGCAGAGGGCAAGGTACGCATCGTCAAGGGCGGCGGCGCGGTCGTGCAGCAGTTCGTCGCGGCGCCCATGCAGGCCCCGGTGGCCCAGGCGCCTGCTGCGGGCGCGGCCGTCCCCGAGCTGCCAGCCCCCCCCGCGCCTGCGGGCCATGTGATCAAGTCGCCCATGGTCGGCACGTTCTACCGGGCCGCCAGCCCCGGCGCCAAGCCCTTCGTGGATGTGGGCAGCCAGGTCAAGGAAGGCGATACCGTCTGCATCATCGAAGCCATGAAGATCCTCAACGAGATCGAGGCCGACAAGTCGGGTACGGTGACCCGCATCCTGGGCGAGAACGGCCAGGCGGTCGAGTACGGTCAGCCGCTGTTCGTCATCGAGTGATGCCGGGGCGCCGCCGCGGGCGGCCTGGCCGCTTCCTTCTTCTTTCGCGGAGGGTGCCGCGCCTGTTTCATGCGTCGCTGGTGATGCGATGCCTCATGGAAAACGGATATGTTTAAAAAAATCCTCGTTGCCAACCGCGGCGAAATTGCCTTGCGCATCCAGCGCGCATGCCGCGAGCTGGGCGTGAAGGCCGTGATGGTCTATTCCGAGGCCGACCGCGACGCCAAGTACGTCAAGCTGGCCGAAGAGGCGGTGTGCATCGGCCCGGCGCCCTCGCCGCTGTCGTACCTGAACATGCCGGCCATCATCTCGGCGGCCGAAGTCACCGACGCCGAGGCCATCCACCCGGGATACGGCTTCCTGGCAGAAAACGCCGACTTCGCCGAGCGTGTGGAAAAGAGCGGCTTCCAGTTCATCGGCCCCACGCCCGAGTCGATCCGCATCATGGGCGACAAGGTGTCGGCCAAGCAGGCCATGATCCGCGCTGGCGTGCCCTGCGTGCCCGGCTCCGAGGGCGAATTGCCCGACGACCCGGTGCAGATCCGCCGCATCGCGAAGGCCATCGGCTACCCGGTCATCATCAAGGCGGCGGGCGGCGGCGGCGGGCGCGGCATGCGCGTGGTGCATACCGAGGCGGCGCTGGTCAATGCGGTGCAGATGACCAAGGCCGAGGCCGGCGTGGCCTTCGGCAACCCGGCCGTCTACATGGAGAAGTACCTCCAGAACCCGCGTCACATCGAAATCCAGGTGATGGCCGACAAGTTCAAGAACGCCGTGTACCTGGGCGAGCGCGACTGCTCCATGCAGCGCCGCCACCAGAAGGTGATCGAGGAGGCGCCGGCCCCGGGCATCGCGCGCAAGCTGATCGAGCGCATCGGCGAGCGCTGCGTCGCGGCCTGCAAGAAGATCGGCTACCGGGGCGCGGGCACGTTCGAGTTCCTGTACGAGAACGGCGAGTTCTACTTCATCGAGATGAACACGCGCGTGCAGGTGGAGCACCCGGTGACCGAGCTGATCACCGGCGTGGACATCGTGAAGACGCAGATCATGGTGGCCGCTGGGGAGAAGCTGCCGTTCACCCAGCGCCAGATCGAGATCCGTGGCCATGCCATCGAGTGCCGGGTGAACGCCGAGGATCCGTACAAGTTCACCCCCTCGCCGGGCCGCATCACCATGTGGCACATGCCCGGCGGCCCCGGCGTGCGCGTGGACTCGCACGTCTACAACAATTACTTCGTGCCGCCCAACTACGACTCGATGATCGGCAAGATCATCGTGCATGGCGATACGCGCGAACAGGCGCTGGCGCGCATGCGCACGGCGCTGTCCGAGACCGTGGTCGAGGGCATCAGCACCAACGTGCCGCTGCACCAGGAACTGATGGTGGATGCCAATTTCACCGCTGGCGGCACCAACATCCATTACCTGGAAGAGTGGCTGTCGCAGCACAAGCGCTGATGGCCTTGCCGCCATTGCCCCGCTGGCCTGCGTGTTCGCGCGCAGGCCAGCTTTCCGTTTTTGCCAGGAGCCGTTGATGTTTGAGTTGAGCCTGCTGTGTCCCGAGGACAGGGTCGAAGACCTGAGCGACGCCCTGGACGCCCTGGATGCCCTGAGCGTGTCGGTGGAGGACGCCGATGCGCAGACCGAGGCCGAACAGGCCCTGTTCGGCGAGCCCGGCATGCCGCCGCCGCGCGAGGGCTGGCAGCGCAGCCGCATCGTGGCCTTGTTTACGGCCCGTGAAGGCGCCGAGGAGGCGCAGCGGCTCCTGGAGGCCCAGGAGTTCTTTGCCGGCTGCCAGGTGCTGGGCATCGTGCCGGTGGAGGACAAGGACTGGGTGCGCCTGACGCAGTCGCAGTTCACCCCGGTGGAGATCACGCCGGACTTCTGGATCGTGCCCACCTGGCACGACCTGCCCGCGCAGGCGCGCACCAGCATCCGCCTGGACCCGGGCCTGGCCTTCGGCACGGGCACGCACCCGACCACGCGCATGTGCCTGCGCTGGATCGCGCGCCAGGGCGGCGCGCAGGGCCTGGGGCGCGTGCTGGACTACGGTTGCGGCTCTGGCATCCTGGCCATTGGCGCCGCCAAGCACGGCGCCGTGGACATCGACGCCGTCGATATCGACCCGGCCGCCGTGGATTCGACGCGGCTCAACGCGCAGGCCAATGGCGTGCAACTGAACGCCGGGCTGCCCGAGCAGGCCCAGGGTCTGTACCAGACCGTGCTGGCCAATATCCTGGCCACCCCCTTGAAGGTGCTGGCGCCGCTGCTGTGCGCCCATGTGGCGCAGGGTGGCCACCTGGTGCTGGCCGGGATCCTGGAGCGGCAGGCCGAGGAACTGCAGCAGGCCTACGCGCCGTGGCTGCGGCTCGTGGTGTCCGACCGCGAGGATGGCTGGATCCTGATGACGGCGGTGCGCTAACCGTACGCGGGGTGGTTCCTACAATGCCGAGCCGATGAGCCAGATCACCTGCTGCCCTTCCTGCGGAACGAAGTTCAAGGTCGTCGCGGACCAGCTGCGCATTTCCGAGGGCTGGGTGCGGTGCGGCCAGTGCAAGGAAATATTCGACGCATCGGCCCACATGCAGGCCGTCGTCGCGGCACCGCTGCTGCCGGACTTCCCGCTCGAAGAAGGGGCAGTTGCGCATGCCGCGCCCGTGGTGCCTGCGCCCGCGCTGGAGCCCGTTGCGCCCCTGCTGGAGGTGCCCGGGCCGGTGGTGCCCGCCTTTCTCGCGGTGCCTGCGCTACCGCCCGTGGCCGTGGTGGAGCCCGCGGAGCCCATGCCGGCCGAGGCCGAGGCGGTTCCCGAGGAGGCCCCTGGGCTGGCGCCGGAAGTGGCGGAGGTGGCGGAGGTGGCGGAGGCGCCCGCCGAGGACGCGCTGGAATTCCCGGCGCTCCTGCCCGTGGATCCATGGGTGCAGGAGATACCGCAAGAAGCTTCCGCCGAGGTGCCCGGCGAACCGGCCGGCGATGCCGTGCCGGCCACTGCACCGCCGGCCGTGCCTGCGGCTGCTACCCCGCCTGCTCCGGTGCAGCCGCCCCCCTCCAGCGAGGAGGAAGACGTGGACGGAGACGCTACCCCCGAGCCCGGCTTCGTGCGCGCGGCGCGGCGCCAGGCGTTCTGGCACAGCGCGGGTGTGCGCTTCGTGCTGCTGCTGCTGTGCCTGGCGGCGCTGGCCGGGCTGGCCGCGCAAATGGCCGTGCACCAGCGCAATGCGCTGGCCGCCGCGCAGCCACAGCTGCGCCCGTGGCTGGAACAGGCGTGTGTCCGGCTCGGCTGCGCCATCGGCCCGGACCGGCGCATCGCAGCCGTGGCCATCGACAGCTCCGGTTTCGTCAAGGCCGGGCGCGGCGACTCCTACCAATTGACGCTGGCGATCAAGAACCTCTCCGGCGCGGCCGTGGCGATGCCCGCCGTCGAGCTGACCCTGACCGATGCGCAGGACCAGGCCGTGCTGCGCCGCGTGCTGCTGCCCGCCGAGCTGGAAGCGCCCGTGGAGCTGGCCGCGCATGGCGAATGGAGTGGCCAGACCATGGTGGTGCTGGCCGGGCCCGCGCTGCGCTTGTCGGGCTACCGCGTGCTGGCCTTCTATCCCTGATTTTTTATTTGACTGGACACACAAGAAATGGCTGCGTTGATTTGCGGATCCCTGGCGTTCGACACCATCATGACCTTCGAGGGGCGCTTCGCCGAGCAGATACTGCCCGACCAGCTGCACATCCTGAACGTCTCGTTCCTGGTGCCGCAGCTGCGCCGCGATTTTGGCGGGTGCGCCGGCAACATCGCCTACAGCCTCAAGCTGCTGGGCGGCGAACCGCTGCCCATGGCCATGCTGGGCAACGATGGCGGCGGCTACCTGGAGCGCCTGCAAGGCCTGGGCATCAGCACCCGCCACGTCGGGCTGGCGCAGGACAGCTATACCGCCCAGGCCATGATCATGACGGACCGTGACAACAACCAGATCACGGCCTTCCACCCCGGCGCGATGATGCAGGCGCACAGCCAGCGCATCGACGCCGGCACGGGCGCGCGCCTGGCCATCATCGCCCCCGATGGGCGCGACGCCATGCTGGAGCACGCCGCGCAGTGCCATGCCGCCGGCATTCCCTTCGTCTTTGACCCGGGGCAGGGCCTGCCCATGTTCAACGGTGACGAGCTGGCGGCTTTCGTGGCCCAGGCCAGCTGGATCACCGTCAACGACTACGAAGGCAAGATGCTGTGCGAACGCACCGGCTGGAGCCTGGAAACCCTGTCGCGCAAGGTGCGCGGCCTGGTCGTGACCCTGGGCGGCGAGGGCTGCGAGGTCTGGACGGACGGTGCCAATATCCTGGTGCCCCCTGTGCCGCCCGCTGCCGTGGTGGACCCCACGGGGTGCGGCGACGCATGGCGCGGCGCGTTGCTCTACGGCCTGGAGCAGGGCTGGCCGCTGGAGCGGTGCGCGCAACTGGGCAACCGCGTGGGGGCGCTCAAGATCGCGCAGCGCGGGCCGCAGAACTACCAGCTGGACTTCGATCCCCGGTGAGCTTCCGCCTCCTGGGGCGTAGCCCGGATGGGAAATATGGGTCAAATAGACCTCCAGCGCCCATCCAGAAAGCGCGAGAAGCTATCAAAATAGGAGCTTTCATCCTGCCGCTTCGCCATCCAACCCTCAGCCAGCGCCGCCGATCCGACGCCAGCCAGAGGAGGGGCTTTCATGTCCCTCGCCCTGCGCTGGCGGTTTCGTGTTCGAGCGCTACGACCGGGGTTGCTGAGTTTCTGCGCTGCAAACTTTGAAGAGAAGGAAGTCCATTGAACCGCTACATTCATTTGCCCAAACGCTCTCATTCCGTGGTTTGCCACATGGCCGCCAAGGTGCTGGGCATGGCGGCGCTGGTGCTCGGCGCCTTGCCCGCCCATGCCGACATCCTGTGGCTGCAGCGCGAGGGCGACCAGTTGCAGGCGCGGATCGGCGAGCTGTCCGTGCCTGGGGCCTTGCCGGCGCTGCGCGATGCCCAGCCCGTCCTGCCGGGTGGGCGCGTGGCGCCCATGGCCACGGCGGCGGACCACTACAGCTTTGCGCCTGGCGAGGGCGATGCACGTTTCACCGCACTGCGCGTGGGCGGCAATGGCGTGCTGACCTACTTCCAGGCGCGGCATGGCCGGCAGGAAACAAAAGCCGCCAATGACCTGGAGCTGGTGCCCGCCGAGCCGGGCGGCAATACCTTCCGCCTGTTCTTCAAGGGCCGGCCCGCCCATGCCAGCCGCGTGAACGTGGACACCGCCGCGGGCTGGCGCAAGTCGCTCACGCCCAATGCCGATGGCAGCGTCACGCTGGATACGCCGATCCCGGGCCTCTACGTGCTGGAGGTCAGTGCCAAGCTGAACGATGCCAACGTCACCATCGATGGCAAGAAGTACGAGGACGTGCGCTACACGGCGACGCTGAGTTTCGAAGTGAAGCCGTGACGGCGGGGCAATAAAGAGCCGGCCACCGCGTGTGGCCGCTGCCCCCAAGGGGGCGTTATTGCCTTGGGGCGGCCCGGCGGCAATAAAAAATGTCCGCTGTCAAGCCCCTAGTGCGGACATGCAGCGGTGCGAAAGGTCTTACGGGGCAATGGGTTAGGCCAGATTCGGCCTTCCGCGTGCACTCGCCGATTTTCGCGCTAGGTGCCGCATAGGCGCTTCGCGGTGGCGAGCGCAGGGGCATCGCAGCGGGCAAGGTCGCATTGCGATCATAGCCTCGGCTTGTCGTTGCCCACCTCCCAAAGCGAAGCGCAGCCCGTGGGCTGCGCTTTCGTTGGTTGCACGACGACAAGGGTATCCGCGTTGTCAGGGCTGTTTAGGTTTCGGTGGTGTGGCCCTGGCCATCGCTCCTTTCTTGAATCCCCGATCCCCCGCCATGAACGCTTCCAGCATGTGCGGGATCAGCGTCGCCGCATCTACGGCCTCGCCATACGCTTGTGCGTGGAGCGCCGCGTACTGGTCGAGGTCGGCTTTCAAGCTGACCGGGCATGCAAAGGTCAGCTTGGTGGATTCAAGTTTCGGCAGCGGACCGAGACGGAGTTTTTTCGTTGTACTCATCGCGTAGTTCCCCTCTGATAGAACAAGGGCTGGTAAGGACGGAGCTGCAAATCGCGATTGGCGACGATTCGCACCGGCAACCCCGGCCGCGCCGTCAGCGTCGGCTGGACGTTCATGTTGCGCCGGGTCATCTCCTGCCCGACCTGATTGATGCTGTCCTGCGCGCTCTCGCGCCCGGCAATCACGATGCGGTTGCCGTCCTGCCGGTTCTCCGGCGCTGCCAGCTCGGCCCCAACGCCGAGCAGCGTGGTCAACGCTGCCCCGGCCAGGGTGCGGCCCCAGTGCCGGTCAATCTCGTCTTCCACGCCGGCATAGCCTGCCGGATCGGTGCCCACGAGGTTGTCCAACGTCAGCGAGGACGTATCTGGCAGGATGATCCGGTTCCACACCATCTGCACACGGCTCTGGCCGTAGCTCACCTGGCTGTTGTAGCGGCCCAGGATGCGCGAGCCCTGCGGGATCAGCAGGAACTTGCCCGTGGCCGTGTCATAGACCGGCTCCGTCACGGTGGCTATCACGTCGCCCGGCAAGTCCGACTTGATGCCCGTGACCAGCGCCGCCGCGATCACCGTCCCGGCCATGACCTGATACGGTGAGCCCGGCATTTGCAGATGGCCGGAATTGCGGGTTTCCGTAGAACCGCTTTGCAGGAAGGCTTCTTTCTGCTCCTGCCGGTTCTGCACGGCGGTGGGATCGGATGGCAGGGCTGCGGTCGAAGCCGGACCAGCCGCCAGCGGGTCAAAGGCCGCCATGGCGCTGGGAGCACCGGGCGCCGCTTGCGCGACAGCGCCAGCGGCTTGTCCCGGCTTGCCCGAGCGGAAGAACACCGACGAAGCCGCAGCTGCTTCCGCCTCCTTGCGCAAGGCATCCTCGGGATCATGGCCCGGCGGCGCATAGGTGGGCTCCATCGGCTGCTGCGAAGCCACGATGGCCGGGCCGAGATCGCCCGGCAGTGGTGGCCCCAGCTCCGGTACCTTCGGCAGCTTGGAGTAATCCGAAGGCAAGCCGTCCAGCCCTTCGGACTTCGAGACGCGATCCACGTTGTAAAGCTCGTTTTGCTCGCCCGCACCACGCCGGTGCGGTTGCAGCGACCAGATCGTGGCGCCGAGCACGGCGACCGACAGTCCGCCAGTGAGGATGGCCAAGGTGCGCCGATTCAGGCGCGTGACCGGGCGCGGCTGCGCGCGCAGCGCCACCGCCTCGGGTGCCACCTTGCCCGCCTGCGGTGCAAGGTCAGGAGAATCGTCCTGGTTCATGGTCAGTTCCTCCGCGTTCCATCCGTGCGCTCAATCCGCACCACGTCACCCTTGTCACCGCCCAGCCGCAGCTCTGCGGCGCCGAACAGGCGATCCACGATGTAGTACGGCGAACGAAAGCGGTAGTTCACCAGTTGCCCATCGCCCTGCGCGCCGATCACGAACAGCGGCGGCAGCTCGCCCTGTGCAATGCCGGGCGGGAACTGGATATAGACCTTCTCGCCGTCGTCAAAGGCGCGCAGCGGCTTCCACGGCGGATTGCTACCGCTGACCGCGTAGCGGAAACGGATCTTCTCCAACGACAAGCCGCTATCGACCGGCGCGGCGGCGCTGGCCGCCTGCGCCTGGCGCTGCAAGGCCAGCATCTTGTCTTTGGGGTACTCCCAGGACACCGAGGCCATCCATGTCTTCTCGGTCGAGGTCAGCTCCAGCAGGTAGGTGCGCCGGCTGGTCGTGATGACCAGATTCGTCTTCAACCCCGAGCGGATCGGCTTGACCATCACATTCACTCGCAAGTCCGCACCGGAACCGCTGGACGTGTCGCCCACGATCCAGCGCACGGTATCGCCAGCGGCGACCGTCACCAGTTCTTCGCCGGGTTGCAAGGCAACGACTGTCACGCGGCCCACGGCTGCATAGACCTGGTACAGCGCACCGTCGGTGAAGGGCCACACCTGGATCGCGTTCACATAGCCCTCGCGTGTGGGGGCGATGCGTGCCTCGGCATTGGCACGCGAGACGCGCACTTTCTCGTCCGCAGGCTCTTGCGCAAGTTTGGCGTCCCCCGCGCTGGGCAACGGCATCAGTTGCCCAGGTAAGGCCAGCGGCTCAGGCACGCCGACCACTTCCACGGGCTTCGGCGTCTCAGGCAACGCTTGCGCCTGCACCGGCTCATCGAGCGAGATCGACGGCGGCGGTTTGCCCTGCGTGGCGCAGCCCGTGAACAGGACAGTGGATGCCAGCAGGATCACCGGCAAGGCGGATTTACAGAAATGTGCATTCATGGTTTTGCTCCTTCATTCGCTTCCAGTTCACGGCTCCACGACAGGCCGTTGACATAAATACCCAGCGGGTTCTTGCGCACACGCTGCTCGGTGCGCGGCGTCTGTAGTACGGTGGACACCACCGCGTTCCAGCGCTCGGTGCGGTCCAGTGCCCCGTTGACGAAGCGCGTTTCCGTCCAGCGCACGTTGAAGGACGCATCGCTGGCACGGGTGACGCTGCTGATCTGCACCGTCACCGACTCCTTGCCGATACGGCCAAAGGGGTCGTTCACGCGGGCGTACTCGTTCAACACCACGGCGCCCTTGTCGGTGGTGTAGTCATAGGCATCCAGCCAGTTCTGCCGCACCACGATGGGGTCGATGGACAAGCCACGCACCAGGCCGATGAAGCGGCCCATGTGGTGCGCCACCTGGGCATCGCTGGGCTTGTAGGGCGTGGCGGCTTCGCCAACGGCGCGCACTTGGCCGGCGTTGTCCACCTCGATCACGTAGGGCGTCACGATGGACTGCGCCGAGCGCCAGACCAGGCCACCCGCCATCAGCACGGCGAGCGTGAGGCAACCGAAGGCCATGAAGCGCCAGTTCTTCGCCTGCACACGGACCGAGCCAATGCGCTCGTCCCACACCTGTGCGGCGGATTGGTACGGGGTGGCAGGCTGCGGCGTATCGCCATAGCGCACCTGCGGTCGTTTGAATCGCATGGGAGTTCTCCTTATGAAGCGGAATCACGAAGGCTTGGGCCTTGACTGGAGCTGCCACCGTCGCCGCCGCGCAGCGTGTGGGCGGCAGTGGTCGCGGCGTGACTGAGTTGCTGCCTGCGATGCAGGCGCTTGGCCCAGGCGGGCTGTTCGGTGGGTGGTGATGAGGCGGCGGCATCGCCGGCGCCACCCGATGCACCTCCAGTCGCTCCAGAACTGGAGTCACCGCCTTCCCGGAATGCGGCTGCGGCGCGCTTTGTCATCGAGCGCGCGCCATCGGCCACCTTCTGCCCAGCAGCCTGCGCGCCAGTCTTGGCGACATTGCCTACGCCAGCGGCAGCGCCCTTGAAGCCGCCACCGGCCGAAGCGGAGCCCGCCTGGAACGCCGACCTGGCGCTGCTGGCAGTCGATGCCATCGAGCGGGCTCCGTCTCCGGCCATCTTGGCGGCTGCGGGTGCCATGCGTGCCCCAGCCGCCACAGCGCTGCCGACGCCCGTGGCTGCCGCGCCGACCGCCACGGCGGTTCCGGCCGCGCCGATGGCCGCACCCGCCATCGCGCCCGCGCCAAGCTGTGGCCCGCCGGACACCAGCCCCGCTGCAATGCCCGGCCCGAAGATGCCCAGCGCCAGCATGGACAGCGAGGCCAGCATGATGACCAGTGCCCGGTCAATCGAGGGCTCCGAGCCAGCCGGTATGTTGAACTCGGAGAACAATCCCGAGCCGATACCCACGATGACGGCCAGCACCAGCACCTTGATGCCCGAGGACACCACGTTGCCCAGCACCTTCTCCGCCAGGAACGCCGTCTTGTTCCAGAGTGCGAACGGCACCAGCACAAAGCCCGCGAGCGTGGTCAGTTTGAATTCGATCAGCGTGACGAAGAGCTGCACCGCCAGCACGAAGAAGCTGATGATGACCACCAGCCAGGCGAAGAACAGCACGACGATGGGCATGATGTTGATGAACACCTCCGGGAAGCCCGCCATCTGCTTGATCTGATCCAGGATGGGCGCCCCCGCATCGATGCCCACCTTGGCAAGCCGCCCCGGCTGCAGGAAGTTGCCCATGCTCAAGGTCGAGCCGCTGGCGGTCAGGCCCAGACCCGCGAACGAGCGGAACACCACGCTGGCCAGCATGTTGAAGTTGCCGATGATGTAGGCGAAGGCGCCCACGTACAGCACCTTGCGGATCAGCTTGGCGATCACGTCTTCGCCCTGGCCGGTGGCGTGGCTCATCGCCCAGAACAGCCCGGCGAGCGTCATGTCGATGACGATCAGCGTAGCCGTGAGGAATGCGACCTCACCGTGCAGCAGCCCGAATCCTGAGTCGATGTAGCGCGAGAAAACATTGAGGAAGCGGTCGATGACCGAAACGTCGTTCATGGCAAGTCCTCCTGCCCAGACGAGGCCACCGCCTCGCCGTCTTTGGCGCGTTCATCGAAGCTGGGCGGAATCGGCGGCAGGTCGGCCAGCGTCTGGTACTCGCTGGGGCCGGCCTTGCCGGAGAGAAAACGGCGCAGGTCGGCCTGAGCCACCTGTGTGCACAACGCACCATCGTGCTGGCCCGCGCGGCATTGCTCCTTGAGCAAATGCAGCCGCGCAGGATGGGCCGAAAGCGCATCGACCGAAGGCGCTTGCTGCTGGCCGCAAGCAAGGAGCACACAGGCCAGCAGACAGACGAAAAGGACAGGCACGAGGTTCATGACAGCACCCGTCAACGGCTGTAGAAATCGACGGCCTGCGGCGTGTACGGCGTGCCTTCGCCCAGGAAGCGCCGGTTCACCTCGCGGCCGCGTTCGACGGCGGCGGCCTGCCGCGCCAGCTCCAGCGATGCCGCCCGATCCTGTGTGATCTGCAGCCGCTGGGTCTGGATGGACTGCTTGGCCTGCAGGGCCAGCAACTGGTTCATGGCCTGCATGGCCTGCAGCGCACCCTCGGCCGACTGGCTCTTGCCCACGAGGTCAGCGAGAACGCCTTCGTCATCGCTCAGGTTCTGCGAGGCCTGCGCCTGCATCTGCATGGTGGTCTGTAGGCCGTTCAGTGCGTTCTTCCAGCGCTCCTGCGTATCGCGGTACATCTGATCGCCGCTCACCGTGGCGGCGTACTGTTCGGGATACAGCCGCTGGAAATCCTGATCCATGCGCGCCACGTCGTAGGCCATGCCTTTGGCCTGAACGATCAGCCGCTGCGTGGTCGCCAAATTGCTGCGCAGCCGGCTCACCACGTTGAATGGCAGGCTGGCCAGGTTGCGGGCTTGGTTCGTCAGCATCTGCGCCTCGTTCTGGAGCTGCTGGATCTGGTTGTTGATCTGCTCAAGCGTGCGGATCGCGGTCAACGTGTTCTGCACGAGGTTCGTGGGGTCGATCACGACCCATTGCGCATGGGCGGTGGCGGTGCAAAGCATGGCCGCGACGGCGGCGGCGAGAAAACGCTTTTTCACGATGGGTTCTCCTGTGGGTGGTCAGTGGTGCGAGCGGAAAACTGAGAGGTCGGTGGCGCAAGGCCGGGGAACGAAGGCAGCAAGTCGGCCGCCCAATCGAGGCCGCGATGGCGCAGCCAGGCACCCGCGAAGCCGGGCACACCTGCATCCAGCAGCACACGATCGATGTCGCGCTGGTCCTGCGGCGAGGACGCGCCGGCATACGCCAGCGTTGCCGGCCCCAGGTCGAGGTCGAACAGACGGTTGCCGAGACGGGATTGGTAGTAGTAGTCGCGCTTCGGCACTGCCGTGGCGACGATCTCGATCTGCCGGTTGTTGAGGCCGAAGCCCTGATAGATCGTCTTGATCTGCGGCTCGGTCGCCTGCGGATTGGGGAGGAAGATGCGACTGGCGCAGCTTTCGATGATCGCGGGTGCGATGCTCGAATCCTTGATGTCCGCGAGCGACTGGGTTGCGAAGATCACCGAGACGTTCTTCTTGCGCAGCGTCTTGAGCCACTGGCGGATGCGGGCCGCGAACACCGGGTCATCCAAGAACAGCCACGCTTCATCGAGGATCAGCAGCGTGGGGGCACCGTCAAAGCGTTCATCGAAGCGCGCAAAGAGGTAGTGCAACACCGCCATGACGGCGGCCTTGCTGTGCATCAGTTCCTCCATCTCGAAGCACTGAACCGCTCCTGAACCCAAGCGATCCGAATCTGCGTCCAGCAGCTTGCCGTGGGCACCGCCCAGCACATAGGGCGCGAGCGCCTGGCGCAGCGCGTTCGATTGCAACAACACGGACAGGCCCGTCATCGTGCGCTGCTCCACGGGCGCACCGGCAAGACTGCCGAGCGCCGACCAGATCGCGGCCTTCTCATCAGGGCCGACCGCCACCCCTTCGTGCAGCAAGCGGCCCTCGATCCATTCGGCGGCCCAGGTGCGGTAGCCCTCGTGGTCGATGCGCGCGAGCGGCTGGAAAGCAATCTCGCCATCCGTGCCGAGGTCGTAGTGCTCGCCGCCCAGGCCCAGAATGGTGGCGCGCATCGAGCGCCCCATGTCGAAGGCAAAGATGCGCGAGCCGGGGTAGCGGCGGAACTGCATCGCCAGCGTGGCGAGCAAGACCGACTTGCCCATGCCGGTCGGGCCGGCCACCAGCGTGTGGCCCACGTCGCCGATGTGCGTCACCAGCCGAAACGGCGTCGCGCCCTCGGTGCGGGTGACGATCAGTGGCGGGCCGTCCAGATGCGCGTTCTTCTCTGGCCCAGCCCACACGGCCGACACCGGCATCAGGTGCGCCAGGTTCAGTGTCGAGACGATGGGCTGGCGCACATTGGCGTAGGCGTTGCCGGGGAGTGAGGACAGCCAGGCATCCACGGCGTTGAGCGTTTCGGGGATGGTGACGAAGCCCCGGCCCTGGATGACGCGCTCCACCATGCGCAGCTTCTCGTCGGCCGCGCCGGCATCCGCATCCATGACGGTGACGGTCGCCGTCAGGTAGCCGAAGGCCACTTGATCGCTGCCCAGCTCCTGCAGAGCCGCATCCGCATCGGCCGATTTGTTGCTGGCGTCGGTATCGACCAGCGGGGATTCCTGCTGGAAGATGGTTTCGCGCAGTAGCGCGATGACGTTCTTGCGCTTGGCGAACCACTGGCGGCGCAAGCGCCCCAATTCCCGTTCCGCCTCGGATTTGTCCAGGCAGAGAAACCGCGTACTCCAGCGATACGCAAATCCCAGGCGGTTGAGATCGTCCAGAATCCCCGGCCAGGTCGAGGTCGGAAAACCCCGCACCGTCGTCACGCGCAGGTGCTGGTCGCCCAGCATCGGCGCCAGCCCACCAATGAGAGCGGAGTCCGTCAACAGCGCATCAAGGTGGAATGGCACTTCCGGCACAGCCACGCGGTAACGCCGTGTGGAAATGGTCGAATGCAGATAGGTCAGCGTCTGGCTGTCATCCAGCCACGCGATCTCCGGCATCACGCCGTCAAGCAAATCGAAGATGCGATCCGTTTCCGCCACAAAGGCCGAGAGGCGTTCGCGCCAGTCCACGCCTTCGGTAGGCCGGTTCTCGTACAGCATGCCCGCTGCGCGGGCACGGGATTCCTCGGGCGGCAGGTACACCAGCGTCAGGTGGTAGCCACTCTCGAAGTGATGACCCGAGTCCTCGAAGGATGCGCGGCGTTCCTCGTCCACCAGCCACGACAACGGCTCGGGAAACTCCGAGTGCGGATAGTCGGCAGCGGCCCGGCGCTCAGCCTCCACAAACAAGGCCCAACCCGATCCCAGGCGGCGCAACGCGTTGTTCAAGCGCGCCGATGTGGCGATCAGTTCGCCTTGCGTCGCGCTGTCGAGGTCAGGCCCCCGAAAGCGAGCCGTGCGCTGGAAGGAGCCATCCTTGTTCAGCACGACACCCGGCGCGACCAGTCCGGCCCAGGGCAGCCAGTCGGCCAGCAAGGCCGGACGCTGGCGGTATTCGGCAAGGTTCAGCATGGTGGCATCTCCCTACACGTCCAGCAGCGGCCGGTGCTTGATGTGGCGAGCAAAGACCCGCATGAACTGCGGATCGACGCGCGCGCCCCACACCGCCAGCGAATGGCCGACGATCCAGAGCACCACGCCCGGAATCCACAGTTGCAGGCCCAGCCCGACAGCGGCGGCCAGCGTGCCGTTGGCGATCGCCACGGTGCGCGGCGCACCGCCCATCAGAATCGGCTCGGTGAGCGAGCGGTGCAGGGGCACCTCGAACCCGGCCGCGAAGGTGTCTGGGGCGTTCATACGACGGCCCCACCCGAAAAGCTGAAGAACGACAGGAAGAAGCTCGAAGCCGCGAACGCGATCGACAGGCCGAACACGATCTGGATCAGCTTGCGGAAACCGCCCGACGTGTCGCCGAAGGCCAGCGCGAGACCCGTGGCAATGATGATGATGACCGCGACGATGCGCGCCACCGGCCCTTGAATCGACTCCAAGATCGACTGCAAGGGGCCTTCCCACGGCATCGAGGAACCGGCCGCCTGCGCGGTGCCGGCCAGGAACAGCAGCAGCGCGGCCAGCAGCAGCCCTTGCGCCGCAGGGCGCGCCAGGCTGCGCAGCCGTGCGAGGTGCAAAGCCGGATTTGTAGAAAAACGGAAAGCAGGAACGATCATCTGCGTCATGGCAGTTCTCCAGGTTGGTCAGGGGACGGGAAAGTCGCCGCAGCGGGTGCGGCATCGGGGATCGGCGGCAACTCGGGGAACGGCGTTTCCCGCGCCCCCAAGGCATCCACCAGTCGGTAGCCCACGCCGTCGAAGCCGACGACACGGGCGATGCTCTCGATGCGGCGCTTGCGCCCGCGCCCGGCGATGTGGATCACCACGTTGACCGCCTCGGCGATCAGCGCACGGGGCGGGTTCACCGCCACTTCGAGAATCAATTGCTCCAGGCGCAGCAATGCGCCGATGGCGGAACCCGCATGGATCGTGGCGATACCACCCGGATGGCCCGTGCCCCAGACCTTGATGAGATCCAGCGCCTCGGCGCCGCGCACTTCACCCACGACGACGCGGTCCGGCCGCAGCCGCATGGACGAGCGCACCAGCTCCTGCATGGACACCACGCCTCGGCGCGTGCGCAGTGGCACGTGGTCACGGGCCGCGCATTGCAGCTCCACCGTGTCTTCGAGCACCAGCACGCGGTCGCCCGTGGCAGCGATCTCGGCCAGCAGCGCATTGGCCAGCGTGGTCTTGCCGCTGCTCGTGGCTCCCGCGATCAGGAGGTTCTGCCGCTCGTGCACCGCACGGATGAGATAGTCCGCCTGGGCGCGGGTCATCATCCCGTCGGTGACGTAGCGCTCCAGCGGGATCACGCCAATGGCGCGCTTGCGCAGTGCGAAGGCCGGCCCTGGCGCTGCGGGCGGCAAGATGCCCTCGAAGCGTTCGCCGGTTTCGGGTAGCTCCGCCGACAACAGCGGCTGGCCGCGATGCACCTCCGCGCCGACGTGGGCGGCCACCAGCCGGATGATGCGTTCGCCGTCCGCTTCGGACAGCTCCACACCCATCGGTGCGCGCCCACTGGAAAGCCGATCCACCCAAAGGGTGCGATCCGGGTTGAGCATGATTTCCACTACGTCGGGGTCTTCGAGCGCGGCGGCGATCAGTGGCCCCATGGCTGTGCGCAGCATCTGGATGCGCCGGTCCAGTGAGGTGGCGGCCGATGAACGGGGTTCTGGCGGGAGTTGGGGAACGGCGCTCATGAGGCACGCTCCTGCGCTCCAACCGTGGCCGCTACGTCGTCCATTCGCACTGGATCAGGATGCAGTTCCTCCACCACGTCCCGCACCAGGCTGCGCCCGCGCAACAGATGGCGACCCAATTGTTCGATGAACTGCTCGAAGCGGGCCTTTCCCTGGGCGCGTGCTGCGTCCTGGTGCGCCTCGGGAACGGGCGTGCTCACCGTGAGGAAATAGCGGATAAACAGCGCCAGTGTTTCGATCTGGATGTTCTGGTCGCGCTCCAGCCGTTCGGCGTGGCGCGACAGGCGATCTAGTCGCTTAGCAATCGCCGCCTCGCGCTGGTCAGCGGCATCCGGCGACAGCCAGGATGCCAAAGCGGCAGCGACGATGGATGACTTGGACACGCCTTTCTTGGCGGCCAGCTCATCGAGCCGTTTGCTGTGCTCTGGCTGGATGAATACATTGAGGCGGTGCTGGGTCATAGGTCGATTCCGTCGTTGGGGTCGAGAGATGCCAGCCGAGCCGTGCGCTGCAGCGCCGGGTCAAGCTGGCGCGGGAGGGGAAGCGGCGCGTCGTCGTCATCGAGCAGCGCGAGGTCGTTGGCTGCGGATGCCTGTTCGAGTTGGTACTCGGAGACTTCGGAAAGCTCGGGCTGGCGGCGCGGGCCGCCGTCATCGGCTGCAGTTGCGAAGCCTTCGGCGGCACCAGTGACAGAGGCGATCGGCACAGCGGGAATCGCCAGTGCACCCCAGTCGTCGGCACGCGAGGGAGGCACGTCGGCATAGCGTCCAGCAACAAGCACCGGCGGCGGCAGCACCCGGGGCTTGAAATTGCTGTCCGCGTAGTAGCGCAGCTTCTTGGCCTTGATCGGCGCCAAGCTGGAGATCATCACCACGGCTTCGTCGGGCGGAAGCTGCATGACTTCGCCGGGTGTGAGCAGCGGGCGGGCCGTCTCCTGCCGCGACACCATCAGATGGCCCAACCACGGAGCGAGCCGGTGGCCCGCGTAATTGCGCTGAGATTTGAGCTCGGTGGCCGTGCCCAGGGTTTCGGAGATGCGCTTGGCCGTGCGTTCGTCGTTGGTGGCGAAGGTCACGCGCACATGGCAGTTGTCCAGAATCGAATGATTCTGGCCGTAGGCTTTGTCGATCTGGTTGAGCGACTGCGCGATGAGGAAGCTGCGGATGCCGTAACCGGCCATGAAGGCCAGCGCTGTCTCGAAGAAGTCCAGCCGTCCCAGCGCCGGGAACTCGTCGAGCATCAGCAGCAGCTTGTGACGGCGGGCGATGCCGTCGCTGCCATCGAGCGATTCGGTCAGTCGCCGCCCGATCTGGTTGAGGATCAACCGGATCAGCGGCTTGGTCCGGCTGATGTCTGATGGCGGTACCACGAGGTACAGCGATATCGGGTGTTCTGCGGAAATGAGATCGGCGATGCGCCAGTCACAGCGCGAAGTGACTTCGGCCACCGTGGGGTCGCGGTACAGGCCGAGGAACGACATGGCCGTAGACAGGACGCCCGAGCGCTCGTTGTCCGACTTGTTGAGCACTTCCCGCGCTGCCGACGCCACCACCGGATGTGGCCCATGGCCTAAATGTGGCGTGGTCATCATCCGGTGCAAGGTCAGCTCAAACGGACAGGCTGGATCGGACAGGAAGTTCGCCACGCCGCGCAGCGTCTTGTCTTCGCCGGCATACAGCACATGCAGGATGGCGCCCACCAGCAGCGCGTGCGAAGTCTTCTCCCAATGGTTGCGCTTCTCCAGCGCGCCTTCGGGATCGACCAGGATGTCCGCGATGTTCTGTACGTCCCGCACTTCATGCGCGCCGCGCCGTACTTCCAGCAGCGGGTTGTAGGCCGCCGACTTCGCATCGGTGGGGTTAAACAGCAGGCAATGCGAGAAGCGCGAGCGCCAGCCAGCCGTGATGCTCCAGTTCTCGCCCTTGATGTCGTGGATGACGGCGGAAGCGGGCCAAGACAGCAGCGTCGGAACCACCAGACCCACACCCTTGCCCGAGCGTGTGGGCGCGAAGGCCAGCACGTGCTCCGGCCCTTCGTGGCGCAGGTACTGCTGGCGGTGCAGGCCCAAGAACACCCCGGCGGGCTGGTCAAGGCTCGCCTTGCGAACGTCCTCTGCATTGGCCCAGCGTGCCGAACCGTAGGTCGTGACCAGGCGCGATTGCCGCGAACGCCAGATCGACATGCCGATGGCGACCACCACCGCGAATAGGCCACTGCCTGCTGCAATGGCGCCACCCATGTCAAAGACGTGGGGCGCATAGGCATCGAAGAAGAACCACCACTCGAACAGCCGCCAGGGGTGGTAGACCGGCGTGCCGAGAAAATCGAACCATGGAGCGCCCAGGCGTAGCTGGAAGCCCAGGGCCGCTGCCGTCCATTGCGTGGCGCTCCATACGCCAGCGATCACGATGCCGAAGACCACGGCGATCTGACCGAACAGCACGTTCGTCCCTTGCATTCCAAGCCTCCGATTACGGCACAAAGACTTGCCGCAGGCATCAGGATCAGGGCGTCGGCACGAGTCAGTCAAAGACCGTTATCGGAATGTAGATGTCGCAAAAAGCATCGTTTCAGGCAGGAGGGAACGCAGTATTAAAGCTGCAAGCGAAGGCGCATTGCGGCGTATCAGACAAGAAAAGAGAACTGCGTTGCAAGCAGCAGACAGTCAGAATTTGGGCGGTTCTTTGGATTGTGTGTTTGGCACCTTGCCGTCGCCGACGAAGCGCGGGCGAGTGGCTTCGGCCGCGCGATTGCACAACGCGTCACCCAGCTTGGTCCGATCCAGCTTGCACTGCTAACGCAGTTTCTTGAGGCGCTCGGGATTAGCCGCAAGGGATTCCAACTGTCTCAGTGGAATTGGATGACTCACCGCAGGTACCGAGCAGCATTGCCAGCGATGACAGTGCGACGGCCTTCAATGGGCTCTTAGCTTGATTCCTCCAAGGGTTGATGCACCAGGCGAAGGCAGGAGCTAAGCATTTCCCTGCCCCAGCAATTCCAGCCGCTCGATAAAGCAGGCCAGCGCCTGAGACGGTTCCGCATCCCGGCGCAGCAGATAGGTCGTCAGCATGGGCGGCCGACTAGCGAGCGAACGCCCCACAACGCCGGGCTCGCGGCTGGATGCGATATGCGCGGCGCCTGCGAGCCCGAGCGCCAAGCCAGCCGACACCAGCGTCATCATCACGTCGAACGTGGCGACGTGCTGCACGATCAAGGGCTCTCTGTCCTGCTTGCGCAGGATGCGGTCGATTTGGCGAGCATGGCCTTCGCAGACCGCCGGATCGCCCAGCACCAGGGGATAGCGCAACACCTCTTCCAGCGGAATGCGTTTGTGGGCCAGCACGGGATGGCGCGCGGGCACGGCCACCATCAACTCGTCTTCCCAGGCCGGCTCGACGATGATGCCGTCGCCCACTTCGTCAGCCATGGAGAAGCCCGCGTCGTACAGGTCATCGTGCAAGCCCTTGATCTGCTGGGCCAGCGGCACTTCGAGAAGGCGGATCTCGATCTCCGGGTCTTCCTCGCGGAAGCGCGCCAGCAGCGCCGGCAGGCGCGAAGGCGTGATGCCATCGGACAAAGCGATGCGCAGCTGGCCGTGAAACCCATTGGCGGCCGCCTTTACGCTTTCACGTACTTGCTCCAAGGCCATGAACACGCGTGACGCGCTCTCCACCAGCAACTGTCCTGCAAGCGTGAGCCGCGTGCTGCGGCTGGTGCGGATGAATAACTGCATGCCCAGGTCTTCTTCCAACTCCTTGATGGCGCGGGACAGCGGAGATTGCTCCATATGCAGCTTTTCAGCCGCACGGGCGAAATGCAATTCCTCGGCAACTGCCAAGAAGCAGCGAAGATGGCGAAGTTCCATACGATCAATTTCTCCACTTTTTACCTGATCTTTCAATTGGGAATTGATCAAACATCCGTTGCTATCTTTCTCATTAACAGAAAAGGCCCCTCTGGCCCTTCTCCCTCGCTTTGAAGCCGCCATCCCCTGGTTAGATAGAACCGCGTGGCGCTCTCGTTGGCCCGTAGACACTTGAGGGTAGGTGTGTGATGTCCGAAGTAAGGAGCGCACGCTGCCAGCAAAGCACTGCCCACGCCCCGCCGCTGGGCAGATGGGTGAACAAATAGGTTGTGTAAGAACCCATCCGGCTCCCAGATAGAGGCAAATCCGAGAGGGACCGCATTTACCTCTACATTGCTTGCAAAAGCCACCAGCACCAACTCACCCGCCGTAGTGACGTCGAAGTCAACCTCTTGATGCCGTCCGGCGGACACCCAAGGGAACGCAGCATCGCGAGATTCCACAAACAACTTCCGCAGCGCTTGCAAATCGACTGCTTGATGTTCGCGTATGACATAGCGGCCGGTCATGGCCGGTACCCCAGCCGTACGGCTTCCACCTGCCCATGTAACAGCGGGTCTTGGTAGATGCACTGCCCCTTCGGCAGCGTGGGACATTGCCGCGGCGTCGCAACATCAAAAATTTTCATGATCAGCGCATCATTCATGATCTCACCGCTGAACTGCGCATGACGGACGTGAATCAGGTAAGACAACGCCAGCGGCGTGACCCATGAGGTTGTCGATCGGGTGATGGGCTCCAATCCGACGCCATAGCGACCAAGCTGCAGCAGCGGTGTAGCGTTGAACTCAAACGGACGGAAGGGGAGTACACCAGTATTCAGGAAAATGTCGGCCTGCCCTTGCGAGGGCCAGCCACCCATTTCCTTACCGGCGCCTCGCCCACGGTCATCCAAACCCGACGCTAATTTCGTGAAAAACCCTGCCCGCAAGCGGTTGCCAAATGAAGCTCCCGCTTGGTCGTACGGATGACTGCGCAAGTCTGTTCCGTCGATAGCCGCTTGTGCAGCCAACACGCAGGGTGTGCTAAACAGAGCTTGGTAGATAGGCGCGTAAGCACGTAGCTTCGCATGCAACACCGATTGAGCGGGCACCGCTGTTCCACAGGCACCGGTCCAGCCATCGGTCACGACAGACAGACTATGTCCTGCACTAAAGTTGACGAAGTGCACGTTGTGCTCACGCATGATGTGATTCAACTGTGCGGCGACATGTTGCGAGGCTTGCGCTAGGCGCTCATCTGAAGCAGCGGAACCCGTTGTATCGCAATAGGCTTGGGGCGCAATGCGGAACAAATCCACCGTATCTACCAGCACCAAGGGCTGCGCGGGGTTCGCGTCGGCCAGCAGGGCGAACACATCGCTGCCGTGCGCAGCGTCGGCCAGCGGTGCGGCCAGATGGCCGTACGCCGATTCGATGGCTGGGAGCAATCTCTCCAGCCGCTGAGCTGGTACATGATCCGGCCCAGCGAATTCATTCAAAACCTCCCACAGTATTTCGGGCACTTGCCACTGCGAGCTGGCAGGTTCTAGTCCTCGCTCAGCCACTGGTCGGTAATAGGCTTCAATACGGTTTTTGTAACGTAAAGCGCGTGTGGGCAGCGCAGGCAAGATATCCACCACTAAGATGGCCTCGCCACTATTTGGGCGCATAGCGAAATTAGAAGGACTGTAGGTGTCGATGTGCCAGTTGCAGGCCGATGGTTTTGCCGACTGGACAAAACAGGTGTCAGCCCGAATGGCCGCGTCGGCTTGCACCAATCGAGCATCGATCATATTCAGTGGCACCCCGCTTTCGCCGCCGCCACAGCTACAGACCAATATAGCTAGACATAATATGGAAAAGCATCGCATTTAAAAAACCAGCCTTTTGATAGAGGCAACGCTATCGAACTCTTCCTCCGGCGTGTACTTCTTGAACGACTCCGTCACACCATAGCCCCAAGCGACAACGCCAAACGCGCATCCGGCTTTACGAGCAGCGTGCAAATCTTCCAGTTGATCCCCGATATATATCGATTCGCTGGGCTTGAATCCAGCGCTTTTCATCGCCTTTGCCAATCGAGTGGCTTTGCCAAAAATAGAAGCACCGCATTCTACGGAATTCATTCTTCCAAATTCTATATCGCCGATCACATTTTTTATATTTGTCATTGAATTTGAAGAGACTATCGACAACGAAGCCCCACCGCGATTTAATGTTTCAAGAACATCTTCAATACCGGGGAATTGCTTTATTTTGCCCGAATCTCTCTGCATATATTTTATGAAATCTTTGGCAACAAATGGCAACTTCCAAGATGGGAGACCTACAACCCTCATCATCTCTCTTGCAGATTTTCTTCTACATTCGGGAATCATTTCTTTAGGAATATCTTTGAAATTATGCAGATTTGCCAATTCAGAGAAAATCTCTAGAAAAAACGGGTACGAATCCGCGATAACCCCATCAAAGTCAAAAATAATAAATCTATACTTCATGCTATTCGAGATTCATTTTGTTTTGTAAAAATCTTTTTTAAATGGCAGCATCAGCAAACGATCAATACGCCGATTTCGATCATCTCGTGCGTATGTAAGCCCCACATCTGCGGGTGGATCCTGAATACATGCCGTGCCAAACAAATGGTCGAACCACGGTGTCAGCGTGCCAAAGTTGGAATCAGTCAAGGTGCGGTTTGCACTGTGGTGTACGCGATGAAATGCTGGTGTTACCACCACTCGGCGAAGTAACACATCGACATTGGTGCCCAGGCGCAAATTGGCATGACTCAATGCGCTCACTAAGCCGTAGGCTGCGTGGTAAATCACCGCCATTTCCAACGTTGGCCCCAGTGCCAGCAATATGGGAAACGTGACGAGCGTCGAGACCAGTGCCTCGCCCGGGTGATGGCGATGCGCGGTACTGAAATCCACCTCAGTATCTGCGTGATGTACCGCATGTAGACGCCACAGCAGCGGTATGGAGTGGCAGGCACGGTGCAGCCAGTATGTCACGCATTCCAGCACTAGAAGCAGAAAGACAACACCCGTTAGCGGATGTATGTCATACCGCTGCAACCAGCCTGGCTGCACCCAACCTAGTGGTTGCGCTACGCCGAAGTACATCAGTGGCGCGAGAGCCAACAGCAGAGTTTGCGTGATCCCTGCCAATAACAAATTGTTAATCCAGCGACCAAGTGCTTGACGTGTTGGGCGCTGATTTAGATGCGGCAGGAAGGACTCGAGGATACAGGCAACTACCAGACCGCCGATCAAACACAGTGGATACCAGTCACGGCTGTGCTGTTGGAAAAATTCACGCATCACTCATGCTCAACCGGGCAGGCCGGAAAACACAATCTTCAGGTAACAGGCATCGTTTTTTTGCAGTACTCTGCCAACTGTGCACTGAGGACTTTGTTCGGGTTTTTTGAGAACGTATGAGTTGCGGCTCTCCATCTTTTTGATTTGCTGCGGAACACCAGAGGTGTTGATCAAACGACGCTCCCCAGGCTCACCGCCAATACGCAATTCATAGCCGTCTGGCTCTGAAAGAAAACTATCGCCCGTTGCCGCCATCGCCTTGAGCATCAACTCGGTATTGCCGAACATGGATATTCCCAAAGCTCCAGCAAGAAACACCACGGCCAGCGGGTGTCTTGGCAAGCTGCTACGCAGCGCCCGATAGGCCATTACTGCCACCAGTAGTGCCATGGCAACCAGCCCCCATTCCGATAGCGTCGGCACTCCTTGCACCTCAGTGCCTGTCCCTCCACCAGCAACGATATCTGGGCTATATGTGATCTCCGCCACGACCACACCTGCAAATGCCCCGCTAGACAAACCCAGCAGACACAACCCGCCGAATATGCGCGCCGCAATATATTGATTTTTTGTTTTCATGTTTTTCCGTTTCTGAATACGATAGGGCAATATGGATGAGGCTCATTTTTCATAGCCGCCTGCACTTATCTGGCGGGTGGCAGAGGCCCCAGGATCAGGAACTGCTACGTGCTGGATCAGGCAAAGCTAGTTTTTGGGTTGGGCCCATGGGCGTTGTCGCCCGCCGCGCTGTCTTGCGCAAAGAACACCAGCAGCACGATGGCCCCGACGATGGGAATGACAGCCAGCAGCAGCCACCAGCCGCTGCGCCCCGTGTCATGCAGCCGTCGCACGCCCACGGCGATGGAGGGCAGCAGCAGCCCTAAGGTCAGCAATCCACCTAAAAATCCCATGCCAGAGGCGGCACTGAATGAGCCCGTGATGCCATCGATGATCGACAGGGCAAAGAAAATAATCAGGTAGAAAAGAACGAAATACCAATACTCTGACCGCCGTGCGCGACCCGAGAACGTGGCGTATTTCTTCAAGGCAAGCAAAAACCAGTGCATGTGTGCTCCATGTGGTGTGTCAAAAGGTTCGGGGGTAGGATCCGAGCGTTGGCCGGGTTGTGCGGCCCGTAGCGCATCGTGTTCAGGAGCTATGTCTTGCGGCAAAGACCAGCGCATCAGCGCATTGGGGATGACGACGCCCCGCCGTTCGGGCAGGTGCTGCTCGACTACCTCGAAGCCAAAGCCTTCAAAGAATGGCTGTGCGGTGCGACTGACGTTGGATGTAAGCTCCGTAATGCCCCGCGCTTTGGCCTCTTGGAACAAGTGCTGCATCAGCCGCGTGCCAATGCCTTGGCCCGGGTGTTTGCCCGAGACAAAGAAGTGATCGATATAGCCGCTGCTCTGAAGGTCGGCATAGCCCACCAGTTCACCAGCCAGCTCTGCCACGAACGGGTTGATGGCGCGGATGCGATTGGCCCACTGGCACATATTCGTGTCATACGGTGCCCAGGCGCGTATCTGCTCGGCGGTGTAGTCGCGTCGGGCCACCAGGTGGATGGCGGAGTAATGCACGGCGTACAAAGCCGATTCCTCGCCCGGCTGATAGGGGCGAATATTGAGGGGTGTGTACATAGCAATGGGCTTATGAACGACGACGGCTCGTCCCCATGCCCAAGCCACCCGCGAGCAGCAGTACGCTCAAGGCGATTTGGCCCCAGGTGGTGAGTGAAGGCACGGCTTGCACATTGCCGGGGTCAGGGCTGCCCCCGGGATCTGCGGGTTTGGCGCTGATGGAGACGGACTGGCGCGCCTCGTTATTGCTGGTGTTGGTATCGCCTTGGGCATGGGCCAGCAAATAGACGTTGGTTGAGGCAGCCTCTGTCGGGGTGCCTGACACGTCGCAGCGCACGGTTTCGCCCGCAGGCACGCGATCGTTTGCCTTCCAGGGCATGGCGCCAGGGCTGATGGTGCAGACGGGGTTGTGCGCCCCGAGTGGCAAACCGGAAACCTGACAACGCGCGTTTATCTCGGCATGGGCGTTGCCGACGTTCTGGCAGGTGTAGTAGCCAGCATAGGGCTTGCCCACGGTGCCTGTGGCAGACAGGTGCAGGCTGGCGGCCATGTCGGGGCCCAGCACCGGTGGCGCTGCGCTGGTGGTGACGAATTGACGCGCCGTACTGTTGTCAAAGTTGGTGTCGCCTTGGGCATAGGCGAGCAGCGTGGTCGCCACACCGGTGGCGGTGGTGGGCGTGCCGGAGACCTCGCAGTGCACGGTTTGCGCCACGGGCACGGGGTCGCCAGCGCGCCAAGGGGTAGCGCTGGGGCTGATGGTGCAGCCCTGGCTGCTGACCCCATCGGGCAGGGCCTGCACGAGGCATCTCACATTATTGATAGCATCGGCAGTGCCCACGTTCTGGCAGGTGTAGTGGCCCGCATACGGTTGGCCCACCGTACCGGTGGCGGGCAGGTACAGGCTGGCCGACATATCGGGGGCGGATACGCTCACGGTGCCGTCCAAAGCATAGGCCAGGGTCAGGATGGTGAAGACCACGGGCCAGCCGGATGTGTCGGTGCTACCAATGGCCGAGCGCAGGCTGAGCGTGGGGTTGCCCGCATTCGGGTCTGCGCCGAAGTTGGGAGAATATGTGCAGCGCGGGCGCGAGTTGTCGGCTATTTCCACCACCACCCAGTAGTCGGTGTTGGGCTGCAAGGCAATGGGGGCGCTACTGGCATAGGCCATCACACTTTGCTGCGTGGCACCTGCCGCCCGCTTCCAGCCACCTACCTGAGTGCCGCTGGGCCTGGCGGGGCTCTCAGGGTTATGCGCAAAGATGCCCACGCGGTTTTGGGTGCCGGGGGTGGTGACTTCGCCCCACTCCACGCGAATCGTCTCCACGCTGAGCGGCTTGCTGCCGGTGCGAAAGTGCGCGGCAGCATCGGGCTGGCCGTTGACGTGGCAGGTTTCAGCATGGGGCAGATTGCCCAGCAGCATAGTGGGGGCAGCCTGAGCGACGGCGGACGCGCTGGCCAAGCTGGCAAGCGCTGAAAAGGCCAGCGTGGCCCATGAGGGGAAAGAGCTTCTAAGGCGCAACATGTGCAGGATGCAAAAGGAAAATATTGATCCAATCACTGTAGACAGCCGGAACCCAGGCGCCCATTCCCCACCTGGGGAATAGGCAGCGGGCGAGAAGCAGGGACTACTTTGCGCCCACAGTGAACCTATGAATGATGAGCATGACAGACATATTCCGTCCCCAAGAAAACGATTACGAGACCTTGACCAACGTGTGGGAGGCATCCGTCAGGGCCACCCATGATTTCTTATCAGAAGCTGACATTGCATGGCTGCGCCCGCGCATCAGGAACGACTATCTCCACGCCGTCGAGTTAATTGCTTTCGATAATGAAAATGGCGATATTCTTGGCTTTGCTGGTGTCGCCGACAACAAAATAGAAATGCTGTTTGTTGCCCCGCACGCACGCGGCCAGGGCGTGGGAAAAGCGCTTTTGCGTCATGCAGTCAAGCGCATGAAAGTCGCGGCGTTGGACGTGAACGAGCAAAACCCTCAAGCCCGTGGGTTCTATGAACACCTGGGGTTTGAGGTGATCGGTCGCTCGCCGCTGGATAGCATGAACAGGCCTTTTCCGCTACTGCACATGCGTTTGAAATATATTCCCGATTAATGGCATCAGCGCGCAGACGCGCGGATAGATCAATGACTGGATGGGTATATGGAGCCCATTTAAAATGGCCAAAACCATGACCCAATCCACGCCCCCTCACCACAGAAAGCCCCCATGCACCCCGCAGTGAATGCTCTGCTGGGCGCCGTGGGCAACGCCGAGCGCTGGGAACATGCGCTGGCGGGCTACGCCGCGAGTTTTCGGGCCGAGTTGCTGGGTGGCGCGTTCCTAACTGGCGGACTGGAGCAACTCACGGCCTGGGGCCATGCCTTCACTACGACGCCCGAGGTGGGCTACTGGCTACAATCCCCGTCCAGCCAGGGCGAGCCCGCGCTACTGTGGACAGGCCTGGCGTTTGAGACAGTGCAGGGCTACATGGAGGAGTTCCGGCATGACGATCCGCTGTGGTCTGCCGCAGTGGCGCAGCACGCGCGGCCCGATCAGGGCGCCTGGATCGTGACTGATGCCGCCTTGCTGCACACGCATGGAGTGCGGCGTACCTCGCTCTATAGCGAACTGCTGCGCCCCTTCGACATTAGCGCTCGCATGCTCGGCGGCAGCCGCAGCGCGCCACACCCGGTGGGACACTTGAACATGATGCTGTGCCGACGCGGCAAGGTGCTGGACGACGGCTTTACGCAGGAAGATGCCGAGCGCTTTCGTGCCGAGTTCGACACCGTGCAGCATGCCGCCTACCTACACCGTGAAATGACCGCCCTGGGCGCCAGCGCCCGGCGACTCGAATCGCTCATGGAGCACCTACCGATGGGTCTGGTCTTCTTCGACACGGCAGGCCGCCTGCTGCATGCCAACTCCCGCACCCGTGTGCTTTGGGCGCGGCCTGAAAGCACGGCTTTGCGCAGTTTGCAGCGCGGCTCGCTGCTGACTAGTAGCGCCGACGCGCAATTGCGCGCGCTGTTCAAGCAATCGCTGCAAGGTCGCAGCGGTTGCGTTGAACTGCCCGGCTCCCTGGTGCTGGTCACGCTGTCAGTCAGCGATTTGACCACCTTAGGCCTGGGCCACGCAACTCTTGGCGTGGCATGGGTGGTGATGGAGCGCAGCTTGGACTGCACTGCTGCCGTGAATTTGGCGCGCGATGCCTACCGCCTGAGCCCGGCTGAAACTGAATTGCTATGTATGCTGATGCGCGGCCACTCCCCGCAGGTCTTCGCCGATGCGCGGGGCGTACGCATTTCTACGGCGCGTGCACAGATGACCACGCTACTGGCCAAGACGAATACACGGCGGCAGCAGGAGCTGGTGGCTCTGGTGTCGCGGCTGATGCTGCTCACACCCGGGCAAGCAGCCGCCGAAGCCATACAGGCGCAATGAGCGAGAAGCTTTTCAGCCTATTGACAAACCGCGTTGTCGCCCGACCTCCCAGGATACACCGCCGCCGCCCACTATTGCGGCAATCTGCTGTCCCCGCAGCCGTTCAATCACCGGCCTCCAAGGCGCCAGACTGAAGCCCATGCCATCATCAAGCATCGCATAGCGCCCGCTAGCGAGCATGACGCTGCGTCGGTAAATGCCAGCCACGCGCTGTCCATCAGCCAGGGGACGGTGTTCCAAACCCGTTTCAACGGCAATGTCCTTGGCGGCCTGGGCCAGTTCGCGATTGCGCAGCGTGCCCAGCAGGTTGCGCGCGAGGATCACACGCTGGCCGCGCCGCTCGGCCAGCCCCTGTTCGGCAAGGAAGTCAGCACGTTTCTGCAGCGCCTCCTTGACCTCGCGGCCGAAGCCCAAGTCAATCAGCCCTCTGCCTCCGCCGATCAGTTGCTGGTCGAGCCAAGTGGCACCGATTACGCGGGTCTGCCGCTCGATGGGTAGGTGGGATTTGATTTCCACCGCCACGCCGCCTAGGCGCTGCGTGTCGTACTGGCGGCCCCGCTCGGACAGATCTGCGGGCACCTTCCACAAGCCCTCCGCCATGCGCTCCACGATGCCCGCGCGGCGCAGGGCCTCCAAGCGCCGGACGTGGGCCGCCACGACCTCGGGCTGGCCTTTGGCAATCGCGAGGTGGTGGTCGGTGCGGTACAAGCCATCGGTCGCCAGCGAGGCGATGGCCTGGTCTGCCTTGCGCAGGTCGGTGGAGCCCTTCACTTCGACCACCGCGCCCACGGGGTACTGCGCCAGTTCTGCCCTGGGCGGCAGTGTCACATAGTGGGCCTTGCCGTCCGTGCCATCGATCACCAGATAGCCCCGCTCGTACAGCTCGTCGGCCAGTCCTTTGCCCGCCACGCGGCCGATGATGGAGTGGCCATCCTGACCGGGCTGGAATACGGCCAGCTCGCGCTGCCGGCCACCCATGGCCCGCTGCATGGTGCGGATGATGTCGCCGCGCTCGCCCAGGGCGCGCAAGGTCTTCTCCGCATCGGCATGCACGGCCCAGGTGCCGGGCTGGGTTTCCGTCGCCAGGCCCATGCGCTGTAAGCGCTGCAGGCGGCCCACCAGCAGCAGGCGCTGGCGTTGCAGCTTGGGATCGTCGAAGCGTTCGATCCTGATCAGCCCGTCCACGGCTTCGCGCTGCAAGGTGTGGTCGAGGCTCGTCCACCGTTCCTGCTCCACCTCGCGGGCCAGCGCGCGCTGGATCTCCAGCTCGGTACGCGGCCCCAGCCATTCGGTCGCCAGCTCGGCGGCACGTTCGCGCATGCCGCGGGTGATGTACTCCTGCGAGATGATGAGGTCTTTACCCGTGTCGTCCTTGCCGCGCAACACGACGTGGGTGTGGGGGTTGTCGGTGTTCCAGTGATCGACGGCCACCCAGTCCAGCCGCGTGCCCAGGTCGGCTTCAATGCGCTGCATCAGGTGGCGGGTGTAGGTGCGCAGGTTGTCGAGTTGCTCGGCATCTTCGGGCGAGACGATGAAGCGGAACTGGTGGCGGTCTTCGCGCCCGCGCTCCTCGAAGGCACGGGTGTCCGCCTCGTCGGTCAACGGCCCATAGGCATGGCCCGGCCCGCCCTGGCGATCGACGCCCTCGCGCTTGATGTAGCGCAGGTGCGCCACCGTGGACCGGCCGCTGGCCTGCTGAAGATACACCAGCCGCACCTTGACCGTGGCCCGACGCGAGAACGGCGACAAGGTTTGGCCCGTAAACCGCGCCGCCGTGTGGCCGCGCCCCAGGCGCGAACCGGGGGCTTTGCCGGTGGATTTACCGCTCGCGCCACGTCGGCCGCCCGTGGCGTCGGCTGCCTTGCTGGTTTGACGCAGCACCTTGGCAATGAAGGTGTCGCCACGCTGCTTGGGCTTGCCCAGGTGGACGCGGAAACGATCTTCACCGGGGCCGTTGTCGCGCCGGGTCATGGCGTGGCCCCATCCAATGCCATCGCACCCAGGCGGGCGAAGCACGCGAGATTCCCTGCGCCGGCAAGGCGTTGAGGTAACTGGCGGCACGAAGCCGCTCCCTGGCGCGTGCCGCGCCACCTCCACGTGCAGACTGACTTGGCGCGCACCTCGGTGCCGCGCCCTTCAATCTTGCCTTCCGCATTTGCCTCCCGCATTCGCTCCCGGCAATCGCGGCCCGGTGGCGCTGCTGCACCAGCAGGCAGCGCCCCGGCGAACGCGGCGACGGCCACAGGCCGACCGTGTTCGAGGCAAGACGCCTGCACGTCGGAGGGCTGCACTGAATGCAGCGCGAAGTGCCATGCGAATGCATCGGCATTGCACGCGCGGCGACATGGCGACGACACGCCCGATAGCACGAGGCCATGCACATTTGCGTGCAGCAAATTGGCGGCCCTCATGGTCGAGCCTCCAGCCAGACCGGGTGCGCCACGCCGATCACGGCGGATGCGCTGACCGGCCCAAAATACCGGCTGTCAAACGACGCCGGATTGGTGGTGCTCAGCAGGAACAGTTCGCCAGAACGAAGTTGCCGACACTGCCGCCAGAACGGCAGCGCACGGCCCAGCCGGTCGACGGGCCGAACGGCTGCCACCGGCACGCCGTCAATCCACACCAGCGCATCGAACACGCACGCATGCTGCGGCGCGACAGCGCCCACACGTTTGAGCAGCGGCACGCGCGCTGGCAGGTAGCCGCGCTGCGCAGCCAGCGCGGCAGCGTCGGCAGGCAAGCGGGTCAGCACGATGCTGCCCACTGACAAGGGCTGTGGCAGCGAGCCGGGATGACCGTGAAGCGGTTCCACGCGATACCAGCCGACCGCCACGCTGTCGGACGGGTTGTAAACCAGGCGTGGCAGCGGCTGCACGAAAGCCGCCCAGGCCAGCGCAGCGAGGCCGCAGGCGGACAGTGCAGCCAGCACGAGGCGCGCATGCCAACGCGAGTGCGCAGGCGAACGAGAAATGGATGCTGCTGCGGTGGTCATGGCGACACCCTCCCGGCCAGCCAGGCAGCATGCCGCTCGGTGGTGTAGTCGGGCAGCGGCAAGCGCGCCGCGAGCCGGTTGGCGAGCGTGCGCCAGTACGCGGGCGAGACGCCGACAGGCGCGATGCCCAGCGCCTCAATGGTGTCGATGCGCTCCAGCACGGCGCGGACCTGGTTGTCGCCTTCGGCATGCAGCAGCAGGCGCGCGCCCGGTTGCACGCCGGGGATGCGCTGCGCCGCATCCAAGGGTGTGCAGGCCTGCATCACCATGAGCTGCCAGCGGATCGTGCCGTAGTCGTTGGACTGCCAGCGGATGCGGCAGAACACCGCGTTCGGCACGAACACGGCCACGCTGCGCCAGCGATCGAGCCGCAGCGTGCGCGCAGGCTCGCCAAAGCGCAGATAAAGCTTGATCCGGTGCTCCACGTAAGCCAGCGCTACGCGCGTCAGCGGAGTGGAGGCAGGGCGGCCCGCGAGCACAGCGAGCGACGGCGACGGTGTTGCCGTGGCCGCCATGGCTACGGGTGCGGTGGCTGGCAAAGCGGATGCGTTCATGGTGTGTTCTCCCTGCGGTGTTCTGGAAACTCTCGCTCCAGCAGCGCGCGCAGCAGGTCGGCCACCGTCACGCCTTGCGTGAAGGCCGATACCTTGATGCGCGAACGCATGGCGGGCGTGATGTCGAGAGTCAAGCGGGCGGTATAGGTGTCGCCCTTGTTGAGTGCATCGCCGTCGCCTTGGCGAATCCACGCTTCGGCGTGCGGATTCGCGGGTGGGCGCGCGCCGATGCCGACGCGCCTGGCTGCGCGTTTGCTGTTGGGTGGCGGCTTCGCGGTCATGTCGGCCACCGCAGCAGTTCGTCCACCAAGGCGGTGATTTCTCGCGCAGCGGCGCTGTCGGGCGCCGTCTCGCGTGCAAGCCGGCCAGCGGCCACGCTGTCGGCGAACACGATGCGCTGATGCACTTCCGCGCGCAGCGCAGGCAGTGGCTGGTCGGCGAGCGCCTGCCGTGCTTCGCGCCCGATCACCGTGGTGCTGACACGCCGGTTGATGACGAAGGCGGCGCGCAGCGCAGGCCGGAACACTTGCGCTTCGCGGATCAACGCCACCATCTCGGCGCTGGCCCACAGGTCATAGGGGCTGGGCTGCACCGGGATCAGCACCCGGTCAGCCGCCAGCAGCGCAGAGCGCGCCAAGGCCGCGATCCTGGGTGGCCCATCAATGACGACGTGATCGGCCCGCCTGGCGAGTTCTGGCGCTTCCTGGTGCAGGGTTTCGCGTGCCAGGCCCACGGCGCTGAACAGCCGTGGTAGACCTTGCTGGCTTCTGCGCTGCGTCCAGTCCAGCGATGACCCCTGCGGATCGGCGTCCAGCAGGATGACCGATTGTTCCTGCATCGCCAACTCGCCGGCGATGTGGGTGGCGAGCGTTGTCTTGCCCACGCCGCCTTTTTGGTTGAGCAGAGCAACGATCATGGCGCGGCCCTCCATGCTGGAAAGCCGACCTGCATTTGCACTGCGAAGCGGGGTTGCTTTGGGCTTTTGGCTTGCTGCGCTTTTCTTCTTTCGGCGGTTGTCCACCGAGGCGCGGTGCCTCTACTAAAAGTTAGAGTATTTAAGTTAGGGAAGTTAAGAGGGGCCAAAACCCGCGCCGGTATTGGCTTTGCGGCCGATTTTGTTGCCTGATAGCACGAGGATTTGTTGCCTGATAGCACGACACCTCTGTTGCCTGATAGCACGAGCCCATCCACAGGCTTTGCCGCAGTTATCCCCGTGCCGTGGACGGCACGGGCCGGAACGTCAGCAGCGGCGAGGAAATGCCGGAGACGTATTCGATACCCAAGTGGTAGCCCGGCAAGGATTGCCGAGCCACCAGCCCACGCAGATCGGCGGCGAAGTCGTAGTACCGCGCCACACTGCCTGATTTGCGGTACAGGTGCTGGAAGTCGAATTGCCAGCCGCCCGGCTGTCGCCCGCCGTGTTTCCTCACCAGCCGGTACAGCCAGCGCTCGATGCCACCCGTGAGCCGGAAGTACGCCGGGTCGATGGTCAGCACCAGTGCCGCATCCAGCACGCCGCCGTAGAACCAGTCCGGCAGGATCAGCTCGATGCCCAGCGGCGTGCCCTGGGTATCGGCCAGCTCCTTCCATTCGTTGATCCACGAGAAGCGGTGCAGACGCCTGCCGGTTGTCTCGCGGATCGACGTGGCCACCGTCGTGGACTGCAAGCGATCCAGCGCGGCCTTGAGGCGCTGGTAGTCGCGCAGCGACGTACCGCGCCCGATGAAGCGCAGGATCTCGTAGGGTGTGGCTTGCATCAGCCGCGACGGGCGCAGGCCCGCGTCGCGCGCTTCCACGATCTGGCTGGCCGCCCAGATCAGGATGTCGGCATCCCAGATGGTGGCGATGCCGTGCTCGGCCGTCCCCTCCACGCGGATCGTGATGCCGCTGGCCTGGAAGTCGATCGGCGCCGTGCGCCGCGACTTCGCCAGCGAGAAGAACGGAAAGGCCATCAAGTCCTGGCTGTCGCGCGGCGCCATGTCGCCCGGCAGGGCGCGGAACAGATCGAGCTGTTCGCGCTCCTGCTTGGCTTGCCCGTTGGGGCTGGACATGGCGATGGCCTCCGGCGCTCCAGCGGTCAGCGCGCACGGCTGTCCGCCGAGTGATGCTCGGCGTACTCGGGATCGGACGTGCTGTCGAAACTGCGCTCGGCGGCCCAGGCATCGAGGTCGGCCACGGCGTACATGACGCGCCGGCCGAACTTGCGGAACTTCGGGCCACCGCCCATCACGCGCTGTTTCTCCAGCGTGCGCGGAGACAGGCGCAGATAGTCGGCGGCTTCGTCGTTGGTCAGATAACGCTGCGGCTGCGCAGCGGAAGTGGTGTTGATTGCGGGAGCGGCGGCAGGCCGCAAGGGAGCAGGACGCATGGTGAGAACCTCCATAGCTTTCAAAGCTCCGGCCACACAGCGCAACCGGATGGAGGCAGTCTCAGAAAACCAAGCCCTCTTGCTCAGGGTCGTTTTGCGTCCCCTTCAAAACGACCCTTCTCAAGCGCCGAAAGTTGTGCTAGGCGGCGGTAGCCGCCGCGCATCAACGCATCGCCGCGCCGAACCAGGCGGCGCACCTTGGAGCGCAGGCCGCCGTCGCTGTACCAATCGGCCGCGGCATCCTCGCCAAACAAGCCTTCGGCGATCTGGTGCAGGGATGCGCCCGCCAGGGTGGCGTCGAGTGCCTGCAAAGTGTGCAGTTCCAGCAAGGCAGCAGGCGGCGGCCTGGGCCGCGCCATGGGTGCGAGGTCGGTTGCCAGCCTCGTGGCAGCGCCGTCACGGCGGGCATAGACCACGGCCATGCCATCTTCCAGGCCTGGTGCCAGTGCGAAGCGCAGGCACCGGCCAGGGCTGCGCGCGACCAGCGCCAGCCCCTTGCCGTCGTGCAGCAGTTGCTTGTGGCCGGGGACATCCCAAAACGCGAAAACCGTGGCATCGGCTGGCGGATCGGAATCCGGGTAGAGCTGCACCAGGGCAGCGTGGCCGGGCAGCCAGGCCGGTTGCGCGTCCCGCGCATCCAAGGCCGGGTCTTCCAGCAGGCGCAGGCCCCAGCGGTGCGCCGCGAGTGGTGCAACTCGTGGTCGGCGATGCCGGCGCAGCCAGTCGAGCCGGTAATCGGGGTGGCGGCGCAGATACTCCCAGGCCAGCGCGAGTGCATCCAGGCCCAGGACGTAGAGGTAGGCGGCGGTGGGATACCAGTGCGCGTGGTGGTGCGCGAAAAGCTGGGGATCGACCATAACGATAGCTCCTGTAGAGGTTCAGGAACGCCGCCACGGCAAGAAACGCGGAGCTATCGCATCAAGGTCAAAACATCATCAGAATCGGGGTGCGCTGTCATCATGGGTAGTCAAGACCGATTGGCTCCGGTGTATTGCGGAATCTGTCCGAATGCGACGGCCGCATGGCCTCAAAAATGCCATGCGGCAGACACCACCGTGCCGCAATCCGCAGAGAAGATCGTGACTGTTTCCAGCACAAGCGGAATGCTTGTGCGCAAGAGTGCGGATTCAGACCGACCCGGTCTGGAGCAAGACGGAAATAGTCTCAATGCGCCCGGCTTGGCCGTGGCGCGAGCGGTTCAGTCCACGACGGAACCGTTCTCTTGCGCTAGCCGCAGGTACTCCGACAGCGGGCGCACCGCTTTGAAATACCGATCCCGCCGCACGGGCAGCTTGTTCGGGCCGACGATGGAGGCCAGAACGCTCAGTTTGATTTCGCCTAGGTCGGGCATGCCGATGCCCACATCCATGACTCCCCAAGCGGAGTCGCCGTCAGTGGGATTGAGCGCGGCCAGCAGCCAGGTGGCATGGGCGTCCGGCGTGAACAGCCGCACCACGGGCAGCGGGTCGATGGCCTGACCGGCGGCGCGGGCCTGGCCGTGGGCCAGCAGTTGTGTGCGTTCCTCGTCGGTGATGAGTGGGTTCACGACAATTCCCTTCATTGCACGAATCCGCAAAAGCGTGAAAGCGTAAAGCCACTTTGGCGGATTCAAAGAAAACCACGGATGCGGTTCTGTGCTTGCGTGGGAATCCACCAATGCGGATTTCCGTAAAAGCACAAAAGTGGAAAGCCTCAAGAAATGAACACTATAGATTGTAGCTCTATAGAGCGCAATCGAATGTCATCTTGGATTTCAGGGAGATCCAAGGTTGGCAGCGAAACACACATTATCGGAGGCGTTGAAGACCATCCGCAAGGCACGGGGTCTGAGTCAGGAAGCCTTCTCGGACGTGTCCAGCCGCACCTACATGAGTTCGCTGGAGCGCGACCTCAAAAGCCCCACCTTGAACAAGCTGGCCGAGCTGTGCGAGGTCATGGAAGTGCACCCGCTCACGCTGCTGACGCTGGCCTATGCGGGCAACAGCACGCACAAAGCCGATCAGTTGCTGGCGCAAGTGCGGCAGGAGCTGAATGCGGTGCGACAAGCAGGCGCTGAGTTATAGAGTGCGTCAGTGCTGCCCCAGCCTATCAACGCTTTTTTCATGCGGTTGGTCTACCAATTTCCACTTCCGCCTCCATCTATGCCCGTCGAACCACATTAACGCAAGACTCCCAAGAAATACATGTCTCTCCTACGCCAAATACAAGACGCAGCTATCGACTCGTCTATTGATTTGCCGACCTTGCTTCGGAAGTGCAAGGTACTGGCTGTCCGCCTTGGGAATGATGACTTCAAGCGCTGGATCGATAGTGAGTTGTCCGGCTATGACGACACGGATGATCTTCCTGAGTACAGAATTTTTGGCGTGAACTCCAAAGGCCATTTCAGTGGACCCTTTGGGTCTGGCCTACGCAACGCCGATATTCCTTTAAGTTGTTTCCCTGAGGATTTTCGTGAAATCTTGGGGCACTCGTACTTTACGCAGCCCATAGCAGCTATTGCATCGCTTGTGGGCGACGAAAAGTCAGGGACTTTGCAGGAGCCGTGGAACCCAGATTTGGTGGCTCACTTTGGGCAGAAAATCTACCAGAACATGGTTTGCATGCAAGCGTGGAAAGTCATACCGACCTCAGCTCTGGTGGCTGCCTTGGACACAGTTCGCACCCGCATCCTAAATTTCGCCTTGGAAATTGAGGCACAGAACCCAGCTGCAGGAGAAGCAATGGCAAACGAAAAACCTGTTCCACAAGAGACAGTTCAACACATCTTCAACACTTATATAACTGGGGATGTTCAGAATTTGGCATCGGGCAGCACTAACTTCGCCCAACATGCCAAACAGCAGAAAAATGTGGATCACGAGCTATTCGCCAAACTCCTTGATGCAATCGCCACAGCTAATTTATCTAGGCCGCTTCAAGTCGAGCTAGGCGGTGCTGTTGAAGAATTACGCGCGACAAATGGAACGGCGGCTTTTAAAGAAAAATACCACCGCTTTATGGGAATTGTTGCAGACCATATGCAGGTGCTTGGGCCAGTCGTGGCTCCATTCCTCGCACCTTTGGCGATGCTGGCGACCTGAATTGAGTTTAGGTTGATTCGACGATATTGACGGGTCTCCTAGCCATACACGACTGGGATGGCCCGCACGATTTCCCCTGGAGGTAAGCGAAGCGCGCAGCGCCGCAGGCGCGAAGCCGCGATAGGGATTGAAGCCAGATGGCCGTGATGGCAAAGACGGCACGGGGCGCAGCCCGCAAAGCCCGGTCGGCGTATTACGCCGAATCGCCCAGCCTCTATCACCGCAACCGCAGGCCATTGCCATGCCTTCCAACATACTCTGGTACGAGAAGGGCGATAGGAAGGTCAAGCCTTTGTTACCACCGACATGGTGCAGCGCTATATCAGCAGCACAGCGCCCCGCCGCGATGGGCGGGGCACTGGGGGCGGCCGTCAGGCCGCCTGCGGCTTGCTGCGCGACCAGATCAGGTCGTGCGTGCCGTCCTCGCCTTCGATCAAGCGGGCATAGACCGTCGCCGGGAACGAAGGATCATCAAGGGTGCAGGACACGTAGGCTCTTCCGGCCTCGCTGGTCTTGCGCCAGCCCGCACCCACGTCCAAGCCCGAAGCCTGGATGCGAAAGTCGGGGGCGTTCTCGTTGCCGCCCTTGTCGTTGGGAATCAGCTTGGCCTTGACATTGAGTGTCAGGGTGCGAAGCGTGCCGGTGAAGCCGTTTTTGTCTGCGGTGAAGGTGCCGATGGTTGCCATGATGAATTTTCCTTTCGGTTGAACAAGGTTCGCGCCCATCGCGTCCTTGTTGTGATCCGGCCGGCGGGGGACGGGCGGGCTGCACCGCTTGCGGTCGCAACGCAGTGGAGAACCGGGAGGGGACAACAATTTGGCCCGCGAGGAATGCGCCGAACGCAGTGACAAAGCAGGGGAAATTGTTTTCGCTGGACGGTTGCGGCCATGAAGCCCGAGGCGAAGCCGCGCCACCGCCAGGATTCACAACAACACAAGGACGCCTTGGGCCGAACCACTCCGAAAGGAGACAGGGCCGACTCGGCATCCCCGCATGAAGGCTGCATTGGCACGCCCCTGACAAGGGCAAGAGCCACCCCCAACCGACCCGGGCGAGAACGCCTCGCCGCACCTTGCGGCGCTGGGCTTGAAGTGTGGAATGAAAGCGCCATGGCGAGGCCGGGTATCGTGTCCGTGAACCGTCCTTCGTGACGTGATGGGCGAGACCCGCCAGCGTCGAGGACGGCACGCATTCACACAACCTGCCGCAGCAAGCCACGGCGCATCTGCCTTACCCTGCCCATTGCGACGGGCGCTGTTCTGGCCGATCCGGCGCATGCTGGTTCGGCGGTATCAAGGGGCGCCAAGCATCGCGCGGCGGGGATGGGCCTAGCGCCGATCCCCTGGAGGCAAGCGCAGCGCGCAGCGCTGCAAGCGCGAAGGCGTGAGGGATAGCCGCCGAATGGCCGTGACGGCGAAGTCGGCGCGGGGCACAGCCCAATAGCCCGGCGGCGCTGTGCGCCGACACGCCCAAGCAGTCCGGCAAGCCAAGGGCTATGCTGCCGTCATGGAACGATGATGGGAGATTCAGGATGAAATATTCCGGCGCGTGCCACTGCGGGGCCGTTAGCTTCGCCTTTGAAACGCATATTGATGAACTGATCCGCTGCGACTGCTCACTGTGCAGCAAGCGCAATGCCTTGATGGCCACAGTGCCAAGAGAACAGTTCAAGATCACTCGCGGCGAGGATGCGTTGCGCCTGTACCGTTGGAACAGCGGCGTGGCGCATCACTATTTCTGCGGCACTTGCGGCATCTATGTTTATCACCAGCGCCGCAGCAATCCGGCGCTTCTGAGCGTCAACGCTTGTTGCGTGGACGGCTTGGACAGTCAGGTGCTGCCGACAAGGCAGGTCGATGGCAAAAGCCGAACGATGGTAGCAGCCCGAGCCGCTACCGAGTGACATGGGCCCCAACGCCGCGCCTGAGCCGTAGCGAAGGCGGCGGCGTTCTGATTCGGCTGTTGGCCTTGAACACCGGGCGCGGCCACTGCCGCGCCCGGATTTGCTTTTCACCGCGCCCAGGGCGGAACGGCCTGGGCGCGGTGCTGTTCGGGTTATTCCTTCGTCTCGATGAGCCACCACACGGCACGCGGCAAGGCGCGGCCCGTGATGGGGTGAATGTCGGTCAGGTCGGCGCGGGCTGACCAGCCCGAGGGCGGGCGGTAGCCGCGCACGTCGCCTTCGCCGTGCCAGCGGCGGGCGCGTACCGTGCCGGAGGTGTAGATCGCCGCCATGCGTGGGCGGGTGGTGGTACGGGTCATGGGTCTTCTCCTTCCAGCGAAGCGCCCCGGTTCAAAGGCCGGGGCGCTTGCTATCGGCGCAGGTCAAGCAGCCAGCGCCACGGCGGGTTCATCCGCCATTGCCTCGGCATCCTCCGGGGCGTCGTCCTGCTCCTGCGGTTCGGCCTGCGTGGATTCCTGCGTGCTTTCGGCCTTGAAGATGGCAGGCATCCAGCCCGTTCCGTTCGCCAGCCGTTCGGCCTCGCTGGCGATATCGGCCTTCTTGAGCTTTGCCAGCCGGTTGACTGAATCGGGCGCGAACTCTCCCAAGGCATCCAGAATCGCGGCCTTCGGAACATGCTTGAAGTAGCCTTCTGCGCTTGGCTTCCACCATTCGGCCATGTCGAGGCCCACGGCCTGCGCCAGTTCCGCACCCGGCTGGTGGGTTGTGGCACGCGGCGTCACCACGTCCACCGTCCCCGCCACGCACACGGCCAGCAGCTTGACCAGTTCGCCTTGCTCCGTCGCCAGCAGCGCAGCGAACAGTTCGGCGCTGTCCTCGGGCAAGGCATGCCCGGCAATCTGTTGCATCTCGCGCAGCGCCACGGCGGCGGGTGATTCCGGCCAGTCCGGGGCCATGCATTCCAGCCGATCTTGCACCGTCAAGCGCACGCCCAGCGGCAGGCCGTGCCCATAGTGGCGTTCCTGCAGAACGGTTTGCACCATGCCATGCACCAGCACGGCCAGTGCCACTTGCGGATGCCGGGCCACTTCGATTTGCAGTGCGGCGGTGCGGTGGGCGCTCAAGCGTTGGGCCAGCCGATCAGAGATAGCGGCCTTGGGCGCTTCGTCGCTCTCGCTTTCGTCGTCGTTCTCAGCATCCTCTCCGCCGAACCCTTGGCGCAGGCGTTCCAACGTGCGCAGCGCCTTGGCTTCGGCTTCGCGCATCAGCCCGTGATGAATCACGGCCTGCCCGTTGCGGTCGATGGTGACGATGGCACCGGCTGCGGCCTTCACGTTCGGGGCATAGTCCAGCAGGCCATCTTCCACCGCCTGCAACTGTTGGCCCAAGGCTTCGCCTTCCTCCTTCAAGGCATCGGCCTTGTCCTCGTCGTCGGCATCCATCGCAGCATCTACGGCTTCGCCAACGACCCGCATCTTCTCTTGCAGCTTCTCGATGCGCTGCGCCTCGCGCTTGGTCGGTTCGCGCCGCTCCCTCGGGGCACGCTGGAAGGCTTGCAGGTCGGCATAGGTGGCGGCGGGCGTGGCATCCACCCATGCCCAGCCTTCGGCCTTCACCTCGGCGGCAATGCCTGCCATCCGGTCTTGCGCCAGCCTTTCCAGCAATGCGGCATCGTTGAGGTACACGCCCGCATCGCCTTCCGCGAACAGGTCACGGCGAACACCGCCGCCCGCCTGCTCGTAGGCGTCCAGCCCGACGAAGCGCACCAGCGGATGCCGGTAGGCGTCAATCTCGCGCTCGGTGAGGCGTTCGCGCAGCGCGGACGGGCTACGCTGCCACTGTGGCGCATCGTAGAACGCCGCGTCTTGTGAAGCATGATCGTCAGTCACGGCCAGCGCCATGAGTTGGTCGAGCGTGACGGCATCGGCCCGGTAGTCGGCCATAAGGCGCGGCGATACATTGGCGAGCTTCAAACGACGCTGCACCACCAGCGGCGTAACCGAAAAATCCGCCGCAATGTCCTCGATGGGCCGGCCTTCGGCCACCAGTGCCGCAAAGGCTTCAAACTGGTCTGCCGGGTGCATGGCTTCGCGCTGCACGTTCTCGGTCAGGCTGGCGGTGCGCGCCGTGCCATCGGCCACGCGCAGACAAGGCACGTCCCAATCCTTGGCGATGCGGTGTTTCTTCGCCAGCAGCTTGAGGGCTGCAAAGCGACGGCCACCGGCCACCACCTCGTAATGCTCGCCATCGGCGGATGCAATCACGATCAGGTTTTGCAGCAGGCCCACGCGCTGGATAGAAGCGGCCAACTGAGGGACGGACATGCGCGGTACGGTCTTGCGCACGTTGCGGCCCGTGGGGCGCAGCACCAGCCGCGACAGCGGCACCAGAATCATGTGCTTGCTCGGGTCGGCGGCTTGCAACACATTGGCGGCGCTGCTGGCTGCGGTGGTGACAGCGTGGGTTTCGGTTTGGTTAACGGCGTTCATGGTGAATCTCCGATCAAGTGAAACAAACAAGGAAATGGAGGGGAACCGCCCCTCCGGCGGGGGGAAGGTTTCAGGCTTTGAGAGCGCGCATGCCATCGGCCAGCAGCCACAGGGCGCGGTTCAGGCGAATGTCGGAATCAATGCCTTGCACGGGGCGGGTCTGCTGCCTGCGGCCATTGGCGGCGCGGCCATGTAATCCGCCTTTGGTCAGGTTCTCTTGGGTGCGGTTAAAGACCGACCACAAATCCGGGCGACGATCCTCAAACCGGCGCGGCATCAGGATTTGCGATTCCGTGACAGGTGCGGGCTTGTCCGGGTCGTCGTACTTGAGGGCCAGTGCAGCGCGGGCGAACACTTCCGATTCGCCATCGTCCAAGGTGATGCCGCGCATCAGGTCGCGGGATTCCTTCACGCGGTCAAAGCCGCGCAGCACCTCGAAAGCGCCTTCGATGACTTGGCCCGCCACGTCGCCTTTGTGGGGTACGCGCACGTCCGCAAAGGTGTCGCCGCACACCAGCCCATTGGCACAGACGAATCTGAAGGCACCCGCCAGCATCTGATAGCTGCTCGTGCCATCGTGCGAGTTCAGCAACACGATTTCGTTAGCCTCCGCGCCGTTGATCTGGCTGGCATGGCGCAGGCGCATGAGGTGTTTCGTGTGCTCGCGCCGCCCCTCGTTGCGCACGCGGGTCTGGCACACCATGAAGGGCTGAAACCCTTCTTTGCGAAGCTCGGTCAAGACCGTGGCCGTGGGGATGTAGCTGTACCGCTCCGAACGGCTCTCATGTGGGGCGTCCGCAAAGATGGAGGGAGCCACGCGCCGGATTTGGTCATCCGACAGGGGAGAGTCGGAACGCAGCGCGGGGGAATGGTTGGCGAAACGGGATGCGAGTTGCATGGTCTTTCTCCTGACAAAGTTGGCTGTTGAAGAAACCGCACACCGGATTCCTAGATTCGAAGCCCAGCCTTTCGGCTGTTCGGTGCGGTCGGCACGAAGAACCCGGTTGGCCTCGTTGCCACCGTCTTTCCTGAGTTCATCGCCCGCGACGAAAGGGAGCGCGCGGACGCGGGCCGTCAAGGAGACAAGCGCGGGGTTGGTGCGGCCCGCAGGCGCAGCCGAGGACACGGCCCTGCGCGCCTTGACGGCACACGGCCGCGGGCTACAGTCGCGAGCAAGGTGATGAGTTCAGGAAAGATGGCTGGACAAGGCAACGGCCCCTTCCACCGCCGACCGCACGGCAAGCGCAAGCGCGCAGGCCCGAAGCTGGAAGCCGGGCCGGAGGCGTCAGCCGAACGGAGTGAGGGAACGATGGAAGCCCGAAGGGGGCGAGACGCCGCAGGTGGCTCGATGCGCCAGCACGACAGCGCGACCGGCCATCTCCCAGGTGGCCGGGGACGCCCAGACTTCAATGCCGAAGAAGCAATAAGATCAGGACAAGGACATGCAAGGCATCGTGGATCGAAGCACCAGCACGACCGCGCCATCTCCCAGGTGAAGGGAACCAGCAAGGCAGCCCCCAATCGCCCCATGTTGCAAAGGCAAGCGCAGCCACAGGCTCGGACAGCGATCCGGGTCGGAGACGTCAGGGATCAAAGCCGGATGGTCGGGATGCGGCACAAAGCCCGGGGTGCAGCCCGCGAGCCCGGCGGTGGTACGCCGGAACGACCGCATATCGATTGCCAGTTAGTTATTCCACAGGGATCAGCACTGGACCGCACCCCGTACTTGGCACCAGTTCGACATACAGGGACTGTCGCCCGACGATGACGGCAAGCATGGGCCGCTTGTCTCGACGCTGCGCTGACAGTCGGTTCCATTCCGATCTGTCGAGACCAGAAGGATGAGGATGATCTTCAGGGTGGGTATGCCATTCGCCCAAATAGCGGACTGTTCCTTGACTCGCCGTCCATCGAGACAAGGCGATGGCTTCGTGTCCAAACGGCATCCGCTCGAACAGGTAGCGAAACCGCTTGTCCCAAGCCGTGGGAACCGTCGCTTGCTCAATGAGCAAGTGGCCTCCATGTACAGAACCAAGCAAAAGCCCGCCTGCTTCGCAGTCGGCATCACTGCCCTGAATATGCTGACTGAATGTCTGCAGTGTTCCTGCAGAAAAATGAAGCAACCTGCCTTTGTCGCTAGTTGCCCAGGAGCCTAGGAATTGCATAGCGGGCAATCCCGATCTCGCAGAGGATCGCAGTCAGGCGTGGCCAGCTCATGGGTCTGGTCGATCAGCCGGGTCCGCAACGCAGGAGAGTGGACGCCGTTGATCCAATCAAGGGCCATCTCGGCCCCCAAGCTGGCTGCCTGCACCGACACCGAAGCCGGAAAAGGCACGTACAAGCCCTCGCATCCATGGCCCGCCAGGATGGTAGGAAGAGGATCAAGGGTCGAGCGAAGTTCGCCCCTGCGGTGGCTGTGCCACAGACATCGGTAGCACGCACCAGATGCGTTCGTTCTCAGGAGCGCACGCACAGCCGTTCCCGGCCCTTCGATCCAGACAGAAAGCATGGGCGTGAGAGCCCGATAGCGGCCGCACAGCCAGTGCCCCAGAGATTCTTCGCCAGTGGCATCGATGAGCAGGTCCAGTCGCCCCAACTGGGCCTGCCTGACATCCACGGGGAGCGCATGAACGTCGACGCCTGGCGACAAGCGCTTGAGTTCCTTCGCCATGGCCTCGGCCTTGTTCGACAACAGGTCCGGGAATCCGAGGCGATGCCGCCCGATGTTCTGCGGAAGGAGGCAATCAAAATCCACCAGCGTGAGTTTCCCTCCGCATGAGCCTGCCCCGGCCTTGACCAGCATGTCCGAGAGGTATCCGCCGATGGTGCCGCAACCCACAAGTGCAATTCGCTTCCCTGCCAGCGTTTTCGACTTGGGGATGTTGCGCTGGGCCAGATACCGGTCATCAATCCGGATCACCGAGACGGGCATCACCTTCAGCCCAAAACCCGAATCCCTGCGATCAGCGAGCTTGGTCTTTTGACTCACTTGGTGGTCAAAGAGCACGGCAAAGCCGTAGGTCATCAGTGGCGATTCGATGATGATCAGGACTCCATTTGCTTTTTTGTTTTGCCCCTCCTTGATTCGTTCGTGAATCTTGCGCCGACACCGAGGGTCGAGGGTGCTTTGCCAAGCCAAGATATCCCCCACTGTCTTCGGTGGCCAGTGGCTGGTCAGCGGTCGGGGTTGTGCGGTGGTCTTAACTCGGTAGGTCAGTACCGTTTTATCGGTGACCTCGTAGCCCAGTGAATGCAACTTTCTTGTTGTTCGATCTTCGTTGTCGGTGATGAACCAGAGCGGATTCCCATTGGCTTGCGCAACGATACAGTTTTGCCGCCCTAGATCTTCGCCTTGCATATCCACAAAGCAAAGCCAACCGTGCCAGTAGGCAAAGAATTCTTCCGCGAGATCTTCGATCATCTCGCCCTTCAGTATCTGCCCGATCACCGCGGCCGCGCGTTGCAGGCACGCCAAGGACTGCCCTACAGGGTCGTAGATGTCCAGCACGACGGTTCCCTTGGCCAGATAGCAAAGGCCACCATCCGCGCCAAGATGAGGAACTGCATTGGGCAGTTCAGGCGGAATTTCGAGCAGCCGAATGCGGGGCAGGTCGAAGAAGGTGGGGTCGAGTTGAACCTCACACGGACAGCCCTTGTCCGCGCCGGGCGGGGTCAACAGCCCCCGCAGCTTGAACCAGCCGTCATCCGTCTTGCCGACAAACTCGAAGCCTTGCTGCTTGAAGGCCTCGATCACGTCTGCAACTGCCGCGACGCTGCTCATCCGGCCTTCGTTCGTCCGACCAGTTCGCTCGGGCCAACTGTGGCTGGCGCTGCGGCGATGGTGGCGGCAATGGATACCACCTTGACCCGATCCGGCTCATTCGGAAAGCGCGGGCCGAACTCGCCTTGCATCCAGATGCAGGCCTGCGAAGGGCTGCCGGCGTCGGTTGCGCCGCGCAGCACCTTTTCCAATGCTTCGAACGCTTTCGCAGCATCTTCGACGCCCTCTTTGCCAAGGCGTGCAGTAAGCGACTCCGACTCATCCACCGGGTTGTTTACCCCTGCGCGCAGCCGGGCTGGCAATGCCGCGACGATATCCAACAATGCCAGGTCGTCGCGCCGATCCCGCTTCTCGAACAGTGGAGCCACAGCGGCCATCAACAGAATCGAAGCCGGCCCGCCGCTGGACCACCGCCAATCGCGGAACGCCTTCAAGTAGCGGATCACGCGGCGGAATTGTTCGCCCTTGGCTTCCACCTCGCCCAGAAACCATTCCTTCACAGGCCTGGGGTCAGAGGGCATCCAGTTGCACTCGCGGTGAGCCAGGAGCACTTTGTCAGCGGGCAATGCCGTCCAGGCATCCCGCTCTGCCATATTCACCGCTTCCGTCAGCGAGTCATAGCCGTATCGCTCCATCGAGGCTTTCGCGAGTGTGACGAATTCTTCGTCGGGGATGGCGTACAGCGGAATGTCGATGTGGGCATAGGCCGCAATGACAATCCGGATGCATGTCGGCTTGTCGGTAACGAGCTTCCAGTGCTTCTCCTCGACCAACGGCTTCAAAGCTTCTTCCGCAGCGGCGAAGAACACCGTTGTTGCCCTGCTGGGCCGCTTCGTCTGGGAAACGAAGCTCAATGGGAGGTAGCAGCCATCATCGACATCTGCCTGTTGGGGGCGTTGTGCCGGAGCGTTCAACGTCTTGTATGCCCACGACCCTTGGGTGAAGAAGCGCGGCTGCGGCACGTCTTCTGTGTAACCGCGCTCGTTCAGCACACGCGGGATGCCGGTGCGCAGGCAATTCCTGACATCATTGCGGGCGCTGGCGATCCAGGCACGTTGATCAGGCGCGAGGTCCAGCTCGTCATGCATGCAGGATTCGTCGTCTACGGTGGTGAAGAAAAGTGGACTCAGGTTCAGCATGCAGCCTCCGGAACATTCTTGTTGGGGCCGTGATAGAAGGTGGGTGCGCCGGCCTGGTGCGCTCGAAATGGTTGAAAAAGAGGATCGCCAAGTGCACGCTGTGCTGCATGGTTGCCGCGGTCCTTGAGCGTATTCGTGGCGCCGATGGAAACCCGGTCCAGCGCCTTCACGTCCTTGCTTTGATCAGGCGTGGCCTTGTCGTCGATTTGGAAGTAGTTGTTCCCCAACGACTGGCGTAGCATGTAGTCCACCGACGATTCCTGGGCGGAGATGACCAGGTCGAACAGCCCCCCGCGCCACTTGCCGAAGCCACGGTCGAGACTGGCGCCACCACGGACAGTTGCACCGATCGTCATCGTGCCGATCGACAGCACGCGAACCAGCGCACCCTGCTTCGGTGCGAGGAACGTATTGACTTCGTGCAACCCGAACAGTCCAGGCGCGTTGCCTACCAATCCACCATCGGCGAAGACGCCACGGTCGTTGCGCGCCAGCGGAAAATACACGGGCGCGGCGGCGGTCGCCAACGCCACATCGACGATCTTCATGCGGTGGTCCATCTCAAAGGAGGGATGGTGAGGCGTTTTGAAGAACTGGCCACGCCCTGTCGAGTAGTTGACGGCCGGAACGAGAACACGATGCTTCAGGCAGCCAATCGTGGCGTCCTTGAAGCGCTCGGTCAGCACGTCCTGTAATCCTGCGGAGTCGTGCTTGGCGGTCAACCAGAATCCCAGAAGCCGCCTTGCGAGACTGCGGCAACCAAAAATACGGCTACCCTGCTTTTCGAACAAGGCTTTGAGTTCAATGGCCGGGATTTCCGCAGCCAGCCCCAAGGCCAGCATTCCGCCTGCGGATGTGCCGCAGATCAGGTCGAAGTGCGAAGCGATGGGGCGGCCCAGCACGGCTTCGAGCTCGGCTAGGACCGTCGCTGTGTACAGGCCGCGATAGCCGCCCCCAGACAGGGCGAGCACATGGTAGGTGGGCACGCCCGTCATGGCTCTCAGCCCTTCGGCGGGAAGGAGTCGTTGCCGTGGCTGTCCTTGTCACGGATGCGGCCATCCGGACGGTGGATGACCAATTCGGACTGCTGGTTACGCGCGATGTCCCGCCCCGCGTCAATGGCCTGCTGCTGCGTGTCGTGCACGGAGGTTGCCCGCTGATTGCCGGCACCCTTGACGGCCCAACCGTCCTGGTGAGGAACTACATGTTGATTTTTGCCTGTCATGGCGAATTTCCTAAAGTTGAACCATCGAAACCCCGGCCAGTCGGCCGGGTTGCCAATGACCACCTGTTGAAGCAAAATACGTTGCTCTTGCAGACAACGGGTGAGTCAAGCCAAATCAACCTGCTGGAGTCGTAGAACTCACTTCTGTTGTCTGACTGGACAACAATGTATCAGAGTTGGTGCCAGGCTGCAAATGGTGGGCTTGGTGCCGCAAAAGCAACTGCTGCGGAGCGGACGCATAGCGGCGTTCGCCGTAGCCACAAGGAACGGAACGGATGTCACAAACAGGCCTGGGCGTCGCCCTCAAGACGCTGCGCGAACGAAGAACCCTATCGTTGCGCGAAATCGGTCAGCTCTCTTCGGTGGACCATGCCTATGTCCACCGCCTCGAGTCAGGCGAGAAGACCAACCCGTCGCCGGATTTGGTCGAGAAGCTGCTGAGAGTTCTCAAGCCAGGTGAAAGAGATGCCGCTCTGGTGATGTGGCTTGTTGACCATGCGGAAGCCGATCCCCGCCTTGTCGAGTTCGTGCTGAACGATCCTTCAATCAGCATCGACATCTTTTCGGCTGCAGCAGGTGTGAGACATCGTGGAAATACAAGGCCCGATCCCGCGACACTGATCGCCCGGATACAGCGAGCATTCGAGGACGAGGACGACTGAACATGGATGAAGCGGATGTCATGCAGAAAGCACGAGCCTTTGTTGCGAAGGTCGATGCGTCCGGCATCCGAGAAGACCTAACGCCCTATGTGGTCGAGGCCAACGCCAAGGTCAAGAGGGAGGAGCTTGGTGAGGGGGAGTCTGGCTACACGATCACCAAGCCGAATGGCAGGCATGTGATCACGGTGAATTCGTTGGAGACAGAAGAGCGCCAGCGCTTCACCATCTGCCACGAAATCGCGCATATCGTCCTTGCGCTGGAATCGAGCCACGAAGAGGTGCCGTCCTGGTCCTATGCGAAGCGGCATCCGAACGAAATCGCCTGCGACACGTTTGCCGCTGAATTGTTGATGCCGTATCAGCAATGGCTATCGCTTGTGCCCAAGGAAGAACCTTCGCTGGAACTGATCCAGCGCATGGCGGACTTGTTCAACACATCCTTTCCCGCTGCGGCGTCGCGGTTCGCCTCCCTCAGCGACATCCCGTGCGCCTTTGTCACCATGGAGCGCGGTGCCGTACGGTACGCGGCACGCTCCACCAGCTTGCGACAGGCTGGCGCTTGGATTTCTCCCAGATCTGCCATCCCTGTCGGCTCCGTGGCTCACCGCCTCCGGTCTTCAGGCCGCAGTGCTGCCGACACGGATGAGGTTGCACAAGACATCTGGTTCGACAACTGGGAAAAGGGCCTCGACCTCTGGGAGCTCTCCAAGCACTATGCACGCACCGATACCACGACCTCGCTGTTGTGGTTCGACAGCGAAGATTTGCCCGAGGTCGAAGTGAACCGTTTCGGTGTGCGCGTTGAGGACGATGGCGGCTTGGCTGAGCTCACGGGGCAACTACCTTGGCCAGGTCGGAGCAAGCGTCGCTAGCCGCGCAGGCCGACTCTGAATAGCGCGAGAGCGTTGCGACCAGCAGGGCGCAGCGGATCAACTTCTTTCAGAACTGGGCGCTGAAGTTATTGAGTCTCTGCGAGTGCGGATCGGTTTTCGCCTGCAATGTCTGCGGGATCGCAGCTCCGCTCCCGCCTCGTCTGAAGTGGTCTCTGACGGACTGCAGGCCAAGCCCCTTGAGGTATTCCCACTGCCCGTACAAATGGTCCTGCCGATTCCGCTCTTTCTGGGCCGCGCTCGGCTTCCTCGCTGGCGCTGGCAGCAAGTATTGCGCGCGGGGCTGATCAGTGTGCGAGAAGACGATGCTGCCGTAGCTCCACGGGTCTGAAGCTGAGGCGCGCCACTGATAACTGATCCGCACGGTCAGTTGTTCACTGAATCTGAACGGCACCATCACGTTGTCGTCGACATAGAACAACTGGCTTTCCTGCTCCTCTGTCGCGACACGGTGCTTCATCTGATGCACGGCATGCGTCAGATCACTCCCGGCACTGCGAAGGTCATATTCGGTGGTGGAACGCTTCTTCGCCGACTTTGTCTTCTGGTGGGCGGCAATTGCGTCCTCGAACGCCCGAAGGCGCGAAGAGACGTATGGCCCACAGCCATCCAATCGAAGAGTCCTAACGGCCCAAGGCCTTTCTTCGCGGATGCACTGATCAACGAGGTTCCTCAGCACATCCGTGTCAATCGCCTTCAGAACTTCCGCGTCGGTGCGCGGCACGTAGAGATCACCCATTTTTTCTCCTCATCAACCTCGCGAGCTTGACCTCTATGCGCCGCAGCGGCAACGCGCTGCGCGTTCAAACGTACATAGCCGAATGAACCTCAGCACGGGAATGTGGGCATTCAGTTGAAACTCGCATCAAGAGCCCGGTATCCGCGGTGGGACGGGCTTGGGGCTGCCTCGGGAGACTGATGCGAGGCATTTTGTCTTTTCTCGGTGGGGCATGGTCGATTCACCAACACCGAGAAATGCACTATTTCCGGTACTTGGCAAAAGGCACCACCGACGCCAAGGGCGAGTCAGCTCGCCGGGTTGACTGGCCATCTTCTCTAGCAATTCGCAGAGTCGCCAACTCAACCACTTCGCCAGGACTGGAAAAGTAGTTGTCCCTCAAATGGCAAAGCTTCTCAACATCACGGGGGCCAATCCCCAGATGGCGGGGGATTCCCTCCGCTGGAACGATACCCTCCCCGACAAGAAGCTCCACAGTCCGGCGAAGGAGGCGTGGACTCTCTGGCGCCCACTTGTCATCGCCTGGCTCTGCTTTAGAACCCCAACGGGCAGAGCGCCGTTTGAACAGTGCCAACTTCTCGTCGTCATTGAGCAGGCCCAAGGCGTGACAACGCATCATCATCGCTGCCACTGATGCTCCCCAGCGCTGCTTGAGGATCAGCAGATTGTCCAAGCTGGGCGGCACTCGCACCTCGCCGGCGAAAGTCTCCGCAGGAAGCAGCAACGCGGCGGCAAACCTATGCGCCTGCTTTTCCATCTGGTTGTAGCGGTCACGCTCATCCGCTCTCGGGATGTGCTTATGAAGGATCAGATGTCCAATTTCGTGCGCTAAGTCAAAACGACTGCGGAAAGCATTCGCCTTGTCTGCAGAAAGAACCACGATGGGCCGCCCGAGCAGCGCGCTCCAACTGGACAGCCCCTCAATCGCCGAGATCTCCGTCTCTTCACGGACTATGAGAATACCAGCACTCTCGGCAGCCAAAGCGAGGTTCTGGATAGGCCCGCGGCCCAACTGCCATAGCGACCGGCACTCTTCTGCCGCAGCCTCGATGTCTGCGTTGCTGATCTGTTCAGGGTCTAGGAACTCTCGCACCGGCAAGTTGACTACTGGATAGTCAACATAGTCCTCCAGCAAATAAGCCACCTCCTGCGTCCATTCCGTCCGCGCTTCTAGCTTCGACCGCGCCGCCTTGAGTGCTGACGCATTGCTGCGATATAGCGGTGTCGAGACCGCCGGGAGAGGAGCTCTCGTCAGCCATTCCGGCAGTACGTTGAGCACCGAAGCCAAGCGATCAAACGTCTCAGCCTCTGGCGATTGATCACCCTTACACCACTTCGTGACGGTAGGCGCAGCCACGCCGACCAAGCTGGCTAGCTGGCCCTTGGTGAGGCCGCGGGCGGCAAGTGCTTGCTCAAGCCGCGCGGGTTGAAGGTCATTGATTCCCTTGGTCATCGCCAGTCTTCTTTTGGGGTTGCTTCTTAAGTCTCGGAACGGCGTTGTCAGGCTGGACGGTCGTGTCGAGTTGGTCGTAGAGCTTGAGAAATTCAACCATGGTGCTGATGTAGAGCCAGGACTTCATGTCCGGGGCAGGGAGCGCGACCATGACTTGGGTGAGTTGTGCAATTCCGTTGGAATCCAGGCCGTCCACTACTCCGAGGATGAACAGCGTTCCACCGGACACCTCCCTGGCTACAGCGAAAAGGTCGCCTTGCACGTACTTGCTTTCGATCGCCTCATTCAGTTCGGCGAGCTTCTTTCGCGTGGCACTTCGGCGCAAGCTCACCCATTTGTGCCCGGGCACATTGAGCCTTGCGATATTGAAGATGCCCAGGCGACCCACTACCAGCCGCGTGCCACGAAGAGGACTGGGCTCTGCGCCATGTGCCTGCAGCGCCTCATGAAACGCCTCGTTAGTGAAAAAGTGCTTCACTTGGCCAGCAGCGGAAGGGCGATGACCCAGTTCGAACGCTGCGGAGTGCAAGCGACCTTTCGTGTCGCCGCCGTAGTATGCGTCCTCGCATGCCATGAGCGCATCACGGGGCACGTTCTTGATGATCAAACGCTCCAGTTCTTTGGGCCCAGAGGCCGGCACAGCGCTCATAGATAGTCCGTTAAATTGTTTCGAATAAAGGGAATTCTATATTAAAAACTTTCGTGTCTGAGTGATTTTCTGAATTTTTATAACCATGGCTTAGGGCCGTGCATCGCAACCTTGGCATAGGCTCCGCATTCCTCATGACTTCAGAGACTGAATTGTGGCTCGGGCTCTGCTCGCCTTGCTCTTGGTTCGGTCGTAGCCACACGGCTGAGGAGTGGGACCGCTTGACACAAGGCGCGTCGGATTACGCCAGCGCAGCCAAGTGCTCCACCGTCTCGGGGTATTTCTGCACCAGACGAATCAAGGTCGTGGCCTGGGCATTGGGCTTGGCCCGGCCCTGCTCCCAGCTCTCCAAAGTGCGTGCGTTCGTGCGCAGGTACATCGCGAACACTGGCCGCGACATGTTCAGACGCTCGCGCAGTGTCACCAGTTCATCGGCGGAAACGGTCGCCAGTGCGCCTAATTGCACCTTGTGCGATCGCAGAGTGGCCTTTCCCTGGCGTTCGGCGGCCAGGGCATCGAATCCTTCGACCAGTTCGGCAAATACATCACGCGTCATGATTTTGTCCTCGCTTGCAGTTCTGCATCCAGCAACCGTTTGAGCGCCTTCTTCTGCGATGCGCTCAAGTCGTCCTGCACATCCTTGCCATAGAGCGTGAACAGCCAGAACTGCGCGCCGCCCAGCCACCAGTAATAGATGACCCGGATACCACCGCGCTTGCCTTTGTGCCGCCGTTCATCGGCAAACCGGACCTTTCGCAACCCTCCAGTGCCTTGAATAACGTCGCCAGCTTCCGGATGCTGCATCAACATCACCTGCAAGGCACGGAACGCCTCGTCATCGAGGTACTCTGCCCGGTGACGCTCGAAGGGCGGTAGTTCAACAAAGAGTGCAGTCATAGTATACGTTAGTTGCGTATAAATTGGATAGAGGCAAATTCCCGCGTCGTGCTGGGCAGAACAAGGCACTGCGCTAGCTGGGCTGAGACTTTTTGCCTGCCGCCGCGCCCAGCAACACCATGCCGGACTTCCTGCCAATGGGAAACCCGCTCGGGCGTAGGTGGGCGTAGTCGCTCACCTTTTGCTGCTCTCAAGCGCCAACTGCCGCTGCCACGCTCTTGGCCGACTCCACGCCGGTGATCGTCTTGCGCCGGTTCGCCACCAGCTCGGCGGCTTCCCGCACCGATTTGTCCTCGGTGTGGACATAGCGCATGAACATCGCCACGGTCTTGTGCGCCGTCAGCGCCATGCCGACCTTGACCGGAATCCCCGAGTTGGCAATGTCGGTCGCTGAACGGTGTCGGATGCCGTGCGTGCCCACATGTTCGGCACCTGCAGCCTTGAGCGCACGGCTCCAACCGCCGTAATACTCGCCTGTGGTCAGGTGCTTCCCCGGATGGCGCGGAGACGGCAACACGTAGGGGCAGTCTTCCTGGTGCGGGGCCGTCGCCAGCAGCCGGTAGGCTTCTTCACTCAAAGGCTTGGACATACTGCCGGTCTTGCTGTCGGGCCAGACCACGCGGCGGTTCTCCAAATCGACCCAATCCCATTGGAGTGCGACGATTTCGCCTCTGCGGCCCGCGAACTCGAACTGCAACCGGATCGCCAAGGGGATGACGTAGTTCTCCAGTCCCTCGGCCTCAACACGCTCAAGGTGCCGGAACAGCAAGCCCATTTCTTCATCGCTGATGAGGTGCGTGGACTTCCCGTTGGGGTACATCGGGACATGGCGGCACGGGTTGGTGCCGTCAGGCCGGTGGCCCCACACCTCGGCCAGGTTGAACATCTTGCGCAGGACGCTGAACGTGCGGTTCGCGTCGGCATGCTTGTGCGCCATCTTCTTCATCGCCCCGGCAACGTCCGGGCGTTTCACGTCCTGCACCTTCATGCGGCCCAGCAACGGGATGATGTTGCGGTCGATGACACTCCGGTAGCCATCCTGCGTGCTCGGCTTGTTGCGCTGCTTGGAGTGGTCCTCCATGAACTTCACGCACAGCTCGGCAACGGTGGGGGCCTTGCGGGCCTCGGCTTTGGCGGCACTAGGGTCGCCGCCCCGGCGCACCTCGGCCAGCCATTCCTGGGCTAGGGAACGGGCCTGCTCGACGGTCAGTTCTCCGAACAGGCCTAAGGCGGGCTTGCGGCGCTCGCCAGCGTTCGTGCGGTACTGGAGCATGAACACCTTGCGGCCCGCTGGTGTAATCTTGCACAGGAAGCCGGGCACCAGGGCGTCCCGGAGTTCGACGGCCTGCGCCTGGGGCTGTGCCGCATCGACAGCGGACTTGGTGAGCTTGATTTTTGCCATGATGACTCCTCGAAAGACCCGTTTTGCAGGGGCCACATGGGAGCCATGAGGTCACAAGCCGGGTCGGGTTTCAGAAAGCACCGGCATATGATGAACGCGCCTAAGTCATTGATAAACCTGCTGTATCGGGCTTCGGCGTAGTCCAGCGTAATGCGGCACTGGAGTCATGGTGAAATAAAAAAACCCGGCTGCAAGCCGGGCCGTGCGCAGGCGCGTGGGTGTTTACGGCTTGCCGCCGGTCGGGAAGGGCCACGCGGCTTTCGGACTGAGCGTGGTCTGCACGGCAGGCGCTGCAGGTGCTGCCTTGGCCACGGGCTTGGCGGCGGCTTTCTTCGGCGCGGCGGCTTTCTTGGCGGCCGTGCTGGCCTTGGCGGCTTCGGGCGCCTTTGCTGCTACCTTCTTGGCTGCAGGGGCGGCTGCCTTCTTGGCGGGTGCTGCCGTTTTGGCGGCTGCGGGTGCGGCCTTCTTGGCTGGCGTGGCCTTCTTGGCGGGGGCAGCGGCCTTCTTCACCGGGGCGGCAGCGGCTTTCTTCGCAGGCGCGGCAGCGGCCTTCTTGGCGGGCGCTGCGGCCTTGGCCTTTTGCGGCGCGGCCGCTACGGCTTTCTTGGCGGGTGCGGCGGCCTTGGGGGCGGGCGCGGCCTTCTTGGCCGCTACGGTCTTGGCCGGCGCGGCGGCCTTCTTAGCGGGGGCAGCGGCCTTCTTGGCGGGCGTCGCGGCCTTGGGGGCGGGCGCGGCCTTCTTTGCGGCTACGGTCTTCTTGGCCGGAGCCTCGGTGGCTGCGGCCTTTTTGGCGGGTGCGGCTTTCTTTGCGGTCGGCTTGGTTGCCATGATGGTCTCCTGGGTCGATGGGCTTGGAGCACTTCACGCCGAACCGGTGCGAAGCGATCCATGGCGGCGGATGCGCGCATCCACCGCCATGAATGAAGCAAGCCCCTGGCGGCGGCAGCTTGCCGGCTGCCAGGGGGCTTGGAGGGTATTCGCCATCGCCGTGCAGGGCATCAGTCCCAGGAAAGCGCGCCGCCGGACTGGTACTCGATGACGCGCGTCTCGAAGAAGTTGCGTTCCTTCTTCAGGTCGATCATCTCGCTCATCCAGGGGAACGGATTTTCTTCGTTGGGGAACAGTGCCTCCAGCCCGATCTGGGTGGCACGGCGGTTGGCGATGTAGCGCAGGTAGCCCTTGAACATGGAGGCGTTCATACCGAGCACGCCGCGCGGCATGGTGTCTTCGGCGTAGCGGTACTCCAGGTCCACGGCCTTGAGGAACAGGGCCTTGATCTCGTCCTTGAACTCGGCCGTCCAAAGGTGCGGGTTCTCCAGCTTGAGCTGGTTGATCAGGTCGATGCCGAAGTTGCAGTGCATCGACTCGTCGCGCAGGATGTACTGGTACTGCTCGGCCGCGCCCACCATCTTGTTCTGGCGGCCCAGCGCCAGGATCTGCGTGAAGCCGACGTAGAAGAACAGCCCTTCCATCAGGCAGGCGAAGACGATCAGGCTCTTGAGCAGCGTCTGGTCGGTCTCCGGGGTGCCGGTGTGGAAGTTCGGGTCCATGATCGCGTCGATGAACGGGATCAGGAATTCGTCCTTGTCGCGGATCGAGCCGATTTCGTTGTAGGCGTTGAAGATCTCGCCTTCGTCCAGGCCGATGGACTCCACGATGTACTGGTAGGCGTGGGTGTGGATCGCTTCCTCGAACGCCTGGCGCAGCAGGAACTGGCGGCATTCGGGCGCGGTGATGTGGCGGTAGGTGCCCAGCACGATGTTGTTCGCGGCCAGCGAGTCGGCGGTGGTGAAGAAGCCCAGGTTGCGCTTGACGATGCGGCGTTCGTCCTCGGTCAGGCCGTTGGGATCCTTCCACAACGCGATGTCGCGCGTCATGTTGATTTCCTGCGGCATCCAGTGGTTGGCGCAGGTGGCCAGGTATTTTTCCCAGGCCCATTTGTACTTGAAGGGCACGAGCTGGTTGACGTCGGTCTGGCCGTTGATGATGCGCTTGTCGGCGGCGTTGACGCGGCGTTGCTGAGAAGCAGCCGCAGAAGCTTGCGGGCTGTGGAGGGGAGTGCCGCTTTGCAGGGAATCCTGCGGTGCGGGCTTGGCTTCTTCGTCCCAGGTCAGCATAGGTTGTCCAGTGTCCGGATTATGAAAGCAGTGCTGCAAAAAGGAAAGCGCTGCAGCGTTGCGCAGCAAGGTTCTGTTGCATGGTGGCTGCGTGCACGGCCCGGTTTCCCCGGGGCCGTGCAACCGGCCTTCGGTGGGGCCTTACTGGCAGGCCTCGCAACCGGGGTCGTCGATGGCGCAGAACTTCACGTCGGTGGCAGGGGCAGCGTTCATCTGGGCCTGCGCCGCGGCGGCCGCGGCCTCCAGCGCGCCGTCCGCGCCGTGGCTGGCCACGGCGTTGAGCTGGCGCTTGTTCACCGTGCTCATCTCGACGTGCGTGGCGCTTTGCGTGCGCAGGTAGTAGGTGGTCTTGAGGCCGCGCACCCAGGCCAGCTTGTAGGTCTCGTCGAGCTTCTTGCCCGATGCGCCGGCCATGTAGATGTTCAGGCTCTGCGCCTGGTCGATCCACTTCTGGCGCCGCGAGGCGGCTTCGACCAGCCAGCGCGGCTCGACCTCGAACGCAGTGGCGTACAGCGCCTTGAGGTCCTGCGGCGCGCGGTCGATGGGCTGCAGCGAGCCCTTGAAGTGCTTCAGGTCCATCACCATCACGTCGTCCCACAGGCCCAGGCGCTTGAGGTCGCGCACCAGGTAGGCGTTGACCACGGTGAATTCGCCCGACAGGTTGGACTTGACCGACAGGTTGCCGAACGAGGGTTCGATCGAGGCATCGACGCCGACGATGTTGGAGATGGTCGCGGTCGGGGCGATGGCCACGCAGTTGGAGTTGCGCATGCCGTCCTGGGCGATCTTGCGGCGCAGGGCGTCCCAGTCCAGGCGTGTGCCGCGGTCCACCTGCACGTGGCCGCCGCGCGCCTGCTCCAGCAGGTTCAGCGTGTCCAGCGGCAGGATGCCGCGGTCCCACAGCGAGCCGCGGTAGCTGGAGTACTGGCCGCGCTCCTTGGCCAGCTCGGTCGATGCCCAGTAGGCGTAGTAGCAGATGGCTTCCATCGACTCGTCGGCGAAGGCCACGGCGGCGTCGGATGCATAGGGAATGCGCAGTTCGTACAGGCTGTCCTGGAAGCCCATCAGCCCCAGGCCCACGGGGCGGTGGCGCAGGTTGGCGTCGCGCGCCTTGTCCACGGCGTAGTAGTTGATGTCGATGACGTTGTCGAGCATGCGCATGGCCGTGGCGATGGTCTTGCGCAGCTTGGCGTGGTCGAGCTGGCCGTCCTGGACGTGGCGCAGCAGGTTCACCGAGCCGAGGTTGCACACGGCGGTCTCGGTCTCGCTGGTGTTCAGCGTGATCTCGGTGCACAGGTTCGACGAGTGCACCACGCCCACGTGCTGCTGGGGCGAGCGGATGTTGCACGGGTCCTTGAACGTGATCCAGGGGTGGCCGGTCTCGAACAGCATCGACAGCATCTTGCGCCACAGGTCCACGGCAGCCACGCGCTTGAACAGCGTGAGTTCGCCACGGTCGGCCTGGGCCTCGTAGGCACAGTAGGCGCGCTCGAAGTCCTGGCCGTACAGGTCGTGCAGGTCGGGCACGTCGGAGGGGGAGAACAGTGTCCACTGGCCCTTGTCCATCACGCGCTTCATGAACAGGTCGGGAATCCAGTTGGCCGTGTTCATGTCGTGCGTGCGGCGGCGGTCGTCGCCGGTGTTCTTGCGCAGTTCCAGGAACTCCTCGATGTCCAGGTGCCAGGTCTCCAGGTAGGTGCAGACCGCGCCCTTGCGCTTGCCGCCCTGGTTCACGGCCACGGCGGTGTCGTTGACCACTTTCAGGAAGGGCACCACGCCCTGCGATTCGCCGTTCGTGCCCTTGATGTGCGAGCCGAGCGCGCGCACGCGCGTCCAGTCGTTGCCCAGGCCGCCGGCGAACTTGGACAGCAGCGCGTTTTCCTTGATGGCGTCGTAGATGCCCTCCAGGTGGTCGGGCACCGTGGTCAGGTAGCAGCTCGACAGCTGCGAGCGCAGCGTGCCGCTGTTGAACAGCGTGGGCGTGCTGCTCATGAAGTCGAACGACGACAGCACCTCGTAGAACTCGATGGCGCGCGCGTCGCGGTCGCTCTCGCGCAGCGCCAGGCCCATGGCCACGCGCATGAAGAACGCCTGCGGCAGCTCGATGCGGGCTTTGCGCACGTGCAGGAAGTAGCGGTCGTACAGCGTCTGCAGGCCGAGGTAGTCGAACTGCAGGTCGCGCTGGGGCTGCAGCGCCTTGGCCAGCCGGGGCAGGTCGTATTGCAGCAGCTGCGGGTCGAGCAGCTCGTTGTCCACGCCCTTCTGGATGAACTGCGGGAACGAATTGGCATAGGCCTCGCCCATGGCGGCCGGGGCCACGTCCTGCCCCAGCACCTCGCGCACGATGGTGTGCAGCAGCAGTCGCGCGGTGGCGTAGGTGTAGTCGGGGTCCTTCTCGATCAGCGTGCGCGCCGCCAGGATCGAGGCCTTGTACACCTCGTCCATGGGAATGCCGTCGTACAGGTTGCGCAGCGTCTCGGCCACGATGGGCTCGGGCTGCACCTCGCCGCTCAGCCCGGTGCAGGCGCTGGCCACGAGCGCGCGCAGGCGCAGCGGGTCGAGCAGCACGCGCTGGCCGCCGTCCACCACGTGGATCGCCGGGGCCTGGGGCACAAGCTGCGCCTGCTGCTGCGCGCGCTCCTGCGCGCGGCGCTCGCGGTACAGCACGTAGGCGCGCGCCACCTCGTGGTGGCCGCCGCGCATCAGGCCGAGTTCTACATGGTCCTGCACGTCCTCGATGTGGAAGGTGCCGCCGCCGGGGCGCGAGCGGGCCAGCGCGCGCACCACGGCATGCGTCAGTTCGTCCACCACCTCGCGCACGCTGGCCGAGGCCGCGCCCTGCGTGCCGTGCACGGCCAGGAAGGCCTTCATCAAGGCCACGGCGATCTTCTGTGGCTCGAAGGCGGCCACGGAGCCGTTGCGGCGCAGGATCTGGTAATGGGCCAGGGCGGACTGGGCGCGGGCGGTCGCCTCGAAAGCCTGGAGCGCCGGGTCGGCATGCGTGGAAGAAGGCGTGTCAAACGCAACTTGCATGGTGAATCCTCGGGTTGGGGTCGTTGGCCAGCCGGGGCGCGCGCAGCGGGGCTGTACCAGGGTGTAACGCTATATCTAGTGTCCTGCTTGAAGGCAAAACGCTACCTGTAGTGTACCGTCGTTGCCGCCTTCGATGCAGCGCGTGGGCTTGGCCGGCGCGGGCCGGGCCGTGGGAGGCCGCGTGCAAAACACCGCGCCATGGGGCTTGCCGGGGCCGGATGAAGCGCCCATGCCGCTTGCGCCGCGATTCGCCCCGGCAGGCGGCATGGATGCTGGGGCGCGCCGTTTCCCTGCGTGCGGTGAAAAACCCTTTGCGATGTGGGGAAAGGGGCCGCTGTACGACCGCGCTGTGCTGAGGTTTTGAGGTGTTTTTGGCCTCTAACCCTTATGCAGCAAGCGCAAGGCGCTATGTTTTTTGAGTCCTGTTGCTGTCCGGCGCGGGAAAGCGGGCCGCTTCCCACCCCAGCGCCTGCTGCAGACGGCGCCACTGGAACCCGGGCCCTGGGTCTTGCTTGCGCCCCGGGGCGATGTGCTCGTGCCCCGCGACGTGTGCGATGGGGTAGCGCGCCGCCAGGTCGCGGCACAGGCGGGCCAGCGTGGCGTATTGCGCGGGCGCGAAGGTCCGGCCTTCCAGGCCTTCGAGCTCGATGCCGACCGAGTCGTCGTTGCAGCGCTCGCGGCCGCGGTAGCGCGAGGCGCCCGCGTGCCAGGCGCGCTGGTCGCAGTCCACGAACTGCCACAGCGCCCCGGAGCGCGTGATGAAGAAGTGGGCCGAGACTTCCAGCCCGCGCAGGCCCTGGTAGTAGGGGTGGGCGTTCCAGTCGAGCCGGTTGGTGAACAGCTGCTGCACCGCGCCGGTGCCGTACTCGCCTGGCGGCAGGCTGATGGAGTGCACCACGACCAGGTCGATGTGCGCCTGCGCTGGCCGCGGGCCGAAGTTGGGCGAGGGCAGGCGCCGCGCGCCGGTGTGCCAGCCCCCGTCCCAGGCGGGATGGGAGGGTGCGGGCTGCTCATTCGGCGTCGTCGGCGCCATCGCTGTCCTGGGGGGTGGGGATCTGCAGCCGCGCGATGCGGTAGCGGATCTGGCGCAGGCTGATGCCCAGGCGCACGGCGGCGGCGGTGCGGTTGAAGCCGCTGTCGTGCAGGGCGCGCACGAGGATTTCGCGCTCCTGCTGGTCGAGCCAGCCCTGCAGGTCCGAGGGCAGTTCCTTCAGCGCTTGCGCCAGGGCGGGCGTGGGCGCTGGCACGGCCTCGGGCGTTGGCGCGGCCGGCTCTTCGGGCGCGGGGGGCGCTGGCGGCGGCATGGGGGGGGCCGTGCCATGGCCGAGCTGCAGCGTGCCCTCCTCGCTGAGGGTCATGGCCCGGTGCAGCAGGTTCTCGAGTTCGCGCACGTTGCCCGTCAGCGGGTGGCTGGCGATCTGCGCCAGCGCCTGCGGCGTGAGCTGCGGGGTGGGCTGGCCGGATTCCTGGGCGATGCGCGCCAGCAGCGCCTCGCACAGCGCGGGCAGGTCCTCGCGGCGCTCGCGCAGGGCGGGGAGCACCAGCTCGATCACGTTGAGCCGGTAATACAGGTCCTGGCGGAAGCGCCCGGCCTGCACGTCGGCGGCCAGGTCGCGGTGCGTGGCGCTGATGATGCGCACGTCCGCGGTCTCTTCCTGGGTCGAGCCGAGCGGGCGCACGCTGCGCTCCTGGATGGCGCGCAGCAGCTTCGACTGCATGGACAGGGGCAGGTCGCCGATTTCGTCGAGAAACAGCGTGCCGCCCCGCGCGGCCTGGAAATAGCCCTCGCGGTCTTGCGTTGCGCCGGTATAGGAGCCCTTGCGCGCGCCGAAGAACTCGGCTTCGAGCAGGTTCTCGGGGATGGCGCCGCAGTTCACGGCCACCAGCGGGCCGTCCGCGCGCTGGCTGTTGGCGTGCAGGGCGCGCGCTACCAGCTCCTTGCCGGTGCCCGACTCGCCGCGCACCAGCACCGGCGCCATGCCGCGCGCCACCTTGGCGATGTGCTGCTTGATGGTGCGCATGGGCTCCGAGTCGCCCACCAGGCGGTCGAGCGCGGCGCAGCCGTCGTGCGGCGCGGCCGCCGGCTTGGTGCCCGGGCGCGCGCTGCGCGGCGCGGGCACGCCGCCCGCGCCCTGCACGGCCGAGGCCACGACGGCGCGGAACTGCTTGAGGTCCACGGGCTTGGTCAGGTAGTCGAAGGCGCCGGCGCGCAGCGCCTCCACGGCGTTCTCGGCCGAGCCGTAGGCGGTCATGACGACGCAGCGCTCGCGCCGCTGGGCGTCGCGCAGCTCCAGGATCAGCTCCAGGCCCTGGCCGTCGGGCAGGCGCATGTCGGTCAGCACCACGTCGAAGCGCTGCGCGCGCAGCTGCTGGCGCGCCTCCTGCACGCTGGCGGCGGTCTCCACGCGGTGGCCCTCGCGCAGCAGGGTCAGCTCATACAGGGTGCGCAGGTCGGGTTCGTCGTCGACGACCAGTACGAAGGCGGCGTTGGCGGTCATGGGTGGTTCAGACCATGAGGGTGTCGAAAAGCCCCGCAGGCTCTGCCGGGCGCGTGGTCTTGCGGAACGTGACGGTGAAGGCGTTGCCGCCAGCGGGGCCCCGCGCCGTGGCGCGGGACAGCCGCTGGTACGCCAGGGAGGCACCGTGGCGCTGGCACAGCTCACGGCAAATGTACAGCCCCAGGCCGCTGGAGCGGCTGTGCGAGGAGAAGAACGGCTCGAACAGGTGGCGCTCCACCGAGGGGTCGAGGGGCGCGCCGTCGCTCCACACCTGCAGGCTGACCAGGCCGGTGCCGGCGGCCTGGGTGTGGAGCTGCAGCGAGTCGGGCTGCGTGCCCATGAAGCGCAGCGCGTTGTCCAGCAGGTTGATGAGCACGCGCCGCAGGTGCTCGGCGTCGAACTCCACCTGCACCCCGGGCGCCTGCAGCGCCACCAGTGCCTGGCGCCGCGCGGGCTCGGCGCCGCGCCAGTCGTTCCAGACCTGCGCGACGGCCTCGTCCAGCGCCAGCGAGGCGGCCGGCGCATGGCTGATCTGGTTCTGCACGCGGGCGATGTCCAGCACCTCCTCGGCGATGCGCGCCAGGCGCTCGGCGTTCTGCTGCACCATGTGGCACAGCCGCTGCTGCGCCGGGTCGCCGAGGTCTTCGCCGAGCAGCGCGTTGGCCTGCACGATGGCGGCCAGGGGGTTGCGGATTTCGTGCGCCACGGCGGCCGACATGCGCCCCATGGCGGCGAGCTTCTCGGTGCGCAGCCGCGCCTCCAGCTCGCGCAGATCGTGCAGGAACATCACGCACTGCGGCTCCGTGCGGGTCTCTCGCGCGCCCTGCTGCGCGGCCGTGAGCCAGGTGCGCACGCGCAGGCCCGTGGGGCTCTGGCCGGGGTGCAGCAGGCCCACGTCGGCGCGCTGCGGCTGCCCGCTGGCGAAGGTGGCGCGCGCCATGCGCCACAGCGGCTCCCAGGCGGGTTCCGCGCCCAGCAGGAAGGGCGGCTTCAGGCCGTCCGCCTGCCCGCCCAGCAACTGCCGCGCCGCCGGGTTGGCGGCGCGCACGCTGCAGTCTTGCGACAGCACGAGCACGCCGTCGCTCAGGTTCTCGATCACCAGCGCATTGACCTGGCCCTGCTCGCGCGCGCGCTGCTGGCTCTGCTGCGCCATCTGCTGCTCGCTCAGCAGGCGCTGGGCCAGCTGGTACGCCAGGTAGGCCACCATGAAGTAGCCGGTGCCGGTCAGCGCGGCCTGCAGGTAGTGCTGCGCGGCATCGCCCGCGTTCGGGTCCAGGCTGCGCCACCAGACGCTGCCCAGCAGCAGCAGCGTGGCCGTGGCCGTGGTGCCCAGCGCCAGCGTGAGCGAGCCCAGCACCGAGGCCATGAGGATGGGAATGCCGAACAGCGGCGTGTAGTTCATGCCCCCGTTCTGCAGCCATTGCAGCAGGCCCACCATCAGCAGATCCACGCCCAGCAGCGGCAGCCACGACGGCCCTGGCTGCGGGTCGGGCGGCAGCGGCGCCGCCAGCAGCCGCGTGAGCACGGCCACCACCAGGTACAGGGCGCACAGCGCCAGCAGCTCGGGCTCGGGGTTCTGGTGCAGCGCCAGGCCCGCGCCCTGCAGCAGCAGCAGGGCCAGCGCCACCAGGGCGCGCGCGCTCAGGAAGCCGTGCCACAGGCGCTGGAAGGGGGTGTCGGAACGCTGCGGGGCGGCAGGCATCGCTGCGGGGGGCGTTGCTAGCGCGGGCCGGCGCTGCGGTGTTCGGCGCAGCAGTAGTGGCGGCGTGCGTGTTCCAGGGCCTCGGCGCGCGGCAGGTGCAGCCCGCAATGGGCGCAGGACACCATGGCCTGGGGGGCTGGCACGGCGGGTGCGCGTGCCGTGGGCGCTGCGGGCGGGGGCGGGCGGTGCTTGTTGCGCCACAGCGCCCAGGCCAGGCCCAGCACGGCGAAGACCAGCAGGTACTTCATGCGCCCTTGCCCAGCACCACTTCGAGCACGAAGCGCGAGCCCACGTAGGCCAGCAGCAGCAGCACGGCGCCGCCGTACAGCACGCGCATGGCGCCGCGCCCGCGCCAGCCGAACTGCGTGCGCCCCAGCAGCAGGATGGCGAAGGTGACCCAGGACAGCACCGAGAACACCACCTTGTGGTCCCAGCGCCAGGCGCGCCCGTAGAGTTGCTCGCCGAACAGCCCGCCCGCCAGCAGCGTGGCCGTGAGCAGCACGAAGCCCGCCATGACGAAGCGGAAGGTGAGCCGCTCCAGCGTCAGCAGCGGCATGCCGCTGTGCGGATCGGCGGCCTGGCGGATCTGCCGTTCGGCGCGCGCCATGAGTGCGGCATGCACCACGGCGGCGGCGAACAGGCCGTACGACGCGATGCCCAGCGCCAGGTGCAGCGGCAGCCACGGCGAGGCCGTGCCGTGCAGCGGCTGGCCCGGGAAGGCGCAGGCCAGCAGCACGGCGACGGCGCCCAGGCCCGCCAGCATCCAGCGTGCCTGCATTTGCGGGAACAACTGGCGCTCCACGGCGTAGACCGTGAGCACCAGCCAGGCCGTCATCGACAGCGCGGGCGCGAAGCCGAAGCGCGGCGGCGCCTCGCCCACCAGCGCCCAGGCCAGCACGGCGGCGTGCAGCACCCAGGCCAGGGCCAGCGCGGTGCGCGTGGCGCCCGTGCCCAGGCGCGGGCCGGCAGCGGCCGGCACGGCATAGGCGACGGCCGCCGCCGCCGCGAGCAGCCAGCCGAGGAGGGAGGCACTGGGTAAAATCATGGCCCACAGTGTACCTGTGGGCCAGGGGTTTTCCCTCTGGCACCGCCCTTCCATCGCCCCCGGCTGTCCTGGCCTGCGGGCCCATCCAGAGACCGCAGCAGACATGGCTTCCGCACTCACCGACAAACTCTCGCGCCTCGTCAAGGAGATGCGCGGCCAGGCCCGCATCACCGAATCCAACGTGCAGGACATGCTGCGCGAAGTGCGCATGGCCCTGCTCGAAGCCGACGTGGCCTTGCCCGTGGTGCGCGACTTCGTCGCGCGCGTGAAGGAAAAGGCCATGGGCCAGGAGGTGCTGGGCTCGCTCAAGCCCGGGCAGGCGCTGGTGGGCATCGTCAACAGGGAACTGGCCGCCACCATGGGCGAGGGCGTGGCCGACATCAACCTGAACGCGCAGCCGCCCGCCGTCATCCTCATGGCGGGCCTGCAGGGCGCGGGCAAGACCACCACCACCGCCAAGCTGGCCAAGCACCTGCAGGAGAAGCGCAAGAAGAAGGTGCTCACGGTGTCGGGCGACGTGTACCGCCCGGCTGCCATCGAGCAGCTCAAGACTGTCACCCGGCAGGCTGGCGCCGAATGGTTCCCGAGCAGCCCGGAGCAGAAGCCGCGCGACATCGCGCTGGCCGCGCTGGACTACGCGAAAAAGCACTACTTCGACGTGCTGCTGGTGGACACGGCCGGCCGCCTGGCCATCGACGATGTGCTGATGCAGGAAATCAAGGAACTGCACGCCGCTCTGAACCCGGTGGAGACGCTGTTCGTCGTCGATGCCATGCAGGGCCAGGACGCGGTGAACACTGCCAAGGCCTTCAAGGAGGCGCTGCCGCTCACCGGCATCGTCTTGACCAAGCTCGACGGCGACTCGCGCGGCGGCGCGGCGCTGTCGGTGCGTGCCATCACCGGCGCGCCGATCAAGTTCGCCGGCGTGTCGGAAAAGATCGACGGCCTGGAGGTGTTCGACGCCGAGCGCCACGCCGGCCGCGTGCTCGGCATGGGCGACATCGTGGCGCTGGTCGAGCAGGTCACGCAGAACGTGGACCTGCAGGCCGCGCAGAAGATGGCGGAGAAGCTCAAGAGCGGCGATGGCTTCGACCTCAACGACTTCCTGGCCCAGCTGCAGCAGATGAAGCAGATGGGCGGGCTCTCCAGCCTCATGGACAAGCTGCCGACCGAGATCAAGGGCAAGGCCGGCCAGGTGGACATGGACAAGGCCGAGCGCGAGATCCGCCGCAAGGAAGGCATCATCTGCAGCATGACGGCGCTGGAGCGCCGCAAGCCCGAACTCATCAAGGCCACGCGCAAGAAGCGCATCGCCCAGGGCGCGGGTGTGCAGGTGCAGGAAGTGAACCGCCTGCTCAACGAATTCGAGCAGATGCAGACCATGATGAAGAGGATGAAGGGCGGCGGCCTCATGAAGATGATGAAGCGCATGGGCGGCATGAAGGGCATGAAAGGCATGCCCGGCATGCCGTTCTGAGAGGCTGAGAGTCTTTTGCCCATGGGCGACACCCTGCGCCTCGGCCCGCTGGCGCTGCCGTGGGGCACGCTGTTCCTGTTCGCGGGCTGGTGGCTGGGCACCTGGGCGCACGAGCGCCTGGCGCGCCGCCAGGGCCTTGCGCCCGGCCCGCACGGCTGGCGGATCGGGCTGGCGGTGCTGCTCGCCGCGCGCCTGGGCTTCGTGCTGCAGTACCCCGCTGCATACGCCGCGGCCCCTTGGTCCGTGCTCGACATCCGCGACGGCGGCTGGGCGCCCTGGTGGGGCCTGGCCGCTGCGCTGGCCTATGCGGCCGTGCTGGCCTGGCAGCGCAGCACGTGGCGCCGCAGCGTTGCCGTCGGCCTCGCGGCGGGCGCGGGGCTGTGGCTCGCGGGGCTGGCTGCGCAGCACCTGGGCGGCCCGGGCCCCGCGCCACTGCCGCGCTGGCAGGGCGTGGCGCTGGATGCCTCCACCGTCGCGCTGCCCGCCCTGCGCGGCCAGCCGGTGGTCATCAACCTGTGGGCCACCTGGTGCCCGCCGTGCCGGCGCGAGATGCCCGTGCTGCGGCAGGCGCGCGCGCAGCACCCGCAGGTGCGCTTCCTGTGGATCGACCAGGGCGAGGCGCCCGACGTGGTGCAGCGCTTCGCCGCGCAGCACGGCCTGCCGCCGGCCGACGTGCTGCTCGACCCGGCCTCCAGCCTGGGCGCACTGCTCGGGCGCAGCGCCTTGCCCACCACGCTGTTCTTCAACGCCGAGGGGACGCTGGTGGCGGTGCGCACGGGCGAGCTGTCGCCGGCATCGCTGGCGCACCATCTGGCGCAGATACTCCCAAAACCATAGCTGCCAGCGCTTTTCCACAAAGGGCTGGCGCCCGAAAAGACTTGTATCCTTACCACGGGCGCAGGCGTGTCGGCCAGAATGGCTGCCTTTGGGGCAACGAAGGGGTGTGATGGGCAAGCACGCGGTCACGGCAGCGCCAGCCGGTTATGGCGACTTCCTGCACGAAGCCAAGGCGCAGATCCGCAAGCAGCGCTACCTGGCGCTGCGCGCCGCCAACAAGGAACTGCTGGTGCTGTACTGGTGGCTGGGCGAGGCCATCGCCCAGCGGCAGGCGCAGCAGGGCTGGGGCCGGGCGGTGGTGGAAACGCTGGCGCGCGACCTGCAGGCGGAGTTTCCGGGCAGCAGCGGGTTTTCGGCGCAGAACCTGTGGCTGATGCGCCAGTTCTTTGCGGAGTACAGCGGCAAGCCAAAACTCCAACCACTGGTTGGAGAAATCAGTTGGTCCAAGAACCTGCTCATCATGGCCCGCTGCAAGGACGACCTGGAGCGCGAGTTCTACCTGCGCGCCACGGCCCGCTTCGGCTGGACGAAAAGCGTGCTGCAGCACCAGCTCGACAACCAGACCTACCGCCAGTACCTGGCCGGGCAAACCAACTTCGACGCCGCCCTGCCGGACAGCGTGAAGGCCCAGGCGCTGCTGGCCGTGAAGGACCATTACACCTTCGACTTCCTGGGCCTGGCCGAGGCCCACTCCGAACGCGAGCTGGAACAGGCGCTGGTGCGCAACCTGCGCGAGTTCCTGGTGGAAATGGGCACGGCCTTCACCTTCGTCGGCAACCAGTACCGGCTGGCGGTGGACGGCAAGGACTACTTCATCGACCTGCTACTGTTCCACCGCCGCCTGCGCTGCCTGGTGGCCATCGAGCTGAAGGTGGGCGACTTCAAGCCCGAGCACAAGGGCCAGATCGAGTTCTACCTCGACCAGCTCGACCAGCACCACCGCATGGAGGGCGAGAACCCGCCCATCGGCATCGTCATCTGCCGCGGCAAGACCCGCACGGTGGTGGAGTACGCGCTGCGCAACATGCACCGCCCGCTCGGCATCGCCACCTACACCGTCACCCCGCAACTGCCCGCCAGCTTCGAGGGCGATCTGCCCAGCCCGCAGGAAATCGCCGCGCGCCTGCAGGCATGGGGTGCGCCGCAAGGCGAATGAGGGCGGCAACCGATCATGCCGCCGATAGATTCAAAAACCATAGCTGCCCGCGCTTGCTGCATAAGGCCAAACTCATGAAAAACCTTGAAACCCTCGCCGCCGGGCCGCTGCTCGACGCCTCGTACAAGGGCTACCCGCTGACCGCGCCGCCCTGCCGCCCCGGCGCGCTGGCGCAGCAGGGCTGGAACGTGCTCGCGGGCGACCTGCCGCTGCCGCTGGCCGTGCTCGACCGCGCGGCGCTGGCGCACAACCTGGCGTGGATGCAGGACTACGCCCGGCAGCGTGGCGTGCTGCTCGCGCCGCATGGCAAGACCACCATGTCGCCCGAACTGTTCGCGCGGCAGCTCGCCGCCGGGGCCTGGGGGCTGACGTTCGCCAGCGTCTGGCAGGCGCGCGTGGGTGTGGCGGCGGGCGCGCGGCGCATCGTCATCGCCAACCAGGTGCTGCAGGACGCCGACCTCGACGGGCTCGACGCCCTGCTGGCCGCGGTGGACGGGCTGCGCGTGTGGTTCCTGGTCGATTCGGCGGCGCAACTGGCGTGCATCGAGGACTGGGCCGCGCGGCGCGGCAGCGCGCGCGTGTTCGACGTGCTGCTGGAGATCGGCATGCCCGGCCAGCGCACCGGCTGCCGCAGCGCCGAGGAGGCCCTGGCGCTGGCGCGGCGCCTGGCGGCCAGCCGCGTGGCGCGCCTGGGCGGCATCGAATGCTACGAGGGCCTGGCCGCGCGCTGCGACGACGCGCACGACGTGCCCGCCGTCACCGCCCTGGTGCGCAGCGTGGGCGCGGTGGCGCGCGGCTGCGACGCCGAGGGCTTGTGGGCACCGGGCGAGGCCGAGATCCTGCTGTCGGCCGGCGGCTCCGCCGTGTTCGACCTGGTGGTGCCGCTGCTGCGCCTGCAGGGCCTGTCGCGCCCGGTGGCGGGCGTGCTGCGCTCGGGCTGCTACGTGACGCACGATCACGGCAGCTACCAGCGCTTCGTGCGCCTGCTGGCGCGGCGCGAGGGGCTGGACGACACCCTGCGCCCTGCGCTCACCGTGTGGGCCCAGGTGCAGTCGGTGCCCGAGCCGGGGCTGGCGCTGCTGGGCTGCGGGCGGCGCGACGTGTCGTTCGACATCGACATGCCGCAGCCCCTGCGCTGCGCCGCCGTGGGCGCGCGCGTGGCGCAGGCAGTGCCGCAGGGCTGGCGCATCACGGCGCTCAACGACCAGCATGCCTACCTGCGCTTCGATCCTGAGGCGCCCGAGGGCGCCTGGCCGCGCGTGGGCGAGCGCGTGGAGCTGGGCATCTCGCACCCCTGCACCACCTTCGACAAGTGGCGCTGGATGCCGCTGGTGGAGGGCGACGGTACTGTCACCGGGGCCATCCACACCTGTTTTTAAGAGGGTGCCTGCGGCCCTTGGCGGCAGGGCAACGTCCCCCTCTTTTACAGCTGGGGATCTTTGTAAGAACCTCCGTGCACGCTTTCCTTCCGATTCGTGCAGAGAATTCCTGGCGCCTTGCTGGAAAGGCCAGGACGTGCCCTGGGGCCGTAGCGTTTAGTGCTTTTTGAGCTTGCAGGCCGCTTGCAGAAAGCGCTGGCAGCTATGGTTTTTGATCCTTCATGACCACCTCGCCGCGCAGCGTGTAGGTCATCGCCTCGGTGATCTTCACGTCGATCATCTGGCCGGTCAGGCGCGCATGGCCGGGGAAGTTGACCACGCGGTTGCATTCGGTGCGGCCCATCAGCTCGCCGTTTCCGCGCTTGCTTTCGCCTTCGACCAGCAGGCGCTGCACCGTGCCCACGCGCTCCAGGCTGATGTCCTTGATGTTCTGGTTGATGACCGCCTGCAGCGCCTGCAGGCGGCGCAGCTTCACGTCGTGCGGCGTGTCGTCGGGCAGGTTGGCGGCGGGGGTGCCGGGGCGCGGGCTGAAGATGAAGCTGAAGCTGTTGTCGAAGCGCACGTCGTGGATCAGCTTCATCATCTTCTGGAAGTCTTCCTCGGTCTCGCCAGGGAAGCCGACGATGAAGTCGCTGCTCATCGCCATGTCGGGGCGGATGGCGCGCAGCTTGCGCACCGTGCTCTTGTATTCCATGGCCGTGTAGCCGCGCTTCATGGCCATGAGGATGCGGTCGCTGCCGTGCTGCACCGGCAGGTGCAGGTGGCTCACCAGCTTCGGAATCCTGGCGTAGGCCTCGATCAGCCGGGGCGTGAATTCGTTCGGGTGGCTGGTGGTGTAGCGGATGCGCTCGATGCCCGGAATCTCGGCCACGTATTCGAGCAGCAGGGCGAAGTCGGCCTTTTCGCTGGTCTCGCCCATCGCGCCCAGGTAGGCGTTGACGTTCTGGCCCAGCAGCGTGACTTCCTTCACGCCCTGGTCGGCGAGGCCCGCCACTTCCACCAGCACGTCCTCGAACGGGCGGCTCACCTCTTCGCCGCGCGTGTAGGGCACGACGCAGTAGCTGCAGTACTTGGAGCAGCCTTCCATGATCGAGACGAAGGCGCTGGCGCCCTCCACGCGCGCGGGCGGCAGGTGGTCGAACTTCTCGATCTCGGGGAACGAGATGTCCACCTGCGGTTTCGCCTTGGCGGCGCGCGCGTTCAGCAGCTCGGGCAGGCGGTGCAGCGTCTGCGGGCCGAACACCACATCGACGAAGGGCGCGCGCTTGATGATTTCCTCGCCCTCCTGGCTGGCGACGCAGCCGCCGACGCCGATGAGCACGCCTTTTTCCTTCAGGTGCTTGACGCGGCCGAGGTCGCTGAACACTTTCTCCTGCGCCTTCTCGCGCACCGAGCAGGTGTTGAACAGGATCAGGTCGGCGGCTTCCGGGTCGTCGGTGGGCTCGTAGCCCTGGGCGGCGCCGAGCACGTCGGCCATCTTGTCCGAGTCGTACTCGTTCATCTGGCAGCCGAAGGTTTTGATGAAGACTTTCTTGGTCATGGCGTGGGGCGAGGCAGACAGGCCCGGGCGCACGCGCGCCCATGTGAAAAACCCGCAGCATGTTGCCACGCTGCGGGTTTTGATTTTGGTGGTCGTAGGTGGACTTGAACCACCGACATCAGCATTATGAATGCTGCGCTCTAACCAACTGAGCTATACGACCGACAGAGCGAAATTATATGCCAGGAATCATTGGTTCGTAAAGTTCGCGGGGCGCTTGTTCACGAAGGCGTCCATGCCTTCCTTCTGGTCGGCCGTGGCGAACAGGCCGTGGAACAGGCGGCGCTCGAACATCAGGCCGTCGCTCAAGGACCCCTCGAAGGCGCGGTTCACGGTTTCCTTGGCGGCCATCACGGCGATCAGCGAGAAGCCGCTGATGGTGAGGGCGGCGCCCAGGGCTTCTTCCATCAGCTTGTCCAGCGGCACCACGCGGCTGACGAGGCCCGCGCGTTCGGCTTCGGTGGCGTCCATCATGCGGGCGGTGAGGGCCATGTCCATGGCCTTGGACTTGCCCACGGCGCGCGGCAGGCGCTGCGTGCCGCCGGCGCCGGGGATGACGCCGAGCTTGATCTCGGGCTGGCCGAACTTGGCGTTGTCGGCGGCGATGATGAAGTCGCACATCATCGCTAGCTCGCAGCCGCCGCCCAGGGCGAAGCCGCTCACGGCGGCGATGACGGGCTTGCGGATGGAGCGCAGGGTTTCCCAGTTGCGCGTGATGAAGTCGCCCTTGTACGCATCGGCGAAGCTGTACTTGGCCATGGCCGTGATGTCGGCGCCCGCGGCGAAGGCTTTCTCGCTGCCGGTGACGATGATGCAGCCGATCTTTTCATCGGCGTCGAACGCCTTGAGCGCCTCGCCCAGCTCGTTCATGAGCTGGTCGTTGAGCGCGTTGAGCTGCTTGGGACGGTTGAGCGTGATGACGCCGACTTTGTCGGCTTCGGTGCGCACGGCGATGCATTCGTAGGCCAAGGGGATCTCCAGGGTGGTTGTGGTTGGATTAGGGGACTATACCCAACGGCGGTGTCAGCCTGTGGACAGCCACGCCTGGGCGCGCGCGGCGTCGGCCAGCTCCAGGCGCACGGTGTCGCCGGTGGCGCCGGGCGCGGGCAGGTCCAGCGGCAGGCGCAGCAGCCGCCCGTCGCGCGCCACCAGGGCCGTGGTCTGGCGCGCGGCGCCGGCGTACAGCGCCAGGTCGTCCAGGCGCTGCAGGCGCCAGGCCTGGCCAGCGGCCTCCAGGCCGAGCCATTCGTCGCCCGCCATGAAGCCGGCGCGCTCGGCCGCGCTGCCGCGCAGCACGGTCTTGATCTGCACGCTGTGGTTTTCCTGCACGCGCAGGCCCAGGCGCTGGGCGGGCTGCGCTGGCTCGGCCTTCAGCGCCACGCCCTGGGCGGCGAGCAGCTCGGCCAGGGGCAGCTCGGCGGTGCCGTGCACCCATTGGGCGATCTCGCCTTGCCAGTCGCGGCCGGTGAGGGCCTGCAGCACGGCGAGCAGGTCGGCCTCGGCCATGGGGCCGCCGGCGCAGCGCTGCCACAGGGCGCGCATCACGGCATCGAGCGTGGCGCCGCCCTCGCGGCGCAGGGCGAGGTCGAGGCACAGCGCCACCAGCGCGCCCTTGGTGTAGTAGCTCACGGTGGCGTTGGGGGTGTTTTCGTCCTGGCGGTAGTACTTGATCCAGGCGTCGAAGCTGGCCTGGGCCACGCTCTGCACCTGGCGGCCCGGGGTTTGCAGCACCTGGGTGCAGGTCTTGGCGAGCAGCTTGAGGTAGGCCACGTCGTCGATCAGGCCGGCGCGGCGCAGCAGCAGGTCGTCGTAGTAGCTGGTGAAGCCCTCGAAGAACCACAGCAGCTCGGTGTAGTTCTCGCGCGTGTAGTCGTACTGCGCGAACTCGCGCGGGCGCAGGCGCTTGACGTTCCAGGTGTGGAAGTACTCGTGGCTGATGAGGCCGAGCAGTTGGGTGTAGCCGTCGCTGGCCTTGGCGTCGCCAGGACCTTCGGTTTTGCGTGGCAGGTCGCGGCGGCCGCAGATCAGCGCGGTGGAGTTGCGGTGTTCCAGGCCGCCGTAGCCCTCGTGCACGGTGTTGAGCAGGAACAGGTAGCTCTTGAACGGCGGCTTGCCCCGGGGGTGCCAGAAGCGGATGGCGGCCTCGCAGACCTTGCGCGTGTCGGCCAGCAGTCGCGCGCCGTCGAACGAGGGCGCGGCGCCCGCGACGACGAAGCGGTGCGGCACGCCGCAGGCGTTGAAGCTGGCGCTCCAGAAGGCGCCCATTTCCACCGGGCAGTCGGCCAGTTCGTCGTAGTCGGCGGCGCGGTAGCGGCCAAAGCCGCGCGCGTCCAATTTCAAGGGAAAAAGGCCTGTAGCGCAATGCCAGAGCGCGCTACCAGCTCTCTTTTTGGGAGCGACGATGTCGATCTCGCACGGCAGCGCGGTCTGGCCCGCTACCTGCAGGCACAGGCTGGTGGCGTTGAAGAAGCCGCGCGCGGCGTCGAGCCAGGCGGTGCGCACCGAGGCGTCGTAGGCGCACACCTCGTAGCTCAGCACCAGCGGCTGGCCCGGCTGGCAATCGGCGCGCCAGCGGTCTTTGGCCAGTTGCACCAGCGCCACCGGCTGGCGGCCCTGGTGGGCGTTCAGGCGCTGCAGGTTCCTGGCGAATTCGCGCACCAGGTAGCTGCCGGGAATCCAGGCGGGCAGGGCCAGCTCCTGCGCGGCGGCGGGCTGCGCCACGGTGAGGGTGACGCGGAACAGGTGGGCGTGCAGGTCGGCCCCTTCCACCCGGTAGTGGACGGCGGCGCGGGCGTGGGCAGAGGGCATGGCGGGTGCTACAAAAAAGAGAGCTTTCAGCGCAGGCTGGATAAGCGCTGGGGCCTGAAAAGGCCCCATGTTCGTCAGTGCGTTGCGAGTGAGATCAGTTCGCCGTGGTGGCGCCGGCCGCCTCGGCCAGGCGCTTTTCCACGTCCGGCGCGCCGATGGCGCCGGGCACGCGCGTGCCGTTGGCGAAGATCAGCGTGGGCGTGCCGGTGATCTTGTGCTTCTTGCCCAGCGCCAGGTTGCGCTGCAGCGCGGCGGTGTCGCAGCTCGCGTTGTCCGGGGTCTTGTCGCGCTGCATGTAGTCGTTCCAGGCGGCGGCGCGGTCCTTGGCGCACCAGATGTTGCGCGACTTCTCGGCCGAGTCGGGGCTCAGGATGGGGTAGAGGAACAGGTAGACCGTGACGTTGTTGACGTTGCGCATCTCGCGCTCGAAGCGCTTGCAGTAGCCGCAGTTCGGATCCTCGAACACGGCGATCTTGCGCGAACCGTCGCCGCGCACCAGGGTGAAGGCGTCCTTGAACGGCAGGTCCTCAAACTTGACGGCCGTGAGCTGGTTGATGCGGTCCTCGGTCAGGTTGCGCCGCGCCTTGGTGTCGATCAGCTCGCCCTGGATCACGTAGCTGCCCTTGGCGTCGGTGTAGAACAGGTCGGTGCCCACGCGCACCTCGAACAGGCCGGGCATGGGGGTGGCGCGCACCTCGTCGATCTTGGCCAACTGCGGAATGCGCTCGCCCAGGGTCTTGCGGATGACGGATTCATCGGCCTGTGCGCCCAGGCCCAGCAGGGCCAGCGTGGCGCCCGCGCACAGTGCGGGCAGCGCGCGGAGGGGGGATCGTTTCAGTTTCTTGGCAGTCATGTTCATTCTTCAGTGCGTCGTTCCCATGGCCTGGCGGGCCGTCCATTCCTTGAGCAGTCCGCTGCGCTCGAAGCCCTTGAGGCCCCAGTTGCGCAGCGCCTGCAGCGGTGCCTCGCGGCGCGCGAACAGCTGCTGCAGCCCGTCCATGGCCAGGCCCATGGGCAGCAGCGCCGCCTTGCGCTCGCGCTCGTAGCGGCGCAGCAGCCGCAAGTCGGCAATGCTGCGCCAGTCGCGTTCCATCAGGGTGCGTGCCAGCGCCTGAACGTCGGCCAGCCCCAGGTTCAGGCCCTGGCCTGCCAGCGGGTGCACGTTGTGCGCCGCGTCGCCGGCCAGCACCCAACTGTGCGTGCCCGATGTACTGCCCGCGTGCTGGCTGCCGCACCAGTGGTTGGCCCGGGCTTGCTGCAGCGGCCAGGCCGCGCGGCGGCTGGCCAGTTCGAGCGCGCCCAGCGCGCCCTGGCTGGCTTCCTGCACACGCAGGGCAAAGACTTCGGGTTCCAGCGCCAGCAGTTGCGGCGCCTGCTCCTGGGGGACAGACCAGACGATGGCGACGGAGTTCCCTTGCTCCCCGCCCAGCGGCAAGAAAGCCAGGATGCCGCCGTCGGCCTGGAACCACTGGCGCGCCGTCTGGCCGTGCGGCAGCGTGCAGTGCAGCCGCGCGGCAATGGCCTGCTGCCCGTACGGGGTGGTGGCGAATTCCACGCCGAACTCATCGCGCGTGCGGCTGGCGCGGCCCTCGCACACCGCGGTGAGCGAGGCTGGCACGGGGCTGGACACCAGCTCCACCTGCGGCTGGTAGCGCACGGCTTCGGCCAGGCGGGCCTCCAGCGCGGGGACATCGACGATCCAGGCCAGCGCATCCACATGCTGCGCCGCGGCATCGAAATGCACACTGCCGTCCTGATCGCCCTGGATCTCCATGCGTGCCACCGGGGTGGCGTGGCGGACGTCGGGCCAGGCGCGCAGGGATTGCAGCAGCCCGCGCGATACGGCATTGAGGGCGTAGGCCCGCACGTCTTCGTGCGGCTCGGCCGACGAGGGAGCGTCGCCCGGGCCGACCAGCGCCACGCGCAGGCGGTCGCGGGCCAGGAGCAGGGCGAGCGTGCGGCCCACGATGCCACTGCCGCGGATACATACATCAAAGGTTTGCGCCATGCCGGGCATTGTAGGAGGGCGCCAGGCCCGCCCGGTGCGCTGGAGGCGGGGCACGTAAAATGGCCGGTTTGTCTCCCCCCTACCAGAAAGCCACGCCATGAGCCTGAAATGCGGCATCGTGGGCCTGCCCAATGTGGGCAAGTCCACTCTCTTCAACGCCCTCACCAAGGCGGGCATTGCCGCCGAGAACTATCCCTTCTGCACCATCGAGCCCAACACCGGCGTGGTCGAGGTGCCCGACCCGCGCCTGGCGGCGCTGTCCGAGGTCGTCCAGCCCGAGCGCGTGGTGCCGGCGATCGTCGAGTTCGTGGACATTGCGGGCCTGGTGGCTGGCGCCTCCAAGGGCGAAGGCCTGGGCAACCAGTTCCTGGCCCACATCCGCGAGACGGACGCCATCGTCAACGTGGTGCGCTGCTTCGAGGACCCGAACGTGATCCACGTGGCGGGCAAGGTCGATCCTATCGCCGACATTGAGGTCATCCAGACCGAGCTGTGCCTGGCCGACCTGGCCACCGTCGAGAAGGCGCTCAACCGCTACAGCAAGGCCGCCAAGAGCGGCAATGACAAGGAAGCGGCCAAGCTGGTGCAGCTCCTCACGCCCATCCAGGCCGCGCTCGACGAAGGCAAGCCCGCGCGCACCATCGAAGTGAGCAAGGAGGACGCGCCGCTGCTCAAGCAGTTCTGCCTTATTACCGCCAAGCCCGCGATGTTCGTCGGCAACGTGGCCGAGGACGGCTTCGAGAGCAACCCGCTGCTAGACCGCCTGAAGGACTACGCCGCCGCGCAGAACGCGCCCGTGGTGGCCATCTGCGCCAAGATCGAGGCCGAAATGGCCGAGATGAGCGACGACGACCGCGCCATGTTCCTGGAGGAAATGGGCCTGGAGGAACCGGGCCTGAACCGCCTGATCCGCGCGGGCTACGACCTGCTGGGCTTGCAGACCTATTTCACTGCGGGCGTCAAGGAAGTGCGCGCCTGGACCATCCACAAGGGCGACACCGCGCCGCAGGCAGCGGGCGTGATCCACGGCGACTTCGAGCGTGGCTTCATCCGCGCGCAGACGATTTCGTTCGACGACTTCATCCAGTACAAGGGCGAGCAGGGTGCCAAGGACGCGGGCAAGATGCGCGCCGAGGGTAAGGAGTACGTCGTCAAGGATGGGGACGTGATGAACTTCCTGTTCAACGTCTGACGATTTTTGCTGGATCTCGGTGGCGCTCAGTAGCGCTTGGTGGACGGGTTGGCCCATTTGAAATCAATGGGTTGCGTAAACAATACGGTCTACTGAGCGTTCCTATTGTTCATCGAGGTCCAGAAAATTCGGGGGTAGCGTTGGGGGTACTCGTGTTCAACCGTGGGGGTACTTTTCCCCGCAGCGGAGTCCAACGATGCCCGAGAATCTACTCACCGACGCCAAGATCAGGTCGGCCAAACCGACTGATCGAGACTGGAAACTTTCAGACGGCGGGGGCTTGTTCCTGCTGGTCAAGCCCACCGGCGGCAAGCTCTGGCGGTGGAAGTACCGCCTGCAAGGCAAGGAGAACCTCTTTGCCATTGGCGGCTTTCCTCAAGTAAGCCTTGCGGAGGCGCGTGCGGCCCGGGAAAAGGCACGCGCCTTGGTCAAGCAAGGCATCCATCCTGCCCATGAGCGGCGACAGGTCAAGGAGCGCAACCTCGAAGCGCTGGAGGAACGCAAGCGCGCCAGTGAAAGCTCGTTCGCCAAGGTGGCGCAAGCGTATCTGGCCGAGATCAAGCCTGTCTTTGCGCTCAGTTCCTACCGCACGAAAGAGTCCCGCATCAGGAAGTACCTGTCGCCCAAGTTCGATGGAATGCCGATGAGCGACATTGGCGTGAGGCAGATTCGCCCGCTGCTGGAGGAATGTAAGTCCCACGGAGCCTGGGCGGCCATCCACGTCAAAGGCGATCTTTCGGCCATCTTCGAGTTCGCGGTGGTGCGTGGTTTGGTCGAGGCCAATCCGATCCCCAGTCTGCGCGGGCTGCTGCGCGTGCCGTTCAGCGAGAGCAAGGCGGCGATGACGCGAGAGCAAATCCAGAAGTTCTATCAGGAGTTGCGCGGCTACCGGGGTTATCCGGAAACCTCGTTGTGTCTGCGGTTGATTGCACTGACCGCCTGCCGTCCAGGGGAAGCGGCGGATGCCGAGTGGGACGAGTTCGACTTTGAGGATGCGCTGTGGCGGCGGCCTGCGGCGAAGATGAAAGCGCGGCGTGACCATGTCAGCCCGTTGTCGGTACAGGCCATTGCCGTGCTGAAGGATTTGCAGTGCATCACGGGCGGTGGCCGCTATCTGTTCCCACACCGGAGCGGCAAGGGCTTCACCACGCCCAACCGACTCACCTACGCCATGCGTGACATGAATCTGGGACGGGGCACGACGCCGCATTGCTGGCGGACGACCTTTTCAACCTGGGCCAATGAGAACGGATACCGGCCTGAGGCGATTGAGCGGCAGCTTGCCCACGTGGAAAGCAACAAGGTGCGGGCGACGTACAACAAGGCGCTGCTGCTGGATCAGAGAAGGACGCTGTTGCAGGACTGGGGGGACTATCTGAGTGCTGCGGGGGACAGCGGCACAGTATAGAGACGATTTGGCGGTTGTTACAGAGCGAGTGAGCAAGGGTGGGCGGCCTTTTCCTTTTCAGGGTAGGGCCGTTGTTCCTTGAGTGCCGTTCCCTTGCCATTTGCCCTTGCTGCGTGCGGAGCGTTGGAAATGGGGTAATCGCTTGAGAGTATTGGGGTAATTTTTGCTGAATTACCCCATTTCCTCATGGGGCGCGGCAAGTTTTCCTGGTTCGCCAAACAGTGCTTATCAGGGGCTGATATTATTGTAAGTTAACGTGTCTTTGGGCTTGTGAACATGAAACGCTGCATTGTCGGTGTTCGACAACCGGATAGTTCGCCTCCTCCGCAAGGAGGTGAGGTTCCCAGCATCTGGTTTCCATCCTTGGCGTCACTGGCAGCAGTGCTGTCGGACGACAACCGCCACCTGCTGCGCCTGATCCATGACAAACAACCCAAGTCCCTGACCGAACTGGCCGAACTCAGTGGCCGCAAAGTGCCGAACCTGTCGCGCACTCTGCGGATGATGTCGGATTACGGCCTGGTTTCGCTGCAGCGCAATGTTCGGGATGTTCAGCCGACCGCGCTGGCGACGGAGTTTCTGGTGGTGCTGGATTGATGCCTACGAATAAGAGAGGGAATGCAATGGCACGGATGTGGATGGTGCGAGGCGAAGGCGGAAGCTTGTACGACGCCTTTCGAGAGCGTGGTGTGGCGGCTGTAGGCTGGAACCAATTGGCAGCCCACGCCAAACCCGGTGTTGGGCGCAAGCAGTTGATCGCCCTGTACCGATCCGCCGAGCCCCAGGCAAAACAAGGCACGGTGGTGTCGGGCGCATCCCAGGTCTGGCGCTTCGTCAACGACATCCAGGATGGTGATTGGATCGTCACCTATTCGCCAGCCAATCGCCTGTACTCGATCGGCAAAGTCACAGGGCCAGCCGAGCACCACCCTGAGTGGGCCGAGCAAGGTATACCGCTGGCGCGCAAGGTGCAATGGCAAAAGCAAGAGCTGCCGCGCGACAGCTTGGGCACCAGCACAAAGAACAGTCTGGGTTCGACCCTGACCCTCTTCGAGGTGCCGTCCAGCGCGGCAGCCGAAGTGCTGGCGGCGCTGAAAGGCAAACCGGCGCCGGCCGTGGAGGATGAAGCCGAGGAAGTCATCGCTGATCCGCTGGCCGATATCGAGTCCCAGGCGCTGGAGCGCATCAAGGATCGGGTCAACGAACTCGACTGGGACGACATGCAGCAGTTGGTCGCCGGCATCCTGCGCGCCATGGGCTACAAGACTCAGGTCTCGCCTCCCGGCTCGGATCGGGGCAAGGACATCGTGGCCTCGCCGGACGGCTTTGGCTTCGAACACCCGCGCATCGTCGTGGAGGTCAAGCACCGCAAAGGGCAGATGGGCAGTCAGGAAATCCGCAGCTTTCTCGGCGGCCGTCACAAGGATGATCGTGGTCTGTATGTCAGTACTGGCGGCTTCACCAAGGACGCCCAGTACGAAGCAGATCGAGCATCCATCCCGCTAGCCATGTGGACGCTGGACCATGTGGTGCGCGCCCTGATCGAGCACTACGACGCCACCGACGCTGAAACCAAACGCATTGTGCCGTTGAAGCGGTTGTACTGGCCAGCTTGAGCTGGCCAGTACAACACTCCGCCAATGCCAGAACATGACCAGTACTGGCGAACTTACGCACTTGGAACAAGAAAATTTTTGATGAACGTCCACACACACGAAGCACTGAAAAGCACCATCTGGGAGATCGCTAACCGACTGCGCGGCCCCTACCGGCCACCTCAATATCGTCTGGTCATGTTGCCGATGGTGGTGTTGCGCCGCCTGGATTGCGTGCTGGAGCCAACCAAGGACAAGGTCCTCAAACAATACGAAAAGCTGACGGCGCAGAACATGCCGGAAAGTGCGATGGAGCGCTTGCTAGGCCGTGCAGCAGACCCCAAGCGCAATCATCCGCTCTACAACACCAGCCCATTTACCTTCGAGCGGCTGCTGGGCGACTCGGAGAACATTGCACCGAACCTCGTCTCCTACATCAACGGCTTTTCCCCTACGGCGAGAACCATTTTCGAACGGTTCAAGTTCACCGACCAGATCGAAAAGCTCGACGCCAGCAATCGACTGTTCACCATCGTCAAGGCGATGGCCGATGTGGACCTGCATCCGGACCGCATTGACAACCTGCAAATGGGCTACCTGTTTGAGCATCTTGTGATGCGCTTCAACGAACAGGCCAACGAAGAGGCTGGCGATCACTTCACCCCGCGAGAAGTCATTCGCCTGATGGCGAACCTCGTCTATACGGGCGAGAAAGACGTCTACACCCCAGGCATTTTCCGCACCATTTACGATCCCGCCTGCGGTACCGGCGGCATGTTGTCGGAATCGGAAAAGTTCATCCTCGACCAGAACAGCCAGGCCAACCTGGCCCTATTCGGGCAGGAGTACAACGACGAATCCTGGGCTATCTGCTGCTCGGACATGCTGATCAAGGACGAGGACACCAGCAGCATTGTGTTGGGCGACACCCTGGGCGACGGAAAAACCCGCGATGGCTTCGAGGGTGAAAAATTCCACTACATGCTGGCCAATCCACCGTTCGGGGTGGAATGGAAGGACCAGAAGACCGTTGTTGAACGCGAGCACAAGGAAATGGGCTTCTCCGGCCGTTTCGGTGCGGGGTTGCCGGCGATCAACGACGGTTCGCTGCTGTTCTTACAGCACATGATCGCCAAGATGCATCCCTATACGGCCGGGGATGAAAACGCCGTCGGCTCCAAGATCGCCATCGTCTTCAACGGCTCGCCGCTGTTCTCTGGCGATGCCGGATCGGGACCGTCCAACATCCGCCGCTGGATCATCGAGAACGATTGGCTGGATGCCATCGTCGTGCTGCCCGACCAGCTTTTCTATAACACCGGCATCTTCACCTACGTCTGGCTGGTTACCAACCGCAAGGCGCCCGAACGGCGCGGCAAGGTGCAGTTGATCGACGGCACACGCTTTTGCCAGCGCATGAAGAAAAGCCTCAACAACAAGCGCCATGAGATCACCGAGGATCAGATACGCGAACTGACCCGCCTTTACGGCAATTTCCGGGATGGCGAGACAGCAGAGGTCGTAATCGACCACAAGACCGGCGAGAAAGAAACCCGCGTCGTTTCTCGCATCTTCGAGAACCGTGAGTTCGGCTTCCTCAAGGTGACGGTGGAACGTCCCTTGCGCATGAACTTCGAGGCCAGCGCCAAGCGCATTGCGAGGCTGGACGAGCAATCCACCTTCGCCAACCTGGCGACCTCCAAGAAGCGCAAGGACGACAAGGCCGCCGCACGCGAAATCGAGGAAGGCCGCGAGCAGCAAGACGCCATCCGCAACCTGCTGGCCAGGCTGGAGGCCAAAGGCCGCTACAGGGATCGCAAGGCGTTCGAAGCCGATCTGGACAGAGCCGCCAAAGCCGCTGGGGTGAAACTGGCGGGCCCCATAAAGAAGGCCATCTTCGCCGCGCTGGGCGAGCGCGACCCGGAGGCTGAGATCTGCCGTGACGCCAAGGGCAGGCCGGAGCCGGACAGCGAACTGCGCGACACCGAGAACATTCCGCTGCCTGCAGGTACTGCACTTCCTCTGCCTATGGACTTTGGCCCGGACAAGCCCAATGACCGGCTGATCGAGGCTTTTCGCGATGTGATCGACGCCTACATGACGAAGGAAGTGTTGCCCCACGTGGCCGATGCCTGGGTCGATTACGACAAGACCAAGGTCGGTTACGAAATTCCAATCAACCGGCATTTTTACATCTACAAGCCGCCGCGCCCTTTACCAGAAATCGAGGCTGATATCCGCCAACTGGAAGGCGAGATTGCCGATTTGCTCAAAGGACTGTTGGCATGAGCAAGAGGGACATTGTTCCTGCCAAGCAAGGCGAACTGTTGATCTATCCCGCCGGAGGTGAAGCGGGAGGCATCCGTGTGCTACTGGCCGGTGAAACCGTCTGGCTGACCCAGGCCCAGATTGCCGAGCTTTACCAGACCACACCCCAGAACATCACTCAACACCTCAAGGCCATCTACGCCGAAGGCGAACTGGAGGAGGCGGCAACGTGTAAGCCGTACTTACAAGTTCGCCAAGAGGGCGGACGAACCGTCTCCCGCAGCACCAAGCACTACCGGCTGGAAGCCATTCTTGCCGTCGGCTACCGCGTGCGCTCTGCGCGCGGCACCGAGTTCCGCCAGTGGGCCACCGCGCGCCTGGGCGAGTACCTGACCAAGGGCTTTGTGCTGGACGACGAGCGACTCAAGGGCAATACCAGCCCCACGGATTATTTCGACGAACTGCTGGCCCGCATTCGCGAAATCCGCGCCAGCGAGGCTCGGGTTTACCAGCGTATTCGTGAAATTTTCAAACTGGCGGTGGACTACCGCGAAGGCGACCAAGCCACCCAGCGTGTCTTCGCCACCATGCAGAACAAGATGCACTACGCCGCCGCCGGCCTGACCGCAGCGGAAATCATCCGCAAGCGTGCCAATGCCTCCAAGCCCAACATGGGCGTCACCACCTGGAAAGGCAGCCGCGTGCTCAAGCAGGACGTGGGCACTGCGAAAAATTACCTGGATGCACAGGAAATCGACACCCTCAACCGCATCACCGTGATGTTTCTCGATCAAGCCGAATTCCGAGCCATGCGCCGGCAAGACATTCGTCTCGCCGACTGGGATGCGTTCCTCGACAAGTTCCTGCGCGATACCGAACTGCCAGTGCTGGACAACGCTGGCAAGGTCAGCCGCCAGCAGGCGCTGGACTGGGCTGAAGGGCAGTACGACGTCTTTGCCGAGCGGCGACGGCTGGAGGCCGAAGCTGAGGCGGAAGGCCGCTATCTCAATGACCTGAAAGCGGCAGCAAAATTGTTGAGTACTGAACTCAAGCAGCCTACAGCAAAAAGCCAAGGCGGGAAAAAGAGCAGAAAGGGGCAGTCATGAGCGAAATTACGCAGCCAGCCGATTGGCCATCGAGACGGCTCAAGTACGTTGCCACGTACAACGACGAGGTGCTTCCTGAAGATACGGATGAAGATCAAGAAATTGATTACGTTGAGATTTCAGGAGTATCGCTTTCTCGCGGAATTGAAGAAATCGAACGAATAACTTTCGGGCAGGCCCCATCGCGTGCAAGGCGAAAGGTGCAATCTGGTGATGTACTCGTGTCCACTGTACGAACATACCTTCGCGCGATAGCCAAGGTGGATTCTGCATCGCCTGACTTGATTGCTTCTACAGGATTTTGTGTTGTTCGTCCTGGCAATGAGGTTGATAGCAGCTTCATTGGGTGGGTGGCGAAGTCAGAACCTTTTGTGTCCGAAGTAGTGGCTCGCTCCGTTGGCGTGAGCTATCCGGCCATTAATGCAAGTGAGCTTGTGAATATTCGGGTTCCACTCCCGCCCCTTGAAACGCAGCGCCGCATCGCAAAGTTTTTGGATGAAAAGACCGCCAAGATTGACGCGTTGATCGAGAAGAAGCGCGCACTTCTGGACCGGCTAGCTGAAAAGCGCCAAGCCCTCATCACCCGTGCCGTCACCAAGGGTCTGAACCCCGATGCCCCCATGAAGCCCTCCGGCATCGACTGGCTAGGTGATATTCCGGAACATTGGGATCTGTTGCCACTAAAACGGCTGTTGGTAGAAGCAGTTGGCCTCCAGATGGGACCGTTCGGTGGAATGCTAACCGACTTGCCTGACTATGAAACTGGTTATAAGCTTTATGGTCAGGAAAATACAATATCAGGTAATTTTTCTCTTGGTCGTCGTTGGATCGAGGAGGAACGCTATCTCGAGTTGAAATGCTACGAACTGCTGGAAGGTGACCTTGTTATTACCCGCAAAGGATCACTGGGGAATTGCCGCCGAGTACCGGCAAACATTCTCCCTGGGATCGCCGACAGTGACACCATTCGAATTCGTCCCAATTTAATGCAGTTAGTATCTGGGTGGGCGCTATTACTTCTCCATGAGGCTCAGTTTGTAGCTGAACAAATATCTATTGAGAGGCGCGGCGCAATTCTCTCTGGTCTTAATACGGCAGTCGTTGGATCTTTGCTTTTTACTGTTCCTCCTGTTGCTGAGCAGGAGCTAATTATTGGGCAAGTTGAAAAAGATACTGAACCGGTTCAACTTACTATTAAATTAGTCGAAAGAACAATTTCAATGTTACAGGAGCAAAGGTCAGCTCTCATCACCGCTGCCGTAACTGGACAAATCCAGGAGCTTCAATGACTCTGGATGCGTCAACATACTTTGGGCATCTACGTGCCTATGTCAACGACCGATATGTGGTGGATGAAGGCAGAAGCGGGCATGTGGTACTAACAGAAAAATACTTTCCATCTACAGGCACACGTGCAAAAACACGGCGCATCCGCCTGTTACTGCCCGGTCAGGGATTGGCCTTCAAGCTGGACCACGATCAGGTGGAACTGCAGCGAAAGAAGTCCAAGCCCCCGCTATTTCACTTCCTCGACGACAATGCCAAGCCTTGGTCAAAGCGGTGCGATTTCGTGATCTTCTACACGAAAGAAAGAGCGTTTCATGCCGACTGCATTGAGTTTAAATCCAAGAGCCTGACGGCGGAGAAGATTGTTCCCCAATTGCGGGCAGGGGCATGTTGGGTGCGCAGTCTCAAACAAACCATCGAGCACTACACAGGCGACAGCCGCAGAATCAGGCTCCGCAAGTTCGTTTTTGGCGAAAACGATAATCCCCACGCCTATCTTGATGCCAATCTACAACTCAATGCCGATCCTTCAATTCGGTATTACCATTTTGATGAAGTAAACGGGCTGTCACTGGCGGCACTGCAAAATACTTCTGCGCAGGATATTTGAGCTATGTCTGGCCATACAGAAAACGACTTTGAGACTATCATCGAAGCCGAGCTGATCGGCGCAGGGGGCTACGCCAAGCGCTCCTCCACCGCTTACGACGAATCGCTGGCGCTGTTTCCCGATGACGTGATCGGTTTTCTGAAAGACAGCCAGGTCACGAGATGGGTGCAGCTCGAAGCGCTGCTCGGCGACAAGACCGCAGCCACCGTGCTCGACAGCCTGGCCAAGGAACTAGAGATAAAGGGCACGCTGCACGTGCTGCGCCACGGCTTCAAGTGCTACGGCAAGACTTTCCGGCTGGCGTATTTCCGCCCCAATTCGGGCATGAATCCCGAAGCCGCGGCCCTGTATGCCGCCAATCGGCTGACCATCACCCGGCAGGTGGCTTTCACTTCGGTGATGAAAAACGCCGAGGGCAAGAATCGCCGCTGCATCATCGACGTGACGCTGAGCCTGAACGGCTTGCCGGTAGTGACGGCGGAATTGAAAAACCCGTTGACCGGCCAGCGCGCGACGGATGCGGTACGCCAGTACTGCGACGCCCGCGACGAGCGCGACCTGTTGTTCGCCTTCAAGAAACGCGCCCTGGTGCATTTCGCGGTGGACCCGGACGAGGTGTGGATGACCACGCGCCTCAAGGGCAAGGAGACCGTATTTCTACCCTTCAACCGGGGACACAACCACGGCGCGGGCAATCCGCCCGTGGAGGGCAACTGGAAAACCCATTACCTGTGGGATGAAGTGTTGCAGGCCGATAGCTTGCTCGACATCCTGCAACGCTTCATGCACCTGGAAGTGAAGGAGCGACAAGTCAAGACAGACAAGGGTGCGCGCACCATCCGCAAGGAAACGATGATTTTCCCGCGCTACCACCAACTCGATGCAGTGCGCAAACTCGTTTCCCACGCGCGTGCGAATGGCGCGAGGCGCAATTACCTCGTGCAGCATTCGGCAGGTTCGGGCAAATCCAACTCCATCGCCTGGCTGGCGCACCGGCTGGCCAGCCTGCACGATGCCGATGACCAGAAGGTGTTCCATTCGGTGGTGGTGGTCACCGATCGGCGCGTGCTCGACCAGCAGTTGCAGAACACCATCTATCAGTTCGAGCACAAGACCGGCGTGGTCGAGAAGATCGACGAGGACACCCAGCAACTGGTGCGTGCCCTGTCACAGGGCACGCCGATCATCATCACCACGATCCAGAAGTTTCCTTTCATCTCGCGGGCGCTCTCCACCCTTGAAGGCAAAGGTGCAGGTGTGAAGATCGACACCGCAGGCAAGCGCTTTGCCGTGATCGTGGACGAGGCGCACTCTTCACAAAGCGGCGAGACAGCGACTGCCTTGCGAGGAATGCTGAACCGGGACGGTATCGAGGCCGCGATTGCCGCTCAGATGTCAGATGAGGAGGATGACGACCTTTCCGATGAGGCCAAGGCGGCGATGCTGCGCGATGCCCTCAAGCGCGCACGTCAGCCGAACCTGTCGTTCTTCGCCTTTACCGCCACGCCGAAGTTCAAGACCAAGGTGCTCTTCGACGAGCCGGGGCCATCGGGCACGTCGCCATTTCACGAATACACCATGCGGCAAGCCATCGAAGAAGGCTTCATCATGGACGTGCTGCAAAACTACACGACCTTCAAACGATTTTTTGGCCTCATCAAGCAGGTAGAGAATGACCCGGAGGTGCCGCGCAAGAAAGCCGCCAAGGCGCTGACCCGTTATCTGGAATTGCACCCGGTCAACATCGAGCAGGTGGTGTCCGTTATCGTGGAGCATTTTCGGCTTTACGTGATGCACGAACTGGGCGGGCGTGCCAAGGCGATGGTGGTAACGGGCTCACGATTGGCCGCCGTCAAGTACAAGCTGGCATTCGATCACTACATCAAAGCCAATGGCTACACCGGCATCCGCTCGCTGGTGGCCTTTTCGGGCACCGTGGAAGACCCGGAAAACCCTGGCACATCCTGGACCGAAGTGTCCATGAATGATGGGCTGGCTGAAAGCGAGCTGCCAGAGGCTTTCGAGCGTGATGACTACCGCGTGCTGCTGGTGGCCGAGAAATACCAGACTGGCTTCGATCAGCCGCTGTTGCAGACCATGTATGTGGTGAAGAAGCTGGCCGGTGTGCAGGCGGTGCAGACCCTTTCCCGCCTCAATCGCATGGCACCGGGCAAGGCGCGCACTTTCGTGCTGGATTTCGCCAACGAAGAAGACGATATCTACAAGGCGTTCAAGCCCTACTACGAGACAACGCCTATAGGTGAGAATGCCGACCCACACCGCCTTTCCGAGTTGCAGCACAAGCTGCTGGAATGGGCCATTTTTGCACCGGCCGATGTGGATGCCTTTGCGGAGGTCTGGTACCGGCCCAAGCGCGAACACTCGGCCAGCGACCACCGTGTGATGAATGCCCTGCTGGATTCGGTAGTACAGCGTTTCGACGATCACGAGGAGCACGAGCAGGAGGAGTTTCGCGGGCAGCTCACCGCCTACCGGAATCTGTACGCCTTCCTCTCGCAAATCATTCCCTATCAGGACAGCGAGCTTGAAAAGCTGTATGCCTTCGTGCGCAACCTGATCGCCAAGCTGCCGCCTCCTGGCGACGGACAGGCCTTCGCGCTGGATGACGAGGTGGCCTTGCGCTACTTCCGGCTGCAGCAGATGACCGAAGGCTCTATTGAACTAAGCAAAGGTTATGCGGATATGTTGAAGGGCCCAACTGACGTGGGCACCTTGCGTGTGGCTGAGGAGCCGGTGACGCTGTCGAGCTTGGTGGACAAGCTCAACGAACGTTTCGGCACCGATTTCAATGAGGCAGACCAGTTGTTCTTCGACCAGATTCGCGCTACGGCGGAGGGCAACGAACAGATCGTCGAGGCCGCTCGCGCCAACAATCTGGGGGATTTCTCATCCTATCTGGAACGTGCACTGGATGAGTTGTTCATCGACCGGATGGAAGGCAATGAGGAAATTTTCTCGCGCATCATGACCGACAAGACTTTTCGTTCGGCTGCACATGAGCATCTGGCATTCGAGATCTTCCGACGTGTGCGGGAGGGACAATCTAGTTCTGGGACGCAGTAATGAGCCGTCATACTCAACACAAGATCCCACCGAGGTTGGCCGCCAGATGAAAAACTGACGCGAATGTTGCTGGCTCGTAAAGCCTTAGGTGCCGAGGTAGATCGTCGTTACATTTATACGCTCATGCCCAAGCTCGCGGCTGATCTGCTGCCGGGCATGTAGGTCGCTCATTCGCAGACTGGTACTGAGCCGAACTTTAGGAAGACCACCTGCCGCAGGAGCTTTCCGTCCCGTCAGCACCTCATACCGCATCTGCGCATACCGATGCCGCAGCCCATGCATGTTGCTCAGTCCTGCAGCCTTGCACTGCCCGTCGTAGACGTGCCGCTGCTGGATGTAGGTCTTGTTTGCCGGGATCAATGACGCTGTACCCGCCAGACGGTGGGCTGCCTGGAGTATATCGCGTTGCTCTGTCGTGGTGATGGGCACCGTTCGCTTACGCCCGCCCTTCGTCCACGATCCTTTGAGGGCAATGTGGTCACCCCGATCCGCATAACTGGGCTGGAACTTGATCGCTTCCTCCCGGCGCAATCCGAAGGCGGTCTGTAGCTGAAGGCTCATGCGCACGTGGGGATCGGTGACTTGCTCAAGGCTCTTACCTAGTTCCCGGGCCTTGCGGATATTGGTCACATAGCGACGCTCGGGCACACCAAGCTGTGTGTTGTCCGAGGGCAAGATGCCGGCCTTGCCGATCTTCTCCGCCCACCAGCGCAGGTGGGAGAGCCGATTTTTGATAGTGCCAGACGACAAACCTTCGCCTTGCCAGCGGTCCAGCAACGCCTGGACGTGCTTGCCCTTGAGCGACGAAGCCTTCATCTGCCGGAAACCGGCCTCGCGTAGTTGTCGCGCAGCCAGCGCGAGAGAACGCATCCGGTCGGCCTGTGTGTTGTAGCTGCCGTCACGGTTGCGCTGGCAAAGCTGCCGCAGGGTGTAGGTCAAGTCGTCCACTTCCGGCCTCCACGCAAAGCGCCGTACTGCGTTGTCCTGAAATTCAGTGGTTAGTGTTGGTGCCAGCTCGCCAAGGCGAGATCCCGTGAGGGCAAGGGCATGGTGTTCAGGAGACACCAGAGCCTCGAATGAGGCATCCGTCTTGCTCCCTGTTGGAAGTCTGGACGGAGGTACTGCAAGACGAAAGTGATGCGAACGTGGACGAGTCCTCCTATGAAGTGAGTGGGATGAGAAATGCAGCGGGAACCCTGTGCGTTGCGCACAGGCCGCAAAGGACAGTGCGCCAGACGGCGCGGTAGGGCTGAGTTCAAACAGACGAAAAAGGCTCCGCCCTGGGTAGGGCCGGTATGCGATCGGAGCCTGGGCATACCTGGGGTGGTTCCGCCCTGACGGGCCAGCGCTTGCAGGAACCTGCGCTGTTGGGGGTGCCGATGTACGAAGCCCATCGGTCTTGGCAACTGTCCGGTCAGTGTAGGGCAGGCATCATCATGTATGCCGCACGCAATAGGAACTGGTTTTCGCCCGCATTGTTGCTGGCGTGGGCGGGGTCGTCACTGCGGCGTGCAGTGACGACCCGTTTCGCGGCAGCATTTGCTACGCAGGATGCGGCTGCCATCCCCTGGTCTGCATTGCCTGCGCAGCAATGTCCGCAGCGTTCGTCGAGGCGTTCAGCATCTTGCGGATGTTGGCGATGTGCGCCAGGGCGGTTTCACGCGATGCCGGTTGCGTGGTCGGTTCTGGGCGGTGTTCGGTGCGTGGCACACCAGCAGGCCGATTTTCGGCAGGCCGCGGGGCGGCAGACGTCTCCTTGCGTCCTGCCCACAAGCGGAATTCGCCCGCAAATACGCGCTTCACCAAGGCGAAGAAGTAGGCTACGACATTACGCACGGTGCCGCTCTGGCTGCGTGCCTGCAACTCATCGAGCACTTCCTGGCGATGCTGCGGCGGCAGCCGCCGCAAGGCGGCCTGCACGTCCTTTTGCTGATCTGCCTGGGCATTGCTCAGGCAAGGTGGCAAGCTCACCGAAGGCGATACCGAATCGCCATCGCCTTCGCGCGCGCGGTACGTACGTTCTTTTTTATACATATACGTCTTATACGTACTGCCCTGTTCAGCCGTCATGTGGCGAGCGTGTCCGGTCTGTGGCGGAACAAGCGTGCTGTCAGCGGAATCACCGGACGATGACAGTTGGCCTGCCGCCTGGTGCACTTGTGGCGGCGGCGTAGGGGGTAAATCATCGTCACTGTGGTGCTGATCGTGGGGCGCAATGGAGGTGGCTTCAGGTGCCTGCGCCAGCGTTTCCTGAATGTGAATGGCCACCCGATCCACCTGGTTGTTTTCGTGGCCGATGGAAGATTGCAGAAGCGCGGGCAGGCTGGTATCGAGCGTGCAGGCCTTTTGGAAGCTGAGGGCACTTTCGTGAACCTGATACAGCTCGCTGAGCACATGGCCGGTCAGAGGATCGCGCTGCTGGCCCACCAGACTGATCCACCCCGTCAGTCGAAGCACGATGAGAACGCGCCGGGCCGTCTCGTACCCGGCCCGCTGCCCTAGCGGGGTAGAGGTGAGATAGCGACGCAACTGCCCCAGGTTTGCCAGCGGACTGATGCCCTCCGCAGAGCGCAGCATGCGCAGCACCTGCCAGCCATTGCGCTCCAGCGGCGTGAGGCGAGCATCGAGCATGAGCGAGGCGGGCGTGGTGAACAGGGCATCTTGCCCCAGCGGGTTGTGGCGAGTGTGATGGTCTGGCATGAGAGTTCTCCGAGGTCTGGGCCCCCGCGGCCCGTTCCCCTGCATCTCATCGCGTACCGTTCCAGGCGTCAGCCAACAATGCGGTCTGCACCGTAACCGTTTTATCCGGCAGGCGCAGCGCTGGCACCGGCATCCAGACTGATCTATCATCCCAATACCCCTATTGGGGTACAACTGGGGGTACTTCCAGCGATTCCCGCAAAGGCCGTGGTCCGATTTCCCCGCGAAACCTAGCATTCACGGCACTTTGCCGACCGATCAACGTTTAAACGTGTGATCAACGTCTGATCTATCTGCTGCGCCTGCCCTCTCGTCTGCGCATGCATTTCATGCTTTCTTTGCGGCAGGGAAAAATGCATTACAATCAGCGCTTCGCTTAGTTTTCTTCCTTGGAAGAAGGCACTGTAAAAGAAGTTTTTAGAGAGTAAAAATTTCTGCTACAATGAAAAGCTTAGCGGCTGTAGCTCAGCTGGATAGAGTACTTGGCTACGAACCAAGGGGTCGTGGGTTCGATTCCTGCCAGCCGCACCAAACGGTAAGCCCTGGAACTGCAAGGTTCCAGGGCTTTTTCGTTTTTGTGAAAATTTCACCATGAGCAAGGCTTTCACAAAAGAAACGGACAACGATGAGGAGGAGCTGGGGCCTGCGCCGATTCCTCCTGGTGGCAAGAACTACATCACCCCTCAGGGCTATGCCCGCCTGCGGGGGGAGTTGTTGGAGTTGATCGATGTCGAACGGCCCAAGATGGTCGAGGTAGTGCATTGGGCAGCCAGCAATGGAGACCGCTCCGAAAACGGTGACTACCTCTACGGGAAGAAGCGCTTGCGCGAGATCGACAGGCGCATTCGCTTCCTGACCAAGCGCCTGGAGATTGCCGAGGTGGTCGATCCGGCGTTGCACGCGGGGCGTGACCAGATCTTCTTTGGCGCCACCGTCACCTATTTGGAGGATGGCGAAACCGAGCGTGAGGTGACGATCCTGGGCATTGATGAAGCGGATAGCGCGCAAGGGCAGATCAGCTGGATTTCTCCGGTGGCACGCGCGCTCCTGAAGGCGCGCGAAGGAGATGAAGTGCAGTTGCCGACGCCGGGCGGATTGCGCGTCCTTGAGATCGTGGCGGTGCGCTACCCTGCCAAGGAGGGAGCGCCCAGGGGCTGAGGCTCACTGAGGCAGGATGCGTTCTGCGCGAAGGACGGCTTGCGTGCGGCGCAGGTTCTTCAGTGCGTTCTCCAGGTGGGCCTGGTCGCGGGTCACGACGATGAAGCGCAAGTCCACGGTGTCCATGGCCGTCTCGTCATCCATGTCCACATGCACGATGTCGGCCTCGGATGTGGCCAGTTCCGAGGCTATGCGTGCGAGAACGCCCTTGCCGTTGCGTACCGTCACCTTGATGCCTGTTTCAAATGCCCGTGTCGGGTCTTCGCTCCAGTCGACAGCGATGAACCGCTCGCTGTCCTTGTGCTGCAGCCGTTTGGCCACATTGCATTCCGTTCGGTGCACCACCAGGCCTTCCCCACGTCCGAGGTATCCGACAATGGTGTCGCCTGGCACGGGGCGGCAGCAGGATGCATATTTGACCGAAGCGTTTTCGCTTCCATCCAGGGTCACCGCGCCTTGCGAAAGGTTCTCGTGGGAGGTGTAGCGCTCCTTGGTCATCAACACAGCATTCGGGCGATGGCCATGCTCGCTGAGCAGCACCATGAGCCGCTTGGCGACAATGCTTGCAATTCGCTTGCCCAGGCCGATATCGGTCATGAGTTCTGTGCGTGTGCGATTGCCTGTGAAGCGCAGCAGCTTGTCCCATAGAGGCTGGTGGTCTGCTTCGCTGCCGGGCAATTGGTCCATGCCTTCGGCGCGCAGCGCCTGGGCCAGCAACTTCTCGCCCAGGGTCGCGGATTCGCTTTGCGCCATGGTTTTCAGGTAGTGGCGAATCTTGGAGCGCGCGCGGCCCGTGCGAACGAATCCCAACCATGCGGGGTTGGGGGTGGATTCTGGTGCGGTGAATACTTCAACCACATCGCCGTTGTTGAGCTCGGTGCGCAACGGAACCGGCTCGTTGTTGATGCGTGCGGCGGTGGTACGGTCTCCGACATTGCTGTGGATGGCATAGGCAAAGTCCACCACGGTCGCGCCGCGCGGCAGCGCCATGATCTGGCTCTTGGGCGTGAATACATACACTGCGTCGGGAAACAGGTCGACCTTGACGTGGTCCCAAAACTCGGCGGCATCGCGTGTCTCGTTCTGGATATCGAGCAGCGATTGCAGCCATTTGGTGCCGAGCCGCTCGGCGGCGCCGCTGCCCGTGTCCTGGGCCTTATACAGCCAATGGGCCGCCACGCCGGCCTCGGCGACGACGTGCATTTCCTCGGTGCGCATCTGGAACTCAATGTTGATGCCGGAGGGGCCTACCAATGTCGTGTGCAGCGATTGGTAGCCATTGAGTTTGGCGATCGCAATATGGTCCTTGAACTTGCCGGGAACCGGTTTGTACATCTGGTGCAGCACGCCTAGCGCGGTGTAGCAGTCGGTGACCGTGGGTACGATGACACGGAAGCCGTAGATGTCCGTTACCTGGGCAAAGCTCAGGTGCTTGAGCTTCATCTTCTGGTAGATGGCGTACAGGGTCTTTTCTCGCCCTGCCAAGCGAACCTTCATGCCTAGCTTTGCAAAGGCGGTATCGACTTCACCTTGCACTTTCTGAATCAGGTCGCGTCGCCGGTTGCGCGATTTGCTGACTGCCTTGGTGAGCGTGGCATAGCGCCACGGGTGGAGGTGGCGGAAGGCGAGGTCCTGCAGTTCGCGGTAGGTTTGGTTGAGGCCCAGCCGGTGCGCGATGGGGGCATAGATGTCCAGGGTTTCCGAGGAAATGCGCGCCCATTTGCTGCGTGGCATATCCGACAGCGTGCGCATGTTGTGCGAGCGGTCGGCGAGCTTGACGAGGATGACCCGCACGTCGCGTGCCATGGCCAGGAGCATCTTGCGAAACGACTCGGCCTGATTCTCTTCCCGCGTATTGAACTGCAGCTTGTCGAGTTTTGTGAGTCCGTCAACAAGCTCTGCCACCGGCGCGCCAAAACGGTCGATCAGATCCGATTTGGTGACGCCGCAGTCCTCCATGGCGTCGTGCAGCAGTGCGGCCATCAGGGCTTGGGCATCCAGCTTCCAGCTTGCGCACTGTGCTGCCACCGCGATGGGGTGGGTGATATAGGGTTCGCCGCTGTTGCGCAGTTGTCCCAAATGGGCCGCGTCGGCGTAGCGGTAAGCCTGCCGCACCTGCTCGATGCTGGCGGCGTCGAGATAGCCCAGGTTTTCCGTCAGTGCGGCGAAGCTCGCTGCAGCCGCGTTGGCGGCTGCAACGGTGGGGCCTGCCGGGGTGTGGCTTGGGTCGGGACGGGAGAGGGAGGCTGGAGGCATGGCCGCGTTCATAGGCTTAATGTAGCGCGGAGAGAGGCGGTTAGGGCCGGGGCAAAAAAAAGCACCGCTTGGCGGTGCTTTCCCACAAGGGAGCGTGGTGTGCGGCGGGTGTCAGCCGGGAACCTTCTTGAGCATCTCCAGGCCGACCTTGCCTTGGGCAATCTCGCGCAGGGCGGTCACGGCGGGCTTGTTGCGGCTTTCGATCTTGGGGGCGTGGCCTTGGCTGAGCATGCGCGCACGGTACGTGGCAGCCAACACGAGCTGGAAGCGGTTGGGGATCTGCTGCAGGCAGTCTTCAACGGTGATGCGTGCCATGGGAAATACTCCAGAGAATCAGGTGATATTGAGCGACTCGAACGTGCTGGCACGGGCGCGGCGCTGGGCCGCGTACTTGAGGCGCTGGGCGTGCACGATGGCCTTCAGGTCGAAGAGCGCACGCTCGAACATTTCGTTGATTATAACGAAGTCGAACTTCTCCACCTGGGCCATCTCATGCGCTGCGTTGCGCAGGCGCCGTTCAATGACTTCGGCCGAATCTTCGCCCCGCCGCTCCAGCCGGGAGCGCAATTCTTCCCAGCTCGGCGGAAGGATGAACACCAGAACGGCATTGGCAAACGCCTGCTTGATCTGCAGGGCGCCCTGGAAATCAATCTCCAGCACGATGTCCGCGCCCTGGGAGATGCGTTCCTCGATGGCTTTTTTCGAGGTTCCGTAGCGATTGCCATGCACATTGGCCCACTCCACGAAGGCGTTGCCCGACACCATGGTGTCGAACTCCTGCTCGGAAGCGAAAAAGTACTCCCGCCCGTGCTTCTCCTGGCCTCGGGGCGCGCGCGTGGTGTGCGAGATGGAGCGGTGGGCTTGCGAGTCCAGTTCGAGCAGGGCCTTGACCAGCGTGGATTTGCCCGCCCCGCTGGGGGCCGAGACGACGAACAGATTTCCAGGGTAGTCCATGCTGCCCTTACTCCAATGGCCAAAACGGAATTATCCCAGATCGGCAGCGCCCGCCAGCCTGGGCTTCACTCGATGTTCTGCACCTGCTCGCGCATCTGCTCGATCAGCACCTTCATGTCCACGCTGATGTGCGTGAGGTCGAGCGCTGCCGATTTCGAGCCCAGCGTATTCGCTTCGCGGTGCAGTTCCTGAATCAGGAAGTCCAGGCGCTTGCCGATTTCCCCGCCTTTTTCCAGCAGGCGCTCGATCTCGTCGAGGTGGGACTGCAGGCGCGTGATTTCCTCGGCCACGTCGATGCGGATGGCGAAGGCCGTGGCTTCGGTGAGGGCGCGGTCCTGGGCCGCTTCCGGCGCCACGGCGCCATCGGCCAGGGCCATGGCGTCCTTCCAGCGCTCCATGAAGCGCTGGCGCTGCTGCTCCACGAGCCGGGGCACCAGCGGCGTGGCCTGGCTGGCGAGCGCACGCAGTTGCGCCACGCGATCCTGCAGCATGGCGGCCAGGCGCTGGCCCTCGCGCTCGCGTGCTGCGATCAATTCGCCCAGGGCCTGCTCGGCGAGCTGCGGGGCGATGCCGCTCCAGTCCTGGTCCGAGCCGGCGCTGGCGTTGGCGCACAGGCGCAGGGCGTCGGCCACGCTCAGCGGTGCGGCCTGGGGCAGCCAGGCCTGCACGGTGTCCTGCAGCCCGTTCAGGCGCTGCAGCAACTGGGGCGAGGGGGTGGGCAGGGCGCCGCCGCCTTCGCTTTCGATGGCGGCGCGCAGTTCCACCTTGCCGCGCTTGAGCCGCGTGGTCAGCAATGTGCGCAACTGTGGCTCCAGCGCCCGCAGTTCGTCGGGAAGGCGCAGCGTGAGGTCGAGGAAGCGGCTGTTGACGGAGCGGATTTCCAGTCCCAGCCGGTGTGCCGCCGCAGGCGCCTGGGCGCCTTCCGCGCTGGTGCCATGCTGGGCACTGGCGTACCCGGTCATGCTGTAAACTGGCATAGGACTTTCCGATGGTTGCTTGCGATCCGGCGATTATCCGGGTTCCACTCCCCCGCCCGAGGTCTCTTCGCAGAAAGTATGTCGTCGCCCAAGATCAAGCCCGCACCTTTGCCTCCCGACACCCTGATTGGTGGCTATCGCGTGGTGCGCCGGCTGGCGGCCGGGGGGTTTGGCGTGGTGTACCTGGCGGTGGATGGCGAGGGCCAGCAAGTGGCCATCAAGGAATACCTGCCCGCCTCGCTGGCCACGCGGGCGCCAGGCGAGCTGACGCCCAAGGTGCCGCCGGAAAAGCTCTCGCTCTACCGCCTGGGCCTCAAGAGTTTCTTTGAGGAAGGCCGCTCGCTCGCGCAGATCTCGCACGCCTCGGTGGTGAGCGTGCTCAACTTCTTCCGCGAGAACGAAACCGTCTACATGGTGATGAACTACCTGGAGGGCGCGTCCCTGCAGGACTTCATCATCACCGCGCGCGACCTCAAGACGCAGAAGGTGTTCCGCGAATCCACCATCCGCTCGCTGTTCGACGAGGTGCTGCGCGGCCTGCGCATCGTGCACCAGCACAAGATGCTGCACCTCGACATCAAGCCGGCCAACATCTTCGTCACCGACGACAACCGTGCCGTGATGATCGACTTCGGCGCGGCGCGCGAGGTGCTGTCCAAAGAGGGCAACTTCATCCGCCCGATGTACACCCCCGGCTTCGCCGCGCCCGAGATGTACCGGCGCGACGCCTCGATGGGCCCGTGGACCGACATCTACGCCATCGGCGCCTGCATCTATGCCTGCATGCAGGGCTTTCCGCCCAACGAGGCGCCGCAGCGCACCGAGAAAGACCGCCTGTCGCTGGCGCTGACCAAGCTGCGCGGCGTGTACTCCGACAACCTGATCGAGGTGGTCGAGTGGTGCATGGCGCTCGATCCGCTGTCGCGCCCGCAATCCGTGTTCGCCTTGCAGAAAGAGCTTTCGCGCGAGGGCGAGCGCCGCTACACCAAACTCACGGTGGCTGAAAAAATGCGCCTGCAGCTCGACACCCTGGTTTCCGACGCCAAGAAGAACGTGCAAAAACTCGGCGAGGCCACCGATCTCGGTGTGAAGCCGAAATGAAGTTCTCCGTATTCCAGGTCAGCCGCCGCGGCGGCCGCGAGAAGAACGAAGACCGCATGGGCTACTGCTACACGCGCGAGTCGGGCCTGTTCGCGCTGGCTGACGGCATGGGCGGGCACCCGCAGGGCGAGGTGGCGGCGCAGATCGCGCTGCAGACCATCTCGGCGATGTTCCAGCGCATGGCCAAGCCCAAGCTCGACGATGTGCGCGAGTTCCTCTCCGAGGCCTTGCTGGCGGCGCACCACCAGATCCTGCGCCACGCCATCGACAAGGGCATGCTCGACACGCCGCGCACCACGCTGGTGGCCGCCGTGGTGCAGGACGGGCGCGCGCAGTGGATCCACTGCGGCGACTCGCGCCTGTACATGGTGCGCGACGGCGCGCTGCTCTCGCGCACGCGCGACCACTCGTACCTGGAGCTGCGCAACATGGCCATCACCCCCGGCCTGGAGCGCGTCAACCGCAACGTGCTGTTCACCTGCCTGGGCTCGCCGTCCAAGCCCATCTTCGACATCACCGGCCCGGTGACGCTGGAGCAGGGCGACCGCATCCTGCTGTGCTCCGACGGCCTGTGGGGCAGCCTGGACGACGAAACCATCACGCGCGAGCTGGGCCGCCAGGCCGTGGCCCAGGCCGTGCCCGACCTGGTGGAAGACGCGCTGCGCAAGGCCGGCAGCACCAGCGACAACGTCACCGTCGTCGCCATGGAGTGGGAGACGCCCGACGCCTTCGAGTCCACCCAGGGCATTTCCACCGAGGGCATCGACGACGACGCCTTCGAGTCCACCATCCAGTCGGGGCCGCTCGATGCGCTGGTCGACGACCTCGACGACGCGGCCATCGAGCGCTCCATCGCCGAGATCAACGAAGCCATCCGCCGCTCCGCAGCCAAAAAAGCATGAGCGCGCAGCGCGCCACGCCTACCTGAAAAGGAATCTTCTCCATGACGTTTGAACGCAGCGGCCAGCGCGCCGCCGACCAGTTGCGCGCCGTGCGCATCACGCGCGGCTACACCATCCATGCCGAGGGCTCGGTGCTCATCGAGTTCGGCAACACGAAAGTGCTGTGCACCGCCTCGGTCGAGGAAAAGGTGCCGCCGCACAAGCGCGGCAGCGGCGAGGGCTGGGTCACCGCCGAGTACGGCATGCTGCCGCGCTCCACCCACACGCGCAGCGACCGCGAGGCCGCGCGCGGCAAGCAGAGCGGGCGCACGCAGGAGATCCAGCGCCTCATCGGCCGTAGCCTGCGCGCCGTGTTCGACCTCAAGGCCCTGGGCGAGCGCACCATCCAGCTCGACTGCGACGTCATCCAGGCCGACGGCGGCACGCGCACGGCCGCTATCACCGGCGCCTTCGTGGCGGCGCAGGATGCGGTCAACGGCCTGCTCGCGGCGGGCAAGCTGGCCGCCTCGCCCATCACCGCGCCCGTGGCGGCGGTGTCGGTCGGCATCGTGCAGGGCACGCCGCTGCTCGACCTGGAATACGTGGAAGACGTCGATTGCGACACCGACATGAACGTCGTGATGACCGGCGCCGGCCACTACGTGGAGGTGCAGGGCACGGCCGAGGGCGTGGCCTTCACGCGCGCCGAGATGGACCAGCTGCTGGCACTGGCCGAAAAAGGCATTGGCGAACTGGTGGCGCTGCAGCGCCAGGGACTCTCGAACTGATAGCTGCCAGCGCTTGATGGACGGGCGCTGGAGCCCGATTTGACTATGAAAATCGTGTTGGCATCGAACAACCGCGGCAAGCTCGCCGAGCTGCAGGCCATGCTGGCGCCGCTGGGCGTGGAGCTGGTGCGCCAGGCCGACCTGGGCGTGGGCGAGGCCGAGGAGCCGCACTGCACCTTCGTCGAGAACGCGCTGGCCAAGGCGCGCTTCGCCGCCGAACACACCGGCCTGCCCGCGCTGGCCGACGACGCGGGCCTGTGCGTCCATGCCTTCGGCGGCCTGCCGGGCGTGCAGACGGCCTACTACGCCACCCAGTTCGGCTACGACAAGGGCGACGACACCAACGTGCGCGCGCTGCTGGAGCAGATGCAGGGCATCGCCGACCGGCGCGCCGCCATGGTCAGCACGCTGGTGGCCGTGCGCGGCCCGCAAGACCCCGAGCCGCTCATCGCCGTGGGCCGCGTCAAGGGCGAGATCGCGCCCGAGCGCCGCGGCAGCGGCGGCTTCGGCTTCGACCCGGTGATGTTCATCCCCGAATTCGGCAAGACCTTCGCCGAACTGCCCGCCGAGGTGAAGAACGCGCACAGCCACCGTGGCCGCGCCGTGCAGCAGATGCTGGCGCTGATGCGCGAACATTGGCTATCAAAATGAGAGCTTCCAGCGCTTGCCTGTCGAGCCATTTCGATGGTTTTGATATGAAGAACCTTGCTGGACAAGCGCTGGCAGCTATCGTTTCAAGAGCGCAATGACCTCTCCCCGCGACATCCAGCACTACATGCGCCCCGGCCTGCTGCAGCTTGCCAGCCTGCCGCCGCTGTCGCTGTACGTGCACCTGCCCTGGTGCCTGCGCAAGTGCCCGTACTGCGACTTCAACTCGCACGAAATGAAGGTGGGCGAGCTGCCCGAGCAGCGCTACATCGACGCGCTGGTGGCCGACCTCGAAGCCGCGCTGCCGCTGGTGTGGGGCCGCACCGTGCACAGCATCTTCATCGGCGGCGGCACGCCCAGCCTGTTCTCGCCCGGCGGCATCGACCGGCTGCTGTCCGACATCCGCGCGCGCCTGCGCGTCGAGGCCGACTGCGAGATCACGCTGGAGGCCAACCCCGGCACGTTCGAGAAGGAGCGCTTTCGCGCCTTCCGCGCCGCCGGGGTGACGCGCCTGTCGATCGGTGTGCAGAGCTTCGACGACGGGCACCTGAAAGCCCTGGGCCGCGTGCACGACCGCGCGCAGGCGCTGGCCGCCGTGCAGGAGGCGGCGCAGGCGTTCGAGACCTTCAACCTCGACATCATGTACGCGCTGCCGGGCCAGACCCTGGCCGGCCTGGAGCGCGACCTGGAGACGGCGCTGGCCTTCGCGCCGCCGCACCTGTCGGTCTACCACCTCACCATCGAGCCCAACACCTGGTTCGCCAAGCACCCGCCCGCGCTGCCCGAGGGCGACGACGCCTACGCCATGCTTGACCGCATCACCGAGATGACGGCCGCCGTGGGCCTGGCGCGCTACGAAGTCTCGGCCTACGCGCGCAAGGGCCACCAGTGCATGCACAACGGCAACTACTGGCAGTTCGGCGACTACCTCGGCATCGGCGCCGGGGCGCACAGCAAGCTCAGTTTCGCGCACCGCATCGTGCGCCAGGTGCGCTACCGCGAGCCGCGCCTGTACATGGACAACGCCCTGGCGGGCCGCGCCGTGGCGCAGGACGAAGACGTGCGCCGCGCCGACCTGCCGTTCGAGTACATGCTCAACGCCCTGCGCCTGCGCGCGGGCTTCGCGCTGCAGGACTTCTGCGAGCGCACCGGCCTGCCGGTGACGGCCATCGCGCGCGGCCTGGAAGAGGCCGAGCGCAAGGGCCTGGTGGTGCGCGACATGGGCCACGTGCGCCCCACGGAGCGCGGCTTCGACTTCCTGAGCGACCTGCAGGCGCTGTTCCTGGCCGATTAAGGCCCGCAGTCAGCCGCAGCGCGCGGCGACGATGCGGCCCTGCGCATCGACCTCCAGGTTCAGGCGTTCGGCGTCGAACTCCTTGGTCACGGCCTGCCCTGGCCGCAGGATGCGCGCCATCAGCGCGCCCGAGCGCTGGCGCGCCTGTTCCATCACCGGCGCCGTGGCCTGCTGGCCCACCACCGTTTGCGCCGGCCCCGCGCTGCAGGCGCCGCCTTGCGGCTGCCAGACCGGCGAGGCGTGCGGGCGCGGGCTGCTGCAGCCGGCCAGCAGGGCCAGGCCGGCCAGGGTGGAAAGCATCAGGAAGGCGGGGGGCTGGCGCATGGCGGGGACTCCGGTGGTGGTGGGTTGGTGGTGCCGCGCTACCTTATCCGGCCTGGCGCCAGCGCTTGTCACGAACTGTCAGCGCTGCTGGAAGACGACCGCCTCCAGCCCCATGGCACGGATGCGCCGGGCGGCCGCGCGGGCCTCGCTGGCCTTGCGGAAGGGGCCGGCGCGCACGCGCGTGTACTCGCCCTTGTTGGTGCCCACGGTTTGCACCTGGACGGGCAGCTTGGCCTGGCGCAACTGCTTCTCCACCTTGTGCGCGTTGGCGCCGTCGGCAAACACGCCGACGGTGATGTAGTAGCGCTTGGCCTGCAGCGGCGCCGGCTCGGCGTCTTGTGGCGCCTTGGCGGGCGGGCTGCCGGCCTGGGCCGGCTTGCTTTTGGCCTTCCTGGCGCTGGTTTTCGCCTGGGGGGCGGATTCGGCGGCCTTGGCCGGGGCCTTGGCGGCTTGGCGGTGCGTCAGGGGCTCGGCAGCGCGGGGGGCGGCCGCTGCCGCTGGCGGGGGTGCCACCATGGGCGAGGCTGCGGTGGGCGGCTCTGGCGCCGGGGCGGCCTCCACTGGTGGCGGCGGGGGCAGCGTATCCGATGCCGCCACCACGCTGGCCGACGCAGCGGCCAGGGGCTCCGGTGCCGACGCCGGGGCAGAGGCCGGCGTGCGCGGCAAGACGGTGGCCGTGCCCGCATGGGCCACGCTGGTGGTGACTTCGTGCGAGGGGCGCGGCACCCACAGCGCCGCGCCCAGCAAGGCCGCGCCCAGGGCCACGTACAGGCCGGCCAGCGCATAGAGCCGCGGCAGGGTGGGGGCCACCTGCGCCAGCTCGGTGTGCGCCTGGGCCACGTTGGGCGCGCCATCCAGCGCGCGCAGGGTGCGCTTGCGCACGTCGGTGTAGACCAGCGCATCGCCCCACAGGCCCGGCAGCGCGCAGCTCAGCACCAGCAGGGCCAGCCCCAGGCCGGCCTCGATGGGCAGCGGCGGCTGCAGCCAGGGGCGCAGGGCTGCGAACCACAACAGCACCAAGCCTTCCACCGCGCAGGCGTACACCAGGGCGGGCAGCCACAGCCTGCGGTAGAGGAGCCAGCCCAGGGTGCACAGCGCGGCGGCCCAGTTCCAGCCGGTGCGGGTGCGGCCCAGGGTCTCGAAGATCTCGAAGCGGGGAAGGTAGTGCGGCGCCCCGGTGGGGCCGAGGGCGGCCTGGTACAACGTGTCGATCACGTTGGGCGGGGTGTCGTCGGTGCGTTGCGGGGGGGCCATCTCGGCGTCCGCCGCAGAGGCCGGGGTCGCATGCATGCCGCATTGTGGCATGGGGGCATGGCCTGCCCGTGCCGCACGGGCGCGGGCGCCGTTGCGTTGCGGCAACCCAGGGGCGTTTTATTGACACGCGACAAGGCGCCAGGCGGCCACAGGCGGCAGCATGGCCGTCCGTGACTGCTCCCCCTCCTTTCTCTCGCCACCGCCGCTGGGGCCTGGGCATGGCCCTGGCCGCCCTGGCGCTGCTGGGGCAGCTGTGGATGGGCCAGGTCAGCACCGCGCATCTGGCGCGGTGGCTGTCGGCGCAGTACCTGCATGGCGATGTCTGCTCCGTGCTGGTGGCCGACGCTTCGGGCGCCGCCAGCGTGCCCGTGCAGGACTCGGATCCCATGGGCCACCATGGCCAGGGGTGCCCCGTCTGCAGCGTGGCCGGCACCGGCCTGGCGCCGGCCAGCACCGCCCCCGCGGTGCGGGGCCTGGCGCTGCAGGCATCGCGCCATGCTGTGCCGGGGCCGGAGGCCCCACGCGCGCTGCCGCGCGGCTATGCGCGCCCGCCCGCGCAGGCGCCGCCTGCGGCCTGAATCTTCCTCTGCCTGGCTTCCGCTGACCGTGCCGGCGCGCTGTGCGCCGCCGCGCGGGCGCGGCCCGTCCCTTTTCGTTTTTGATTCGCCATGAACCGTGAAAACCGTTGGCATGCCCGTGCGGCATGCCCGCGCAGCCTTGCGCTGCGCCCTCTTTGCGCCTTTCTTGCCGCCCTGCCGCTGCTGGCAGCCGCCCAGGAGGGGGCGCTGGACGCCGTCGAGGTGACCGCCCCCCGTTCCGCCGCCCAGCCGCTGGGCGCCAGTGCCGCCGACGGCGCCAGCCTGCAGGCCGGCCGCGCCTGGGGCAGCGACGCGGCCCAGCTGCTGCGCAACCTGCCCGGCGTGAGCCTGGTGGGGGCCGGCGGCGTGTCCAGCCTGCCCAGCGTGCAGGGCCTGTCGGACGACCGGCTGCGCATCCAGGTCGATGGCATGGACCTGATCTCCTCGTGCGCCAACCACATGAACCCGCCGCTGTCGTACATCGACCCGGCGCGCGTGGGCAGCGTGCGCCTGTTCGCCGGCATCACGCCGGTGAGCGTCGGCGGCGACAGCATCGGCGCCACGATCCAGGTGGAGTCGGCGCCGCCGGAGTTCGCCGAGCCCGGGCAGGCGCGCCTGCTCAAGGGCGAGCTGGGCGGCTACTACCGCAGCAACGGCAACGCCAGCGGCGCGCGGGCCTCGGCTACCTATGCCACCGAGCAGATGAGCCTGCGCTACGACGGCGCGGCCGCGCAGTCGGACAACTACAAGGCCGCCGGCGCGTTCAAGGCCGCCGGGCCCGCCGCCGGCAACAAGCCCGCCCAGTGGCTGGGGGGCGACGAGGTTGGCTCCAGCAGCTACAAGACGCGCAACCATGCGCTGGCCTATGCCGTGCGCGGCGCGTCGCACCTGGTGGAACTGCGCCTGGGCGTGCAGGACATCCCCTACCAGAACTACCCGAACCAGCGCATGGACATGACGCGCAACGACAGCCAGCAGCTCAACCTGCGCTACCAGGGCCAGTTCGGCTGGGGGCAGCTGCAGGCCCGCGCGTACCACGAGCGCACCCGCCACGGCATGAATTTCGGGCCGGACAAGCAGTTCTGGTACGGCGGCGCCAACGACGTGCCCGGCATGCCCATGGACACCGAGGGCAGGACGACGGGCGTGCAGGTGCGCGGCGACATCGCGCTGTCGCCGCGCGACACCCTGCGCGTGGGCGCCGAGGCCCAGCGCTACCGCCTCGACGACTGGTGGCTGCCCTCGGGCGGCGGCATGGCGCCCGACACCTTCTGGAACATCCGGGATGGCCGCCGTGACCGGCTCGACCTGTACGGCGAGTGGGAGGCCCGCTGGAGCCCGCAGTGGCTGACGCAGCTCGGCCTGCGCGCCAGCCGCGTGCGCACCGGCAGCGGGCCGGTGCAGGGCTACAACGGCAGCGGCTACGGCATGGAGGCGCAGGCCTTCAACGCGCGCGACCGCCAGCGCAGCGACACCAACGCCGACTTCACCGCCCTGGCGCGCTACACCGCCAGCGCCGAGGCCAGCTACGAGTTCGGCTTCGCGCACAAGTCGCGCGCGCCCAACCTGTACGAGCGCTACGCCTGGTCCACCGGCGGGATGGCCATGCGCATGGTCAACATGGCGGGCGACGGCAATGGCTACGTGGGCAACCCCGACCTGAAGCCCGAGGTGGCCAACACGCTCAGCGCCACCGCCGACTGGCACGACGCCAGCGGCGAGCGCTGGGGCGTCAAGCTCACGCCCTACCTCAGCTACGTGGACAACTACATCGACGCCGAACGCTGCAGCGGCGCGGGCGCCATGTCGGCCTGCACGGCGGCCAACCGCACGGCGACGCAGGGCTTCGTCTACCTGCGCTTCGCCAACCAGGACGCGCGGCTGCACGGCTTCGACCTGTCGGGCTTCGCCGACCTGGGGCAAGCCGGCGGCGCGGGGCGCTGGCAGCTGGGCGGCGCGGTGAGCTACGTGCAGGGCAAGAACCGCAGCACCGGCGACGGCCTGTACAACACCATGCCGCTGAATGCGCGCCTGGCGCTCACGCAGCGCCGGGGCGGCTTCACGGCGTCGGCCGAGTGGCTGCTGGTGGCGGCCAAGACCCGCACTTCCCAGGTGCGCAACGAAGTCGGCACCCCCGGCTACGGCCTGCTCAACCTGCGCGCCAGCTACGCCTGGCAGCAGGTGCGCCTGGACGTGGGCGTGGACAACCTGCTCGACCGCATGTACTACCACCCGCAGGGCGGCGCCTACCTGGGGCAGGGCATGACCATGGCCGGAACCGCCGTGCCCTGGGGCGTGTCGGTGCCGGGCATGGGCCGATCGCTCAGCGTGGGCCTGACCGTGAAGTTCTGACCCTGCCGCCGGGCGGCGCCTGCGCCGCCCGGGCTATTCCACCCCGAGTTCGGCCAGGCCGTACAGCGGTGCGCTGAACCAGGGGCGCCACAGGGCCTCCATGGCCAGGCCCGCCCAGCCGTAGCACTCGGCCACGCTGTGCGTCTGCAGCAGTTGCAGGCGGGGGTGGCAGTCGGTCAGCTCGCGCACGTGCCGGATGCCCCAGTGGAACTGCGCGCCCGTGCGGCCCACGCTGGCGTGCAGGCCGGCCTGGCCCACGGCGCACTGGGCCAGGGTGTCGATGAACAGCCGCGAGCCCGCCGGGGCGTGCGTGGCGAATTCGCGCAGCACCTGGCGCACCTGCGCGGGCTGCAGGTACATCAGCACGCCCTCGCACAGCATGAACAGGGGCTGCCCCAGCGCGCGCCGGGGCAGGTGCAGCGCCTGCCACCACTGGGGGTTGCGCAGGTCGAGCATGGCCTGGCGCAGCCGGGGGGACGTGGGCGGCGCCAGCGCGCGGCGCAGCGCCATGACCTCGGGCAGGTCGGCGTCGAGCCAGGTGTTGCGGCCCTGGTCGAGCCACTGGAAGTAGTGCGACAGGCCGCAGCCCAGGTTCACCCCCCAGGCCAGCGGGTGGCGCGCGAAAAAGTCTTCGCCCGCCGCGCGCAGGTGCCGCGTGCGCCACAGGATGTTCAGCACCGTGGGGCGGTCGGCCAGATAGCTGCCCACGTCGGCGTCGAGCACCGCCAACTGGCGCTGGGCCTCGGCATCGTGGCAGGCCAGGTGGGGGAAGAGGGTGTCGCCCTTGGCACGCGCGGCCAGCGGGATCAGCAGCGTGCTGGGCACGGCGTGCAGCGGCTCGGTGGAGGGCGCGGCCGCAGGCGCGGGCGGCGGCGCGGGAGGCGGGGGGTGGAAAGACTGCCCGTGTTGCATGGAAGAACCCTCGGCGCCAGCGACGGTGGCGATCGCCCCAATCTACGGTGCGTGCCGGGGCGGGGCAATCGGTGGTGGCCGATACATTGTGCTGCATCAAGATGGTGCGTTGCAACAAAAGGTACTCCGCCCGGCCGTGCCGCAGGGCTGTTCCCGGCTTCAGGCGCAGAGCGCCGTGCGCCAGCCCAGCCCGGCCTCGGTGGCGGCGGCGGGGCGGTACTCCGCGCCGACCCAGCCCTGGTAGCCGATGCGGTCCAGGTGCTGGAACAGGAAGGGGTAGTTGATCTCGCCGGTGCCGGGCTCGTGGCGCCCCGGGTTGTCGGCGATCTGGATGTGGCCGATGCGCGCCAGGTGCCGCTCCAGCGTCGCGGCCAGCTCGCCCTCGGTGCGCTGGGCGTGGTACACGTCGTATTGCACGAAGGCATTCGGGGCGCCCACTTCGTCGAGCACGGACAGCGCCTGCGCCGTGCGCTGCAGGTAGAAGCCCGGCATGTCGTACCGGTTGATGGGCTCCACCAGCAGGCGCAGTCCGGCCTGGTGCAAGGCGGCCGCGGCAAAGCGCAGGTTCTCGACCAGGGTGTGGCGCAGCAGCGCGTCGTCGGCGCCGGCGGGGGCCTTGCCCGCCAGGCAGTTGAGCTGGGGCACGCCCAAGGCGGTGGCGTAGGCCACGCCCTGCGCCACGCCGGCGCGGAATTCGGCCACGCGCGCGGGGTCGCAGGCGATTCCGCGCTCGCCGCCGTCCCAGTCGCCGGCGGGCAGGTTGTGCAGCACGGCCTTCAGCCCCGTGGCGTCCAGCCGGGCCTTGATCTCCTGCGGGCTGTGGGCGTACGGGAACATGAACTCCACCGCCTCGAAGCCGGCCTGCGCGGCGCGCGCGAAGCGGTCGAGGAAGGGCACTTCGGTGAAAAGCATGCTGAGGTTGGCCGAGAAGCGGGGCATGGGCGGGTCTCCAGATGGGAAGCGGGGATTTTCAGTGTTTTTGGCCTCCAGCGCTTATCCAGAAAGCGCTGCAAGCTACAGAATCAGGAGCGCGCGGAAGTCGTTCACGTTGGTATGCGTCGGCCCGGTGACGAACAGGTCGCCCAGCGGCCCGAAGTAGCCGCAGGCGTCGTTGCGGTCCAGGTGCGCGCCCAGGCGCAGGCCCAGGGCCTGGGCGCGCGCCAGGGTGTCGGGCGCCACGTGGGCGCCGGCGTTGTCCTCCACGCCGTCGATGCCGTCGGTGTCGGCCGCCAGCGCCCACACGCCCGGCGCGCCCTGCAGCGCCTGCGCCAGCCCCAGGCAGAACTCGCCCGCGCGGCCGCCGCGCCCCCTGGGCGTGCCTGGCGGCTGGGGGCGCAGGGTGACGGTGGTTTCCCCGCCCGAGAGCAGCACGCAGGGCCGCGCGAAAGGCTGGCCGTGCCGCGCCACGGCGCGCGCCAGGGCCGCGTGCACCTTGCCCACCTCGCGCGATTCGCCCTCGATGTCGTCCGACAGCACGTGCGCCGCCAGGCCTGCGGCGCGCGCCGCCGCGGCCGCCGCCTGCAGCGATTGCCGCGGCGTGGCGACCAGGTGCACCGCGTGGCCGTGGAAGGCCGGGTCGCCCGGCTTGGGCGTTTCGCAGGCGCCGGCCTGCAGCGCGGCCCGCACGGGCGCGGGCACGCCGATGCCGTAACGCGCGAGGATGGCGAGCGCGTCGGCGCAGGTGCTGGCGTCGGGCACGGTGGGGCCGCTGGCGATGACCGAGGGGTCGTCGCCCGGCACGTCGCTGATGCACAGCGTGACCACGCGCGCCGGCGCGCAGGCGGCGGCCAGGCGCCCGCCCTTGATGCGCGAGAGGTGCTTGCGCACGCAGTTCATCTCGCCGATGGCGGCGCCGCTGTCCAGCAGGGCCTGGTTGATGCGCTGCTTGTCGGCCAGCGCCAGGCCCTCGCCGGGCAGCGTGAGCAGCGCCGAGCCGCCGCCGGAGACCAGGCACAGCACCAGGTCGGTGCTGCGCAGGCCCTGGGCCAGCGCCAGCATGCGCCCGGCGGCGGCCAGGCCGGCGGCGTCGGGCACGGGGTGGGCGGCCTCCGCCACCTCGATGCGCTGCGCCAGCCCGGCGGGGCGCGGCGGCGTGTGGCCGTAGCGCGTGACCACCAGGCCGGACAGCGGCGCGTCGGCGGGCCACAGCGCCTCCAGCGCCTGGGCCATGGCGCCGGCGGCCTTGCCCGCGCCCAGCACCAGCGTGCGCCCGCCCGGGCCCGGCGGGGGCGGCAGGAAGGCGGCCAGGGTGTGCCGCGGCAGCGCCTGGCGCACGGCCACGCCGTAGAGGTGTTCGAGGAAGGCGCGCGGCGCGCGAACCGGGTCGGGGGTGGAGGGGGCGGCGGTCACGGCATGTCCTTCGGTGGTTTGCGCCACGGTATCAGGGGAAGTGCCTAGGCGTTGGTCTACCAAAAGTGTATACACATTATGTCGCCACCGCTATCATGCGGCCATGGAAACGTCCACTACCAGTTTCATCGTCGAGAGCCTGACCCGCGCCATCGTCGAGCACCGGCTGCGCCCCGGCACCAAGCTGGCCGAGCAGAAGCTGGCCGACCATTTCGGCGTGTCGCGCACGCTGGTGCGCCAGGCGCTGTTCCAGCTGTCGCAGAACCGCCTGATCCGCCTGGAGCCCGCGCGCGGCGCCTTCGTGGCCGCGCCCTCGGTGGAGGAGGCCAGGCAGGTGTTCGCCGTGCGCCGCATGCTGGAGACGGAGATGACGCGCGCCTTCGTGCGCGAGGTCACGCCCGCCAAGGTGCGCGCCCTGCGCGAGCACGTGGCGCGCGAGAAGGCCGCCGTGGCGCAGGACGATGTGCCCGGCCGCACCGAGCTGCTGGGCGACTTCCACGTCTGCATGGCCGAGCTGATGGGCAACCAGGTGCTGGCGCAACTGCTGGGCGAGCTGATCTCGCGCTGCGCGCTCATCACCCTGATGTACCAGAGCGCCAGCGCCGCCGAGCATTCGCATGAGGAGCATGGCGAGATCGTCAAGGCGCTGGCCGCGCGCGACGAGGCGCTGGCCGTGCGGCTGATGCAGGAGCACCTGCAGAACGTCGAGGCCAGCCTGACCTTCGAGCGCGAGCAGCCCGTCAACGAACTTTCCATGGCCCTTTCCTGAGGCACCTGCGCACATGAACGCCCCCGCTGTCTACGACGCCACCGCCGCCTACCCGCGCGACCTGATCGGCCATGGCCGCACGCCTCCGCACGCCCGCTGGCCCGGCGGCGCGCGCGTGGCGGTGCAGTTCGTGCTGAACTACGAGGAGGGCGGCGAAAACTGCGTGCTGCACGGCGACCCCGCCAGCGAGCAGTTCCTGTCCGAGATGTTCAACCCGGCGGCCTACCCCGAGCGCCACATGAGCATGGAGGGCATCTATGAATACGGCGCGCGCGCCGGCGTGTGGCGCATCCTGCGCGAATTCGAGAGGCGCGGCCTGCCGCTCACGGTGTTCGGCGTGGCCACGGCGCTGCAGCGCCACCGCGAGGTGGCGCAGGCCTTCGCCGAGCTGGGGCACGAGGTGGCCTGCCACGGCCTGAAGTGGATCCACTACCAGGGCGTGCCCGAGGCCGTGGAGCGCGCCCACATGGCGCAGTGCATGGAAATCTTCGACGCGCTCTACGGCCGGGGCGGCGACCACGGCCTGGGCTGGTACACCGGGCGCGACAGCCCCCACACCCACCGCCTGGTGGCCGACGACGGCCGCTTTGCCTACGACAGCGACTACTACGGCGACGACCTGCCGTTCTGGATGAAGGTGGCCAGGAGCGACGGCAGCGCGCACCACCAGCTCATCGTGCCCTACACGCTGGACGTGAACGACATGCGCTTCGCGCTGCCCCAGGGCTACTCGCACGCCGACCCGTTCTTCCAGTACATGAAGGACACCTTCGACACGCTCTACGCCGAGGGCGACCCGGCCGGCGGCGACGCGCCCAGGATGATGAGCATCGGCATGCACTGCCGCCTGCTGGGGCGGCCCGGGCGCATCACGGCGCTGCAGCGCTTCCTGGACCACATCCAGGCGCACGACAAGGTGTGGGTCTGCCGCCGCATCGACATCGCGCGCCACTGGGCACAGCGTTACCCGGCGCCCCATTCTTGACACCAAAAGTGCCTCCAGCCCTTGCTGGACAAGCGCCAGCAGCTCATTTTTCGAGAGTGAACGCCATGCCCATCACCCTGCAGGAACTCAACGCCGCCACGCCCGAGGCGGCGGCGCAGATGCTCGACGGACTGTACGAGCACACGCCGTGGATCGCCGCCCAGGCACTCCAGGCGCGGCCGTTCGCGTCGCTGGCGGCGCTCAAGCACGCCATGGTGCGCGTGCTGGCCCAGGCGCCGCGCGCGGCCCAGGTGGCGCTGGTGCGCGCCCACCCCGAGCTGGCGGGCAAGGCCATGGTGGCGCAGACGCTCACCGCCGAATCGACGAACGAGCAGAGCAAGGCCGGGCTCACGCAGTGCACGCCCGAGGAGTTCGCGCGCATCCAGCAGCTCAACGCCGACTACAACGCGCGCTTCGGCTTCCCGTTCATCCTGGCGGTGCGCGGGCCGCGCGGCACGGGGCTGGCGAAGCAGGAGATCATCGACACCTTCGCGCGCCGCCTGGAGAACCCGGCCGACTTCGAGCTGGCCGAGGCGCTGCGCAACATCCACCGCATCGCCGAGATCCGCCTGAACGACAAGTTCGGCGTGGTGCCCCAGCTCGGCAACGATGTGTGGGACTGGCAGGAAAAGCTGGCACAGCACAGTGACCCGGGCTACGCCGAGAAAGGCCAGCTCACCGTCACCTACCTCACCGACGCGCACCGCGCCTGCGCCCAGCGCATCAGCCACTGGATGCGCGATTGCGGCTTCGACGAGGTCGAGATCGACGCCGTGGGCAACGTGGTGGGGCGCTACCACCCGGCCGTGGCGGGTGGAAAGTACCTGCTGACCGGCAGCCACTACGACACCGTGCGCAACGGCGGCAAGTACGACGGACGCCTGGGCATCTTCGTGCCCATGGCCAGCGTGCGCGCGCTGCACCGCGCCGGCCGCCGCCTGCCCTGTGGCGTGGAGGTGGTGGCCTTCGCCGAGGAGGAGGGCCAGCGCTACAAGGCCACCTTCCTGGGCTCGGGCGCGCTCGTCGGCGGCTTCCAGCAGGAATGGCTGGCGCAGAAGGACGCCGACGGCATCACCCTGCGCGAAGCCATGCAGCACGCCGGGCTGTGCATCGACGACATCCCCAGGCTGCGCCGCGACACCACGCGCTACCTGGGCTTCGTCGAGGTGCACATCGAGCAGGGGCCGGTGCTGTGTGAGCTGGACCTGCCGCTGGGCATCGTCACTTCCATCAACGGCAGCGCGCGCTACGTGTGCGAGATGGTGGGCATGGCCAGCCACGCCGGCACCACGCCCATGGACCGGCGCCGCGACGCCGCCACCGGCGTGGCCGAGCTGGCGCTGTACCTGGAAAAGCGCGCGGCCAGGGACGGCGACAGCGTGGCCACCATGGGCCAGCTGCAGGTGCCGTCGGGCTCGGTCAACGTGGTGCCGGGGCGCTGCCAGTTCTCGCTCGACCTGCGCGCGCCCACCGACGCGCAGCGCGACGCCCTCATCGCCGACGTGCTGGCCGAGCTGGCCGCCATCGCCGCGCGCCGCGGGCTGCGCTACACGGCCGAGCTGTCGATGCAGGCCTCGGCCGCGCCCAGCAGCGCGCCGTGGCAGCAGCGCTGGGAGCGCGCCGTGCAGTCCCTGGGCGTGCCGCTGCACCACATGCCCAGCGGCGCCGGCCACGACGCCATGAAGCTGCACGAGGTCATGCCCCAGGCCATGCTGTTCGTGCGCGGCCTGAACGGCGGCATCAGCCACAACCCGCTCGAAAGCACCACCAGCGACGACATGCAGCTGGCCGTCGATGCCTTTACCCACGTCCTGAACCAGATCGCCACGGAAACCCGATGAATACCTACGAACAACTCGACGCCTGGATCGACCAGCACTTCGACGAGCAGGTGCGCTTCCTGCAGGAACTGGTGCGCGTGCCCACCGACACCCCGCCGGGCAACAACGCGCCGCATGCCGAGCGCACGGCCGCGCTGGTCAGCGCCTTTGGCTTTGCGGCCGAAAAGCACCCCGTGCCCGAGGCCGAGGTGCGCGCCTATGGCATGGAGTCCATCACCAACCTGATCGTGCGCCGCCCTTATGGCGACGGCGGCAAAACCATTGCGCTGAATGCCCACGGCGACGTGGTGCCCCCGGGCGAGGGCTGGACGCACGACCCCTACGGCGCCGAGATCGTGGAGGGCAAGATGTACGGCCGCGCCACGGCGGTGAGCAAGAGCGACTTCTCCACCTTCACCTTCGCCGTGCGCGCGCTCGAAGCCGTGGCCAGGCCCGCGCAGGGCGCGGTGGAGCTGCACTTCACCTACGACGAGGAGTTCGGCGGCGAGCTGGGCCCCGGCTGGCTGCTGGCCCAGGGCCTGACCCAGCCCGACCTGATGGTGGCCGCCGGCTTCAGCTACGAGGTGGTGACGGCGCACAACGGCTGCCTGCAGATGGAAGTGGCCGTGCACGGCAAGATGGCCCACGCCGCCGTGCCGCACACCGGGGTGGACGCGCTGCAGGGCGCCGTGGCCGTCATGAACGCGCTGTACGCCGAGAACGCGAAGTACCAGCAGGTCACGTCCAGGGTGCCGGGCATCAAGCACCCGTACCTGAACATCGGCCGCATCGAGGGCGGCACCAACACCAACGTGATTCCGGGCAAGGTGGTGCTCAAGCTCGACCGCCGCATGATCCCCGAGGAGAACCCGGCCGAGGTGGAGGCCAGCATCCGCGCCGTGATCGCCCAGGCCGTGGACGCCTTCAACACCCAGCGCGGCTACGCCGGCGATGACGCGGTGCGCGTGGACATCAAGCGCCTGCTGCTGGCCCATGCCATGACGCCGCTGGCCGGCAATGCGCCGCTGGTCCAGGCCATCCAGAAGCACGGCGAGGCCGTGTTCGGCGCCAGGCCCCCGGCCGTGGGCACGCCGCTGTACACCGACGTGCGCCTGTATGTGGAGCGCGGCATTCCCGGCGTGATCTACGGCGCAGGCCCGCGCACGGTGCTGGAGTCGCACGCCAAGCGCGCCGACGAACGCATCGACCTGGAAGACCTGCGCCGCGCCACCAAGGTGGTGGCACGCACGCTGCACGACCTGCTGGATTGACGCCTTTTGCTCCTGAAAGAAGAGCTGCCAGCGCTTGCTGCATAAGGCCTGGATGCCTTTTTCATGCGGATTCTGGCAGCGCGGCATCCACGGTCTCGGGGCGGCCATACAGCCAGCCCTGCGCCAGCTCGATGCCGCAGGCGCGCAGCGCCTCGTGCTGCGCCTGCGTCTCCACGCCCTCGGCCAGCACGCGGCAGCCCAGCTGGTGCAGCTGCGCGACGGAGCCGGCGATGTCCGCGTCGAGCAGGCCCCCCTGGCCCGCGTGGCGCACCACGGTGATGCACAGCTTGGCGATGTCGGGCCGCAGCACGCGCGCCGTATCCAGGTCGGCAAAGCCGCAGCCCGTGTCGTCCAGGGCCAGGCCGATGCCCTGCGCGCGCAGGCCCGACACCGCCGCCGACAGCTCCAGGGCGCCGTCCAGCGGCAGGTGCTCGGTCAGTTCCAGCAGCACGTCCCGGCGCCCTTGCAGCGGCAGCCGCTGCAGGGCGCAGGCCAGGGCCTGCGGGCCCAGGTTGACGGTCAGGAAGCGGCCCGGCGGCAGGCGCCCCCGGGTGCGCTGCAGCGCCAGCGCGGCGCAGTGCAGCTCCATGTCCAGCGTGCGGCCGCAGGCGCTGGCGGCGGCGAAGAGCCGGTCCGGCGGCTCCAGCGCGCTGCCTTGCGGGCCCCGGGACAGCGCTTCGTAGCCGACGACGGCACGGTCGCGCATGCGCACGATGGGCTGCAGCAGCGTGCGCACGCCCTGCGGCCCGGCCAGGAGGGCCGCCACGGCCGTGGCGGTGCCGTGCTCCAGGGCGCCGCCGGGCGGGGCGAGCAGCTCCGCTTGCAGCCAGCCGGGCGGGCACTGCCCGCCGTGCGCGGCCCAGGCGTCGGCGGCCAGCGGGCGCGCCAGCAAGCCCAGTGGCATGCGCATGCCCGTGCCCGCGCCCAGCACCTGGGCCGGCAGCGGCTGCGCCAGGCCGCGGCCCGCGGCCTCGATGGCGCCGCAGGTTTCCTCCAGGTCGCGCGCCAGCGCGCTGCGGCGCAGGCGGAACAGCACCGACCAGCGCCCGGCCGCGTCCTGCCGGTGTTGCGCCACGATCTCGTGCTGGGCCAGCAGGCGGCGGATCAGCGCGTCGGCGGCATCGCCCAGCTCCCTTAGCGCCAGCTGCGCCGCCTGCGCGCCGAAGATGGCTTCCAGGCGCGCCGCGCCGGGCATGGCGATGGCCAGCACCCCGGTGGCCGGGGCGGCCGGCGGCGGCGGGCCGTCAGAAGGATTCCCATTCGGCATCATGGCTCTCCTGCTTGCCGCGGCCCGCTTCGGGCAGCTTGGCCGGTGCGGCGCGCAGCGCCGGGGGGCGGGGCTGTGCCTTGCCGGCGGCGGGCAAGGGCTTGGCGGCTGCAGGCAGCGGCCGGGCCGTGGCAACCCGGGGCTGCGGCTGCGCGGTGGGCCGCGCCCGCGCCTGCATCCGCGCCGGTGTGGGGGCCTGCGCGTCGCCGCCGAGCTTGAAGACGCTCACGGCCGTGGCCAGTTGCGCGGCCTGCTGCTGCAGGGCTTCGGCCGCCGCGGCGCTTTGCTCGACCAGGGCCGCGTTCTGCTGCGTGGCGCGGTCCAGCTGGGTGACGACGCCGCCCACCTGCGCGATGCCCTCGGTCTGCTCGGCGGTGGCGGTGCTGATCTGCGCAATCAGCCCGGCCACGCGCTGTGCCTGGGCCACGATGTCGGTCATGGTGGCGCCGGCATCGCCCACCAGGCGCGAGCCTTCCTCGACCTTGGCGACGCTGTTGTCGATCAGCGCCTTGATTTCGCGCGCCGCGGCGGCGGAGCGCTGCGCCAGCGAACGCACCTCGCCCGCCACCACGGCGAAGCCCCGGCCCTGTTCGCCGGCGCGTGCCGCTTCCACGGCGGCGTTCAGCGCCAGGATGTTGGTCTGGAACGCAATGCCGTCGATCACGCCGATGATGTCGCCGATCCTGCGCGAGCTGGCGGTGATCTCGTGCATCGTGCTCACCACCTCGCCGACCACGGCGCCGCCCTTGTGCGCGGTCTCGCTGGCGGAGGCAGCCAGCTGCGTGGCCTGGCGCGCCGAGTCGGCGTTGTTCCTGACCGAGGCGGTCATCTGCTCCATCGAGGATGTCGCCTGCTGCAGGCTGGCGGCCTGCTCCTCGGTGCGCTGCAGCAGCCCGGCGTTGCCGCCGGCGATTTCCTGCGAGCCCGTGGTCACGGCGTTGGACGCCTGGCGCACCTGGCCGACCACCGCGGCCAGGCTGGCCTGCATGGCGCCCAGCGAGGCCAGCACGCTGCCCGGGCGCGCCTGCGCGGCACCGGCCACCGGGCCCAGGTCGCCCTGCGCCACGTGGCGCGCCACCTCGGCGAGCGCGCGCGGCTCGGCGCCGAGCTGGCGCAGGATGCTGCGCGCCACGATCCAGGCCACCGCGCCGCTGAGCAGCAGCGCCAGCACCAGCGCTGCGAGCATGACGGCCAGGAAGCCGCCCGCCTGTTCCAGCGCGGTGCGGTTCTCGGCCTGGATGCGGGCTTCCTCGAAGTCGATGAGCCGGTTGATCGCCGCGAGCCACTGCACGTACTGGGGTTTGGCCTGCTGCCACAGCGTCTCGCGCGCGGCGGCATCGCCTGCCTCGGCCTGGGCGACGATGGCCTGGGTGGTGGCGACGGCCTGGGCCTCGATGTCGCGGATGCCGGCGTACAGCCGCGCCAGCTCGGGCCCGGCGCCCGGCCGCGCAATGAGCTTTTCCAGCGGGCCGGCGGATTCGGCGTAGAAGGCCGCCAGGGCGGCGATGGTGGCGATCTCCTTCTGCCGCTCGGCGGGCGTGCTGCCGAGCACCACGTCGCGCACGGCGATCGAGCGGTCATGCGCCGAGCCGCGGAAGTTGATGGCGTAGCGCTGCACCTGCACGTGTTCTTCGCTGTTGGCGCGCAGCGCGCTGTTGATGCGCTCGACCTTGGCCATGGCGATGCCGGTGACGGCGACCAGCAGTGCCAGGATCAAGCCAAACCCGGCATACAGGCGCGCGGCGACGGTCATTTGGGAAAACGGCATGGGGAACCCACCCTTTGTTAGCAATTGTGTAATGAATTATATGAATACATACGTTTTGGATGAAAGGTAATTTCTATCGCCGTGCAAGCCATCGGCCGCGCGTGTCCGTGGCAACCAGGGTTCACCCGGATGGTGAGTGCCTGGTTTGTTTGTATACACTTTTTGTATGGATTGCGGCGTGCCGGCCGCGCGGAAAACTGACCCGAGGAAGACCCATGCCCACGAACGTCCACCCTGTCGATGAACGCCTGCCCATGGGGCGGCTGACGGCCCTGGGCCTGCAGCATGTGCTTGTGATGTACGCGGGCGCCGTGGCCGTGCCGCTCATCGTCGGCCGGGCGCTCAACCTCACGCCGGACCAGGTGGCCAAGCTCATCTCCGCCGACCTGTTCTGCTGCGGCCTGGTCACGCTGATCCAGGCCCTGGGCGCCACGCAATGGTTCGGCATCAAGCTGCCGGTGATGATGGGCGTGACCTTCGCCGCCGTGGCGCCCATGGTGTCCATGGCGCAGAGCAACGGCGGGCAGGTGGGGGCCGGGCTGATCTTCGGCGCCGTCATCGGGTCGGGGGTGATCTCGATCCTCATCGCCCCGGCGGTGAGCCGCATGCTGCGCTTCTTCCCGCCGGTGGTGACCGGCACCATCATCGCGGTGATCGGCATCAGCCTGATGCGCGTGGGCATCAACTGGATCTTCGGCAACCCGGTGGGCCCGACGGCGCCCAACGTGGTCAACCCCGAGCACCTGAAGTGGCTGGCCGAGGCGCAGGCCATGGCGGGCGCCCCGGGCTCCTCGCTGCCGCCCCTGCCCAAGGGCCTGGCCATCATGCCCACGGTGCCCAACCCCCGCTATGCCGACCTCACGGGCATGGGCATCTCGGCGCTGGTGCTGCTGTCCATCCTGCTGATCGCCAAGTTCGCCAAGGGCTTCGTGGCCAATATCTCGGTGCTGCTGGGCATCGTCATCGGCGCCGTGGTGGCCACGCTGATGGGGCTGATGACCTTCGAGAAGGTGGTCAAGGCCGAATGGTTCGACCTGGTGCTGCCGCTGGAGATCGCCATGCCGATCTTCGACCCCATCCTGATCCTGACCATGACGCTGGTGATGGTCGTGGTGATGATCGAGTCCACCGGCATGTTCCTGGCGCTGGGCGAGATGACCGAGCGCAAGATCAGCCAGGACGACCTGACGCGCGGGCTGCGCACTGACGGCCTGGGCACGCTCATCGGCGGCCTGTTCAACACCTTCCCGTACACCAGCTTCTCGCAGAACGTGGGGCTGGTGGCGGTCACCGGCGTCAAGAGCCGCTTCGTCTGCGTGGCCGGCGGCGTGATCCTGATCGTGCTCGGCGTGCTGCCCAAGATGGCCGCGCTGGTGGAGTCGCTGCCCACGGTGGTGCTGGGCGGCGCGGGGCTGGTGATGTTCGGCATGGTGGCCGCCACCGGCATCCGCATCCTGGGCGGCGTGGACTTCAAGACCAACCGCTCCAACGCCATGATCGTGGCCGTGTCCATCGGCATCGGCATGGTGCCGCTGGTGGCGCCGAACTTCCGCCAGTGGATGCCGCATTCCATCCATCCGCTGATCGAGTCGGGCATCCTGCTGTCGTCGCTCACGGCCGTGCTGCTGAACCTGTTCTTCAACGGCGCCAGCGGCGATGCGGCCGACGCCGTGGAGGCCGCGCGCCAGGCGGAGGCGCACTAGGGTTGCCGTGGGGCCCCAGCAGCCAATGCACACCCAATGTGAATAAAAATGGCCGCCAGGGCTTTACTGGCAAGCGCCAGCAGCTATCGAATCAGGAGCTTGCGCCTGATCTTTGGCGGCTGAAACCGCTCCTGCGACGGTATTGGTATCAGTTTTCCATGGCGCTGCGCGCCACCCGCAGCCCATGAAACAGGCGCGGCCCATGCGCGGGCAGCCGCGCAAGGGCCGCCCCGCCGCGCTGGCTGCGTCCCCCTGCCCGCATGGCGCAGCCATGCGAGAGCGGGGGGAAGGCGCGAAGCGCCTCAGGGGGGTGTTGTTTCATCTCAGGCAGGCTCGATGGGCTCGGTGCGGTAGAAGCAGCCCGGCAGGATGGCCTGCTCCAGCATCTCAATGGAGCGCGCGTCCACGTGGCACCTGGCAAAGAACTCGCGCCAGCCGTTGACGACACCGAGCATGCGCTCGACGAGTGCCTGGGCCTCGCTGGCGGACAGCCCGAAGGCTCCACAGTCCGACAACAGGTTGTAGAGGCTGGCCACGCGGCCAAATCGTCCGGCTTCCAGCGCCAGATCACGGCGCTCCTGCGACACCAGCGGAGCCGGCACGATGTCGTAGGCCGGTGAGAGCCGCCAGCCGGCCGGGGTGCGCAGCAATGCATGGTTGCGCGGGTGATCGTCGTTGTTGGTGACCATCGCGTTGAATACCATGCGCATGAACAGCTCGCGCCGGTCTTCATCGGGCTTGACCGACCATCGGCGCAGCTCGTCGGCCAGCAGGCGGTAAGACCACCGCTCGCGGCCGCTGTAGCCGTCTTCGGCATCCAGGACCGTGAGACCGGAGACCAGGCCGTGCCGCGCGTAGGTCTGGGCGTCCGGGTTCCACGCGCGGTCGAAGCGCAGCAACATCAGGGCCTCGGCTTTGCCGATGGGCTCCAGGCGCGTGCCGCATACGTGCAGTCCCGCCGCGCGGGCGAGTTCCAGGGTGGCGAACTCGATACGCTGCATGTTGTGCCGGTCCCGCTTCTCGGGCAGCTTGGCCAGGTAGATGCGGTGCTGGTCTTCCACCGTGACCTTCGGCCGCGCACCGCCCATGCTGGTGCCGGGCTCCAGGCTTTCCAGCACCTCGTGGGGCAGTTTTCCGGTCTCCTCCAACTGTTCGGCCGCTTCGGCGAGTGCTTGCAGTTGGTGTGTGCGGTTGAATGGCCGCGCTGGCCCCGGTGGCGTAACGGAAAGACCAAAGCGCAGGTTGCCCGCGCCATCGTCGGGACCGTTGAGGAGGTATTCCATCTCGGCGATGTCGGCCTCGGGGCGCGCCAGGCGGGCCTGGATGACGCGACGACCCCAGGCATCGGGGCTGGCGTCCCGCACGGCGCCCGGAATGCCTTTGAGCTTCGTGAAGTGCTGAGGCTTCGCCGACAGAGGCAGACGGTAGGGGTCCAGGGCCATGACGTTCGGCCGTTCAAGGTAGCGCTTGCCGTAGGTGAAGGTGCCTTGGAATGCACCGGCGCCGACCTCCCGAACCTTCAGGGAGGCGCACGGTACCCACTCGAAGGTGCCGGGCAACTCGACGTAGACGTAGCAGGATTTTTCTTCGGCAGCCATGGAGGTTCCCCGTCAGAAGTCGTTGCTGGGCGCAGGCGCACGCATGCGCTGCGGCCGCCGGGCTGCTTCAAGAATCTTCCCGTGTTCATCGCCGTCGGGGTCGGCAACCGCCCGAACCGTGTCCAACAAGCCGAGTTTCCACAGCACTGCCAGCAGGGAGCCGACCGCGACACCAGGCTCACCGTTCTCTATGCGGTACAGCGTGCGCCGGCCGATGCCGCAGGCTTGGGCCAGCTCGTCCATGTTCAACTGCCGGCGCAGCCGGGCGGTTCGGATGCCCTCGCCCAGTCGCTCGACGGATTTCAGAACTTCCAGGGGAAGCACTTGGGTAACTTTTTGAGCCATATTTGACCCGTTAAATGATATAACGGGCCAAATAATGCCATATTCGCATCACGCCAGGCAGGCGCTAACAGCTATCGAATCCTGCGACGGTATTGGTATTAGTTTTCCATGGCGCTGCGCGCCACCCGCAGCCCATGAAACCGGCGCGGCCCATGCGCGGGCCACCGCGCAAGGGCCGCCCCGCCGCGCTGGTGGCGTCCCCCTGCCCGCATGGCGCAGCCATGCGAGAGCGGGGGGAAGGCGCGAAGCGCCTCAGGGGGGTGTTGTTTCATCTCAGGGCGACTTCTCCGGCACGCTCACGAAGCCGATCTTGCCCAGGCCGGCCCGGGCCGACAGGGCCATGACCTTGGCGAGGGTTTCGTAGGGGGTCTGTGCATCGGCCTGCAGATGGATTTCCGGCTGCGGCACATGGCTTGCCGCTTCCTGCATGCGTTGCGGCAGCGCCTCTGTGGTGGTTGCCTCGCCGTTCCAGTAGAGGCGGCCATCGGCCTTGATGCCGAGCTGGATGGTCTGCGGCCGCAGATCGGCCGGTGCGCTGCTGGCTTGGGGCAATTCAATCTTCACCGCATGCGTCAGCAGGGGCGCGGCCACGATGAAGACGATCAGCAATACCAGCATCACGTCGATCAACGGAATCATGTTGATCTCGGAAAGCGGTTGCTGGCCGTTTGGGGCCGGGTGGAACGCCATCACGCCCTCCCGCCCTGGTGCGCCGGCATGGCGGCGAAGCCTTCCGTGGCGGCGGGTGTTTCCATCCGGCCCAGGGCCAGCAGACCGAAGACGCGGTGGGCATAGCTCTCCAGTTCGCCACTCCATTGCCGGTTGATGCGCCCGAAGGCGTTGTAGGCCAGCACGGCGGGAATGGCCACGGCCAGGCCGCAGGCCGTCATGATCAGCGCCTCGCCGACCGGCCCGGCAACGCGGTCAAGGCTCGCCTGCCCCGAGAGGCCGATGCTGAGCAGGGCATGGTAGATGCCCCACACGGTGCCGAAGAGGCCGACGAAGGGCGCCGTCGAACCGACCGACGCGAGGGTGGACAAGCCTTGCTCGCGCTGCCGGTTTTCCTCGGCAATGGCCATGTGCAGGGCCGCGCCGATGAAATCGTCCGGCACCGTCATGTCGAAGCCGCGCGGCTCCTCCTGGCGCTTCAACTGGCGGCACGCCGCCATCGCCTTCTCCAGCACCCGTCCATAGGGCTCCCGGGCCGGCGCCTGGCACACCAGTCCTTGCGCCTCGCGAAAGGTCGAAAGGCCGCAGGACGAGGCCAGGAAGCGATCGCTGGCCGCCTTCAGACGCAGTTGCTGCCAGGACTTCAACAGGATCAGGTACCAGCTGGCAACCGACATCAGCACCAGCGCACCCAGCACCAGGATGCCGACGGTATCGGTCTGCGCCAGGAAATGGTGGATGCCGAACGGCACAGGGAGGGTTTCGGACATATTCAACTCCGCAAGGAAAAACGAATGGGAACCAGAACCCAGCCGGCGGTATCCGTGCCGCCCTGCCGGGCCGGGATGAAGCGCCAGAGCCAGACCGCTTCGCTGGCCGCCTGGTCGAGGCGCTCGAAGCCGCTGCTCTGGTGCAGCTGGATGGCGTCGGGGCGGCCTTCGGCGGTAACGTGCACGCGCAGCGTGACCCGCCCCTGCTCATGCCGCATGCGCGAAATGGGCGGGTACTCGGGTGCCGGGTTGGAGAGATAGTCGGCATCGAAACTCGGCACCGAGGGCGACGGCACCGCGCCGGCCTGGGCCATGGCATCGGCCGCGGGCCCCTTGGGCAGGCTGGCTGGCGCTTCCGGCTTGGCCGGTCTGTCATCCGGGGCGGGCGGCGCCACCGGGCCATGCGCCAGCGGGTCCGGCGTCCTGGCGGCCACGGCCAGCACCGGTTCCGGCCTGGGACGCACCGCTGGCGCAGGCTTGGGTTTCATCGGCAAGGGCTTGGGCTCCACCGAGGGCCGCGGGTCGGCCGGCGGCTGCGTATGCGCGGCATCGACCCAATGGACCCGCAGCACGCCGACCGGCTCGTTCCCGCCCTTGTCGAAGGCACCGAAGTACTGCCCGGCCAGCAGGGCCAGCGCGTGCGCCGACAGCACGGCGGCCACCAGGCCGCAGTGCCATGCGAGCGAGACCTTGCCGGCATCGCCGCCGCACGGGGGCGGCGCCGGGTTCCGGGGGGCGGGTATCAGGGGTGGGTGGGCGGGGCGCATGGCGTTGGTCCGCTACCTTGCCACCGGCCGCCGGCGCAAACCGCCATGCACCGGCACCAGCGAGGCCAGCGCCTTTCCCTCGTGCTCGAAAGCCACCTGGCGCAGCGGCACGCCGTACAGCTGCAGCAGATGGGCCTCGGTCAGCACCTCGTCCACCGGCCCGCAGGCGTAGTCGCTCTGGCCGAACATCAGCAGGGCGCCGTCCGCCACGGCATGGGCGTGGTGCGGGTGGTGGGTCGTGAACAGCACCGTCAGCCCCTCATCGCGCAGCCTGGCGATCCATTCCAGCACGATGCCCTGGTTCTTCAGGTCGAGCGCCGAGGTCGGTTCGTCGAGCACCAGAATATCGGCCCCGCTCGCCAGGGCACGGGCGAACACGACCAACTGCCGCTGCCCGCCGGACAACTCATCGAAACTGCGCTCGGCCAGGCCGGCCAGCCCCAGGCGTTCCAGCGCATCGAGCGCCGCGACCTCATCGAGCTTCGAGGGCAGCGAAAAAAGCCCGATCTGCCGCGCCCGGCCCATGAGCACCATGTCCAGCACGCGAAACGGAAAGCTCACCTGGAACAACTGCGGCACGAAAGCCAACTGGCCCTGTACCCGTATTTCCCCGCGCACCGGCCGCAAGGCGCCGAGCAGCAGCTTGAGCAAGGTCGTCTTGCCCCGGCCGTTGGGGCCGAGGATGGCGAACACGCTGCCGCGCGCCACACGGGCCGAGTAGCCTTGCAGCACGGCGGGCATGCGCGGCCCGTAGGCGAAATCGACCGCCGCCATGGCGACGGCGGGCTCCAGCGGTATTTCACTCACGATTCCACCCTTTCCCCTGCATCTTCCAGAACAGGAAGGCGAACACCGGCGTGCCGACCAGCGACGTAAGCAGCCCGATGGGAATCTCCTGTGCCGTGGCGCTGCGCGCGATGTCGTCCATGGCCAGCAGGTAGATGCCACCGAGCAGCGCCGACGCCGGCAGCAGCCGCGAATGCTCCGGCCCGGCCAGCATGCGCGCGATGTGCGGGACGATCAGCCCCACCCAGCCGACACCGCCCGACACGGCCACCTGCGCCGCCACCAGCAGCGCAACCAGCGCGACAACGCCCCAGCGCAGCGCCTCGACATTGACGCCCAGGGCCTGCGCATCCGCCTCGCCCAGCGACAGCAGGTTGATGCGCCAGCGCAGCATCAGCAGCAAGCTGCCGGCGAACAAGGTGACGCCTGCGACGATGGCCACTTTTTCATAAGTCATTCCGACGAAGCTGCCGAGCAGCCAGTAGATGATCGACGGCAGCCGGGTTTGCGGATCGGCCACATACTGCGCCATGCCGGTCAGCGCCCCGAAGAAGCCGCCGACGATCACGCCCGCCAGGATCAGCGCCAGCATGCTGCTCTTGCCAGCCAGCCTGGACAGCCCGAAGGCGACGAGCAGCGCCCCCATGCCGAAGCCGAAGGCCAGGCCGACCATGCCCCACATGGGCCACGAAAGCATGATCGCCAGCACCCCGCCGAACGAGGCCCCGGCCGACACCCCGACCACCTCCGGCCCGACCAGCGGATTGCGGAACACGCCCTGCATCGCCGCACCGGCCATCGCCAGCCCCATGCCGCACAGCGTCACGCCGAGGATGCGCGGCATGCGCACGATCTCCACCACCACCCAGGCCTTGTCGGTGTAGGGGCGGGATTCGTTCAATCCCGTGGTCAGCACGATCGAGACGATGTCGCGTAGCGGCACCGGATAGCGGCCCAGCGTGAGCGAGAAAAGCATCAGCGCCAGTAGCGCGACGAAGAACAGCAGAATCAACAAGTCGGCGCGCATCGGCGGCGAACGGCGGTGCGCGGCGGGGCTACCGGTATCTGCCAGCGCATCGGCGGTGAATGTCGGGTTGGATGAGTTCATGGGCAATGGCGCCGGATGACCGGGCACGCATCAATAAAGAGTATGTAGACTGGATCGGTTTTGATGAAAGAAGGCCGCCATGCGAACCACGCTGACCATCAACGACGCCCTGTACGAGCGTGCGCTGGAACTGGCCGACCCCGCCATGGACAAGGCCGATCTGCTGCGCGAGGCCGTCAAAACCTTCATCCGCGTGCAATCGGCCAAGCGCCTGGCCGCCCTGGGCGGCAGCCAGCCGGACATCCAGGACATTCCCCGCCGCAGCGGCGAACCCGCGTAATGAGTGAGGTGCTCGTCGATACTTCGGTGCGGCCTACGACCCCGCCCGGCATTGACCCACGCCGCCGTATGCCTGGTTTCCGTGGCATCAGTACGCCAAGGCCGTGCCACGGTCTTCCCCTTTCGTTTCGCTCGTCTGGATTGGCGCGCCGTCCAGCAGGCGCTCGAAACCGGCGGCGCCCGCGTTGTCGCGCGGGTGCAGCATGGTGTCGAAGTCGCGTGTGGTGAAGGCGTGGCCGTAAACCTCGCGGTAGGCGTCGGTGATCTCCCCGCGCAGCGAAGTTCTCCATCGCCCTCCGGGGTGCAGCAGCCGTGCCATCCACGACACCAGCAGCGGGGCTTCGACGGGCCCGGCCATTCGCGAGGCGCCCGTCGGCATACGGTACACACGCCGCTGCTGTACTGCATCCAGCGCACGCAGCGCAGGGTTCTCGTACAAGGTCTGCGGTGCCAATGAATGGTAGGGTGAAGAAAGAAGCAGGATGGCCTGGGGATCGAGCCGGTACAGTTCCTCGACGTTGGCCGCACCATTGAACGGGCGGGCCTGCTCTACGGCGTTGCGTGCACCTGCGGTGCGCAGCAGTGCGTCCAGCGATGCCTGCCGCCCGCTCACCACGTACAACTGTTCGCTGCTGACGATCACCACATCCACTGGCTTCGTCCCCGGTGGCACGCCCGCGCCCACACGCGCGATGGCGTGGCGGTAGCGCGTCAGCAGCGCCTCGGCGCGGCCGGGTTTGCCGGTCATCGCGCCGATCAGGCGAAACAGCGAGGCCCGGTCGGGCTCGTCGCGGTCATCCAGTTCGATGACGGCCGGGTAGCCTGTCGTTTCCAGCAGGCTGCCGAACCATTCGCCGGTAATCACCGCGTCGGGCTCCTCGATCAGCACCTGCTCGATGCTGAGCATGTTCGTCTCCGCGCGGATGATCAGCGGCGTGCGCCGCGCGAAGCCCGGGAACAGGCGGGTGAGCAGCTCGTTGCGCGCTTCGCGCCAGAGGTAGGGGTAGAGCGTGGCGACGTGCGCGTCGGTCTCGTCCACCGTCATGTAGTGCCAGACCATGGGCTGGTCGAACATCACGCGCCGCGCCGGAACGTCCAGCCGCACGCGGCGCTGCCGCAAGTCCTCGACCACGGTGCCGGGGGACGGCGCCGCCACGCGGGCGTGCGGCGGCCGCGCGGCAATCACAAGCACCGCAGCACTCAGCACCGCCATGGCCGCAACGGCCATCCAGTTCAGCTGCTGCAGCGGTGCCGCCACGCCTGGCCGGGCCATCAGGCCAGCATGGAGTAGAGCTGCGCCAGCGTGGTGGGCGCATGCGCATGGGCGTTGGAGCCATGCTCGCGCAGCCAGCGGTTGGCCTTGTCTGGCGAGAGCGCGCCGAATTCCATCTCGCTCAGGCAGCGGCCGGGGCGGATCACGGCCGGGTGCATGGCCCGCAGCGGCTCGTTGGTCGTGATCAGGATCATCACCTTGAGCCCCTGGCCCAGCAGGCCGTCGGTCATGTTCAGCAGCCGCGACAGGCCCTGGCCCGTGGTGACGCGCGCTTCCGTCGTCATCAGCTCGCCGGCATCCTCCAGGATGATCAGCTTGCTGCGCTGGCGGGCCTCGCGCGCCGTGCGCCCGCCGTTGAAATTGGCCACGTCGAAGATGTAGGTCGGCGAACCGCCGACGAAGCGCTCGGGGTCGGTCATGAAGGCCGCGTCGCACCACGGCTGCCACTCGCGCAGCAGCGCCCGCAGCGCGTGCGTCTTGCCGGTGCCGGGCGCGCCGTGCCAGAGGATCATGCGTTCCTTCGGGCAGTCGCGCAGCGCCAGCAGCCGCTCCATGCCCTCGGTCACCTCGGCGGCGTAGTTGCCGCTCAGGTCGGCCCAGCGGGGCGTGTCGAGCTTGCGCATCATCGCCTTGGGGTATTTGTCCGGGTCCAGCGCCCAGAAGGTGATGGGGACGACGGCATCGTCCTTGTCGTCGCCCACCTGGCGGGCGATGGCCGCGCAGGTTTCATGCACGGCGGCGTAGTCCTTGCCGGCGGTGAGGATCTCGGCCCAGCCGTCGAGCACCTCGACCAGCGTGATCAGGTCCTTGTCGTGGCGCAGCAGCCAGGACTTCCTCTGGCCGTCGAAGCTCTCGCTGGCCTCCAGCCGCGACTTGAAGCCGCCCAGCATGTCCAGCGACCAGCCCTTGATGGAGATCTTCTCGCGCGCGATGTGGTGCAGCAGCTTGCCGTGGATCTCGCGGAAGTAGAACGCCACCGGCGTGTCGTGCAGCCACGGCAGGTTGCGGATATAGACGCCTGCACCGGCGAGTTCGCTGTTTGTGGGCGTGTCTTGCAAGGGGAAAGTCATGGCAGTTCCTTGGGGTTGAAGTGAAATGAAAACAGGGGCGCTGGCGACGCGGCACTAGAACTTGAGCGTGGTCGAAAAGGCCACGGTGCGGGGCGCTCCCAGCGCGGGGCCCACGTTGATGTAGTAGTGCTTGTCGAAGAGGTTCGATATGCCCAGCCGGAAGATGGCCGGTTTGTCGTAGAGCCGGGTTTCGTAGCGCAGCCCCAGGTCTGCCACGGCGTACCCCGCGCTGGTCGCCCGGTAGTCCTTGAGGGCGGGCACGTACTCCACCGCGCTTCTGTACGATGCGCCGCCCGTGAGGTAGAGGCTGCGCAGGAACGGCAGCGCGTACTCTGCGTACAAGGAGAGCTTTGCCTTCGGAACGAAGGTGGGGGCGTTGTCCTGGTCGCGCGCCAGATTCGTCTTCGTGATCTTTGCGTCGATGAAGCTGGCGCCGCCGAACAGGGTCAGGTTTTTGGTTGCCTTTCCGGATGCCGTGAGTTCGATGCCCCGGTGAACCTGGCGGCCGTCCTGCGTGCGTGTCCGCGTGCCATTGGCATGGTTGTCGTCATACAGATTGGCCTGGTCGATCTGGTACAGCGCGGCGGTCAGCAGCATGCTGCCCAGCGTGGCCTTGGCGCCGATCTCGATCTGCTTGCCGATGGTGGGCGGCAGGAACTGGCCCGCGTTGGTATACGGCGGGCTTGCGCCCGTGGCGACCTGCATGCCCGATTGCAGAGAGCGCATATAGGTCGCGTAGAGCGACAGATCGGGGCGGGGCTTGAAAATCAGCGAGACCGTCGGCGTGGTTGCGGCACTGTCATAGGACGATGTGGCCGTTTCGCTGGTGTTGTATGCGTAGGTCTTGATGCTTGCGTGGTTGATGCCGACCAGGGCCGACCAGCGTTCGTTGAAGGCGATGTCGTCGCCGACCAGCGTGTTGGTGTAGCGCTGCCGCATGCTGACGTACCGCCCTTGCTGGCCCAGTTCGGGCCATGTGACCTCGGGGGTGTTCAACGCTGTGGCCAGGTCTGGAAAATAGAACTCCTGCCAGTTGTAGCCATCCTTGTAGGGGTGGACTTCCATGGCGCTGGTGTTCATCCCGAACGTCAATTTGTGGTTGATTCCAAGGGCCCTGAATTTCAGGTCGGCATAGAGATAGCCGCCATCGCTCCAGCTTTTGGAGTCAACGAGTTTGGCCGAGTCGATGTAGGCCCCGCCTACGTCGTCGATCCAGTACGTCGCGGTTTTGTAATCCTGTGTTTCCCAGACCCTGAGGTAGCCGGCCCGCACGGCGAGCGCATCGGACGGGCTCCAGGTGAGGTTCGTTCCAAGGCGCCTTGCAGTGAGGTCGCTGTAAGTCCCGTCGTTGGTGAACAGGCGCCGGTTGTCAACGTCCTTCGCGGACGGATACGCGCTGGCGCCCCAGATGAATAGATAGTTGTCGGGCTTGTTGACGTTGCGCGTTTCGTGCGAGGCGTCGAACTGGACCAGCAGGTCGCGGCTGAGGTGCCAGTCGAGCGCGCCGCTGAGCATGTTGCGCGCATTGCGCTGCCCGCGCATCATCGTCTCGCCGTCCTGGGTCAGCACGTTGAGCCGGTAGCCGAACCTTTCATCTTCACCGATCGGCCCGCCGAGGTCGGCGTGCGCGTACCACTGCCCGTTGCCGTAGTTCCCGAGCGTGAGGTCATGCATGGGGTACGGGGTGGGGCGCTTGCTGACCAGATTGGTCACGCCGCCGACGTTGCCTGCGCCATACAGAAAGCCCGAGGAGCCGCTCAAGGTTTCCATCCGCTCCAGGTCTTCGGTGGAGGTGCTGAGCCACGTCCAGCGCATGGGAATGCCGTTGCGGGTGACTTCCGCATTGGTAAAGCCGCGTATGCCGACGTTCAGATACCCGCCGTTGTTGGCGGTGTTGCCGCCGGGCGTTGCGGTGGGAATGTAGAGCAGCAGCCGGTCGGCCGATGGCGCGATCATGTTCTCCATCAACTCGGCTGGCACCGAGTGGACCGAGTAGGGCGTGTCCTGGATCGGCTTGTCGCCCCAGGGGCCTGTCGCCTTTGCCGTTTCGGGCCTGTACCCTGCCTGCGCGCTTCCTTCATCCGGCGCTGCTGCCGCCATGACAGATACTTCTGCCAAGGTGGCCACGCTGCCGTTCCTGACGACCAGCGAGCCATCTGCTGCCGTGATGGCTTCCAATCCGCTCCCTGCCAGCAGCCTGTTCAGTGCCGCCAGTGGCTCCATGGCGCCCTTCACGGCAGGTGCGGCCTTGCCCTCGAGCAGCGCGGCGTTGCCGCCGATGGACAGCCCCGATTGGCGCGAAAGCTGCTGGACCGAGGTGCTCAGCGGCTGGGCTGGCAGATCGATGGCCAGGGGTACTGCCTGGGCCCATGCGGCCACCAGCGAAAGCATGGCAGCCGCAATGGGGCGGATAGGAGAGGTGAAGCGCGAGGAAGGCATGGCGGGTTCCGGTCAAGAGATGCAATGTGCTCACCTGTACTTGACGGTACAGCGCCCGAAACTACTCAAATTTTTTTTAGAACGTGTTCACGATCTTTCCTTGGTGCCCGCAAGGCAGCAAAAAACCGCAATCCAGGCGCGCGCCGCAGCCCAGGCGCTCTGCCGGGCAAGGTGCACAACGACGAGTGCGGTTTTTTGCTGCCTTGCCCTTCGGGTTGCCCCGCAAAAGGGGCATCTGCGGCGCTGCAAATGCTCGCCGGGCCACCAGCCCGGCTGCGCTTTGCGCCTTGCACCTGCCACTTTTGCGGGGCAACGGGCTCTATGAAAAGATCGTGAACACGTTCTTAGAACCCAGCAACCCCTCTTGCCGGAGCGGCCTTGGCCGCGAATGTCAGCCCAAGAAACGATAGCGGAATAAGAAAACCGGCTCGGCGAGTCATCAGGCTTTCGCCAAGGCTTCCATCAAGGCACATGCGACAAGGGCGGCGGCTTCAGCGAACGGCCGAGATGGTGGTGCAAGAGCGACCGGTCAAAGGCGATGGGATGTTCATCCAGGAATCGATGGAGCCAAAGACGGTCAACTTCGGACTCGGACATGAAGATCTTCGTCCCATTGCGATCGCCGTAGATGTCGGCCAATTCATGCAGACTTGGTAGTGTTGACAGCGTTGCACGGGCGCGGGCCTCAAGATCGGCGAAGATGTCACCGCAAGCGGTGGCCTCAAGGCGATCGATATTTTTGGGAGTCAGGACCAGGTGGAGGCCAATGTCGGCCGGCACCGGCTTTTCACTGCGTATTACTTCAATCCATTCGCGTTCCGAGCGCAGGTTCCAATATTCGCCGATAAGATCGGTAACGCAGCGGGGCAGGCGTTCCCGATCCTCCTCGGTGATATATTCGGACTCGCGGTGGGCGCCATGGCCTTGATAATAGAAAGGTCTCACGTGCCGTTCTTCGCATGTGGGCGGCAAGGCATCGAGTTTTTCAAGCAATTCCTCCATGAGAGGCAGGCTGCTCTTGGTTAGAAAAAGCGCGATCGAATTGGTAAAGCCTAGTTCTCTGGCCGTTCGAAGGGTGCGCATCAGGAAATCGAAATCGCCACGCCGTCCGTTCCAGCGATCGTGGACGGCGCCGTGGCCGACGAACGACGCATGGACGTTTTCCGCGCCGACCGCCTGGCGTTCGATCAACCAATGGCGCATCTGCCATTCCTCCATTAAGGGTAGCCCACCCAGCTGAATCCATTTCATCTTGCTTCCGTGGGTGCGCTGATACCAGGCATCGAACTCGATGAAGGTCGTTATGTCGAAATTGTAAGACGGAAGAAATCCGCCATCGAGGCTGATTCCTTCTGGGCCATGGGCCTTGCCCCAATCAATGAATCGGCCGACAAAGGATAGCCAGCGGGCGAAGGGGAATTTCGGGGTTCTGTCGCCGATGCAGCAGTAGCGGCAAATATGGGCGCAAGGAGCGGCGTTGGCTTCTATCCTCATCCAGGCTACTTTTCCCAGCTCTCGTCCCATGATGACCTCCTTATTGGATATATGCTCAATGTGAGCGGTTGATTGCATTCTTCCGGGAAAACCGCATGTACCCCGCAGACATTGCGTTCTGGTCGATGGACAGGAGCTTGTCTAAATCATCATCCGTCAATGTCGTGTCATGAATAAAATGAAATTCTTCGCGGTATGCCGAGCGCAGGGTGCGGGGTAGATCGGGGTAGAGGATCTCCGCGAACCATTGCAGCAGGAGATTCTCGTCGAGTGTCGGTGCGAAAAAATGCGAGGGATGGATCCGGTATACTCTTTTATCTCGGACGGCACGAACGATTTGCCACTCATGGGATAGATATAGTTTCTTTGCTCCTTCGTCGGCGGCGAGGTCGGAACCAAGAAAAATAAAATCAGGATCCAGAACTGCAACAGATTCTGGTGTTGGTACCGTTCGAATCCTGTTTCCCCGGCTGACGTTTATGGCACCCAGAACATCGATCAGCCCGTTCAAATGCAATATTTCCCCGTAAAGGAAGCCGAGGCCGACTTCGGTCCCGCCGATGAAAAAAGCCACGCGCGGGTGTTCTTTCCGTGAGCCGATGCTGGCCTTCAACTTGTCGCGGCTTGTCAGGAAATGGGTACGCAATGCTTGCGCGCGGGCCATCTTCCCGGAAATATTGCCCAATTCCAGCCACTGTGCCAACCGGGCATCCAAAGAAGCACTGTATTGGTAAGAAGAAACCCGGTGCAGGCCAACCGCCTTCAGCATGGGGAGCCAGATGTCCTGCGTGATCAGGGCATCCGGGTTCAGCAGCAACATTGCTTCCGGATCCGGAGGGATGTTCACCGGGACGATCGCATCCACGTCTGAGTAAATGCGCGAAAGGATGTCCTTTTCGAAGTCGGCTTTCTCGATTCGGGATGTTCCGGCCACATGGCCGAGTTTCTGATCCAAGGTGGCGTAAGCGGCAAGAAAACTCGGCAGGATGACGACTCTCTGGGCGGCAGCCCCGCTGTCATCTGCTTCCGCCCTGGGTAGATCTACTGTAGGCGGCATGAGGGCCATGCTTGCGGCCAAGAGGGGAACCACCAGGAAGGCGGTTTCCCTTCCGATGGACCGCCCGCGTCGCTTCTTGAACGTCACTCGTGGTCAATTGAGATTGACGGTCGCCGAAAACATTGCCGTCAGCGGACTGGCGCCCGACCCTCTCGGATACCAGTATCGTTCATTCGTGACGTTGTCCAGATTGAAGCGGAACGTCGTATCGTAGCCACCAAGAACGGTTTTATAGCGAGCACCGATGGAACCATATGTATAGCCTGGGATATATTTCAATCCGGTGGTCACGTTGCTGGCAACAAAACGGCTATAGTTCTGCACGCCAGCAGTCAGAGTCAGGCCCGGAATACGGGTGACGTCATATTCTGCATACAATTTCTGCATGTATTTCGAAACACCTGCTGGCATTTGGCCGGCTACTCCAGGGTTATTTGGTCGATCGGTTATTTTTGCGTCCATGGACATGGCGCCGCCGAACACGGTCAGATTTTCCGTGACTTTTCCGGAAATGCCTATGTCGATGCCTTTGTGCTTCTGGCGCCCGTTGCCGTAGTGCGTGTAGGAGGTTCCGGCGCTGTTCATCATGTAATAGGTGTTGGCCTGCGTCATGTCGAAGGCTGCCAACGTCACCATGGCCTTGCCGATCGCCCATTTCACGCCAAGCTCATACCCTTTGTGCACGTTGGGCGATGAGGCGCCGGGATTGGTTACCGGCAAGTCAAAATAGGTGGTGGGAACGACATCACCGGGCGTCAGCCCTTCCTGGTATGTGAAGTATGTACTGACGGACGGGACAGGCCTGAAGATGATCGAGCCGGACGGGGAGAGTCGGGATTCCCGATAGTTTTGGGTTTCAGCGCCTGTCGTGGCGTCGTAATTGGTAAAACCCATCCTGTCATACGATGCGCCAAGGATGATCGACCATTGATCGGTGATGTCGATCCTGTCGGCGATCGGGATGGATTCATAGACATAACTGTACGATGTTACGTATGGGCCTCCGATGGGCGGCTGCGAGGCAAGCGTGTTGTATGCCGTTTGCAAGGCTGCGGCAGATGCGGCGGGATCATAGTAGTTGAAGCCGTTGATGGTTGACCAATACGAATTGGTTGGGCTATTGAATTTCGCCCACATTTTCTGGCGGCTGTAACCCGTCGTTATGGCATGCTTTATGCCGGATGTTTCAAACTTGAGATCTGCAAAAGCATGGCCCGTCGTGTTGTAGAAGCGGGAATCGGAGTTTGAATTGCCCAGGGTTCCAGAATAAGACCCATTCGCCGCGATGTTCCCATAGCCAAAATACACATAGTTGTTGATGTTTTGCTCATGCTGGAAGCCGCCGCGTACGGCGAGATGATCATTGATGGCCGATCGAAATCGAATTCCGGCCCGATCCGTGGTCCATTTGCTGTAGGTCCATTCCGGTGCTCCGGTTTCGCTGAGATCTGGCGCGTCAGGAATAACCGCTCCTCTCAGGGACCAAGATGAGTTCGGAGCGTTGATCTTGTAGTCGTAATGGGCGTAATCTGCCTGGAATACCGTGGAGTCAATCGGTTTGAAATCGAGGGCGACGCTGACGAGATCGGATCGGATGCTTTGGTTCTTTATCGAGGTATCGCCATCGCGTCCCGCGATGTTGATTCGATAGCCGAAACGGTCGCCCAGAGGGCCGCCAAAATCGCCATGGAGGTAGCGGCTGGTTCCGCCAGGAGCCCCTGCGGTGACCTTGGCAAGACGCTTATCCGTGGGACGCTTCAGGACATAGTTCGTCACACCGCCAATGTTCAGGGCCGCGCCGCTGAGAAATCCCGACAATCCAGACAGTTGTTCGATGCGTTCCTTGTCTTCAAGCGGTATCGATCCGGTAATGTTTGAGAATGCCCTGACCATGCCATCGACCGCCCAATTCTGGGAAAATCCACGAGAAAGAACGTATCTTCCTCCATTGCCTCCGCGCTCTTCTCCATTGGTTTGGAGTGAGGGCATCATGCTCAGGATTTTCTCCGCCGATTCTGTACCGGCATTCTCGATCAGATCGGACGAAGCAACAGAATAACTGTAGGGTAAATCCTGAATCTTCGTTTGGTCCAAAAATCCGGCACGAGACACCAGATCGGCGCGGTAGCCTTCGCTTCCCCTGCCGTCCCGCTGCAAGTTCTGATCCGGCGTCATGTTCGACGCATGAACCACCACCTCCTTCAGCACGGATGCGGCCTTCCGGATGACGGCCTTGTTGCCGTCGAGATCCGCCCTCAGGCCGCTGCCCTGCAGCAGCTGGCGCAAGGCATCGGCGGGTTCCAGCGTGCCGTGCACGGCTGGCGCGGCCTTGCCTTCGAGCAGCGCGGCGTTGCCGCCGATGGACAGCCCCGATTGGCGCGAAAGCTGCTGGATCGAGGTGCTCAGCGGCTGGGCTGGCAGATCGATGGCCAGGGGCGCAGCCTGGGCCCAAGCGGCCACCAGCGAAAGCATGGCCGCCGCAATGGGGCGGATAGGGGAGATGAAGCGGGAGGAAGGCATGGCGGGTTCCGGGCAATAGATGCAATGTGCTCACCTGTACTTGACGGTACAGCGCCCGAAACTACTCAAATTTTTTTAGAACCCCAGCAACCCCTCTTGCCGGAGCGGCCTTGGCCGGGAATGCTTGGCTGTGTTCTTCCAACTCCACCAGGATGCCTTCGTCGCCGTGCCCGGAGGCCGCGCCCAGGTGGTGACATGCATGGCGACCACCGTTACGCGCCGGGTGCACCCCATTGCTGGAGGAAGCCCGTGCTGAAACCTTTCAGGTACTGGGTATATCTCTGCTCGTTCTCGATACTGTGCGATGCCGCTTTCGTGCGAACGATCTGGTCGGCCAGTTCCTGCTGCAGCACCGCGTTTTCAAGGATGGCTTTGGCGATAGCCGCTGTGCCGTTTCCCGACTGCAAGGCTGCATCCTTGCCAAGCAAGTAGGCGCCTGCCAATTCGGGGTTGTAGCCGGCGGCTTCCATCAGCTCCGGCTCCCTCTCGTAGAGCCGATCCATGTTGTCGGCGGCGGCGTAGTTCTGTGCGATGAACAGCAGATCTGTGGCGTCCTTGTTGGAGAATTTCCGACGGTCGTGCCATGCGATGAGCTTGAGTACGGCCAGGGATGGCAGGGAGCATGTGTTGACTACCAGCCCCGCGCCGAGGTCTACCACCAGCGTACTACGAAACGCATCCTCGAAGCCTGCCACGTTGAGCACCACGTCATTGCCTGGAGGCCACGCATCTCGCCCGCAGGGTGCTCTATCCGGCCAAACGGGATCAAATCCAGGGGGATGCCTTTGGGGGCCCCGTAGTGCAGCCGGTGGGGCTTGCCATCCACGGCGTGGAACAAGCCCGTGCCAACGAGAACGTCCTTCAGGTGCTGAAAGCGGTCCCAGTCCTCAAGATAGATTCCGAGGTCCACGTCGCTTGTTGCACGCTTCACCTCCTGCCCGAATACGTGGACCAAGGTGATGTCCCGCGCCATGGCGCCGCCCACAAAGAACGGGATTTCCAGCGCCGCGGTGGCGCTGCGCGCCTGCGTCAGGATCGCGCGCAGGGCAGGGTCTATGTCGCGGTCAGGAAGCCGTTTCAGCATCGAAGATTTCCTTTTTCAGCAGGCTTGCCACGTCGCGGTTGCGGCTATCCAGGCTGGTCATGAGGTCCGCGTAGACCAGCAGCAAAGGGGCGATGGGCTCAGCGCTTGAACCGGGAGGCGTCCAGAAGGCGTCGAGGATTTCAACCGTACCGTTGGGATCGGGCCGCAGGCGATACTGCATCAACAGCTTTCCGCGGTCCTTCCAGCAATAGATGGTGGCCTGCTCGGGCTGGAGGTATGAGGTTTTGAGCGCGGCGCCGACCTCGCCCCCCCAGGCAGCGTCTTCGGGCTGCAGTTTTGCATCCTTCCACCACCATCCATTTTGCGGTGCGTACCGCTGAGGTTTGAGCTTGCTGCGCAGTGCGATGGGGTAGTTGCGGGCCCACTCCGTCCGCAGGGTGTCCGCGGCGAGAAGCCTGCGGCTTTTGGTGTCACCGGGGCTCAAGTGGCCCAGGCGTCGAAGGCCTTCCATCGCCTTCGCAGCGGAGCCCAGGGAGACCCCCGCCTTTGTGGCAATGTCACGTATCGGGCGCCCCGGCATGTCGGGTTCTGTCAGCAAGGTGAAGATGACCCGCAAGGCGCTTGCGGACCCCATTACCTCATGACCAGAGCCAGGGGGCTCTTGTTCAAGCCGTTGCTTGCCAGAGATAAAGACATAGCAGCCAGGAACGTCGATGAAGGCGTTCCCTGCGGTGTCCATGAAGTTCAACCCGGCATCCTGGAAAAGGGCGGCATTTTTCTTCGACATGTAGGGCACAACAAGCAGCCGATTCAGGTGACGGGAGGTTTTTGAACGCCGCGCCTCCTGTGCACCCAGGGTTTCGATACGGACAACGGTTTTCACTTCCACCGCGAATCGATGGGCAGGGCCTTCCTTGATGCGCAGTGCGAGCATGGCATCTGCGTCGCCGGGTGCTGCAAGCGCTTCATGTTCACAAACCTCCCAGCTCAAAGGGGGGCTCGTGGCCTCCATCGCCTTGGTGAGAATGCTGCTGAAGTTCATTTGTTCGGCATGTTCATAAAAAATGAACAAGCATAATAAATGAACAAAGGGTTCAGGAAACTCGCCTAGTGTCGCGTCAACGGTCGGATGTCGAAGGCTGCACGCAGCCATCGGATTGCAGCGCAAGGCGCAGTGCGCAGCCCATGCCGAGCGCATGGGCAAGCGATGCAACGCAGCGATGCAATTTGAGGGCAAGTGCAGACCGGCATCTGACCGTTGACGCGACACTGGTCTCCATGCTGTTCAGTTGGCGTGCTTCCTGTCACTGTGGGAGCGGCTCAGCGCCGCTGTATGACCGCCGTTCCGTCGGCCTCGATGTGGACATTGACGGGGGCCATCTGGGGCAGCAGCCGCAAGAAGCTCTCGGCGTCGGCCACGCTGACCGAAGCGGTCACGCGCGAATCCTTCCCGGCCGGGCCTGCGAGTACGACAGGCGCCTGGCGGTAGCGCGAGAAGGTGGTGGCGATTTCGGCAAGGTCCGCATTGCGCAGGTCGATGAATCCTCGTTCGAAGGCAAAGGCGCCGGCCGCGTCGTGCGGGACGCGGGCGAGCTGGGCCTGTGCGCTGGCCGGCGCGGAGAGTTCGGCCACTTCGCCGTTGTGCAGCAGGATGCGCTGGCGCCGCCAGAAGGGGCCGGTCTCGACCTGGACGCGCCCGTGATCGACGCTGACCCGGGTGCGGTCGGCGAGCCGATTGACGGCAAAGCGCGTGCCGAGCACGGTGACGCGCAGGCCGCCGGCCTCGACGATGAAGGGGCGGCCGCCGTCATGCACGACGTCGAAGGCGGCCTCGCCTTGCTGGAGGGCCACGCGGCGTTCGGCCCGGCTGTAGACGATGTCGGCCGCGCTGGCGGCACCGAGCGAGAGCTGGCTGCCGTCGCCGAGTGCGCCGCGCCGGGGCTGGCCGGTTTCACTGCGCAGGGCGGTGGTCCAGACGGCGGTGTTGCGCCATTGCCACCAGATGGCCTCTCCGCCCAGGCCGGCCAGCAGAACGGCGCTCAGCCCGTGCTTGAGCGCCTGCCGGCGCTGCTGGCGCCGCTGCTCCAGCCCCTGGCTGATGGCGTCCCAGCTCTTGGCGTTGTCCAGGCGCTGCCAGAAGTTCTCGAAGGCGGCGTATTCACGGGCGTGCTCCGGGTTGCTTGCCAGCCAGGCTTCGAAACGGCCCCGCTCCGGGTCGTCGGCTTCTGCGTTGTGCATGCGGGCGAACCAGCGCGCCGCCTCTTCGTGTACCCGGCTCAAGCTGCCAGTTCCTCGGCAGCGCGCAGATCGACCATGGTGCGCATGACATGGTTTTCCACGGCGCGCACGGAAATGCCGAGGCGTTCGGCGATCTCGCGGCAACTGAATCCGTCGATGCGGAACAGCCAGAAAATGTCGCGCCGCTTGGCCGGCAGGTGGTCGAGTACGCGTTGCGCTGCTTCCAGGCCGGCGCGCAACTGTGCCATATGTTCTGCCGATGGGGTGGTGCCGGCAAAGTCGCCTTCAGCCACCCAGTCTTCATAATCGGGCAGGCAGATCCAGCGTGCGTCGTTGCGGCGATGGTCGGACAGCACGGAACTGACCACGGTGCGCAGGTAGGCATGCGGCTGCGCGATGGGTTCGCGGGCCGCCGTCAGCGCGAGACGGATCAAGGCGTCATGCAGCACGTCGGATGCGCGATGCACACACCCCGTGCGCCGTTTGATGCCACCGAGCAGATCGGCGTATGCCCACCGCAAATCCACCCCGTGCCAAATCTCGTTTCCCTGACGTACAGATGCTTTCATCGCACTTTTCCGGACAACCGTTATGGCAATTGTGACATAACGGTTGCAGGGCTAATCCGCAAGGGCGCCGTGGTCTGCGGCTAGCGCCGTAGCAGGCGGCGCATCTTGGTGAGGATGGGCGCTGCGGCATGGGTGCAGGTGCGTTCGAGTTCGTCGTATTGCGCCAGCAATGCCAGGCCCGCCGGGGTGACCGTGGCGCCGCCCCCTCTGCTGCCGCCAGCGGCGGTTTCGATGAGGGGCGCCGGTACCGCGCGCTGCAGTTCGTTCAGCAGGGACCAGGCGCGTTTGTAGCTCATGCCCAGCAAACGGGCGGCGCCCGAGATCGAGCCTTGTTCGGCCACTGCGCGCAGCAGTTCCATCTTGCCTGGGCCGATCGGTACCACGTCGCCCAGGCGCACGCGCGGGCGGATGATTTCAGGTCGCAAGGGCTTGGTCACGGTGTGCGCTCATGGGTAGGTGGGCGTTGCGGTGCCGATTATGGCGGCGGCTGGCGCGTTCTATGATGGAGGGCTGCCAGCCAGCACGCTGGCAGCCTTATTTTTCTGGACTGTCCCATGAGCAAACCCCTGTCCGCCGCCGAGCAAGCCCTGCGCGAAGCCGCGCTCGAATACCACCGCAGCCCCGTCAAGGGCAAGATCGCCGTCACCCCCACCAAGGCGCTGTCGAACCAGCGCGACCTGTCGCTGGCCTACTCGCCGGGCGTGGCCTATCCGTGCCTGGACATCCAGGCCGATCCGTCCAAGGCCTTCGACTACACCTCGCGCGGCAACCTCGTGGGCGTGATCACCAACGGCACGGCCGTGCTGGGCCTGGGCGACATCGGCCCGCTGGCCGGCAAGCCGGTGATGGAGGGCAAGGGCTGCCTGTTCAAGAAGTTCGCCGGCGTGGACGTGTTCGACATCGAGCTGGACGCGCGCGACCCCGACAAGATCATCGAGATCGTCGCCAGCCTGGAGCCCACGCTGGGCGGCGTCAACCTGGAGGACATCAAGGCGCCGGAGTGCTTCTACATCGAGCGCGAGCTGTCCAAGCGCATGAACATCCCGGTGTTCCACGACGACCAGCACGGCACGGCCATCATCTCCAGCGCCGCGCTGCTCAACGGCCTGGAGCTGGTGGGCAAGGAGATCGGCGCCGTGAAGGTGGCCGTCTCTGGCGCGGGCGCCGCGGCCATCGCCTGCGTGGACGTGATGGTGGGCCTGGGCGTGAAGCGCGAGAACGTCTTCATGGTCGATTCCAAGGGCGTGATCTACGAAGGCCGCCCCGGCGGCTACGACGAGTCGAAGGCGCGCTACGCGCAGAAGACCGAGGCGCGCACCCTGGCCGACGTGGTGTGCGACGCCGACGTGTTCCTCGGCTGCTCGGCCCCCGGCGTGCTCACGGCCGAGATGGTCAAGACCATGGCGGGCAACCCCATCATCCTGGCGCTGGCCAACCCCGAGCCCGAGATCCGCCCCGAGCTGGCCAAGGCCGTGCGGCCCGACTGCATCATCGCCACGGGCCGCTCGGACTACCCGAACCAGGTCAACAACGTCCTCTGTTTCCCGTACATCTTCCGGGGCGCGCTCGACTGCGGCGCCACCAAGATCACCGAGGCCATGAAGCTGGCCTGCGTGCGCCAGATCGCCGCGCTGGCCAAGGAGAACATCAGCGAGGAAGTGGCCGCCGCCTACGCCGGCAAGGAACTGTCGTTCGGCCCCGACTACCTGATCCCCACGCCGTTCGACTCGCGCCTGATCCTGAAGATCGCGCCCGCCGTGGCGCAGGCCGCGCTGGAGTCGGGCGTGGCCACGCGCCCCATCACCGACATGGAGGCGTACAAGGAAAGCCTGTCGCGCTACGTGTACCAGACCGGCATGCTGATGCGCCCGGTCATCAACGCCGCCAAGGCCCTGCCCGCGGAGCAAAAGCGCGTGGCCTACGCCGACGGCGAGGACGAGCGCGCGCTGCGCGCGGCGCAGATCGCCATCGACGATGGCATCGCCCGCCCCATCCTGATCGGCCGCCCCGCCGTGATCCAGGCGCGCATCGAAAAGGCCGGCCTGCGCATGCAGCCGGGCCAGGACGTGGAGATCTGCGACCCGTCCGACGACCCGCGCTTCCGCCAGTACTGGGAGCACTACCACCAGCTCATGAAGCGCGATGGCGCCACGCCCGAGGTGGCGAAGGCGGCGGTGCGCCGCTCCAACACCATCATCGCCTCGCTGATGGTCAAGCTCGGCGACGCCGACGCCATGATCTGCGGCCTGGTGGGTACCTACGAGACGCACCTGGAGCGCATCCACAGCATCCTCGGGCGCGAGCCCGGCGTGGCCCAGTACGCCGCGCTGAACGCGCTCATGACCAACCTGGGCACGCTGTTCATTGCCGACACCTACGTGAACGAGAACCCCTCGGCGCAGGAGCTGGCCGACATCGCCTGGGCGGCGGTGCAGGAGGTGCGCCGCTTCGGCATTCCGCCCAAGGTGGCGTTCCTGTCGCACTCCAGCTACGGTTCGTCCAAGCGCGCCTCGGCGCGCAAGATGCGCGAGGCGCGCGACCTGTTCGTGGCGCGCCACCCCGAGATCGAGTGCGACGGCGAGCTGCACGGCGATGCCGCGCTGGAGCCCAGCCTGCGCAACGCCTACCTCACCGACTCGACGCTCACCGGCTCGGCCAACCTGCTGATCTGCCCGAACCTCGATGCGGCGAACATCCTCTACAACGTGCTCAAGACCACCACCAGCGGCGGCGTCACTGTGGGGCCCATCCTCATGGGCGTGGCGGGCACGGCCTACATCCTGACGCCGGCCTCCACCGTGCGCCGGGTGCTCAACATGACGGCCCTGGCCGTGGCCAGCAGCGCCGCACGGCGCAGCAACGGCTGAACGCCGCGGCCTCCCGTGTGCAAGGCCCCATGCGCCCGTCCAGGGCGCATGGGGCTTTTTCATGCCAAATCGGCCTCAAACGCTTGCCCAGCAAGCGCAAGCAGCTCCCCTATCAATAGCAAATGGCGCACCACCCGGGTGCATCGGGGGCCGTCGCGGGCTGGCATCGTTCTTGCGTAGTGCCTCGCGTCATCCCTTATTTCCTGCCGATCAAGCGGGTACGCGCCATGCACACCAAACGCATCCTCCTGAAAGCCGCCGCTGCAGCAGCCCTGCTGCTGGCAGGCGCCGCCGCCCACGCTGCCACGCCCATCAAGTTCCAGCTCGACTGGCGCTTCGAGGGCCCGGCGGCCTTCTTCCTGCTGCCCACGGCCAAGGGCTATTTCAAGGCCGCAGGCCTCGACGTGACGGTGGATGCGGGCAACGGCTCGGGCGGCGCCGTGCAGCGCGTGGCCTCGGGCACCTACGACATGGGCTTTGCCGACCTGGCCGCGCTCATGGAGTTCCACGCCAACAACCCCGACGCGCCCCACAAGCCCGTGGCCGTGATGATGGTCTACAACAACACGCCGGCGTCCGTGATGGCCTTGAAGAAAAGCGGCATCGCCCAGCCGGCGGATCTGGCGGGCAAGAAGCTGGGCGCGCCGGTGTTCGACGCCGGCCGCCGCGCCTTCCCCATCTTCGCCCAGGCCAACAAGGTGGGCAGCGTGCAGTGGACCGCCATGGACCCGCCGCTGCGCGAGACCATGCTGGTGCGCGGCGACGTGGACGCGATCACCGGCTTCACCTTCACCTCGCTGCTCAACCTGGAGGCGCGCGGCGCCAAGGCCAGCGAGGTGGTGGTGCTGCCCTATGCCGACTTCGGCGTGAAGCTCTACGGCAACGTGATCATCGCCAGCCCGAAGCTGGTGAAGGAGAACCCGGGCGCCATCAAGGCCTTCCTGCAGGCCTTCGCCAAGGGCGCGAAGGAGGTGATGGCCAACCCTGCCGCCGCCATTGCCTCCGTGAAGGAGCGCGACGGCATCGTCAACACGCAGCTGGAGACGCGGCGCCTGCAACTGGCCATCGACACCGTGGTCAACAGCCCGGACGCGCGTGCCGAAGGCTTCGGGCAGGTCGTGCCCGCGCGCCTGTCGCTGATGGCGTCGCAGGTGTCCGACGCCTTCGCCACCAAGACGCGCGTGAATCCCGACGCGGTGTGGAACGGCAGCTTCCTGCCCGATGCGGCGGCGCTGGCGATCCTGCCGAAGAAGTAATTTGCTCTTGTTTCAATAGCTTCTGGCGCTTGCTGCACAAGCGCCGGGGCCTGGTTTTGCCCATGACACCCTCCATCCCGCCCGCTGACGCCCCTTTCGTGGAATTCCGCGATGTCTGGCTCGCGTACAACGACGAACTGCTGCGCGCCAACCATTTCGCGGTCGAGGCCATCGACCTGCAAGTGCCCCGGGGCGCGTTCATCGCCATCGTCGGCCCGTCGGGCTGCGGCAAGTCCACCTTCATGAAGCTCACCACGGGGCTGCGCATGCCCTCCATGGGCAAGATACTGATCGACGGCCAGCCGGTGACCGGGCCGCTGAAGATCTCGGGCATGGCGTTCCAGGCGCCCTCGCTGCTGCCCTGGCGCACCACGCTGGACAACGTGCTGCTGCCGCTGGAGATCGTGGAGCCGCACCGCAGCCAGTTCAAGGCCCGGCGCAAGGAATACGAAGCCCGCGCGCGCGCCCTGCTGCACAAGGTGGGCCTGGCCGGCTACGAGGACAAATACCCCTGGCAGCTCTCGGGCGGCATGCAGCAGCGCGCCAGCATCTGCCGCGCGCTGGTTCACGAGCCGCAGATGCTGCTGCTCGACGAGCCCTTCGGCGCGCTCGACGCCTTCACGCGCGAGGAGCTGTGGTGCATCCTGCGCGACCTGCAGGCCGAGCAGAAATTCAACGTCATCCTGGTCACGCACGACCTGCGCGAGAGCGTGTTCCTGGCCGACACGGTGTACGTGATGAGCAGGAGCCCCGGCCGCTTCGTGGTGCGCCGCGACATCGCGCTGCCGCGCCCGCGCGACCTGGAGCTGACCTACACGCGCGAATTCACCGACATCGTGCACGAGCTGCGCGGCCACATCGGCGCCATGCGCAAGGCCGGCGCCGTGATCAACCAGTAAGCGCAGGCAGAAGGACTTTCCCCATGGACAAGAAATTGGTCGAACGCTGGTCGCCCTGGGTGCTGCTGCTCGCCGTGGTCATCGTCTGGCAGGTGGCGTGCGCGGCGTTCAACGTGTCGGAATTCATCTTCCCCAGCCCCTGGGCCATCGCCACGCAGTTGGCGGAGTTCAAGGGCATCATCGCCGGCCACGCCTGGCGCACCTTCTGGGTGACTATGGCGGGCTTCGGCATCGCCATCGTGGTGGGCGTGCTGCTGGGCTTCGTCATCGGCAGCTCGCGCCTGGCCTATGCCGCCGTGTACCCGCTGATGACGGCGTTCAACGCCTTGCCCAAGGCAGCGTTCGTGCCCATCCTGGTGGTCTGGTTCGGCATCGGCGTGGGGCCGGCCATCCTCACGGCTTTTCTCATCAGCTTCTTCCCCATCATGGTCAACATCGCCACGGGCTTGGCCACGCTGGAGCCCGAGCTGGAAGACGTGCTGCGCGTGCTCGGCGCCAAGCGCTGGGACGTGCTGGTCAAGGTCGGCCTGCCGCGCTCGCTGCCGTACTTCTACGGCTCGCTCAAGGTGGCCATCACCCTGGCCTTCGTGGGCACCACGGTGAGCGAGATGACGGCGGCCAACGAAGGCATCGGCTACCTGCTGGTGTCGGCCGGCTCGTCCATGCAGATGGGCCTGGCCTTTGCCGGCCTGATGGTCGTGGGCGCCATGGCCATGGCCTGCTACGAGCTGTTCAGCTGGGTGGAAAAGCGCACCACCGCCTGGGCCCACCGGGGCTCGCAGGGAGAGTGAGCCATACATCCCCCTGTGCGCCGCCCACGGCCCATGAAACCGGGGCAGCCGCTCAGGGGGCACTTCAGACGGCGCGCCGCTGCAGCGCCGCCGAGGCGGCAAACACCGCCAGCCCGCCCAGCGCCAGCGCTACCCCGACCCAGCCGGTGGACGCCCAGCCCCAGCCCCACAGCACGCCCATGCCGCCCAGCCAGGCGCCCAGGGCGTTGGCGGCGTTGAAGGCCGAGTGGTTGAGCGCGGCGGCCAGGGTCTGGGCCTCGCCCGCCACGTCCATCAGGCGCACCTGCAGCGCCGGGCCCAGGGCCCCGAGCGTGCCCACCAGGAAGGTGCCCGCCACGGCCAGCGGCAGCACCGGCACCGTGAGGGCGAACAGCGCCAGCACGGCCGCGCCCCACAGCAGAATGCCGGCGATGGTGGCCATGAGGTGCCGGTCCACGAACTTGGGGCCGATCCAGTTGCCCGCCACCATGCCCAGCCCGAACAGCGCCAGCACGAACGGCAGGCCCTGGGGCGGCAGGTGCGCCACTTCGAGCATCGTCGGCTTGATGTAGCTGAACACCGAAAACAGCCCGCCAAAGCCCACCGCGCCCACGCCCAGCGTGAGCCACACCTGCGGCTGGCGCAGCGCCTGCAGCTCGCGCCACGGGCTGGCCGCCGCCGGGGCGGGTGCGTGGGGCACATGGCGGTGCACCAGCCACACCGTGAGCAGGCCGATGGCGCCCACCAGCGCGAAGGCCGCGCGCCAGCCCAGGGCCTCGCCCATCCAGGCCGACAGCGGCACGCCCACCACCACGGCCACGGTGAGCCCCATCATGATTTGCCCCACGGCGGCGGCGCGCCGCCCGGGCGGCGCCAGGCCCGCGGCCACCAGCGCGGCCACGCCGAAATAGGTGCCGTGCGGCAGCCCGGTGACGAAGCGCAGCAGGTTCAGCGACAGGTAGCCCGGTGCCAGGGCGCTGGCGAAGTTGCCCAGGGCAAAGAACAGCATCAGCGCCATGAGCAGCGCGCGCCGCGGCAGGCGCGCGCCCAGCACCGCCAGTACGGGCGCGCCGACCACCACGCCGAGCGCATAGGCGCTGATGACGTGGCCCGCCGTGGGTATCGGCACGCCCAGGTCCGCCGCCACTTCGGGCAGCAGGCCCATGATGGCGAATTCGCCCGTGCCGATGCCGAAGCCGCCCACGGCCAGCGCCAGGACGGCGGCGGTGGAGGAGGGCGCGCGGGGGCTGTCTGAATGCATGGGAAAAAATAAGGAAAAAACGGCTCCAGCCCTTGCCTGGAAAGCGCGAGGTGCTATCAAAAAAGAAAACCGCCTTGCGGCGGTTGGCGGCGGGGCGCGGGGGCGCTCACACCTTCTCAGGCCACCGCGTCGGCCGGCAGGCGCTGCAGCATGGCCAGGCTGCGGGCGATGGTGTCGCGCAGCTCGCGGCGGTCGCAGATCAGGTCCACGGCGCCCTTGGCCTGCAGGAACTCGGCGCGCTGGAAGCCTTCGGGCAGCGTCACGCGCACCGTGGATTCGATCACGCGCGGGCCGGCGAAGCCGATCAGCGCCTTGGGCTCGGCGATGACGACGTCGCCCACGAAGGCGAAGCCGGCGCTCACGCCGCCCATGGTCGGGTCGGTGAGCACGCTGATGTAGGGCAGGCCCTTCTTGGCCAGGCGCGTGAGCGCGGCGTTGGTCTTGGCCATCTGCATGAGCGAGAACAGGCCCTCCTGCATGCGCGCGCCGCCCGTGGCGGTGAAGCAGATGAAGGGCACCTTCTGCTCGATCGCGGCCTCGACGCCGCGCACGAAGCGCTCGCCCACCACGGAGCCCATGGAGCCGCCCATGAAGTCGAACTCGAAGCAGGCCGCCACGACGTTGATGCTCTTCACGGCGCCGCCCATGACGATCAGCGCATCGGTCTCGCCTGTCTGCTCCAGCGCTTCCTTGAGGCGCTCGGGGTACTTGCGGCTGTCCTTGAACTTCAGCGCATCGACGGGGATGACCTCCTGGCCGATCTCGTAGCGGCCCTCGTTGTCGAGGAAGGCGTTGAGCCGCGCGCGCGCGCCGATGCGGTGGTGGTGCGCGCAGTGCGGGCAGACGTTCTGGTTGTGCTCCAGGTCGTTCTTGTAGAGCACGGTCTCGCAGCTCGGGCACTTGATCCACAGGCCCTCGGGCATCTGGCGCCGCTCGGCGGGATCGGTTTGCTGGATTTTGGCGGGCAGGAGTTTTTCGAGCCAGGACATAGCGTTTCCTCTTTCAATCGCCAGCGTGCCCCCTGGGGGGCGCCGGCCGGGCTGCATTATGCGTCGAGCGCCTTGCGCACGCCGCGCAGGAAGTCGATGGTGACGGCGACCACTTTCTCGTGCGGCTGGTCTTCGATCAACTGGATGATGCGGCTGCCGATGACCACGGCATCGGCCACGCGGCCGATGGCCTGGGCCGTGGCCGCGTCGCGGATGCCGAAGCCCACGCCCACGGGAATGTGCACGTGCTTGCGGATGGTGGGCAGCATGGCCTCCACCGCCGCCGTGTCGAGCGCGCCGGAGCCGGTCACGCCCTTGAGCGAGACGTAGTACACGTAGCCGCTGGCCACGCGCGCCACCTGCTGCATGCGCTCCTCGGTGCTCGTGGGGGCGAGCAGGAAGATCAGGTCCATGCCGTGCGCGCGCAGCGCGGCGGCGAAGTCCTCGCATTCCTCGGGCGGGTAGTCCACGACGAGCACGCCATCGACCCCGGCCGCGGCGGCGTCGCGCACGAAGGCGCCGGCGCCGTGGATCTGGTCGTAGCGCTCCACCGGGTTGGCGTAGCCCATCAGCACCACCGGGGTGCTCTGGTTGCGCTGGCGGAACTGGCGCACCATCTCCAGCACCTGGGCCGTGCCGATGCCCAGCGACAGGGCTTTTTCGCCCGCCTTCTGGATCACCGGGCCGTCGGCCATGGGGTCGGAAAAGGGCACGCCGAGCTCGATGACGTCGGCCCCGGCCTCGACCATGCCGTGCATCAGCGCGGGCGTGATGTCGGCGAACGGGAAGCCGGCGGTGACGTAGGGGATCAGGGCCTTGCGGCCTTTTTCCTGCAGTTGGGCAAAGGTGGTGGCGATGCGGCTCATGGCTTGGCTCCGTGGGCGCCGTGGGTGGCGGGCGTGCCCTTGACGGCAAGGCCCCGGGTCGAGGGGCGGTCGTAGAAATCCACGCCCGAGAGGTCGGCCACGGTGCCGATGTCCTTGTCGCCCCGGCCCGAGAGGTTGACCAGGATGGATTGGTCGGGGCGCATTTCCTTGGCCAGCTTCATGGCGTAGGCGAACGCGTGGCTGGATTCGAGCGCGGGGATGATGCCTTCGGTGCGGCACAGGTGGTGGAAGGCCTCGAGCGCCTCGCCGTCGGTGATGCCCACGTACTCGGCGCGGCCGATCTCCTGCAGCCAGGCGTGCTCGGGGCCGACGCCGGGGTAGTCCAGGCCGGCGCTGATGCTGTGCGTTTCGGTGATCTGGCCGTTCTCGTCCTGCAGGATGAAGGTGCGGTTGCCGTGCAGCACGCCGCTGGAGCCGCGCTGCAGGCTGGCCGAATGGCGGCCGGAGTCCAGGCCCTCGCCAGCGGCCTCGACGCCGATCAGGCGCGTGGCCGCGTGGTCGATGTAGGGGTGGAAGATGCCCATGGCGTTGCTGCCGCCGCCCACGCAGGCGACCACGGCGTCCGGCTGGCGGCCGGGGCCGAGGAACTCGGGCATCTGCGCCAGGCATTCCTCGCCGATCACCTTCTGGAAGTCGCGCACCATCATCGGGTAGGGGTGCGGGCCGGCCACGGTGCCGATGATGTAGAAGGTGTTGTCCACGTTGGCCACCCAGTCGCGCATGGCTTCGTTGAGCGCGTCCTTGAGCGTCCTGCTGCCCGACTCCACCGGCACCACGGTGGCGCCCAGCAGCTTCATGCGGTAGACGTTCGGGCTCTGGCGCTTCACGTCCTCGGCGCCCATGTAGACGATGCACTCCAGCCCGTAGCGTGCGCAGATCGTGGCCGTGGCCACGCCGTGCTGGCCCGCGCCGGTCTCGGCGATGATGCGCGGCTTGCCCATGCGCCTGGCGAGCATGGCCTGGCCGATCACGTTGTTGATCTTGTGCGCGCCGGTGTGGTTCAGGTCCTCGCGCTTGAGGTAGATCTGTGCGCCGCCCAGTTCGCGGCTGGTACGGGCGGCGTGGTACACGGGCGAGGGGCGGCCGACGAAGTGCGCCAGCTCCGCGTGGAATTCGGCCTGGAAGTCCGGGTCGTCCTGGTAGCGTGCGTAGGCCTCGCGCAGCTCGGTCAGGGCGTGGGTCAGCGTCTCGCTGGCAAAGCTGCCGCCGTAGGGGCCGAAATGGCCGCGCGCGTCAGGTTGTTGGTACTGGGACATGGGGGTTCTTTGCAAGTTGGGCGTCGGCCGCGCGCACGGCGGCAACGAAGCGGTGGATCTTGTCGGCGTCCTTGACGCCCTTGAGCGGCTGGCCGCCGGGGCCGTCCTGCTCTACGCCGGAACTGACGTCAACGGCCAGCGTGCGGCAGCGCGGGCGCACTTGCAAGATGCCATCGGTCACGTTTGCAGGCGTGAGTCCACCAGACAAAACGAGGTGACAGTTGACGCTTGGTGGAAGGAGTGACCAATCGAATGCCTTGCCGCCGCCGCCATACCCGTCGACATGCGCGTCGAGCAGGATGGCCTGGGCCTGTGAAAAATCGTGTGCGTATTTTACGAGGTCGAAGCCCGCCGCCCCGGCGCCCAGGGGTATGCGCGCGGCGCGCAGCCAGGGGCGCGCGCCCTGGCCGCTGGCGGCCCAGCAGTCGGCGGGCGATTCATCCCCATGGAATTGGGCGATAGCGCCCGCCACGCAAGCGCTGGCAGCTATGACATTGCTAGCGCTCTCGTTGACGAAGAGCAGCACGGGCGTGACGAACGGGGGCAGGCGCCGCGCCAGTTCCGCCGCCCGCCGCGGCGTGACGGCGCGCGGGCTCCGGGCGTAGAGCACGAAGCCGATGGCGTCGGCACCGGCGGCCACGGCGGCGTCCACGTCCTGCTCGCGCGTCAGGCCGCAGATCTTGATGCGTGTGCGGGAGAAGGGGGGCGTCTGGGTGCTGGGTGCGGGGCTGCTCATGGCAGCCAATCATACGCAGCCGTACGCGTGGGCAGGCCCCAGGCCGGGTCGTACACCGGGCCGAGGAAATACAGGCCGTCCGGCGAGAAGGTGGGCGCGGCGGCGTCGCGCGAGCGCGCGGCCAGGACTTCGGCCATCCAGCCCGCCGGCTTGTGCCCCTGGCCCACGGCGATCAGGCAGCCCATGATGTTGCGCACCATGTGGTGCAGGAAGGCGTTGCCCTCGAACTCGAAGCGCCAGTAGCAGTGCGCGTCTTCACCGCGCCGCGTGATGCCGATGCGGTGCAGTGTCTTGACCGGGGTCTTGGCTTGGCAGGCCGAGGCGCGGAAAGACGTGAAGTCGTGTTCGCCCAGCAGGTGCTGCGCGGCGGCGCGCATGGCGTCGCCGTCGAGCGGGTGGAACACCCAGCCGACGCGGCCGGACTCCACGCTCGGGCGCACGGGTGACTGCAGCAGCACATAGGCGTAGCGCCGCGCCGTGGCGCAGGCGCGCGCGTGGAAGGCGTTGGGCACGGGCTGGGCCCATTGCACCGCGATGTCCGGTGGCAGGAAGGTGTTGGTGCCGCGCACCCAGGAAAACGGCGTGCGCCGCAGGGGCGTGTCGAAATGCACCACCTGCATCAGGCCATGCACCCCGGCGTCGGTGCGCCCGGCGCACAGGGTTGCCACCTCTTGCGTGGCGAAGCGGCCCAGGGCCGCTTCGAGGTGGTCTTGCACGGTCTGGCCCGAGGGCTGGCTTTGCCAGCCGTTGTAGCGCTGCCCGTTGTAGCTGATGCCGAGGGCGATGCGGGCCGTGCCTTCGGGCATCAGCCGAGGTCGGCCAGCAGGCGCTGGGCGCGGGCCTTGAGCGGGCCGGTGGCTTCGGCAATCACCTCCTCGATCAGCGTGCGCGCGCCGTCGCTGTCGCCGATGGCGTGGAACTCCTCCGCCAGGGCCAGCTTGGTGCTCAGCGGGTCGCTCTCGTCGAGCGGGGCCGCCGCAGTCGTTTCGCCGGCGGCCGGCGTGCTGCCCAGCGGAGCCGGGGTGCTGGCAAGGTCCAGCGACAGGTCGCCCAGGTCGAATTCCAGCGAGGGTTCGGCGGCGGGCGGCTGCGCCGGGGCGGTCGCGAGCGGCATGGCGGCCGAGTCGAGCAACTGCAGGCCCTCGGTCGGGAAGTCGAGCGAGGCCGTGAGGGCCGCATCTTCGGCACTGGGGAGCTCGGGCAGGATGGGCTCGGGAAGGTCCAGGGCCTCCACCACCGGGGGCTCCAGCAGGTCGGGAACGTTGATGGCGCCCTGGTCCAGCTCGGGGAGCGGGGCTGGCGGCTCCGCCATGGGTTCCGGCAGCGCGGCAGCCGTGGCGGCCGCGAAGTTGCCGGGCGCGGCGGGCGGCGCTTCGCCCGGGACGTCGGTCGCCAGATCGAGGTCCAGATCGAGGTCCAGATCCAGGTCGGGCGGCAGGGCAATGGGCGCGGCTGCCGCAGCGGCGGCGGTCACCGGGGTGGTGGCGGGAAAGTCGGTCATCAGCGGCGCGGGGGCGCTGGCCACGTCGGCCTTCATGCCGGGCTGGCCGCCGGGCTGGTAGAGCGGGTTTTCCGGGTCGATGTCGCGGCCCAGGCCAGCCACGCGGTTCCAGTCCGGGCCCTGGCCATTGGTCTGGCGGAAGACTTCGTTGGCCACGGCTTCCAGGGCCTTGCGGTCCTGGCGCTTGGCGTAGATCTCGGCGAGCTTGACCTGAATGGAAGTGCGGTCGGGATTGTGGCGCGCTGCCTCCTTGAGGATTTCCTCGGCCTGCAGGTCGCGGCCGTAGGCCAGGTAGACATCGGCCTCGGCGACGGGATCCACGTCGCCGCCGGCATCCAGCTGGCTGGGCGAGTAGGCCAGGGAGGAGCCGGTGGTCATCTCGCTGTTGGCGGTGTCCACGCGCTGGCCGCCGCTTTGGCCGAAGAAGGAGTCGGGCTGCAGCTTGCTTTCCATGAAGCTGCTGTCCACCCCCGAGGCGGCCTGGCGGCGGCGCTGCAGGACGCGGTAGCCGCCATAGCCCAGCAGCAGGGCCAGGATGCCGCCGCCGGCCAGCGGAATCAGCGGGTCGTCGAGCAGGCCGTCGATGAAGCTGGGCTCCGGCGCGGGCTCGGGTGCCGGCGCGGGCTGGGGCTTGGGTGCCGGTGCGGGCGGCGGCGCCTCGGCGGAAGCCGCTTCCGTGGCCTGTTGTGCCGGGGCTTCGGCCGCGGCCGATGCGGCAGGCTGCGCCGGGGCAGGTGTCTCGGCCTGCGATGCCGGGGCTGCCGGTGCCGTGGCGGGAACCTGGATGCCGGCTGCCGATGCGGCCGTGGCCGCCGGTGCGGCGGCGGACGCGCCAGCCGCCGCCGATGCGGCGCCGATCTTGTTCAGCTCGGAAATATTGCGCGACAGCTCGGCCATGCGGGCAGCGTTCTCGCCCGACTGCTTGTCCTGCGCCAGCTTCTCGTCGGTACCCTTCTGCCCCTTGATGGCGCCCTTGGACAGGGTCAGCTTGTCGGGCGCGGCCTGGGCCGGCCGCTTGTCTTCGACCTGGGTCTGGACCTTGCCGCTGGCGCTGCGGCTTTGCGTCGCCACTTCGGCCGAAGGGGCCGATGCGGCGAGCTTGCGGCGGAATTCGTTGAAGTCGCGGCTTTGCGCGGCCACGATCTGGCGCGCCTCCGTGGCGGGCACGGCCTGCGCGGTGGCGGCATCGGGCATGTGCAGCACCACGCCGGACTTCAGGCGGTTGACGTTGCCGCCCACGAAGGCGTCGGGATTGCTGCGCATCATCGCCACGAGCATCTGGTCGAGCGAGACGCCAGAGGGGCGGTGGGCGCCGGCCAGGCGGCCTGCGGTGTCGCCGGGGCGCACGGTCACGTTGTCCGTGGCGGGCTCGGCGGCCGGGCGGGGTGCGGGGCGCGGCGTGGCGGCCGGCGCCACTGCCGGGGCGGGAGCGCTGCGGGGGGCTTGGCTGACGGCCGGCGCCGGGATGATGGCGGCCGGTGCTGCGGGTGCGGGTGCCGCGGCTTGCGCCGGGGCCGTCACGGCGGCGGGCGGCTGGCGCAGCGTCGGCGGATCGAACAGCATGGTGTAGCTGCGCACGATCTGGCCGGAGCCCCAGGAGGCATTGAGCACCAGGTCGACGAAGGGCTCGTTGATGGGCCGGGTGCTGGACAGGCGCAGCACCATGGAGCCGTCGCTGCGGCGCTGCAGTTGCACCTGCACGCCGTTGATGGCGGGCGAGTATTCCATGCCCTGGGCACGGAAGGTTTCGGGCGGCGCAACCTGGGTGCGCAGCGTTTCCGCCTCGGAGGCGGAAATCTGCGGCAGCTCGATCTCTGCGCGCAGCGGTTCACCCAATGCAGACTGCACGGTGATGCGGCCCAGGGCCAGGGCCGAGGCGTCGGCTGCGTAGAGGCCGCCCAGGGCCAAGGCCGCTGCGGCCAAAGCGGAGGATTTCCAACGGTGCATGTTTGCCATCTGCTGTAGGAGTTGTGTGGCGCAATCGGCTGGCGTGATGGACATGAGCGATCTCCTCCTCTGCCGTGGCGCTGAATAAATGTAAAAAAGCACCTTAGCAGCAATGTTTTGCACTGACAAGCTCAGGCATCGCTCTAGCTTTTCCCGGGCTGCTCCGGGGCACAGAAGGGGATGGGTCTTGTTGGCAATGGACAACGACCGGTAACAGAGCGTATCCGCGGCAACCCAGCCTTGTGCGCCTTGGCGGCGTGCAACTCTTGCTGCGGCGGTGCTTTTCTACCGCCTGGCTGCTACCTTAGCAGGGCTGCACGGCAGGGAAGGCGCGAACAATGCGGTTGCCGGGGTGCTTTTCACCCCGGTGCCGCACGGCCGTCAGGCGCCGAGCAGGATGCGCAGCATGCGGCGCAGCGGCTCGGCGGCGCCCCACAGCAGCTGGTCGCCGATCACGAAGGCCGATACGTATTCCGGCCCCATGTTCAGCTTGCGCACGCGGCCCACGCCGACTTCCAGGCCGCCGGTGATGGCGGCGGGCGTCAGCTCCTTCACAGTGAGGGCGCGCTCGTTGGCGACGAACTTCACCCAGGGGTTGCCGCTCTGGATGAGGGCTTCGATCTCGGCCAGGGGCAGGTCCTTCTTGAGCTTGAGCGTCAGCGCCAGGCTGTGGCAGCGCATGGCGCCGATGCGCACGCACAGGCCGTCCACCGGGATGGTGGCCTCGGTGCCCAGGATCTTGTTGACCTCGGCCTGGCCTTTCCATTCTTCCTTGGACTGGCCGTTGTCGAGCTGCGCGTCGATCCAGGGGATCAGGCCGCCCGCGAGGGGCGCGCCGAAGAACTCGGTCGGCACGTCCTCGCGGATGGTCTGGGCCACCTTGCGGTCGATGTCGAGGATGGCGGAGGCGGGCGTGGCCAGTTCGCCGGCCACCGCGGCGTGCACCACGCCCATGCCCTTGAGCAGCTCGCGCATGTGGTTGGCGCCGCCGCCCGATGCTGCCTGGTAGGTCATGGAGCTGACCCATTCCACCAGGCCGGCCTTGAACAGCCCGCCCAGGCCCATCAGCAGGATGGAGTTGGTGCAGTTGCCGCCGATCCAGTTCCTGCCGCCAGCGGCCAGCTTGGCCTTGATCAGGCCTTCGTTGACCGGGTCGAGCACGATGACGGCATCGCTTTCCATGCGCAGCGACGACGCGGCGTCGATCCAGTGGCCGTTCCAGCCCGCGGCGCGGATTTGGGGGAAGACTTCCTTGGTGTAGTCGCCGCCCTGGCAGGTGATGATGATGTCGCACTTGGACAGCTCGGCGATGTCGTTGGCATCCTTGAGCTGGGTGTGGACCGTGGCCATGGCGGGCGCCTTGCCGCCGGCGTTGGAGGTGGAGAAGAAGACCGGCTCGATCAGCGCGAAGTCGCCTTCGGCCTGCATGCGGTCCATCAGCACGGAGCCGACCATGCCGCGCCAGCCGACCAGACCTACCAATTGCTTGCTCATTTCAATCGCCCTTTCAAGTTAAAAACAGTGCGCACCCGACCGGTGGCTGCTTTTCTTCGCCCCCGGCTCGTCTGGCCAGGGAGGGCGCACGACGATACCGGAGCTGGATCAGCCCTTAATGGTCGTGGTTTTGGTGGTGATTGCGCGCGCAGCCTTGCATGCCGTGGCGGCAGAGGCGGTGTTCAGGGCGAACGGGCGGGCGGCAAACATAGCCGCGCATTGTAGCGGAATGCGTTGCCGCCGCGGCGCCTCATACGGGTTTGCCTTCAACCGTATAACTAGGCGGGAAGCCGCAGACAGTGCTGTAGCACGGCAAGGCGAACCAACGACGTTAGACGGTTGAAGGCAAATCCGTATCAGTTTTCCATGGCGCTGCGCGCCACCCGCAGCCCATGAAACCGGCGCGGCCCATGCGCGGGCCACCGCGCAAGGGCCGCGCCGCCGCGCTGGTGGCGTCCCCCTGCCCGCATGGCGCAGCCATGCGAGAGCGGGGGGAAGGCGCGAAGCGCCTCAGGGGGGTGTTGTTTCATCTCAGCCCCTTTGCACCGATACGCCGCCATCCACCAGCATGGCCGTGCCGGTGACGAACGAGGCGGCATCGGACGCCAGGTACAGCGCGGCCCGGGCGATTTCCTCCGGCTCGGCCAGGCGCTTGAGCGCGTGCAGCTGCGCCACCTGGGCCAGGGCTTCGGGCGTGGCGTTCATGGCGTGGGCCATGGGGGTGAGCGTGCCGCCGGGCAGCAGGGCGTTGACGCGCACGCCGTGCGCCCCGAACTCCGTGGCCAAGGCCTGGGTGAGCCCGACCAGCCCGGCCTTGCTGGCCGCGTAGGCCGCCGTGCCTGGGAACGCCGCGGTATGGCCGACGAAGGTGGATGTGAAGATGACCGAGCCGCCGCCGCGCGCGCGCATCGCCGGGATCTGGTGCTTGGCGCCCAGGAAGGCGCTGGTGAGGTTGGTGTCCAGCGTGTCTTGCCAGGCCGCGAGCGGCACGCCGGGCGTGGGCTGCAGCGGCCCCATGGTGCCGGCGTTGTTGAAGGCCACGTCGAGGCCGCCGAAGCGCGCCACGGCCGTGGCCACGAGCGCCTGGGCGTAGGCCTCGTCGCGCACGTCGCCCGCCACGGCGGCGGCACGGCCGCCCTGTTGGGCGATGGCCGCGGCGAGCTGGTCGAGCTCCGCCTGGCGGCGCGCACCGACGACGACGGCCGCGCCCGCCTGGGCGAAAAGCAGGGCGGCGGCGCGCCCGATGCCGGAGCTGGCGCCGGTGACGATGGCGACGCGGTTTTGCAGGGAAAGGGGGGGCATCAAGACTCCTTGACGGGGGTTGAAAGCCCAGGAGTCTCGGGTGTGCGGGCGCGCGTGTCTGGCTGGTTCCGGACCTGTGAAGGGGCGGCGCGGCGCCACGCCAAAGCGGCCCCGCAGGGCCGCTTTGGCGTGGGCGGGGCAGGTCAGGCCGCCAGCGCCTTCACCACGGCGTCGCCCATCTGCGCGGTGCCGACCTTGGTCGTGCCTTCGCTGTGGATGTCGGGCGTGCGCAGGCCCTGGGCCAGCACCTTTTGCACGGCGGCCTCGATGCGGGCGGCGGCTTCGCCCTGGTTCAGCGAGAAGCGCAGCATCATGGCCGCGCTCAGGATGGTGGCCAGCGGGTTGGCCACGCCCTTGCCGGCGATGTCGGGCGCGCTGCCGTGGCTGGGCTCGTACAGGCCCTGCTTCCTGTCGTTCAGGCTGGCGCTGGGCAGCATGCCGATGGAGCCGGTGAGCATCGAGGCTTCGTCCGAGAGGATGTCGCCGAACATGTTGCCGGTCACGATCACGTCGAACGCCTTGGGCTTCTTCACGAGCTGCATGGCCGCGTTGTCCACGTACATGTGCTCCAGTTCCACGTCCTGGTAGTCCTTGTGCACTTCGGTGACCACGTCTTTCCAGAACTGGAAGGTTTCCAGCACGTTGGCCTTGTCCACGCTGGTGACCTTCTTGCCCCGCTTGCGTGCGGCCTCGAAGGCCACGCGGGCGATGCGCTCGATCTCGGGGCGGCTGTAGCGCATGGTGTCGAAGGCTTCCTCGGCACCGGGGAAGTGCCCGTCCACGGCCGTGCGGCGGCCGCGCGGCTGGCCGAAGTAGATGTCGCCCGTCAGCTCGCGGATGATGAGGATGTCCAGGCCCGCCACCAGCTCGGGCTTGAGGCTGGAGGCGTGCGTGAGCTGCTCGTAGCAGATGGCCGGGCGGAAGTTGGCGAACAGGCCCAGGGCCTTGCGCAGGCCCAGGATGGCCTGCTCGGGGCGCAGCGGGCGGTCCAGCGTGTCGTACTTCCAGTCGCCCACGGCGCCGAACAGGATGGCGTCGGCCTCCTTGGCCAGCTTCAGCGTGGCCTCGGGCAGCGGGTGGCCCGCGGCCTCGTAGGCGGCGCCTCCGACCGGCGCGGTTTCCATCTCGAACTTCAGGTCCAGGGCGTTGAGGACCTTGACGGCCTCGGCGACGATCTCGGTGCCGATGCCGTCACCGGGCAGAACTGCGATTTTCATGGTGCTTCCTTTTCAAATTTGATAGCTGCTTGCGCTCGCCAGCATTGGTTTTCAATACGAAACAACCTTGAAATCCTTTGCTGGCAAGCGCCAGGCGCTCACTTTTTAGTGCATCAGCCCTGTGCCATGGTGTGCGCCAGCCAGGGCTTGGTGGCCAGGCGGTGCGCCTCGAAGGCGGCGATCTTGTCCTTGTGGCGCAGCGTCAGGCCGATGTCGTCGAAACCGTTCAGCAGGCAGTACTTGCGGAACGGGATCACGTCGAACGGGATTTCCTCGCCCTGCGGGCGCACGATCACCTGGCGTTCCAGGTCGACGGTGAGTTCGTAGCCGGGGAAGGCCGCCACCTCGTTGAAAAGCTGGTCCACCGTGGCCTCGGGCAGCACGATGGGCAGCAGCCCGTTCTTGAAGCAGTTGTTGAAGAAGATGTCGGCGAAGCTCGGCGCGATGATGGCGCGGAAGCCGTACTGCTCCAGCGCCCAGGGCGCGTGCTCGCGGCTGGAGCCGCAGCCGAAGTTCTTGCGCGCCACCAGCACGCTCGCGCCCTGGTAGCGCGGCTGGTTCAGCACGAAGCCGGGGTTGGGCTTGCGCGCGCTCTCGGGCACGCCCGGCTGGCCCGGCTGGTCCAGGTAGCGCCATTCGTCGAACAGGTTGGGGCCGAAGCCGGTCTTCTTGATCGACTTGAGGAACTGCTTGGGGATGATGGCGTCGGTATCGACGTTCTCGCGGTCCATGGGGGCCACCAGGCCCTTGTGCACGGTGAATTTCTGCATGGCGTGTTCTCTCAGGCGAATTTGCGGATGTCCACGAAGTGGCCGTGGATGGCCGCCGCCGCGGCCATGGCCGGGCTGACCAGGTGCGTGCGCCCGCCCGCGCCCTGGCGGCCCTCGAAGTTGCGGTTGCTGGTGGAGGCGCAGCGCTCGCCGGGCTCCAGGCGGTCGGCGTTCATGGCGAGGCACATGGAGCAGCCGGGCTCGCGCCACTCGAAGCCCGCGGCCTTGAAGATCTGGTCCAGCCCTTCGCGTTCGGCCTGGTCCTTCACCAGGCCCGAGCCGGGCACCACCAGCGCCTGCTTGATGTTCCTGGCCACCTTCTGGCCCAGCTTCTTGACCACGGCGGCGGCCTCGCGCATGTCCTCGATGCGGCTGTTGGTGCACGAGCCGATGAACACCTTGTCCACGAAGATGTCGTTCAGCGGCTTGCCCGGCTCCAGCGCCATGTAGGTCAGCGCGCGCTCCATGGCGCCGCGCTTGTTGGCGTCCTTTTCCTTGTCGGGGTCGGGCACGGTGGTGTCCACGCCCACCACCATCTCGGGGCTGGTGCCCCAGGTGACCTGGGGCACGATGTCCTCGGCGCGCAGCGTGACCACGGCGTCGAAGTGCGCGTCGGCGTCGGAGTGCAGCGTCTTCCAGTACGCCACGGCCTGCTCCCACTCCACGCCGGTGGGCGCCAGCGGGCGACCCTTGACGTACTCGATGGTCTTTTCGTCCACGGCCACCAGGCCGGCGCGCGCGCCGGCTTCGATGGCCATGTTGCACACCGTCATGCGGCCTTCCACCGACAGCGCGCGGATGGCGTCGCCCGCGAACTCGATGGTGTAGCCCGTGCCGCCGGCCGTGCCGATCTTGCCGATGATGGCCAGCACGATGTCCTTGGCCGTGATGCCGGGCGCCACCTTGCCATCGACCTGGATGCGCATGTTCCTGGCCTTCTTGGCCAGCAGCGTCTGCGTGGCCATCACGTGCTCGACCTCGCTGGTGCCGATGCCGTGCGCCAGCGCGCCGAAGGCGCCGTGCGTGGAGGTGTGCGAGTCGCCGCAGACCACGGTCATGCCGGGCAGCGTGGCGCCGTTTTCCGGGCCGATGACGTGCACGATGCCCTGGCGCTTGCTCATGAACGGGAAGAAGGCGGCCGCGCCCACTTCGGCGATGTTCTTGTCCAGCGTGGTGATCTGCTCCTTGCTGATCGGGTCGGCGATGCCGTCGTAGCCCAGCTCCCAGCCCGTGGTGGGCGTGTTGTGGTCGGCCGTGGCCACGATGGAGCTGACGCGCCACACCTTGCGGCCCGCCTCGCGCAGGCCCTCGAAGGCCTGCGGGCTGGTCACCTCGTGCACCAGGTGGCGGTCGATGTAGAGCACGGCGGTGCCGTCCTCCTCGGTGTGGACGACGTGCTCGTCGAAGATCTTGTCGTACAGGGTGCGTCCCATGGCAGTCTCGCTTCGTCTTTCAGGTGGGGGTGGAAATTGTAGGATTGGTGAGGTGTTCGACCAGCAGCCGCGCGGTGACGGGCAGGGTGTCGAAGTCGCGCGCCACCAGGCGCAGCTCGCGCCGTGCCCAGGGCGCCTGCAGCGGCACGGCGGCGAGCCGGCCCACGCCGCGCATCAGCGCGAAGGCGCGGTCGGGCAGCAGGCCCACGCCCAGGCCGTTGTCGATCATGCGGCACATGGCGTCCAGGCTGGTGACCTGGATGCGCTGGCGCAGCGGCCGTCCGGCCTGCGCGGCGGCCTGGTGCATGGCCAGGCTGATGCTGCTGCCGGCGTGCAGTCCGACGATGTCCCAGTCCAGCACTTCTTCGAATTCGATAGCTGTCCGCGCAGACAGGGCGTGCGTTTGCGGCACGACGAGCACCAGGTGGTCGCTGCGGTAGGGGCGGCTTTGCAGGGTGCTGCCATGGCTGGTGGCGGGCATGTTGCACAGCCCCAGGTCGGCCGCGCCTTCCTGCACCGCGTGCAGCACGGCGGGGCTCAGGTGCTCCTGCAGGTCGATCTTGATCTGGCTGTGCACGCGCGCGAAGGCGCCCAGGTCTTCGGGCAGAAACTGCACGATGGCGGAAATGTTGGCGTGCATGCGCACATGGCCGCGCACGCCGCCGGCGTATTCGCTCAGCTCGCCCTGCATGCGCTCCAGCCCGAACAGCACGGTGCGTGCATGGTGCAGCAGGCTTTCCCCGGCGGGGGTGAGCGTCACGCCCCGGCTGTGGCGGTACAGCAGCGCCGTGCCCACGGCCGCCTCCAGGTCCGACAGGCGCTTGCTCACGGCGGACGCCGCGATGAACTCACGCTCGGCCGCGCGGCCGATGCTGCCCAGTTCGCAGACGGCCACGAACAACTGCAGCGAGGTGAGGTCGATGCGGCGCGCGAAACTGCGCTCGGAGCTTTTCATGGGGGCGTGTGATCTTCTCGTTTGGAGAAGGTGTTGCGCATTTTCCCATGATGATTCCTGCTTTGTCATCGTGATATGCGATGGCGTACTTCGCGGATCGGGCAGCCCGGGACGATAAAAAACCGCCAGGGCACGGATGCCGTGGCGGTTTTTGGCAGGAAGGGGCCGAAATTACTTCAGCTTGGCTTCCTTGTACTCGACGTGCTTGCGCGCCTTGGGGTCGAACTTGATGATCGACATCTTCTCAGGCATCGTCTTCTTGTTCTTGGTGGTGGTGTAGAAGTGGCCGGTGTCAGCGGTAGACACCAGCTTGATCTTTTCGCGTCCGCCTTTTGCAGCCATGTTGGTTCTCCTTCAGTGGAAATTAAGCCTGGCCACGGGCGCGCATGTCTGCGAGCACGGAGTCGATGCCGTTCTTGTCGATCAGACGCAGGGCAGCGCTGGAAACGCGCAGGCGCACCCAGCGGTTCTCGCTTTCCACCCAGAAACGACGGTACTGCAGGTTGGGCAGGAAACGGCGCTTGGTCTTGTTGTTGGCGTGGGAGACGTTGTTTCCCACCATGGGCTTCTTGCCCGTTACTTCACATACGCGTGCCATCAGGACACTCCGATAGTTCACGGCTGCCCGCCCTGGTGGCCGGCAACCTCACCTCGCCAGTTGGAACGGGTGGCGGTAACCCGGCTGCCGCAACCGTTCCATGGTTGAATGGAGCGGAAATTCAGCAAAGCCACACATTATAGCGCGGCCGCCAGGAATCACTCCTGCTGTTCCAGGAAGCGCTGCGCATCCAGTGCCGCCATGCACCCGGTGCCCGCGCTGGTGATGGCCTGGCGGTAGACGTGGTCCTGCACGTCGCCCGCGGCGAACACGCCGGGCACGCTGGTCTGCGTGGCGAAGCCCTTGAGCCCGCCCTGGGTGACGATGTAGCCGTTTTCGAGCTGCAGCTGGCCCTGGAAGATCTCCGTGTTGGGCGCGTGGCCGATGGCGATGAAGCAGCCTTGCAGCGCCACGTCCTCGGTGCGGCCGTCCTGCGTGCTCTTGATGCGGATGCCGGTGACGCCGCTGGCGTCGCCCAGCACCTCGTCGAGCGTGAAGAAGGTCTTGAGCTCGATCTTGCCGGCGGCCACCTTCTCGTGCAGCTTGTCGATCAGGATGGGCTCGGCGCGGAACTTGTCGCGCCGGTGCACCAGCGTCACCTTGCGCGCGATGTTCGACAGGTACAGCGCTTCCTCCACGGCGGTGTTGCCGCCGCCGATCACGCACACGTCCTGGTCGCGGTAGAAGAAGCCGTCGCAGGTGGCGCAGGCCGAGACGCCGCGGCCCATGAAGGCCTCTTCCGACGGCAGGCCCAGGTACTTGGCCGAGGCGCCGGTGGCGACGATGAGCGCGTCGCAGGTGTAGGTGGCGCTGTCGCCGGTGAGGGTGAAGGGGCGCTTCGAGAGATCCACCTTGTTGATGTGGTCGAACACGATCTGCGTCTTGAAGCGTTCGGCGTGCTCCAGGAAGCGCTGCATCAGCTCCGGCCCCTGCACGCCGGCCACGTCGGCGGGCCAGTTGTCCACCTCGGTGGTGGTGGTGAGCTGTCCGCCCTGCGCCATGCCGGTGATGAGCACCGGGTTCAGGTTGGCGCGCGCGGCGTAGATGGCAGCGGTGTAGCCGGCGGGGCCGGAGCCGAGGATGAGGACTTGGGCGTGTTGCGTGGTAGTGGCCATGGTCGGTTTCTGAGGGCTGGGCCCCTGGGTGTCTGAGGGCAAACGCCGATTGTAGGGAGCACCGCAGCCGCCCCGTTCTGTAACGGCTGTTCACCCCTGCTTCGGGTAAGCTTGCCCGCCTGCCATGACCTATTCCCTCAATACATTGAACGCTTCTTCCGGGGGCCGCGCCGCGCCGCGCTCGGGCGCCGCCCGCTTCGGCCATGAGATCGGCCTGGTGCTGGGCCTGGTGGCGTGGGTGTTCTGGCTGCTGGCGCTGCTGAGCTATTCGGCGCAGGACGCGGCCTGGTCCACCTCCGGGGGGGGGCAGGCGCGCATGGTGGCCAACTGGGCCGGGCGCCTGGGCGCCTGGCTGGCCGACAGCAGCTATTTCATGCTGGGCTTTTCCGTATGGTGGGCCGTGGCGGCCTTCGTCTGGGCCTGGCTGTCGGCGCTGGCGCGCTGGATGCGCGGCGGCGAGGTGCCCGACGGCGCGCCCTCGCCGCTGCTGCGGCGCCTGGTCTTCTGGGGCGGCCTGGTGCTGCTGCTGGGGGCCAGCACGGCGCTGGAGTGGTCGCGCCTGTACCGTTTCGAGGCCCTGCTGCCCGGCCACGCCGGCGGCGTGCTGGGCTACGTGCTCGGCCCGGCGTCGATGAAATGGCTGGGCTTCACCGGCTCGGGGCTGCTGGGCATCGTGCTGCTGGTGCTGGGCGTGGCGCTGGTGTTCCGCTTTTCGTGGGGGCTGGTGGCCGAGCGCGTGGGCGGGCACATCGACGGCCTGGTGCAGTTCGGCCGTGCGCGGCGCGAGAAGGCCAAGGACCTGGCCGTGGGCAAGCGCGCCGCGCGCGAGCGCGAGGAGGTGGTGCAGGAGGAGCGCCACGAGATCGAGGCCCACCACCCGCAGCCCGTGACCATCATCGAGCCGGTGCTGGCCGAGCCGGCGCAGAGCACGCGCGTGGTGAAGGAGCGGCAAAAGCCCCTGTTCTCCGACATGCCCGACAGCCCGCTGCCGCAGGTGGACCTGCTCGATGCCGCGCAGGCGCGCCAGGAAACCGTCTCGCCCGAGACGCTGGAGATGACCAGCCGCCTGATCGAGAAGAAGCTCAAGGACTTCGGCGTCGAGGTCACGGTGGTGGCGGCGCAGCCCGGCCCGGTCATCACGCGCTACGAGGTCGAGCCGGCCACGGGCGTGAAGGGCTCGCAGATCGTCAACCTGGCCAAGGACCTGGCGCGCTCGCTGTCGCTGGTGTCGATCCGCGTGGTCGAGACCATTCCGGGCAAGACCACGATGGCGCTGGAGCTGCCCAACGCCAAGCGCCAGACCATCCGCCTGTCGGAAATCCTCGGCTCGCAGGTCTACCACGACGCCAAGAGCATGCTCACCGTGGGCCTGGGCAAGGACATCATCGGCGCCCCGGTGGTGGCCGACCTTGCCAAGATGCCGCACTGCCTAGTGGCGGGCACCACGGGCTCGGGCAAGTCGGTGGGCATCAACGCCATGATCCTGTCGCTGCTCTACAAGGCCGAGGCGCGCGACGTGCGCCTGATGATGATCGACCCGAAGATGCTGGAGATGTCGGTCTACGAAGGCATTCCGCACCTGCTGTGCCCGGTGGTGACCGACATGAAGCAGGCCGCCAACGGCCTGAACTGGTGCGTGGCCGAGATGGAGCGGCGCTACAAGCTGATGAGCAAGGTCGGCGTGCGCAACCTCGCGGGCTACAACGCCAAGATCGACGAGGCCAAGGCGCGCGGCGAGACCATCGGCAACCCCTTCAGCCTGACGCCGGAGCAGCCTGAGCCGCTGGACCGCCTGCCGCACATCGTCGTCATCATCGACGAGCTGGCCGACCTGATGATGGTCGTGGGCAAGAAGATCGAGGAGCTGATCGCGCGCCTGGCGCAGAAGGCGCGCGCCGCGGGCATCCACCTCATCCTGGCGACGCAGCGTCCCAGCGTGGACGTGATCACCGGGCTGATCAAGGCCAACATCCCGACGCGCATTGCCTTCTCGGTGGGCAGCAAGATCGACAGCCGCACCATCCTCGACCAGATGGGCGCCGAGGCGCTGCTGGGCATGGGCGACATGCTCTACATGGCCAGCGGCACCGGCCTGCCGGTGCGCGTGCACGGCGCCTTCGTGAGCGATGACGAGGTGCACCGCGTCGTCAGCTACCTCAAGGAGCAGGGCGAGCCCGACTACGTCGAGGGGGTGCTCGAAGGCGGCGGCGGCGAGGACGGCGAAGGCGGCTTCGCCGACAGCGGCGGCGATGGCGGGGGCGGCGAGAAGGACCCGATGTACGACCAGGCCGTCGAGGTGGTGCTCAAGGACCGCAAGGCCAGCATCTCCTACGTGCAGCGCAAGCTGCGCATCGGCTACAACCGCTCGGCGCGTTTGCTCGAAGACATGGAAAAGGCCGGCCTGGTCAGCGCCCTCACGGCCAGCGGCCAGCGCGAGGTGCTGGTGCCCGCGCGGGCGGAGTAGGGTGGAGGAGCAGCGCATGCGCTCCCGTGGCCTCGCGGCACGCGGCCTGGCACTGGCCCTGGCCCTGCCACTTGGGTTCCCGGCGCTCGCGTGGGCCCAGGATCCGGCGCAGAAGGTGGACGTGATGCACTGGTGGGTGTCCGAGGGCGAGCAGGCCAGCATCGACGTCATCAAGCGCTACACCCGGCAGGCCGGCATGGCGTGGCAGGAGGAAGTGCGGGCCGGCAGCGGCACGGCCCGCTACGGGGACTTCGTGCGCCAGCGGGTCGAGGCCGGCAGGCCCCCGGCCGCCGCGCAGATGATCGGCTTCGACATCCAGTACTGGGCCCGGCGCGGCGCGCTCGCCAGCCTGGACGAACAGGCCCGCCTGCAGGAGTGGGACGAAGTGGTGCCCTACGGCATCCAGCGCCTGTCCAAGTACCAGGGCCATTGGATCGCCGCGCCCATCAACGCGCACGCCACCAACTGGCTGTGGGTCAACAAGCCGGTGCTGGACCGCCTGGGCGGCACCGCGCCGGACAACTGGGACGCGCTGATCGCGCTGCTGGACAAGGCCAAGGCGGCCGGCATCGTGCCGCTGGCCATCGGCAAGGAGGCGTGGGAGCAGACCCTGTTGTTCGAATCGGTGGCTGCCGGGGCGGGCGGCGCGGAGTTCTACCGCCGCGCCTTCCTCGACCTGGACCCGCAGGCGCTGCAGCCGCAGCTGCTGCGCACCATCTTCCAGCGCATGCGCCAGCTGCGCGCCTTCGCGGATGCCGGCCTGGCCGGGCGCACCTGGGACCAGGCCACCCGGATGGTGATGGCGGGCCAGGCCCTGCTGCAGGTGCAAGGCACCTGGGTGAACGGCGAATTCACCTCGCGGCGCATGGTGCCCGGCAGGCAGTTCGCGTGCTTCCTGTTCCCCGACACCCAGGGCATCTACCTGTTCAACGCCGACCAGTACGTCTTCTTCCAGGGCGCGGCCATGGCCGGCGCCACGCGCGGGCGGTTCGCCGCCACGCTGATGGACACCGGCCTGCAGCGCGACCTGAACATCGCCACCGGCGCCGCGCCGGCGCGCGTCGACGTGGCGCCGGACGCGTTCAACGCCTGCGGGCAGCAGCTGATCCGCCACCTGCGCGCCAGCAACATGCGCCGCACCGTGCTGGGCTCGGTGGCCATGGGCAATGCCAACCCGCCCGCGGTCAAGACGGCCATCTACCAGGTGGTGCAGGCGCATTTCACCGGCGCCATCGACGACGAGACGGCCATCGCCCGGCTGCAGGCAGCCATCGGGCGTGCCACGCAGTGAACGAACCCGCCATGCCGCGTTTCTTCAACAACCTGAAACTGGTCAACAAGGTGCTGCTGATGGTCGGGCTGCTGGGCTCGCTGTCCGTGCTCATCACCGTCTTCGCGCTGCTCAACATGCGCGCCATCGACCGCAGCTACCGCGACCTGCTGGCCGTGGACGTGCAGGCCGCCATCCTGATCGACGGCGCGCTGCTGGAGATGAACGAGGCCAGCCGCCTGGTGTTCGCCGTGCTCACCGAGCAGGAGGAAGCGCGCATGCGCGCCGTGGGCCGCGACATCGCGGCCGCGCAGGAGCGCTTTCGCCAGGCGCTCGACCGCCTGGCCCCCCTGCTGCGCGGCCAGCAGGGCGCGCTGGCCGGCGTGCGTGCGCACGAGGCTGCGGTGGCGGCGCAATCGGCCCGGATCGTGGAGGCCGCCGCCCGCTGGCGCGGCGACCGCGCGCTGCAGATCATCCATGAGCAGTTGCAGCCCGAACTCAAGGGCCTGCGCCGGGGCATGGACGGGCTGCGCGACGCCTCGGTCGCCAACTACCAGGCCGTGGCCGCCGAGCTGGCGGCGCAGACCCGCCGCACCACCGTGCAGACGGCGCTGGCCTTCGGCCTGGCCGTCACCTTCGTGATCCTGCTGTCGGCCTGGCTGTCGATCCACGAGGTCTCGCGCCCCATCAACGGCCTGGCGGCGGCCATGCGGCGCCTGGCCAACAGGGACTACGAAGGCCGTATCGAGGGCGTGCACCGCCGCGACGAGGTCGGCCAGATAGCCCAGGCCATGGACTACTTCCGCGAGAAGATGATCGAGGCCGACCGGCTGCAGCAGGAGGTGCTGCGCGACCCGCTGACCGGCATCGCCAACCGCCGCGCCTTCGACCAGGCCCTGGAGCTCGCCTGGCGCCAACTGGTGCGCAGCCAGCGCCCGCTGAGCCTGCTGTTCATGGACATCGACCACTTCAAGGCCTTCAACGACCACTACGGCCACGGCGAGGGCGACCGCTGCCTGGCCCGTATCGCCGGTGCCCTGCACGGCTGTGTGCACCGGCCGGGCGACCTGGTGGCCCGCTACGGCGGCGAGGAATTCGTCGCCATCCTGCCCGACACCGACGCCCAGGGCGCGCTTGGCGTGGCGCAGGCGTGCCACGCCGCCACGGCGGTGCAGGCCATCCCGCACGGCCATTCCGGCGTGTCCGGCTGGGTGACCCTCAGCATCGGCGTGGCCACCATGGTGCCGCGCCAGGGCAGCACGCCGCAGGAGCTGCTGCAGGCGGCGGACGCCATGCTCTATGCCGCCAAGGCGGCTGGGCGCAAAACCACCCGCGCCATCACTTTGGCGCCTACCGCCACGGAGTAACCATGCGGAAAATTGCTTTCTTTTTCATAGCTGCCTGCGCTTTCCCCGCCTGGGCCGACGGCCTGAAAAGCCTGGAAAACTTCATGAAGACCGCGCACAGCGGCCAAGCCGCCTTCACCCAGGCGGTGACGGCGCCGCCGAAGGACGGGCAGGCGGCGCGCACCAGGCAGTCGAGCGGCCACTTCGCGTTCCAGCGCCCCGGCCGCTTCAAGTTCGTCTACGACAAGCCGTTCGCGCAGACCATCGTGGCCGACGGCAAGACGCTCTGGCTCTACGACGCCGACCTGAACCAGGTCACGCAGCGCGCGCAGGACAAGGCGCTGGGCGCCACGCCCGCCGCGCTGCTCGCCTCCGCGCCCGACCTCGCCGCGCTGCGCGCCGATTTCACGCTGGAATCGGCGCCCGAGGAGGGCGGCCTGCAATGGGTGCTTGCCACCCCGAAGGCCCGGGAAGGCCAGCTCAGGAGCGTGCGCGTCGGTTTCGACGGCGAGGCGCTCGCGGTGCTGGACATCGTGGACAGCTTCGGCCAGCGCTCGCTGATCCGCTTCACCGGCATGCAGCTCAACCCGGCGTTGCCCGCGGGCGCGTTCACCTTCAAGCCGCCCTCGGGGGCGGACGTGCTGCAGCAGTAGCGCTCCTTTTTCAGGAGCTGCTGGCGCTTGGCGTGCCTGTGATTCAGATGGAAAAGTACCAAAAAGTGGCTTTTGGCAAGCGCAAAAAGCTACGTTTTCGATAGCTACGCCAGCCCCATGCCGCGCGCCTGCAGCGCCGCCTCGGCGCGGCTGCTGATGCCCAGCTTGCGGTAGATGGCCTTCACGTGGTCGCCCACGGTGTGGCGCGAGATGCCCAGGGCCTGGCCAATGTCGGCGATGCGCACGCCCTGGGCCAGCAGGCCCAGCACCTCGCGTTCGCGCTGGCTCAGCCCCTCCTGTGCCTGCACCTGCGCCTGCGGCACGCGCGGCGCCTGGAAGTGGCGCAGCAGCCGCCGCGCGATGGCCGGCGACAGCGGCGGCTGGCCCTGCGCGATGCCCTGCAGCTGCGTGGCGAGCCAGGGGATCGGGTGGTCCTTGAGCAGATAGCCCTGAGCGCCGGTCTGCAGCGCCTGGAAAAGGTTTTCGTCGTCGTCGTGGATGGTGGAGACGACGATGGCGCAGCCGGGCTGGCGCTGGGCGAGGCGGGCGATCACGTCGCGGCCGTGGCCGTCGCCGAGCGCCAGATCGACCAGCGCCAGGTCGAACGGCTGGGCCTCGACCAGCCGCAGCGCCTCGTGCGCCCCGCGCGCCAGCGTGCACTGCGCGCCGGCGAAGGCCGCCTGCACCGCGGCCTGCACGATGGCCAGGGCATCGGGCAGGTCATCGACGAGCAGGACTTTTTTCATCGCCGGGCCGCCCCAAGATGAAAAGCGGCCCCCTCGGGGGGCGCCCGGCGTAGGGGCAGCGACCCGCGCAGCGGCGGAGCGTGGGGGCTATTTTTCATGCAATTTCCTGCGCCTCCAGCGGCAGGTGCACCGCCAGCTCGGCCTGGCCCTGCGCCGTGGCCGCGGTGCGCACCTCGCCGCCCCAGGCCTGCAGCCGCTGGCGCATGCCGCGCAGCCCGCGCCCCTCGGGCCAGCGCGCGGGGTCGCCGATCGCGCCGTCGTTGCGCACCGCCAGGTGCAGCACGCCGCCTGGCGCCAGGCGCAGGGCCACCTCCACCTGCCGGGGCCGGGCGTGGCGCAGCGCGTTGGTCAGCCCCTCGCGCAGCGCGCGCTCGACCACGGCCTTCTGGCGCGAGCCGAGCGCGGGCGCCTCGCCCTCGGTGGGCAGCTCCGCCGTCCAGGCCAGCGCCACGCGCGCCGCCTCGCAGCGCGCCCCGGCCTCGGCGCGCCAGTCGGCGGCGGCGTCGGCCAGCGGCATGTCGTGCGCGTCCATCACGTGCAGGGCGGTGCGCAGGTCCTGCATGGCGGCGCGCGCCAGCTCCACCAGCTCGGGCGAGCCGGCGCGGTGGATCAGCATGAGCAGGCGCGCGCCCACGTCGTCGTGCATGTCGCGCGCGATGCGGCGGCGCTCCTCGCTGGCGCCGCGCTCGTAGGCGCTGCGGCCGGCCTGGGCCTGCTCCATGAGCTGGCACAGCGCGTCCATGAAAGTGGCGTCCTTGCTTGAAAACAGCCGCTGCCCGCGCGCCGGGTAGCGCAGGCAGCGCGCGGCGATGCCGCCGCAGGCCGGCACCTGCAGCGCCAGGCCGGTGCCATCCAGCGCCGCCTGCGGGCCCTGGAACCCGCTGGCTTCCAGGTGCAGCGGGTCGTAGAGGCGGCGCAGCAGGTCGTCCCACAGCGTTTCCTGCGTCGGGCGCGAGGGCTGGAAGGCGATGCGCACCACGTCCGGCATCAGCTCGTGCACGCGCATGGCCGGGCGGTGCGCCAGGCGCTGCCACAGCCACTGCCGCGCGGGAAAGTACAGCGCCCCGCAGATCCACAGCGACGCGCCCAGCGCCAGGCCCGCCGACCAGTCCAGCAGCACGATGAGCAGCGCGTCCACCCCCACCACGGCCACCGTGCCGCCGACCCACAGCAGCATGCGCCAGGCCCATTCGTCCAGGTCGAACAGCCGGTAGCGCCGCAGGCCGAGCGCGATGCCCACGTAGATGAACAGGAAGAAGCCGAAGGCGTAGCCCTGGGGCATGGGCGGCAGCCAGCCCAGCACCGCCGTGGCGACGATGAGCGTGATGAACAGCCCGCTGCCCACCAGCAGCGACAGGCTGAGCCAGCGCAGCGACGCGCGGCCGAGCGCGTCGCCCTTGCTGCGCCGCCACTGCACCAGGGCCAGGGCGATGGCCAGCAGCATCTCGGTCATCACCAGCAGGCGCATGCCTTCGTCGGGGCCGGGTACCCAGCGGCGCACGTCGGCCCACCACCACAGCCCGAACAGCGCGAACGGCGCCGCCAGCCAGGCCGGGCGCGCGGCGGCGCGCAGGGGGCGCGGGTGCACCAGGAAGATGGCCACCAGCGCCGCGCCAAAGAGCGCCGCGCCGAAGTGGTTCAGGTGGCTCAGCGCCAGGAACGTATCGCCGGGCAGCGCCAGCTCGCGCCCGCTGTAGACGGCCGCAGGCATGGCGAACAGGGGAAACGACAGCCCGGTGATGCCGAACATGCGCGCCCCCCAGTCGTGCGGGCGCAGCACCCAGACCCAGCAGGCGATCAGGCAGCCGGCGGTGGAGACGGCGAGCTGGAACCAGAACAGCAGCGGCAGGTTGCTCACGGGCCGCTCGCGCGGCGTGACCAGGGCGCTTTGCGGCGCACCGTCCGGTCCGGCCTGCCACCACAGCGTTGCCTGCGGGCCGCGCAGCACGGCGGCGAACTGGCTTTGCCGGGCGAAAAAGCCGTCCATGCGCGCGAAGCTCTCCAGCATGTCGGGCTCTTCCATCAGGTCCTCGGCGGCCAGCGCCCGCATCGGCTGCCCCGGCGCGGCAATGCCCAGCAGGCGCGCGCCGGCGGGAATCGCGGCGGACTGGCTGCGCTCCACGGCAACGCCGCCATCCGGCCCGGCCGCCAGCCGCAGCCCCAGCCATGGCATGTGCAGGGCCAGCGCCACGGCCAGTGCGATGGCGGCCAGGCAGTACCCGAGTGCGGCGGACAGCCAGAGCGAGGGCGGGCGGTGCGAGGAAGGCGTCATGCTGCGGGTGCAATGAAAATGATAGCTGCCAGCGCTTGATGGCAAAGGGCCAGGCCGCGTTTTTGCCCGAAACGTCCGGTGGTACGATGGGCCGCTTCGATGGTGTTGGAGGGCAAGTATGGCAGCGCAGGAAGGCAAACCCATGGCCGGGCGGCGCCCCGGCGCGGCGCGCGCCCGCAGGCATGCCTGACACCTTTACCCTCCCGTCCCTGGCGCTGGCGGCCGTGCCGCTGCTGCTGCTCCTGCTCGGCCTGCTGGCCATGCTGCTGCCCGATGCCGCGCTGCGCGGCCTGGCGGGCGCGCGCGACCCCGTGGCCGTGGCCATGCTGCCGCTGTCCGTGGGCCTGGCGCTGCTGGGCTTGCTGCTGCTGGCGCTCAACGCCGCCGACGGCGTGCGCGCGCAGCAGGCATGGCAATGGCAGCCAGTGCCCGCGCGCGTCGTGCACAGCGGCCTGGTGCAGACCCTGCAGCCGCGCGCCGCCAGCCCGGGCTGGCGGCCCGACGTGCGCTACGCCTACCGCCATGGCGCGCAGGACTACACCGGCCAGCGCGTCGCTTTCCATTCGCTGACCAGCAGCGACCGCGCCGCCACCGCCGCCTGGCTGCAGCGCAGCTACCCGGCGGGCGCGCAGGTGACCGCCTACGTCAACCCGGCCGACCCCGCGCAGTCCGTGCTCGAACGCGGCGGCGCAGTCTGGGCCTGGTGGATGGCCGCCGTGGGGCTGGTGCTGGCGGGTGCCGGGCTGTGGCTGCTGCGCGCCGCCTTGCGCACGGATGGCACCGGCGGCACCGCGCCGCCCGCCCGCAGGCGCAAGCGCCGGCCGGGGTGAGCCCTCAGGGCTTGGCCGGGGCGCTACGGGCCTGGCGCACGGCATCGGTCAGCGCGGTGTTGGCGTCGGCCAGCAGCTGCCGCGCGATGCCCTGGTAGCGCGCCGGGTCGGCGTGGATCTCCAGGTCCTTGCGCGAGAAGCTGCGGCCCGACAGCAGGCCGGAGACGGCGCCCAGGGCGTTCACGCTGCCATCGGTCACGTCCTTGGTCGTGCCGTAGGCTTGTTGCGAATACACCGCCTGCCCCAGCTTGAGGGGGCTGCCGTGCGCGTCGGGGCAGTAGCCCACGCACTGGCTGCCGCGCAGGGTGGAATAGACGATGCCGCTGCCCGCGCGCACCGACAGGCCCTGGCCCATGGCCACTTCGGCGTTGCCGCCGGCCACCAGGGTCTTGCCGCTGCTGGCGGCGTTGAGGAAGTCCACGTAGTAGGTCACGCTCATCACCCCGGCCTGCTGCTCCTTGAGCAGCGCGGGCCACACCTGCGTGGGGCTGCCCGCGTTGAAGCCCGAGAAGGCCGAGCCCGCGCCGGTGTCGCCCGGGAACATCGCCAGCTTGGCGCCGCCGGGCGCGAACATCAGCAGCTTGCCCTGGCCGGCGTCGAGCGGCGCCGGGCTGGGCACGCTGGCCAGGCGCGCATAGGCGCTTGACGCGGCCAGGTCGCGTGGCTCCAGCACCGCCAGGCCGCTGGCCCGGAGCTTGTCCACGAAGTCGGCGTAGGCCGCGTCGGTGATGGCCTGGTAGGTGGCATGGTCCAGGCCGCGCAGCGTGCCCTTCATGGCGGTGGACGCGGAGTTCGTGCTGAACAGCGCGCTGCTGCTGGCCGATGCCGACACCTGCTGGCTGAACGCCACGCGGAACGCGGCGATGACGACCTTGCTTTCGCCCTGGAGGTAGCGGGTGCCGCTGGATTCCACGCTGCCCAGGGGCACGCCCAGGGCGCCGCGCTGCACGGCGGGCTGGTTGCCGCCGCCCGTGGTCACGCAGGCGGACAGCGCGGCCAGCGCCAGGGCCGTGGCGGCCAGCCGGGCCGGGCGGGAAAAAGGAAGGGGCGAGGACAGGGGCATCGGCGCGGACTCCAGCGGATTCTTGAAACGGTTGGATACGAATCGGCCGATTCTGGTGGGCCCCGGCATGCGCGGCAATCCCGCGTACGCGGGATTGCGGGGGGCGCCGGGACTCCGAAGAATGCGCGGGTTCGATACATCTCCTAACCAAAAGGAAACCTTTGCGATGACACACCCGAACCGTTTTACCCTGCAGCGCCCGCTGCGCTGGATGGGGGCCCTGGCCCTGGCCGCGGGCCTGGCCGCCTGCGGCGGAGGGGGCTCCAGCAGCAACGATGGGGCGGCCCCGGTCAATCCGCCCAAGCCCCCGGCACCCGTGGCGACCGAGCTCTTCGGCACTGCCGCCGTTGGCGCGCCCATCGCGGGCGGCAAGGTCGAGGTGCGCTGCCAGGGCGGCGCCACGCTGCTGACGACCACCACCACGGCCACCGGCACCTGGCAGGTCGATACCACGGGGCAGGCGCTGCCCTGCGCGGTGCGCGTGACGGGCGGCAGCCTGGCGCAGGGGCAGGCCTACCACTCGGTGGCCCTGGCCTTCGGCACCCTGAACGTCACGCCGCTGACCGACCTGATGGTGGCCAACGCCGCGGCCAGGACACCCGCGGCCTGGTGGGGCGGCAGTGGCCCGGCGGACCCGTCGGCCGTGACGCAGGCCGCGCTGGACCGGGCGCTGGCCGCGCTGCGCGCGGCCTTCGGCCTGGCCGTGCTCAAGGACCTCGATCCGCGCACGGCGCAGTTCACCGCCCAGCCCAAGGACAGGATCGACGACGTGCTCGAAGCCCTGCGCCTGGCCCTGCCGAAAGCCGGCATGGACTACGCGGCGCTGGTGCAGGCGGCGCTTGGCCAGGGCTTCGTGCTGCCCGAGAGCTTCCGTACCGTGCTGGCCAGCAGCTACGTCACCGTCACCACGGGCGGCAGCACCCCGGACCCGGTGCCCGGCCCTGGCGGCAGCTACACGCTCACGCTGAACGTCACGGCCAGCGGCATGGCCCTGGCGCCGATCACCCTGACCAACATGCCCAAGCCCGCTTCGCAGTCGGAGTTCTGCGGCTGGGTCGATGATCCGTCCAGCCCGCTGTCGCTGACCCAGGTGAGCAATGGCGCGACAGGCAAGGTCGTCATCAACAACTGCGCCTTCAACGGCACCGTGGGCAGGGTGGATGCCACGCTGACGATCACCTCCCCCGTGGCCATGACCGTACCCTACAGCGTCACGTACACCTACCGCTGACGCCGGAACTGGCCTTTTGCTCTGTTTCTGGTAGCTGCTTGCGCTTTGCTGGAAAGGGCTGGGGCCTGTTTTCTCCAGGAATGCCGGGCCTGCCCCGGCCCCTTGTTCAGGCCAGCGCCAGCAGCGCCAGCCCGATGGCGGCGGGCACCGCCTGGATGAACAGGATCTTGCGGCTGGCCGTGGCGGCGCCGTACAGGCCCGCCACCAGCACGCACAGCAGGAAGAACACCTGCACCTGCACGCCCCCGGGGCCAAGCCACAGGCCCCACAGCAGGCCCGCCGCGAGGAAGCCGTTGTACAGGCCCTGGTTGGCCGCCAGGGTCTTGGTGGCGGTGGCCATTTCCTGGGTCAGGCCGAAGGCGCGCCGTCCGGCGGGCTTGTCCCACAGGAACATCTCCAGCACCAGGATGTAGACGTGCAGCAGGGCGATCAGGGCGACGACGGCGTTGGCGGCAAGGGACATGGCGTGGCTCGCGGGGTGGCAAAGCGCCCAGCATATCCGCTGCCCGCCCGGCGTGCATGGGCAGGCTGTCGCCTGCGCGCGCGCAGGCGTGGCGTCAGCGGCCCATGCCGTAGAACTCGTCGTTGGGCCGCATGCTGGTGACGTTGGCCATGCGGTTGGAGAGGCCGAAGAACGCGGCGATGCCGGCGATGTCCCAGATGTCGTCCTGGTCGAAGCCGTGCTGGCGCAGGGCCTCGAAGTCCTGGTCGTCCACCTCCTGGGCGCGCGCCGAGACCTTCATGGCGAAGTCCAGCATGGCCTTCTGGCGCGGCGTGATGTCGGCCTTGCGGTAGTTCACCGCCACCTGGTCGGCAATGAGCGGGTTCTTGGCGCGGATGCGCAGGATCGCGCCGTGCGCCACCACGCAGTACTGGCACTGGTTGGCGTTGCTCGTGGCGACCACGATCATCTCGCGCTCGGCCTTGCTCAGGTTGCCTTTCTTGTCCATCAGCGCGTCGTGGTAGGCGAAGAAGGCGCGGAACTCGTCCGGGCGGTGCGCAAGCACCAGGAACACGTTGGGCACGAAGCCGGATTTCTCCTGCACGGCCAGGATGCGCGCGCGGATGTCGTCGGGCAGGTCCTTGATTTCGGGCACGGGAAAGCGGCTGATGGGGGCTGCGGTCATGGTGGTCATGGGTCTCTCCTTGGTTTGAAAATGGATCACACGCTGGATCACACGCGCACCACGAGGCGGCCGCGCACCTGCCCGGCCAGCAGTTCGGGCGCGATGGCGATGGCGTCGTCCAGCGTGATGTCGTGCAGCAGCGTTTCCAGCACGGCGGTGTCCAGGTCGGCCGCCAGGCGCTGCCAGGCCTGCAGGCGGTCGGGCGTGGGCGCCATCACACTGTCGATGCCCGCCAGCGTCACGCCGCGCAGGATGAAGGGCGCCACCGTGGCCGGAAAGCCCATGCCCGCCGCCAGCCCGCAGGCCGCCACCACGCCGCGGTAGCGCATGGCGGCGCACACGTTCGCCAGCACCTGGCCGCCCGCCACGTCGATGGCGCCGGCCCAGCGCTCCTTTTCCAGCGGCCGGCCGGGCTGGGCGATTTCCGCGCGGTCGATGACGTGGCGCGCGCCCAGGCCGGTGAGGAAACCGGCCTCCTGCACCCGCCCGGTGACGGCGGCCACCTCGTAGCCCGCCTTGGCCAGCAGCGCCACGGCCACGCTGCCCACGCCGCCCGCCGCGCCGGTCACCACCACGGGGCCCTTGTCCGGCGTCACGCCGTGGCGCTCCAGCGCCAGCACGCACAGCGCGGCGGTGTAGCCCGCCGTGCCGATGCCCATGGCCTGGCGCGCGGTGAAGGGCGCCTGCAGCGGAATGAGAAAGCGCCCCGGCACGCGGGCTAGTTCGGCCAGCCCGCCCCAGTGCCCCTCGCCCACGCCCCAGCCATTCAGCACCACGGCATCGCCGGGCTGCCAGGCCGGGTCGGTGCTGGATTCCACCGTGCCCGCGAAGTCGATGCCCGGCACCATGGGGAACTTGCGCACCACGGGCGAGCGGCCGGTGATGGCCAGCGCGTCCTTGTAGTTCAGCGTGGAGTAGGCGACGCGCACGGTCACTTCGCCCTCATTGGGAAGGGAGGGCAAAGATGCCTCGTCCAGCATGCGCACGGCAGCGGTCTGCTGGCCGTCCTGTTTGTCGATGAGCAAGCCACGGAACATGGGGATCTCCTTGTCGTTGATTTACCTGAGCAGTTGAAAGAAACCTTCGGCATAGGCCTGCAGCGGCGCGGCGGAGCGCTGCAGCTTGGCGCGCAGCACCGCGCCCTCCCAGCCGATCCAGAAGAACTGCGCCAGCACCGCGCAGTCGTGCCGCGCCGCGATTTCGCCGGCCTGCTGCGCGGCGCGCAGGCAGGCGGCGGTGCGCGCCTGCCAGTCGAGCAGGACGTCCTCCAGCTGCGCGCGGAACGATTCGGGCAGCGTGCCCATTTCCTGCCCCAGGTTGCCGACCAGGCAGCCGCGCTGGAAGCCGTGGCGCTGCATGCCCGCCTGGGCGTCGGCGATGAAGCCGCGCAGCCGCTGCAGGGGCGGCGTCGCGGGGTCGAGGAACCAGCGGTCGAGCTTGCGCGCGAAGTAGCCAGCGTAGGCCGCGATCAGCGCCTGGCCAAAGGCTTCCTTGCTCTCGAAGTAGTGATAGAACGAGCCCTTGGGCACGGCCGCCTGGCGCAGGATTTCGTCGATGCCGACGGCCGAGTAGCCCTTCTCCGTCAGCACCGCCACGCCGGTGCGCACGAGCAATGCGCGCGTATCCTCGCGCGGCGCGGCGGGGTTCTTCGGCGGGCGGCCCCGGCGGCGCGGCGCGTGCGGTGGAGCGGTGGATGGCATGGCGGAGGGGTGAAATTGGACTGAACGGTTTAATTATTCCATTAATTAGACCGACTGTCTATATTTCGGTGTGGCAACGCCACTGCGTGCTGTCCGGCCGGCGTGTTCAGTGCGCGCTCGCGGCCAGGCCTGCCGCCAGGGCCAGCGCGTGCACCAGGGCCGCCGCCACCGACAGCGCGATGGCCGGGCGCAGGCGCTGGGGCGCGCTGGCATGGCGCAGCAGCAGCGCGGCCGCCGCCAGCGACAGCGGCGCCGAGGCCAGGCCCCACAGTGCGGCGGCGGGCGGAATCAGCAGCCACACCGCCAGCGCCAGCCAGCCGTGCGCCAGCAGCGCCAGCGCCAGGTACAGCCAGGCGGCGCGGCGCGCGCCCAGGCGCACCACCAGGGTGTTCTTGCCCACCTGCGCGTCGGCCGGGGCGTCGGGAAAGCCGTTGATCAGCAGCAGATTGACCACCAGCAGCGCGAAGCTGGCCGCCGTGGCCGCCGGGATGACGAAGAACTGGCGCCGCTGCACGTAGTCCGCCCCCAGCACGACGAGCCACCAGGCCAGGCCCACGGCCAGCTCGCCCAGGCCGCGCGACATCAGCGCCAGCGGCGGCGCCGAATACGCCCAGGCCAGAAACAGGCCCGCCATGCCGATCAGCAGCAGCCCGCCGCCGCTGTGCAGCGCCAGCAGCAGCCCGGCCGGCACCAGCACGAGCAGCAGCAGCGCGGCCCAGCGGCCGGTGTCGGCCTCGGACACCAGGCCCTGCTGGATCAGCCGCGAGCCGCCGGAGAACGGGAACAGGCCCTGCTGGTTGGCGGCATCGGCGCCGTTGCGCGCGTCGTGGTAGTCGTTCAGCACATTGGCGCCGGCATGCGCCACCACGGCCAGCACCAGCGTGGCGGCGGCCTTGGGCACGTCGAAGCCGCAGCCGCAGGCCCAGGCGAAGGCCATGCCCAGGATGCAGGCCGCTGCCGTCAGCAGCAGGAAGCCGGGGCGCGTCATGCGCAGCAGCATGCGCCAGCCGGGCGCGGGCGCAGGGGGGCAGGAGTCGGGAGGCATGGCGCTATCGTAGCCATGCGCCGTGGCGGGGCGCGCCGGCCCGCGCGGCGGCCACGTTTGCTTCTGTATTGATAGCTGGTGGCGCTTTCCTGGCGGGCGCCAGGGGCCGATTTAGCTTGTATTTCCCGCCAGCGCGGCGGCCACGCGGGCGCGCACCTGGGGCAGCACCTCGGCCTCGAACCAGGGGTTGCGCTGCAGCCAGCCGTTGTTGCGCGGGCTGGGGTGGGGCAGGGCGACGGTGTGCGGCCCCGGGCCCGCGAACTGGCGCCGCCAGTCGCGCACGGCGGCGGTGACGCCGTGGCGCGCGTCCGGCAGGTGCCAGGCCAGCGCGTACTGGCCCAGCACCACGGTGAGGGCGAGGCGCGGCAGGTGCGCCAGCAGGGGCGCGCGCCAGGCGGGCGCGCATTCGGGGCGCGGCGGCGCGTCGCCCGAGGCACCCCGGCCGGGATAGCAAAAGCCCATGGGCAGGATGGCCACCCGCGCGGCATCGTAGAAGACCGCGCGCTCCAGCCCCAGCCAGGCGCGCAGGCGCTCGCCGCTGGCGTCGTCGAACGGGACGCCGCTGGCGTGCACCTTGCGCCCCGGGGCCTGGCCGGCGATCAGGATGCGCGCGCCGGCCCCCGCCTGCAGCACCGGGCGCGGGCCCAGTGGCAGGTGCGGCGCGCACAGCGTGCAGGCGCGCACGCGGCGCAGCAGGGCGGGCAGCGCTTCGGGCATGCGGCGCGCTACTCGGCGATCTGCGCGCCTGCCTCGGCCAGCAGCGCGCGCAGCACCGAGCGGTGGCAGTGGGCCTCGTCCTCGCAGTAGCAGCCCACGGAGAAGTTCGTCTGCCGCGACAACTGCGCCAGCAGCGCGATGCTGTGGCGGTTCTCGGGCGTGGCCATCTCGGTGCGGTAGCGGCGCTCGAAGGCCGCCCATTCCTGCGGCGTGGCGGCGGCCTGGGCCATCTTCACGGTGTCGTTGCTCGGGGCCAGGTTGGGGTACCAGACGTCGTACCAGTCCTGCGCCGCGAACTGTTCCTTGGGCACGCCGCGCGGCGGGCGGCGCACGGTGCCGATGCGCGTGCCCTCGCCGGGTGCGCGCGGGTTGCCGAGGCGGACGATGCGGAGGGGCATGGTGGTATTCAGCTTTCTGTGCTCGTGCACTTGGTGCCAAAAAATTAAACCGGCGTGCGAAGCGGGTTCGGTTTTAATGCATTGCGAGGCGATGTTGCGGCAAGATGCCGATCCCGCAGAAAAAGAAAAAGTGGCAATGCCAACGAAGGGCCAATGGCGATGCAAGACAACGGAATCCACAACTGACGCATTCCGAGCCTGCGCCCCTCTGCAATTATGAATACAACAACCGTGATGCCAGAAATGAGGACATCAGCCCAAGCGAATGCAGCGATGTGAGTGGAGGTCGCCTGCTGCAACAGGAGCGGTACATTGAGGCTGTGCGCAGAAAGCCAAGGTACGAATTGAGAGAGAGGCAGAATCACGCCGATGATGGATAGAAGAATGTAGATGATTTGCATATCTTCTTTGACGGATATAATGAGTAATCTCGGCAGCAGGCGGCCGGTTGCGACGAATAATCAGGAATGCATGCAGGATGTAAATAAGCAAGCCACCACTGCAAAATCCTAATGCCTGAGGTAAGCCGACCGCCGTAGGCGGGTCGGCTTGACTGCGATGTTAGATCTGTAAGAGGCTGCGATCTAACCGACCCGTACATCACCACGTGATCAACATCGGAAGACATAGGGCATTCTTTCATCTAATCGGCTGCCATCCTTTCTCTGTTTTAGAGAAGAAAGCCCATGCGTTACGAGGGATGCTATCACCGACCTTGAAGTCGTCTTTGAAGCCTAGTTCTTCAAAGTAGATCCAAGATGAGAGGATTAATTCCCGACGTGTGTCGGCTTCTTTCGGAGCATCTTCGCTATTCCAATAGGCGACACAAGGAGAACAGTTACCAAGGAAAGCATCGCGGCGAGACTTGAAACTATCACCTTGATTATGAATCCATTGGTTCACCGCCATCGTCGTTTGCATGTTATTTAAATCATTTTGCATTTTTCCCATGTCGAAAAATGCACCAGTTTCGTTTTTTTTGCTTGTAGTTTTAGAATTTTGCAAAATCTTTGCATTCGATAGAACAACCTCTGCGTAAGGTTTTGTCAAGCGCAAATCGTAGCTATATGTGACCTTGTACCGATTGGCAGAATCAGGATCTACCTGGCCGTTACTACGCTGGAAATTGGCAATTTCAAGCCCTTCTGATAAATCAGCGTTGGCGTATTGAAGAATGGTATCCGATGCGATATTATCGCTTGGCTTGTCGTCAGCACAACCAACTAGGCTGATAGCAGCTATATAAAAATAGATGAATGAAATTCTCATTTTCTTCTCTCTTAAGAATCGTTTTATTGATGCCGATGATGCAGAAATACTGCGAGATCATACTGTCTAACGGACAAGGTAAGCGGCCCGCCGTAGGCGGGTCCGCTTGAGCGCAGAGTTAGACCCGAAGGCCAAAAGGGGGGCGCCCTGACTTGAAGACGGGCGCAGTCCACGAAAAAGCGCAGCGCCACGGAAGCGGCGCAGCGCTGCAAGAATGATAGCTGGTGGCGCTTGCTGTGAAAGGGCTGGAGGCCGAAAAGGCTTGAAACTGGCGTAGCGCATGCAGGCGAAGCCAGGCGGGCGGCCTAAACCCCAAAGGAGAAACCTTTGAGAAAGGCAAAACCTCGGAATAAATAGCGGCCTGCATAAAGCGGGTGATGGGACTAACGGCCCAGGTAAGCCGCCCGCCTTTGGCGGGTCGGCTTGAGCGCAGAGTTAGACCCGAAGGTCAAAAGGGAGCACCCTGATTTGAAGATGGGCGCAACCCACGAAAAAGCGCTGCGCGACGGAAGCGGCGCAGCGCTGCAAGAATGATAGCTGGTAGCGCTTGCTGCGCAAGGGCTGAAGGCCAAAAAGGCTTGGAAAGCCTTTGAGAAATGCGAAGCGCTGGAATAAATAGCGGCCTGCATAAAGTAAATGAGGGGGCTAACGAAAAAAGTAAGCGGATTGCCGTAGGCAAGTCCGCTTGACTGCCGGGTTAGCGAAGTAATCGGCCCGCGCCCGCCGCAAATCGCGCCGAAGAAACACGTGGCGCTGGCGTGCCGCTTGTGGCAAGGTGGAACGCGGCAGCGGCGAAGACCGATGTAGCAATGGTGCACATTGCCCGCGGGTTAGCGTGGTCATGG